>Ga0208671_10000003_pt1 | contig 357051 bp, 287 predicted proteins | sample ColrivemetaGS759_FD_187606 | JGI IMG/M metagenome (GOLD analysis project Ga0208671, IMG submission 187606) | Estuarine microbial communities from the Columbia River estuary - Ebb tide ETM metaG S.759 (SPAdes) (version 2) | ecosystem: Environmental > Aquatic > Marine > Intertidal zone >...
AAAGTAACTTTATCGAAAAAAAAAACCGCAATCTAATTAATTTAAGATTGCGGTTTTTTTATTACCCAAATCATCTACATAAAGTCTTAAAGGTGTCATTTAAAAAATTAACCATTTCAAAAACTATAATCTATTTTGTAATTTCCCGTTCTTCTAAAGCGATTTAGTTTATTTAAAAAAATCAAAATAAGACCATAAAAATGAATCAAGTTCTTTTTTCTATTTTTCTATCAGTTTTATTTTTCAGCTGCAGTAATATTGAAACAGTCGAGGTAAAAGAAGGTGATATAGTTATAGAATCCTATACCCGACGTAAATCAGATTTTGCCAAAGAAGGTACTTATTCTCGATTTTCTGCTGATGGGAAGTTATTGGAAAAATCAAATTATAAAAACAACCAACTCCATGGAAAGCAAGAGTTTTATTTCCCAAATGGGCAAATTCAAGAATTGGTCAATTATAAAAATGGCATTCATGATGGAAAATTTAAATCATTTTTCATCGATGGAACGGTTTCCCAAGAAGCTACCTATGTGCTCGGAACTTGGGAAGGTGAGTTAAAAGGATATTTTTCAAATGGAAAAATTAAAGAGGTTTTGCATTTTGAAAAAGGAAAAGAAATGGGATTTTTCAAAGAATATCATGAAAATGGAAATTTAAAAACCGAAGGTAGTTACAATGGTACTGATGCTGATACTGACTTTGCACTTGAACATGGAGAACTAAAAAAGTATGACGAAAATGGTAAACATTTTCAAACAATGAATTGCATCAATGGTCGATGCCTTACAACTTGGAAAAAGGAGGGAATTGAAATAAATGTAGAGTAATACTTTTTTAAAATAAAACAATCTAAAGTTACCCACTAAGTAAACTAAGGTTACTTTGTTAGAAAAAAATTATAATAGCATAAAATGAAAAAATTACTACCCCTCCTTTTAATTTTACTTTTTGTTTGGGAAAATTTAAATGCTCAAGTTGGAGGAGATCACATCTACGAATTTCTTAATCTCTCCAATTCTGCAAGAGTAACCTCACTAGCTGGAAATTTGATCACGGTAAAAGATGATGATGTTGCTCTTGCCTACTCAAATCCTTCTTTATTAAATTCCAAAATGCATCAGGCACTTTCTTTCAACTATAACTTTCATCTATCTGATATTGGTAATGGTTATTTTGGGTATGCCCACCATTTAAAAAAACAGGATTTAACTCTTCATGGTGGACTTCAATATATTTCTTACGGGAAATTTGACTTAACAGATAATCTTGGAAATATCAACGGACAATTCAAAGCATCTGAGTATGCTCTGACAATGGGGGCTGGGAAACAACTATATAATAATCTTTCAATTGGAGCTAATTTAAAATTAATAAATTCACAATTTGAATCTTATAATTCTTTTGGGGTTTCAACTGATATTGCAGCCTATTATTCTGATTCGACTGGAAGATTCGGAGCAACTTTACTTTTTAAAAATATCGGTTTTCAATTTTCCGCCTATGAAGGGAAAAACCGAGAAAATTTACCATTTGATATCCAGATAGGAATTTCTCAAAGATTAAAACACTTACCATTCCGATTCTCTTTTATAGGTCATAATTTACACCGTTGGAATATTACTTATGATGACCCTAATACGGTGGAGTCTGTTTTCTTAATTGGTGATGGTACTCAAAACAATCGATCACCTTTTAAAGACTTTGCAGATAACTTTTTCCGTCATGTTATTTTTAATGGAGAATTTCTTTTTGGAAAGGGAGAAATTATGAGATTACGCATTGGTTACAATCACATGGTAAGAAGGGAGCTTTCAGTTACTAATTTTAGAAGTAGATCAGGTTTTTCTTTTGGAATTGGAATGAAAATTAAAAGGTTTAGAATCGATTATGGTAGAGGAATTTATCATTTTGCAGGTGGATTGAATCATTTGTCTATATCAACTAATTTAAAGGAATTCCGACGATAGCTTTTCAATATAGTATATAATACTTCATAAATTTTTATTTGATCAACCATCCATACTTCAACCAATCCTCCTCATAATCTATATCGGAAAGTTGGGGTAAGAAAAAACATCTTTTCTTCAAACTAGCCATGCGTAAAAGTGTTGTTGGAAAAACGGTTTCTGTACTCCATTCTATATCTTCAAAAACAGAAGGCTCATACGAATTCATGCCTAACAGATAGTATCCGCCATCAAAAGTAGGCCCGACAACAAAAGGATACTCATCTAGTTTCTCGAGTGCTGTTTTTATAATTTCAGGTGTCAATGAGGCACAATCACTTCCAACAATTATTGCTTTTCCATCCACCTCAAAAACATCCAAAAATGCATTTGACATTCGGCTTCCCAAATCACCTTGTGATTGCACTTTTTTATTAAAAAAATTACCTGACCAGGAATCTTTTTTTTCAATAAAAGAGCTATAAAACAAAAATCGTTCAGCATTAACTGCTCGAACGACTTTTTGAGTATGTTCTAAAAGGGCTTCATAAATTTTTAGCGCTTGATCATCACCAACTGTAGCAGCTAATCGTGTTTTCACTTTTCCCCTTTCAATATTTTTTATGAAAATAATTATTGAATCCATAATATATAATGTGAATGATTAACTTATCATAAAAGAGCAACTGATCAATATAAAAGCTAGTAATACTTTTTTTCTTTCTTATCTTTGTCTTCTATTCGGACTTGCATTCCAGCTTTCAATTTCCTAGATATAGCTGAATACGGGCCAGTTACAACTTCTTCTCCCTCTTTTAAACCAGAAAGGATTTCAATATTTTCATCATCTTGAATTCCAGTTTTCACTTCCACCATTTTTACTGTATCAGCAGACATTACGAAAACTACTTCTTTGATTTCTTCGTTCTTTTTCTTCGACTGTTCTTTATTCTCTTCATTTTCATCTTCTTGTTCACCCTCCCTAGTGGTAACCGTTTGAATTGGAACACTCAAAACACCTTTTTGAGTTTCAGTATTGATGTCAACCGATGCAGACATTCCCGGACGGAAAGGAAATTCCTTACCCCTCTGAATGATATCTTTATATGACTCAGGAACGATCCTTATTTTTACAATAAAATTGGTTACTTGGTCTGTATTTAAAGAAATCGAATTCCCTGTGTTACTTGCTGAGTTTGCAATCTCAGATACTTTCCCAATAAATTTTCGATCCAAATATGCATCTACCTCTATTTCAACTTCGTCCTTTAATGATACTCTCAAAACATCATTTTCGCTTACATCAACTTGAACCTCCATTGAATTCAAATTAGCGATCCGCATGATTTCCGTTCCAGACATTTGAGCAGTTCCAACCACACGCTCACCTTGTTCAATATTTAAAGCAGATACAATTCCGCCCATCGGTGCATAGATTGTAGTTCGCTTCAAACTTGTCACCATCTCTTTTAAACTTGCTTGTGCACTTTTCACAGAAAACTCTGCCGCTTTTTTGCTCTGTTCAGCAGATTCTACGTTCGCCTCAGCAGTTTTGACGTTTGCTTCAGTGGAGCGAAAGTTAGCTTGTAATTGTTTTAGAGTTGCCTCTGAATTTTCAAAATCTGCTTGCGAAATTACTCCTTCTTTGTACAATGAAATATTTCGATTATGAATATCGCCTTGATTTTCTAATTGCAATTTAATTTGTTCTAATTGAGCTTGTGCCTGAATCAATTGTGCTTTGCTTCTTGCAATTCCAGAAGCAGAATTTGCCACTTGAGCCTTACTACTGTTCACTGTAGCTTCTCCTCTTTCAACCATTGATTTATATGTATCAGGATCAACTTTACACAATAACTGACCTGCAACAACCGAGTCACCTTCCTCCACATAGAGTTCTACAATTTCTCCCGAAACATCTGAACTAATTTTTACCTCTGTTTCAGGAAATACTTTTCCACTCGCACCTACCATTTCTTTAATGGTTCTTTTAGAAACTTTATCAACAACTACTTCCTCTCCCATTGGCTTACTTTGCCCTCTGAAATAGATTAAACCAATAATAAAAACTATTGCAACTATTAAAAAATAGATTAATTTATTGTTTTTTCGCATGTTAAGACCCATATCCCTTAATAAAGAAACATCTGATTTGGGTGATTTTTTGATTTAAGAATTATCTTTCAATGAAGATTTTATTTCGTTCTAACTTATTTTAATTCCAATTCTTTGCCTTGATAAAAATCCAACACTTTCAATTTAAAAATATAATCATATTTTGCAATTATTAAATCTACTTCAGCTTGATCTAAATTATTTTTTGCCGTGGCATATTCAAAAGTATTGATTGTTCCTAATTGAAATTGCTTTTCTGAATTTTGAAAAGCTGCTAAAGATGCTTCGACAGTTCGATTAGAGGCAGCAAGTGTTCGCTTGGCAGTACGAGCGTTGGATAGAGCTGTTTGAATATCGTTTTTAAGGTTTTGCTTATTGATTTCAGCCGTATATTGATTATTCAAAATATTTAATTCAGCTCGATCAAGATTAACGATATTTTGATGATTGTTATAAATTGGTATATTTAAGCTTAGTCCTATATTTTGTCCAAAATTTTCTTTTAACTGTTTACCATATGGTGCATCTAAAAGAATAGGAAAATCAACTACCTCTCCTACATTAATTACTGAAGACGGGTTATCTGGGAAAATAAATTCTCTTGAATAGATTCCTTGTTGAAAACCATCTACCTGTCTACCGTTTGTAGAATAATTAGTACTTAATCCAGCAAAGGCAGAGATCTGTGGAAGTAATCCTGATCTAGCTATATCTTTCCCTAGTTCTGCACTTTTAACTCTGTATTCATCTGCTTTTACAAAAGCTTGATTACTTAAAGAAGTTTTGTATAACTCATTTAAACTTAAGATATCAGGATTGTCTTCAGCCGAAATTACAATCGAATTTGGTTTTTCCAATATAATATTTGTACTTGGGTCGAGTTGCAATAAATTTTTAAGATTTAACAAACCCGTTTCGACTGCATTTTCTTGACCAATAATAGCTTGTTCATTTCGTGCAATCGTAGCTAAAATCTCCAACTTATCATTTTGAGGTCTTGCTCCAGCACGGATTAACTTCTCCACCTGATCCAATTGACTTTCAGTAAGTTCTTTTCTTTTAATCGCTGCATCTAATTGCTCTTCTGCAAACAAAACATTCAAATAGGACGAGGCTATAGATAGGTTAATATCACTTTTTACTTGAGCCAAATCATTCATTGCAGCCTGAATATTAAAACCAGCTTGCTTAATTTGGCTGTTAATTCTATTTCCATTATAAATGTTAACTCCAGTATTTAATGATAAGCTATTGGTTCCAAAAGAGAGATTATTAAAGTCATTCGTAACTGGGTCAATCGTTCGACCAAATCGATAACTAGCCCCAACTGATCCATTCAAACTTGGCAACCTAGACATTTTATTTCCTGATTTTACTAGCCGACTATCATCTACATTTAATTGAGCTCTTTTGATTGAAATATTATTATCTAATGAATAACGTACACATTTCTCTAGCGACCAAGTCTCCTGTGCAAAAATCCAATTGCACACAAAAATACAAGCAAAAAAAGTCAAGGTTAAATTTTTAAACATATCTAATTCAGTTTTATAACTTTAAGATTTTTGAATCCGGTTGTAAAAATAGTGATGCAATTATAATTATGCCATTTAATATCTACTAATTATTTATATCAAACCTCTTTTCTAAAGGATAAACGAATCAAAAAACAATATTTAATAATATTTCTCTTTTTGTTTTTAAGTTAAGGTTCTAATTAGTGCGTCACCCTCAAAATTTTATCGAAAATCAATTCAAAAAAAAATATTATATTAGATATTATACTTTTTTTATTGAGTTTCACGAAAAAAAAATATGAAAGAAGTGAGATTTACTTCAATCTAATATCCAATAATCATGAATTTTGGAGTATAGTAACTTTATTTTAATGAGATGAGTTATGATCAAATTTAGAGTTGCCAAATAAAGAAACGGTCAATTCAAACCTCTTAAATATAATTTAATTAAGGACAGAAATTATTTTTGATTTGAAAGAAGGCGAAATGTCAACCACCTGCCTCGTTTCTATTTAATTCCACCTAAAGCTTGAATTATTTTGAGGAATAAAACTATCCCAACAAACCAAATGAAGGATAATGGCTCAACGACTGAATTAAAGCAACTAAAACTATTTAAAAATTCAACTTCAGTTTTGAGAGGATACTCTTGAAACTGGATTTTTTTTGGCTTACACCGAACTATTTCTTCCTTCTAAAAATCTAAAATCCAAATTTAATTATATCTCATTCCTATAAATTCTGCAATATTTAAATACAACTCTATATTATTGTAATTTCTAGTTCCCGAAGTTCTTCTTTTTTCAAAAAATCCTCTTTCTGAGTCAACTATTTTAATACGAAAAGCGTTATATTTGCACCTCTAAAGGTCTTTAGACTAAATCTAAATAAAGAAATAATAAAATTAAAATGGATAAAAAACTCATCTACCTCGATAATAATGCGACGACTCCTTGTGACCCAAGAGTTGTAGAAGCAATGTTGCCTTATTTTTATCAACATCCAGGGAATGCATCAAGCAGAAATCATCCCTTTGGCTGGGCAGCTGAAGAAGCAGTTGATTATGCTCGAGAACAAATAGCTAATTTAATTTCTGCTGATCCAAAAGAAATAATTTTCACATCAGGAGCAACTGAAGCTGACAATTTAGCAATAAAAGGTGTATTTGAAATGTATAGCCGGAAAGGCAATCATATTATCACCGCAAAGACAGAACACAAAGCAGTTTTGGATGCCTGCCAAAAAATCGAAAAAATGGGAGGTGAGGTAACCTACCTTGACGTAGATTCAGAAGGTCTGATAAATTTAGATGAATTAGAAGCAGCTATCACTGACAAAACTATCCTTGTCTCTATCATGTGGGCTAATAATGAAACTGGTACAATTCAGCCAATGAAAGAAATAGGGGTTATTTGTGAAGAACATGGAGTTTTATTCATGAGTGATGCCACACAGGTCGTAGGAAAAATCCCAGTTAACCCAAAAGAAGTTGGAGTTCATTTAATGGCTTTTACAGGTCATAAAATGTATGGTCCGAAAGGTGTTGGAGCTTTATTCGTTAATAGAAAAAATCCACGAGTTAAGGTTACCTCTCAAATGGATGGAGGTGGACACGAACGTGGAATGCGTTCAGGTACTTTAAATGTACCAGGAATTGTAGGATTTGGAAAGGCTGCAGAAATTGCTGGCCAAGAGATGGCACAAGATGCAGAACGTTTGAGTAAATTAAGAGATAAATTACAAGCTGGTTTGTGTGCCGCCTTGGAAGAATGTTACGTAAATGGTAGTGAAGAAAATAGAATGCCTCACGTAACTAATGTTTCTTTTAAACATGTGGAAGGAGAAGGTTTAATGATGACATTTAACCAAAATATTGCAGTATCCTCCGGTTCTGCATGTACTTCTGCTTCATTAGAACCATCCTATGTATTGATAGCGTTAGGATTAGGAGATGATTTAGCCCACTCCTCTATTCGATTTAGTTTAGGAAGATTTACGACAGATGAAGAAATTGATTATACAATTGATGCGTTAACAAAAGGAGTAAATCACATGAGAGATTTGAGTCCAATTTGGGAAATGTACAAGGAAGGAGTTGATATCGACTCTATTGAGTGGTCTGCTCACTAGAACTGATTCTTTATCCTGAAAAAACCTTTTAATAAAAAATTAAAATAAATATAAAATGGCTTATTCTGAAAAATTACTCGAACACTTCAAGCACCCTAAGAATGTAGGAACACTTGACAAAAGCAAAAAAAGTGTTGGAACTGGTTTAGTTGGTGCACCTGAATGTGGTGATGTTATGCGATTACAAATTGAAGTGGACGATGAAACAGGTATGATCAAAGATGCAAAATTCAAAACTTTCGGTTGTGGTTCTGCAATTGCCTCTTCTTCTTTGGCTACCGAGTGGCTAAAAGGAAAATCTGTTGATGAAGCATTGGCTATCGACAACATGGCAATAGTGGAGGAATTAGCATTACCCCCAGTAAAAATACACTGTTCAGTTTTGGCAGAAGATGCAATTAAAGGTGCTATCAAGGATTATCGTGAAAAAAACGGTATAGTGGCTCCTGCTGAAGAAACTGAGAGTTCTCATTAAAATTATTCATTGGAAAATTAGCCGTTGGGAAACCAGTTTATAATCAACCAATAACCAATTAACTTAACTATGGTATTCGTAGCAGAAAGTGCAAAATCAAAAGTAACAGAATTAATGAAAGATGAAAATCTTTCTGAAGATTACTTTGTGCGAGTGAGTGTAACTAGTGGTGGTTGCTCAGGTCTATCCTATAAAATGGATTTCGATAACGAAACTCAACCTAATGATCAAGTTTTCGAAGACAATGGCGTAAAAGTAGTAACTGATTTAAAAAGCTTTTTATACTTATGCAACACTATACTTGAATTTTCGGGCGGCTTGAACGGCAAAGGATTTTACTTTAACAATCCTAATGCCTCAAGAGAATGTGGGTGTGGTGAAAGTTTTGCTGTGTAGCGTTATTTTGTAAAAAATATTGAAATATTAGTCCTTCTAGAACTTAAAGTTCTAGAGGGACTTTTTTGTTTAGAAATCCTCTTTAAAAAATAATTTATCAAAAAAAGAGATACTTCACAACCAACACTTTAACCATTCCAAGAATAAAACTAAACTTAATCTTCAATATATTCAGCAATTTTTTTTCATAAAAGGATAAATTATCCCAATCATAATCCTTTACGGATAATATCCAAAATAAAATCAACCCTAAAAGACAATAAACCTCGCTAAAATTGTGCAACATCGCCTACTTTTTACGTTTCATAAAAGAGTATTGTGATTAATTTCTTATGATAAAAAATCTACTCCTTTTTATTTTACTTTTTGTGTCATTTGCCTTAATAGCGCAAAATGATGATTTATCAAATTATAATATCCAAAACATCAAATTTAAAGGAGATAGCATTTTATTAGATAGTTTAACTATCATTCCCGAAACTATCGAAATTTTCGATGTGAAAATTAATAAAGAACTAGATAGTAGCACATTTTATGTAAAAAATTCAACCGTTTATTTCAAAAATAGAACTTACCTCATTGATTCCACTTCCTTAAAGATCAGATATCGTACGCTCCCCTATTCACTCCATCAAACAATCATTAATCTCGACTCAACAATCATCAAACGGAAATCTGATGGAACCTATATTGGAGTAGACTATAGCCCTTATGAAAAACAGAGAGGTCTCTTGGATTACAAAGGTTTAGACTACAATGGAAGTTTTGCACGAGGAATTTCATTTGGAAATAATCAGAGTTTAGTTTTAAACAGCAGTTTTAATTTACAACTCGCAGGAACTCTAGGGGACGACATTGAAATCCTTGCAGCCATTTCTGATAATAATATTCCTCTTCAACCAGAAGGTAACACAGCTCAATTACAAGAGTTTGATAAAATTTTCATTCAACTAAAAAGAAAAAATAATCAACTAATAGCAGGAGATTATGAACTCAAACGTCCAGATAGCTATTTTATGAATTATTATAAAAAGCTGCAAGGTGCTACTTACTCTAATGAAACTCAACTATTATCAAGAGGAACCTTAAATTCAAAGTTTAGTGCAGCAATTGCTCGAGGAAAATTTTCTCGTAACAATATCATTGCACAAGAAGGAAACCAAGGACCATATCGTTTAGAGGGCGCTGAAGGAGAACGATTTATCATCGTCCAGTCAGGAAGTGAAAAAATATATATTGATGGTGCTTTGATGATAAGGGGATTGGAAAACGATTATGTGATTGACTATAATCGAGGTGACGTTATATTTACGAATCGTCAGCTAATAACCAAAGATTCTAGAATCGTTATTGATTTCGAATATGCTGATCAAAATTATACGAGAAGTATGGTTGCAATCAACAACGAATATCATTACAAAAAATGGCGAGTAAATTTTAACTTTTTCAATGAACAAGATGGAAAAAATTCTACTGGGATCAACGAACTTTCTACAACACAAAAACAATTTATCGCAGCACAAGGTGATCAAATTCAACAAGTACCTTTTACAGGTATCGATACTCTGGAAGGCGGCTTTAATCCTGATCGAATTATGTACGCACAAATTGACACGAGCTATCTTGTTAATAATATTCTGACTGATACCTCTATTGTTATTTATTCTATTGATGCAGACGTTGCAATTTACGTTGCTCGTTTTTCGGAAGTCGGACAGGGCAATGGAAACTATGTAATTGATACTCAAAATGCGATCAATGGAAGGGTCTACAAATGGGTTGCCCCAAACTCACTAACTGGTCTACCACAAGGTAGGTTTGAACCAATAATAAAATTGGTGGCTCCTCAAAAATTGCAATTAATGACACTAGGAGCAGAATATCAAATCAATAAAACCTCTTCTATTTTTTCAGAGATTGCCATGAGTAATAAGGATTTGAATCGATTTTCAAATTTGGATAGTGGCAATGATCGAGGCATTTCCTTTTTCACCAATTATAAAAATGAAAAAAGATTAAGAAATAAAAAATCAATAAAAAAGATTCAAAAACCATATGATGGTTGGACAATGCTCACTGATTTAAAATACGAGTTTGTTCAAAAAGACTTTAACTCCCTCAATCCTTATCGATCTGCAGAGTTTACTCGAAATTGGAATTTAACAACAACTAATAATGTTTCAAATGATGCACTTCTTGAAAAACGAACTGAAAATATCGGAACAGCTAGTTTAACTTTAAAAAATAAACACATAAGTCTTCAATATCAATTTTCAGGCTTTACCAGGGATTCAATTTATACAGGTGCAAAGCACTTTTCCCAACTGCGCTTTTCAAAAAAAGGATTTAACCTTTTAGGTCAAGGAAGTTTATTAAAGTCAAAGAGCCTAACAGAAGAGAGTGAATATATAAAACCAAAAATTGATATTTCTAAAACTTTTAAAAAACTAGGTGATTGGAGTTTTGGCGTTCATGGAGAACAAGAAAAAAACAAACGTATGGATATTGTTTCCGATACTTTAAACCGAACTAGTCTTTATTACGATTTGTATCGAGTGTATTTAAAAAGTCCAAAAAGAGATAAATTTAATTTTAGCATCAACTATACTGAACGCCAAGATTATATCCCTGTTGTTACTGATTTCCTCCAAAACACCAATGCGCAAGAATGGAACATCCATGGAAATTGGGCACAATCCAAAAATTCTCGATTAGGATGGAATATGACTTACCGCCAATTAGAAATCCAAGATTCCACATTGACTGATCAGAAATCACAAGAGACTTACCTAGGTCGTGTAGATTACTCCATCCGATTATTTAAAAATTTATTGCGATCTAGTACAACTTATGATATCGGATCTGGTCAAGAAAGAAAAATTGAATTTGTTTATGAACCTATAAACGACCCAAACTTGGGTCAGTATATTTGGAATGATTATAATGAAGATGGAGAGCAACAAAATAATGAATTTGAAGTCGCTGTTTTCCCACAGGATACAATGTATATTCGGATTCCTTTATATTCTGATATCTTTATTAGAACAAATAATATTCAGTTTAATCAGAGTTTGGTAATTAATCAAAATTATTTTAAAAATCCTTGGTTTCAGAAAAAAGGGTTACAGAATATTCTAAGTCGAATCTCTGCGAATTCTACTCTTCGGGTCAGTCGAAAAACTAGAGAAATCCCTGGTGTCTCCCAATGGAACCCTTTTCAAACCAAAATTCCAAACGAAGGATTAGTTTCACTCAATTCGATTATCAATAATAGTTTATTTTTTAACCAAAGAGACCCAAAATTTCGTTTTCAACTCAACGCGATCAATAATAATAATCGACTTGTGTTAACCTCCGGTTTTGAAAATAGACAGATTGAAAGACAATCAATTCAAAGCTTTTGGAATATCAAAAAAAGCTTTGATTTTGAATTTAAATTAGAACAAGAAACCAGCACCTATGATTCTGAATTTTTTGATAACCGAGATTATTTGATTGATGGTTGGTCTTTATCACCAAAATTCACTTATCGTGTTTCTAAAAATTTTAGAATGCAACTTTCTTATGAGTTTGTCGATAAGGAAAATAAGTTACCGGTTGGTGCTGGAGAAACTGCCCGGTTTCATGACTTCAGTTTTGAAATTAAATATAATCGAACGGCAAAATCTCGGTTTTTACTCAATTTATCTTTTATCGATATTGCTTATGTCGGTGAACGAAATACACCCATAGAATTTGCGATTTTAGAAAGTTTACAAAATGGAAAAAATTATCTTTGGAATTTAACTTTTGAACGAAGGTTAGCTCAAAATATTGATTTGGTTATTTCCTACGATGGTAGAAAACGTGGTTTAGCTAATACTATTCATACAGGTCGGGCGCAGGTACGAGCGACATTTTAATTTTTATGTCTTTAGTCTTTCATGGTTTTAATTAATTTATTCCTTTTTGTTTCATTCGTTTTATATTTGTAATTCACATCAAATATTTGCCTGCAATATTTTACTACTTTGTATAAAACAAAACAATTAAAAATGCGAACAATTCTACTACTCCTATTTTTACTTTTTACTAACCTAAACCTAATAAGTCAAAATCCTTGGACTGATATCCCTAAAAACTCCATTACTAACTTACTTGAAGAAAACTTTAATCCTTTGCCAAGTGAATTCCGAGTGATTAATTTAGATTTTACAGAATTGAAAAATCATTTGGAAAATGCACCAATGGAATTTACGATAGCGGCAAAAAATGATCCTTTATTCCTACACTTACCAATGCCTGATGGAACAATGCAAAATTTTGAAGTAGCAAAATCTCCAATTATGGAAGCAGGTCTTGCTATAAAATTTCCTGAAATAAAAACATTCACTTTACAAGGTGTTGATGATCCTACCGCAGTAGGTAGAATGGATTTTAATTCAAATAACTTTCACTTATTTATAAGGTCTACCAATGGTGTATTTTTAATTGATCCGGCTGGTGATCATTATATTAGTTTTTATAAAAAAAATAAATATCTCCCTAAAAATACTCGTCCTGAATGTGGATTTAAACATCCAAATGACGGTAATATTCTACAAGCCAATACTCGAACAACTTCCTCCGTAGGTGAAGAATTACGCATCTACAGGATTGCAGTGAGTACAACTGGAGAGTATGCTTCTTATCATGGCGGAACAGTCGCAAGTGTAATAGATGCTATTGTAACTACCATTAATCGAATCAATACCGTTTATGAAATTGATCTTGCAGTTCGATTAATCTTGATCGCTGACAATGATCAATTAGTCTTTTTAGACGCAGATAATGATCCATTTAATAATAATAATGCAGGTGGAATGTTGAATCAAAACCCAACCACCATCAATACAATTATCGGTTCAGAAAATTATGATATCGGGCATGTCTTTGCAACTGGAGGTGCTGGGTTAGCTGGTTTGGGGGTAGTATGTTCAAATGGAAAAGCAAGAGGAACAACAGGAGTTTCTCCCCCGATTGGTGACTTCTTCGACATTGATTATGTTTCTCATGAAATTGGTCATCAATTTGGTGCTAGCCACACGTTTAATAATTGTGGCGGGAACGAAAGTTCAGGAACTGCTTTCGAGCCGGGAAGCGGTTCTACAATTATGGCTTATGCAAGTTTATGTGGAGTAAACAATGTCCAGTTTAGTAGTGATCCATACTTCCATGGAGTTAGCCTGCAAAATATTTTTGACTTTATGGACGCTGGTGGAGTAGATTGTGCAGAAACTATAACTACAAATAATACTCCTCCATCAGTAGAAATTATTGGAGGTGGCTTTAATATTCCTATTAGTACGCCTTTTGAATTGACAGCAGATGGAAATGATGTGGATGGAGATATTTTAACTTATTGTTGGGAACAATTTGACTCAGGTACAACAAGCACCCTAGGGATGCCAATGGGAAATGCTCCAACCTTTAGAACTTATTTGCCGACAACTTCACCAACACGAGTTTTTCCAAAAATAGAAAATGTAATTAATAATAATCTATTTTCAGCCGTAGAATATACACCAGATTATGAGCGGGGGCTAACCTTTAATGTTACCGTTCGAGATAATAATGCAGGTGCAGGAGGAATCATTTGGGATGAATTACATTTTGATGTTACAGAAACTGCTGGTCCATTTGAAGTTTTAAATCCGAATACTTCAACGACTTGGGAGGTCGGACAATGGCTTGAAGTAAACTGGGATGTAGCTAATACAGATAATAATATAGTAAATTGTCAAAAAGTAAATATTAAACTCTCCGTTGATGGAGGGTACACCTATCCATACCTTTTGACAGATAACGTTCCAAATAATGGTAGTGCATTTATCTCCGTGCCTAATGTTTTAACAGATCAAGCAAGAGTTAGAGTTGAGGCTGCAGATAATATTTTCTTCGATATCTCAAATGCTAACTTTACAATAGTTCCTGCTTCTCAACCAGGATTTTCCTATTTTATAACTCCTAACTCTCAAGATATATGTTTACCTTCTGTGGCTTCAATTGACATCGTAACAGATTCACTCTTGGGATATAATGATGCAATAACATATAATATTACCTCTGTTCTTCCAACTGGAATTATCTCAACTTTTAGTACAAATCCTGCATTACCATCAGAAGGTAGTTCACTTAGTTTGGATATGAGTAATTATGGCTTTTCAAATGCTTTCAATGTGACGATTCAGGCAATTGCGATTGGACTAGATACTAGCTATAGAACAGTTACTATTAGGACCATTGGAAATAATTTCTCTGATTTAATCATGGAAGCTCCGACAGATGGAGCTAACGGAATTCCTGAATTGCAACAGTTCAATTGGCATAGTGCTCAAGCAGCGGATCAATACTACATTCAAATTGCTAAGAGTCCAACATTTGATCCTTCCACAATTCATGAAGAAATTATCACTACAGACACTTTCTTTTCACCTTCTACACAATTAGAAATTAGTACTCCATATTACTGGAGAGTTCGTGCCTCCAATGAATGTGGAGAACAAGAATTCTTAACAACAAAGTCATTTCACACCATAGTACTTGCGTGTGAAACTTATGAAAACAATACTGCTGAAACTATCCCATCGACTGGTCAAGCAACTGTAGAGAACAAAATTACAGTCTCTTCTGGGGGCTCGATAAGCGATATTAATATTTCTAAAATAAAAGGTAACCATAGCAATATGAATCACCTAGATGTTTCACTCATCAGTCCCTTAGAGACAGAGGTTGTTTTATTCTCAAATATTTGTTTGACCTCAACAAATTTTAATCTGGGATTAAATGATGAGGCTGCTCAATCAATTATTTGTCCTCCTAACAACGGTAATCAGTTCTTACCACAAAACCCTCTTTCTGCTTTTGATGATGAACCTGCAGAAGGTGAATGGATTTTAAGAACAATAGTCAACAATACTGCAGGGAATGGTGGAAAAATTTCACAGTTCCATTTAGAACTATGTGCAGATGTAAATTTGAGCTCTCCATATTTAGTAACTAACGAATTATTGCTAGTACCTCCCTCGCAAGGACGTCAAATTACAAATGAATTTCTTTTAGTTCAAGATGACAATAATACCTCGATAGAATTGGAATACACTTTAGTTACTGCTCCTAAAAATGGACAAATTTTATTTCTTGGAAACGAAGTTAATGTAGGAGAAACCTTTAGACAAAGTTCTTTGGATGCTGGAAATGTTATCTATGTCCACAACGGAAATGCGAATCAATTTGATTCTTTCACTTTTACCGTTATTGATGGTGAAGGAGGATTTTTTGGAACACCTCAATTCAATATTGAAATTGACCCTAATGCGACGGTAAATATTTATGAAGTCCTACAAGATGAGGAAATTAAAATTTTTCCAAATCCAAATAATGGTAATTTTAATATTCTTTTTGAAAAACCAGCTTGGGAAAACTTAGATTTGAAAGTGTACAATATTCATGGACATTTGATTTTTGGGAAAAAATTAGAGCGAGGTACTTTCAATTTTGAAATCCAAACTCCTTCAATTCCTTTAGGAATTTATTTTATAAAAATAGAATCGGCGAATGAATTTTTAGTTAAAAGAATTATTATTAAATAAATTTCAACCACAGACACTCAAGGACTTGACTGGTTTTATTAAAATACAAATAAAAAAAACCGGTTAAGTCTCTGCTTACCTAGGTGAAAAATCACCCACATAGCAATTGCAAAATCAAACCAATTGCCATAAAACCAACCAAACTCGATACCACTATATTCCAAGTTCTTTGCTTTACTTTCAATATATCCATTGCCACATATGCAATTACAAAAATGATGGCGACAATCATTAATTGTCCAATTTCCAATCCAACATTAAATGCAAAAAGTAACCATACTAAACTTTCATCTGCATCTAATACGCTTTTCAAATAATTGGAGAACCCCATCCCGTGAATTAATCCGAAAAAGAAAGCAAAGAAATAATTGACTATTATTTGTCTTGTAAGATATGCAATTTTACTAGGAGTCATTTTCCCAGCTCTTGGTTGATTGGTCCTAGAAAAAATATTGTACAAGCAGGTTAAAACAATCGTAACTGGAATTAATAATTCGATTACATCTTTTGGAAAAGTAATAACATCCAAGCCAGCCAATGCTAAAGTTACAGAATGACCAATAGTAAATGCAGTTACTAAAATCGCCACCCGTTTCCATTCACTCAATTTATAAATTGCGCATAACGCAACTACGAAAAGAATGTGATCATAAGCATTAATATCTGCAATATGATAAAAGCCAATCTTAGCATAAATTGAAAAAGCTGATTCCATGATTCATTTTTTTTTACAAAATAGAAAAACTAATCAAATGAAAGAAGGATGCTCGATTAATTTCGAACATCCTTCCTATATTTTCTAAATAAACTAACTATCCACAGATAAAAAATTCATGACTCATCACTTAGTAGTTTATCATAGGAATTCCTAGTATCTGTAGTACTCAGGCTTATAAGGTCCTTCCACTTTTACGCTAATGTAATCTGCTTGATCTTTAGATAACTCTTCTAACTCAACACCGATTTTAGCTAGGTGTAATCGAGCTACTTTTTCATCCAAATGCTTAGGTAACATATAAACTTCGTTTCCATACTTATCATTCTCTTTATTTTCCCAAAGTTCTAACTGAGCCAAAACTTGGTTAGTAAATGAGTTAGACATTACAAAAGATGGGTGACCAGTTGCACAACCTAAATTTACTAGTCGACCTTCAGCCAAAACTAAAATATCTTTTCCATCCACGTTGTACTTGTCAACTTGTGGCTTAATTACATCTTTCGTATCACCATAAGCTCCGTTCAACCAAGCCATATCGATTTCATTATCGAAGTGACCGATATTACAAACAATAGTTTTATCATTCATCATTCTGAAGTATTTTTCAGTAATGATATCTTTGTTACCTGTTGCAGTACAAACAATACTTGCTTCAGCCAAAGCATTTTCCATTTTCTTAACAGCGAATCCATCCATGGCAGCTTGCAATGCACAAATAGGATCTATCTCAGTTACAATCACCCGGCAACCTGCACCTCTTAATGAAGCAGCAGATCCTTTACCAACATCTCCATAGCCCGCGACAACAGCAACTTTTCCAGCCATCATTATGTCAGTAGCTCTTCTGATTGCATCCACTAAAGATTCTTTACATCCATATTTATTATCAAACTTGGATTTAGTAACTGAATCATTAATATTAATAGCTGGCAACTTCAAAGAACCATTCATTTGACGTTCATATAATCTATGAACACCTGTTGTAGTTTCTTCAGAAATCCCTCCGATTCCGTCAACCATTTCAGGATAACGATCCAAAACCATATTTGTCAAATCACCACCATCATCCAATATCATATTCAATGGCTTTCCACCTTCAAATGCAGTTAATGTTTGCTCGATACACCAATCAAATTCCTCTTCGCTCATTCCTTTCCAGGCAAATACTGGCACTCCAGTTTCAGCAATTGCAGCAGCAGCTTGATCCTGTGTAGAAAAAATATTACAAGATGACCAAGTCACTTCAGCACCTAAAGCTGTTAAAGTCTCAATTAAAACTGCAGTCTGAATAGTCATGTGGAGACATCCTGCTATACGAGCTCCCTTTAGTGGCTTAGATGCACCAAACTCTTCTCTCAATGCTATTAGACCTGGCATTTCTGCCTCAGCAAGATTCATTTCTTTTCGCCCCCAAGCTGCTAGGGAAATATCTTTTACTTTATAATTTAACTTTGTGGTTTCCATGAGTAGAAATTTTAAATTGTTATTTTGAAAAAATAGGAATTATCAATTTTACGATTAAAAACTCTGAATGTTCTAGCTTATTACTAAAGCATTAAATTCGGGCGCAAATTTAAATATTTTAGTGATTAAATTCATAATTCAAACATTTTTAAGAAATTATTCCTAAATTTTAATAATTTTAAAGGAAATATTCATTTTTTACTTTGCATTATACAACTCCAAAAGTAATTTTTCCTATGAAAATAAATTTAGATGCAATCGATAGACAAATTTTAGCAATGCTGCAAGAAGATGCTAAAATTAATATCAAAGAAATTGCAGCAAAATTAAACATAACTAAGACCCCTATTTACGAACGAATCAAGCGGTTAGAAAAAGAAGGTGTGATTGAGAAATATATTACCGTTCTTAATCGAAAGAAATTAAGTTCGTCAATTATCGTTTTTTTAGAAGGTTCTTTGAAGGTGGAAAAGTTTGAACAAGCAGATGAGTTTTTTGCAGCAGTTGCTGCAACACCTGAAATTATCGAGTGTTATTTGTTAGGAGGGGAAAATGATTTCATGTTAAAAGTGATTGCACCTGAGCTAGACAAATATCATGATTTTTATGCTACGAAAATTGCAAGCTTACCAAGAGTTGGGCAAATCAAAAGTTCATTTGTAATTAAAGAAATCAAACACTCAATGAAGTTGCCAAATTTGGAGTAGTATTTCTCCAATAAAAAATATAACTCCCGAAAAGATTTGTAATTTTGCTCCTGGTCTCTCAAAATGAAAAACAAAACCATGAAGAAAATTAACTTAATTTATCTCCTTTTCATTTCAATAATTTGTTTCACAAATTGTACAAATTCTACTTCCACAAATAAAATGTCTACCCAAGACGCAGACTTATCAGATATCGTAGAAGCTCCACCTAAGAAAAAAATTAATCAAACACCTATTCAAAAGGAATCCAAAAAATCTAATTCAGATTTACAGATAACTATTGGAACATTTTTATCAATCGAAAATGGAGATTATTATCAATTACACATTAAGGATAAAAATGAAAAGGAAGCTTCTTTCTATTTTTGGCAAGCCTATGAAGGTGCAGACCAACTCAATATTGGCAATTGGAAATCAGTAAAAGGGAAAAAAATAAAAGTTACCTGGCAAGATTCCAAAGAAAAGGATCCAAACAGTGAGAAAAAAATTGCTATCAAAAAAATACTCGCTATCGACATCCTATGATAAACTAAAATATTTGAATGAATATACCCGATATTTTTAGTGCTAAAATAATAAAAGCAATTGAGTATTAACATTTAAATTACTCCACTTACTTTTAATTGTGATACATCTGGGTGATCACTTCCTCCCTCATCTTCCAATGTGATATTCAAACTAGTTGCATTTGCCATGTGAGGAATCGAAATCATTTTTCTAACATCAAATTCCACTACTCCCATATCAACCATTTGATTGTCGATATCAGCCCACATTTGATAGGTTTTGCCAGCAGGAGGTGCTGGTAAATTTTCTAACTTCAAATACGCATTTTCTTTATTCTCATTCCAATAAGCTATTGCTAAATAATTATTTTTACCACGCAAGTGTATGTGTGTAGTGCTCAAATCTTTAAGAAAAGAATTTTGTGAGGCATAAATAATTTTGTCATTTTCTAATTGCTTACAGTCTTCTTGGAACTGTTGGAAATCGGCTGAAAGAATCGCCATTTCGCTTTCTACTTTTGATTTTCCATCCCATGTAGAAAAAGAAAAAACCAACAAACCTACAAGACTTGCCGCTACTGCGTATACCAACCTTTTGGGAACCCAAATGTTATTTTTCGTGGCCCTTTCCAATGCCTCTATTTCATTAACTTTTGTCAAAACACTTTTTTTCAAATTAACTGGTGGGGGAATCGCATGAGCACGAGCATATTTTTCAATACATCCCTCCAATTTCACACAGTTCTTTTTCAACTCCGGATAAGCTAACAACATTTCTTCTACGGTTTTACTCTCTTCTAGAGTGGTTAAACCGAGAACATATTGTTCACATAAACCTGTTTTAATGAATTCTTCTTTCGTCATTTTATAATAAAAGTGAAATGCTATTGAAAAAATAAAAATAAACCAACTACACTTAGCGCGTCAAAAATTCCTGGTAACTATCGCAGTTCTGTTCTTAACCTTGTTCCTACTGTCCTTAACAGAATATTCAATTATTCATTCGCTTTTGTTTGAGTAAAACATTTTGCATGAACCATATTTATGATTTTTTTGTACTCATCTTCCAGACTGTTTAACAATTCTTTTACCTCTATATCAACCGGATTCGTTCTTCTTTACTAGATATTTACATATTTGAGAGGTCATGGATCATTTGATTTCCTCCCCTTTTCCTGTAACTAACAGAGCGTGACTTATTAATCGCAATGTTTAAAATGATACCTTCCTTTTATGTGAACAGATTCCTTAGATAGATTCGTAGGTTAGACCTTTTAACCAAAATATCAAAAATTCATTCTACATTAAATTTTCCCCAATCTATTCTGACTGAGAAAGTATAATGCTAGTCTTGACAAGGAATATGCGATCTCATCAAAAGTAGCCACAATGAATTGTTAATCATTTTGATTCACCAATTCTACAATTTCACTTTCGGGGATTTCCATTTATTTACCAATTGAATGTGAGATTAAAAAGATATCCATTGAATCCTATAATATTCAGTAACATAGTGTAAAGAAAAATGTTTAAGCTTTTTTTTTAGAAAAAACTAGAGAAAATCCAACTAAAAAAAACAAATTGATTTTCTCTTAGTAGGTACGTTGATTTCCAAATAATTAATCCTAAATAGAACACATTTTGACAAAAAAATAATGGTTTTAGCATTTTTATCTTCCCTTGGTGTTCTTAGTCTTCAAGCACATCGCAATAGTTCAAAAAATAAGACTGTCAAAATTTATTTCCAAGAAAATGGAAGGTCTCTTTCAATTGATATTGCTATAAATCTATCGAACTCACAACCCTATTTATCTGAGTAAAAATGACTGATTTAGTTCGAACGCTTAAAAGTGATGAGCCTCTTACTATTTTCGCTCCAACAAATTCAGAATTAAACAATCTTCATGATAGAACTGTAAATACTCTATTGAAGACTGAGAATAAAGATCAAGTGGTCAAATTTTTAACATATTTATGTTATTGCGAGAAAATTTATAGTTAAGGATATGGTCAAAGCAATTCGAAATGCAGGTGTAAAATTAATCTTTAAAGACAGTACATAGCAATAAAATCGTAGTTACCCTAGGAGACAAGAACGCAGTGCTTACAGATAAAAATAGAATTTTACTTTAGATACAGCGACTGATTTAAAAAGAGGTAATGGAGTGATTCATGTGATTGATTCTGTTGTTTCACCTAAAAATTTCTTTTCCCAAATGGTAAATGGTTAATACCTTCAAGAAGTATTAACCATTTATCATTTAATATTAATCATTTTTTAATCAACTTTCCTACCTTTCGCTACGCGTTTTTGCACTTTGGTATCTCGAATTCTTCTCAAATCAACCATCAAAGTTGCAAATTGACTTTCAGAACTAGTTCGGTAAGTTTTTCCATCATAAGTTACTTTTCCAAAACTACGATTCCAGTTTTTGGCAAACAATCGATACTGACCACTTCTTCTTTTTGCTGCACCAAAGATCAAATAACCATCATCATTATCAGCCTCAAAACTAATGGCAAATTTATCTTCTTTTGGTCTAAAAATTAAAACACCCGGAGTTCCTTTTTTAATGATCACTTCATTTATTTTTCGACCATTTCTAATTTTTATTTCTCCTGAAATAATTTCAGATTCTCCTCTACTTAATTCTCTAAATAGTATAATATCATCAGAAGTGTAAAATTGAATTCGCTTCAATTCTTCTTCTGACCAATTATTATCATCATATAATCTCTGGGTAAAAGGTGTCAATTTCGAGCCACAAGAACTTAGTAGAAAAACACCTAAAATGGAAAGTAAAACAAGGTTTGTCCATTTCATGCTGTAAAAATTTTAGTATTTTATGCCAATCAAAAAATAAATGACAATTATTAAATTTATTATTCTGTCGTAATTTGGTTGAATTCCATACACTTAACCAAAGCTGAAATATATACATTAATCTAACATAACGGTAGTATTTAGATAGTCTTTAACCTCCTGTTAACTCATTTTAACTTCACAAAAACAATAGCCAGAATCTATAATTGAAAATATTTTATTGTAAATCTCTTCCATCTTTTTCTTTTTGTAAAAAAATCAAAATACAATTTCTAATCATCATTATGACACAAAGATGGTAAATTGGAAAACCACCGAAAAAAAGAAAATTAGTATTCAACTAAATAAGTTCAACACTTGGATATCTTTTCTACGAGCCTTTTGCTGTTTTAAAAAATACACTTTGCAACAATGGTTTCAAATAATTCCCATTTATCAAGCTCATCAATAAACTTCCACTCTTGACTGGCATTTCCTTTGTTGAACAAAAGGAAGCCGCACTTGTCCATTCTTTTTTCCGAAAGCAAAATGATAAAAATGCAAATCATAACATACAGCAAACCAACACCAAGCCAAACAATACACTTCCAAACACTATCATTCCTCTCTTTTCAAAAATAGAGAACATGGTAAAATAAAGCATATAAATAACTCCACCAATTGAGCTAGTATCGTCAAAATAAAAGTATATTAAATTTTTAAATTGATCTACAACTAAATTTAACACCTATAGAATCACCTGATTCTTTAATTTTGTGTAAACTATTGAGCTAGTTTAAGGTTTCATTGTGGATAAATTAGTTAAAAAAATTAAAAGCATCCAAATGCGACCAATAATTATTTTATTTTGTTCACTCAGTTTTTTCAATTGTACCAAAGATGATTCTACATTTACTTTTAATGCTCCATCTTCAATCAATGAATCACCTGTTGAGATAGAACAAGAAGCAAAATATTTATCTCTAGGAGATTCTTACACTATTGGTCAGAGTGTCGCAGTCGAAGATCGCTACCCCTTACAATTAGAAACACTACTTCAAAGTGATTCTATTAAGATCGACACTACAATCATCATTGCTAAAACTGGTTGGACAACCACTAACTTGAAAAATGCAATCGTCACTTCAGGTTTGACTGATACTTTTGACCTTGTTTCTCTACTCATTGGCGTCAACAATCAATACCAAGGAAAACCGATTGAAGAGTACGAAATCGAATTTGAAGAACTATTGCAAACTGCTATTAATTTTGCAGGAGGTAAAAAAGAAAACGTTTTTGTGGTTTCTATTCCTGATTATGCCTTCACACCGTTTGGAAATGGCAACCCCTCCATCAGCCAAGAAATTGACAATTTTAATTTAGTTAACGAGGCGATTACAGATAGTATTGGAGTGAGTTATTTCGACATCACGCCTATTTCAAGAGAAGGCTTAGATAAACCTGAGTTGGTAGCATCAGATAATTTACACCCTTCCGGTATTCAATATTCTCGTTGGGTGGAATTATTTTATGATGAGGTAAAATTGAAAGTGAATGACTAGTTTTTTCTTAATTTCATGTCAATACTCAATTCATCCATTTACGAAGTTATTTAATTATCTCTCCGATTATTATTTTATTATATTTTATGCACATTAGAATTTCAATTCTCAAACCATTTATTTTTTTTAAATCTGCACAAATACATCTTTACGAAAATTACAATACTATTGAAGACATAGAATCACTCTATTCTAAAATCCTCCTAGATGGTCTTTCGAAAACAAATGCTCTGGTCATATAAAATCAAATCTTTCCAAAAGTTAAAAGCATATTTTCAGGTTCAGTCAACAGTAAGAATCTAGGGAGAATTCCAAACTCTACTTCCAATAATAATCAAATTAAATTTTACAACTTTGTTGACTATCTATAATATAAGTAGGTAGCCATTAGATATTTTGAAAAAAATCTTCTAGGTATATTTTCATACGGATAAGTAATAGCATAAACTATATATGCAATTAACTTAATTAATAGTCGAAGAGCGAATATTGACAAAGACTAACAATCTGATATTTAATAAACAATTCACTCATACGTGAACAACTAAAAAATCATCGGAAATATATAAATGTTGGACAAATAGCTTTCAAAAAAACTATTGATAAATGTGCCTGGAACTAAATTGAAAAAATATAAAAAGTTGAATAAATTGTAATAAAATAGTCAAATAAGGTGCTAAACTTGAAAAGTTTATCAATTAAAGCGTTAATATATTTTACCGGTTTAAATGTCACAAATTGAATCATGTACTAGAAAAGACCCGTTGGTGATTATTTTCTCCGAGTACTTCTTTATCTTCGTAAAAATTTAATTTAAAAAAATATCAATGGAAAGTATTCTTTTCTCAAAAGAGGATGGCATTGCCACTATCACACTCAATCGCCCTGACAAATTCAACAGCGTCACTAAAGAAATAGCATTGGGTATGCAACAATTTTTAAAAGAAAGTGCAGAGGATTCAGAAGTTCGTTGCATCATTATCACCGCTAAAGGAAAAGCATTTTGTGCGGGGCAAGATTTAGCTGAAGCAACTCATCCTGACAGTCCTGATTTATCAGTTTTTGTTCGTCAACACTATAATCCAATTATAAAAAAAATTAGAGAAATTGAAAAACCTGTCGTTGCCGCTGTCAATGGAATTGCTGCAGGTGCAGGTGCAAATATTGCTTTAGCTTGCGACATTGTCATTGCAACAGAGTCAGCTTATTTTATGCAAGCATTCTCCAAAATTGGTTTAATTCCAGATAGTGGTGGAACATTTACTTTACCTCGATTAGTCGGAATGGCACGAGCAACTGCGTTATCATTCCTAGGAGAAAAAGTACCAGCAAGGGAGGCAGTTGAAATGGGGATGATTTATCAATATGTAGCAGATGAGGACTTTGAAAATGAAGTACAAAAGTTAACAAAAAAATTAGCTAAGATGCCAACGAGAGGCTTAGCATATACAAAGCTAGCTTTTAATAAGTCTTTGACAAACGACCTCGAAACTCAACTTGCTGTTGAAGAACATTTGCAAAGTGACGCATCACACACCACTGATTATAAAGAGGGTGTTGCTGCTTTTTTGGAAAAAAGAAAACCAATTTTTAAGGGAGAATAAATTAATAAGGTTCTGAGTATTGGGTGTTGTAATTGCCCCCTATACTCTTATTCCTAAAATCAACAGACATGAAAATAGGCATATTAGGAAGCGGATCAATGGGGAGTGGAATCGCTCAAATAGCAGCCACCGCAGGGCACGAGGTCATCCTATACGATAAAAACAAAGAGGCCTTAACTAAGACTAGTAAAAACTTACGCAGGATCCTCAATCGTCTTGTCGAAAAAGGACGAATAGATGATGCAGCGGCCAATGCAATTTTTGGAAGAATTTATCTAGTTAATAATATGAACGCATACGCAGAGTGTGGACTTATCATCGAAGCAATTGTCGAAAATTTAGAAATCAAAAAATCTGTATTTCAACAAATGGAATCCATAGTAAGAGATGATTGCATTTTAGCATCCAACACCTCTTCACTATCAATAGCATCCATTGCAGCCGCTTGTGAAAAATCAGAGCGAGTCATTGGAATTCATTTTTTTAATCCTGCACCTTTGATGAAGTTAGTAGAAATTATTCCTGCTGTCCAAACTAATGATAAGGTTTTAGAGGAATCTCAAAAACTCATTGACAGTTGGGGTAAATTGACGGTGATAACAAAAGATACTCCAGGCTTTATTGTCAACCGAGTAGCTCGCCCATTTTATGCCGAATCACTTCGTATTCTTGAAGAAGGTGTAGCAGATGTTCCAACAATTGATTGGGCGATGACTGAAATTGCAGGTTTTCGAATGGGACCATTTACTCTCATGGATTATATTGGTAATGATGTAAATTACACAGTAACCGAAACCGTTTTCACAGCCTTTTATTTCGATCCTCGATACAAACCCTCCTTTACTCAAAAACGATTATCTGAAGCAGGTTACCTTGGCAGAAAATCTGGAAGAGGATTCTATGACTATTCCGAAAATGCAAAAAATGTGGAACCTATCAAAGATATAAAATTAGGCAAACGCATCGTTGAAAGAATTGTCGCAATGTTAATCAATGAAGCTGCTGATGCTGTATTTTGGCAAATCGCATCGAAAAAAGATATTGATTTAGCAATGACCAAAGGAGTAAATTATCCAAAAGGGTTACTTCAATGGGCAGACGAAATCGGCATTCCAAAATGTGTCAAACGAATAGAAAAATTATATAAAAAGTATGGTGAAGATCGCTATCGTTGTAGCCCGCTCTTGCGAAAAATGGCGAAGAAGGGAACTACTTTTTTTTAAATATAAAAGGAATTGATTTGGATAAATTAGTTTTGCTGAAAACAAATTAGGACCTCATGAAAAAACAAATTAAAATTGCATTTGTAATAGATGAATTAATCATTTCTATTTGGAAATATAAACTAATAAAAAGAATTCTAATTGAAAAAATTGCTGACATTTGTTATATAATTATAAGATCCAAAGAGTTTACCTCTAAAAAAAACACAGGGAGTAAAATTCAAAACTTCCATATTAAACTTGATAAGAATTATTACAAACCTTCTCCAGATGCTTTTGAAGATAAAACCCTAAAAGATTTATTTCCTGAGGAAAATAAATGGATTTCAAGTGGTTTTGCTGATAAATTAAAAAACGAAAGTGTTGATTTTTTAATCTGGTTAAGCGATGAAACTCCAGAAGATATATTTTATAAAGATTTGAAACATGGTATTTTATTTTTCTCTCATGGAAAGAAAAATACTCGGTTTTCTCATTTTGGATATGAAGAATTTATAAAAATGAACGGAGTCATTTCTTCCTCTCTCATTCTTAAGAAAAATATTAGCGACTTAGGAAAAATTATTTCCCAAACATGGTCAACTATGCCTTCTTTATCATTATCACGATCCCGAAATGAACATGCATGGAAACTACATTCCTTCATCCCTCGAGCTTTAAATAATTTCTCAAAAGAGGGAGAATCATTTTTTTCAAATAAGCCTCAATACTTAAAAAAAGAAAATCTATCCAAAAAAAAATCACCTAGTGAAATTAATGCTTTACTAAATCTGTGCCTTCATTTCTACTATATAGCCTATAATTATATTCGAAAAAAGTTTATGCGAGAACAATGGTTATTGCTATTTAAAAATGAAACTACTCCTTCTTTTTCCGTCAACGGTTTTAAAATAATATCTCCACCAAAAGATCGATTTTGGGCAGACCCAATATTAGTCCAAAAAGAAGATAAAAATTATCTATTTTTTGAAGAATTACCATTCTCAACCAATCGAGGGTTTTTATCTGTTGTAGAAATAAATGAAAATGGTTTTTCAGGTCCAATCAATCCAATTTTGGAAAAACCCTATCATCTATCATATCCTTTTATCTTTGAACTAGAAGATATCTTTTACATGATTCCTGAGTCCAATGAGAACAGAGACATTCAACTTTATGAATGTACAAGCTTTCCAAATGAATGGAAACACAAAATGGATTTGATGACGAATTTGGTTGCTGTTGATACAACTCTATTTTATCATAATAAAAAATGGTGGATGTTTACAGCTATCTCTGAGTGTGAAGGTATAGCAAAAAATGATGAATTATTTCTTTTTTATGCAGATACTCCGCTTACTCAGGATTGGAAAAGTCATCCTCAAAACCCAATAATTTCAGATGTAAGAAGTGCAAGGCCAGGAGGAAGTATTTACATTCAAAGTGGAAAAATCATTAGACCTTCTCAAGATTGTTCCAAAAAATATGGATATGGAATCAACCTTAATGAAATTGAAATTTTAACAGAAACAGAATATAGTGAAAAGCGAATACAACATTTTACTCCTCCAGATATTTATAAAAATATAAGACGTACACATTCCTATGCGCATCAAGCTGGTGTATCTGTTATTGATGGATTAATTCAACGCAATAAATATTTTTAAATAGATTCGTACAAATCCAAATACTCTTTGTTCATTCTTTCGATGGTAAAATATTCATGAATTCGATTTTTCCCTTTTTGTCCCATTTCAGCACATAACTCAGGTCGAGCTAATAGATAATCCAATTTCTCAAATAAAGCATTAGGGTCCTTTTGAGGAACTAAAAGTCCTGTCTCTCCATCCATCACAAGTTCTTTTGTTCCTCCTCCATCTGATGCAATAACTGGTTTTCCTAATACCATATATTCCATAATAGAATTAGAAATCCCCTCAGTATATGTTGCCAGTACTCCAATATCCAATAAGTTAACAACAGATTCTACATCATGAATCATCCCTAAAAAAAGTATTTTATCTCGAAACTTTTTTGGTATTGTTGATTTAAAATAATCTAAGTTTGGCCCATCTCCAATAGCGAGAAATGTAGTATCATCTTGTTTCTCGAGGTATTTACATGCTGCTTTTAAATACGTATCATAATCCTTTCGATCAAAAAAAGCACCCACCATTCCAACTAATTTACCAGGCTTGATCAGATAATGTTCTCGAGTCTTTTCTTCATCATTGATGGTTTTGATTCTATTAAAATCAAAACCATTATGAATGCATGACCTTTTCTTTTCTGGAACTCGATAAGCTTCTAGTCCAGCATTTGAATTGGCAACAATAATATCTGAAAAAGGAAAAGTTAACCCGGCTCTAAAATATCTTTTGTCGAGTAAACTCATATCTTCGGGGGCATCCGCTATACATGCATTGATGAGTTTAATGCCTAGTATCTTAACTGAAGGAATAGCATAAATCGTAGGCATAATTCCCCAACTATGTATAATATCAGGTCTTTCTTTTTTACAAATATTATAAAAACGATAAAAAACACGAGGGTCTTTTTTAGGGTTTCTTTCTAAATAATAAATAGGAATATTCAGGTCGTAAACTTCTGGATATTCTACTCTACTTTTATTAGAAAAAAGAACTAATGAAACTTCGATATCTTTCCGTTTCGAATAACTTTTTAAAAGTTCCAACAGTCGCCTTTCTCGGCCACCTTTTACAAGACTATCAATTAGCATTAATACTTTCATTTGGCAATTATTTATCTGTTGAAGAAAATTTCAGAAAAGGTTATCCAATTGTCTTTAAACTCAACTCTTTACAACATTGCTTGCTGTTAGATTATAAAATATATTAAAACTTGAAATTATTAAAGATGGATTATGAGACCCCTAGAGGAGAGACAAATTTAAATAAATACTTAAATAAAAACAACTTACCACAAAGTTAGGATAGATATGCTTACTGAGTACTTTAGACCAACATATTAGATTTTGTAAAGAATATTCCAAAAATAAATAGGTAAATGGTTGAAAGATTAAGGTTACTTATCATCATAAAAAAGTCATAAAAATCGTTGTATCCTAAAACACCATTTTTATTTCTGTATTTTTGTACAAACGCTTTTAAAATAATGATTCAAATTAAATTCTTGTTTTCCTTACTTTTACTGACAGCTAGTTTTTCCGGAAAAAATGAGGCACACGATATCCACGTCAGCAAATGCAATATTGATTTTTCTAATGAAGAAAAAACATTGCAGATCACGATGCATATTTACCTTGACGATCTAGAAACTGATATTGCGAAAGGTGGTGTGACTAAAAAATTACATTTACTCACAGAGAAAGAACACCCAGACGGAGATAAATTTTTATTAGAATATTTTCAAAAAAACTTCAAACTCCAAGTCAACACTAATAAAGTGAATTATAATTTCTTAGGTAAAGAAATTACAAAGGATTTGCTTGGGGGTTGGTTTTACCTCGAAGTTGAAAATGTGCAAGAGCTTAAAGATCTAAATATCTATTACGGCATTCTTACAGATTTATATCATGACCAACAAAGTGTTATTAAAGTTAAAGGTCCCAACAAGCAAAAAGGTTATTTCCTACTAGATAGTAAAAAGAAAGAAGCCAATGTAACCTTCTAATTAATGAGTAACTTATTTAAAAAAATATTCATTCTACCAATTCGATTTTATCAAATCTCAATCTCACCATTATTGGGCTCTAATTGTAGATACCAACCTACTTGTTCACACTATATGATTGGTGCAATTGAAGAATGGGGAATTTTAAAAGGAACCTGGTTAGGCTTAAAACGTATTGGTCGGTGCCACCCTTGGAGCAAAAGAGAAATGAATGATCCTGTTCCAAAAAAAAATTCAAAGAAAAAAAATTAACCATAATAAAACTGTTAGTAACGAAATTTACTAACAGTTTTTTAATTAAAAAAAAATATGTTAAGACGACCTAGAAGAAATCGACGTTCTGCTGCCATTCGCAGCATGATTAGAGAAACGCATTTAAAAACTGACCACTTAGTTTATCCTCTTTTTATTTTTGATGGAAAAAATATCAAAGATGAGATTTCCTCTCTACCTGGAAACTATCGAATGTCTCTAGATAACATATTAATCGAGATAGAAGAGTGTGTGATTTTGGGCCTACGAAACTTTATGATTTTCCCAGCCGTTGCTGAAAAGCTAAAAAATAAAACTGCCACCTATAGTTACAATCCCAAAAATTTCTATCTCAAAGCCGCAACAAAAATTAAAAAGAAGTTTCCCGAAATTACTTTGATCAGTGATGTAGCAATGGATCCATATAGTTCAGATGGACATGATGGACTAGTGAAAAATGGGAAAATTCTAAATGATCCTACTCTTCCTATTTTAGGGAAAATGGCTGTCGCACAAGCTAAGGCCGGCTTTGATATCATTGGCCCATCTGATATGATGGACGGTCGAATTCAACACATCCGGGAAGCGTTAGATAAAAATAGTTTTACTGATACAGGAATCATGTCCTATTCTGTAAAATATGCAAGTGCATTTTATGGCCCATTTAGAGACGCACTCGATTCTGCTCCAAAAGCTGGGGACAAAAAAACCTATCAAATGGATCCTGCCAATCAAAGAGAAGCGCTTATCGAAGCAGAACTGGATGCACAAGAAGGAGCAGATTTCTTAATGGTCAAACCTGCTTTAAATTATTTGGATGTAATTAGTCTATTAAAAAATAATTTTGAACTACCTATTGCAGCTTATCATGTAAGTGGAGAATGTGCAATGCTGATTGCAGCTTGCCAAAATGGTTGGTTAAAATATGAAAAAGCAATGCCAGAAACATTAACAAGTATTCATCGAGCAGGAGCGGATGTGATCATTACTTACTTTGCAAAGGATTACGCTAGGTTGTTGAAAAAATAATTACTAAAAAACTCTAAGACCAATTAAAAGGGATTATTTTTTGGAATAAAATACGGGAATTCGACAATGGTCGAATTCCCGTATATTTTTGATAGCGTAACAAATTACGCCTTTTGAAAAGTTCAAAAGGTTTATTTCAGACTAACCTCTCTTTCCTCAATCATCTTACGAATATTAATTAATGCATAACGCATTCTACCCAAAGCAGTATTGATACTAACCCTTGTCAGTTGAGAAATTTCTTTGAAACTCATATCCGCGTAATGTCGTAAAATAACCACTTCTCTCTGTTCTGGTGGTAAAGCATCTACAAGCGAACGAATTTTTTGGTGTGTTTGACTTTTCATGATAAGATCCTCCGCATTATCATCTCCTGATTTCAGAACATCAAAAATATCAAAGGTATCTGTTTGGGAAACTTTTGGACGACGCTTAGTCCGTCTAAAATTATCTACACACATATTATATGAAATACGTAAAGCCCATTGCAAAAATTTGCCCTCATGGTTGTACTTTCCTTTTCGTAAAGTATCAATAATTTTAATAAATACTTCTTGGAAAATATCTTCAGCTAGCGCTGTAGATTTTACGAATAAATAAATTTGGGTGTAAATTTTTGCCTTGTGTCGAGTTAATAATACTTCGAAGGCCTTTTCATTACCATCAAGGTAACTGTAAATCAATTGCTGATCGTTCAACTGGGTAACTTGCATAACTATCTACATTTAAGTTAAAAAAAGTGGTCTTTGTCAATAAATCTTAAAAAAATGTAAATGTTATGTAATCTATATGCAATGATTTTTATGAAGAAAAAAAGTTTAATAACTTACTAATATAAGTTATGTTCTTGTGAATTTTTATGTTCTTAATTAAAGATAAGAGATTATTATGTCCGAGGCTAATTTTTTTTCCTCTTTTAAGAAAAATTTAACGAAAACGTTAATTAGTATACATTTATTATAATCTGTCCAAAACTAAAATTAAAATATGCAAAAAAGTAAACTCCCTTAGTATATTTTTTGATTGTTTTCAATAAATCTAAACCCAACCAATTGATTTTCAGATAATTATAAATTTAATTTTAAAAAAAATTAAATCCTTTGTGCCATATTACATTAAGACTTTTTAAACTTATCCATATATCAAGACCACATCCTTATTTTACCATTTAATTACTTTCTTATAAAATTGAAGAATAGCTGATATTTGTTCCTGAAAAGTAATCCTTATTATTGTTTGGCTAATTCTATATAGAGCAGTAATTTTTAATTAAGATGCTTTAGAATCTCTGTTTGGTTTGGTATAATTCATTTCCAAAATTTTTGACTCAAGTCCAAGTTTTCTAAAAAAAATTTTCCAGGGATTGTTAGGAGTCACTAAAAAAGCGATATCGCCTTTTGCTACTGTAATTGTTTTATTCAACATTTTTCGACTTATTTCATAAGTAGAATCTTGTTGTGCTCCAAAATAAACTAAAATATATTCTGGCCAATAACCCGACATTCCCGTTTTGTTAACTACTGTTGCCGCAACAATTTGATTATCTTTTTCGACTGTTACGATGTAACCGCCAAAAGAAGGTCGATCCTTCATCGCATATTCTATTGCACTTATAATATCATTTTTCTCAATTTCGCAATCGCCTTGATTGTCATATAGAAACTTAACCACGCGATGCCTCTCATAAGGACTTATTTTAGAGAATGCGTCGTAAAGATGTTGTTCGAACATAATAATATCCAATATTTAGAATTTATAGCAAAAAAAAATCTCAAAAGCTAGCATAATATTAGGAATTTATTTCAAAAAATAGAAAGAAAAACAATGCTATATCAATCATTCACGGTTGTTCAGCTCTTTTTTTTAGAATCTTTAAATATATCTTGTCGTAAACTTCACATAACATCTTAAAGATTTTTCAAATTTAACCTAAATTTATTTTTTTTCTTAGATTTACAAAGATTCAAAAGATCCATGACGATGTAAATTAACTGGTCTGCAAAGTTTTTTCTCCCTCTACTCTTGAAATATATTTCTTAAAACTATGATTTACATTAAAGGATTTATTCCCAATTACCTAATAATCATTTCTTTCTAAATAGTGTACCTATGAAAAAAAAAAATCTTTTCATTTGTCTGATATTTTTAGCATATAATAACTCATTCACGCAAGTTTCAATGAATATGAATTTATTGGACAATTGGGATCAATCTGGACTTAGTTATAACGACGTATGGGGTTATGTTGATGGAAATGGAAATGAATATGCTATTTTAGGGTCAAAAAGTAAAATCCACTTTTTCGAAATTACCACTAATAATACATTATCACTCATTGATGAATTTATACCGGGTGCTACAAGCACTTGGAGAGATTTTAAAACTTATGGGAATTACGCCTATGCATGTACAGAAGGAAACGAAGGTCTATTAGTTTATGATTTGAATAATTTGCCAACCGCTGTTACTTTGGCTCATCAAATCACCTCTGAATTTACTCGAGCTCATAATATTTATATAGACGAGGCAGAAGGAAAATTATATGTGGTAGGATCAAATACCCAAAATAATGGATTAATTATTTATGATGTTACCACTAGTCCTCCAACCCACCTGGCTAGTGTTCCCCTTTCTGGACCCGGCTATGTTCATGATATTTATGTCCGAAATGATACAGCCTATGCTTCTCATGGATGGGATGGATTTTATATTTGGGATGTTTCAAATCCAACAAGTCCTAATTTTTTAGCCTCCTTCACAGGAGAGTCAGGCTATAACCATAGTAGTTGGGTTACACCAGATGGAAATACTGCCTTTTATGCTAGAGAAGTAGGAACAGGATTACCAATGACAGCTTTGGACATTTCCGATTATAATGATATTGAAGTGATTAGTAATTTTCAATTCCCATTGCTTGCCCCAAACTTCACAGACAATACTCCTCATAATCCGTATTTAGTTGGCAACTATCTTTTCACCTCTTATTATGAAGATGGAATAGAAGTTTTTGATGTATCAGATCCCGCAAATATAACGCTAGCAGGTTATTATGACACCTACCCTTCAAATACCCAATATACTGGTTATAAAGGTTGCTGGGGAACATACCCGTTTCTACCATCAGGAAGAATCTTAGGATCAGATGGAGTAAATGGATTATTTTTATTGGATACTAATTTCCCCTTAGTTCCTCCTCTTGAACTTAATCTGGTGATTCAAACTGCAGTATCTTGTAATGGTGGATCAGATGGGGTATTTGAAGTAGTTGCTAATAACGGAACACCCCCTTATACCTACACAATAATTGGAGGAACACCTCAATCGAGTGGTGTTTTCACTAACCTTATGGCTGGCTCATACATTGTAGAGGTAATTGACGCTGCTAGTGATATAGAAAATATTACAATCACCATTACTCAACCTGACCCAATAATTCCCCTAATCATCCAACAACAAAACGTGAGTTGCAACGGAGGAACAGATGGATTCATTATAGTAAATGCTGTAGGCGGAACTGTAGTATCAAACTACCTTTACAGTATTGATGGTACTAACTTTTCTACCAATAACACATTCACAAATCTTTCATCAGGTGTTTACATCTTAACTATTCGAGATGATAATGATTGTGAGGCAATCTTACCCTTTACGATTTCTCAACCTGATCTATTAGAATCATTTGTAAACACACAAACAGCGGTAGATTGTTTTGGAAATAGTTCTGGATCTATTGAATTTAATACTACAGGTGGAACACAAAATTATTTATACTCCCTTGACCAAGTAAATTATCAATCAAATAATACATTTTCTAATCTCTTAGCAAATAATTATACTCTATATACACTTGATGCAAATAATTGCACTTCCCTGACTACTTTTTCTATTTCTGAACCTACACTTTTAGAGGTTTCAATAAACCAACAAAATAACTTAGATTGCTTTGGTGATACAGATGGGAAAGTAGTTCTAGCTGGTCAAGGTGGAACTGAAAATTATCAATTCAATATTAATGGAGGCAATTATCAAACTAGTCCTACATTCAATAATTTATCAGCAGGAAATTACGATTTCAGTATTAAGGATGCCAATGATTGCCTCGATACAATAAATGTATCAATTACATCACCTCCTGAAATAGTTGTTCAAATATTCGAAATAATTCATGTAGAGTGCTTTGGGGAAAACACAGGATCAATTACCCTCCAACTTTCAGGAGGTGCTGGAAATTTCAGCACCATTATGAATGGTAATACCGTAACAGGAAGTACCGTTGTTTTCCAAAATTTAACATCAGGAACCTATCCAATCTTAATTGAAGATGGCAACAACTGTACAATGATCGAATCAGTAATCATTAATCAAAATACTGAAATTCAATTATCTCCTTCTAATACTCAAGATGTGTCTTGCCATGGAGGGTCAAATGGTATCATTGAAGTAAATGTATTAGGCGGCAGTACAAATAGTGGATACATGTACTCCATCAATGGCTCATCCTATGGATCCAGCAATATTTTCACAAATCTCACTGCAGGACAATATTCTATATCAACAATGGATGATCTTGGATGCGAGGATGAAATTACTGTTGATATAATTGAACCATCAACCATTCAAATCAACTTAATTTCTCAGACAAATGAAAGTTGTCCTGGAGCAAACGATGGATCAGCAACCTTCCAAGCATTGGGCGGTGTAGGTAGTTATCAATATACACTAAATAGTATCACTAACTCAAACGGTATTTTTAATAATCTTTCCGAAGGAAATTATAATCTATTGGTGTTAGATGGAAATAATTGCATTGAAGATTTACCTTTCATTATTGATCCTGCCAACCCAATGTCTACTCAAATTGATAACCAAACTGACGTAGATTGTTTTGGAAATAATAACGGAACAATTCAAGTTTCTGCATCAGGAGGAAGTTTTCCTTTTACATTTTCCCTCGGAAGTCAAACCAACACAACTGGTCTTTTCCAAAATTTAGCGGCTGGGAATTATTCTATTTCAATTGTGGATGGAAACAATTGCCAAACAACAATCGAAGGAGTCGTCTCGCAGCCTAGCGAAATTTCTCTTTCTATTGCAAACTCGCAGCAAGTAAATTGTTTTGGAGAAAACAGTGGAAGTTTTCAAATTGAAGCTAACGGCGGTATAGGTACCTATACTTTCTTAATGGGAAATGAAACTAACACAACTGGTATCTTCGAAAATCTTAATGCCAACACTTATAACATAACAGTTTCAGATAACAATAATTGCACTTCTATAATTGATATAGAAATTACTCAACCTGTTGCGTTAGAAATAGACAATAACCAAACGACTAATGTAAATTGTTTTGGAGAAAATAACGGTAGTATTAACTTAAGTGCAATTGGTGGAACAGGAGTAATTACTTTTTCCCTAGGAAATGAATCTAATACCTCAGGAGTATTTGAAAATCTTAACGCTAACAATTATACTATTTCAGTTGAAGATGAAAATGAATGCACAGAAACTATCGACATAAATATCACTGAACCAAGTATTTTAACCCCCGGAGTTTTACAAACCAATACTATTGATTGCTCTGGAGGAAACAACGGAATGATTCAATTTGAAGCTATTGGTGGGACTGGTAATTATCAATTCACCTTGAATGGAGAAACTAATACAACTGGGCTTTTTGAAAATTTAGTTGCCGATGATTATACCATGAATCTCACTGATGGAAATGGCTGCACCTCTTTTCTAACTGTTACACTTACGGAACCTATTGCAATTTCTGTTGAGCTTTTAACAGTAGAAAACACACTTTGTAATGGCGAAAACTCAGGCACCATCTCTGTTAGCGCTACTGGAGGGATTGGTCAAATTGAATTTTCTTTAGGCAATGAAACTAATACGACCGGTACTTTTGAAAATCTCAACGCGGGGGCTTATAATATTACAATCAAGGATGAGAACAATTGCCAATATTTCATTAATGTAACGGTCGATGAACCCAATGTTATTGATATCCAAACATTACAAATTCAAAATATTCTTTGCTATGGAGATAATACAGGCACTATTAATTTTGCCGCAAATGGTGGGATTGGAAATCTAACATTCACCCTTGAAAATGAGTCTAACTCATCAGGCGAGTTCGGAAATTTAGCAGCTGGAACTTATGAAATAACCGTAACTGACTTCAACGGTTGTTCTAATTCTATGTCTTTTGCAATTAATGAACCCGAACTTCTAGAAGTAAATTTAACACAAATTCAAAATATCCTTTGTAATGGAGATGACTCAGGTTCTGTCAATTTAATTACCTCTGGTGGAACTGGAAACATCGAATTCACTCTAGAAAACGAAACTAACTTAACTGGTACCTTCGAAAATCTAACAGCAGGAAATTATGAAATATTCGTAATAGATAGCAACATGTGTACGTCTTCAATTGAGATCATTATCTCAGAACCTGCTGCCATCACTTTAACCTCCGAATCCTTACAACCAGTTTCTTGCTTTGGCGAAAATGATGGAGGTATTTCTATAATTACTTCTGGTGGAATTGGAACACTGACTTATATTCTTGGAAGTTTATCGAACACTACAGGAGTTTTTGAAAATCTTCCTGCTGGGGACGATTATAACATCACTGTTTTAGATGGAAATAATTGTACAAATACTTTCTCTGCATTTGTACTCGAACCAGCGCCTATTAGTTCAACCATCAACTTTACCAATTCTATTCAATGCTTTGGAGAGGAAAATGCCTCCATCCAAATTAATGCCTCTGGTGGAACCGGTAACCTAGAATATACTTTTGTAAACGAAACCAACTCAAGTGGTATTTTCGAAAATATAGTTAGTGGAGCTTATATCATTTCAATAGTTGACCAAAACAATTGTAACTCATCTCTTGAATTTGAGATTGAAGAACCACAACAAATTTCTACATCAATTTCTCAAACTCAAAATATCCTTTGTGCAGGTGAGACATCTGGAAGTTTTGAAATAAATGTAACGGGTGGAACTGGCACACATACATTTATTTTAAATGGAAATTCAAATACAACTGGTGTTTTTACCAACCTAAGTGCTGGCACTTTTGAAGTAATTATTGTAGATGAAAATGATTGTGAAACCACAGAAATAATTACACTCTCCGAGCCTAACGAATTAACCTTAATTTTGGAAAACACTCAAATGACAGATTGCTCAGGAACTAAAACAGGTAGTTTCCAAGTCCAAGCTTCAGGTGGAATGGGAGACCTTACCTATTCGATCCCTAGTCAAACTAATACAGATGGAATCTTCGAAAATCTAGCACCTGGAATATACGATTGTCTGGTTACGGATGAAAACAATTGTACATTCCTACTTCCAGTTACCATTAATGCAAATAATGATATTGAACTAAATGAATTCAACAATACGAATGTTGTTTGTTTTGAAGATGAAAATGGAAGCATCTCAATTACTGTTAATGGTGGAATCGGGGACTTTACTTTTTCTCTTGGAAATGAAACTAATACAACTGGTTTCTTCCAAAATCTTCCTGCAGGAAACTATGATGTTTTTGCTACTGACATCAACGGTTGCTCTGCTACTTTCTCAACACAAATTACCGAACCAGATGTATTAGAAATGTCAACTGATGAAATCACCAATGTTCTTTGCTTCGGAGATAGTACTGGTTCTGTTCAACTATTGGCAGCTGGTGGAACAGGGAATTTTGATTTCTCCATAAATGGAAACTCTAACTCCACAGGATTTTTTCAAAATTTACCTGCTGGAAATTATGATGCGATTGTAACAGATGAAAACAATTGTAACAACGTAATTACATTTGAAATAATCGAGGCACCTGAACTCCTTTTTTCTATTACAAATTTAACTACTGACACTGGCAATGGAAATGGAAGTGTTACTTTCAAAGGTACAGGTGGGACTCCCCCATACTTGTTTTCTGTGAATGGATTAGATTATCAGCAAGGGACGACCTTCCCCATTTTAGTTGCCGGTAATTATACTGGTTACATTCAAGATGCCAATGGCTGCATAATTGAAAGTCTATTTGAAATCATTTTGCAAACTACCATCTCTAACCTAGATCTAGGTGTACTTGAAATGAATGTTTTCCCAAATCCATTTTCTGAAAAAATTATTTTACACATGGATTTGGTTTTTGCCCAAACGATCAACTTAAAAATGATTAATATTTCAGGACAAACTTTATTACAAAGCAAAACCAATGTTGAAAGTGGTAAACAAAATATCGCCCTTGACGTTGAAAATAATATTCCAACAGGTATTTATTTTTTAAGTGTAAAAAATAAAAATCAAGCGATTGGATATTTTAAAATAATTAAACATTGATTTTGTCCACTACTTATTATACAGATTTTTACAAAAAAGTAGCGATGTAATCTGTAGTGAATTTTAAACACATAAAATATCAACATGAAAAAATATTCAACATTTCTAATCCTAAGCTCTATCCTCTTTTTAACTTGGACGGCATTTACCCCTCCAACTACCAATCTTGAAGATGAGGATTGGAAAGAAAAAATTTCCTCAAAACTTATGACTAAAGCCCTAAGAGGAGAAGCTTTAGATTTTCTAGTCATTTTAAAAAATCAAAAAAATGTTAACGACGCTCCAAACTTTAAAACAAAAGAAGCTCGTGGAAATTTCGTTTACAAAAAATTAAAAAGCAATGCACAGGCTGATCAAAAAAATATTTTACAAATTTTACAAAGCGAAAAAGCATCTTATCGATCATTTTTTATTATCAATGCCATCCAAGTCAAAGGTGACTTCAAACTCCTTAAAAAACTTGCAAAGCTGTCTAAAGTAAATCAATTGACTGACAACTCTCCTATCCAATTCGAAGAACCCATCTCCAATAATTTCACCAACGAAAGAGGACCAAATACTATCGAATGGGGAGTTGATATGATTGATGCAGAGGAAGTTTGGGCACTTGGATTCAATGGTCAAAATGTAATAGTTGGAGGTCAAGATACAGGTTATGATTGGACGCATCCAGCTCTCAGTGAAAAATATAGAGGCAACGGTATCACCATAGATCATAATTACAATTGGCATGATGCAATTCATGAGATCAATGCCAATGCACAGGACTCGATTAATCCATGTGGCTTAGATGTGCAATATCCATGCGATGATCATAATCATGGAACTCATACGATGGGAACGATGGTTGGAGAAGATAACGATAACCAAATCGGGGTTGCACCAGGTGCAAAGTGGATTGCTTGTCGAAATATGGAAAGAGGAAATGGTACACCAGCAACTTACATTGAATGCTTCGAATGGTTTATGGCTCCAACAGATTTAAATAATGAAAACCCTGATGTATCAAAAGCGCCTCATGTAATTGCCAATTCTTGGAGTTGTCCAACCTCAGAGGGTTGCGACTCTACCAACTGGCATGTGATGGAAGCTGTAGTTCAAAACTTAAAAGCATCAGGTGTTGTTGTTGTCGTTTCTGCTGGAAATAGCGGAGGTCAAGGTTGTGGAAGTGTTAGTACTCCCTCTGCAATATTTGAAGCAAGCTTTAGCGTTGGAGCAACTGCTCAAAACGATATGATTGCTGGTTTTAGTAGCCGTGGTCCTGTGACAGTTAATGGAACAGGCATCCGAAAACCAGATGTCTCTGCACCAGGAGTAGCTGTACGATCTTGCGTTAGAGATAGTAGTTATGCAACTTATAGCGGCACTAGTATGGCTGGACCACATACAGCAGGACTGGTAGCTTTGATGATTTCTGCTAATCCAAATTTAGCTGGACAAGTTGAAGTTATTGAGGATATTATCGAACTAACTTCTATCCCAAAAACAGATACTTTAGATTGTGGCGATATTTCAAGTATGGATATTCCAAATAATATTTATGGATACGGTAGAATTAATGCTTTAGCTGCAGTCAACGAAGGTCTTAATTTTACAAATACCAATAACGTTGAGGTTCCAGAAGTTTCTTTAAAAATATTTCCCAATCCAACAAGTGACTTAATCTCTTTTGAATTTTTTAACCTTTCAGAAAAAACAATCTTAGAAATATTCGATGCCACAGGTCGATTATTACAATCACACCAAATTGAAGGTTTAGAATATGAAATAAAAAATATACGAATGAACAAATTAGCATCAGGTGTTTATTTTTATAAAATAAAAAACACCGCCCTTGAAAAAACAGGTAAAGTTTTCAAAAATTAAATTACTCAAAAGCACCTTTCTAAAAAAACGGAAATTAGTTGAAAACTAGTTTCCGTTTTTTTATAGTTTTAAAAACCAATACTAAGAGTCACCAAATTTTTCTTTTATAGTACCTAATGTTTAGTTATTTTTGCAAAAAAGTATTAATACATTAAAATGAAGAGATTACATAATAAAATAAACAAAGAGGAGCTCAAGCAAAAAATGCTCGAAAGCAACGTGGACCGTACCACTCTGTCATTTTATAAATATGCCCTAATTAAAGATGTAGAAAAATTCCGAAATGAATTATATCGTGCATTTGAAACTATTGAAGTTTTCGGAAGAATATATGTTTCAGAAGAAGGCATCAATGGTCAGATTTCAGTTCCAACAAAAAAATTTAAAGAATTTAAAATACGACTTTATGCTATTGAGTCTCTAGATAATGTTCGGCTTAATATAGCTATTGACGATAATGGAAAATCTTTTTATTTACTGAAAATAAAAATCCGTGGAAAAATTGTGGCTGATGGGTTGAATGATGCTACTTTTGATGTGACTAATCGAGGTGTACATTTAAATGCAAAAGGATTCAATGAATTAACAGAGGATCCAAATACCATTGTCATTGATATGAGGAATCACTACGAAACGGAAGTAGGTCACTTTGAAAATGCTGTTTTACCTGATGCGGATACTTTTCGGGAAGCATTGCCAAAAGTGGAAAAAATGCTAGAAGATAAAAAAGATAAAAATATTGTCATGTACTGCACAGGAGGTATCCGTTGTGAAAAAGCCAGTGCTTATTACAAGCATAAAGGATTTAAAAATGTATTTCAATTAGATGGTGGAATTATCGAATACGCTCGCCAAGTAAAACAGCTAGGCATAGAAAATAAATTCGTTGGAAAAAATTTCGTCTTCGATGACCGAATGGGCGAACGAATTTCAGAAGATATTATCGCTAAGTGCCATCAATGTGAAAAGCCTTGCGACACACATATCAATTGTGCGAATGATGCCTGCCATATATTATTTATTCAATGTGATGAGTGTGCAGAAAAATTTCAAAATTGTTGTTCTGAAAAATGTACTGATTTTATCCAATTACCACTCGACGAGCAAATGAGAAAGAAAACAAAGGAATCATTTAATGGAACAAAATTCGGTAAAGGTCGGTACAAAGCTTATAATAAAAATCATAATTTGTGATTTATAACTATTTTTGGTAAACAGTTTCCATCAGTTTATAGTCATCCATAATTCTTATTCCATCAATATCTCAATCTACAAAAGAACTATGTCCAAAAAGAAAAATCCAAAAGTTACCGCTCAAAAAAAAACTACTCCTTCCAAATTAAAGAGATTTTTCCCAGCTTTTATTTATAACAAGGCAATGATTTGTGGACTTATCATGGTGGTGAGTTTTGTATTATATGGAAAGACTTTAAGTTATGGTTATACTCAGGACGACGCTATTGTGATAACAGATAATATGTACACCAAAGATGGAATTTCTGGAATTCCTGGAATTTTGGGAAATGATACATTCTATGGTTTTTTCAAAAAAGAGGGAAAACAGTTCTTAGTAGAAGGAGGAAGATATAGACCATTGACATTAGTTTTCTTTGCTCTGGGATGGAATATATTTGGAGAAGAAAAAGGGGCTCCACTTGATGGAACACCTACAAGTGCTATGTACTTTCATTTTTTCACTGTTTTTTTTTATGGTTTAACAGGGATTGTTTTATATCTTTTATTTATAAAAATGTTACGACCATCGAAAGGTGATAATTTTTCGTTTTTCGTTTCTTTTATAGCAGCTATATTATTTATAACTCACCCTATACATACAGAAGTTGTTGCGAACATCAAAGGTCAAGATGAAATCATCGCTTTACTTGGAAGTTTAACAGCATTGTATTTCTCTCTTAAAGGTTATTATGAAAAAAACAAGATGTTTACATCTATCGGAGTAGTTGCTTTCTTTCTTGCGCTTCTTGCTAAAGAAAATCCAATTACATTTTTAGCTGTTTTACCACTCACTTATTTTGTTTTCACCAAAGCAAAAACAAATGAAATTGTAAAACAATCTGTTCCTTTTTTATTAGTAGGAATTGTTTTTATAATCATTAGACAAAATATTTTAGGAGGCGGATTTGGTAGCGAAAATATGGAGTTAATGAATAATCCATTTATTAAAATTGAAAATGGAGAATATATCGCCTACTCATCTGGAGAAAAAATAGCTACTATTTTTTATACGCTCGGACAATACGTAAAACTATTATTATTCCCGCATCCACTAACTCATGATTATTATCCTTACCATATAGAAACTATGACTTTTGGTAACTGGCGTGTGATATTAAGCTTCTTGATTTATGCTGGTATGGGGATTTATACACTAATAGGACTTTTGAAAAAAGATATAGTTTCCTTTGGAATTGCATTTTACATTATAACACTTTCAATAGTTTCTAACATTGTTTTTCCAGTAGGAACGAATATGGCGGAGCGGTTTTTGTTTATGCCTTCTGTTGGTTTTTGTTTAGTAATTGGAGTTTTAGTTTATCGTCTAGCAAAATACTTATCTGGAAAAAATAAATTAAATTCATCTAGCTTTATGATTCCTATAGCATTTACTGGACTAGTTGTTTTACTCTTCTCATATAAAACTAATGATAGGAATAGTGCTTGGGAAAGTAACTATAAATTATTTTCAACAGATATTGAAGTTTCTAAAAATAGTGCAAAGTTGCGTAACTCAATGGGAGGCTCAACTATCGAAGCTGCGACAAAATTACCTGAAACTAATCCAGAGCGAAATATTTTGCTTAAAGAAGCAATTGTACACTTGAAGGAAGCAACTCGCATTCATCCAAATTATAAAAATGCTTATCTACTATTAGGAAATGCGAATCAATATTTGAAAAATTTTGATAAAGCAATCCAATTTTATAATCAGGCATTAAGACTTGACTCAGAATATGCCGATGCTGAAAATAATTTGACCCTTGCCTACCGCAATGGTGGGAAGCATCATGGAGAGGTTACGCGAAATATTCAAAAGTCAATTCAATATTTAGACATCGCCCATCAAAGAAATTCTAAAGACATTGAAACATTACGTCTAATGGGTATCGCATATGGCATGTCTGGAAATGGATTGAAAGCAGTAGAATATTTAGAAAAAGCCCTGAAACTACAACCAGACAATCCGAGTATAATGTTTAACTTGGGAATAGCTTTAAATCAATTTGGGGATACAACTAGAGGTGCTCAACTGATACAAAGAGCAAAAGAACTCGATCCAACAATGGGTCAATAAAGATTAAATAGATTCAGATTTGAAAATAAGGAGTTAAGATTTGAAAAAATTATCATTCAACATTTAAAAGACACTATCTCCTATTTCACTTTAGGAGTTTTTTATAAAAAATTAGAAATCGGCAAACGCGTGAAAGTAAAAATACTCACCCTCCTCCTAATTACATTTATCTGTACAAACATAGGTAAAACTCAAATTCAATCTTCTAATTTTAAACAGGACATCTCTAATTTAGAAAAAAAATGGGTTAATAGTATTTATGATAAGATGAATTTGGATGAACGGATTGGTCAGTTATTCTCAATTCGTGCACATTCTGATTTGGGAAAAAAACATACTGATTGGGTTGAAGAACAAATACGCAAATATCATGTTGGCGGGATGACTTTTTTTCAAGGTACTCCTGAGAAACAAGCTCATCTGACCAACCGATATCAGTCGTTATCGAAAATACCATTGATGATTGCTGTGGATGCAGAGTGGGGTTTAGGAATGCGATTCAAAGAGAATGCGGTTAGCTTTCCAAAACAGTTAACATTAGGTGCAATTCAAGACAATCGACTCATTTATGAAATGGGAATAGAAGTTGCTCGCCAATGCCGAAGGTTAGGAATGCATGTCAATTTTGCACCAGTTGTTGATGTTAACAATAATCCAAATAATCCAGTGATCAATACTCGTTCATTTGGTGAAGACCGATATAATGTGGCTGCCAAAAGTTATATGTATATGCAAGGAATGCAAGATGGAAATATTATCGCTTGCGCGAAACATTTTCCGGGGCATGGTGATACTGATGTAGATTCACATTATGATTTACCCATAATTTCACATTATCGAAACCGATTAGACAGCTTGGAATTATTTCCTTTCAAAGTGCTTGCACAACATGGTGTAAAAAGTATGATGGTCGCACACCTAAGTGTACCAAATATTGATTCTACTATAAACTTACCTACTTCCCTTTCTCCAAAAGCGGTAACAGATTTATTGAAAAAAGAAATTGGTTTTGAAGGGCTAATATTTACTGATGCTCTGGAAATGAAAGGTGTGTCGAAGCATTTTGCACCAGGTGAGGTTGCTGCAAAATCATTGATGGCCGGCAATGATGTTTTGGATTTACCAGATGATATTGAGAAATGTATTAATGAAATCAAACGATATATTAATGAAGGAAAACTACCGGAATCAAGAATAGAGGAAAGTGTAAAGAAAGTACTACGAGCCAAATATCGACTTGGTCTAAATAATTATAAACCAATCAACGAGGCCAATATCCGAGCTGAATTAAATACACCAAAGGCTTACACGCTCAAGCGTCAACTTATTCAAAATGCAATGACACTAGTTCGTAATCCAAACGATTTAATCCCTTTTAAAGATTTGGAAAACCACAATTTTGCTTCTATTAGTATAGGTACTAGGGGTTTGACTAAATTCCAACAAACGCTCTCTTTCTATAAAAAAATGACTCACCATCAAGCTCCTAAAAACTTAAATACCTCTAGGCAAAAACAATTATTAAGATCAACCCAAGACAAGGATATTGTTTTTGTAAGTATTCATGACTTAAGTAGTTATTCAAGCAAAGGTTTTGGATTAACAATGGAAGAAAAAGGATTTATTGATGCACTTAGCAAAAAGACTAAAGTTGTTTTAGTTCATTTTGGAAATCCATATGCACTAAAATATTTTGACAACATTGAATATATCCTTCAAGCATACGATGAAGATGAAATTTCTCAAGAGATTGCAGCACAAGCATTATTTGGAGCCATAGCTATTGACGGTCGGCTGCCTATCACTGCCTCTGAAAGAAGTAAATTTAATACAGGTATATCAACACAAAGTTTATTGCGATTAGGATTTGACATTCCTGAAAGCGTAAGGATGGATTCATATACTCTAGCCAAAATTGATGGACTTGTTCAAGAAGCAATTAATACTAAAGCTACTCCAGGAGGAGTTGTTTTAGTAGCTAAGGATGGAAAAATTATTTATAATAAATCTTATGGTTACCATACATATTCTAAGAGAAGACCTGTAACTACTACTGATATTTATGATTTAGCTTCTGTTACGAAGATTGCAGCTTCCACCATATCAATGATGAAACTTTATGAAGATGGTGAAGTGAATGTCTATAACCCAATGAGTAATTATGTTTCAGAACTAAAAGGTACTAATAAAGAATCTATGACCATCCACGATATGATGGCACATCGAGCACAATTATACCCATGGATTCCTTTTTATGAGCAAACCGTATCTAAATGGAAACAACCACTTCCGAAATATTATAGCAGCAAAAGAAGTACAACCTTTAATACTCCTATTACTGATAAGCTTTTCATGAAAAGTACTTTCAAAGACGAAATATGGAACCAAATTTACGAGTCTGATTTGTTAGATACTAGAAAATATAGATATAGCGACTTGGCATTTTACCTAGTCGCAAAAACCGTGGAAAAAGTCAAAAATCAACCTCTGGATATTTATGCCAATCAGAATTTTTATACAAAACTTGGACTCCACTCTACTACTTTCAATCCATTAGATAAATTTTCCAAAACTATGATTCCCCCAACAGAGGATGATAAATACTTTAGAAGAAGTCGAATACAAGGAAATGTTCATGACATGGGTGCTGCTATGTTAGGAGGAGTTGCTGGGCATGCAGGTTTATTTTCTAATGCTAATGACTTAGCCATTATTATGCAAATGTTGTTAAATGAAGGATACTATGGTGGTCAACAATTTTTCAGTCCTTCAACCGTTCGATTATTTACTACTCGACATACCGAATGCTCGCGCAGAGGAATAGGTTTTGACATGAAAGAATTAAATGACAATCGATCACAAAATATGTGTACCCAAGCCTCAGATAATACATTTGGACATTTAGGATTTACGGGGACTTGCGCTTGGGCAGACCCAGATAATAATTTAGTTTTTATATTTTTGACAAATCGAACTTATCCTTCAATGAGAAGAAACAAATGGAGTGGAGAGGATTTCAGACCACGAATCCAAAGTATAATTTATGACGCGTTGAATACAACAATTAAATGAACCTATCTTTTAACATAGCCAAACGATACATTTTTTCCAAAAAATCAACGAATGCGATCAACGTCATTTCGGGTATTTCTGTTTTTGGAATTGCAATAGGAACATCTGTGATGATTTTACTTTTTTCCGTCTTTAATGGTTTGGAAGATTTATTAACTGGCTTTTTTAATACTTATAATCCAGATGCCAAAGTAGTTCCTTTTTCTGGTAAAACATTTTTGCAAGATTCTATCGATATTGCTCAAATTGAGAGTCTAGAGGGCGTAGATTTCATTTCAAAAACGCTTCAAGAAGTAGCCTTTTTTGAATATGGTAGTGGCGGTGATCAAACTTTTGGGATTGTAAAAGGAGTAGATAAGAACTTTGCAAAAGTCAACAGAATTGATTCGATTATTCGCGAAGGAGAATACACACTCAAAATCAATGATAAAGAAATGGCGGTTCTTGGAGCTGGAATTCGAAGGAAACTTGCACTTAACTTGGACGACCCTTTTACTCCTATTACAATTTACTCAGCCAAAAAGAAAAAAGTTTCAGCTACTAGTCAACCATTTAAAAAGGTTTCCATTTTTCCCTCTGGAATTTTCGCCGCTTACCAAGAAGAGTTAGATAATCAATACGTCTTCACTTCATTAAAATTTACAGAGGAACTATTGAGCTTACCTAATAAATTGAGTGCACTAGAAATAAAATTTAATCCTGACATCGATCAATCAAAGACGATTCAAGCTATTAAAAAAATCATAGGAGCAAAATTTGAGATCAAAGATCGCTACCAACAAGAAGAAACTTATTTTAATGTTTTGAAAATGGAAAAATGGTTGATGTTTGCCCTATTAAGTTTTGCTATGATACTGGTCGCATTTAATATGGTGGGAGCATTATGGGTAATTGTATTGGATAAAAAGAAAGACATTTCCATTTTGAAATCCATGGGTGCTGAAGATTATCAAATTAGAAATATCTTTTTGAACAATGGAATTTTGCTCACTAGCTTAGGAATCATTATTGGAATAGCATTGTCTATCTTATTGTATATCATTCACCAAAAATGGGGACTTGTTACAATGCCAGAAGGCTCTATTATTGATATTTATCCTTCAAGTTTACGACTTGGAGATTTCGTCATTGTTTCGGCTACGGTAATGTTAATTGGACTGGTGGCAACTTTGGGGCCAGCTAGGCGAGCTTCAAAAATCAATGCTTTGATTCAGGAAGGATAATTTCTTTATTGACATATAAAATACAGAACTAAAAATATTGACATTTAATATTCTAAAATCTCTTCCTCCTCTATTCTTTTCAAAATATTATTATTTTTGCGTTTAAAAAAAGTATGGAAGAGTGGCAAATAGAATATGAATGGCTCCGAGTCAGGCACGTAGTCAAAAAATCAATGGGTAAAACAGAATTACCCAACTTAAATAATATTTTATTTTTAATTGGCATTCAAGAGTTAGGTAGATTCGATGACAAGTTTTCCAAAGAAGAAAAACAAGACTTGATGCACATTGCTGTGTGTACTTTATTAGAACCGGATGGTTATTTTAAATTTAAAGGTAGAGATGCTGATGGTTGGCCTCACTTTGATCCGATTAAATCTGTCGGAATTGAAGGAGTGAGAAATCAAGAAGAATTATTGAAAGTCAAAGTCATCGAGTATTTTAAAAACTTACATGACGAAGAAGAATAAAATATTGATAATATCCTAAATATTCATCACTTCCCTTAATTATAATATTTATAACTAAAAAAAATATGAAACGAATAATATTACTATCTTTTTTTGGATTCCTTTTCATGCTTTCATCTTGCAATAAAGAAACCTCTCCATATGCGATTATCAAAACCGACCTGGGAGATATCAAGATCAAATTATTCAAAAGTACCCCAAGACATACAGAACAATTTATCACATTGGCTAAGAGAGGTTTTTATGATGGTCTAATTTTTCACAGAATATTAAAAGGTTTTATGATTCAAGGCGGTAATACTCAAATTAGGACTGAAGAAGTATCTGTTGAAATAGCTGCCAATCCAGCAGAAATTGATCATGAAATTGGTGAATATCACTATCGAGGCTCACTATGTGCAGCCCGAACTCCTAATCCTGAAAAAAGATCTGGATCTCAATTTTACATTGTAGACGGATCTCCAGTAACCGATCAAATGTTGGATAGTTATTCACAAAGAAATGGGGTTACCTATACAACTGCTGAAAGAGATTTATACAAACAAGTTGGGGGAGCTCCAATGTTGGATGGTGATTATACGGTTTTTGGAGAAGTTATTTCAGGAATTGAAGTTGTTGATAAAATTGCTGCTGCTCCTGCTCCTCCAAATCCAAGCGGAAGTCGCCCTTTTGATGACATAAAAATGAAAATATACATCGTTTTCGAATAATTCCTCACAAAAAAGAATAATACATAGTTATGATTTTCACAAAAAAAACAATTGGCTCATGGTGCATTATTGCAACCTTATTTACAGCTTGTTCTAAGCCAATTGCAGATTTTCGAATTTCTGATGAAGCGGTAAAAACAGCACCTGCAAAGATTACCTTTAAAAATAAAAGTAAAAAAGCTGAATCTTACCAATGGGACTTTGGAGATGGAATTATTTCTAGTGAAGAAACTCCTTCTCACCAATATTTCAAACCTGGGAAATACACTGTTACATTAAAAGCAGCTAAGGAAGATAAAATAAATACCAAATCTCAAATTATCGAAATCGAAGCTCCTGAAGAATGCCTGATTGAAATGGAAACTTCGATGGGTACAATGATTATTCTTTTATATAGCTCAACTCCTAATCATCGAGATAATTTCATTAGACTAACGGAAGAAGGATTTTATGATGATTTGCTTTTTCATCGAGTTATTAATGGTTTTATGATTCAAGGAGGTGATCCAAATTCTCGAAATGCCTCCTCTAATGCTAGACTTGGAAGTGGTGGGCCAGGTTACCAAATCCCTGCAGAATTTGTGGATTCCTTAATTCATATAAAGGGAGCATTGGCTGCAGCTCGTCAACCTGATACTGTTAACCCTCAACTCAAATCTTCCGGTTCTCAATTTTATATCGTTCAGGGAGTAAGTGTCTCAAGAGAGCAATTAGATCAACTCGAAAAAAGAACTGGTTTAAAATATACAGATGCCCAGCGAAAAAAATATTATCAATTAGGTGGTACTCCTCAATTAGACCACAATTATGTGATATACGGACAGGTAATAAGTGGTATGGAAGTAATTGACAAAATAGCAGCCTCAACAGTAAATGGATCACGACCTAAAGATGATATAAAAATGAAAGTAAGAGTCATTAAATAAATATTTTTGACTCCTAGAGTAGAATCAACTAACAAAAATCAAACATAAAATAAATAGCTTATCCATATGATTAACAACCAAATTTTAGGAATAGATGTGGGTGCCTCTGGTATAAAAGGAGCTATCGTGAATGTCAAAACTGGAGAGTTAATTACAGAGAGGTTTAGAGTTCCAACTCCCTCTCCTGCCAAACCAAAAGCAGTGGCTAAATCCGTTTTAACTATCGTAAATCATTTTAAATGGAAAGGGTTAATTGGTGTTGGTTTTCCCGCTGTCATTCAAAATGGAATAGTTAAAACAGCTGCCAATATTGATAATAAATGGATCGGAACCAATGTTGAGAAACTCCTTTCTAAAACAACTGGTTGTCCTGTTTCTGTAAGAAATGATGCAGATGTGGCTGGAATTGCAGAACTTCAATTTGGTGCAGGGAAAAATAAAAAAGGGACAATTATTCTAATCACAATAGGTTCTGGCCTAGGGTCTGCAGTATTTACAGATGGTGTTTTATTAGCCAATTCTGAATTAGGTCATTTAAAATTCAAAGGAATGATTGCAGAACATTACGCTGCTGATTCTATTCGAAAAAAAATGAATCTTAATTGGAATGAGTGGGGGAAACGATTTAATGAATATCTTCAACATCTTGAATTTATATTCTCACCTGATCTAATTTTACTCGGAGGAGGTTCTAGTAAGAAATTCATTAAATATAAAAATTTACTAAAATTAGATTGCGAAGTTATCCCTGCAAAATTGCTAAATCATGCAGGGATAATTGGAGCAGCTTGTCTTGCCTCATTAAATAAAAATACCTTAAATTAATAGTCTAGGTCCCTTTTATGGAACTTATATTCCTAAATAGTTGTAGTAACTTATTAATGACTACACCCACATTTCTGTGTTCATTATAGCATACACCAAATCATGTGCTACAGATATCCACTCATTTAAAAATTATCATTATCAAATTGCCAATTCTATAAATCGATATATATTTTGACTAAAACCATTTAATAGAATTGTCTCCATTTCTTTTGACAATTAATAATAAAACCTTTGCCATTCCTTTCAAACTCACAAATAATATTCCTCCCGAGAGTCTTTGTTTTTCTGAACAGAAGTCCTATTCGCAATCTCTGTTTGGTTAATGAATTAAAGTCGTAATCTTCTTTTTGATAGTTCTTCCTCCATAAATACATCAAATTTATTTGAAGAATCATTAATTATATCAGAAATTGCGTTTTCAATTATTAACTGAGCCCCTTCATCAAATTCCTTTACCGATTGCTCTAAAATAGTATCCTCCTCTAAAGTAGGTAGGTAAGAGGATGTCAAAGCAAATTAAAAGAAAAAAAGCTGGTTTTAATTTAATTATTTTCCAAGAAGAATAAATATGTTTGATTCGGAGGGAATTCTACATTTCAATAATCCAAACAATATGATATGCCAAAAAAAAGCACCTTTTGGAAGATTTCCAAAAGGTGCTTTTTTTAATTAATTAATTGGCAGTTACATCATAAATAAATTTATTACTGCCCTTACTTCCGAATCTTGCTCTAACTCTGGAGTCAATTTAAATAATGATTCCAATAAAGAAGCATTCTCTTCAAGCGCCAAAGTTAATGTTTTAAGAGCTTCTTCTCTTTTACTCATAGCAAATAAACATGCCACTTTACAATATAAAAGCTCTGTATCTACCGTGTATATTTGTGCCTCATCTAGGATAGAAAATGCCTCCTCGCTATCTCCCATCTTCATCAAAAAAGTAGCATATTGCGTCCAATATTTTCCTAATTCAGGAGCCATATCAGTTGCTTTTTGAAAAAACACTCTAGCTTGTTTGGTATTTTTATTTTTAAAGTAAGCTTCTGCAATCGCAATCAAATACTCCTCTCTATTGCAATCCGCTTCTATAGCTTGGTTGTAGTAATGTATTGCATCATCCCATTTTTCTTCAAACATATGACATTCTCCCATTCGAAATAACGCCATACTGTTGGATGCATTTTCCTCTATAGACTTTGAATAGTGTATTTTGGCAATTGAAATTTCTCCCATATGTTCATGGCAAAAGCCTATTTTTGCAAATACATCACTATCTCCAGAAGATATTTCCAAAAATTCTTGGTACAAATTTAAAGCCTTCTCATAATTTTTTGCCATTATGTAGGACTCTGCGCCATCCTTGTATGCTATTTCAAATTTACTATTGATAATGAAGGAATATTCAAAGGCTTCTGCAGCAGTTTCGTAATCCTCGAGACAAAAATAGGCTTGGCCTAGATTATACCACGCTAAATAAGAATAAGGATGATCTTCAATTATTGCTAAATGCAATTCAACACTTTCTTCGTATAATCCAGCCATTTCAACAGCAAGCCAGATTTTATTTAATAAAATTGGATGATTTGGATCTTTTTGTAAGGCCTTTTTTAATACTGAGAACATCTTTTTGAAATCGCCATTGATTTCATGTATTTTCGCCAGCAAAAAAAGAACTTGTGATTGCTCTTCGTTTCCAGAGTTCTGATAGAGACTTTTAAGAATATTGTATGCTAACTTAAATTCCCCATAAGCAATCCAAACCTCTGCTTGCAATAAGTTTAAATCAAAGTTATCAGGTGAATAAGACAAAGCTCTTTCTAAATAAACTAGCGCCTCATCGAGATTCTCTAACTCAACATGTAATCTACTTTTATGAAATAAAAACTCCATAGATGATCCATATTGAGCTATCCCAATATCACAAACCTCGAGAGCCTTTTCAACATTATCATCATTTTCAAAAAATAAGATCAAATCTAAAAGTGCCGTTTTCTCAAAAAAACCTACCGTTCCCTTTTGTGACATGTCCAAAAACCTTGAAATAAGCTTTTTTAATATATTTTCTTCGTGATGATATTTCATTTTTATTTCTCGTTTAAAGTGGTAACTGTTGTAAAGATTGAAAAAATCTTTTGAAGAAACTACTTTTTTAAAGAAAAAAAAATTAATAATTTTTAGTATTAAATTAATTCATAAAGTGTATAACTACTTGACAATCAATATATTATAAAATTAAATAAATTATAAATAATTTTAGTATAACCTTTAATACACTCTTCCTCACAGCTTAACACATGATAAAAAAAAACATGCAACTTAAGTAAAATGATATACTTAAAATAAATTCCTAGGAAAGACAAAAATTTAAAATTAAATATATTTGTGACAACACATTAAATAAAAGCCCTATTCATTTTGGAAAATACTGTTCTCCTTGCTAACTAAAAAGACACCGATAAATATCAACATTCCTGCCAATATATTAATAATGTTTAATTCATCTTTCCCAAAAGTCAAGGCTATAAAAGACGCAAATAATGGTTGAAAATAAATATAAATACTTGTAACAGAAGGGTTTACTATTTTCAAAGCAAATGCATTAAGTAAGTATGTTAAAAAAGTTACTGCTATTAACACATAAACAAATGAAAACCAAATAACAGGTGTAAAAGTAGACCATTCGATTGTTTTTACATCATTCCAACCGAAAGGTAAAACTATAATTATACTAAAGGTGAATACCCATTTAACTACAGTAATTGGGTGATATCGTTTCATCAACTTTTTTACTAAAACCAAATAGACTCCATATGAAATAGCATTAATAAAAATTAGGGCATCGCCTAATAATTGATCACGTTGTAACGAAAATGAACCTCCTTTACTAATTAATATAATTGCACCAAATGCACCAATTACAATTCCAATCAATTTCTGAACAGTAATTTTCTCTTTTATTAAAATCGCAGAGGCAACTAAAACGAGAATCGGGGTAGTGGTCATAATCAATGAAGCATTGATTGGAGTTGTATATTTTAGTCCCGTAAAAAAACACATCTGATTTAAAGCAACGCCAAAAAAGGCACACAAAAAAAGCATTGGAATGTCTTCTTTTTTAATTTTTTCTCTAACGAAAACTAGATGAAAAAACCAAAACAATCCCACACCACTCAAAATCCGGAAAACGATAAATCCAAAAGGTAGAATATAATTATCATCTAACACTAATTTTGCTATTGAATAATTAGCCCCGTATATTAATGCTACTAAAAAAAGTGCAATATGTGCTTTGGCAACTTTAGACATAGGTAGGTTTTATCCAACTAAAACAATAAAAAAATCGATGCTTGTAAAATATATAAGCATCGATTTTGTTCTTCAATTACAGAAAATTATGGCTATTTCTCGAATCTTTAATTTCCATTTTGGATGTTCTTACGTCGTTTTAGTCTTTCCTTCTTCCTTCTTTCTTTCATCATATCCAAAATAGTAGTTTTAAATTCTCTTTCGGCTAATTGTAATGTTGCAATTTTTCGAATAGACAAAACTTTTTTTAACTTTTCAAAAAATTCTTTTTTCAAATCTAGTAACTCTTGATCTTTCTTAAAACTGTTGATTATTTGGTCTTCCAATTCAGCATCAGACATATTTTCAACTCTTTGTTTACTTTTATGTTTTTTATTTATTGACCTTTTAACTTTCTGAAATTGGTTATAAATTGGCCAAAATACAGCAGACTCCTCTGTAGTCAAATCTAAACGGTTAGTAATGTAAGCAACTTTTTGAGCTTCTATTTTTGCATTTGTATGGCCGACTTTTTGACCGAAAAGTCCTACTGTACAAAAACAAGCGAAACATAATGCTAAAACATGTATTTTCATAATTCAATTTTTTTTCGATATTCTAAATTTAGCTTTTGTTTTACTTAAAGGAAATCTTCCAATTCGGTAGCGTCTATATCATCTATTATTTCATCTATATATCCGTCTAAATCCTCATCATTCATTTTAATCTTAGTCCAACTAATTTCTTCTTCATCGCCCAAAACATTTAGTAACTCTTGTATTTCAAAATCATCTATATTTGTTTTAACATAATCTTCTAAATCATTTGAAGTCAAATCTACTACTGAAATATCCACCTCATTTAAACCGTTAAAAATAGAGATGCAGGCTATTCCCAACATAACCATCATTGAAAATCCCATTGCAATTTTAGGACGAAAAAAACTAGCTAGTTGTTCTATCAGCTGATCAACCCAAGTGATTGTTGCTGCTGCCGAAATAGTTTCCTTTACTTTTTTATTTTTTGAAAAATCAATTTGATTTAAAATTTGCTCAGGGAGTTGATTGAAATAATCATCAGGGAAACTAAATCCTTCTTCTTTTTTCAACTTTGAAAGTAAAGGTGCAAGTTCTTCCAATTCGTCCTGAATTTCTTTTTTATTATTTTTCATTATAAACTATTAAACGTCCGTTTGCTCATTCAAAAATTGTTCAATTTTTTTTACTGCGTGATGATACGATGCTTTCAAGCCACCTACAGAGGTTTCCAGTATACCTGAAATTTCACGATAACTCATTTCCTCAAAATACCTCATATTAAATACCAATCTTTGTTTTTCTGGCAACAATTTTATTGCATTTTGTAATTTCAATTGTGCTTTTTTCTCATCAAAATAACTATCTGCACTCAACTTGTGCCTCATACCCAATTCATCATCATCAATTGAAGTAGTTGCTTTTCGTTTTTTTTTATTTAGAAAAGTTAAGGTCTCATTTGTTGCAATCCGATAAAGCCATGTATACAATTGGGAATTACCTTTAAATTTTTTTATGCTTTTAAACACCTTAATAAAAGTATTTTGAACCACATCATTTGCATCCTCATGATCATTGACCATTCTTCGGATATGCCCGTACAATCGCTCTTGGTACTTCAATACCAACCATCTAAAAGCTTGTTCCACATTGATATCGTTTTGGAGCAAGTGTAAAATTTCTTCGTCTGAAATATTTGAAATTGATTGCTGCAATATTTAAGGTTTGCTAGTTTGACTTAGGTAAGCTTTAAAGGTTTAACTCATAAAAATAAAAATTTTAATGAGAAATAGTTAGACCACACACCTTTTTAAAAAAGTGAGATCAATCCAATCAGACTGAACTCACTTTTTTAAAAATCAAATATTGACCAAATAAGTTATTTACTGGTTTGTAATTGATTTACATTATTAATTTTAGTAATTACTACATCTACTCTTCTATTTTTTGCTCGAAGCTCATCATTACTATTATTGTTTAGTGGCATTTTATCACCCAACCCAACCGTTTCAATCCGAAGTGGTTGAATAAATTTTTTAAAAACTAAATATTGCTTAATTGCTTTGGCTCTTTCCTCAGATAATTTTTGCAACGCCACCTTATTTCCTAGATTATCCGTATGTCCTTCAATACGAATCGACACAGTCCAGTTTTCATTTAAAAAATCCGCCAACTCATCCAAAGAAGCATAAGATTCCTCTAAAACAACTGCTTTTGATTGTTCAAAAAATATTGGTTTTAAATCAACTTTACTATTTAATTGCATTGGATTTAAAAACAAATCCATAGAATGATTTTTAAAATAAACATAATCTGACCTAAATGTAATTTCTTCTTCCTTACCAGAAAAACCAGCTTGCTCTGCAATTAACCGATATGTTTTCCCTTTTGGCAAACTCAACTCAAATGTACCATCATCAGATACGTAAACACTTTCTAAATGATCCTCCCCTATTGGAGCAAACAAAACTTTTCCAGGTTGTCTTTGATTTGTTTCAGTATTTAGAATTTGTCCTTTTACAATAACTTGAATTGGATTAGCCGGCATCAATTTTGCCTTGAAAATATCTAATGATCCTTCTCTATTAGATGAAAAATAAAGAAAACCTGTTGCAGAATTAAAATAAGGTTGACTATCATCTGCATAAGAATTAATTGGTTCAACGAATCGATATGGCACACTCCAATCATCCCAATTATCTCCAGTTCGAATTAAATAGAAAATATCACTTCCCCCCAAAGTTCCTTTTCGGTTCGATGCAAAAAACAATCGTTTGCCATCTTCTGACAAAAAAGGAGACGTCTCTCGATAAATTGTATTTACCTTTGACCCGAGATTTTGCGGTTCACTCCATTCATTGTGTCCAATCTTGAAACATATGTACAAATCATTTTCACCAAAACTATCTGATCGTTCCATGGAGAGAATCAAAATATTTCCATCAGCGCTCATTGCTAAATTAACATCAGAATTATTATTGGAGTAATTTCTTATTCCAATCGGTTCAGGAAAAGTCCACAAATTGTCAGATGTTTTCCGAGTAACAGAAAACCCTTTTTCCAAACCTCCATATTGTGAAAACTTATTTATTACTATCAGCTCATTGCCATTGGGAGTCATTGCACTCACACTATTTGGAAGAGCATTATTAAGTGGATAGCCTGGATGAGAAATTTTTTCAAAACTGTAAAAAACAGATTCTGCCATCCAAATATCTTGATTGAATTTTGAGCTTTCAGGATTTTGAACGTTACTTCCAGCTATATTTGAATAAATACTCCCTAATTTTTTCTGATATTCATTATCATTTAATAGAATAGAAATATCAGATCCATTCAACTTTAAAGTTCGGTCAAAAGTGGGATGTCCTACTCTGGTAAAATAAAGAGTTTTTCCATCAATACTAACCACAGGTGATATTTCATCATAATCCGAGGTGTTAATCCCATTATTCAGAGGTTCAACTTTAAAAATCTGAGCATTGGTTGCAAAAGAAGAAAATAATATAATTAAAGTAAAAAGAAGAGATACTAAATGTCGATTCATAGTGCTAAGTGTGAGCTAGGGATTCAAAAAAAGAATTAACGTTTTTATCTTAATTTATATGTAATGGAGTAGAATATTTGAAGTAAACATTTTGATAAATTATAAATATATTTTAACACATGCAAGTTTTATGAATATAAAAACATTTAATTCAAGCTAAAGAAACATCACACCAACTATCAATTATGGATTTCAAAGCAATAAACATAGGCTCTCGACCAACCTTAGTCACTAAATCTTCTTCCTCCTCTAGAAGTGAATCTTCGATAAATGCTAATAAATCTTCTTGAGAACTATTCTCAAAAAAAACAGTAAGACGGTCTCTAAATTGTTTTGATGTCACTTCATTAATTAATTGCCAATTTTTTTCTTCAAATTTCCCTAAAACATCAGCGGAAGCTCTAGGTATTTCTCCTACTCCAATTTTTATTGATTTAAATATAACTAAGACCAAAAACAAAAAATACTGCTTTTCAGCATCAGTAAATAAATCAAAATTATCAGAAAAAATATAAGCTGCAATATTCGGTTGCTCCATACTTAATTCCACCGTAATTTCCTTGAATGCTTCTTCTGATCCTCCAATTTCCTCAGCAATTCGATCAATGATTTCTTCTGAAATAAATTTCATCTTTTTTTGCTCGAAAGTAAAACATTTTTGGGGTATTGAGAAATTTGATTAAGTAGATAAGTAATTCAGCCTTTTACTTGATTTTAGATTAACTTATAATTTTCCTAATATTCAAAATCCCTTTACCTTAAATTAACATCCAACTCTAAACTTTTCTTACATTTGTAATAAAACATACAAATCGTGGAAGTAAAACTTTTTTCAGGAATCGAGTCAGAATATTTAGCAACAAAAATTGCAGACTTTTATGGTTTCAATTTAGGGGACAAAACCCTTTTAAAATTTTCGGATGGTGAGATGCAACCTATCATCAATGAGTCTGTTCGTGGCTCATACGTTTTCTTAATCCAGTCTACTTTCGCTCCTTCCGATAATTTGATGGAACTACTTTTAATGATCGATACTGTGAAGCGAGCCTCAGCGGGTTATATAACAGCAGTTATTCCATATTTTGGATATGCAAGACAAGATCGAAAAGACAAACCACGAGTTCCGATTTCTGCAAAATTAATTGCCAACTTGATTCAAGCTGCTGGTGCTAACCGAATCATGACAATGGATTTTCATGCAGATCAGATTCAAGGTTTTTTTGATATACCTGTTGATCATTTGAAGAGTGAAGCAATTTTTATAAAGCACTTGACAAAACAACAAAATATGTCTAATGTAGTTTTTGCCTCACCTGATGTGGGTGGTGTAAAACGTGCTCGAACATATGCTAAACACTTTCAAAGAAGATTAGTGATTTGTGATAAATATAGAAAACGGGCTAATGAAATTGCAGGAATGACTATCATTGGAGACGTAACTGGGGCAGATGTCATCTTAGTAGACGATATTGCAGATACTGCTGGTACACTTTGTCGAGCAGCTGATATTATTATGGAAAAAGGAGCTAAAAGTGTTCAAGCATTAATTACTCACCCAGTATTGTCTGGAAATGCCTACGAAAATATCAATAACTCAAAATTGAGTAAAATGATTGTAACAGACACAATCCCCTTAAAACAAGAATCAGATAAAATTGAAGTAATATCAACTTCTAAATTATTTGCTAAAGCAATCAGGAATACGCACGAACATCGATCTATTTCTGCTTTATTTGTTGGTGAGTAAAAAAAAATAAAAAATTTAATCTTTTTTATAAAAACGGCGCAAGATTACTTTTGCGCCGTTTTATTATTGATTCTTTATGAATTTGGATGTTCTAGATATAAAACAAAATCGAATAAATTCCTCTATTTATTATTTTATAATCCATTTTGAATAGATCATAAAACTTATCAGGGATTAATCATTTTGATAACTCATTGATTATCAGTCATTATTTCGCCTAAAGGGTAAATATAAATTTAATTAAACTCTCTTTTTATTTTCAAATAATAATAAAAACCTTATCTTTGCGAGCCTTTTCAAAAAGGGCTTAAAAATCTGATATTTCTTAAAATTAAAATATTCATAAAATGGAGACAGTTGCCGTAAACGGAACCATCCGAACAGAAGTTGGAAAAAAAGCTACTAAAGCAGTTCGTAAGCAAGGTGAAGTACCTTGTGTAATATACGGAGGTGATAAAGTAATCCACTTCACGAGTCCCCCAAGTGCATTTAAACATTTAATTTTTACGCCAGAGTTTAAGTTGGCTGAAATCACACTTGACGGAACTGTTTATAAATGCATTCTTAAAGATGCTCAATACCATCCAGTATCTGATGAAATTGTTCACATGGACTTTTTGCAATTAATTGATGGACAAAATATAATTGTGAACATTCCTGTTTCATTTAAAGGAGTTTCACCTGGGGTTAAAGCGGGTGGTAAATTGGTTTCTAAATTGAGAACAATCAAAATCAAAACTACTCCTGACCAAATAGTAAACCAGCTGTTTGTTGATATCTCTGAAGTTACTTTAGGCAACTCTGTTAGAGTAAGAGATGTAGAAGTTACCGACAAAATGTTGGTGATGAACCCTGGTGCAACACCAGTCGCATCTGTTGAGATTCCAAGAGCATTGAAAAGTGCAGGTGCAGCAGAAGCTGCAGCTGAAGAGGCAGGTGGAGCAGTTGCAGAATAGTTTTAACAAAAGTACTTTTCAATATAAAAAAGAGGCGCAAGTAAAACTTGCGTCTCTTTTTTTTGTTTTAATAAGAATTAATATAGAAAATTATGGTAAAAGCATGGCTATCTGCATTTCGTCTAAGAACACTCCCATTGGCTCTAGCAAGTATTGGAATGGGTACGTTTTTGGCCGCATCATTTGAATCAATGCAACCAAAGGTATTTTTACTCAGCGCATTAACTACTATATTTTTACAGATTCTCTCTAACCTTGCTAACGATTATGGAGACTCAATTCACGGCGCCGACAGTATTTCCCGAAAAGGTCCACAACGTGCAGTTCAATCCGGTCAAATTTCTTCTAAAGCAATGTATGTAGCAATAATCCTTTTTGTATTTCTTTCATTTACTTCAGGAGTTTGGTTACTTATTGAAGCAACTAACTCTTGGCAGACGTTCGGATTATTTTTAATCCTCGGAATTTTAGCGATTGTTGCTTCTATTACTTATACTGCAGGTAGCAATCCTTATGGATACATAGGTTTAGGTGATATTTCAGTTCTAATTTTCTTTGGATGGGTCGCAGTTTTAGGTACTTTTTATTTACACACTCAATTTATTGATTGGTGGATTATTCTTCCTGCCTCAAGTTGTGGATTTTTTGCGACTGCAGTTTTAAACCTAAATAATATTCGTGATATCGAATCTGATAAATTGGCAGGTAAGAACTCTCTACCTGTAAGAATGGGAAAAAGTAGTGCAATAAAATATCATTGGTTTTTATTAATCGCTGGGATTGTGAGTGCAGTAGCTTATGTTGGATTTAATTTCCAAAATGCTTCCCAATTTCTATTCCTAATTGTTTTACCTTTACTTTTTGTCAATGGAAAAGCAGTTTATGAAAAGACGGAGGCTTCACAATTAGATCCTTACTTAAAACAAATGGCCTTGACAACTTTGCTCTTTGTAATCACCTTTGGAATTGGACAGATAATTTAACATTTCCCAAAAAAACTATAAAAATTTACATTTGATCGAGGTTTAAAAAAACCTATGGCTTCATCACTTTTTTCATCATAGGATCAACCGCAGTCACTGTGTAACCTTGTTTCCTTAATAATGCAACAACACCATTTTCTCCTCCCAAATGCCCTGCACCGACAGCAAAGAAAGTTGATTTTACTTTCATCATTCCTTCCATCAAAGGAATCCAATTTTTATTTCGACCAACCAATAGTAAATCTTCAAACTCTCCCACCCCCTCAGTATCACCTTCAATCATTTTATAAAGAGCAGGCAATGCCTGTTGTTTATATAAGTCCACCATTTGTTTAAACTGATCACCCCCTTCATCTGCACCTTTAATTGCATCGACTAACATTTTCGCCTGAGCTTCATACGGAATACTATCAAACATACTTAATTGAAATTCAATGGTTTCTAATCCAGCCATTTCCTTTTTAGTTTTTTGAGCCATTTCCATAAACTCCATTTCGTAAGATTTTAATTCACCAGATTGCAAATCTCCCGGAGCAACATCTCCTGATGCAAAAGTAGAAAGGAATAATGGTTTCATTTTTTCTAAAAACATTAAAGGAAGCCCTAGTCCATTAAAGTGAGTTTTGACTAATTTATAATCCGCTTCGCTAATTAAATCCTTCAAGGTTTTACCACCTTCCATTGTAATTTTTCCCATCAATTTAAACAATACACTAACATCATTCATATCTTCCATATTGATTTCAAAAACTACTCTATCGCTTGCCGCAAAAGCTTTTTTCATAGACTCAGTTAAAAAGAAATCTTCTTTTTCAATCATATGAATTGTCCCAAAAACATAGGATGTTTCTTTTAAATCATTTCCCATAACTTTCCATAATAATGCATTCTCATTTGCAGCTAAACTTTGCTCTTGATCAATTTGTGCGATTACTTTTTGGGAAGAGTTACACGAACAAATAAAAGAAAATAACACTATCGCTAATCCTAAAAAATTTCTCATTTAAATGTATTTATTTTTATTAAAAAAATCTGACAAAAAAATACCACCACAATTACCTTTTAGTTGGCATTATCAAAATCTTTTAACATATTTATCAATAAATCAATATCCTCATAGAATTCATAAATCAATTCGAAACTAACATTTGATCTAAAAACATAAGGTTCTAAAATATCATTTGGTTCTGTTATTGCAATATATATTTCATTTTTAATAAAAGAAACATACAATTCATTCTCTGTTTTCTCTCTAAAGCTTAATATCGTGTGCTGCATGGCACTTGAAAGTTTTTTAGCGATCTCAGTTCCCTCCGTTGCATAAACCAAAAAATGTTCAACCATTTCCTTTGCCAATATTTCTCGATTGATACCATTTCTCCCTATAATTGTTTGCTTGTCATAGTGATTAATCATTTGCAAAGTTTCTTCATCCACCATTACTCCTCCCTTCAAATTAAACGATCGGATTGTTTTGGAAAGATACGGTTTAAACTTTTTAGGTAAAATTAAAACCTCACCTAGCATTTCAGTTCCCAAAAATCCTCCAACTTTTTTTTGATTCATCGTAGCATAAAGAAATATACCTCGAAAAACATAATTTAATCGACTTCTAACTTTTGAATATTCTCTTACATTCAATTCACTTAATTCGAAATCTAACTCACCTATCTTTCCGCTGATATAATCTTCACCAGAATATTGGGGTGCAGAAGTTTTAAATATCTGACTAGCTATAAAACGTCTCTTTTCCACCTTTCGCTTGCTATCATAATTAAGTGTTCCATAGTTTACACCATTATCCATAAAATCCAAGATCAAATTCAGCACATTCGGTTTAAACTTTAATCTAAACTGCTGTATACGATATAATAAATAACTAAGATAAAATCCTAAAGGTAGGACTAAAAAAAATGACAACATTGCCGCTTGAAAAAATAATAGTACAATTACAAATACCACAAGAACCACAGCTGATATTGTCAAGAGAAATAACAATCGTTTACGAACTCGCTCCATCCGAACTAATTCAGGTTGAATCGTATGATTATAAAATAAGCGAAATTCATCAATGCGACGCATGAGGGGGAAATAGGTTTTTTATCAGAAAGATATGTTTTATTTTCAAAAAAATTGCAAATCGATTTTAAATAAAAAAGCTGAATGATTTTAGAATCATTCAGCTTTTTTTTAATCTTTATTTTCATCAGAATTTAACTCATATTTTACGAGGTAATCGGCAACTACTTCGTCTATCACATCTTTAAGGTAAGATTTTTTCAACTTTGCGATGGTCTTCAATTTTTTCAACTTTTCCTTATCAAATACAAATGAAACTCGTTTCTTATTACTTGTCGATTCGATTTGCATGATACTTCCTTCGACAGTACTTCTTATCAATGAATCAATTCCTCCTGATCTAGGTATTACTCTTCGCTTTTTCTTCTCAGGTTTTGATAGAGTTTTTTTATTTTTCCCTTTCTTTTTTTCCCTTTCTTTTTCCTTTTTCAATTCGAATTGTTCTTCAATAGACTCTTGCACAACCTCTTGAAATAATGAATCCAAATCCGTTGTAAAATTCTTACCTGCATTAGCACGTCTACTTGAATCCTTTTTTGCATGAGGCTTTAGCTTTTGTGATCCGAGCTGATAATCTTCCGTTTTATTATCTAGTTCTAATACGACATCCTCTATCGGTTCACCTCCCCAATCGCCGAATAGACTTTCTAATCCTTTTTTAAACTTTTTCTTACTCAAAACCTATATTTTTTTTGAAAACAGATGGAGGATTTTTTTAAAATTACCTGTTCTCTTTTGTTTAATAATAGTTTTCTTAATTTACTCTTACAAAAAATAAAATACTAATCATTTCAGTTTATGAAATTATGCTTGATCTTTTTGTGCCAAAACCTCTTCAACTGAATTATGTTCCAACCTTTCTATAATTTCATGACATAGTGCTAAATAATCTTTCGCACCGTTACAATTTCTACTGTATGAAAAAATATCTTTTCGTTGAGAGGGTGCCTCAGCTAAAGCAACTGTATTTCTAATTTTAGTATTAAATACTTTTTCTTTAAAGTATTTATGAATAGTTTCTACAACATCTCTATTCAGCACCTTACGTTTGTCGTACATAGTTGCGATTACGCCTCCAATTTGCAATTCTTTGTTTAATCGGAATCGAACTTTATCAACGATTTGCTTGATCTTCGCAACTCCCTGCAATGCCAAAAACTCAGTTTGCAATGGAATAAATACTACATGGCTACTTGTCAAAGCATTCAACGTCAACAACCCAAGGGATGGTGGACAATCTATAATAATGTAGTCATAATCATCCTCAACTGTCGCAAATAATTCTTTTAAAATATATTCTCGCCCTGCTTCATTGATTAATTCCATTTCAGCTCCTGACAAATCAAGCGATGAGGTAATAATATGTAAATTTTCTTTACACTCGTAGGGCTCCAAATCACTCTCTCCCCGAAGTGCTTCATAAATCGTATTTTTTTGACGAGGTACTCCTAAAGAGAGTGTCAAATTTGCCTGAGGATCAAGGTCTATTAAAAGAACCTTTTTACCAAGTTCAACTAAACCTGCTCCTATGTTTATAGCAGAAGTGGTTTTTCCAACGCCACCTTTGTGATTGAGTAGTGAGATAATCTTTCCCATCCTGTATAATTCTTTTGTTTAAAAAAATCTTTTTTAAATGAAACGAAGAAAATAAATTAATATTTATCTACATTTTTTTAATAATATGTAAAATTATGAATTCCAAAACGTAATAAGGAATAAAAGTTGTATATATTACTAACACTCTGTTAAAAAAAATTCAGCTTTACGCTTATACAAATGACTAGAAAATCACTTTTTATCAACAAAAATCTAGAATTGAGATTGCCTGAAAAGGAATTTGCCAAAACTCTTTTTCAAATAATTGAAGATCAAAGGGAATATTTAGGAAAATGGCTTCCATGGGTCGAAAAGAACAAAATTGAAAAAGATAGTCTTGAATTTTTAAAATCTTCTATTCTTTTTAATAATGGAGGACAAAAGCTAACAACTTTCATCTTTTTCAATCAGGAATTAGTTGGATCTATAGCTTTTGTAAAAATAGACAAAAGAAATAAGGTAGCTGAAATCGGTTATTGGCTGAGTAAAAACCAACAGGGTAATGGTATAGTATCTCTTGCTTGTCAACGATTAATAAAATATGGTTTTGAAAAAATGAACCTCAATCGTATTGAAATAAATATAGCTTCCGAAAACTCTAAAAGCCTTGTTATTCCCAATAAATTAGGATTTATTCATGAGGGAACGACCAGAGAATCACTATATTTTAACGATAAGTTTTATGATGAGGAAAAATATAGCTTGTTACAGAAGGAATGGTTTAAAAATAATTAAACGATTTGCCTCATTTCAAATTATAATATTTCGATTTACCTTTCTTCTTTTAAAAAATAAAATTACGTACATTAGATAATTATTTAGTCAAAATATAGAACTCCCTCCTAAATATTAATTTCACCATTGAACCAAAAGAATCCTATTTTCTTTAAAATTTATTGTAACTAATTTTTTTTGGCAAAACTTTAGCTATAAATATATTTTAATTGTAGCATTTTTGATAAAATATACAGAATCAAAACAGTTTTTATTGCAACTGAATACTGTGTAAAACATCTATGCTTTTCTAGTTTTTTTTTAACAAAAAAAATAACACTTAATGAGAGAATTCTTGATTTTATTAGTTGGAATAATGTTTTTTTTGAGTACTCCAACTTATGCAAACTACTATACTGTTCAGCCTTTCTTTTCCGTTGAACAAGATTCTTTAACTACTTTACCAAAAGTTTTCTTACTCGGAAATCATGAGAGTGCCTATGAAAATCTCAGTAGTGAAGGTACTTCTCTTCTTGCTATTTGTGATGATGATTTTAATTTAGCTCATGGAAAATGGAATACTTTATTAAAAGAAATGGAAGCTCATGCCGAGATGATTAATTACGATATAAAAGGGGTGAAGATGTGGTTACATGTTTTTTGGGATAGCAAAGGAAAAATTAAGAATATTGCATTTTACCTTAAACCTAATTCAAGAAATATAAAAACTGAAGAGATGACAGCTTTCTTGACAGATTTTGTTAATAATTATCATCTTCCATCTCAATATAAAAGTAAGTTTTCACACTATGGCGGTGCAGCTTTTCCAACCTTAAATTGGGGAATAACAACCGTTAAGAATAAGATAAAAGATTAACCTTTAAACCTTAACAAAAAAAGACTTTTACTTTTGTAAAGGTCTTTTTTTATGCTCTTAATGCTACATTAAATTTATACGATTTGTTATTTTACTTTCATGAAAATAAATTCATTACTCTTCATATCACTTTTTACCTTTTTTTTAAGTTGCAAAAAAGAAACATTTTACACTTCATGGATTGAGCATGATAGTCCAACCGATTTGACTTTAAATGCTGTACACTTATCAGATGATTCCACCGTCCACATTGTTGGCGGAAATGTATGGAATGATGATATTTATTTAAAATCAACAGATGCCGGAGCTACTTGGGTATTAGACTCTCTGAATGGGAAAGAGATTTATGATATGCAATTTAATCCTAACAATAATGGGTTTGCAGTTGCATGGGGTGGTGATTTTTATTCCAAAGAATCTCCTGCAGATAATTGGTCCTATCATAACCTAGGTTTTCCATTTGAGACATTTCGAGGTGTTAGCTTTTGGGAAAAAGAAAATGGAATAATAATAACTGGAGCAGCATATCAAAATGGAAAAATAATTCAAGTTAATGAATCATTTGAAGCCACTCTTGTTGATTCATTTGAGCAAGAATTAAGCGCTGTTTTTCACTCAGAGAAAGAAATCATTCATATTGTTGGTTATGGTATTGTCTTACGTTCAAATGACGGAGGAAATACTTGGGAAAAGAAAGATATTTTCGGGGATTTTTTTAGAGCTATTCATTTTCCATCTTCTAACGTTGGATACGCTGTTGGGCAATCAGGTTCAATTATCAAAACTATTGATGCAGGTAAACACTGGAAATTCATTCGAAATGGAGATGCAATTTCTACTTCTAATAAATCATTTCGTTCTGTATTTTTTATAGATGAAGAACATGGTTATGTAGTAGGACATGATGGCCTATTTTGGAGAACGAAAAACGGTGGAGCCAATTGGGAAACAATGCCAGATTTACCAGAAGTAGATTTACATGATATCTTCATTCGAGATAGAAAAGGGTTTATTGTTGGAAAGAAAGGAAAAATATTTTCGTTTCAGTTATAAAAAGAAAACCGTAAAGGCAAAAATGTCTTTGGAGTTTTCTTTTTTATCATTCTGATTTTTACAAAATTTCAGTTTTAACTGTATCCAAAATAGAACGCACTTTAGAGGCATCTGGAGCTTGTGCATACACTCTCAAAACTGGCTCTGTGCCTGAAGGTCTAATCATAACCCATTCTGTATCACTCAAGTAAAATTTGTACCCATCAATTGTTTCGATACTTTGAACTTTATAATCTCCAAATGATTGATAAGGATCATTTTCACATTTTTCGATAACGGCAACTTTTTGTTCTTCTTTGATATGTAAATCATCTCGATCAAAATCAAAAGACCCTACTTTTTCATATAACTCCACTATCAATTCTTTTAATGTCTTTCCTGTTTTTGCCATAAATTCAAAAATCAATAATCCCATCCAAATTCCATCTCGTTCAGGTATGTGACCTTTAACTGCTATTCCTCCAGACTCTTCGCCTCCAACCAAAACATCATCATTAATCATAATCTCAGCAATATACTTAAATCCAATTTTTGTTACTACAACTTCCAACCCGAGGATTTTTGCAAGTTTTTTCATCTTATCTGTAACTGAAAAAGTAACTATTACTTTCCCCTTCAAACCTTTAAAATCATGCATGTACCAGAGTAATAATAACAACAAGTGATGTGAATCAACAAAATTCCCATCTCCGTCATACATCCCTATTCGATCAGCATCACCATCATTAGCTAATCCACAAGTAATTTCAGAATCATTTTTTATTGTTTCAGACAACTCTAACAAATTCCTATGGATTGGTTCAGGAGCTTGCCCATTGAACCCTGGATTATCATCGCAATGCAAAAATACCGCATCAGGTAATAATTTTTGTACTGCATTCATTCCCGCTCCATACATTGCATCATAAGCTATCTTTTGACCTGAATTTCGAATTGCATTCATATCAAAATTTGCCTCTACATGATCCAAATACATACCTTCCAAATCCACATAATTCAATATTCCATCCTCCATCATTTTTTCCATACTCGGCACTTCAATCGTAGAGACATCTGGAACTAATACTTCTACCTCTGCAATATCAGAAGGAATAGATGGTCCACCATGAATACTTTTTAATTTATATCCATTGTAAGTAGGTGGATTATGACTAGCCGTAATTACCACTCCCAAATGAGATTTAGTTTTAACCACGCCAAGTGAAACCATCGGTGTAGAAACGAATCCCTTTGCCAAATTTACTTTGACATCATAGGCTCCAAAAATTTGAGTTACAGCTTCAGCAAACATTTGCCCCCCAAATCGACAATCGTGGCCTACAACCACTTTATCATAACCCTTCGCTTTCATCCATTTTGCAGTGCCTTCAGCAACTCTTCTTACATTATCTATTGTATATTCTTTTGCAATAATAGCTCTCCAACCATCTGTTCCAAATTTAATGGGTGTAATATTCATTCATTAAAAATTTTAATTATTATTTTTTATCAGTATTCCGTTCTTATCTATATTTTATTAGGACAAAAATACCAAAACGATTTCAAATACTCCAATCCTATATTTAAGAAATAAATAAGTATTTTAAAAAATGTTTCTGCCAAAGAACAGTAAACTGTTTCTTTAACAATGAATTTCTAAATATCAATTTTGAATTATTTAGTCGTAAATATCTAAATAGTAAATTCTACCTTTACCACAAAGAACCCCTGGAAATATTTTCAACGCGTAAACATTTAAAATTAATTGAACTATAAAGATACTTATCGACACAAAGGGCAAAGGAGAAAGTTAATGGAAACCATTCGAGCGAAAGGTATTCAAGATGAAAAAGTTTTAACTGCTATCAATTCTCTTCCTCGTCATTTTTTCATGGAAAAAGGATTTGAAGAATGGGCTTATATAGATAAAGCTTTCCCTATTGGGAGTGATCAAACTATTTCTCAACCTTATACCGTTGCCTTCCAAACAGAACTTTTACAAATAAAAAAACGTGATAAAATTTTGGAAGTTGGAACTGGCTCTGGTTACCAAGCTTCAATCCTAGCTCTTCTTGGAGCTAGAGTTCATACTATTGAAAGACAAGAAGATTTATACCACAAAACAAATATATTATTAGAAAAATTAGATGTAGGAAACATCCGAACATACTTCCGAGATGGTTATAAAGGAATACCTGAATTTGCCCCTTTTGATAAAATGATTATTACTGCGGGCGCTAAAAGTGTCCCAACTACTCTTAAAAATCAATTAAAGATTGGAGGTATTCTAGTCATTCCTATTGGTGATGATAATACTCAGAAAATGTTTCGAATCACTCGAGTTTCAGAAAAGGAATTTAAAAAAGAAGAGTTTGCAAATTTTCGTTTTGTTCCATTTTTAAAAGGAACTAATAAAAAATAATTATCCTATGAAAAATTTAACTCCATTTTCCATACTCATTCTCCTTTTTTCTAATTGCTCAAATGAACCATCGAACCCTTCTCCAGATATAGCATATAATTTAGAAAATGTTCGTGTTTTAGTCCCACGAGAATATAAAGAAGTAAAATCAAAAGAAAAGGTAAAAGAAATTCTCTTTGATGGAAAAGACTCATTAGGAACTCAAAATCAAATACTAATGGATCGTACCTTTGATTTACAAAAAGAAGACAATCATATTTTCGCTAAATATAACAATGAACAATTAAGTTTTATCACCTTTAAAACAGACGGTGATTATCAAATCATGAATAAAAGTACCAAAAGATACATTCTGCAACAATTTGAAGTTTTACTAGAAAGAAGTATTTTACCAATTGATCCAAACTATCGGTACAAAGAATTAGAGAGTAAATTAACGGGAGCAAACCGAGTCAGATTCTTAAAATACAAATACACTCATACTGAAAAAAAAGTAAAGTGGTATTCTACTAAATATTTAATTACTTCTGGAAACCGCACTATCAGCATGAGTATATTTAGTCTAGTATCAAATTATTCGGATATGGAAAATTACATGCAATTTATTCAAATCAAATAGTACAAATCTCTTTAGTCAGTTTAAAATTATTTAGTTAATCAAAATATCTGCAGAAAAAAAGGTTCAAAAACAGATTTACTGCCTTTGAACCTTTTTTATTTTCAAAATAAACTATTCTTTAACGTAAGTACAGTTTATCTTTTTTTGGGCGTTGGATTTAATTTCCTAAAATCAAAGGCAATCCTCCTTCTGCTCCACCCACAACCACTACTTTTGAATTAGGAGATTTAGCTAATTCTAAAGTTGCTTCGATACCTTTATCTTTCAAAATATTAGATGTCAAACTGGCATTCAAAATTCTATTTGCTTCTGCTTTCGCAGTTGCTTCAATAATTTTACGCTCTGCTTCTTTTCGTTCTCGATCCAATTTAAATTCAAACTGAAAAGACAATTGCTCTTCCTCTAACTTTTTTTCAATAGCCACTTTTAGACTTGCTGGTAATGCTACTTCACGAATCAAAACTTCATCTAAGACTATATGTTTCTTTCCAACTTTTTCTTTTGTTCGTTCTAATATCTCATCCTGAATAGCTTCCCGTTTGGTGGAATATAATTCTTCTGGAAGGTATTTCCCTATTACCTCTCTCGTTGCAGACCTAATTTCTGGTTTAACAATTACCTCCAAATAATTAGGACCAATTTCCTCATGTAAAAGCCCAATACTTTTAGTGATTGGCTGATACCGATAGGATAATTCAACAGCGATTGTTAAACCATTTTTAGAGAGGACTGACATTTCCTCGAATGCTTCTTTCGTTCGTGTATCATAAGTAATCAATCTGTTCCATGGAGCGATTATAAGAAAACCTTGACCTTTGACATTTTCAGTATCCAATCCTCCACCAAAACGTTTAAAGAGAACTGCATTCTCCCCTGGTTGAATTGTTCTAAAAATACTTCCAGAAAGTGTAAGTAAAACAACTAAGGCAAAAAATGCCATTACACCGAAGCTAATTAATTTTCCTTGATTAGAAGGTACTTGACTCATATTTGTATGATTTTGTTATTTTAAAAAACTAATCCTTTTCGAAGTTTTGTACGTAAACAAGATTGTTATTTTTCAAAAAGAATAAATATTCTACAATGGTACAAAATTTCACCTCAAGTAGTTTATACTTTTCTATGAAATCACTAGTAAAATAGATATTCGAACTAAATTTAATTTATTTTTACTAAAATTATCACTCTTTCCATTTAAAACAACCGATTTTGAAATTTAATAAACGTAAATATTTTCTCCATTTTTTTCTTCTGCCTTTATTCCTATTATCCGGAGCAAATAATCTTGCACAATCATTAGAAATTGAAATAAAAGAAAAAATACCTTTTCTCCAACCTGCTGATACTTTGCATAAAGAACGATTTTGGACTTGTTCTGCGATTGGTGCGACTATTTATGGCTCGGCAATAATTGGTCTTAACAAAATTTGGTATGCGGAAACAGAGCGAAGTAGTTTTCAACTTTTTAATGACCTTGGAGAATGGAATCATGTAGATAAGATGGGACATACTTTTACTGCTTATAATTATACCAATTGGTTATTCACCGGCGCAAAATGGACGGGAATGAAAAGAAGAAGAGCGATGTGGACAGGAGCTGGTTTAAGTTTTTTGCTGCAAGGAACGATTGAAGTAATGGATGGATATTCTGCAAAATGGGGATTTTCAATTCCTGATGTTGCATTTAATACTTTAGGGATTGGATTGTTTGTAGGGCAAGAATTGGCCTGGAAGGAACAACGAATTATTATGAAAGTTTCTTCAACAGTTCCCTCCTATTCTACTGACATTTTGACTTCGGTCGATGGTATACACACGACGACTTATCGAGATCGAGCACACTCACTTTATGGAAGTCGTTTTCCCGAAACGCTTTTAAAAGATTATAATGCTCAGACAAATTGGTTCTCTTTTAACATTCATTCCTTTATTAAGAGAAAAGATACACGATTTCCGCAGTGGCTAAATATTGCGATAGGTTATGGTGCTCAAAATATGTTTGAAGGCTTTAATTACAATTGGACAGAGGAAAAAACGGGAATTCAATATCAACGTAATCCAAATATTTATCCTCGATATAGTCAGCTTTATTTTTCGTTTGATATCGATTTGATGAAGATAAAAACGAAAAGTCGATTTTTAAAAACAGTATTTAGCATCCTTAATTGGATAAAAATTCCCTCACCAACACTGGAATTTACCACTTTAGGGAACGTACGATTTTTACCAATTTATTTTTAAACAACGGTATTCAATTTTTTACTCTTTTTTTTATTCGAATTCGCCTTGGCCCATACCATAACCAAAGGCCCGTAAAAATTAAAAACAAGAGTCCCATTCCTAAAAAATTCATTGAAACCAATTTGAACCCATCTGAGATAATAGATCCATCATGCAAACTTTCTATCCAGTCGGAATACCTTTTATCTATTGACAACACTTCTCCTGATTTCCCATCGACTTGCACTTCCCAATTTCCATCTTCAAATAATATTTTTACAATCCCTTTGGATGGTCGAATATCCATTCGGTCTACAAAGTTTTCTTTTTGTTCAGGATAAGCATTATGCAATGCACTCTCAGCAATTGAGTTAATTTCACCAAGTGATTTCCATTCCATCAAGTTATCACTCATTCCTCTTTGAGTTGGAGGTTGAATAATATCAACATCTTTTTTTAAAGCTAATAAAACTCCAGTCACCGCACTTATAATTAATAGAAAAGCCAAAGTCAATCCCATCCATCGATGGAAGACTCGAAAATCTCGGAGGCTTTTAATAAGTACTTTAAGTTTCAAAATCTTAAAATAAATTTGGCTTTTGAATACAAACCCTGAGTCCAGTAAAAAATTAAACCCTTGGATTTTAATTTTTTATGTGAGCAAATCTTCCTCATCTGCTGGTAAAACTTTCCCTACAGCTTCTCCGAAGCCGATACGAACTCCATCTTTTTCACACCATCCTTCTAAAATGACAGTATCTCCATCGGCAATGAATTTACGTTCTGTTCCGTCAGCCATTTGAACCGCCTTAGTCCCTTGCCAACTGATTTCCAACATGGAACCATAAGATTCTGGTGTTTTTCCACTAATCGTTCCCGAAGCATACAAATCACCAACATTTATATTACAACCATTAACTGTGTGATGTGTCAATTGTTGACTCATATTCCAATACATGTACTTAAAATTGGATTCTGAAACTATAGTTGATCTACTTCCTTCTGGCTTAATTTTAACTGCTAAATTTATATCATAATTTTTATCGCCATCATATTTTAAATAGGGTAAAACGGGCGGATCTTGAGCTGGTCCTGGAACTCTAAACGGCTCAAGCGCATCCATAACTACAATCCAAGGAGACATAGTCGATGCAAAATTTTTCCCTAAAAAAGGTCCTAAAGGAACATACTCCCATTTTTGAATATCACGTGCTGACCAATCATTAAACAGACACATCCCAAAAATATAATCTTCTGCTTTTTGAATTGAAACGGTATCTCCTAAGTTAGTTTTTTGACCAATTACAAATCCCATTTCTAATTCAAAATCCAATAATTTACATGGTCCATAAACCGGTTGCTTTGAATCCTTAGGAATCTGTTGACCTTTAGGTCTTTTAATTTCCGTCCCTGAAACAACGATTGAAGAAGCCCTTCCATGATAGCCTACTGGCAAATGTTTCCAATTTGGCAATAGTGCATTAGCAGGGTCTCGAAACATTATTCCTACATTTGTCGCATGCTCGATACTCGAATAAAAATCAGTATAATCTCCTATCTGAATAGGTATCAACAATTCTACTTCATCCATTTTATAAAAAATATGCTTAGCCATCTCACGACTATTCCACTTAGTTTCATTTTCATCCAAGATTTCTGAAAGTCGGTCTCGAACTGCTCTTGTCATATCTTTCCCCAAAGCCATAAAATCATTGATATATTGATTATAAAAAATTGATTTAGGAATTTCTAAATCTGCAAAAAATGCCAAATCATTTACTTTTGCCAAATCAACCACATAATCTCCAATTGCAGAACAAACTCTCGGCTTTTCACCTTTTGTTTTAAAAATTCCAAAAGGTAAATTTTGTATTGGAAAATCACTTCCCAGTGGTACTGCGACCCAAGAACTCAAAGTTGGATTATTTGCTCTGATCATTCTATTTTTATTTGATGAAGAATATAATTACAAAAGTAATATTTTTCGATAATTGTTTAGAATCTGAAATTAAAAATTAAATCAATGATATTTTCCATTCTTCCTCCACTATTGAAATCCCAAATAAAAAACAATAAACAATAAAATAGAGGCACTTTCTTATAGTAAACAATAGCTAGTCATTACTTAAATAGTTCAGATCTCGATAACCATTTCAATTTTTTCACCCATTAGGCTAAAAACCTATGAAATATTTCAACCTTTCAAAAAGAAGGTCATGATTACTTAAAATCATGACCTTCTCTCAATAAAAACAATTTGATTCTTCTAATTTAAACTATTATTGATTTTTTTCACCTGACCGTTTCCAGAAACCATTGAAACAAAAGGGCCTTTCATAAATGAATCAGGATCTAACATACTTTGAAAAAGAACTTCTTTTCACTTTCCCTTAGCTAACATTCTAGCACATTTTGCTAGTGGAGCAGCTGTAGCAGATTGAATTACCTGAAGTGTTTTTGTACCAACTTTCATGGTCAAAATAGTTTTATTTAGTTATTAAATACTTGGTAAGTTCGCATTATATTTATTTGCAATACAACGTTTATACCTATATTTAACGCAAATTTGATTTATAAAAAAGTGACAGCTAATTAGCTGTCCTATTTTTTGTCTAAAAACATATTTAACAATTCATCTGCTGCATTAAACGAATTTCGTCTTCCCTCTAGAACCTCTTTTTCAATTTCTTCTAATCGCTTTTTTATTTTTTCATTTTTATAAAAAAAGTCTTTCAACCCGTTACCTATCTGTTCATGTAACCAAAACAGAGATTGCTCTTTTCTTTTTTTATAAAAAAACTTATTTTTCCGCGTCAACTGTTGATTAATCAAAATTAATTTCCAAATTTCAGCAATTCCAGTTTGTTCCATGGCAGAGCAAATTAAAACTTTTGGATTCACACCACTTTCTTTCAGGGGCATCAGGTGTAATGCATTACGATATTCTCTTCGAGCATTTTTTGCCGCATCAATTTGACCTCCATCTGCTTTATTAACAGCTAAAATATCAGCCATCTCAACGATTCCTCTTTTAATTCCTTGTAACTCATCCCCTGCTCCTGGAACAAGCAACAATAAGAAAAAATCAACCATCGAATGTACGGCAGTTTCTGATTGGCCAACACCTACTGTTTCGACAAAAATAGTTTCAAAACCAGCCGCTTCACAGAGTAAAATAGTCTCTCTAGTTTTCCGAGCTACTCCTCCCAATGAACTGCCTGCTGGAGAAGGTCGGATAAAAGCATTTTTTTTCAAAGACAAATCATTCATACGTGTCTTATCCCCAAGGATACTTCCTTTTGTCACACTACTCGATGGATCAATTGCCAAAACTGCTACCTTCTTTTTTTTAGCAATAACATGTTGTCCAAGTGCTTCGATAAAGGTACTTTTTCCAACTCCAGGAATACCTGTAATTCCTATCCGAACAGAATTTTCTGAATAAGGTAAGCAAGCCTCAATAATTTTTTGAGCTTTATTTTGGTCAGAAAGCCTAGAACTCTCTACTAGAGTAATGGCTTGGCTTAAAATAATTCGATCACCTTTGATAATTCCTTTGACAAAATCCTCAACAGTTCGTTTCTTTTTCTTTTTATGCAAAAAATATTGGACAGCATCTGGATTTACCGAGCTGGGAAAAGATTTTGACGAATGGTCTTTATTATTATTATTTTTAGAGGAACTCATTGGAAAACGTGATCGTTAATGATATTAACTATATTACTATTTAAAATTTATTTATTTTAAGTTAATTCTTTTCCTCATATCTTTTCCTCTTGTATAACTTTTTCAACCATTTAAAATTAGAACTTTTTTTCATTTAACGGAATATTAGTTTAAGTGTTTTACAAGATTATTATAATTCGCCGATTGTCCAAGATTTTTATCGAACATTAAATTTGGTAAACTCAGCTAATTAAGATCAAGTAGTGCAATAACTTATTACTTCAGAATATCAAATATTGATGAAATTATAGGAACAGATATCATTAACATTAGCGAAAGATTTTTATTCCAGCTGACTACTGGAAAATTCGTTTTAATTTTAGTCACAAACATTAAAGAGATAATAAATTATAAGGCCGACGATTACAAAATCCTCCATCAAATAGTAATTGTTAAATATTATTCTATAAAAGATGAAAGGGGCATCTCGAAAATATGGAAACAATTCCTTTGTTACTTTTAATCCAAACCATTTTCTATTTTTGCAATAAAAACATGAAAAAACTTATTTTTAGATTTGTAAAAGTATTGTTGGGTTTAATCGTATTAATAATGGTCATTTATCTTTTAGGACCAAAAACCCCAATTCCTCATTTAGACTTAAATCCAATTTCAGCTAATCCAAACTTGATTGAATTGGAAAAAGAAATCAATGCTGAAGAAAAATTACATCTCAATTTAAGAGATGATAATGAAGCTAGAATTATTTGGGTGAATGATACCTTGAAAAAGAAAACTCCTTTTTCACTAGTTTATTTACATGGCTTTTCAGCAAGTCAAGGCGAAGGTTCACCAATGCATAAAGATTTTGCAAAACGATATGGTTGCAATTTATACTTGGCTAGATTATATGGTCATGGGCTAAATGAAGAAGAAGCATTACTTGATTGGACAGCAGAAAAATTTATTAAATCTGCTAAAAGAGCAATCGCAATAGGAGAACAACTTGGTGAAAAAGTAATTATAATGGGAACTTCTACAGGTTGTACGGCTGCACTTCTTTTAGCCTCTGAAAACCCAAATATTCATTCCTTGATTAATTATTCTCCCAACATTGATATTGCGAATAAAGATGCTTGGTTGCTCACTCAACAATGGGGGCTACAATTGGGAAGATTTGTAAATGGAAGTCATTATAATTCATGGGTACCAAATAAAGGAACCGATAATCTGGTTACTCACAAATACCGATTAGAAGCAGCTATTGCTTTAAAATCTTTACTTGATGTAGGGATGACAGAAGAAAATTTCAATAAAGTCAGTCAACCTCTTTTTATGGGATATTGGTACAAAAATGAAAAAATTCAGGATAAAGTAGTTTCTGTAAATCGAATGTTAGAAATGTACGAACAGCTCGGAACACCTGAAACTAAAAAACGAAAAGTAGCTTTCGATGACGCAACAAATCATGTATTAGCAAGTCCACTTTGGAATGAAAATTTTGAAACAGTAAGAAAGAAAACCTATGATTTTGCAGAAGAAATTTTACACTTAAATCCTATTGAAAAGAAGAAATAAATTTTGGAATTGGAAACTGTGGACTAAATGATACTTTATTTAACTGGCTACTTGGAATAACCATGCAAGTAAAATAAATAAAAACTCTCTAAGGTATAATACTCTAAAAGTTTTTATTCATATCTAATAAAATACAGATTTTCAAAAACCACATCTTACACTTGATATTGACGGAAACAGTCGAATAATTGAAATCTTATTTCTTTACCTGAAAAAATGTGGATTATGCACCTTAACCTTTCATCCTATCTATTTCGAATTGATTCGGAAGACAAAAAAGCCATTAAAATTTTATGTACTGTATTTCAAGATAATGAACGAATACATGCTTTAATTGGGAAAAATAGAAATAATTTTCCAAAAGGAATCAAAGCCGTAATTGCTTATTGCTATTTTATGGTTAAAAAAATTGGAGGTATTTTTGAACCAAAAGATCAATCTACACTCTTGTTATTTTATCGAAAAAGTGTACACTATTTTTCTTTTCGGGATTGGTTACATTATTTGTATTTGGCTTTCTTTGTAATCGGAGTCAGTCAAATAGGTCAAGTATTAAAACGTGAAAAATTGATTCGAAAAACAAGAGCTTTACAAATTCAAAAATACCAAGATCGAGACTTTTTATACGTTGGTTTTTAGCTCAAAAAAAAGATTATAATGGTCTTAATGGTTTGATGGAGGCGAAGGAATATATCACTTCGAAAGGCTCTGAGTTAAGTTTACCGATTTATATGGAAACGACTGAGGAACGATTGGTTCCAATTTACGAACGCTTTGGTTTTGAATTTTACGACAATAAAGAAGATGAATCAATTGATTTGAAAGTATGGTTTGGAAGATGTGTTGCCTGATTTTTTTTAAAAAAAATATAAACTCAACTGAAATGAAAGAATTAAAATTTAAATATAACGAAGGTGAAATTTTATTTTTGAAAACCATACGTAGCCGAGTGAATCAATATTTTAGAAAAAATAAAATTAAAAAAACAGCTAATGGTTTTGCCAAAATGAAAGCGATATTTTTAATTATAGCTTACCTTTTAGCTTTTATTAGTATTTTCTTTTCTCAGACGATTTTACAGTTATATTTTTGCTATTCAATCAGCGGTGTGTTGACCATTTTTGTTGCTCTAAATATTGCTCACGATGCAGCACATAGTACTTTTTCAAAACATAAAAGTATTAACAACTTTTTACTATTTACTTTTGACTTTTTAGGAGCGAGTGGATACATATGGCGATTGAAACATGTGCATTACCACCATCCGCATGTCAATATTCTAAATATGGATGGAGATATTAAGCAAAGTAATTTAGTTCGGATTTCCCCTAGCTCTCCTTTCTTCTCTTTCCATCGTTACCAATATTTATACATGCCATTTTTATATCTCTTTTATACTTTAATTTGGTTGATGTTTCGAGATTTTAAGGATTTCCTTCAGACGGATATCAGTGGAAAACCCTCCGTCAAACATCCTAAAATATAATATGTAAAATTATTGTTGGGTAAAAAGAATATTTATTGGACGATTATTTTTTTTTGCCAACTTTATTATTACCATTTTATTCTCACCAAATACTTTTGGGTTTTGTGATTTTTCATTTTTATACAAGTTATACTATTGCGATGGCCTTGATCTCAGCACATATTGGTGAGCATTCTGTATACTCTGAACCTAATCAAAATGGAGGAATGCCCCAATCTTGGGTAAGGCATCAGATTGTGACCACTTGTGATTTCGCAACACATAACAAATTAATTATAAATTTATTTGGAGGATTTAATCATCATGTAGTTCATCATTTATTTCCGAATATTTGTCATATTCATTATCCAAATTTGACAAATATTTTAGTGGAGACTTGTGATGAATTTGGGATGCCTTATTATTCTAACTCAACGCTTTTTGATGCGGTGAAGTCACATCTTAAATTTTTAAAAATTAGAAGTGTACGAGAGGAAAAGGTGCCTTATTTAGAGATTTGATTTTGATTTTTCACCACATAGACACATAGAAAACATAACCTCTTTTGAGTGAAAAAATCTATAATTTCTATGTGGTGAAAATTTAACTAACTAATTTTTTTAAATCCTCTTCCCAAGCTTCGTAAGCCACTTTATACTCATCGATATTTTCGGTTGGAAAATATTGCTTTTCCACTTCATTAATTTTAATCGACTCTTCCAAATTAGCATAAACTTTAGCTCCTACTCCACTTGCTTTTGCAGCACCTTCTGCGCCTGTCGTTTTTATCACTTCAATACAACAACCTAACAAATTAGCAACCGTGGAAGAGAATATTTTTGATTGAAAAAGATTATCATTCCCAACTTTTATTACTTTAGGATTTAATCCTAATTCTTTTAAAACTTGAAAACCATAAACAAATGAAAATGCAATCCCCTCTAATCCTGCTCTAAAGAAATGAGCCTGGCTGTGTTTATTAAATTGTAAATTATTTATTTGTGCACCTGGACTTTTATTTGCTAAAATTCTTTCTGCACCATTCCCAAAGGGAATGATTCGAAGTCCCTCCGAACCAATAGAAATTTCACGCGCCATTACTTCCATATCATTATAAGAGACATCAGGCTTTGCAATTATTTTTTTCAAAAAAGAATATTGAATCCCTGCCCCGTTGATACATAAAAGCATTCCTATTCTTGGTTTTACACTTGTATGATTTACATGTGCAAAACCATTTATTCGAGATTGTAAATCATAAATTGGTTTGTCTACCACTCCATAAACTACTCCTGAAGTTCCTCCAGTTGCTGCAACTTCATTTGAATTTATAACTCCTAATGACAATGCATTATTAGGTTGATCTCCTGCTCGATATGTAATTGGAATCCCCTCTGAAAGACCAGTTTCTAAAGAAGCTTTTTTATTTAAAAATCCTTGGACACTGAATGTGTCTTTGATTTCAGGAATTAATTGCTCCTCAATTCCATATTCATCTAAAAGAAACTTAGCAATATCATTTTCTTTGAAATCCCAAAAAGCACCTTCAGACAAACCTGAAATTGTCGTATTAATTTCGCCAGTCAATTTCATCGCAATATAATCACCTGGTAACATCATTTTATGAATTCGACTATAAATTTCAGGTTCGTTTTCTTTAACCCATTTCAATTTAGAAGCTGTAAAATTGCCTGGGGAATTGAGCATATGGGAGAGACACTTTTCTTCTGTCAAATTTACAAAAGCTTTATTTCCAATTTCTACCGCTCGGCTATCACACCAAATTATAGAAGGCCTTAGAACCTCCTGCCCCTCATTCACTAATACTAACCCGTGCATCTGATAGGCGATCCCAATACCTTTTATTCGCTGTGGATCAATTTGAGTAAATTCTAATATTTCTCTTGTTGCTAAACACACGTTCTCCCACCATACTTCAGGCGATTGTTCTGCCCAACCGATCTCCTTTGCTACCATTTCCATTTCAACTTTCGGTGACTGTATAACTTTAATTGATTTGCCAGACTCAGCATCAACTAATGCTACTTTGATCGAAGAAGTACCTATATCATATCCAAGTAAATACACGTGATTGGTTTTTTATCAAAAAATTCAATTACCTTTTTCCAAATATAGGAAAAGTGATGCTGATTTTCATCAACACCAATTTTAATAAAACCAATTTTTCCTTCTTAAATATTATTTGTACTACTGACAGGGCTCGAAACTTTAAGCTCTATCATAAAAGAGCAACGATTCAAATAGTTTATCTATGGGAGTGTATTTCTAAAAACATCAAAATTAAATACTTATTACCAGCCCCGTAGAAACCGAACCTACACTTCACAACTTAAAAGGTCGAGGATCTGTCATTTAAGCTACTTAGCAATTTTGTGCATTAGTCTTACTAATATATAGGATAATAATTTTCAACTAACGACTTTTAGAGTCACCCTCACAGTCTAAGCTAATACCATTTAATTTCTGAAATAGATTGATCATATTGCTTGGACTTAAGTCTAAACCACAACATCCAAAACATCAAATACGACCCTTTAACTACAGAACTATTTAGTATTGTGTCTATATTCGTCTCTTATAATTATTTATACAATTATAAGAAAAGATTTAAAATAGCAACTTTAAAATACATAACCTCCTGCTCCATTGAAGAACTATACTATCCCTTTAAAATATATCCTCTATTTAAAAGACATAATTCTCCATAACGATTAAAAGTTTGAGAAATTAAAAAAACAATGGATTATTATAACTTATAACAATAAAAATACATTTACTAAATCTTGAATTGATTTCCTTTTAAGTTTGTATAAGTTTTGAAAGGTGTTTTCTACTTTTTATTTTACGCAAAACAAAAAATATAATATGCCATTCATTTTCACGATTAACTTCTTTGTTCAATTTTATCAATTCAAATTTAAGCAGAACGAATAGACTTATTTCTTGAAAAAATTAGAAGTTATTTCGTAGCTGCTTTATTTCTAACAGCTACTTACTCCTATAAGGAAGACTACTAGAAGAGGTTCGGACTAAAACTCTCGAGCTGATCTATGGCAATGCATTCGGCATTGACCCAAGATTCTAGACTCAGATCATTTGTCCGCTTGAGTGGTAAATTAAAACTGATATATAATATATTTTGTAACATCTTTCGAATATCAGATTGTTTGTTTATCAAATTCGAAATACTAAACCACTCAAAGCAGTAAAATAGTTCTAGCATTTTTTAAATTGGTATTTTTAAAACAACCTTTGTTCCTATTGCAATTTCTTCATCATTATATAAATCGATGATAGAAACATCATGAGGACCCAAACGATTTTTCCCAAAGAGTTTTAGGCGGTCTATAGATAATTGCAATCCAATTGAAGGACGTTGAAGTATTTTTTTACTTTTTATCTCCATTGCTCGTTCCCTTCCCAATCCATTATCTTCAACTTCAATGGTTAGATATTTTTCATCATTTTGAAATACTCGAACTATAATATTTTTATTCCCCTCTTTTAAAGATAAACCGTGCCAAATAGAATTCTCCACCAACGGTTGCAGCAATAATGGAGGTATTTTAAATGTACTCATATTGAGATCTTGCTCATTTTCTAAAATGAACTCAATTTTATTTTCTAAACGAATATTCTCTAAATTCATATAAAGTTGGAGTGTCTCGACTTCTTCTTTTAGACTACACTCATCGTTGTTGGAATTTTTTAAAACCTCCCTCAGTATTTTAGAAAACTTATTTAAATAGCTGACTGCATCTTCTTTGTTTTTATGAATAATAGCATTTTTAATAGAGTTCAATGCATTGAAAATAAAATGGGGATTCATTTGATTACGCAAAGAAGTAAGTGTCATTTCTAAAAGTTCTTGTTCGTATTGCATTCGAATTTTTTGCTTCTCCCGTTCCTTTCGATCTTCGATTAATACAGCTACCTCTTTGGTTTTTTGAGCTACCTTTACTTGAAGTTGTTCATTTATACTTTCTTTTAATTTTTCATTTTTTTGTAATTCACTAATTAATGAAATACGTGTGTTATTCCGGTCTTCAAAAATCTGATAAATTCTTAAACCTAATCCTAAAGCAAAAATTACTGTTTCAAAAACAACACCAAATGTAAACCAGCTTATTGGTGAAATTCCTAAAAATTTTGTATTATCATAATGGCTCAAATACAAAGAGAAGTATGCAAATATATGATAGATAATAGTACCAATTATCATGTAAAATTTAAATCTATCATTGATAAAAAAAATCTTATAAATGGTATAAACTGCAAGTAATTCTATGATGGGAAGTAGCACTCCTAGGAAGAAATACATAAATATTTCAGACTGTCCGAGTAAAAGCAAAAAGAAATACAAAACACTTCCTCCAATTAAACAACTATAAGCAGTTCGTCGGATATTCTGATTTAGTCGAGGTAAATGTTTTTCTAGATTTAGAAAACTAGCTGCAAAAATGAAGTAAAGACAATTATATAAAAGTTGAAGGTACCAATTTGGGTACCAACCTGTTTCTCTCAAATTAAGGCTGGTATATTCTCCAGATAATTTCAACCCCATATATAATCCCAGAAAGAGAGTATAAGCTGCGTAGTATTTGAAGCTTTTTATTTTCGTGAAATAAAAGATAATAGCACAAAGGCTAAACCAAACCATCATCAAATTAAATGTAAACATCAAAGTCAGTTCAGTAAATCTTTCTTCCACAATTTTAGGTGTTAATAATTTTCTGCATCAAATCATTTTTCTTTGACCTTGACACAGCAATTTTTGTTTGATCTTCCATCACAACGAATCCTCCATCTCCTTTTATGTATTCTATTATGTGATTAGTGTTGACTAGATAAGAATTATGAATTCTTAGAAAATTAGGATGATTAATTTTTCGCTCTACTTCTTTTAAGTTTTTAGAAACAACTATAGCTTTTTTCTCTGCCTGATAGACCTCCGTATAATTTCCATCAGACCTACAATAGAGAATTCCACTAGGTTTTATTAACAATATTTTACCATCTACAGCAAAGGAAATCTTTTGAATATTACCGTATTCGTTAATATTCGTTTGGAGTACATTTCTAATTTGTTTACTTAAATCTACCGTTCCCTTCATTGATTTAATCTTCTCAACTGCATTTTTTAATTCATCTGTATCTACTGGTTTGAGAAGGTAATCAATAGCATTTTCCTTAAAAGCTTGTAGTGCATAATTTTCGTATGCGGTAGTTATGATGAGTTGGAATTTTTTAAATTTCAACTCACTTAATAATGTGAATCCATCTTTTTCCGGCATTTCTATATCCAAAAAAACACAATCTGGTTTTAAATAATTAATTCCTGAAATAGCTTCTACAGGTGAAGTAAAAGAATCGATCACTTCTATGTCTTCACAGAAATTTTCTATTTCCCATTTGAGGTTACTTATGGCAGCTGGTTCGTCATCAACAATGATAGCTCTTATGTGTGTCATAATTTAAAACTAGAATGGATTCGATATTTAAAAGACTAAATTTAATAAAAGTAAATATTAAAATCGAGATAATTCTACCTGATATATAACTCCCATACTATTCGATTTGACTGACTAGAATATTTTGATGATTCACAAAAAACATTCTATTAAATTTTCCTCACCAATTATACAATCTACTATGTGATCTATACAATTGTTGAAAATTATCGGGTAGAAACTAATATGTTTGAGTTGTATTTTTTAAAATCAAAAAACAAATGCAGTTAAATATGAGCACAACAAAAATTTTAAAATCCTCTCTCATTTTAATTTTGTCTATTACTTTTTTCACTACTTCTCAAGGCCAAATCTTAAAAAAATTGAAGAGGAAAATTGATCGAAAAATCGAAAATAAGATTGATCGAAAAATTGATAAAGTTATAGATGATGCTTTGGATGGAGAAATTAAGAAAAAGGAAAAACCAACAAATAATAACGATCAAAAATCTAATAGAAATTTAGATAAGGATTTTGGCGATATCAATATTTCAAGCAAAATTCATGAAACTATTGGAATTAAAAAATTAGGAAAAGTCAAGGTCGTTCAAAATGAAAATAATTATAGAATCTCAGGTTCATGGTGGACCCATAGTGCAGACATCCCCGATGGCTTTACACTTGAAATTAAAAATGCTTCATCTTTAAAATCGGCAAATAATCCTCAAAAAACCAAGTTCAAAATTCCAGAAGAAGCCACACTTCACCTTGCTTACGATCCTTCTATGCCTAACCTAAAATCTAAAATTAATAATCGAACACAGGCGGTTACAGATAAATACGTAAGCTATAATATCTCACAAGGTACTGTTAGCGTCTTCCAATTGGATGATAATACTATCCACTTTGGGTTTACTGGAGAAAATGGTTTAAAAGGGAACTTGCAGGGATTATCTCCAGATTTCATTTCTAAGCATTCTCAATTTAATAACAAGAGGTCGTCTAGATCAGTAGAATCTACTACCTCTAATAATCAACCTAAGCTCAATTCATCATTTCCTTCTGCTGGTACTTTTGAATTTAACTATGAATTTATAAATAAAATAACAACGGATAAAGAAAATGAGACTTATACACTTTCATATCTTTTTAATGCCAATGAAGAATATTTTGGTATGAAGGTAGACATGAGTGATCTTGCTGAAGAGTCAATGGAAGGAGAGTCAATTATTATTTATGATAATGGTACTAGTTTTATTTTTGTGGATGCTCAAGGAATGAAAATTCAAATGTCATCAGCAAGTGCTCAACAACAAGCAATGCCTGGTGACCAAATGGCTAATTACGATTATTCTGATGTAAAAAAAACAGGTGCTACTAAATCAATTCTCGGATATACTTGTAATGAATATACATTAACTGATCAATCAAATAAAGTTATCATGTGGGTTGCGCCTGATTTTAAAATTCCTAATTGGTTTACTACTCAACAAAACCAAAGTAATCAAGAAATTGATTTGAACGGATATGTTTTAGAATACAATGTTCAATCTGATGATGGTAACATGACTATGAAAACCATCAAAATTAATGAGAATGCTAGTATTAAAATAGTAGGCTCTGATTATAAAAAAATGTTTTAATCAAATCATCTTTAAAAAAATAAACATTATGAAATATAGTTTTTTAATTTTTTCAATCCTTCTCTTCTTTGCTTGTAATAATCCAATCGGCGATAAAAAAAGTGGAATTGATTCTGTCAATGAGATTGGAAATACTTCTTTTGTAAATAAAAAATTTAGTGGGAATATCATTAATTATAATTCTGATCTTAATCCTTGTCAGACACTAGGAAAAGATGCATTAGCGAAGCTATACCAAGTAAGTTCAGAAGAAGTTCATGTGATTGAAGGAAATAAAAGTAATCAGGTTTGTACCTATCGCGTATTATTTGGAGGAAACGAATCCAACCTATTGATAGGATCAATAGCCATCAGACCTGACAATCCAGATAATGAAGTAGGTACTTGGGAGGAAAGATGGTCGATTCAAAAGGTTACCTCTAAAAGCTCTGAGTATTTACCTAATATGGGGAAAGCTGCACTTTGGAAAGGTAGCAAACGAACTTTATCAATAAAATTTGAAGGGTACACACTAGAAATATATGCTCCTGGATCTGCAATCAATGTAAAAGAAAAAAAGAAGAATCGAGATTATAAATCTATCGCAATTGGAATGGCAAAAGCTGCAGGTTTTCTTAAATAAAGGACTCTAAAGAGCATAAAAAACCTCTTAGTCTTTAATTTCTTATTCGTGCGTGAGGAAATGGACTAAGAGGATTAGGGTTACTTATTAAGTATAATTAGGTTTCTATAGACTCTAATAAGTGTATCTGCTAGGCCTCGCAATATAGACGGTTTTTGAATTCCAAAACTTCACTCATCTTTCATTTTTCTGAATTTTTCTTAATAGGCACAAGGAAAAAACATATATATATTTAATAATCTACTCCTAACGGATCACACTAGGAGGTTTACCAAATTTCTCTGAATCATTTCTTGAGCATCACCAGGTCAATCAATACTTTCAGTCATTCCCATTATCACAGTTAATGGAGTTCAAAATTCATGAGTAATATTAGTAAAAGTCGAAATTTCAAATTATTGAAGTCACTAAGTCTCTCTGCTTATTTGTGCTCAATATCTTGAAGAATTTTCGCTTTTTCTGATGCAAAATCTCCTTTTCGTTTTTCATCCTCCACTTCTTTTTGCCAAAATACCATGCCTAATGAAAAAATGACAATTTCTAAAATTGTCTTAACTTAAAAACAAACTAGAGAAAAACCTACTAATTGACACTCATTAATGTAAGCCCCTAATAAATCTAACCCCATCAGAGAAACTTCAAAATAACATAAATTCCCTCTCTAAATTTTATCTTATAAAAAAATTAGGATCCTAAAACATTTTAAAAAATGATAAGGCGTATAATATAAATAGTTGTATTGAAACTGATTTTAGGCTCTTTTTCATTTTTTAAAACTTATATTTGTTAATTTAATTATTCAAAATTTAAATTATGAAATTTAAGTATACTCTAATTTTCCTACTTGGTTTGATCTACAGTTGTCAACCTAGTGTAGAAGTTTCATCTGGTGATGATGCCTTTGAAAAAAATTCGGTAACCGTTATGGCTTATCTAAATGGATATCAAGAAGAGAGCTTGGACTATGATGCTCTATATAATGAGAACGCAGTTATTCTTAATACAAGAATAGGAGCCGAAAAAGATTCTATCTCATTAGCCGAAATCAAGTCAAATGATCAAGCTGGATGGAAACTATATGACTATGAAATAATGGATGAAATTAGTCTTTTACCAGGAGTTAATGCAGAGACTAAGATAGCTGATGGATCCGTTCGTTACTATGGAACATGGAGAACGACAAAAGCCGCTACTGACTCAACTGAAGCAGTTCAAACAGAAATACGTCTATATGAATCTTTTGATTTTGATGAGGAAGGTAAAATCCTTTATCAGCAATATTATGGCGACCTAACAGCCTCTGACAATATTTTAGAAGGAAAATGATTTATTCATAAATAATAGATATTAAAAAAAAGCTCCCAGAGATGGGGGCTTTACTTTGTTATATCGGAACTCAACGATCCAACCACCAATAATTTTAAAAAAATAATTATAAACAATATTATACCTGATACAAAACACCAAATCAAATAATAGTTAATGAAAAATATTGATGTTATCTACTGAAAAAAATAGTTCCATAAATAAAACACCACTAAAGTTTATTGATGATGTTAGTGTACATCGGAGGATGCATTTATTTCCCCATTACTTTGAATTAACTTAGTTATCTCCGTCTCATCTCTAGAATTGTTATAAGCAATAAGATTATTCAATTATTCCGCAACTACTGTTTTGTTTTTTCTCCAAAGAAAAAATCCTAAAGCAACACCCAATACCATTAACAATACAGCTATTAATTCCGCTTGAGTCCAATTAAATGGCAACCAATCATAGCGGTCATTTACTCTCCATGATTCAATCCAATATCTTTCTACCCCATTAAAAATTAAATAAATACAAAATAAAACTCCCGGAGCCGTTATCTTTTTTCTAATTCCCCAAAGGATTCCAAAAATAGCAAATGATGCAGCGATTTCCCAAATTGGCGTAGCGAATACTGCATCTCCTAATTGAGTATTATATTGCCAAGGGTAACCATCAATTCTAATTCCCTCCATATTAACATTATGAGGATAGGTCGATGACCAAACCCAATCTGGTGCCCATGACAACCATCCTGGAGCTTCACTATAATCATATTCAGCCGTTTTTACTGGTATTCCCCAATCTCCATCTCCTGACAATTGGCAACCCATTCGACCTACTCCGTAGGATAAAATTAATCCTGGTGCAACTGCATCTGCGAAATGAGGAACAGAAATTTTCTTCCACTTTATATATGAAATTACTCCTAATGCTCCTCCTATCAAACCACCATAAATTGCAAGTCCGCTGCCTGAAAAGAGTTCACCAATTGGATCAGCAAAAAATTGTTTTGGAGTTTCAATAAGTGCAAAAATCTTAGCGCCCAGTATACCAGTAATAGCTGCTACAACTGTAATATCGCCCGTTCGATCACTAGGAAAAATTTTTACCTCTTTCTCAATTGGTTTTTCCAGTTTCTCACTATTCTGCTCCCAATATTTATATCCAGCGAAAAGTAATAACCCAGCGATCCCTCCAACTAAACTTCCAGTAGTTGAAAAAACTGTACCTGGCATATCATTTTTAACGACGTCAAAATTTTGAGCGATGTACAATAGCTTAAATCCTACAAGAAATCCAATTATTCCATTTACTGCTACATCAGTAGGTTTAACAGGATCACCAATTATTACTTTTTGAGAAGTAAAAGTAAAAATACCTTGCTTCTCTTTTCGTCTTAATTCGGAATACAGGTTCCAAGCAGCTGACAAAAATGCAAGCGCCATTAGCAATCCGAAAGTTTGAAAAATAGAAGTCCAGTTATCTGGATCTGTTCCGATTAAATCATGCAGTAAATAAGAAAGATTTGGATACATATTTTATTGAAATTATTTTTTTAATGAAAAATTAATTCTTTGACAAATAATGGTTTGTATGTCAAAATTGAAATGAATACTTCCATTGGTTGCTCTTGATTCCAACTCTAAACTGACAGCGAAATTTGTCTATGAACATAAATCTTATTCATTTAAATACCACAATATCAACTTTTTAATGAATTGGTCAAAACACATATTAAAAATAGATAGGTTGAAAAGAAATCAAAGAATTTAAGTAATTTATTTTTATCAAAAAAAAGACAATCAAACAGTATTTACTTGATTGTCTTTCTTTTAATAAATTATAATTTGGTTCTCTTATTTTTAACAATCAAAAATTGCCTCTGGAATATCTGCCAACATTGACTCGACATTTCCTTCTTCATTGATATTTTGTAATTGGACCGTAGCTATTTTATTAATCAATTCTGCTTGGAAAGGCAACTCCACTTTTATATAGTTGTCAGTAAATCCTGTCATCTTTGTTTTATCTCGATGCACTTCAAAAAGTATATCACGGTACCGACCTAAATATTGTTTATAGAAATTATCCTTTTTCTTTGCTGACAAATTTCTAAGTATCTCATTCCTTTTTCTTCTTTTCTCTATTGGAACCACATTTTCCATTTCTGCAGCAGGAGTATTCGCTCGTTCGGAATAAGTAAAGACGTGTAAATATGAAATATCTAAATTTTCTAAAAATTCAACCGTCTCTAAAAAATCCTCGTCCGTCTCACCTGGAAAACCTACAATTACATCGACCCCAATGCAACAATGAGGCATCATGGACTTGATTTTTTTCACACGTTGAATATACAAATCACTTTTATAACGACGACTCATCATTCTTAATTGTTTATCATTTCCACTTTGTAAAGGCATGTGAAAATGTGGAACAAACCGTTCTGATTCTGCTACAAATTCAATCACTTCGTCTGTGCATAAATTAGGTTCAATAGATGAAATTCTAAATCTTTTAATTTCCTCCACTTTGTCTAACTCTCTGATTAAGTCAATAAACATCGCTTCTTTCTTCGGACGCATTCCTTCAATTACTTCTGTTCCATTTCCAAAATCCCCCAAATTTACTCCCGTCAAAACAATTTCTTTCGTCCCTGCTTCTCCAATTTTTTTTGCATTAGCAATTACACTTTCAATTGTATCACTTCGACTCTTTCCACGAGCTAAAGGAATGGTACAAAAAGTACATTTATAATTACATCCATCTTGCACTTTCAAAAATGATCGAGTTCGATCTCCAAATGAAAAGGCATTGATAAATTGTTTCGCTTCTTTAACATCACCTGCTCGAATCATTCCTTTATCCGTTACTTTACTCAAATCATCAATAAAATCTAAAATTCGAAATTTCTCAGCAGCTCCTAAAACTAAATCAACTCCTGGAATTTCTGAAATTTCTTTAGGTTTTAATTGTGCGTAACAACCAATTACCACAACAAATGCTTCAGGTGAAAATCGCAATGCCCGACGAACTATTTGTCGACATTTTTTATCTGCAAATTCAGTTACTGAACAAGTATTGATTACATAAATGTTAGCGCCTTCCTCAAATTTCACTTCTGAATAACCTCGGTCTTCAAAAGTTCGGCCGATAGCCGAAGTTTCGGAGTAATTGAGTTTGCAACCTAATGTATAAAATGCTACTGTCCTTGGCGTCGCCATTTTCTATTCTTTATTAATTTTTTTAAAAGTAGTACAAAGGTAGTGCTTTTTGAAAATATTCAAACTTCTAGAGACGCTGTTTTTGAACCGCAAAAAACACAAAAGACCCTACTAATAAAATAATTTAAATCATATATCACTCGAAATGATATTTTTTTTCATTTCCTTTTACCTCCAAATTACAATACTCTATTTTAGACAATACCATTAAAAGTAGAAAAACTAATACATGTTTTGAATCATCGTCAGCAATTTTATACTCAACTCCTTTGGTAATCAGTTTGGCTTTACAAATTAGATAAAATGGCTAAGCAACCAACAAAAAGGATAACTTACAAAACTGGATTCAATATACTCATTCACCCTCAAATGAGGTTAGTTCTCAATTAAAACTTTAAAAGTTGGATGAAGCTAATGACGATAGTAATTTTGCTATTTTAATGACTTTTTATCCTAAAATCAAAACTCATTAACTTTTTTCCAAAAAGGCAAGAACCAACAGCAATTCACTATTGAAGCATTATTAATAATAATTTTAAGAATGTTTGGATCAGAATCAAAGTTAATTCTAGAGTTGAATACCAAGTGCTAGAATATACCTGTAAAATACCTAGCGGAGCAATTAATGTTAGTGACTAAGGAGTTGTCTTGATAGAGAGTATATTCGTTATTAGAGAGAGAAATATTTCAACAATCACTGTAAGCGATGAAAATTTACACAATATAAGCTACTATAACATCAGCAAATGCAAGTGATAAAACCTATCCTTAGAATGTGACAGATGGTAAAGGTTCTAGAACGATTAATCAATCAAAACTTCTCACAGTTATATCAGAATAATACAGTATCCGTTAAGCAGCAACTAGTCATGAAAACTTCAGGAATTATCTGGTACTACCGTTATTTTTATATCCACCCAGTCAACCACTGGCATTAATGACATAATGTCCTCCTCATTGATAGCTTATCCTAAGCTAGTTATCGATTAGCTTTTAATACAATCAGAAAATCATTTGTCCAAAATTAGTATTTTTAAAATATCAGGAACTCAAATTTTAGAGATGCATTTCGAAGGTGAAGCAACTATTATTAATATTTCAAACCTACCCAAAAGACAATGTTTTATTCATACCCAAAATGATAAAGGAGATTATGATTACAAAAAAATAACACAATGACACTAGCGCTATTTTTACAATCTTGTAATAATTAATTAGGATTGTTTTTTATCTCTGTTCCATAGAATGAGGAATATACTTTCTATGGAATCAGCCTTTTTTGGATTCATTTGCTATTCAGCACAAACCAAAACTACATCAGTATCTTTCAGCAGTTATGGAGATGACAGTTATATTCAAGCTTCAATTACCCTATCATTTTAGCTAGGTTAATGTCCTAAGTCAATGCTAAATCTAAAATTTAGACGTAACTAGAACTGATTTTGAGGGAGTATAAGAGGATTATTAAAGATTAGAATGTAATTTATTTCATTTATTAATATCTGGCAAATAGTGCTCACACTCAAATAATAATCAATGCCATATTATAGGTAATCAAAGTAAAAATCTATACACGACTTGAGGACTAACTGCTTTTTGATCTTACGACGGGAAATTTTAAGAAAAAATAAAATAATAAACCAAATGAAAAGCAAATTCAAATAAACTGAGAACCTAGGGCTTTATTATATGACATAATTACTATGAATGGAATAAGAGTGACATTAGTTGAATGAAAACTGACATTAAATAAGGTCTAAAAAGAGGTAAAAAAACAAATCATTTGGACAGTTCCCTATAGAAATAGCTTCAAGAAAATAGGTTTCCTCAAAAATTATTTGTCTTTAATAAAATAATTGAAAATTATCTATTTAGTAGTAGGAACGACCGTTTATGAATGAGTCATTAACGAGGGTGCATAATTATTACTTTAACTTTAGCTATTATTTAAGCAGACGAAGCAGATATTCACCATATCCACTTTTAATATATTTTTGCCCAAGTCGTTTCAATTGCTCATCATCGATGAAACCCATATTCCATGCAATTTCTTCGATACAACCAATCTTCAAACCTTGTCTATCTTCAATTACCTCAATAAATTGTCCGGCTTGAACTAGTGACTTGTGAGTACCTGTATCTAACCATGCAACACCCCGACTTAAGACTCCTACTTGTAGTAATCCTTTTTCCAAATAATATTTATTGACATCGGTAATTTCATATTCTCCTCGTGGACTTGGTTTTAAATTTTTCGCTACCTCAACTACTGAGTTATCGTAAAAATATAAACCTGGAACAGCATAATTTGATTTTGGATTTCCAGGCTTTTCCTCAATCGAAAGTGCTTTAAAATTTTTATCAAATTCAACTACACCATACCTTTCAGGGTCGGCAACTTGATATGCAAAGACAACTCCTCCATTCGGATTTGCACTTGCTTGTAATAACTCTTTCAAACCATTTCCGTAAAAAATATTATCCCCTAAAACTAGTGCAACACTATCTTCTCCAATAAAATCTTCTCCCAATACGAATGCCTGGGCTAAACCATTTGGTTCATACTGAGCGATGTAAGTAAAATTACATCCTATGTCACTACCATCTTTTAGTAATTTCTCAAAATCAGGCAAGTCATGCGGTGTAGAAATAATAGCTATATCTCGGATACCTGCTTGCAATAAAATTGATAACGGATAATAAATCATCGGCTTATCATAGACCGGCATCAATTGTTTACTAACTGCAAGTGTAAGTGGATAAAGTCGCGTACCTAATCCACCTGCAAGGATAATTCCTTTCATAATATAATTTTTCTATTTCAAGGATAAAAAAATGATAAATAATTTAATCGTTATTTTATAAAAACGCGCAGGTAGTGCGTAAAGAGCAAAAATAACTCTTAACTAGATAAAAATAAAGTAAATAATGTATAACTCAATTATTGTTACTAAGTTTTCTACAAAAATAGTCTCATTTTTGGAAATAAGAAAAATAAGGAGAGGATTAGGAGGTGATTTTTAGGAGGCAGTTAGCAGATTCTCATCTAACAACTGCCTCCTGAAAATGGATATTCTAGTTAGTAGCTAATTCCATCTGTTGGAAAACCATTCTGATTCGAAGAACCAACTCTGAAGGTTTGAAAGGTTTAGATATAAAATCAGTTGCACCTTTTCTAAAAGCCTCTAAAACTGTATCGTCGTTTCCTAAGGCAGAAATCATTATGATCGGCAAGTCGCTTTTCATCTTTTTTCTTACAAAAGTAATAAGTTCCAAACCTGTTACCTGAGGCATCATAATATCTGCCACAATTAAATCAGGAGATTCTGATTTAATTTTCTCCAAAGCTTCCTTCCCATCTTTGGCTAAAATAATTTCAAATCCTTGTTTTTTTAATCGAAACGCTAAGGAAGTCAATAAGATTTCCTCATCTTCACAAACTAAAATTTTCATGGGCAGTCGGTCTTTTAAGTATTTAAAAAAAATTAAATATTATTTTCACAAATGTAAATATATAGATAAAAAATGATATTTGTTTAAATTTTATTTATCGGCAGATAGAAAACCTCCTAAGCTTTGAATGGCAGTGTAGAAAAATGACCGATTGGGAAGGATCCAAATAGAAATTAATCTTTTGACAATTGCGCCTCAAGCAAAAAATCAGCTTTTGCTTAATCGAAGTAACTATAGTGATCCAGGTCGTTCCATTCGAATATATTACCTTTTAACCTCACCTGACTACCGAAAACTTAAGTCGAAATATAAAAGATATAAAATCTTGATTTCAACCAAAGTTTTATAATTATTAACAGTCTACATTTGAATAAAAAAAGAAAAAGACTATAGAGGATTTAACTACTGTAGAATATAATATGATGTTCAACAAACTATTAAGACAACTGAAAAAGAAATTTAAAACTTTATCTAAAGATAATTGAATGGAAAGAAAATGCAGATTTATTGAATGCTTTAGAGTACTTTGAACACTCCATATTATTTTTAAACAATTTTATAACAACTTACTAGAGTAAACATTTTCTCATCCCCATTATCTAAAACTTTTAAACCCCGTTGGCTGGAAAATTATACCGCAAAAATAATTTCAAGAACCAACCAAAACAATGAAATATATTGTCCAATAAGGTTAGTTTTCGACCTTCAAAGTGATTAAAAAATATTTAGGCATCAACGAAATTGATAGCCACTTTTGAACTTTGCCAAAAGCAACAACTTAAATCCAAAAAATTAAAACGGAATTTTTCTAGACTTTTAAAGTCTAAAATTGAAGATGATTTTCGATTTGTTGTAGCATATGAGGAGCAACATTTATAGTGAATTTTAGAACCAACAAATGTTTTTTTTGATTTGGAACAAGAAGTACACTAAATTCAAAACAGCTTTATTTACACCTTAAAAAATATTAATTTATACTTAATATTAAGTTAAACAAATCAAACCAGCAATTCAAACAAACTAGGATTATCGGTTAATGTTTGAAATTTAATCTCATTTTTTTTCATTCGCTCAATCAACCCATCATAATCTTTTGGATCTTTTAGTTCTATTCCAATCAAAGCTGGACCAGCATTTCGATTTGTTTTCTTAGTATATTCAAAATGTGTGATGTCATCATTCTTTCCTAAAACATTATTTAAAAATTCCCTGAGCGCACCTGCTCTCTGTGGAAAACGAATTAAAAAATAATGTTTAAGACCTTCATATAAAAGTGATCGTTCTTTGATCTCTTCCGTCCGAGTAATATCATTGTTTCCTCCGCTCACGACACAGACTACATTCTTTCCTTTTATTTTTTCTTTATAGAAATCCAACGCTGCAATTGTCAACGCACCAGCTGGCTCCGCCACAATTGCTTCCTCATTATACAATTGCAGGATGGTGGAACAAACTTTCCCTTCAGGAACCAGAATCATATCATCAATAATATTTCTACAATAATTAAAAGTAGTCTCCCCTACTCTCTGTACTGCGGCACCATCGACGAAGGGATCTATCTTTTCAAGAGTTACCAATTCATTTTTTTGCAATGATTCATACATGGCAGCAGCACCTTTTGGTTCGACTCCTATTATTTTTGTCTTTGGAGAAATTTGTTTTAAACAACTTCCTAAACCAGAAACTAAACCACCACCACCAATCGCAACGAAAACAAAATCAATATTTTCCTCACAATCTTCTAAAATTTCCAAACCCACAGTGGCTTGTCCTTCAATCACTTTTTCATCATTGAAAGGATGGACGAAAACTTTATTATTTTCTTCAGAGTCCACCAACGCCATCATGTAGGAGGCATCAAAAGTATCTCCATTCAAAATAATTTCTACTCGTTCTTTTCCAAATCGTCTAACCTTATCAATTTTTTGTTTTGGAGTAGTTCTAGGCATATAAATTTTCCCATTTACATCTAACTTCTGACAAGCTAATGCTACACCCTGCGCATGATTTCCAGCACTCGCACAAACGATTCCATTTTCCAAATCCTTTTTCCTCATGGAAGCCATTTTATTGTAAGCTCCTCTAATTTTATAGGAACGTACAACCTGAAGATCTTCTCTTTTTAGAAAAATATTACAATCATAATTTTCAGAAAGATTAAAATTTCGCATTAGCGGGGTATGATCGACTACTCCTTTAAGCCGAACTTTCGCTTTGTAAATTTTTTCAATGGAAATAAATTTGCTTGCTTTGATGGGAACTTTCATGGAAATTATTTTTTAAAAAACTAAGGGTGAAACTTTAAGTTACACCCTTAGTCAATTATTCATTCTATGCTTTAACTTTCGCATTTTCAGGACGAAGTGCCCGAACTGCTTTTCCAGTTTGCCACATTTCTGAATCTCGTAATTCTTTCAACTCTGATTCTAACCTTACTCGGTAATCAGCTTGGCTATTGGAATCAATTGATGCTTGTGCTTCCCGACCAGTTTCTACCTCTTCATACAATTCCTCAAAAACTGGCTTAACTGCATCTCTGAATTTTTTCCACCAATCCAATGCACCACGTTGTGCAGTTGTCGAACAGTTGGCATACATCCAATCCATTCCATTTTCAGCCACCAAAGGATAAAGTGATTGAGTTGCTTCCTCTACTGTTTCATTGAACGCTTCTGAAGGAGAGTGGCCCTTACTTCGCAACAGATCATATTGGGCTGCAAATAAACCCTGAATAGCTCCCATTAAACTTCCCCGCTCACCAGTCAAATCTGAGTAAACCTCTTTTTGGAAATTTGTCTCAAATAAATATCCTGAACCAATTCCAATTCCTAAAGCAACCACTCTTTCTTTCGCCCGTCCAGTAGCATCTTGAAAGATAGCATAACTAGAATTTAAGCCTCGACCAGCTACAAACATTCTCCGAAGACTTGTCCCAGAGCCTTTTGGTGCAACTAAAATTACATCAATATCGGCTGGAGGAATAATCCCGGTTCGCTCTTTGTAGGTAACTGCAAATCCATGAGAAAAGTATAATGCCTTTCCTGGAGTCAAATATGGTTTGATAGTTTCCCAACAAGAAATTTGTGCAGCATCAGATAATAAATATTGAATAACTGTTCCTCGCTCACAAGCTTCTTCTATTGAGAAAAGTGTTTCGCCTGGAACGAATCCATCATCAACAGCTTTGTCCCAAGATAAAGATGGAGACCGTTGACCAACAATTACATTAAATCCGTTATCTCTTAAATTTAATGCTTGTCCTGGACCTTGAACACCATACCCGATGATGGCAATAGTTTCGTCTTTTAAAACTTCTTGAGCTTTTGCTAATGGGAATTCTTCTCGAGTTGCGACGTTTTCTTCAACGCCTCCAAAATTCATTTTTGCCATGACTATGATTTTTTTATAAAATTTTTACTTATTTATTAAATGTATTAAATTGAAAATATGTTTATAGAATTCGAAAAACAAAACACTTTAACAATAAATTTACATTTTAAAAAGTAATTAGTTAAAATGTGTACTTTCAATTGATTTCAAATATGTATTTAGCATTTCCATTGGTTTTACAATGGCTATTCTTCCTGACCTAACAAACTCATAAATTCCAATTTTTTCGAGTTCATGAAGTAATGCTTCAGTTTCTTCTGCGTGCCCCGTTTTTTCAATTACAGTGAACTCAGGCTCAATTTCTAATATTCTTGCATTGTGTTTACGGATTAATTTTTCTAAACTATTACCATTAGTAAATCCACTAGTCGGAACTTTATATAGAGCTACCTCTTGATGAATGATTTCTGTTTCATCGTAGTAAAATGCTTTTATGACATCAACCTGCTTGTCGATTTGTGCAACTAATTTTCGGACTTGTTCTTCTTTTAACACTACAACTATAGTAAATCTGTGAATACCCTTAATTGATGCTTTTGAAGTTGTTAGGCTTTCGATATTAATATGTCTTCTAGTAAAAACAGAAACAATTCTGGAGATTAATCCTGTTTTATTCTCACTAAAAACTGTTATTGTAAATTCTTTCATTTTTATCTTGTGGTCTAATTTGACAGACTTATTTTTTCATTAAAATAATCAAGAGTAAGTTTGCTTTTTTTTTAAATTATTATGTGTTATTCAAGCCGTATTTCTCCGACACTTGCCCCAGTTTGAATCATAGGAAAAATATTTTCTTCTTTCTCTACCCGCACATGAAGCAAATATGGACCATCATGTTTTAACATTATGTCAATGGATTTTTCTAAATCTTTAGGATCCGAAACCATACTACCAGCTACACCAAAACCATCTGCTATTTTAATAAAATCAGGATTTTGCAATGCAACAGAAGAATATCTTTTCTCAAAAAATAATTGTTGCCATTGACGAACCATTCCTAGGTATTCATTATCAAGTAGAACTATTTTAACTCCTACGTTCCATTGCGCACACATACCTAATTCTTGAATAGTCATTTGAAAACCACCATCACCAACAAAACAAATTACCTCTCGATGAGGTTGAGCAAACTTTGCTCCGAATGCAGCAGGTAACCCAAAACCCATTGTCCCGGCACCTCCAGAAGAAACCCATTGATTAGTGTCTTCATATTCATAATATCGAGCAGCAGACATTTGATGTTGTCCAACGTCAGTGGCTACAATGGCTTTTCCATTTGTTTGATTAGAAACTAGTCGAACAACCTGACCCATTTTTATCATACCATCTGCATTTGCTTTCAAATCTCGTTTAATAACCTTTTCATTTTCCAATTGTGCACAGATCTTAAATTCTTTTACCCACTTTGTATATTTTTTCTCTTTGACTAACGGTAAAATTTCTCTCAAAACTTCCTTTGCATCACCTAATACTGGAACTTCAGCTTTAACATTCTTATTTATTTCCGAAGGATCAATTTCAATATGAATGACTTTTGCTTGTTTTGCATATTTTGCCAAATTACCTGTAACCCGATCATCAAATCTCATTCCTATAGCAATCAAGACATCACACTCATTGGTCTTTACATTAGGTCCATAATTTCCATGCATCCCTAGCATTCCCATGTGTAATGGATGTGAATTTGGAATACTAGAAAGTCCGTGAATTGTACAACCTAACGGGATTCCAGTTTTTTCAACAAAGGCCTTAAACTCATCTTGTGCATGTGCAATTTGTATTCCATGACCTGCTAAAATAAATGGTTTCTTAGCTTTATTAATTAGATTTGCCGCAGCTTCCAAAGATGCTTTTTCGATCTTAGGTAAAGGGTGATATGAACGAACTGTGGGATTTTTTTGATAGGTAAAATCCATTTCATTAAGTTGTGCATCTTTTGTTATGTCTATCAAAACGGGTCCTGGACGACCTGAATTGGCGATGTAAAATGCTTTGGCAAAAACCGCTGGAATTTCTTCTGCCTTAGTAATTTGATAATTCCACTTGGTTACCGAAGTTGTACATCCGATCACATCGATTTCTTGAAATGCATCGCTTCCCAAAACTTGACTAAACACTTGCCCAGTGATACAAATCAATGGTGTAGAATCCATAAAAGCATCTCCAATTCCTGTGATTAAATTAGTCGCACCTGGACCAGAAGTTGCCATACAAACTCCTATTTTCCTGGTAACCCTTGCATAACCCTGAGCTGCATGAATTGCTCCTTGTTCATGACGAGGAAGAATATGCTCTAGTTGATCTTGGTAATAATGAAGTGCATCATAGACAGGCATGATTGCCCCTCCTGGATAACCAAAAATAGTATCAATACCTTCTTCAATAAGACACTTCAAAACTGCTTCTGCACCACTAGTTTTAATTGGTGTAGATGATTTTATTCTTTTTGCTCTTACCTTTAGATTTTTTTGCACTTATATTATTTTTTATGTTCATTGAAGCTACTGCTTCTGAGTACGTTTAACATTCATCAGTGACACATCCTTCACTTGCAGATGATACTGTCGCAGCATATTTTCTTAAAATTCCATTTGCTGCTCGAAGCGCAAGCGGTTGCCAATTATTTTTTCTTTTTTCAATTTCTTTGTCAGTTAAGTCAACGTCTAATTTATTATTGACAGCATCGATCGTAATTATATCACCATTCTCTAACAATCCAATTACTCCTCCAACTTGTGCTTCTGGTGTCACATGTCCAACAACAAATCCATGCGTTCCCCCTGAAAATCTAGCATCTGTAATCAATGCGACTGAATTTCCCAACCCTGCCCCCATAATAGCGGAAGTTGGTTTCAACATTTCAGGCATTCCGGGACCTCCTCTTGGTCCAATATATCTTATTACAATTACCTCTCCTGAATTAATTTCACCTGCAACAATAGCTGAATTAGCATCAGCCTCAGAGTTAAATACTCGTGCTCTTCCTTTAAAAAATTCTCCTTCTTTTCCGGTTATCTTTGCTACTGAACCTCCTGTTGCAATATTTCCGTATAAGATTTGTAAATGACCCTTAGGTTTAACTGGATTATCGAGAGAATTAATGACTTTTTGATCGGCTGGAAGATTTGGAACTTCTGCTAAATTTTCTGCAATCGTTTTTCCAGTTACTGTTAAGCAATCACCATACAACATTCCTTTCTCCAATAATAATTTTAAAACTGCAGGGACACCTCCGACTTTGTGCAAGTCTTCCATTAAGTATTGTCCACTTGGTTTAAGATCTGCCAGGAAAGGTGTTTTGTCACTAATACGCTGGAAATCATCCAAGGAGATATCAACCTCAACTGATTTTGCCATTGCAATTAAATGCAAAACAGCATTAGTTGAACCACCTAAAACCATTATAAGCGTTATTGCATTTTCAAATGCTTTCTTTGTCATTATATCTCTTGGAAGGATATTTCTTTCCATTAAATTCCGCATTGCCTTTCCAACTCTTTCACATTCTTCTTTTTTATTTGGACTTACCGCAGGGTTTGAGGAATTGTATGGTAAACTCATCCCCATAGCTTCTATTGCCGAGGCCATGGTATTTGCAGTATACATTCCTCCACATGCGCCGGGTCCAGGACAAGCTTTTTGAATAACGCTTTTATAATCTTCATCTGTAATGACCCCTGCTACCTTTTGACCTAAAGCTTCAAACGCAGACACTATATCGAGTTTTTTATCCAAGTGGCAACCTGGTTGAATAGTTCCTCCGTAAACTAAAATCCCTGGTCGATTCAACCTTCCTAAAGCCATCATTGCTCCTGGCATATTTTTATCACAACCAACCACCGCGACAATTGCGTCGTACCATTGTGCTGAAGCAACAGTTTCAATAGAATCAGCAATGATATCACGAGAAGGCAAGGAGAAGCGCATTCCGTCTGTCCCCATCGAAATTCCATCACTCACACCAATCGTATGAAAAATCAAACCAATCAGGTCTGATTCATTGACTCCAATCTTAATTTCTTTTGCCAAATCATTCAAATGCATATTACAAGGATTACCCTCCCATCCTGTACTGACAATTCCAACTTGTGCCTTTTTTAAATCCTCATGAGTCAATCCAATTGCATGAAGCATTGCTTGAGCTGCAGGTTGAGTTGGGTCTTGAGTGATCCGTTTGCTAAATTTATTTAATTCCATTTTTGTCATAAGTGTCAAAAGTATTATCTAATAGTAGTATTACGAAATTTTTTAAATCAAGTTTTACAATGAGCATATTTTATTTTCACCCACGTAACTAGCTGAAAGTCAACGACTTAAAAGCCAACTAAAACCAATTTCCAAGTAATCGCTAAATATGTTGTGGAAATTCGAATTTTTAACTAAAAAAAAGCCTTTCCGAATATTCAGAAAGGCTTTTTTTTCTTGAGAAAATATTGTTACACTACGTATAATATATTTCCAGAAAGTATTTTAATTATTATTGATTGCATTATTAGTATAATAAAAATTAATTTTTTTTAGAAAAAGGAATTATTATTTCTTAAAAATCAAACGCCTGCCAAACTACATCATTTGGAATTGGTGCCTCTAGCATGACCACCTCATTAGTTACAGGATGTCGAAAATTCAATTTCCACGCATGTAAATGAATCGAACGATCTTTATTTCCTCTCTTAAATCCATACCGTTCATCACCTTTAATTGGACAATCTATCTTTGCAAGTTGTGCACGTATTTGATGATGCCTTCCAGTCATCAGGTTAACCTCAAGTAAATGATAATTATCAATTGAGGCAATTACTTTGTAAGTTAATTTTGCTTTCTTACTATTTGGTTTTTCATCGTCATGAGCAAAAGCTCGGTTCTTTTTTTGACTCTTTAAGAGATAATGAACAAGAGTTCCTTCTTTCTCAGGTGGGTGATTTTTTACAACTGCGAGGTAAGTTTTTTTAATTGTTCTTTTTTGGAATTGCTCGTTTAATATTGCCAAACATTTTTTATTCTTTGCAAATAAAACAATTCCACTAGCAGGACGGTCTAGTCGATGAATGAGATAAAGTTCAGATTTGGTGTAAATTTCAGCAATATTAAGCAGTGCTTTGTCACCAGACCGATCTGATTGCGTAGGTAATCCTGAGGACTTGTTCAACGCAATGAGCTGATTGTTTTTATAAAGAACATTTTCGGTAATTTGCATATTCTAATTTTATAATCTGAAATAATTTATTTAGAAAAAATCTATAATCCAAAAAGTTCTTGAACAATCAATCCATTTTTCATTCGTGGTTCAAACCAAGTAGACTTGGGTGGCATTACTCCACCCAAATCAGCAGTTGTTAATAAATCAGACATTTGTGCTGGATAAAGACAAAAAGCAACCCTCGAATCTGATTTTAAGGTTTTAACTCGAATAGTTTCTATTCCTTCGGTTCCAGAAACATATTTGATTCGTGTATCAGTCTTTACATCAATAATCCCTAAAATATTTTTCAATATTTTTTCATCTAGCAAACTTGCATCCAGTACAATTTTTTGCTTTTTATATTGTTTAAGAACCTCTGGCCTCCATTTTAAAAGAAACCATTCTTTATTTAAAAACATAACAATTTCATGTTTCCGTTTTGGCTTCATTGGTTTTTCAAGCATATCAATTTCAAAAACCTTTGAGAGTTTTGCCATAAATTGAGTCATCGTAATATCACCCGAAGCATCAACAATTCGATTATAATCATAAATCTCTAACTGATCTACTGGGAAAAATGCAGTTAATAAATCCCCATATGGATTTGCCTTCTTCTTCTTTTTTATACGAGAATATAACAATGCACTTGCGGCGCAACGATGGTGCCCATCTGCAATATATGTTTCTGGAATTTTCTTTTCAAAAAGCTGTTGAATTTTTTCAATTGTACTACCATCATTTACTTCCCAAAGTACGTGGGTCGAATTTTGTTTCTCAAAATGAATCGAGTAATATGGATCATTTTCCTCTATATGTTTTTCAAATAATTCGTTCAATTTTTTGACCTTTGGATAAATTAGCAACACAGGTTTGATGATCGCTTTTCGATTCATCATTAAATACATTTGTCGTTGCTCGGTGGCAGCTAAAGTATTTTCATGTTTTTTAATATTACCTTTTAAATACTCGTTAATGTCAGCACATGCAACTAAACCTGTATGACTTCGAGAAGGCGATTGGATACGATAAATGTAAACTGATTCTTGCGATGCCTTATTATAAAAACCACTTTCTTTATAAGAAACATATTCTTCTCTTACTGTTCCGAAAAAAGAATCATTGGAAGCAATATAATCGGTGTTAGGGTAGATCGCTTGGAATGGACGAATCTTCATTAATTGGTTGTCTATTTTTTCAGTTTTTTTATCAAAAAAAACTGAATTTGGTTCAAAATGGTTAGATAAATTAATTAGGAGGCAATTTAAGATTAGTTTGTCAGTAATAAAAGACTTTCCAGTTAAGTTCTATTTATTGTCCAAAATTGAATCATCTTTAGATTATCAATTGATCTTTAAAGCAACTATCTCCATTACATCCTCGTTCTGATAAAGTTATTTTATCAAAATCCTAACCTCATTTGTATGAAAATATTAATGGTCTGCCTGGGTAACATTTGCCGATCGCCTCTAGCGGAAGGTATTATGAAAAAGAAGATCCAAGAACATCAACTTAATTGGAAAGTAGATTCTGCTGGTACAGCGGCATGGCATGCAGGTGAAAAACCGGATTCTCGTTCTATCAAAGTTGCTCAAAAAAACAACATTGACATCTTAAACCAACGAGGGCGTCAATTCCAAGCTCGTGACCTAGACGACTTCGATCTGGTTTTAACAATGGATGCAACGAATTATCAAAATGTAAGATATTTAACGACTTCATCAGAGCAAGAAAATAAAATTCACCTCATCATGAACTTTGTTAATCCAGGTCTAAATCAACAAGTTCCCGACCCTTATATTACTGATGGATTCGAAAGTGTATTTGAAATGCTTGAGTTAGCTTGTAATAAAATTATTGAAAAGTATAAATGGGATATCCCTCGATAGCAAATATCACACCCAACTGCCTTGATAATCTATTCCCACTTTTTGTAAATGGCTTAAACGCAAGTCAATTAAGAATCATTAGGTGTTAGCGCGCAGACAGACTATCGAATTAATATAAATAATTAGATGCCATGGTAATAGAATCGTATCAAAAACCATTAAAAAAATCGAGATTTTAATGATTTAATTGTTACACCAAAACTAAATTTATATAGAGCTTTAAAAATTCTTATTTACAATCACTTGAATTGCAAATTATCTATTTATGTGAGTCCCTCTTCTCAATCATCAACAAAATATTATTTGACAACTCTGACAGCAAAGTCTTATCATTAAAGATGGTGATTTACTTAACCAACATACTTTTGCTTAATAATTTACAAAACTAGACTTTGTTAACCATAAACTATGTTTTATTAAGTCTACTTGGTTAATTTTATTTTGTTTACACTAAAACCTAAATGATTTGTCTAATACCCTATCCAAAAGAATCTCATTTTATTGCCTTATCATTTTATTCATTGGAAACCCATTCAGTGAATTAAATGCTCAGGTTCAAGCCAATGGGTACGGCTTTAATTATTTTCCTAGACAATGGTTTGCAGATAATGATAACGGTGCAGGTTACTCTTTTTATGCAGCAGTTTGGCCTATAATGGAGAAATATCCTGGATTTCAAAACTTTCAATTAGGCCTACCAAGTACTTGGTTACAGCCCTATAATTCTGGTAATCTCCCTTCTGGTTTTTACAATACAATCGAAGGTGGCTTGGGATGGTGGCATGACACTCGATTTGCAACAGAGACTCCAAAATTTATTATGGGAGGAGTAGCTAATGGATTTAGTCAATGGGCCAACGGTACTGGTGCCGGTAGCGGTCCTTTGTTGTCTAGTGGTCAAAGAGACTGGTCTAATCCTGGAGGAAAGTATGGAGTTGCACAATTATCTCCCAATATACTTTGGCCACCTGATGGTTTAAACATGGAACAAGGAGCAAACGGAGAATTTTTAGGATACGGATATCATCCTTTACCTTTGACAGATGTAATGGATGAAACTTATGGTACAAACTATTCAACGGGTAATCAATGTTGGACCTTATTTATGAACGCCACAAACTTCAAAGGTCCTATCGCATTTTTTATTCCCACATTCTGGACAGAGACAGCATTGAATGATCCTGATTTGGAGGGTCTTTTCTTAGATGTAAAAGGTACAGATAAGAACCAAGCTTTTGCCATTGAATATGCAGAATCTCCAGCACTAATAGGAACTGATGACTCAGGAAAAAAATTTGCTAGAATTTTACCTTTAGTATTTCCTGAAACCACAAGCAATAGATCTGAAGTTATTCGAGAAATAAAAGTATATTCAAAAAATGCAAAATGGGATGAGGTGGAAGATTGGTTTAATGGTGGACAAGTACCAACTACAGCTTTTCAAACTGACGGAACTCAAAATGTTTTTTTTAGTCCAAGTCCACCAGTGGATGGTAATATAGCAACACAGAATGGTACTCCAGTTGATGCTATGATTAATTATTTTTTTGCAGAAAAAACTATTACCTCCAATGGAACAGCTGCTGGTTTTAAATGGGATACTAATGTGGTAATCAATGAAGAGGGGAATTTTATTATGCCAGAATTTTATGAATTAAGCCAAGATAATCTTTGGGAGCCTATTCTACTCTCAGAGGTACCTGCTTCTACTGGACTTTTGGATGAGGAGCCAGCCATTACACCAAGAAATGATAATGTTCCTTATTTAACACCCTTAGAACCTGATTGTCCTTTTCAAGATCCACAAAGCCCATGGAATACACCCGGACCTGTAGCAGGTCCGTTTACAGTGAAGTTGGGAGATGGTAGCCAACTAACTTATTATTGGTATCGATTTATTGACCAGCCTTCGATTATCTATGCTAACCTATCAGAAGATATGAGACAGAACCTACAAAATAGAGTTGAAATGATTCATACTAGCTGGCATTATACAGATGAATATCTCACCTCCCCCTCCAAAGGATCATTGGTAGGTTTAGATCCAGGTCTAATCGTGACTCCACCTACAGGAATGGAAATTGGGTATGTCCCTATAGTAACAAGACAGGAAAAAGATACCACCACAACTTCTATTGTTGCTATTGAAAAGGTTTCATCTATAAAAATTTATCCAAATCCCACGAATAATCAAGTTAAAATTGAAACGAATAGTGAGTATATTTCAAGAGTTCAACTATTTAATATCCAAGGGGTATTAATTGATGAAAAAGTAGGTCTTAACAAAGATAACTTGACCCTTCAACTAAAAGGACTTACCTCTGGTATTTACTTCCTTAATATTATTGAGCAAAACGGAACTATCTCAAATCATCGAATTATTAAAAATAAATAAATCATCGAGTTTTAAATTATTTTGTAAAATGAAAATCCTGTAAAATTTTTTAGAAATGAAAATTACCGGTCAAAACAGAAAATATATCCTAATAAATATTTGTATTTGTTTACTCATATTCCCTTTATCTACTATTTATTCACAAAATATTAAAGTCTTTATCCTTGCCGGACAATCCAACATGCAAGGACATGGAAACATTAATCCACCAAATACGAATGGGACACTTTCGAATTTTATGGACAGTAATTCATCGACAATGTTTCAATATATCCAAAATACTGATGGCAGTTGGGCAACCCGAGAGGATGTATGGGTACGCTACGACCATGAAAACGGAGAACTATTAGCAGATAAATTAAAAGTAGGCTACGGTGGATTTGAGGGTCAAATTGGTCCAGAATTAGGTTTTGGGCACTTGCTTGGCGAACATTTTCAGGATCAAGTGTTAATAATCAAAACCTGTTGGGGCGGAAAAAGCCTGGCAGTTGACTTTAGGCCACCGAGTTCAGGAGGAATAGTAGGACTTTACTATAATCAAATGATCTCAGACATAACAGAAACAATAAACAATATTAATATTGAATTCCCACAATACAATGGAGGTCAAATAGACATCGCTGGATTCTGTTGGTTTCAGGGATGGAATGATGGAGAACAAAATTCTTATTTAAACGAATACGAAGAAAATCTAAAAAATTTAATTTCTGATGTTAGAGCAGATTTAAATGTTCCTGATTTACCATTTGTAGTTGGTTTGACTGGAAACGGTGGTTATGATCTACTTCAAGGAGACCTTTGGATTCAAGGTTTACAAACGATACTTGTTCCTGCTCAAGTTAATGCCGTTGAATACACAGGCCATTATAATGTCCGTTATGCAGAAACGCGTGATTACTGGATACCTGCTGATTCGTCACCTGCAGATGCTGGTCATCATTGGCATAATAATGCAGAAAGCTATCTTCGAATAGGAAATGTCTTAGGGCTTAAAATGATTGAATTACTGGGCGTAATAAACTCAAAGAAAAACCTAATTTCAGCACCCCAAAATATTAAGGTATTTCCTTCACCAGCTAATAATTACTTCCAGACCGAATGCGAGCAAAATAATTTTCATTTAAATATTCTCGACATAAATGGACGAATAGTAGAATCCTTAAAAGATATTTCCTCGTCAACAAAAGTAAATATTGAAAAATTAAAAGAAGGAATATACTTTATCGATATTTTAAATCTGGATGGTAGCAGTATAGGCATAAAGCAATTAGTAAAAAACTAAATCCTGCTAGTTACAATTGTGGTGTCAATCTAATACTCATAGCCTTTATGGACAGTGAGAAACCTTGTTCTCTAGATTCAATGGAGAAAATAGGTTTTACTTGTACTAATGAAACGAAATATAGTTTGACTGTTTACACAGACTTGATATTCCTTCAAAATCAACATAATTTCTAGACGTATAAAATAACAGTCTATGGCGAAATTCAAGGAAGCTATAATCTGGATTCAATACCATTTATACATAATATTCCTATCAAAAATGACAATACAAATAATCTTTCAGTTTGTGTCATGGAATACTGAATGAATGTTGAAATATTATCTTTTAAACAAATAGCCAGATTGTAGCTCTATCAGTCTTTATGAATTAAATTTAGACTCGAAAGTATTAATTTAATCAGATCCTGTAATCAGGATAATGCAACTTAAAAATACAAAAGGAGGATTATTTATTTATCATTCTCCATGAAACCAAGTTAGTCAGCAAAGCAACATACGACCATTACCATAATGTATTTATCTTTTATTAGAAATAAGAAAATCTATTATGTAAAGCATGCTCGTAAGACTTAAACATTGATAGATATTAGTTAACAGCAAAAATTGTATGACATAACATAAAATGGAACTAAAACCTTATACCATTTCCAAAATAGAGCTACCGAAAAATGAAATCTGATAACAAAATAAATATAATTTAAAATGAAATTAACACACGTCTTCTTCTTCTTTTTAATAACTATTTCAATAAATGCACAAACCAAGAAGGTCCTCTTTATAGGAAATAGTTATACTTATTACAATAATATGCCTCAATTGGTAGCTGATGCTGCATTATCAGTTGGTGATACACTTATCAAACAATCACACACTCCAGGAGGTGGAACCTTAAATAATCATGCGAACAATGCGAATGCAATGAACAAAATCAAATCTGATGAATGGGATTATGTTGTGTTACAAGCACAAAGCCAGGAACCTTCTTTTCCTTTATTTCAAGTTGAATCGGAAACTTTTCCTTACGCAACCCAACTTTGTGATTCCATTCGAGCTAACTCCTCATGCACTCGTCCCATGTTTTATATGACTTGGGGAAGAGAGAATGGGGATGCAAATAATTGCGCCGTCTGGCCTCCCGTCTGTACCTACGAAGGAATGGACAGTTTGCTAAATTTACGCTATAGAATAATGGGAGATATGAATAACTCCTACGTATCACCTGTTGGTTTTGTATGGAATTACATCCGAAATAATTATCCTCAAATTAATTTATACGCTGGAGATGGCTCGCACCCCAATATAAAAGGTTCTTATGTAGCAGCAATAACCTTTTATACTATGATTTTCAAAAAAGACCCTACATTAATCACATTCAATAGTTCTCTTGATGATATAGAGGCAACAAATATTAGAAATGCAGTAAAATTATTAGTTTATGATGATCTAGAGGAATGGAATGTTGGTGCTTACGCCCCAACAGCAAACTTTTCAGTAATATCAAATATTAACGTTTTGACCTTTACTAATAATTCAAATTTAGCAGACGCATATAGCTGGGATTTTGGTGATAATAACTTCTCCGAAATTGAGAATCCAATACACGAATATACTGAAGGAGGGGATTATACAATTACATTAATTGCCTCTAGTTGCGGTACTACTGATACATTTTATCAAGAAGTCACAGTTTTTATTGATTTAGATGGAGATGGTTTCACTACAGAGACTGATTGTGATGATAATAATCCAAACATCAATCCTGATGCCGAAGAAATCCTAAACAACGGTATAGATGAAGATTGCGATGGAAGTGATTTAACAACAGCACTACACAATATACAAGGCGTAGAAATTTCAATTTATCCTAATCCAGCAAAAGACTTCTTATTTGTTAAATATCCCGAAAATATAAACGCATCTGCTCAAATATTTGACTTAAAAGGACAGTTAATAAGAGACTTTCCAGAAAACGAACGAATGTTGAATATTAATAACATAGAGATCGGCACTTATTTATTAAAAATCATAGTAGATAATTCAGATGAGTTTATTCTCGAGAAAATTACTATCAAGAAGTAAAAAGTCTGCAGCTAACTTCCTTGCCTTCCAATTCATTAACAGCAGAGGCTGTCAATGAATTGAGAGGGGAAGATTTAAAACCTGATAAAAATCTTTATACCAACATTTACAATAACTCCCCATGTGAAACAAAACACACTTACAATTAAATACTAATTTGCTTAAAATATTGTAAAGGCTACTTGAGGAATTCAAAAAATAAATTTTAACCATGAGCTTCAAAATCACTAAATATTTTGTTTCAAAACATTGATGGCTCTATCATTTAAAAAATCTCTAACCTGGGTCAGACTCTGCCCCACTTTCATGTCCAACCAACCCGCGAAAAGCATCTCTGACCGTATTTGCCTCATTAATTACTTTATACATTTCTTCAGTAATCGGCATTTCAACATTGTATTGTTGAGCCAATTCTCTGACTACTTCACAAGTTTTTACTCCTTCCGCCACCATTGACATTTCATCAATTATTTCCTTAAGAGTTCGTCCTCGTCCTAAATGATAACCTACTGTTCTATTTCTACTTTGTGTACTACTACAAGTGGCCACCAAATCTCCCATTCCTGCTAAACCTGCAAAAGTTAATGGATCCCCTCCCATAGCAACTCCTAACCGAGTTAACTCTGCCAATCCCCTTGTAATAATCGCAGCGCGAGTATTATCTCCTGCCCCTGCACCATCTCCCATTCCAGCCGCAATCGCAATTACATTTTTTAATGCACCTCCGAGCTCACACCCCACTACATCTACATTAGTATAAACTCTAAACAAACCAGTGCTAAAAACCTTTTTCAATTCATTAGCCATCGAATCATCGACCATCGCAATAACGCTTGCCGCAGCCTGCCCTGCCATGATTTCTCTAGCCAAATTCGGCCCTGTCAAAACGCCTACAGGATGTCCAGGCATAACCGTTTCTATAATCTCAGTCATTCGCATTTTAGTTCCTTGCTCTAACCCTTTAGACAAACTAATAATTGGAATCCAAGGTCTAATGTATGGCTTAGCATCTTCGAGTACTTTACGAAAACTTTGGGAGGGCACTCCCATAACTAAAACGTCCGCATCAAAAATAGCTTCTTCAATTGAATTCGTTGCAACAAGTGAGGAGGTCAAATCAAACCCTGGAAGATATTTTTCATTACGATGATTATTATTAATATCATCAACTGTAACTTGGTTTCGAGCCCACATTTTCACAGGTCTTTTTCTTGCTATCATGGAAGCAACTGTTGTTCCCCATGATCCTCCTCCTAGCAGTCCAATTTTTAAATTCATATTTTCAATCTGATTATGAATGTTTCACTTCTATTTTTCTCTAGGTTTTAACTTAACTTTTTTTCCATTCGATTTTACCTTTGGTAATTTCTCTTTAGGAACTCTTTGGCCTAGTTCTGACAAGAATTCATTTCTTATTTTTTCAATATTTCTATCCATGTTCATTTTAGTCCATCGTTTTGTCGAAACAGGTGGAAGAACTTTTATCTCAATCGCTGTTGCGCGGAAAAGGGCTCCCCCTTTTGGCATAGCATCAGCCGCGTTTCTTAAAACAATTGGAATAATTGGTACTCCTGCTTGCATCGCTAAATGGAAAGCACCTTTTTTAAATGAGCCTAAAGTCTTATCTTTACTACGTGTTCCTTCTGGGAAAATAATAATCGAAGTATTATTTTGTAATGCATTAACGGCAGGTTTCATTGCCTCTATTGCTTTTTCTTTATCTTTTCGATCAATAAAAATTACGCCACCGGCTTGTAACAACTGGCCAATAATTGGCATACTTTTCAGTTCCTTTTTAGCGATTCCAACTGCATCTTTTCTAATCAATTTTGCCGCAACAAACATATCTACGCTACTTTGATGATTTAAAATAAAAACTGCAGGTCGTTTTCCCCAAAGATATTCCTCCCCTTTGACAGCCAATTCTAGTCCAGCCATTTTAACTACTAAATCACCTACCGTTGCCATCATAGAATTTACGCCATCTGCCCATGACATATTAAATGCACCTGATGCTACTCCGTTTATTACTGCTGGAACCAAACTTCCTAAAGCTAAACCAGTCCGAACAATATTAGAGAGACCTGGCCGTTTTTCATCATTCAATCGATAAACTGTCCAATCATTTTGATAAGCCAAAGCAGATAATTTCGTATCAGGATTCATTGGCCTTGGGTTTCCGACAATCTCGAGGAGCGGTAAATCCTCAGCACTATCAGTGTAAAAAAAACTTTTGGTTAAATCGAGGTTATATTTTTTAGTCAACTCCTTTGCAGCATGAGCTTTACCCTCTCCCCAGCATGCTGGTTCAACAATGTTGCCTGTAAACTTTCCATCCTTTACTTCCATTACCGTACACATCACATGCTCGATATTAAGGTCGTGAGCAATTGGATTTACTTGGTACGGTGTTGCCGCTGAAATAATTGCCACCGTATGACCTTTTGCCAAATGAGCCGCTACTAAAGCTCTCGCTTCCGGATATATCTCATCCGCCAAATGTTGATGATATACATCTTCTCCAACTTCGATAAACGTTCTTTCATCTACACCTTTCACACCTTGTGCTCCCATTGCTGCAAGTCCTGCAAAATTCCCATTCCCCATTGCATAAACCATCACACCTGCAAACTGTGCTACAACCTCACGAGCTGTAATTCGTCCACTAAGCACTTTTGTCTGAAAAAATTCTTTGGCCGAAAACCCTTTTATTAAAGTTCTATCTAAGTCAAAAAATGCACCTATGTGTGCACCACCTTCGCCTTCCATGACCGGACGAGTAAAAGCGTCTATTTTGGAACCCGGTACAATATCTCTCTCGATTGGAACGAGCTTAGTCGTTTCAGCAGATTTGGTTAAAGTAAGTGCCTGTAAAGTTTTGATTCTTTCAGAAACGTCGTTTAATTGATTAAGAAATTTTTGAATAGCATCTTTCTTATTATCATCTGGTGTAGGAATCAAACCTAAATTTTTTGCCAAACGAATTCCATTTATTAAAAATGGTTTTGAAACTGATTCGATCCTTTGAACCCTTCCTTGCCAATGCATCTCTTCACTAACAAATAAACAATCGTTAATAAAATTCTCTTCATCGAAAACTCGTCGTGGTCGCATGTTTTGCAGTGCATAAACAACCACTCGATAAGCTTCCACATAACTATGTAAAACTACGGGTGCAACTATAACATTTTGTTTTTCCAAAAATGAAATAGCATCTGATTTTGTTTGCCTTATTAATTTTTCCCAATTTTCATCTAACACCTCTAAGTTCGATTCCAATTCATCAGAAAATTGAGATTTTTTAGAATAAAAAAATTCAAACTTAAATAGTTTTCGCAGTTCCATTATTTCACTCCAAAAAATTTCTGCCCTTAGACCTGACTTTGCTTTTGAAGATTCTAGCAAAGCAAGTTCGATGAATGCACGTTGGTATAAATGGTGCACAGACATATTTGCATAATAAGTTGCCTGCAAATAATTTTCGGAAATAATCACATATTTTGCATGGAGAATATCTCCGTGCTGCAAGATGAGTTTTGCGCGAATCAATAAATTCAGTGCTGTTTGAACACTTTCTCCTATTGGTTTTCCTCTATCAACTAATGCATCTGGATTTCGTTTTTCAATCAACTCCATCAATCTAATAACATCATTTTCAATGGCTATTTTATTCAGAGAAAATTTACTCAACAAAGCAATACATATCAATGAAGAAGTTGTAACAGGGGTTATCTCATTAATTTTATGAACGAGCTCCAAAGCAAATCTTGGTAACTTCCCAGAATATCCTTTAACATCGTGCCCCTCTGTAATAATAGCAACAGAATTATCATCGTTTACAACCACAGGTTCACCAAACCTTAATGAAATTTTTCCAAAATTATTCCCCATTTTTTTAATGTAATTCATGAACCACATTAAACTTTCAGGTGTTTTTTTGTTTCGTCGCCACTGCAAAGTAATGTCCTTAACATCTGGAATCAAATCATATACTATTGATACAGGTACATATTTTATTTCTTGAAAAGATTGCTCTTCCGCTTCTTTGATATATTTTAAAATTCCCACTTTAGGCCAAACTAATTTCCCAGTTCGAGATCGAGTTCCCTCGATCGCCCACATGAAATGCGCATTATCATTCACCAAGGATGCGATAAAATGTCGCAAAGTCGTTTTATAAATTTCATTCTCTTTAAATGATCTTCGAATAAAAATCACTCCATTTTGTCTTCCCATTTGATTCAACCCCATAAAAGCCATATTGATCCCCGCAAAAGTGTAAGGCAATGGAACACCATGCTGAGTCAGCACCACGGCCAGTACCATCATATCAATATAAGTTTTATGAGTCATCACGAAGGCAATCGGATGTTGTCGAGCCAAGTGACTCAATTGTTTCATTTCTGTAGGATTAACATCAATAGTTTTTTTATACCCACGAGAAAGAATGTATTGCGAAAATTCCATCCCCATCACATTAGCAACAGGACTATGTTGCGTATACAATTCCTTCATATACTCAGCCGCCTTTGCATAAACATCCTCGAAAGAATCACCGTTTTCCTCAGCAATTAGTACTAATTTTTTTTGAAATTTAGAATCTCGTAGAATATTCTCCATCGACATTATCTATGGGTTTTATTTTTGCTTTTATCTATTTTCTTGAGTCATAAGATATCCAAAACAATATAGTAAATCAATATAACACCACCATAAAATTTTGTTAAACTTTGGTCTTTAAACTTAAAACTTCGTAAGTTGATTGGGTAAACAGTTTTTTAACCACTTTTATAAAAACAATTATTATTATTTTATATCTGAAAAAAAAGTACCTTTAGAACTTGAACTATAGTCTAAAAAACAAAATCAACACAAGTACTTTTCATCTAAAGTCATCATTTCATTGAGCTTCTTGGTGAAAACCTTCATAATCTAGCTGTTATGGCAAATAATACTGAACTACGTAAAATAAAGAAGCCTTCCTTATTTTGGTTGGCAACCGAGCCTGTACGAGCTGCATCAGAATTAGGCCTCTCTATCCCATATCGTAAGCTTTTCCATAAAAAATATAAAGGGGATGGTCATCCAGTTTTGGTTTTACCTGGTTTTATGGCAAGCGATACATCTACCAACCCACTCCGGAAATTTATCAAAAAACTGGGTTATAAAGCTTACGCCTGGGAATTAGGGAGAAATACTGCCAAACTCGAAATCTTAGATGTTTTGATGGATAAATTAGAGGATATTTATCATGAAACAGGCCAGGAAGTTACAGTTATAGGTTGGAGCTTAGGTGGAGTTTATGCTCGACAAATGGCTAAAGAAAAACCAAACATGGTTAGACAAGTAATAACCTTGGGTTCTCCATTTGGCGGAATTACTGAACCAAATAATGCGACTTGGATGTACAATATTGTTTCTAATGGAAAGCGAGTGGTAGATCTTGACTCTGAACTTTTGTCTGATATCCCTCGCCCAGCTCCTGTTCCAACAACTGCAATTTATACAAAAGAAGATGGAGTCGTGCCATGGGAGGTTTGCATGGAAAAAGAAGAATCCTCCATTCATCAAAACATCCAAGTTCGAGGCAGTCACTTAGGACTCGGAGTAAATATTTCTGTATTAAATATTGTTGCAGATAGATTGATGCTTTACAAAGAAGATTGGATCCATTTTGAACCACAGTCCATAGTTAGCGATTTAATATTCTACCCATCCTTTTGAATAAATCGGAAGACAAGAAAAAATCCCATTAACCAAAATTGATTCATGGGATTTTTTTTCAGTTCTAAACATTCTTAATGTTACCGAACCATCCTTTTCACCTGAATTATCGTGGTTATCAAAAATATAACTCCTATCAAGATCAACATTTCTTGACTTTTTTCTTTTAAGGAATCAACAAACATTGTTCCTGCAAAAATGTAAGTTGAATGTGCCATTACTGTTGCCAAACCAGCTCCACAAACAAATCCCCACATTCTAAATTTAATTTTACGAGTAACCAATGCAGTATTCCAAGCTAACCAGAACGGAATCATACTTGGATAAAAAAAACGAATTCCCATTCCTAATATAAAAGGAGGTATCAAAATCGGAGGTATCAATAATACTGGTGCATTGTTATTTAAATTCAATGCCCCATAAAAAATAGCTATTGTCAAAATAGAGAAAAGTATCAACATTGTCCATTCTAAAATCAAATTTCCACTTTTCTTTTTTGCAATCCATTGAGTGAATCCAACAATATATCGTACAAATATTGACTCCACCAAAGCACATCCACATGAAAATAATACGGCTGATTGCCATCCTTTTTCAACGCTAACTTGAATGGCTATAAGATGCAAAGCTCCAATAACCATTGAGCCCGATACACTTATCATAAATCCTAAAAAAAAAGATTTTCCAAAGTTTAATTCAGTCGATAAGTTTTGATAAAAAAAGTTAATAAAAGTTCTAAACATAATAATAATAATAATAGCTCAAAATAAGACACATACCAATACTCTTATTTTTCACAATCCCAACCCACCAAACTTCCCTCTAGTCTTTACTCAAATAATTAACGTGAAATCTTATCCATCAACTTCACAACTCGATCATACTCAACTCCATTTTTCCAATCGCCATCCTTCTTAAAATAAGAACCAATAATCAACGCATCAGACAACTTTAGATATTTTTTCATATTCTTTTGAGTAACGCCCGAGCCAACGATAATTGGAATTTCACAAGCTGTTTTAACAGATTTTATTTCTTTCACATCTGCGGCCACTCCAGTCGAACTTCCCGTAATAATCAACCCGTCACTACGAAAGTATTCAGCAGTCTTTGCAGTCTCCACCAAATCAACATCTGCTGTCACAACATGTGAGCTATGTTTTTTCTTAATATCATTGAAAATCAAAATATCCTCCGCGTCAATCATTTTGCGGTAACGCAACAAAGTTCCCGCATCCGAATTCATCCAACCTTCATCCGCAATATGTCCAAAAACAAATCCTTCCGCTCGAACATAATCCAATCCTGCTGCCTTAGCTACCGCTAAAGCAGATTCATTTGCACCCGCCAAAACTTGCACACCACACGGTAAAGGAATTTCTCTCTTAATTTCTTTAGCAATAACACTCATCGCAGCAGTAATTTCTGGCCCAACCTTTCTATTTAAATATGGCACATCGTGCATATTTTCAATCATTAATCCATCTACTCCAGCCAATTGATAAACCGCTGCATCAGTCAAGGCCATGTTGATGATTTGATCAATTTCAAATTTACTTGCAGGTGTTCCTGGTAAGGCTTGCAAATGAATCATTCCAATAATTGAATGCATTTTGGGAAAAATATCTTTAAACTGTCTTTTCATTTTATAACTTTACAATCCTTCTTCAAAAATAATTTCTTAAAAGGATCTTGTTTCTGAGGGAAATAATTTTTAATAAAATTTAAAATACAAAACTAAGAATACTTAAGTAAATTAATTTCTCAAAATATCCAATTTCTTAAATGCTAAACCATTACCTAAAAATATCTCCTGAAGTTAGTGAAGCTTTGACTCACGGAAAACCTATTGTTGCACTTGAAAGTACCATCATTGCCCATGGAATGCCTTATCCTAAGAACGTGGAAACTGCCCTTACCGTAGAAAATATAGTCAGAAAGAACGGAGCTACTCCTGCTACAATTGCCATCATTGATGGAAAACTATGCGTAGGACTTTCTAAAAAAGAAATCCGTCATCTTGGAAAACTAGGACGAAAAGTAGTTAAGGTAAGCCGACGAGATATTCCATTTACTTTATCAAAAAAAATAACAGGAGCGACCACGGTTGCATCTACAATGATAATTGCTTCGATAGCCAAAATTTCAATTTTTGCGACAGGTGGAATTGGTGGAGTTCATCGGGGAGCAGAAAGCTCAATGGATGTCTCAGCTGATTTACAAGAATTAGCCAATACAGATGTCGCGGTTGTGAGTGCTGGTGCGAAGGCTATTTTAGATTTAAAGTTGACATTAGAATATTTAGAAACATTTGGAATTCCTGTTATTGGATTTAAAACAGATGAATTCCCTGCTTTCTACTCTCGCACAAGTGGACTTGGTGTAGATTATCGAATTGATAAAGTTGAAGAGCTAGCTCATACTCTTTTTACAAAATGGAATCTAGGAATGAAAGGTGGTGTTTTGATTGCGAATCCAATTTTGAGAAAAGATGAGATGAAGTTCAATTCTATCAATCAGGCCATTGAGGATGCAATATCAATTGCTGAAAAAAAAGGAATTAAAGGAAAAAAAATAACTCCATTTTTATTAGAAAAAATTGGAAAGCTAACCGAAGGTAAAAGCTTGGAAGCGAATATTCAATTAGTTTACAATAATGCCAAATTAGCTACAAAAATTGCAATTGCTTTTGCTAAGGAAAGAAAAAAATATAACTTTTAATTGTACGCCAATAAAGACTTTATACTAAAGTTATAAAATCAATCTAGTCTAAATTTCGTTGCTTTTCTAAAACCTATAAAATAGATTTCCAAAACTATCCTACAAACTAAAATTCATGAAAGCAGAAAAAATTCAATTTAAAAAATGCGGATGGCTACCCCCTTTCAACTAGAGTAGGATTCCCACCTAATAGTCATCCATATGCCTTTGCAATTTTTGTCCATATTTTTAAAAGTAATAAAAGCCGATTGGCTAATTAGCATATTAGTCGATTATTAACGCAATATAGTGAAGGCATCTTACAACTTTATTTTACTAGCTCGAGAAAAAGTGAAGAGAATTTAGTAGAGAAATAAAAATTTATAATTTCAAAAAGTGATCGAAATCGATGTAAATTTGAGTGAAGAACAAATTAATCGCTTACTAGAAAGTGCAGATTGTTGCCCTGTGCATCAAACTTTACACAAAAAAATCAAAATTACTATTCGATTAAAAGAAACCATCTAATACTTTTTTATGAAAAAAAAATACATTCCCATTAATTGTGACTTCTATGATGAAATAGAAATACATGCGATGCGCAAAAGTAAAACTACAGTGGTTTATCTTTCAAAAAATGAAGAGCAAACAACTATTGAAGGTATCATCAAAAACGTTTTTTCAAAAAATAAAGAAGAATTTTTGGAAATGGAAAACGGATTAATTTTTCGATTGGATCGTTTAGTATCATTGGATGGGAAAGATGTACCTGGAAATTGTGAAATTTAAAATTATCTTATTAGTAATTTTTCTACTTCAACTAAATTCTGATTTTCAATAAAAAAGATAAATTAATTACATGCGGTGATTTTGGCAAACCTATCCTCCATAAGTACTAGTTTTTGATAAGTATGTAATATTAGCAGAAAATTTATACACGGATTTAAGTAAATATTTTGAGCTATTTTTAATTTTTATTTCAAGTAAAAAACGATCAACCCTCCATCTTTTTTTTAACAAAAAACAGTTTTATAAAGCACCTATTTTCTAAAAAAAATACCCACTGCTTCCCTTCTCAGTAAACAATGGGTATTTAAAATATTTTTTAAACTTTCCTATTAGTTAAAAACTATTTTCCGAGCCAAAGGAGCAATTCTCTCATCTTCAAACAATACATTTACAAAAAACATCCCTGTTCCAATTCTACTTTTCTCCAAATAAAAAACACTTTCGTTGTTCTTTTCAAAATGAGTTACAACTCTCCCCAATTGATCAGAAATTTGAACAGAATAATCACTTTCTATTTTTCCAAAATCAAATTCCATCAAATCATTCGATGGGTTTGGATAAATATCCAATGCCTGTTGAATCGTTGCCAATTCAAAAGTATTGGTAGAAACTTGAAAATCAGGGCACATTTGGTTTTGTAAAAAGATATGACTCTCTAATTCAAATTCCGCTAACGCATCTTCATAGGATGGAGTAATATATGGGCCATGAATATCTCCGTGACCACCACCTTCAGCAGTCTTTAAATAATTAGGCAAACCAATTGCATCGGTTTGAGGATGTAATAGTCCACTTCCATCAAGCTCTGCAATATTATTCGCTAATCCATTAAAGTATGGTACTGTTCCATCATCAGTTCCATGATAACTTACTAATGCTTCTGTCTCATTTTCATCCATCCACTCTTTTTCTCTTAGACCTCCTGAGAGGTTATAAACAGCGAATACATCAGATGAATAACTTAGATTTTCAGTATCACCTGTATTACCTTCAAATCCTCCATTATTATTAATAATATCAGTTGTGAATGAGGGAATATTCTCATCATTTTCGTCAAGATAAGCAACATGAGTTGCAGTTATTGCACCCGCAGAATAACCACCTACTAAAATGAAATCAGGATGAATTTTATAATTATTATCAGTCGCCTCATCTTGTCGAAAGTATCGAACTGCCCCTTTCATATCAGAAACTGCTCTCATCACTGCACCCGTAACCGCTTCTTCTCCAAACCCTAAAAAACCAGTACGATAATCAATTGTCGCTGCTACATATCCTTTTTTAGCAAATTGCTCACAGTAATATGACATAGTTGATTTGTCACCAAAAATAAAACTTCCCCCAAAAGCAAAAATAATTACCGGACGTTGTTCATGAACATCTCCAACAGGTTCATAAATATCCATTTCCAAATCTTGACTAAATCCAAAAATAGTGGTGTTGGAACCATACGTTACAGTACTAACCGTAAAATTAGAGAATACATCATCAATATATCTCTCGCCATCACAAGCCAAACTATTTTGAGAAAAAGAAAATTTAGATAAACAAATCGAGAGGATAAAAAAAAGGAAAACTTTCTTCATTTAAAGTCGGATTTTAGAATTTTTAAAAAAATTAAAATATTAATTATTTAATTTAAACAAAACTTACATTTACTTTAGACATAGAACTTGTTGCTATGGCAAATTAATATTTTCTTTTAAAATATCAAATTTAAACCTGTCCTAAAATTAACATTTGAACTTTTATAGGGCTGAAAAGCTCCTACAACATTATCGGCTGAAGCGAAAAATTGGAAGACTTTATGATTTATCGCAAGGTTTAAACCGAAGTTAAAAAAACTATTTTTTCTAGCAGAATAGGTAGCACCAACATTAAATATTTTTTTGAATTTTGCATTAGCACTCAAGCCTAAGACTGGAAAATGTTCTCCTCGATAATTCTCGTAGTAAAGTAATCCACCAATTTGTGTTTTTTCATTTAACTGGTACGTTCCACTTACGTATATTTTAACAGGCATTTCTGTTAAATAACTCTCACTTTCCTCAGAGAAATTAAAAGTGTTCTCAATGGTATCCAAAACATTACCAAATGAAATAGAGTCGTTACCAACAAATTGTGCAAAATCAAATCCCTCATAAGTAGTTGCACCTTGATTTATATATTTAGTAACATCTTTTTTCCAATTAATTTTTCCTAAATCCAAAATACTTGCAGATAATCTCAATCTTTTATTTACTTCATATGTCACTCCTAAATCAACTGCCAATCCAATATTTTCAGTAAAAAAATTATCAAAGCTGTACGATCCTAAACTCAAATTAAAATTATTTAAATCATCTACATTTGCCAATCCTGAGGCGTTCAAAGCATAATTTCCATCTAGGGTCAATTGATAAACATCATCATCAGTAAAGAGAGAAATTGCATCTTTTTCAACAGAAGTGTTAGCGATTCCTGTCAAAAATTTTATCCGTGCACCTACATTTAATTTATTTAACTGGATTGCTCCACTCAACCCAAATTCATTATAGGAAGTTAAATGTATGTCGTGGCTTAAATTTATATGTTCTCCAACAAATTGACCATTTCCTTGTAGGAATAATTGAGCTAAGTTTTTTGGGAAATTCAAAAACATATCAGTCTTTTGAGCATAATTTATACCGAGTTGAACATTTCCAAATCGATAACCAATATTAAAAATTTCTACTTCCAAAATCCCACGTAAAATATTATCTGTAGATGGTAAATCCGACAACGCTTCGCCTGATTTGATACCTTGTCCTTCATTTAAATAGTCAACAATTAAAGAATTAAAATCTCCTGTAGTGTTATAATAATTTAAATGAAAGCCAGGAAGGGCAACCACAATAGTAGAATCAGAAATATAAGCAGGATTAGTTTTAGAAGTTTGCCAAATATTCATAAAATGCAAACCAACTTGCTGCTGAGAATATGTAATTGTACTGTTATATACGACAAATAAAACAATCAATAATAAAAACCGATATTTAAACATTCTTTCTTTTTTTAATATTTATGAAAGCGATTCACGATATCACAAGCAAAATCATCACTTATTCAACTTTTTCACTTTGTCCCTACTTTCATTCCCATTCGAATATTAACATCTTGATCCGTTTTTAAATTGACGATAGGAGCAGGAGAATTATTTACATCAGTGGTGAAAAATGTTCCATCGATTACCATTTTCCTTGCTTTTCTTATATTGTCAAATTGAGTTGCATTGATTGTTGAGAAAGTTACCTTTTCTGAAATCTCACCTGTTGCATTTCCATTTGTATCAACTGGCGCTGGTGTCAAGATATTTTCATCTACAGCGTATAATGAATCTAATAAAAACTCATCCCCCATTTCATCTTCCCCCACAAAATAAACCTGTATTCCAATTCCCAAAGGGAGTTCATTTTCAGCAACCATTTTAAATTCTACATATTCTACTTGGTCATATTGCTCAAAATTCACGTTAAAAGTATCTCTTCCTTTGAAATTATTTACATGCCCTCTGAAAGGTAAATCCACCGCAACTTGTACCTGGAAATAACTGGTATCCGTCATAAATCCAATTACTTGAGTTTGATCAGGGTTCGATACAGCGTCAACATCGTAATCAACAGAAACAGGTCCAGAACTCAATACATCAACTACATTAGAATTAGTTTTATCAAAATCAAAAACTGTCGTTCTAATCTGACCAACTTCATTTAAAGCAGGGTAGTCAAAGTCAATTCCATCTTGAATATAGGAACTTTCCAAAGTTATATTACTACCATCCACAGTCAAGATTTCAAGTGTATTCACTACTGATTGAACGGGGAAACCAAATCCATTTTCTACTGTAATTTGAATTACCGGATCTTCAAAGTATACATCTCCTTGTACCCAATTTTCAAAAAACTCAATCTCGATTGTATCTCTTTCTAAGTCTAACAATTCTTGTCCCCAATACCCTTCTGCGTATGAAAATTCTAAACCTGAAATTCCTATTGCATGCGTATTTGTAAAGATAATTCGCTCGCCATCACTTTCACGGTAAGCCTCATAAGTAATCGTTAATTGATCACTATCTGTCGCCAAGTCATATCCAGCTAATGGGTAAAAAGGCAATATTGGCCATGATTCACCTGCTGTGCCTATCGAATCTAATAATCTATTTTTTTCAAAAGTTTCTCCATTTTTAGTCAATTCAGGGATTCGAATAGTGACATCTACTTTTTCTGCAAAAGGATTATCAAACACAATACCAAGGTTACCTGCTTTGATTTTTGTGAGGGTAATGTCTAATGCTCCAGGTAAATCAAAATCAAAAATAGTTACCGAATCTAACAAAGGGATTGGAAGTACAGGAATGAAATTAAATAATTCATTCCCTGTTCTTTTTGTCACATTGCCACGATAATTAAGTGTAACGATACCTTCTGGCCCCATTGTTATAGAAGTTTCATCATTAATTCCATCTAAAAGATTCGTTAAATTAGTTGTTGTATAAAAGAGAGGAACAGCAATTTCCCTTTTGGAATCTATCGGGTCATCGAACCCACCTTCACAACCAATGATTATTGAAAAAATCAATAAAAGGGATAGTTGAAATAAAATATTTTTCATTTATTTTCTTTTTACAAAAATCGAAAAAAAAACGTGAATTGAATGTAATCCATTGGGCAAATTGAATTTTAAGAAAAGAATGTATAAAACTCAAATTTAAGTGAAAGATTGGGTAGTTAAATAAAATAACTCATCAATAAAGAATCGAATCTGATTATGTGTGAATCTATACTATTTCCTTAACATAAATCTACTACTACAAAATACACAATAGAAACAAAAGTCAAAATAAAACTATCTCTTCATCTTCTACTCAAAAAATATTGGAAAAACTGGGTTCATTAGTTGATTAGAAAATCAGATTTTTAATTCCTAATTTCCTATTCAACTCATTTGCTTAATTAATTATTCCAATTTAGCCTCCTCAGTCAACTTTGGAATCCTAACAAATTTAAAGCCTTTCTCTATCAGCAATTTCTTAAATTCCATCTGCTTGCTGGGTTCGCCATGAACTAAAAAGAGTTTTTTCAATTTTTTCTGATTTCCCAAAAACTCAATAATCTCCCCTCTATCTGCATGTGCAGAGAAGGAATCCATAATTTCAATATCCATATTGACAATTTTCCATTCACCAAACATTTTTACTTTTTCGACACCTTGTCTTAATATTCCTCCTAAAGTATTTGGCGAACAATAACCTACAATTAGTAGAGTATTTTTCTTTTGATCGATATTATTAAAAATATGATGTCGAATTCTTCCTGCCGTCATCATTCCTGATGCACTGATAATAATACATGGTTCATTGGAATCATTTAAAGATTTCGAAATAGCCACTTCTCGTACATATGTTAATCGATTGAAACCAAAAGGATTATCGTCAATTAATAGGTATTCATTTAAGTTATTATCGTAACATTCTGGGTGAGCCCCAAAAACTTGGGTTGCATTTACCGCCAAAGGGCTATCCACATAAACTGGAATTTTTGGTAAATGCCCTGCTGTTTCCATTTGATCGAGCATATAGACTATTTCTTGTGTTCGCCCCACACTAAAAGCTGGAATAATTAATTTCCCTTTTTTCTCTACACATGTTTTTTTGATAATAGCTAACAGTCTATCCTCTTCAGCTGGCTTTGCTGCATGATCCTTATTTCCATAGGTTGATTCGCAAATCATATAATCCACCTCAGGCATTGGAATTGGGTCTCTCAATATCGGTCGATTAGGTCGTCCTATATCTCCAGTAAATCCAATCATTGTTTCATTCCCCTCAATATTCACTCTCATAGTTACACTTGCACTTCCCAAAATATGACCAGCATCTCGGAATAGAACCTCCAAATTGTCATTCACACGATGCCATCGATTATATCCCAATCCTACAAACAAATCCATCGCAGGAGGAACATCATCACTTGTGTAAAGCGGTGTTTTTAGAGTTAATGCTTTAGCAAACTTCTTCCTCTTTGGTTTTCGTGACATTCGCTTATTATGATATTCTGCATCTCGTTCTTGGATCTTAGCACTATCCAATAACATAATCGCGCAAAGGCTTCGAGTGGCATGTGTACATAAAATATCTCCTTGAAAACCATCATGAACTAATTTTGGAATACGTCCACAATGATCAATATGTGAGTGCGATAAAATCATTAAATCAATTTCGCTTGGTTCAAAATACCAAGAGGAATTAAAATCTTCCATTTCAGAATCATTGCCTTGATACAATCCGCAATCCAATAAAATTTTATACCCATTATCTAATGTGAGTAGGTGAGCGCTTCCAGTAACATGCCCAGCTGCACCGCAAAATTTAATATTCATTTATGTTTTGAATGTTTTGAAGGTGTTTTAAAATGTTTTGAAAGATAATAATTTTGATTTAAAAAGAAAATCATTAATCAAAGTCATAACTTTTCAATTTACAAAAATTTAGCAAAAAAAATTGTAAGTCATTGAAAAGACATTTATACTTAAAAACATACTATTAATTAAAAGAAAACTATTTTCACACGTTAGGACAAAGTATTTTCTAACAAAGCAAAAGTCTATTCATGAAACTTTTTACATTCATAGTTCTAACTTTAACTTTTTCATTTCTATTTTTAGGAGCTTGTGCCGTAAACAAAGTCGAATCCAATTCAAAACCAATTACTCACGAATTGTGGGATACTCTAGTGCAAACTCATGTGAGTTCTGATGGTAAAGTCGATTACAAAAACTTTATCAAAGACAGCCTAAGATTAAATTCATATATAAACTTACTATCTGCCAATCATCCTAATGATGTAAATTGGTCCACGAATGAAAGGCTCGCATTTTGGATCAATGCTTACAATGCATTTACCATTAAATTAGTTATTGACCATTATCCTACCAAAAGTATCAAAGACATCAAAAAAGGCATTCCATTTATCAATGATGTTTGGGAAATTAATTTTTTTAAAATTGAAGGAATAAGTTACAATCTAAATGATATTGAGCACGGAATTATTCGAAAAAGATTTACCGAACCTCGAATTCATGCAGCGTGTAATTGTGCCTCTTTCTCTTGTCCAAAACTTAGAAATGAAGCATTCACTGCAGAAAAACTAGAAGAACAATTAGACGAACAGATGAGAAGCTTCATCAAAAATAAAACTAAAAATTTGGTTGATGAAGATAATCCAAAACTGTCAAAAATATTTAGGTGGTATGCTGGAGATTTTAAAAAGACCGGAGTAAGTATTAGAAAATATATAAATCAATATAGTGAAATAAAAATCAAAAAAGGAGCAGATATAGATTATTTAAGTTATGATTGGGCACTTAATGAGTAGTTAAGTTACCATTATCGATACATTTTTTTCACTCTATCTAATTCGCGTTTATTATCTCGCTGTTTAATAGTATCACGTTTATCATAAGATTTTTTTCCTTGACCTAGAACGATTTCCATTTTTGCAAATCCTCTTTCACCAATGTACATTCGATAAGGAACGATAGAAAAACCTTTTTCTTTCACTTTCTTTTGTAATTTTCGCAGTTCAGGTTTTCTCAGTAGTAATTTTCGATCTCGTCGAGTCTCATGATTATTTTGATTTCCAAATTTATATTCTGCAATGAACATACTTTTGATAATCAACTCCCCTTCTTTTGTAAATAGGCAATAAGCATCTTTTAAATTCACCTCGCCCAGTCGAACAGATTTGATTTCGGTACCAGTCAAAATAATTCCCATCTCGAATTGTGCAAGAAAATGATATTCAAACTTTGCTTTTCGATTTATAATTTCAATAGTCGCTTTAGGTTTACTCTTCTTCGCCATTATACTTTATTTTAAAAATATCTTTATAGATATCCCCATCTTCAAAAATTTCTTCCTCTTTGTCTTTAATTCTTTTGTAAATCAAGGCAATAATTACAAAACTAAAAGAGGAATCCCAAAGATAAGATGAATGAAACTATAAATTCCATAAATTGGCGTTTTTTACAATTAGTTCATTATAATCTTGATCAATTACTAAGCTCAAAACTTATCCTCTCTAACTCAACATTCATTATTTTAACCTTACCGCAGTTCCGTAAGCTAGGATTTCCGCAGTTCCTTGACTAATCATCGAAGTTGTAAATCGTACATTAATAACTGCATCTGCATCTATACTTTTTGCATCTGAAATCATCCTCTCAATAGCATGCTCCCGTGAATCTGACATCAACTTAGTGTATTCTGAAATCTCACCTCCAATAATATTTTTTAACTGTGCAAAAATATCTCGTCCAATATTTCTAGCCCGGACGGTACTTCCTCTTGCTATATCAATAACTTCATGGATTTCTCTTCCTGGAATAAAATCTGTGGTACTTATAAGCATAATCTATTTTTTATTTTTAACATCATTAATAAGTGTAAATTAATAGAATCATTTATGTAAAATTTATTATTTCGATAAAAAATCAAAATCCATCGTCAAAATTTAAGAAACAATATTTTACCTTTGCGATAACTCACCATTTTATAACCAAAAATCTTTTTTTCAAAAAAACCACATTAAAATTTTATGAAATCAGAAAAAGTAATACTCATCATTTTAGATGGTTGGGGACATGGAAAGAATCCTAAGGTAAGTGCAGTCGCTCAAGCAAAAACACCATACGTTGATTCTTTATATAAAAAATACCCTAACTCTGAACTTATAACATTTGGGGAAGAAGTTGGTTTACCTGAAGGACAGATGGGAAATTCAGAAGTGGGACATTTAAATATTGGAGCTGGAAGAATTGTCTATCAAGAACTCGCTCGTATTAATAAAGCAATTAAAGAGAGAACTCTTCAAAAAAATAAAAAACTTCTTACCGCACTAAATTATGCAAAAGAAAATAATAAGTCTGTTCACTTGATGGGATTAGTTTCTGACGGTGGTGTCCACTCTCACATCGAACATTTAAAAGCCTTGTGTGATATCACACATTCTAAAAATTTGAAAAAAGTGTACATCCATGCATTTATGGATGGGAGAGACACCTCCCCCAATGGTGGGAAAAACTATCTAGAAGATCTTTTAAACCATACTAAAAAACAATCCGTCAAACTAGCCTCTGTAATAGGTCGATATTATGCGATGGATAGGGATAAGCGATGGGATAGAGTGAAATTAGCTTATGACCTTTTGGTCAAAGGAGAAGGAGAAAAAACAAAAGATATTTTAGCAACGCTTAAAAAAAATTACAAGAAAAAAATTACTGATGAATTTTTAAAACCAATAATTTGTGTAAATAAAAACAATAACCCAGTTACAAAAATTAAAAAAGATGATGTCGTCATTTTCTTTAATTTCAGAACTGATCGTCCAAGGGAAATATCTGAAGTTTTGACACAATCCAATATGCCTGAATTTGATATGAAAAAACTGCCACTACACTTTGTTACAATGACTCGTTATGATGAAAAATTCACCAATGTGAATGTATTGTTTGAAAAGGACAATTTAAAAGATACGTTGGGAGAAGTCTTAGCCAAAAGAAAAAAAACACAAGTCCGAATCGCTGAAACTGAAAAATACCCACACGTTACTTTCTTCTTTTCTGGTGGTCAAGAAGCAGAATTTCCCTACGAAAGAAGACTTATGGTTCCTTCTCCAAAAGTGCCAACCTATGATCTTCAACCTGAAATGAGTGCTGTTGAGATTACTAATTCGATAATAGAAGACATCAAAAAAAATCAACCTGATTTTATTTGTTTAAATTATGCAAATACTGACATGGTTGGTCATACAGGAATTTTTGAAGCAGCAAAAAAAGCAGCGGTAACTACAGACAAGTGTGTCAAAAAATTGATGAACGTTGCCTTGAAAAATGAATATACAGCTATTATCATTGCTGATCACGGCAACTCTGACATAATGATTAATGAAGATGGGACTCCACATACTGCACATACTAAGAACCTTGTTCCTTGTTTTCTTGTTGGGAAAAATATTGAGGATAATATTAAATTAAAAGATGGAAAATTAGCAGATATTGCACCAACGATTCTTTCCATCTTGGGCTTAAGGAAACCTTCTATCATGACAGGAAAAAATTTAATTACTAAGAGTCGTTTTAAAAAATAATCTGTTTTGAAAATAATAACTTGGCTTTATCTTATTTTATTCACATTCTTTTTCGCTTCATGTAATGTCGAAAAACCCAATGTGCAACACCAATCATTTTTTGATATCAATGATTTTTTTTTAAAAGAAATGGCCCAACTTTCTAGAATAAAATCAATAAAGAAAAAAGTTGTGATTAATGGTGAAATAGACGAAAAAGTTTTGCAAGAATTTGACTTAGGAAAAGATCTAACAATTTTCCGTAACTCTAATATTAATAAAATTGCTTGGTTAGATAAATATGATGTAGATAGCATCATGAATAATGAAGGCCAATTGTCTAAGTTAAAATACCTCGCTACTGATGCAAAATTAAAAACTCGTGAATTTATTGTATCCTTTTCTGGTGAAAAAGTAAGTTCGATATTCATCAAAAATCATTCTGTCAACCAAGTAAGCGATTTTCAACAAAATTTACAATACGATTCAATAAAAGGGTATTCTGTAGAAAGTAATCAAAAAGCTACTTTGAGCGATGAGCAAAAATTAAAGGTGGAAGTAAAATTTCTCATAAATTAATCTCTTTGCTTAATTTAAAACGCCCAATATCCATCAAAAATATTGGGCGTTTCTTCACTCACCATGTCCAGTTGAAATTTGTCCATTGCTAGGATCGTAGATAGCTAAAACTACTCTTCGATTAAATTTTCTTCCTTGTGGATCATCTTTACCACTTGAATCTAAATTTTCTTTTTCAGGAACTGATTCCCCAAAAACCTCAGCTTTTATCCGACTAGATTTAATACCTTTATTAATTAAGTAACTTCTAGTGGTCCTTGCTCGTCTTTTGGAAAGTCTAATATTATAAGCCGCATCCCCTACTGAGTCCGTGTGTCCTGAAATTAAAATTTTAAGTCGCCTATTAGATTTTAAGACTTTTGCAATTTTGTCTAATCTGCGCTTTGATTCCCAATTGAGATTCGATCTGTCAAATCCAAAAAACACATTTTGTAAATTTAATATCTCAGTTGATTCATCAGAATAAGTCGATGCTGGGCTAATGTAAGGACAAGGTTTGCCGCATAATTTTCTTTGCTCTTCAATATCAATTACGTACGCGTTTGCAAAACCTTTCTTGATTGCCTCATCCACTAGAAGGTCAGCTTCTGCTCTTTCTCGAAATTCCCCAATGTAATATCTAAAAATGTTATTTTGATCTGTAAGCATATAAACTCCAAAAATATGAGCTTCTGAAAAATAAGAGAAAGGAACCTTATCAACATAAGCGGCTAATTGTACTCGATAGGGCTGAGCAAATATGCCAAAAGAATAGCCTATAAAGAATATGCTAAGTATAGTGTTTTTTAGATGTTTCATAGGATTCCTAATGTTTCGAGCTAAAAAAAAAATTATTCGGTTTTTAAGGTGTTTTTTAAGCTTTCTTTATCTTCAACATAAATTTCCTAAAAAATTAATAGAAAGACCAAGTTAACATGTTTTACACATTAATTTTAATATAAATATGGGAATTTTACTTTTTAATGATTTTAAAGAGTGATAAAAAAATGTGACTGTTGAAAAATGGTAGAAAAAACTAGTAAATTAATTGAACTAAAAATGCATTGTTGCGCAGTTCGCAATGATTTTTTTTTTAGATCATTGAATTTATGATTTTATTCCCTTTATTTTTCTTAAAAGTTGCTGTGTCTCTGGTAATGGCTCTATTCCAAATTCCTCCTCCAAGACTTTTTCACATTGTTTGTACGTTTTAATAGCCATAGGGCGATTGCCTTTTTGAAGATAAGCTAGCATTTGTACTCGGTAAGCATCTTCCCACGCATGATCGATTAACAATGCCTTTTGAGCAAATCGGATACTTTCCATTGGATTTTTTTCTACTAATAACTCACTTATGGTTATCATGGCTCCAAGTGATAAAATTTGCAAGCGTTCTCGCTCTTCACTAGACCAGTCTTCATATAATCTATTTGGCAAATAAATTCCTTCATACAATTTAATGGCTTCTTGATATGCTTTGATAGCTATTTCTGGTGCACCATCTATTGCTTGATTACCAATTGCAATAAATTTTTCAACTGCTTCGGTGTCAATCCAAATTTCTTCCAGCTTCAATTGGTAAGTGATTCCTTGGCGCAGTATAAATTTAGGTTCAGTTCGACTAGGACGATTAGGTTCGAGTACTTTGTTAATTCCATGCATCGCTACTTTAAAATTTTGATCTGCCGATTTTCCATCATTATCCTCCCATAATCGATCGACAATTTGTTCTTTGTGTAAACTATTTCTATGTCGAGCTGTAATCAAAAATTGGAACAATTGAACCGTCTTGTCACGTCCCCATTCTTTACTAGAAACTTTCACGCCATTACGCCAAACCTGAAAATTACCCATAGTCCGTACATGAATAAGTGCTTTTTTCTTTTGGGCAACTAAGTTGACAATTTGATTCTCAATTTTAATCATAAAAGATTTCTATCAATATTTCCACATATGCCCAATCATCAGTTTTGCTGATGATTGGGCATATGCATTATTGTGTACTGTCCTATCTTACTATTTATTCGGTTTCTATATCTTAAAAAATTCATCTTTATAGATTTCACCTCATAAATAGTTAATTTTTCATTTTTAAATCTGCTTTTAAATATATCTTTTAGAAACTAACTTACTCAGTTATATATTTTAGTCTAGTTACCTTCTAATTCTGATTGTCATTTTTTACTCAACTCATTCACTTTCCTATTCAATGCCGAAACCTCCTCTGACATTTTTGCCATCAACTCCATCATTACATTATGATCTGATTTAGAAACTCCTCGCCATTCATCTACATCTACTTTTCGTTGAGCAATTGTCTCTTCTACTTTTTGAGAAATAGCATCACTTACTTCTTGTAATTCTTTTTGAATATTCTCCACTCCTTTCTTTGGATCTTTAATTGTTTCTATTACCATTTTAGGAGCATTCAATGTCATTTTTTTCCAGAGATTGAAACTTTTAGAAAGGATACCTTTTTGCTCCTCGGGTGATTTATCTTCCATTTGTTGTAAAGTCATCTCAGCCAATTTTGCTTGAATAAAATTAACTACATCGTCAAATTCCGAAAATCTTTTCTCATCGCCACCTTGTACGTGGCGAATATTTCCTCGCCATTGTACTTGAGGTTCACCTTCTTCATTTTTAAAAATCTTTTGAGTAAAACGTAACATAAAAGAGGCAGTCTCATCTTTTTTCACAGACATAATTATTTATTTTATTGGTAAAAATACCAAATCAAAGTTACAGATGAGTAAATAGTTTAAAAAATTAATTTTATATTAAACCATGGAAACATAATTTTATAATTGACTGTTTATTATTACTTTAAACTTTTTTAGAAGAAATCATTTTAAAATATACAACCCCATGTTTGAAAAACTTCTTAAAAACCTTGACAACCCAAATTTGAAATCCATTTCTGGAATGGATGCTACCTTTTTATATATCGATTCACCAACTAGCCCCATGCATGTAGGCAGTGTTGCTGTAATTGAAGGTGATTTACAATTTGATACTTTTCGAAAAATAATTCAATCTCGTCTTCACATGATCCCAAAGTTGCGAAAGCGATTAGTCTATGCTCCAATGAGTATTGACTATCCATATTGGGTTGATGATCCAAATTTTGATATTGATCTACATTTGCAACATATCGCATTACCAAAGCCAGGTGGTTGGAAAGAATTAAGAAAAATAGCCTCTCAAACTTTTAGTGAACACCTAGATCAAAATCGACCATTATGGTCTTTTACTTTTGTCGAAGGTTTAGATAATGTTCCACAGGTGCCAAAGGGATCGGTAGCTATTGTTTCTAAAATTCATCATGTTGCTATCGATGGAATGGCCGGAGCCGGAATGATGAGTTTAATTTTCGACTTTACATCTGAAAAAAAATCAATTCCTGAACCAAAACCATTTAAGCCAAAACCACTTCCAAATGAAGTTTCTGTAGTGATGAAAAGCGCTATGAGTTTTGCAGGCAATCCATTAAAGTTACCAAAAATTCTTTCTAAAGCGGTTAAAGGTTCCGTTAAGGCAGGTATGTTGACTCGAGTTCAACGAATGGAATTACCTACCGCTCCTTTTTCTGCTCCTTCCACTCCATTGAATGGAATTGTCTCTGGCCGTCGAAAATGGAACACAGCAATTTTAGATTTAGCAAGAATCAAAGAATTGAAAAATATAATGGGCACAACGATGAACGATGTGGTTCTAGCGTTTTGTGCTGGTGCGTTGAGAAGATATTTAAATGAGAAAAAGAAATTACCTCACAAACCACTAGTAGCAATGGTTCCTATATCTACAAGAACAGAGGCAGAAAAAAATAATACAGATAATCAAGTATCATCTATGTTAATTCAGATTGCCACAAATGTGGAGGATCCTATTGAACGATTAGAAGCTATCCATGAAAATACGGTACGCGGCAAAACTTATCAAAAAGCAATTGGTGCTAAGACTCTAGCAAGTATGGCGGAAGCAGTTCCATTTGGAGTAGCAAATCAGGCAGCAAGATTGTATTCGCGATTTCAAATATCAGAAATGCATAATCCAGTTTTCAATGTTACAATCACAAATGTTCCTGGCCCTCAATTTCCATTGTACTTGAATGGACATCGATTATTGACTGTTGGTGGAATGGCTCCTATTCTGGATGGAATGGGGTTGATCATTACAATATTAAGTTATAATGGTTTTGTAACAATTAGTCCAACTTCAGACGCCAAGACTATGCCTGATATTGATGTCTTTACGAGGTATATTCGAGAGTCTGCCAATGAATTGGAAGCAGCAGTTTTAAAACGAAGAAAAAACAAACCAGCTAAGAGAAAAAAACAAACTAAAGCAAAGTCTGATGTTTTATTTGCTCATTTTAAAAAAGAAATGGAAGCTGCTTCAAAATTTATAAAACCTAATAATGGACTATTTCAATTTCATGTTACTGGTGATGTAGAAACTTTTTGGCAAATCAATTTGAATAAATCTCCAGGAATAATTTTGAAAAGAAAAACGAAAAACCCTGATGCTACTTTCATCATTAAAGATGAACATTTGATGAAAATTGGAATGGGGAAAATGAACATACAAACTGCCTTTATTCAAGGTCGACTAAAAATCGATGGTGACTCTGAGAAGGCAATGAAATTAGGATCTATCCTTTCGAAATTACCAAAATTAGTAAAGACCTAATCTAATACTAAAAAATAGTTTAAGAAATTTGATAATATTTGTTTAGTCAAATTTCCTAAACTATTTTTCAATTTTAATAAAACTTGGCTACATTTTTCCATTTATTTTTCAGTTCATTTAAATCAATCAAGAAAGAAATCCTTTTCAATTTATTATCTCTCACCTCATAGCTTGTTCCTCTTGTGACCAAACTACTTTCATAAAAAGGAACATAAATTTCCAAAGCATCAGGAATTCCTACAATAGCAATTCCCAAACTATAAGCAAAATTCGCACTATCACGACCTTTATAAATAACAGCATCAATATATGGCCGAACTGGCAATGGTCCAGGTATAGTTGTACTCGCCCCCAAACTTACCATCCAATCTTGAGATGAACCAAAATCACTCAATGTTTTTAGTCCTGCATCACGATTGAAAATTTGTTGGGAAAAAATTCCATCGTCAGATCCTTCCACATTTCCTCTTCCTTCACTCCGCCCCAATAAATTTTCATCAAACATATAATCTCGTTGCCCTAATCGACTTGAAATTCCACTATATGTAAAACTTGTTCGAATCGATACATCCTCATCTAACTGTGGTAACACACCTGCAAATGCTTTGATAGTTACACCTTTATTTTTTTTGCCGTAGGCAAAAAACTGTTTAGCATTTGCGAATATCCTCAAAAATCCCTCTCCCTGATGAGCAGTCAAAGTTGCTTTCAATGGTCCAGTCACATTTGTATTCTCAAAAATATATTTGAACTCATTGACATAATAACTTTCTTTAACTCTAGAATTTATTTCACCATTCGGAACACCCTTATCCAAAGTAATATTCACATGGCGTAAGGAAACTGAATGCTGATGGCTAGACGTCAATTTCTTTTTTCGAAAAACCAATTCCAACTTAGGAGCAATTTTCAAATAGTTATCATAAAATGCATCATCCCAATTATAATCGTAAGTGAATCTTTTAAAATTCAAACTCGGAGTAATGCGCCGAAATAAATTTGATTTAGGAAAAAAATTCCATTTTATAATTCCTTCTCCGACGATATTCCCACTGGCAAAACCATACATCGGTGCAACTACAAACTCAAATTTCTTTTTTGAAAAATCATAATTATGTAATACTACACCCAACATTGTTTTATCATAATTATTCCAGCCAATTGCTGGTAACCAATACAAACTTGTCCGAGTTGGATTCTCAAAACCAGTCAAAAACTTCAACTTGAACGGTTCAGATTTCTTAAAAATACCCGACGTACGTATATTATTATTTCTCCTGTTAACATCTATGATATTGCGGTTTTTATCAATAACAAATTCTTTAATTACTCCACTTTTAGGTGCATCAATGTGAATTACTTTCTCACCTTCAAAGCCTTTAACCTTTTTTGTTTCCTCTCCATTCTCCAAAACCATCGTTAATTCAAATGATTCTGATACTTCTCCTTTATTTTCTATTTTTAAATCATATCCATTTGATTCTGAAACACTTACAGCCTTATAATCGATTTTTTTAGTCGTGTTCATTAAGTCATCAAAAGCTTGATCATTTTCTAGACCAAAGTGCTCAACAAAGTCTTTTGGCTGCGGATGTTTAAATTTCCATTTTCTAAAAAAGCTTTTCATTTTAAATGGGGAAATTCTATATTTTAAAATATCAGCTGTTCGATCATAAACACCCAAACCATAATTCATTTCTGTCATTTCTGAAATTGGAGTGGTGATAGATTGATGCACATTCTCTCTTTGCATGGAAACTTTGATCAATTCCATTAAGTTTAATTGACCAGTTGATTCTAATTTTTTAGGCAAAAACCCTTCTTTTAAATTTGGATAAAAATTAGCTTTATACAATCTTTCAAAATGTGAATTAATTCCTTCATCCATCCATGGGAAGTCTCTTTCATTAAACGCTAATATTCCGTAAAACCAATTATGACCAACCTCATGAGCAATTACTATATCCAAATCTTCTGGTAATTCCATTTGATCTACTAAAGTAATCATTGGATATTCCATCGCACCAATTGAAGCATATGGATTGCTCACCGCAGTAGCATGAGGATATGGATATTCACCTACCTTTTGAGAATAAAACTGAATTGAATTATTCAAATATTTAGTAGCATTTAACCATAAATGAAATTCTTTTAAATTAAAAAAAGCCCATGTATCTATGTTGTTATTTTGTCCAACTTGTACTCTATTTTTTTGTACAAAAAATCTTTTATCCGCAAACCAAGCGAAATCATGAACATTCTCTGCCATAAAATGAATAGTCTTATTCTCATCAGAAGACCTAGGGAAAGTATCTTTTTTTAAAATTGGTAAAGTTCGATCTGCACCTCTTGGATAAAACTTTGCAATTGCTTTATTGGTTTTCCTGACTTGCTTTTCCAAGAACACTTTCTCTGTTTCTGTTTCTAAATTTCCTGTGGAGGCAACAATATAATTTTTAGGCAAAGTGATTTTAACATCAAACTTCCCAAATTCAGAATAAAATTCACCCATATCCAAGTATGGCATCGGATGCCAACCTGTTCGATCATAAACTGCCGGCTTAGGATACCATTGTGAAATATAATAAGCTTGTTTTTCGTGACCCAATCGAGAATAATATTTGGGGATTTTTATAACAAATGGAATTCGTATTATAATACGTTCTCCGGAAGAAAGTTTTTCATTTAATTGTAGTAAGGCGATATCTGGATTTTCCTTGTCGTAAGACCAATTCACCTTTTCATCATTTACTAAAAAATCTATCTCCTCATACCCACCCATTTCGTTCTTTTCCGCAAAAAAGAAAGCGGTATTTCCATTTTGGATTTGCTGCTTGGCAAATGCAGTTTGTTGACTTTGATAAGCATTTGCCCACAAATGAAAATAAATTTCATTCAATTCACCAGCAGAATTATTAATATACTCAATTCTCGCAACACCTGAAAGCATATGACTCTCATCGTCCAAAGTCACTTGAATATCATAATTGACCTCTTGCTGAAAATAGGGCTTCTCCATCTCTTGAGAAAAAATGAAAGTAGTCAAAACCATAAAAAAGAAAATCAATATTGCTTTATTCATCAGATAGTCAATTAACTATATATATATTAAAAATTACTGTGTAAATACTTTTCAAAAGTATCGTTTCAAGTTTATATTTTTCATGTTCAAAAAAAACAAAAAACCCTATTAACCTTTGAGGGCTTAACAGGGCATTTATTCTCAGTGTCATTCTAAGTAATTATTTCTTTGATCTCACCTTTTCCCACTCCCAGGCAGATAACATGATATCTTCAATATTTCTTTTCGGCTTCCACTTTAATTGTTTCCTTGCTTTTTTATAATTAGCATAAATTGCAATCACATCTCCCTCTCGCCTAGGACCAATTTTATAATTTAGTTTTTTTCCTGAAACCTTCTCGAATGCCTTAATCACTTCCAACACAGTTGCTCCTTCACCTATCCCTAAATTATAAACCTCACAATTATTTTTATTCCTCTTCTTCACTAAATACTGCATTGCTTTGGTATGCGCATTTGCCAAATCCATCACATGAATATAATCACGCACACAACTTCCATCCCGAGTATCATAATCGTCTCCAAAAATAGTAATTGATTTTCTTTTTCCAATTGCTTGCTCAGTAATTACCGGTACTAAATTCAAAGCAACATTTGGTGCTTCTCCCATCAGTTTACTTTTATGTGCCCCACCAGGGTTAAAATATCGAAGCAAAATCGAGTTATATTTTGGGTTTGCTTTAGCAAAAGATTCAATAATTTCCTCTCCCATCTGTTTAGTCAAACCGTAAGGACTTTCCGCTTTTGACAAAGGTGTTTGTTCTGTTACTGGTAATTTTTTCGCATTCCCATAAACTGTACAAGACGATGAGAAAATAAAATTTTTTATCTTTTGTCTCTTTGCTTCTTCCAACAAATTGAGTGTACTATTCAAATTATTCTTAAAATACCAGAGTGGTTTTTCCATTGATTCACCAACACTTTTCAGTGCAGCAAAGTGAATAATGCCTACAATATCTTTATTATCCGAAAACACCTTTCGCAGTTTTTTTCCGTTGCAAAGATCAATCTTATAATTTTTTACTTTTTTCCCAGTTATTTTTTCAATTCGCTTGAGTACCTTTGGATGGGAATTGATATGATTATCTACAGATATAACGTCAAATCCATTATTAATTAAATCAACAATCGTATGACTTCCGATATAGCCACAACCACCAGAAACAAGAACTTTTTTCATTTTAGTTTTAATTTTTAATTTTTTCGGGAGTTTAAACCTAAAATTAATTAAATCCCTCAATAAATGCATGACATAATCCTTGCCAAAAAAGTAGCAAAAATAGCCAAAAAAGCTGGAGATGCGATAATGGATATTTATAATAATTCAGACAATTTCCAAGTACAACATAAACCAGATGAATCTCCACTCACCATTGCGGATCAAGCAGCAAATGAAATAATTTGTCTTCATTTAGAAAAATTGGAGATAAAGCATCCAATCATTTCTGAAGAAAATAAATCTATTGGCTTTAAAACAAGAAAAAATTACACTCAATATTGGTTAGTTGATCCGTTGGATGGTACTAAAGAATTTATTAACCGTAATGGAGAGTTTACGGTCAACATTGCCTTGATTGATAATCAACGACCTGTGCTTGGTGTTGTTTATGCACCTGTATTGGATGAAATGTACTTCGCAGTAAAAGACAAAGGAGCTTTTTTGGCAAAGGAAAATAATACAAAACAATTACGTGTATCTACTTTTACTAAAAATGATAAAAATTTGAGTGTCGTTTGTTCTCGCTCACATTTAAATGAAGCAACTCAAGTTTTTGTTAATGAGTTAGATAACCCTGAATTAATAACTCAAGGCAGTTCTCTCAAATTTTTAATCTTAGCTAAAGGGGAAGCTCATCTTTATCCTCGACTTGCTCCAACCATGGAGTGGGATACAGGTGCGGCACAAATTGTTTTGGAAGAAGCTGGTGGAAAGGTTTTACATGCTGAGACTATGGAACCACTTTTGTACAATAAAGAAAATTTATTGAACCCACATTTTATTGCTAGTGGTAATTTGAAATATTAAGAACTATGAGTTTATCTATTTTGAATCCTTTTTCATAAAAAAAACACATGCAAAAAGTCTCTGTCATCATCACTACTTTTAATGAATCCGAACACATTCAAGACGTATTAGAATCTGTTCAATGGGCAGATGAGGTGATTATTATAGACTCATTCTCAACAGATGACACAGTTGAACTTGCAAAGAATTTTTCAACAAAAATTTTACGTAGAGAATATATGAGTCCAGCTGATCAAAAAAATTGGGCTATCCCTCAGGCTACTCATGATTGGGTTTTAATCCTAGATGCGGATGAACGAGTGACACCAGAACTAAAAAAAGAAATTATAAGTCTATTACAAAAACCAATGGAGAAAGATGCCTATTGGATTTCTCGACAGAGTTTCTTTATGGGAAAAAAAATACGATTTAGCGGATGGCAAGACGATGCGGTCATAAGACTCATACATAAAAAATGTAGATACAATAGTGTTCAAGTCCATGAGGAAATTATGACTAAAAACATCAATATTGGAAGATTAAAAAATAAATTGGAACATTACACTTATAAAAATCTCGATCATTTTCTAGCTAAAATACAACGTTATAGTGATTGGTCTGCACAAGATCATTTTAACAAAACACCAAAAGTTACTTTCTATCATTTATACTTCAAACCATTTTTCCGATTCATTAAACATTATATTATTCAACTCGGATTTCTGGATGGAAAAGTTGGATTTATTATAAGTACCATCATGGCATGGGGTGTATTCTTGAGATATGTGAAAATCCAAGAAAAACAGATTTTCAATAATTTATAATAAAATCACAATTAATTTATCCAAATTATAAATCTTATAATCACTTGAATATGAAACAATTAATTTCCAGCTTCCTCTTGTTTAGTCTATTGTTGTTCTCACAATGTGGAGGTTCCAAAAAGGCTACAAAAGTTTCTACTCATTTAAAACATGGTGTAACCTTTATCCAATCCAAAACACTTTCAAACGTAATCAATATAGCCGAAAAAGAAGGTAAATTAGTTTTCATTGATTTTTATGCCACTTGGTGTGTCCCTTGTAAAATGATGGATAAGGATGTTTTTCCAGATAAAGATATTGGCCTTTTTTTTAACGAAAATTTCATTAATTATAAAGTAGATGGAGAAAAAGGCAATGGCCAAAATCTAGCTGCTCTATACGATGTAAAAGCATATCCTACTCTTGTTTGGGTCGATAAAAGAGGTCGAGTAATGGCTCGGACAGAAGGAGGAACTTACCACACCGAATTGATGAAATTAGCTGAAAGTGCCCTAAAAAATGCTGAGATGTAAATTCCAATTAACTGTCTAAAATAAAACCTCATGCTTCGTCTTAGTCAAAAAATGAAGTTTTATTTTCCCCTATCAATATCTCCATTCATTTTACGTTAAATAAAGATTGAAACAACATTGATTATTAGTTGACAAACTTACTAACGAAATCAAAATATGAAAAAACTCAATTTCCTGTTTATCCTTTTCCTTTTAACTTCCTTTAATACTGATGCGAAGCATTTTGAATTTACTCCTTTAGCAACAGAGGCTTATCAAAAGGCTATGAGCCTTCGAATTGAAGAGGCAAAAAAAGATATCAGTAAAATCAAAAGAGAAGATCCAAATAATAAAATTGTTTATTTCATCGAAAACTATATTGATTTCTTTACAGTCTTTATTAATGAAGATAAATCTGAGTTTAAAAAACTTGAAAAAAATAAATATCCTCGTCTCAAACAGATTCGAAAAGGAGATTCCAATTCTCCTTACTATTTATACTCTCAAGCAGAAATAAAATTGCAATGGGCATTGGCCAGATTAAAATTTAAACAATACCTTAATGCATTTAATGAAGTTAGCGATGCTTATCATTTATTGAAACGAAATGAAAAAAAATTTCCAGACTTTGTAGCTAATAAAAAAAGCTTAGGTATGCTACATGCTATCATAGGAACCATTCCTGATAAATATAAATGGGGCGTAAAATTACTTTCCGGAATGACTGGAAATATTAAGCAGGGCAAAAAAGAAATGGAAGAAATTTTAATTTATGCTCAATCACATCCTTTTATGTTTGAAGAAGAAACCCTAGTCATGTATGCCTTCCTGGTCTTGCATCTAAAAGATGATATGGAATCTGCTTGGGATATTATTCAAAACAAAAAATTAGATCCCAAAACAAATCCTTTAGTCTGTTTTGCTTTGGGTAATATCGCCCTTCACACTGGCAAAAATGATTTGGCAATTAAAATTTTAGAAAACCGCCCTTTAGGAAGCCATTATGCTAAATTTCATTTTTTAGATTATATGCTAGGCCTTTCCAAACTATATCGCCTGGATAAAGATGCAAATCAATATTTATTAAAATATGTAGAAAATTTTCATGGCCAAAATTATATAAAAGAAGCTTATCAAAAATTAGCTTGGTATGAACTCATCCAAGGTAATGAGATTAATTACCTTCATTATATAAAATTTTGCAAAACCGAGGGAGCTAAAATTATAGGAGGAGACAAAAATGCTGAAAAAGAGGCAAAGGCTAAACAAATTCCAAATATGGTTTTGCTCAAAGCTAGATTACTTTTCGACGGTGGATATTATGAACGGGCTCTCAAATTATTAAAAAGACGAACTATCTCTGATTTTGAAACCCAAAAAGATCAGCTAGAATATGCTTACCGATTAGCTCGCCTTACTCATAATACAGGAAAGTATGATAAAGCAATTATATTTTACCAAACTACAATTAATGAAGGAAAAAACGCGAGTTATTATTTCGCATGCAATGCTGCCCTTCAAATTGGGAGAATTTATGAATCTAAAAAAGATTTAAATAAAGCCAAGGAGTTTTTCAACCTTTGCCTATCTATCAAACCTGATGAATATAGAAATAGTCTACATCAGAAAGCAAAAGCTGGATTAAATAGAATAAGTAATTAATTCAAACTGACCTTTCTCTTAGAAAAACATACCACTCACAAAAAAAACTTGCTACATATTAATTATTAACAATTTATAATTGCATTGTAAATCAATGAATTGTATATTTGATTTTCTGTTATATATAGTATAGTTATCCTTAGACAATTTTTATTAAACTCAACAGAAAAACTCCACCTAACGGTTTCAAATATAAAAACTCAACAATTTTTACTTAAAAAGTATTTGCATCGAGCGACGAGCTTGAATGTATAAAAGTTGTCTGCCTACATGCAGGTTAACCAAACTTTTCACTTTTTAAAAACATATTTTTGAAACTCTGGAAAACAAATTTCATGAAATCCAAAATTGCTAAAAAAACACCTTTAAAATCTGATTCTTCTCTTGCCTCGACTGTATTTTCAATTTTGGATTCCAGAATTCAATTTTTAGAATATCAGATCAATTTGCAATTCACTTTGCAAAATAAATCTGCTAAAAACCAATTGACTGCTTATGAAAAGTTAATGGTCTTCTATGAAAAAACATCTGATGCATTAAAACTATTGCAAATTCTGAAGGAATGGGTTCGAGCAGATAATGCTTTCATTATCTTCAATTTACTTCAAAATGACGAATACCTCAATTATTCTGAAACTCAACTTGAAAAAAAAATAAGGGTTTAAACGTTTTAACCAGCTTAAATACTAAACACCAATTTTAATGTTACCTCCCCTCTAAAAAACTTGGCTTAATCCTTGATTATTCAAATTACGGAAAACAATAATACTTACGTTTCGATCCTTAATTAACAATAAAGAATTGACTTCAGAACACTTTAAACAAAAAAACCCTCATGACTATCATAACAAACTATCGAGAAGAGGTAAAAAGATTTGAAAATCTTATTAGTAATAAACCTAGTGCATCTAAGGTGAAATTAACAGAATCGATAACTGAAAAATCACAACCTCCCAATATGGTCAACGCAGCGGCCAACAGTTTGCGAAGTCCCCTTTTAGCTTTGAAAATATATTTAGATTTATTAAAAAATTTCCCACAAGAGGAAAAGAAGACAGACGTTTTGAATAGAATGAAACTCACGACTAATGAGATGGCGAAAAAAATAAATGCTTTATCTACATTAGTCAATGTTCAAAATGAAACAAATCCAATCAAAGAAAAAATAAATTTTTCTAATATTCTAGAGGACGTAAAAACTGAATTAAGTGCAAAATTTGATCTAAGTGACATTACTTTTACAACCAACTTTATAGAACCTTCGATACAAGCAAATTCCTCAGAAATCTCCTTACTACTTTCCCAAATATTACATAATTCAATCACTTATCGACACAACAAAAAACCTTTACATATCAAATTAAAAACAAAAAAGGTAGGTGGATATATTCTTTTTGGAATTAAAGATAATGGAATTGGAATGGTATTAAAAAATGACGAAGAAACCAATAAATTATTCCGCCCCTTTTATAGATTAAATAATTCTAGTGAAGGGATAGGGATAGGATTGAGTATTGTTAGAAGCATTGTTGATAAATATCACGGCGAAGTAAAAGTTCGAAGTCGAATCAATGAAGGCTCAATGTTTAATATTTATTTAAAAGAATAAAATGGCTATTGAGAAATAAAAAAGACTTGGTTAAGATACTTAGCCAAGTCTTTTTTTATTTCAAGGTAATGAAAATCGTTAGCTTAGAGCAGAGTAAAAAACCACTCCCATGACTCCACATTTTTTTTACTACTTTTACGAAAAATAATAAGTAGCTACTGGTGAAAAAAATATTCTTTTTCCTCCTTTTAATTCTTTCCAACATTTTCTTTCCACAAATCCTGTGTGGGCAAAAATTAAATTTCCAAAATTATTCTGTCAATGAAGGGTTAGCACAATCCCAAGTTTATGCTATGATTGAAGATAGGCAAGGCTACATTTGGCTTGGAACTCAAGGAGGAGGAATTTGCCGATTTGATGGAAAAGAGTTCACTCAATATTCTACAAAAGATGGATTAGTGAATAATTATGTAGAATCATTATTTGAAGATAAAGAGGGAAATATTTGGATAGGTACTCAAAAAGGGTTCAGCAAATTTAATGGACTTACTTTTCAAAATTTCCATATACCTAAAAATGATTTTATTACAGCGATCTCACAAGAACCATTAGGGAAAATTTGGATTGGCACTACCAAAGGAACTTTTCAATTTGACGGCAAAAAATTCACCAATTTTTATCTCCCCTCCTCTCGAGTAAATCATTTTTTTTATGACAAAAAAGATAATTTATGGATTGGCACTGATGAAAGTGGAGCTTACCAAATTAGAGATGAGAGGGTTCTGAAGAATTTCAAAATAGCGGATGGCCTTTCTGCCAACAACATTAAAAGTATTCATCAAGATGATCAAAACAATATTTACTTTGCTATTTTCAACGGTGGAATAAACGTGTACAACGGGAGTTATTTTTCTTATATCCGAACAGACGAGGGGCTTGCAAGTAACCTAGTCACAACTATGTTCTCAGATGACAAAGGACAAATCTGGATTGGTTCTCAAGGAAAAGGAGTTACAATTTGGGATCCAATAAAAAATACTTTTTCTTATCTCAACGAATCCGAGGGGTTAGCAAATAATCATGTTAGAAACTTTTTAAAAGATCGCTGGGGTAATTATTGGATCGGTACATCTGGAGGAGGCGTTAGTAAATATTTAGGTCAACAATTTATTCATTATAACACTTCAAATGGTCTACGAGGAAATCAAATTTATGCTTTAGCTAAAGATACCTCAGAACATTTTTGGCTATCTGCAGCCAATAAAGGTATTTCATATTTTGATGGAAAAAAATTCACTCACTTTGGAGAAAATGAAGGCTTTGTTGATGTGAAATGTAAAGCAATTTTTGTAGATAATTATTCCCGAGTTTGGATTGGTACCGAGGGAAATGGCTTAGCACTTTTTGCTCAAGACACTTTCTTATTTTTCACGCATGAGGATGGTTTAAGTGGTAATTTTATTCGAGATATTGTGCAAGACAGTTTAGGAAGAATTTGGATAGCAACAGCTGGAGATGGAATTACTCAAATTGAAGTTTCGAGGGAAAAAGTTTCGCTCTCTCCTTCATTATCGGAAAATGTAAAAAGTAGTAATCAAGAACCTAAAATTATATTTAGAGATCGACTGAAATTTAGAATTTATCGAAAAGGAAAACTAGGCCTTGAAAGTCGAAAAATAAACGATTTACATATTGACAAAAAAGGAAGAATTTGGTTTGCAACAAGAGATTATGGAATCGGTTTTTTTAAAGACGATAATTCTATTCACACCATTTCTGATAAAGATGGTCTACTTGATAATCACATTAGATCTTTGACAGAAGATGAGGATGGGAACTTATGGATTGGAATGGCTAGTAAAGGAATTTGCAGACTAAAACTTTATAATAATTCTTTCATTGTTGAAGATTACAAATCTTTCTCTTACTTAAATAATCTTAAAAATAGACAAACACTTACATCAAATAATGTTTATCTTTTGCAGGTTGATATAGATCAAAATTTATGGGTGGGAACTGAATTAGGTTTGGATAAAATTTCTTTTGACAATACAAGAAATGTTAGTAAAATCAAACATTTTGGCAAATCTGATGGTTTTACAGGAATAGAAATATGTCAAAATTCATCCCTTCTAGATAGTACGGAAAACATTTGGTTTGGAACTATGAATGGTTTGACAAAACATAATCCCTCCAGCATCAGTAACAATCCAGTCCCTCCTATTGTGAACATCACTAATGTCAATTTAAACTACCAACCTTTGTCCCAAACTGATTTTAGTAAATGGGCAAATCCTCGTGGAGGTATCCTTGATGGTTTAAAATTACCTTATGATAAAAATGATTTAGAATTTGAATTTCAAGGGATTAATTTATCTAATCCTGAAAAGGTTTTATACCAATGGAAACTAGTAGGAGCAAATGATGATTGGACACCACTTAGGTCAAAAAATAATGCGAACTTTAATAACCTACCTCCAAATGATTATACTTTTTATTTAAGAGCATTTAATGAAGATGGAGTTTCAAATAAGAATCCCTTTGAAATGAGTTTCACCATACTCCCACCATTTTGGCAGACTTGGTGGTTTAGACTAGTAAATACACTGTTATTTTTTATTATCATAGGCTTTTTTATCAGATTTCGTGTCAATCAAATCCATCAAAAAACAGCTCGGGAAAAAGAAAAATTAGAAATAGAAAAACATCTTTTAAGCTTGGAACAAAAAGCGTTACAACTACAAATGAACCCTCATTTTATTTTCAATGCATTGAACTCCATCCAAAGTTTAATTTCTCAAAAAGATGAAAAAATGGCACGCTATCAATTGGCAAAATTTTCCAAATTGATGCGTTCGATTTTAGAGAACTCTAGATCTCAGCTAATCACCCTTGAAGATGAAATCCAAACTTTGCGTAACTATCTTGCAATCGAAAAATCAAGTCGTGGAAATACCTTCGATTTTGAAATTACAACATTATTAGAAATAGAAACTGAAGAATTGATGATTCCTCCAATGATGCTTCAACCTTTTGTCGAGAATGCTATCATTCACGGAGTAGCGCACCTAACCGAGAATGGAAAAATCCATATTCACTTTTTACAAAAAAATAAAATACTAGAATGTTCGATCCAAGATAATGGCATCGGTAGGGTTGCAGCCAAAAAGATTAAAAGCCAAATTCAACATCAACATAAATCAACTGCATTGATAGTAACACAAGAACGATTGGATATTATTAACAAGGATTTGCAAGGATTAAAAAGCTTGGAAATCATTGATTTGAAAAATAAAAATGGCGAAATATCAGGAACAAAAATATTAATACGATTGCTCATAGAGGAATAGTTTTTAATTCCAAACAAATTCAGACTTATAAGAAATGCCAAGCTAAAAATAATCCAACATATACGATTAAATAAAAACGATAAAAGTTTCTCATCTTCAAATATATACTGTTTTCTGGAAAAACATTTCCGAACAGCCCTTTCATTTCTTTGATAAAAAAAGGTTTGATATTAATTATCCAATCATCAGTTTGATATATTATTTTACGAAATTGACTTCGATAATATCCCATTGGAAAACTCCAAATAAAAAATAATAGGAACCATGTATTTTCTTTTATCCAACTCATATGCATTTTAACAATCAAAATTACACTTAGTTTCAAGTTAATTGAATTGGGTATTATTTTTAAATTATAAAAAAAGATATTTCCAAAAAATATTTTTAATACTTTGCATATAAAAAAGATGAAATTGACTGCCGTGATTATTGATGATGTAAGCCAAGCAAGAAAAACGCTCAAAGAAGATCTAGCCACATACTGCCCTAACCTAGAAGTCATTGGCGAAGCTGACGGAGTGGTCACGGGATCTAAGCTTTTAAATAAAATCAAACCTGATATAATTTTCTTAGATATCCAATTACAAGATGGAACTGGGTTTGATATTCTAGAGATTCTTGGAGATATTTCCTTTCAAGTAATTTTCATTACTGCCTCTGATGAATTTGCGATTAAAGCTTTTAAATTTTCAGCTATTGACTATATACTTAAACCAATCGATCCTGATGAATTAATTGTAGCAGTTCAAAAAATTTCGAAGGTTAATAATTCAACCCAAGATAATTATGATTTGTTATTGAATACTGTAAAAGAACAAAGCGCACCAAAACGTATAGCTTTGCATACTTTAGAAAAAATTCACATATCCGAAATTGCCAATATTCTTCGTTGTGAATCTAATGGAAATTACACAACTTTTTATTTTAAGGATGGACAAAAATTATTAGTAACAAAGACTTTAAAAGAATATGATAAGATGTTAAGTGAATATAAATTTGCACGGGTACACCAATCACACTTAATCAATACCCAACAAATCAAAGAATTCGTCAAAGTAGATGGAGGATATATTGTGATGCGTGATGGTTCTAAAATTCCAGTTTCACTTCGCAAAAAATCGGTAGTGATTAAACTATTAGGTAATCTATAAAATATTTTTAGTAGCCAAATATCAATAAACTTTTTAATCTAGATTCATAAAGGAAATTAAAATTTATGAAATCCATTTTTCTACAATTCTTTACTTTGCTTTTTTCTCCACTGCAAATAGTCGGACAAATGGATTCTGTAGTATTAACTGCTGATAAGTTTTTACGACAAAACAATCGACCTGCAAAATTATGGAAACCAGTCAACAAGTTTATGTGGATACTTGCCCCATGAAAAAGCTCAAAAAATCACCATTCTCCATTCATGTAATTATTAAGGAAGAGATCCGAAATAATGGTTATCACAAATTAGTATATTTAAATATGACCTTAGAAGTGAAATGAAAGTAAAGTGAGAATGTACATTGTAAAATAGGAAATAAATGAAAAAAAAGGTTGTTCGAATTAATATTGAACAACCTTTTTTTAATTTTCCATTATTTTATCTTTCCATTTCAACAATCCATTATAACATTTCCTCCTCATACTTTTTATGGTATCGTATGAGCTATAATCAAATCGTTCCTGCAAGTCTTTTAACTTAATTTTTTCTATATAAAAAGCTTGTAGAAGTTTTCGGCATTTCTCTCCCAATTTTGCCCATGCAGCTTGAAAAATTTCTGCCTGCATTTTTTGAGTTTCTTTCAGATCACTCGCCAATTCTTTTTTCAATAATGGGTTAAAATCCTCATTATATAAATCTTCTTTTTGCCCAAGGTAATATTCTACTTTTTCAATATCAAGAGAAAGTTTTGAGCGTTCCTTTTGCACTTTTTTTAACCACATATTTCTACAGATAATAAGTAAGTATCCTCTGATGTTCTTATTTTCTACTTTTCCCTTCAGCAATTCTGTTCTTAATTTTAGAAAGCTATCCATAACTGTATCACGTGCATCATCATTTGAGCAATAGTGATTTCCACTATGAAATTCTCTACTCAAATAATTAACACAATATTCATAATGCTTGATAAATAGTTGATCAAGTACTTTTTCATTGCCTGCCTGTAATTCTTTAACTAATTGGTTAAATGCTTCGTTTGTCATTTTTATTCCCTACAATTATTTTAATTCTCTGACTTTTTTCTTTTTTAAAACTTAGTTATCTGTAATAGTTTTTATTACAGGTCGAAGATAAGAAAATGGGGCAAAAGGTGAAAGAAAGGTAACTAATTGATGTATAGAATTATTTTTCACTTTCGAGAAAAAAATTACTACCTCATCATAAAATATTAATAATCAATTATTTAAACTACCTATGAAAAAATTATTTTATTAAAAGAATAAATTCTATCCAATGGTTCACCTTTTTTATTTCTTAGATTAATAAAATATGTTCGAAGGCTAGAAAGATATAATCTATCTAATGCCAAAACGTCTGACGTATGCATAGGTTCATTTTTGAGAAATTTTAATCATTAATTTTCCCATAAGGCAACAAAAAGTTTTTTGTTTAATGGTTTGAAAGAAATAAATTACAAAATTACTAATCAGATCTTTTTATGGATAAATGGCAAATTTCAAAATCCGAAATACTATTCTAAAAAAAATCAAAGATGAATCCTATGCTTAATTCAAAATATCAAATACTATTTTCAAGAGAAAGACGAAATAACTTATTTTGAAAAATTACGTGCTAATAAAAAAATAAATAGCTAGAGCTAGCTATTGTAAAAAGTAGATTAAGGGGAGGTAAGCTTTTTGTAAGTCCAGTTAATTTTGGCAAAGTAAGAGTTTACCCTTTTCGCCTGATAACATTAAATTGTTGTCAGGCCTTTTTACTGTCAATTACTAAAATATTTTTAATATAAAATTACGCGTTGAGGTAAAAAACATCCGTGCCACAACTACAATGTATGACACGGATAATATTATATTTTTTAAGAATGAAGCGGACGATTATCTGTTGCAGATAATGCTGCCTCTTTTAAAGCCTCAGTATAAGTTGGATGAGCATGACTCATTCTAGAAATATCTTCAGCTGATGCACGAAATTCCATCGCTACCACTGCCTCTGCAATCATATCTGCAGCACGTGCGCCGACTATATGCACCCCCAATACTTCATCAGTTTCCTTATGAGCAATAATTTTTGCCATTCCAGCTGTATCCATACTTGCTCTTGCTCGACCTAAGGCTTTAAATGGGAATTTACCCACTTTAATCGGAACGCCTGCAGCTATCAATTCACCCTCTGTTTTTCCAACTGCTGCAACTTCGGGCCAAGTATAAACAACACCAGGAATCAAATTATAATTGATATGGGGTTTTTGACCTGCCATAACTTCTGCTACAAATACTCCTTCTTCCTCTGCTTTATGAGCTAACATCGCACCTTTTATCACATCTCCAATAGCAAAAATACCAGAAACTTTTGTCTCTAAATACTCATTGACTTCGATTCGTCCTTTGTCATCTTTTTCGATACCTACATTCTCTAATCCTAAGTTATCTGTATAAGCTCTACGCCCGATTGCAACCAAACAATAGTCAGCTTTTAACTCAAATATATTTTCCGTATCTCGTTTTTGTACTTCGACAGTTACACCTCGACTTGTTGCTTTTACATTAGTCACCATATGTTTAAAGTGAAACTTCATTCCCAATTTTTTGAGTGCACGAGTTAATTCCTTACTACAATCTTTATCCATTGTTGCAATGGCCTTATCTGCAAACTCCACTACTTCTACCTCTGTACCTAATCGAGCATAAACAGATCCTAATTCCAAGCCAATTACACCAGCACCAACAATAATCATTCTTTTTGGAACCTTCTTGATATTCAATGCCTCGGTTGATGTAATAACTCTTTTCTTATCATAATTAAATGCCGCAGGGACAATTGGTTTTGACCCAGTTGCAATAATCGTTTTTACTGTTTCAATTTCCTCTTTTGTTCCATCTTCTTTGGCAATACTAATCTTATTTGAATTGATAAAAGAACCATGTCCGTGATATACATCAATCTTATTTTTTTTCATCAGAAACTCAATACCTTTTGTATTCTCATCAACTACTGAATTTTTCCTAGCAATCATTTGAGGCATATTCACTTTTACATCATTTATCTCGATGCCATGAGTTTCAAACTTTTCTTGAGCATTGTGGTAATGCTCTGAAGAATCCAATAATGCTTTGGAAGGAATACAACCAACATTTAGGCAAGTTCCTCCAAGTGTATTATAGCGTTCGATTATTGCTGTTTTCATTCCAAGTTGAGCAGCTCTAATTGCTGCAACATAACCTCCTGGGCCTGAACCGATTACTGTAACATCGTATTTCATGTTCGAATAAAATTTTTAAAAATAAAAAAATAAGTAAGGGAGAAATAATTGTCAAAAATCATGACATGATTATTTCTCCCTTGTTTTATTATAATGAAAGTTAATTACTTTTTATTGTTGCTATTACCTTTGTCCCCGCCCCCATTCGAATTATTATTATTTTTAGGATTAGGCTTATTTCGATTCTTATTTCTCCGATTCCTATTAGGATTAGGCTTATTTTTTACTTGTTCATTTCCTTCTCCTGATTTCCTCTGTGGTTGTCCTTGGTTTACTTTACCTTGATTTGAGTTTGGATTCCCTTTTTGATTTGGGTTTTTAGCCTTTACTAAAGACTTACCTTTTCCATTTTGGGTACCTTTTCCTCGATTTGATTTATTTTGAGGTTTTCGATTTTTATTTCGATTTTTATTTCTCCTCTTCCGCTGCTCAGGTGGTAACTCGATTACACCAGTTAATCCCTCATCATCTCCAAATTCAGCAGAAACAGAAAGAGCCTTTTCCATCGCGCCAAATTTAGCCTCATCACTCATTAATTCGGCTGGCTTCTCTCCATTTTTATTCATTGCAATAATTTCTTTCACTCGCTCAACTGGAAGTCCAAAAAACTTACCTCTGCTTCCTCCTTCACTTAAATAGGCAAAATACATAGTCCGTTTGAAAATATCTGTTTTAACTAAAACGGCTTTTCCAGCTTCTGTATAAACAGCATCCACTTTCCTTGGAAACTCTTCCAAAGCATCCATATAGGTGTCTAACTCATAATTCAAACAACATTTTAAACGTCCACATTGTCCCGAAAGTTTAGTCTGATTGATAGCCAAATTTTGATACCGAGCTGCTGCTGTCGAAACTGACCTAAAATCAGTCAACCAAGTTGAACAGCATAATTCTCGCCCACATGATCCAATTCCTCCAATTCGTGCTGATTCCTGTCTAGCACCAATCTGGCGCATTTCAATTTTCACCCGAAACTCCTTAGCAAATTGTCTAATCAATTCCCTAAAATCTATTCTTCCATCTGCAGTATAAAAAATCGTCACTTTTCTCTTATCACCTTGGAATTCTACATCCCCAATTTTCATATCTAATTCCAATGTTCTAGCAATTACCCTAGCTCTGACCATCAGCGCAGGTTCTTTGGCCCTAGCCTCGTATAATCTTTCAAGATCACGATCATTAGCAATTCTTACTATTTTAAGTAAAACTGCATCTTCCTTCACTCGTTTCTTTTTCATTTGTAAACGCACCAAATCACCCGACAATGAAATTTTTCCAATATCCAAGCCTGCACCTGATTCTACCACCACCATATCCCCAGTAATTGCACGAGAATGAGGAGTATTTTGAAAAAACGCTTTTCGGGCGCCATTCTTAAAACTCACTTCCACAAAACCAAAATCATTTACATCAGGTAAATCAAGCTTTGTTAACCAATCATACGTATTTAATTTGTTGCAACCACCTGTGCTACAACCACCATTACTATTACATCCTTTTGGAGTGCCGTCTGAATTTGTTCCAGTAGAACAACCAATACATCCCATATCTATTTTTATTTACTGAAGTTTATTTAGTCTACCTAAGCAACTTCTTTCGTTTTTAAAATTTGATTCAATTGGAGGGAAGCATCCAAAAATAATATTCTTGGGTTTGCATTCCGTTCCACGTAATAAGCACATTCATTAAATAATGCTGAAATAGCTTCTACTTGATTATATCCTATAAGTTTCGTTAAGTTTTGTGCTGTTTTTAATTCATTGGGTAACAATCTAACATTGTCTCCACTTGTTAATTTTAGCAACATATATTCACGCATAAAATGCAGTCCATATTTCAAAAAGTGTTTTTGGTTCTCTCGACCAATTTTGGAAAAACGATCTACCCATTCCATTAAACTCAAACCATTTCCGACATAACATAATCGCATCCAGTCCAAAAATAAAATAGCATTATCATTTTCTACATTTTCCAAAAGATTTAATGCTTCATTGTAATTACCTTCAGCTAAATGGGCAGTTGCTGCTGCTTTTTCTTGAGGGATACTTTTATTTTGTTTTAACGCCTCAATAATCTCCTCATCAGACAATTGATTGATTTTAACTAATTGGCATCTACTTAAGATGGTATTTAAAATCATCTCTTGATTTTCTGCCACTAGAATAAATAAAGTATTCTCTGGTGGTTCTTCAATCATTTTTAGCAGTCGATTACCCTCTTTCCCTAGATACTCTGGAAGCCACATCAATAATACTTTATGACTTCCTTCAAAAATCTTGAGGCTCAATTTCTTGATAATTTCTACGCACTCATCCTTAGTAATGTTCCCTTGCTTATTTTCTGCACCAATAGATTGCAGCCATTGATTAGCGTTCAAGTAGGGATTTTCAACCATTGCTTTACGCCAACCAGGGAGTAAACTAGTACTCACTACTTTTGTCCCAACGGTGGGATAAGAATAGTGAATATCAGGGTGAACCAGTTTCGCAGATTTGATACAATTACTACATTTTCCACAAGAGTCATTCTCTTGTTTATCTGTACAAAGAACATACTGAGCAAATGCTAAAGCCAACGCTAATTTTCCACAGCCTTCAGGTCCTAAAAAAACTAGTGCATGAGACATTCGATCTGAGGAGATCATGCTACGCAAAACCTTTTTTGTTTTTCCCTGACCGATGATTTGCTGGAATTGCATTTAACGTTATTGATTATCTAACAAAAGTAAAGTTAGCACTTCGAGCACTACCATAATTCTATTGATGTAAACTATTATTAGAGGAAAGATTAAGTCGACTGGACTTTACAGAGGATAAGTCTACTGAAGATATTTTTCACGATATCCTAGCACATCGGTAGGATATTGAAGTTCCATTTGTATCATTATCCAATTTACTATTGATTTTATCGGCTTTCATCAAATCAGTAGATGGGATGTATGTTTTTTCCTAAAATCGAAACTTTAGTCGTTCATGGAAATATTTTCCATATTTGACCGCACAGAAATTTATCTTTGAACTTTTCTTTATTCCTTTGCTTCCAGCCACCTAATAGACGCCGAATTCCTCTTCTTACTTTTCTACTCGCCTATTTTTTTTTCTTAACCTATACTTTTAAGGCGCTTTTTGACCCTCATGCGAAATTACATCAATTTATTGACAAAATAGGTATGGATTATTGGGATTTTAAATGTAAGCGAAATTCTATTTTTGATTAAAAAAAATTTAACCATTTTCATTTAGTTTTGTTACTATCGTTATTATGAAGATATCAGTTTACAGAAAAGCACATTTTAATGCAGCACATAGGTTATTTGTGCCGAGTTGGTCAAATGAGAAAAATGAACGTGTATTTGGACTTTGTTCCAATCAACATTACCATGGACATAATTATGAAATGGAAGTCAAAGTAACCGGAGAAGTTGATCCGATTACTGGTTATTTGATTGATTTGAAGATTCTAAAAGATGTTATCAAATTTCAAATTGAAGACCGTTTTGATCATAAAAATTTAAACTTGGAAGTAGAGGAATTTAAAACAATAAACCCTACCGCTGAAAATATTTGTTATGTGATTTGGACGATTTTACGAGAGCACTTGGAAGAGAAGTATGAAATTGGGGTAAGGTTGTATGAAACACCAAGAAATTTTGTAGAATTTCCAGCAAATTAATTTCAAAATTCTATTAAAGAACAGAAATCATATCTTGTCTTTTTTACCATTAACCTTTTTATGATATTTATGATAAAAAAAAGGAAACCATTTCGAGATAAACTAAATGGCTTCCTTTTTTTGTACTTTTTGAATTTTATCTCTTAGTTAAACGAGCTGTTTTTAGAACATCTCCGTATTCATCCAACATTCTGACTAAGTATAGTCCATTAGGAAAGCTAGAAATATTGATTGCATCTCCATTTTGGAAATTAGCTGCAGCCATTTGTTTCCCGACAATATTAAATATTTGGATAGATTCTACATACGAATTATCAGTAATCGTAAAATAATCCGTAGTTGGATTAGGGAAAATTTTAACTAGTGATTTATCAAAGTTATTAGTTGATGATACTATTTGTTCACAATTCTCATCTACATTAAATTTGAATGTGTAAACTCCTGTGGTTAATACAGTTGAGGTATCAGTCATTGTGGTAACTTTAATTTCATAAGTACCACATCCTGCCGTACTTTTCGGTCTTACTCCAATATCAAAAAGACTATGATCATTAGCATCTATCAATAAGGGTTTTGGTACAGGTAACGTTTCTGCAGTATTAGATAGCACATCCCATGAGAAACAACCACCACTTTCATTATTTACACAAAGTTGTACTTGCCAATCAGTTGGACCACTTACTTGAGAAATTTCCCACCTTAATTCTGCATTTGATCCAGTATTGTTATTTAGATCAGAATGCATTTTCCCTGAAACGTATTCATCAGTCAAGTCTACTAGAGTATCTAGCGTAATATTATTAGGCGAAATATCAAAATCCTGTGCTTTAACAAAACCAAAATTAGCTAAAAGAAAAAAAGTAATAAGTAAAATCTGCTTCATATCAATAAAATTTAAAATGGTCTTTTAATAATTATCCAAATATAGAACTTTTTTAGGTCATCTCTTGAATAAAAATTAGTAAAATAAAAGGCATTTGCACTAATTATTGTGCAAATGCCTTATCATTTATGTTCAAACTTATTTTAGCTAAAAATTATTTAGCAATAGTAATTCGTTTAGTCGCTAACTCGTCTCCAATTCTTACATGTACAAAATATACACCTGAATTTAAGCTAGTACCGTCTAAAGTTAAATTTTGATTTCCAGTCAATGTTCCATAATCAACTCTTGAAACAGACTGACCTACTGAATTCATTACCTCAACAGTTACTATCGCACTTGATTCCAAGTTTACGCTGATAATTGCTGTTTCAGAAAATGGATTAGGATACACACTAACTGCGTTATGGTTAAATACATCTCTAGTTCCTGTAAGTTCTCCATTAACAATTGCATCTCCATAAGGAATTTCAATTGCGTTTACTGGAGTATTGGATGCATCTAGTAATACACCGATTAAATAACAATTATCTAAATTAATACCTGCTCCTACAGAATAGGCAGGAAAAGTATATACTGCTTGGTCACCTGTTAACATCTCACCAGCAATACTACTAGCATCTCCATTCCACCCTCCAATCAAAGCTCTACCTACGTGGTTGTAAACAAAATCAGAAGCTGGAATTGTTCCACCTAGAAGTTCGTATCCACCCATTGGACCAGCACCACCACCAGCGTAAGCGTTAGCCTGGTTATACCCTGAACCAGTTCCTGTTACTCCATTTTCAATCAGAATAGCTGCTAACTTGTAGCCAGTAGGAACATCTTGTAAAAATGTAGCACTAACAGAAACTGATAAAGAACTACCATCAATAACTGCTCCTACATTTAACCGTGCCGGGGGAGCCTGTTGCACTGCTGCCACAAAAGGAGCTTCCAAAGCATTAGGATTTATACCTGCAGCTCTTTCAACCACTGCACCTGGATAACCACTAATTAAGCCACCAATACCAGCATCATATTCAGTAACGGTCATTGGATCACCATTGTGAACAGCTACTCCAATGAATCTTTCTGGATATCTTTTTGTCAAACCTTCAACGTAAACAGTTCCTCTAGTACACCAAGGACACCATGTACCCGTTCCTTCTTCTATTAATACTCCTCTATCAGGGTTTGGAGTAACTGTAGTAATTGAAATATCATCACCAACATCATTCGCGGTATTTTCGTCATCTCCCATTCCATTTGCATTTCCAATAGAAATAGAAAAAGAAGTTGTACCTGCTCCTAGAGTGAACTCTTCAGAAGCTTGAATTGCTACTGATTCATTATAACCTACATTCAAACCAGTAATTGTTTCAGTTGTTGAATTTGTTCCGTCAGAATAGGTCAAATCGATAGAAGTTAATATTTCAGTTCCATTATTAGTGATAACACCACCAACAGTTCCTTTTCCACCTTCAAAACCACCTGAGAAGTATGATTCTTCATTCCAATAAGCCCATGCAATCTCTCTTTCTGCCACTTCATCGATTGAAATATCATCAAAAGCCCATCCATAGTTCCACTCATCACCATCTACATATTCGAGACGAAGCATAATTTCTTGGCCTGCGTAATCAGTAAATATTGTTCCAATTCTACCCCATTGTGTGGCATCCTCGATATTCCACGCCTCAACCCAAGTTCCTCCCATGTCAGTAGAAACATAAACTTTAGCTGTTTCATCAGCTCCTTGGTAATCTCCGTTAATAAAAAATGATTCCATTGATAGCACGATAACTGTTCCATTTGGTACAGCCGTCAAATCAATTACCCCTGTCGTCATTGTTCCTCCTCCGTCATTTCCAGCTCCCAAGGCATCATCATTTGACCCTACAAATTGTGTATGATCTGGGACATTAAAATATTGACTTGAAAAACTAGCAGCATCTGCATGAAGAGCCATGTTGCCTGTAACTTCCCATCCTGCAGGTAGCCCTGCCTCAAAATCTTCAGTAAAATATTGTGCATTTAAAGCTACAGTACATAGCGCTAATGCGAACATTAAAGTGTAAATTCTTTTCATAATTAAATTAAATTTTAGTGATTGAAAAATTGGAGTAATTTAATGCAAGGTAGTTGTTGAAAACAAAAAAACCACGAGCGTTACAAATGTAATGAAACGGTTAGACTAAACCATTTTTTTACTTAAAAAAAATCGCTTTGGCATTTAGAAGACTTTTACTAAAATTCCACGTTTTAAATTTCGGTTTTACTGAAACATTCTCCTCTTGATTTGATAACAATAATTTTTTCTTTTACCTTTCTTCGTTAACTGTTTCTTTATTAATTTGATTTAATTTTGGAAATCTAATCTATCTTAACAAAAATAGTTTATTCTTTTCACCAAACTCCAACTTTATGCATATTGCTATCATTGGTAATGGAATTAGCGGAATTACAGCAGCTCGATATATTCGAAAGTTAAGCGAACACAAAATTACCGTCATTTCCTCCGAATCAGACCACTTTTTTTCTAGAACTGCGCTCATGTACATTTACATGGGGCACATGAGATTTGAGGATACCAAACCTTATGAAGATTGGTTTTGGGAAAAAAATCGAATAAATCTCAAAAAAGGCTTTGTAAAAAAAGTCAATCACCAAGATAACGAAATCCTATTCACCAAAGGTGAAAAAATGAAATACGATAAATTGATTTTAGCAACTGGTTCAGCTTCTAATAAATTTGGATGGCCCGGTCAAGACTTGGAAGCTGTGCATGGCATGTATTCGCTACAAGATTTAGAAGCTATGGAAAAATATAGCAAAGGGTTGAAATGTGCGGTTATTGTTGGAGGAGGATTGATTGGAATCGAAATGGCTGAAATGTTTCACTCTCGAAATATTCCCGTGACTTTCCTTGTTCGAGAAACTGATTTTTGGAATGGTGTACTTCCAATCGAAGAATCCAAAATGGTCGGTCGACATATTTCTGAAAATCATATTGACCTCCAATTGGCTACTGAACTCAAAGAAATTGTCGATGATGGAAATGGAAAAGCTTGTGCTGTCATAACGAGTAAGGGTGAAAGAATTGAGTGTGGATTTGTAGGACTTACCGCTGGCGTTCATCCTAACATTGATTTCCTAAAAGATTCTGGAATTGAAATTCAAAGAGGAATTGTGGTGAATGATTTTTTAGAAACTAATATTCCAAATATTTATGCTATCGGAGATTGCGCCCAAATGCAAAATCCAAAACCTGGACGAAGACCTGTCGAAGCAATTTGGTATACTGGTCGGATGATGGGCGAAACTGTTGCCTATAATGTGTGTGGCAAAAAGGTAGCTTACGATCCCGGCATCTGGTTTAACTCTGCGAAATTTTTCGAAATCGAATATCAAGTTTACGGAACTGTTTTGGCAAAAATGGCGGATAACCATGAAGCCGTTTATTGGGAACATGCAGATGGACGAAAAAGTATTCGAGTGATTTTTGATAAAAATACGGAAGAGATTGTTGGCTTCAATTTGATGGGAGTTCGATTTCGACATGAGGTTTGTGAAAAATGGTTGAAAGAAAAAACAATTGTAGAAGTAGTGTTACAAGATTTGGCGATTGCAAATTTTGATCCTGAATTTTATAAAAGTCATGAGCATGAGGTGTTAAATATTTACAATCAAAAAACTGGAAAAAATTTGACGCCAAAGAAAAAGAGAGGTTGGACTCAAGCATTCAATTTTTTAAACTCGTAATTCGTAGGATGATTCTCAAACCGTGTCACGGTTAGAGCTAACAAAAACTCAAAAAATGAAATTAATTAAAAATATAGGCCTTGCTCTTTTCATCTTAGCGTTAACCATTTTTGTGGCTTCTTTGACTTTGAGTAATCACACTTTGACAGAAGATGTTTTGTCTAAAAATGTTCCCAATCAATATCATCAAAAGATAATTAAACAGCAAGCAGAAGATTTGATGGGTAAGGAATTTGGAAGCAATGTGGCTTTTATCAATGCAATCAAACCTGTTTTAAATAACTCCTTAGAAGCATTGGACAAAGCATCAGGAGTAGATCGAGCAAATGGAATTTGGAATGCAATTCCTGAAAAACTTCCCGAAGGTGTTAGCGAAAATGACTACCGAATGTTTCCGAATACAGTTGACGATTATCTTTTTTCTTTGACAAAATATTCGGCTAGTGGATTACTTCCTGGAAATTCAAATTGGTTCTTTTTACTCAGCTTTATTCTAGCTACTCTAGGAGGTTTGATGTATTTATTACCTGATCTAAATTTGATTCCAGGAATTAAAAATAATCAAATTTACGATAGCCCAGCCACGCGTGGAATTACTTTTCAAGCTAGAATGATTTTTCTAGGGATGACCATCTTGGCAAGTGTTATAATGATTGTTTTTAAATATTTACTGATAGGAATACTGACGATTGTTGCTGGGCTTTTCATCATTTATAAAATTCAAAAAACAAATAAAGAGAACAAAGTTTCTTTTGCAAAAACTAGAAAAGTAACTGCAACAAAAGGATTGGGTTGGATTGGAATTTCCTTCGGAATCTTTTTGGTTTTGTTTTATATCTCGTTGTATTTTTTCCCAGAATACATTACCAATTGGACTTTGATGCTTGACCCAATCTCAGAATCCTTGAGTGGGAATTCAGCTGGTCGATGGTTTTTGTATGGCTTCCTCTACACAATGGTCATGTTTGTGATGGGAATTAGAATGCTCATAAAATATCGGCATAATAATTATCAACTAGTTCGAACTGGTTCAGTGATGTTTTTCCAAACTGCCTTTGCTTTTTTGATTCCAGAATTTTTGTTACGACTGAATCAACCATACATGGATTTTAAGAATGCATGGCCGCTTGATTATGATTTCTTTTTTGAAATTGACAAAATGTATGGACAAGGAACTGAATTCGCTATTGCGGGTTGGGCGACAAGTGTAGGAACGATGATGTTTATTTGGGGAATAGTTTTGACGTTGGTAGTCGTTCCTTTCTTCACTTATTATTTTGGGAAAAGATGGTATTGCTCTTGGGTATGTGGTTGTGGTGGATTGGCAGAAACTTTGGGAGATCCTTACCGACAGCTTTCTGATAAAAGTTTAACTGCTTGGAAATATGAGCGGTATATTATTCATGGCGTTTTAGTTTTTGCGATTGTAATGACCGGGATGGTGATTTATACTTATCAAACTGGGAGTTCAAATATTTTATTTTTCGATTCTTATAATGTTCGTTCATGGTATGGATTTTTTATTGGTTCTATGTTCTCAGGAATTGTAGGAACTGGTTTTTATCCGTTGATGGGAAATCGGGTTTGGTGTAGATTTGGATGTCCACTTGCAGCTTTGATGGGACTGGTACAACGGTTTCAATCTCGATTTAGAATTACAACCAATGGAGGTCAATGTATCAGTTGTGGAAATTGTTCGACTTATTGTGAGATGGGAATTGATGTTCGAGCTTATGCTCAACGAGGACAAAATGTAGTAAGAGCATCTTGCGTCGGCTGTGGAATTTGTGCGGCAGTTTGTCCACGTGGAGTTTTACGTTTGGAAAATGGAACAATCGATATTGACAATCGCGTAACTGAATTAAAAACCTTTCATGTGAAATCGATTAGCATGACAAATGGAGAATTTTCTTTGGAAGGAAATGAAGTTTAAAATTTCCTAAAAGAAATCAAAAAAAAATGCAACTCAAATTGAGTTGCATTTTTTTTTAGGGAATCATTTTTTTATTCTAATGCTATTCTTCGACATATGCAGATTCTACTTGCAAAATTTCCTTTTGTTGCCCATTTACTAAATTTACGAATGCGATAATTTCACAATTATCCGTTCTCCAATCTTCTGATAAAGTCATTGTATAAGTTTTATCATAAGCATCGTCAACTGACATATTTGTTACTAATGCATCGCCTGTTGGTTGAGTCATTGTAGTCCTAAAAACATGCTTATGTTTATAATCCTGAGTAAATCCATTTATCTCATCATCTTGTGCATCAATGATATTGTTCTCAGTAATCATAATTGTCAACCTCAAATCACCAATAATTTCCTCCTTTGCAACGCCCCTAACCGTCACTTCTAGTTCACGAGTAGTCTCATTAAATTCTTTGGTAATATCTACGGTTACCTTTGGGTCCTCTTCTAATTCTTGGCTAATATAGCCTGACCAAAGTGTTTTATCACTTTGCAAAAAATAAGCACCTCCATCAAAATCTTTTCGATTAACTACCGCACTTGGATAAGCCGCTGGTCTTCCTAAATAATCTGCAATATCTTCCGCTTCACTTGTTCTAAAATCATATAGGCTCGTTGGGAATGGTGTACCAAAATCAGAGGTATGGATGGAAACTACCACTAGATTACTCCCAAATTGATTTAATAAAAGTTCCAATTCTGCGCTACCTGATGGGCAGCCTACACAAGCAACCCCAGTGAATTCCTCCACCATTACTTTCCGAGCAGTATTGATAATTGGTGCATCCGGCACTACAGGCATATTTTCTGTACATGAAAACAATGAAACTATCACGAATAAAAAAACTATTTTTTTCATCTTATATATTTTTTCAATAAAAACTAAACTCTTAATTAGCAAATGTAAATACGTTGTTATTTTTAAAAAAATTAAAACGTAGACCTTACTGACATTTTCAACCCACTAAATGCTGGCTCTAATCGACAAATCCCTCCTGCACAAACAATCCCTTCAACTTGCTTTACATATTTAACTTCGAAACGATTTGAGCGATGAGTATATACTACTCCAAATGTTGGATAATGTAAATCTTTTGCTTTTTCACCTACTGCCAAATTCTTTTTGTAGGGACTTACATTATACATATCTGAAGCTGTAATAATCCAATGTGGAGCTAAACCGATTTCCACCTGGCCAAAAATCCAATCTCCAAAATCTCGATTAGTATATTTTTCACTTGTCTCAGGATTATTGGAAATACCTGGTGCAGTCAACATGTATTGCAATTCAAACCTTGCAGATTTTTTTCGAGAAAATTTATAAAGAAATTCTGCATAAGGAGTTACTGTTTCCAAAATATCTACACCTGTTTTTCCTTCATAAATATTTTGATTGTAATTTTGCCATTGTATCCCACTAATCAATTGCCACTTTCTTTTGTACTTATAGGTCACTTCTGTGTACAATTCTCTGTACAATAAATCATTATCCAAAGTTGTAATATTTGAAAAATTCACTAAAAACCCCAGCTTCCTACTTGGTGAATATCGAATGTCTAGTTGCACAGCTTGCTCACCTAACTCTTGCGTTGCTGGTGAGTACCTAGCATTCAATCGGTAAGTATTTACTCTGGTCATAGGTGGCAGGAAGTTAATTGCACCTCGGTTAGTATTTTCAAATGGGTTCACTCGAAACGAAAAATTCTCAGTTCTTTTCCCCTCCAAGGATATTCCAAAACCGTGACCTGCATAACCTAATGAAGAATAAATAATATTCCCATCTTGAAAGTCATATTTACCTTTCAATGGGATCTCATCGTTTGTTTGGGGATCAACCGTAAACCATTCAAAAGTAGGATCCCAAAAGACCTCATTCGTTTTATACGCGCCTTCTACATACCAGGTAAATGGGCCTGCTGTCATTGTATTATATACTGAAAAAGCATAAGAATTATATTTTGCCTCAATCCGGAATGGATCATTATACAAGCTAAGATTGGTCAATAATCTTCCAATTGTTTCATCATCAATTGTTCGACTCATCACTCCAAAACCTGGAGCAAAACTAACGCTGCTTGAATCTATTTTCACATACCCATCAATACTTGCACCTTTAATTACCGATTCATACAAATCAAACAAATTTTTCTGCCGACCTGTCAATACCTTTACCTTCCATTCTGGCGTTAAATCATAAGTCAATTTTAACCCAACCAAGGCGTTATCAATTAAAAGTGGTCGTTGCTCATAAGCTCTAAAAATAATTCCACTCCCAATTTGATCGTAAATATAGCCAGCAGTAATTCCTAATTTATTCACTTTTTTATTAACGTACCATCTGCCTAAACCTTGGTCAGTGTAGCTCTCATTAGGTTGGCGTAAATTAGAATTATTGAAAAAATCTAATCGCATACCTACGTCAAATCCGTAGTTACTATATTTTAAATCTAGCCAAACTTCCGACCCAAACAGCTGATGATCATATTGAGGGGTATTAAAAGCTTCTATCAACGAGTCTTCTTGAAAAAAATTACCATTGGACTCAAGGCTTCCTGAAAAAGAACCTTGATTGTTACTTTGTGAAAAACCTAACGAATAGATAAATATAAGGAGAATAGTAAGTACACCGTTTTGTTTTTTAAATAGCATCTGAGTTTATTATTTATTTCTATTTGAAAAAAACTACATTTTAATAGTTTTTTAAAATCTGTACAAAATTACCTTCATATATTGATATTTTACAAAAAGGCAGTAATTAAATATGCCTTTTAGCCGTTAAATCTTAGTTAAACCTAAATCAATATTAGCACTAACGATTTATTTATTATAAATTTACTATTCGTCTCAACCCCTAAAATTTATATCCAAAATTAAATAAAATACAATGAAGTTAATCAACATTCTATTAGTTGTTTTTGCGTTTTGTTTTTCAAGTTCCGTTTTTGCTCAAAAGAATTTACCTAATGTAAATGTGAAGGATCTCAAAGGAAAAACTATTAATATTCAAGATTTTGCAAAAAATGGGAAAATCACTGTAATCAGTTTTTGGGCAACTTGGTGTTCTCCTTGCAAAAGAGAGTTAGATGCGATTGCAGAAATCTACCCTGATTGGCAGGAGAATTACAATGCGGAAGTAGTGGCTGTAACAATTGATAATGCAAGAGCTATGGCTAAAGTACCGGGTATGGTTGAAACAAAACAATGGGACTACCTGATACTTTCTGATGTAAATCAAGATTTACAAAGAGCATTAAATTTCCAATCCGTTCCTCAAACATTTTTGCTGAATCAAGAGGGAAATATCGTTTATACTCACACAGGTTATGTTTCTGGAGACGAGTATGAATTGGAAGATAAAATCAAAGCTTTGGCTGGAAAATAACTTAAATCTTCATCAATAAAGAAAGCGGATTTTTTAGAAAAAATCCGCTTTCTTTATTGATGAATCATTCAATTTACGCTAACTCTGCTAATTCCATCCATCTCATTTCTTTTTCTTCAATGCCATTTTTCAACTCTCCAAGCTGAATTGAAAGTTTTTGAATCTCCTCAGGAGTCAAGTTTGGATTATTAAACTGCTCTGTAATTTTTTCTTTTTTCTCCTCTAAAACTGAAATCTGTTTTTCCAAACGATTAAATTCTTTTCGTTCTTCATAACTGAGTTTTGGTTTTTCATCCTTTGGCTTTTCATTTGTCGGTTTTATAATCCTCTTTTGTCGGTCTCTTTCAGCTTGACGAGCTTCTTCGAGCTCTTCTTTATGCAAAACACGATAGTCAGAATACTGTCCATTATAATCCCTAATTTTTCCATCACCTTCAAAAATAAAAAGATGGTCAACGATTTTATCCATAAAAAAACGATCGTGTGTCACTACTAAAACACAACCTGGAAAGTCCATGAGAAAATCTTCCAAAATATTTAAAGTGATGATATCCAAATCATTTGTTGGCTCATCGAGAATTAAAAAATTAGGGTTTTCCATCAAAATAGTCAACAAATGTAATCGACGCTTTTCTCCCCCACTCAATTTAGAAACATAAACTTGTTGTTGTTTTCGACTAAAAAGAAAACGTTCAAGTAAGGATTCTGCTGTCAATTTATTTCCTTTCTCTAATGGAATATATTCTGCTATATCTCGCACGACATCGATGACTCGCTTATCACTTTCTAATTGAATCCCATCCTGTGTGTAGTGACCAAAAACGACAGTTCCACCAACTACAACCTTACCGCTATCAGGTCGAATCTCTTGGGTCAACATTTTTAATAAAGTAGATTTACCTGCTCCATTTGGCCCAACGATTCCTACTTTCTCCCCTTTTTTAAATTTGTAAGCAAAGTCTTTTACCAAAATTAAATCGCCATAACTTTTAGAAATATAATTAGCTTCCAAAATCTTACTTCCTAATCGACTTCCTTTTACATCAATATGAATTTTATCTTTCGAAATTTTCTGAGAAGCTTTCTCTTCTATTTTATAAAATGAATCAATTCGAGATTTGGCTTTAGTTCCTCGTGCTTTAGGTTGACGACGCATCCATTCCAATTCTTTCCCCATTAACTTTTTTGTCTTGTCCAAAACAACCGCTTGGTTTTCCTCTCTAGCTTCCTTCGCAACTAAGAAATCAGAATAATTTCCTTTGTATTTATATATCACCCCCGTATCTAATTCGATAATATTATTACAAACCCTTTCGAGAAAATAACGATCGTGTGTCACCATAAAAAGTGTCAAATTCGGTGATTGCAAATATTCCTCGAGCCATTCAATCATATCCAAGTCCAAGTGATTAGTTGGCTCATCAAGGATTAAAAATTCAGGTTCATCAATCAAAATCTGAGCAAGTGCAAGGCGCTTTTTTTGTCCACCAGAAAGATGTGCCACCCGTTGTTCTAGATCTATAATTTTTAACTTCCCCAAAATCTCTTCGATACGCGCTTTAAAATCCCATGCCTCCAAATCATCCATTTGCTGCATCGCTTTAGCCATTCCAACTTCATCCTCAAGGTTAAGAATTGCGTTTTCATATTGTCGGGTAGCTCGAATTTTTGGATTCTCAGATTCAAAAATAGCTTCCATGATAGTATGTCCATCTCTAAATATTGGATCTTGCAATAAATACCCAATTCGAATATCTCTACGATATTGGACTTTAGCGTTCTCACCCTCTGCTTTTTCTGTTCCCGCTATAACTTTAAGAAGTGTAGTTTTCCCTGCTCCATTTTTAGCGACGAGTGCAATTTTTTCGCCTTTACTCATTTGAAAACTGAGCTTATCAAATAAGACTTTATCACCAAAAGATTTTGAAACATTTTCAAGAGACAGGTAATTCATATAATTGAAGTATTGAATTTATTTTGAAATACTAAGAGGTATTAGACTTTAATGTATTGATATCTTTTCTTTTGCAAAAGTACTAAATTTAAAAACCTCTTAGTGATTTTTTTACTTTTGACTGATGATCATTTAAAAGGAAGAGGCTGAAACAAAATTAATTGCTTCGGCCTCTTTTTATTAAAATAATTTTTAGAATTATTCTAAATATATTATTTCATGTCTCGAAGGATTGATAACACTTCATTTAGGTATATATCTTTTTCTAGCCCCTCTATCCAATCTTTATTTCGGGCCTCTACCCCTTCATCTTTTGTTAATGCATCCATATCCTCAGGAAGGTTTTTAACAAGCATTCCTTTAACCTTTTTATCTAAAACATCTTTGAAACCATCATTCACTACTTTTTGGTATTGTTCCATTTGGGTATATTTATCTATATTCAACGGATAAATATCAATATCTCTTTGGGTTTTCAACCATTTAGCATGGGTCTCAATTTCCTGGAAAGAAGGATTAGCTTTAAGTCGTTTCATGCTTGCTTTTTGGAGCTCATCTAATTTATTATTTACTGAATATACATTCTGTTCATATTGAACGGGAGCTATTTCAGTATAATCTAAAGCATGATCATAATCTTTTTCACCCGAATCAAAATAGGAATATAAATCAGGGAAAACAATATCAGATTTCACACCATTTAATTGAACTGATCCACCGTTTACTCTATAGTATTTTTGGATAGTCAATTTAATAGAACCTAATGGCTTTACATCTGAGTAACCCATAACCGCTCTATCCAAATCTAGGAATCTCTGGACTGTTCCTTTTCCAAAAGTAGAAGTACTTCCTACAATAACAGCACGTCCATAATCTTGTAAAGCTGCTGCTAAAATTTCTGAGGCAGAAGCACTATACTCATTTACCATGACCACAATAGGTCCATCATAAAGCACTTTCCCGTCTTCATCCTCATGAACCCCTGAACTACCGACTCTAGATTTCACCTGAACAATTGGACCTTTCTCAATAAATAAACCAGCCATATCGACTACCTCCTCCAATGACCCTCCACCGTTATTCCTTAAGTCCAGAATTATTCCTTCAACATTATGTTTCTTTAATTTTTTTAATTCCTTAGCTACATCCTCTGCACAGCTATGTCCTCCATTTCTTCCAAAGTCAGCATAAAAACTTGGTAAATTAATGTATCCCATCTTTTCTTTACTTTCAGGAGTTGAAAGAAGAGTTGATTTAGCATAACCTTCTTCCATGATCACGACATCTCTTTCAATAGCAATTATTTCTTTATCACCATCCTTCTTTTTCACAGTCAGACGGACTTCTGTTCCTTTTTTTCCTCTAATCATATCTACTACATCGTCGATAACCATTCCGTTAACATCTATTGCCTCATCATCACCTTGAGCCACGGCCATTATCATATCATCAGCTTCCAATTGTTTTCCTTTCCAAGCTGGACCTCCTACAATAATGCTGACCACTCTAGTATATTCCTCTTCGGCACGAAGTTGCGCCCCAATTCCCTCTAAAGTTTTAGACATTCTAATATCAAAATTTTCTTTATCTCTAGGCTTGAAGTAACCTGTATGAGGATCATAAACATTAGCAACTGCATTCAAATAGTTACTTAATCGATCTACTCGCTTTAACTTTCTCATTCGGGTATACCATTTATCAAATACATCCAAAACATCTTCTCTAGCCTTTTGCTCTAAATCAGCAAAGGATTTCCCCTTTAAATCTTCGTCTTTCCCCTCTTTTTGTAAATCAAGGTCATCTACCAATCGAGTTAGCGTTTCTCTCTTCAAGTACTTTCTCCAATTCTCTTTTAATTCTGCATCGTTTTTTGCATATGGCTTATTCTCGTCAGACAAATCGATACTTTCATCAATCGAAAAATCGAATGGTTCTGAAAGAATTTCTTTAAAGTAAATCTCTGTTTTATTTAATCCATTTTCAAGAAGAGTCAAAGACATATCGAAGAATTCATAAGTTCCTGCATCTGCTTCATCGTCCAATTTCATTTCAAATTCCCCTAGTCGATCAATATCTTGTTGTGTTAACCACCTCCGGTTTCCATCGATTCTAGTCAAATATAGGTTATAAACTTTTTCAGAAAAATCGTTGTCTACTTTTTGTGGTTGAAAATGAAATCTATCAAGATTAGCTATAATAGATTTAATCAGAATAGCTTCTTTTTCAGCATTATTAGCAGGAATATAAAACGCTCCAAAAACTAATGCGACAAGAATTATTGAAAAGAAAATGGGACCTCTGAATTTCATATTGTGAAGTTTTAAATATTTACTTATTTCGAAATTTAACTAAAAGACAATACTAACTTGGAAATTGCTTTTAGCCATTAAATATAGGTTAAATTCCTTATAAAATATGGCGATAACCTTGCCAAACGGCTGTTTTAACGAAATTATAACGAAGTTAACGTGATAAGAATTCTGCTTAAGTTAACTTTCTTATTTATCATTAAAACAGGCTAATTGGGAAATTGTTGTTTTTTCACAAAAGAACAACGCCCTATTTGACGAATCAAATAGGGCGTTGCCACATATTTTTACATTATTTAAAGAATAATTAATTCTTTAATAAGTAAAAACTTAGATGAATGGTGCAATTACCAAAGCAACTACTGACATCAATTTCAACAAGATGTTCAATGATGGACCAGAAGTATCTTTGAATGGATCTCCAACAGTATCACCTACTACAGTTGCCTTGTGAGCATCTGAACCTTTATAGTGCATTACACCTTTGATTTCAACTCCTTCTTCAAACATTTTTTTAGCGTTATCCCAAGCACCACCGGCATTTGATTGAAAAATTGCCATCAAAACTCCACAAACCGTTACACCTGCTAATACCCCTCCTAACATTTCTGCTCCACCGGCAAATCCTACAACTACTGGAGTAAGAACGGCCAATAAACCAGGTAATACCATTTCACGGATTGAAGCCTGAGTTGAAATTTCAACACATTTTTCGTAATCTGCCTTTCCATCTGCTGCATCAAAAATTGCTCGATCTTCAGTATTCCATTCTGACATTTCTTTTCCTTCATTTTTTTTCATTGCAGCTAACGCAGCTTTCAATTCAGGAATATCTTTGAATTGCCTTCTCACTTCTGTAATCATATCCATTGCTGCACGCCCTACTGCATTCATTGATAAAGAGGAGAATAAAAATGGTAACATACCACCTACAAACAATCCAGCCATAACTTGTGGATTTGCAATATTAATTTCTGTAATTCCTGCAGTTGTCATAAAGGCTGCAAACAAAGCTAATGCTGTTAATGCAGCAGAACCAATTGCAAACCCTTTTCCGATTGCTGCGGTTGTATTTCCTACTGCATCTAATTTATCTGTTCTTTGACGAACTTCTTTTGGCAATTCAGCCATCTCAGCTATACCACCTGCGTTATCAGAAACTGGTCCATATGCATCTACAGCCAGCTGAATTCCTGTATTTGAAAGCATTCCAACTGCTGCAATTGCAATACCGTAAAGTCCTGCAAAGTGATGTGCTCCAATAATAGCAGCTGCTAAAATAAGAATCGGAATAGCAGTTGATTGCATCCCTACTCCTAAACCAGCAATAATATTTGTTGCTGCTCCAGTTACAGATTGATCTACAATAGACTTTACCGGCTTAGTCCCTGTACCTGTGTAATATTCTGTAATCATTCCGATTAACAATCCTGAAACTAATCCACAAATTACAGCATAAAATACTCCAGAAGAAGCATACTCAACTCCGTTGAATGACCAAGTTGCAGGAAGCATCATTTGTACAATAAACCATGTTGCTGCTAACATCAAACCTGCAGAAACAAATTCTCCCATGTTCAATGCTTTTTGAGGATCACCACCTTCTTTAACTTTTACGAAGAATGTCCCAATAATAGACGTTACAATTCCAACACCTGCTAAAATTAATGGCAATAAAACCGCATTCATCCCGCCGTATTCATTTGCACTTTCAAACCCTTGCATTCCAATAAATGCTGCACCTAATACCATTGTTCCAATGATAGAACCAACATATGATTCAAAAAGGTCAGCTCCCATTCCTGCTACATCACCTACATTATCACCAACGTTATCCGCAATAGTTGCTGGGTTTAATGGATGATCTTCAGGTATACCTGCTTCTACTTTTCCTACCAAATCTGCACCTACATCGGCAGCCTTAGTATAGATACCTCCTCCTACACGTGCAAACAATGCAATAGAAGAAGCTCCAAAAGAGAATCCAGTTAACACTGTAATTACCCTTGTCACACTTGCTTGATCTGCTGTACCAAATTGAGCACTATATAAAATGAATAAGATACTTAATCCAAGAACTCCTAATCCAACAACGCCCATCCCCATTACAGCTCCTCCAGCAAAAGCTACTTCTAAAGCTTTTCCTAAACTCGTTCGAGCGGCATTAGTTGTTCTTACATTCGCTTTTGTCGCTACTTTCATTCCGATGAATCCTGCCAATGCAGAACAAATCGCCCCAAGAATAAATGAAACGGCTACCATCCAAGAAGAATTCTCTGCATTAGCAGTAAATGCCAAGATTGCTGCGACAACGACAACAAAAATTGCTAAAACTCTATACTCGGCCTTTAAGAATGCCATGGCACCATCTTGAATATTCGTGGCAATTCTAGCCATTTTATCGGTACCAACTTCTTGCTTTGATACCCAAGAAGATTTCCACAATGTGTAAAGCAATGCCAAACCTCCTAAAGCTGGAATTGCATAAATAATGTTACTACCCATAATCTCTTTGATTTATTTACTGGTTTTATAAAAAATTAAAAAGGGAATGATCAAACACCATACCCTCCTCCGAAGAGGTTTTTCGTTCGAAGGGCAAAAGTAATTCAATTTTACATTTTGTCATAAATTTTAAATGTGTATTTCTCACAATATCAAGTAGTTGTATGGAAAAATATGACTGAAACGGGTATTTCTTTTTTAGAGGAGTTTTGAACTAAAATTTTACGAGGTATTTGATGGTAAATATCACCATCAGAGTTATCCACATAATGCTGTTAGTTTAAACATCATAATGTGGATAACCTTCCATAGTTACGCTTTTAAGCCATTTTGTCATTGTTATTTACACACGTGTGACTTTGTGTCATCTTATTTTGAGTTCTCTGCAAAAAAGGCGTGAAAATTAGTAATGGAACATGAGTTGATAAATAAAAAATGTAATAATCAGTTAAAAACATTTTTATAAAATAAAAAAAGATCAAATTATGACACTAGTAAATGTAAACCCAAAACGACGACAAACTCACTCTGTTAATCCATTTTTCAATTTATTTAATGATGTTATGACATATTCAACTGAGGAAACAGGAAAAAAATTAGTTAAAACAAGACCTGAGGTCAATATATTGGAAGGGAAAGAAGATTTCAAATTAGAAATTGCAGCACCTGGTTTAAAAAAATCTGACTTTGATATCATTGTTAAAAAAGATGTTCTATCCATTGTTGCTAATGTTGAAAATGAAATAACTAAAGACGTTAAATATACTCGAAAAGAATTTGACTATCGTAATTTCAAAAGAACATTCCATTTACCTAAATCAATTGACCCTTCTAAAATCGAAGCAAAATTGGAAGATGGTATTTTGTATTTAAAATTATCAAAAAAAGAAGAAGCAAAAGAATTACCTACTAGAAAAATTGCAATAGGGTAATCAAAAATATAAAGTTGGTTTTTCGTTTTGTTTAGACCGTGTCATTCTGAAGTTTTGGGATGGCACGGATTTAAAGATTTAAAAAAATAAATAAAATATAATGGGAAATATAATAAATTTTAGCTCAAGCGTCAATTCAATTTTTGACGATTTTTTAAATAACCAATTAGTTAATTTCATTGGATCTGATACTGCATCAAATGTACCGTCTGCTAATGTTTCTGTATCTCAGGATGATTTCAAAATAGAGCTTGCCGCACCTGGTTTACAAAAAGAAAACTTTAACATCAATGTTGATAAAAAATCTCTAACAATTTCTACTAAAAAAGAAAAGTCAAATGAATTAAATGGAGATAAGTTTATCAGTAAGGAATTTAACTACACTAGTTTTTCAAAAAAATTCCAACTGCCCAAAGGTGTTGAGCGGGAAGCAATAGTTGCCAAATATGAATGTGGCATTTTAGAGATTATTATACCTAAAAAAGAAGAGGCTAAAGAATTACCTCCAAGAACAATTCAAGTAAATTAGATTTTCATGAGGTAGGTTTTAAATATAAAAAAGGTCAGGGATAAAAATCCTGACCTTTCCTTTCAAAAAAAACATCGTTAAAGACTTTTAATTTTTATTTTATCTCCAGATATTAACTTTACAGATCCGGAAAGATTATTTAATTTGATGATTTCAGATAAAGTTACATCAGGATAATAAGTGCTAATTTGTCCTAAATTTTCACCCTTTTTAATAAAATGATACAGAAAATTGGACGCTTTTTTTTCAATTCTTTCACCCTCTTTTTCAAATTTTAAACTGACCTCAGTCTTTAAATTTTGGTTTTCCGTTTTTACTTTGGGAAAATAAACGATCAATTCTTGACCGTTGAAAACAGAGGCAAAAGGCAATTTATTCCATTGCATTATATCATCCGAAGAACAACGAAGCAATTTAGCAATGTACTCCAAACTCTCTCCTTTTTGTACTGCATAGGTAGAGCATATCATATCCGGAGGAATATTCATAAAATCATAATAATCATGATTTTTACTTTTATAGAAATTATTAAGTTTTTCCTGTCTCAATTTATTTTTAAAGGTTCTCATCGCATTAGATGGAAGAGTTAAGTAATTGCCTCTTTTGGATTTAGGAATAAAATTTCTTTTATATGCAGGATTTAATTGTTTAACCGTTTCAATTTCAATCTCTGCTATTTTTGAAATTTTGAAAAAGGAACTTGTTTCATAAAGCGTCACAGTTTTTACATCTTGAAATTTGTAAGCTGTGGGTTTACTTTGAACTCCATGTGCTTGATAATAATTCATCACATAGACTGTAGCAATAAATGCTGGAACATAATTTCTAGTTTCAGAAGGTAAGTATTGACTAATTTTCCAGAAGTCAGTTGAGCCAGATCGACGAATAGCTTTATTAACATTACCTGGACCACAATTGTATGCAGCTAATGCCAAATTCCAATCATCATAACGTTTATACAAATCTCTAAGAAGATTAAAAGATGCTTCAGTTGACCTAATTGGATCATTCCTCTCATCAATATAAGAATCAATCTTTAATCCGTATTCCAGACCTGTTCTCCTCATAAATTGCCACAACCCTGAGGCGCCAACTGGTGATTTTGCTCTTGGGTTTAAAGCTGACTCAACAATGGAAAGATACTTTAATTCGTCAGGTAATTGATTGACTTCAAGATAGTGCTCAAATAATGGAAAATAAGTCTCTGATTTTCCAATAATATTGGCAAGTGTTCTTTTTCTACGACCTAAATAAAGTCTTATATTTTTCTCTACAAGTGAATTATATTTCAAATCCATCATGCCGTCTAATTTATCAAGACGTTCTCGAACTTCAAAATCTGATAAGTTAAAAGAATTATTTTCCGTATTTTCAGAATCAATGGATTCTTCAGGAGCAATAAAACTTAAATTAATTAGTGTAAAAAGAAGAACCGACAATGATAAACATATAGGTTTCATCTAGATTAAGGTTTTAAAAAAAATAGACTAGTCTCTTCAAAATTTACAAAATTTTTCAATCAAATAAATTTGCATTTTGGTGTGCCAAGGTTTTAAATATTTCAAAATGCCAAGAGAAAGTAATTTAGTTAAAATAAGTCTACTCTCTTTAGATTAATAAATATTATAATGTATTGCTACAATTTTTAGACCATATCTTGAATTTCACCATGAGAAACACTTAATTTGGATCTGAATGCGTTATCAAAACCATCATAAATACGTAAATAAAAACTTTAAAAGGAACCACTTATCTATTTATTAGTCAGTTTCTATCATCTCAAACCTTCATCAATATATAAAATTTAAATTATATGTATAGTATCGGATAGCTAATTTTACTTATAAAAAAAGAGATCTCAGAAATTAAAATTCCTAGGACCCCTTTTTTTATTGAATTGAATACCAACTATTCTACCTTCTCTTAATTTTCAATCGAGTTCCTACCGACGGAAAATCATTCTCTTTTAATTCATTTAACCTCAAAATATCTTGTATTGATATACCTGGAAAATTTTCGACAATGTCCAAAATTGACTCATTTCGGCGAATCGTATGAAAAATATAATCCTCTCCTCTTATGTAATATTTCCTTTGATCTGAATTTATTTCTCCTCCAACCCTCATTTCAATATTCACACTTTTATCTACACTTTTTCTTTTCGTACTATTAGACAAAATAGTTTTCTCTTTCAATTTAGGATTTTCAATTTCATGGTAACGAACAGGTAGTTCTTCTACCTCTACATTCAAGTTATTACTGATTTGGAAAATTATTAACTCTTGTCCTTTGGCCAAATAAGGTTGAGACAGGTTATTCCAAGCCATGATATGCTGTCTATTACAATTAAATAACTTCGCTAATTTGTCAATATGATCACCTGACCGAACATAATAAACTGACTTGAAAAACTCAATCCGATTTCCAAGACTTTGGGCGATTGTAAGATTACTATCAGGATATGGAAAAGCTGATAAAAACAACGGCATATTTCGTTTAGGTAAAGTCAAAAAGTATCCATTTCTTGAAGTAGGTATAATGCCTTGTTTAAAACTTGGATTAAGTTGTTCAATCAGATACATTGGCGTTCCTGTTATTTCTGAAATCTCCCGAAATGAAATTGAATTATACACTTTTATGAAATCTGTCATTTGGACATCCATTTCAGGAAACTGAGGTTTCAAAAAATGAAGGTGGTAATTATTTACGATATAGTTTGCAGCAACAAATGCTGGTACATAATTTCTAGTTTCTTTAGGTAAATACTTTTTAATTTTCCAGAAATTTTTACTTTGACCTCTTCGAATCGCTCGATTAACTCGACCTGGTCCACTATTATAAGCTGCCAATGCGAGTTCCCAATCTTGATATTTATTATATAATCTTTTCAGGTATTTAATGGCTGCTTTTGTTGACTTGTGAGGATCTCTTCTTTCATCCACTTTACTATTTTGAGAAAGTCCATATTCCTTTCCTGTTGCAGGCATAAACTGCCATAGACCTGCAGCACCAACTCTGGAAGTTGCTTTTGGATTTAAAGCAGATTCTACCACTGAAAGATATTTGATATCAGAGGGCATCTTTTGTTCCAAAAGATACTTTTCAAAAATAGGAAAATACATTACTATTTTTCCTAACATTTTCTCCGTTCTGTCTCTTTTTCGAATAGAATAAGTCTGAATGTAACTTTTTACAATATTATCCAACTGAGGAGTGACAGCAAGTGAAGAAAGATTTTTGATTCTGACTTCTAACTCTGCATCACTAAAAACTGGATAAGGAGAATTAGATGGAGTGGAGCTTTGACTTAAGGTTTGAGTAACAAAACTCATGGCCAAAAAAAAGAGTGCAAATAGCCTATTTATGTTCATTTCTGACAAAAAATTTAAAGCTTAGGAAATAAGTTCTATATCTTTAATTCTGTTAATTTATTAAATTTTTAAAAGCATACATGATCTCATAATTTACGCTGAGTAACCTTATAATTTGCAAATAATAAACGTAACCTAAACAAGCAAATGTTTGTCTAAATTGTATTTTTTTAAATATTAAGGATTAGATAAATTGACAGACAGATATGAGGTTGGGGAAAGAATAAGATAACTTATTTTGAATGTTTCATTTTTAGAAAAAAGAACTTCCCAAAATAAAATACCACCAATTCATTACCCTTTCGAAAGATCTTCTCCAAATATAGGAATAATTATGAAATTACCTTCCGCACTTGGCGGAATTATTCCTTTTCGGTAGGAAGGATTTAATTTTTGGATAATATCAATATTCATCCCTGTTTGTTTCGCAATTTTTTTTAACGAAGTTCTTTTGTATAATTTTACGACTTTTACAAATTGTAAAGTATATATTGGATAAATTGGTCGAAGATCATGAAAGAAATAGTTATCCATAACGTATGATGTTGCAATAAATTTTGCAATATATTCTTGAGTTTCTTTTGGCAAATATTTTTTTATATCGTTAAAACTAGATTTACCCGCTTTTCTAATTGCTCTATCTACTCTTCCTGGTCCACAATTATAAGATGCAATCGCTAATTTCCAATCACCATATTTAGAGTATAAATCTTTGAGATAAGATAAGCCTGCAATCGTAGACTTTACCGGATCACATCTTTCATCAACGTAATCATTAATCGTCAAATCATACATTCGACCTGTGCTTGGCATAAACTGCCACAAACCTTTAGCTCCAACTTGAGATTCTGCATTTGGATTTAAAGCAGACTCAATTATTGGTAGATTTTTCAATTCTCTAGGCAACTGAAATTTATTAATATATTTCTCAAAAATTGGTAAAAAGGTCGTTTGTCTTCCGAGTAATAATTCGGTACCTATCCGATCTTTAGCAATGTATTTTTTGACAAATTTCTTGACATTTTTGTCGTACTCTATTTCCATCAAAAAAGATCTTTTTTCAAGTAGTTCGACAAAAGCTTTTTTAGAAACTTTGGTTTTGCTAATTTGATGAAATGAAGTAGTTGGAAAAGATATGTTTGTTTTGACGCTATTCGCATTTATTGACAATGAAATCAATATCAATAAAAAAGGCATAGCACCTTTTAGTAAGTTCATGGACGTTGAGTTTTGTTATAACATTTGAAAAGTTATTTTTCTTTTTTATAAATGTTTTCAAATATTCAATAGGCCTCTGAAAATTAGATTCTGCCAGCTTTCCTATTTTATAAAGTCTTTTTTCAGTTAATTGTATTTGGGAAGAAACAAAGGGGGATGAACCAGATGCTGTTCATTTGCTTCGCAAAATTATGGGGTTTTTAAACCTGATACAAGCCTTAGTGACTTTATTTAACATTTACTACGTCATAAAATACAATTTAATGACATAGTAAATATTCAAATAAATAAAAAGACAATATACGGGACAAACACCTCTACCAATTGATAAAGAATTCATTACACATAAAACAATAAACCATTTGTAATATTTTTTTAGAAAAATAGCTCCATAAGGTTCTTAGAAAAGGCTAACATATTTCTTTCTTCAAATTTGTTTGCTAAGAGTTGAATCCCCATTGGAAGACCATTTTTATGCTTTCCGAAGGGTAATGAAATAGCTGGAATACCAACCATATTCGCCTGAACTGTAAAAATATCAGCTAAATATGCTTCGACTGGATCATCCATTTTATCACCTATATTCCAGGGCGGAGTAGGTGAAGCTGGCATTAAGATGAAGTCATAATCTTCGAAAATCTGAAAGGTATTTTCTGAGATTAGTCGACGAATTTTCTGGGCTTTTGTATAATATGCATCGTAATAACCCGAGCTTAAAACAAACGCTCCTAACATAATTCGACGCTTTACTTCTGTTCCAAATCCTTCCGTTCGAGATTTTTTATAAATTCCAATTAAATCTTCCGCTTTATCACTTCGATGTCCAAATCTAACACCGTCAAAACGAGAAAGATTCGACGAAGCTTCTGCTGTGGTCAGAACATAATAGGCAGGAATTATATAATCTAAATATTCAAAATCAACTGGTTCGACTTCATGACCTTCTGCTTTTAATTTTTCGATGAGATTAAAAGTTTGTTCGCGAATCTCTTTGTCGATACTTTCATGTTGTAGAGCATTTTGAAAGTAGGCGATTTTCTTTTTCCCCTCAACTTTTAAATCTTTGGTATAATCATCCACAGGACGACTGCTCGAAGTACTATCATTTTCATCATAACCAGACATAACATTTAACAATATACTTACATCTTCTACCGAATGTGCTAAAACACCAACTTGATCAAAAGAAGAAGCGTAAGCTAATAATCCAAATCTCGAAATTCGTCCATAAGTTGGTTTCATTCCAATAACTCCACAAAATGCTGCTGGTTGTCGAACAGATCCTCCAGTGTCAGTTCCTAAAGAAACCAAACAAGTTTCAGCCTGAACAGCAACTGCTGATCCTCCCGATGAGCCCCCTGGGACTTTCGAGGTGTCAACTGCATTTCGAACAGGCCCATAAGCTGAATTTTCATTTGCGGATCCCATTGCAAATTCATCACAATTGACTCTTCCAATTATAATTGCATCCTCATCCAAGATCCTTTGAATTGCTGTGGCTGAAAACAAAGATTCGAATCCTTTTAAAATTTTCGATCCTGCTGTAACTCCATGATCTTTGTAACATAATACATCTTTAATCGAAATAACTAGCCCAAAAAGTTGCCCAACTGAATCTGGATTTTCTGTATACTTTTTATCTAATAGAAGAGCTTTTTCGCGAGCTTCATTTTCAAAGACCTCTACATAAATATTGAGATCTTTCGAATTCTCAATATTAGACAAATAATGATCTACCAATTTTTGACAATTGATCTCACCATCAGAAATACTTTGTTGGATGGAGACAAGAGAGGAATAACTCATGGAGAGAAATTTTGAGCTTTGAATAAAAAAATGATGAATTTTGAATAGTTCGCGTAGGACATATTCAAAATTCATTTGTTCAAAATTTATTATTAGATAGCTGAGGTAAACTGTTTTAAAAATCGGACATCATTTTCGAAAAGCAAGCGAATGTCCCCAATATCATATTTTTGCATTGCAGACCTTTCGATTCCAATTCCAAAAGCAAATCCTGTATATTTTTTCGAATCAATTCCACAATTATCCAAGACATTTGGATCTACCATTCCACAACCAAGTACTTCTAACCAACCTGTTCCTTTAGTTAATTTTCTTGCTTTTTCAGTTTCAACTCCCAACCAAACGTCCATTTCCGCACTTGGCTCAGTAAATGGGAAATAACTTGGACGTAATCGAATCTTTGTATCTGCACCATAAACTTCTTGAGCAAAATATAATAATGTTTGCTTCATATCCGCGAAGGAAACATTTTCGTCCACATATAAACCTTCTACTTGATGAAACTGACAATGAGACCGTGCTGAAATAGTTTCATTTCGATACACTCGTCCTGGTGCAATAATCCGAATGGGGGGGGTTTGGCGAGTCATCACTCTCGATTGTACCGAAGAAGTGTGCGTTCGCAACAACATTTGAATACTATTTTTCAAGTAAAAGGTATCTTGCATATCTCGTGCAGGATGGTCTTCAGGCGTATTCATCGCTGTGAAATTATGCCAATCATCTTCAATCTCCCGATCTTCAGCGACCACAAATCCGATTCTAGCAAATACATCAATAATTTGATTCATTGTAATTGAGACAGGATGATGTGCTCCCAAACTCATTGGTTCAGGCGGCGCACTTAAGTCCATATCTTGGCTACTTGCTTCTTCTACTGCAGATTCCACTGCATCTTTTAATAGCTGAAATTTTGCTTCAGCTGCACCTTTAACTGCATTGACCAATTGACCATATTCTTTTTTTCGCTCGTTTTCTACATTTCGAATTTCTCCAAAAAGAGGTTTCAAAACATTCTTAGATCCCACAAATCGAATACGAAACTGTTCTACTTCATCCTTAGTGGAGGGTGAGGCATTTTCTATTTCTAATTTAAATTGATTGACTACTGCAAAAATCTCTGCTGACATGATTTCTTTTTTTATAAAAAATAAAGGGACAAAGATATGGTTTTGATTGGGAAAATGTAAATGGGTAGGATGGGATTTTTTTTAGCATAAAAAAATGAATACATTTTGAATAAATTAAGCCATTGGAAATCAAAAGAATCCGATAACTACTAATACTTATATTTACTAGTCAACATATTCTATCTTATGCAAAAATCTAAATCCAAGAGATACTTCAAAAACTAAATTTCTAATTTTTCGCTCAGCAAAACTTCGTGCTACAGGAACTCCATTTTGATATATTGTCCCATTAAATGCACCTTGCCGATATTGATCTGAAAAGTCAGGACTAATGGTTACCTCTACTATTCCACTCACGAACTCTGTAAATGGAAATTGTAGTCCACCTCCTAGAGTTGCACCGTAATTAAATTTTCTTACCGCCTCATTAAAAGGATAAATTGGAGCGCCGAAAAATGTATTTTGTTCTTCATATTCATCTAAATTTGTCCCTACAGTGTAATCTCCTCTAACTCCAAAAAGATAATACAATCTATAAGAATCTGACTCTTTAAAATTATTTTTAAATCCTAATACTAATCCTACATTTTCATACTTGAATTTCCGCGTGACAATAGAAACATTATTACTTCCAAAATTCGAAAATTGAACATTCCGCCAAGCACTTCCTTTTACGTGGTAACCAAGTTGGACGAAAAGTCCAAATGGATTATCATCCGTAACAGATTCCATTGAAAGCGCTCCATGGTAGGAAAATAATGCATCCTGTTCAAAGTTTCCTTCTTTCTGAGTACCTATTGTTAGGCCTCCTTTTACGCTATACGCGCGACTTTGCGCCATCAAGCTTCCACCCAAGAGTATCATTGCCATTAAAAGTATTACATTTTTTTTCATTTCTACTTTTGTCTTTTTTAAAACCTAAACCCTTCTAACTTATTGAGCTAAAAGGATTTAAATTCAAATTTTAATATAATATTATTTCACTCTTAATCTCTGACTTACACTAATTGTATCAAAGGTTATCTCATTTAATTTTTTCAAGTAATCCACTGTAATATTGTAGCGTAATGCTATCCTATATAAGGTATCTCCTTTTTTAACTAAATGATAAATCTCCAATCGATCCTCTTCAAACAAAAACTCCTCTTCTACTACTGTATTTGGAGTAATTACATCCTCAATAATTTCATTACCATTTTCATCGACTTCAACCTTCCTTAATTCAGGTGATTTCCCACTTTTTATTTTCCAACCTCTAATCTTAACTTTTGCTCCTATGGCTGGTTGAGTACCTTCAGTCATTCTATTTTTTTGATACAACTTACTCAAGCGAATTCCGTATTTCTGAGCCAACTGGTACATTGTTTCCCTTTCTTGAACGAAATGATATTTCTCTCTTCCCCTCCAACTTCTTCGCTTTTTTTGCAAATATACTTTTTCGCCTTGTCTTAATAGTTTTCCACCTGTACCTAACCTTTCATTATACTTTAAAATACATTTCAAGTTCACATCATATTTATTTGCGATTTGACTTGGAGTTTGGTTTTCAGTTGCGAACACCAACCGCAAATCATTATTTCGAGCGATAGTTCCCGATGATGCAACATCCAAGATGGAATTATCAAATCCTGCTGCAATCCCCTCAATTGCCATTTTATCAAATTTGAATAACTCATATCGCTGAATGATGGCAATTAAAATAGATGCATACTTTGGATTAGTAGCATATCCTGCTGTCTTTAATCCATGCGCCCATGATTCATAATCTCGTGGATTTAAATCTATGAATAAAAAACGATATCTAGCTTTTTTTAAAAATTCAGAGTGACCAAAAAAAGAACGTTTAGCACTATCATATTTACGAAAACAAGACTTAATTAAATTTCCGAATTCATCATAATCATCATCTTCATAAGCATGAGTTTCCCCTGTCCAATTACCTCCACATTTAATACCAAAATGATTATTTGATTTCCGAGCCAATTCGCTTCGCCCTGCATTACTTTCTAAAATTGCTTGTCCCAACTTTATACTCGCTGGTACTCCAACGCGAATCATTTCTTCCATTGCCAAATCTTGGTAACGTTCGATGTACCTCAGCACAACCCAATCTTTATCTACTGTTTCACTCTGGCCACAAACAAATTGTGAAAGCATTGTTATAGAAACTATAAAAAAAATCGTCCTCTTCATATCGAATTTCTTTTTTTAGATATATATGAAATGTATATCAGTTTTGGGATTTAAGTTATTAATTTTGTAGAAACTCGAATATAAGCCAATACTGTAATTAATCATTGACTCCTAGAACGTTAAAAAAAACTCGAATACTTATGAAAAAAATATTATTTATTGTTTTTTTAACTTTCGTAGGTTTTATTTTTTCTTGTAAAAATACAAACTCCTCCGAAAGCACCCAAAAAACGGAATCTAATTCTTGGGAAAACGAATCTACCGAAAATATAACAAATCCTACAACCCAGGAAAAAACGTCCACTATTTTATATGCTTGGGTCGACAAATTACGTATTCGTGAACAACCGACGACTAAAAGTGAAATCGTTATCGAAGTGAAGGAAGGAACTTCATTCACTTACTTATATGAAAAAACTGATTACAAAGAAAGAATCAATTTGCGTGGAACACTTTTCAATGAGCCTTGGCTAAAAATCAAAACTGAGGATGGAAAAGAAGGTTGGGTGTATGGTGGTGCGGTGAAATTTTACGAGCCTGTCGTGAATGCAAATCCGAGTCCTTATGATGCCTGTTTTGAATTAAAGAAAAATGGGAAATGGGAAAAATTTAATACTTGTTTTGAAAAAGTTAGAGCCAAACAATTAAAAAAAGATGCTCAATATACTTCAACAAAAAAAGGAAGTTATTCTATTACTTTATTAACTGGAAAAATAATCGAATTAAATACTGATACTATTGATGTTCCAGAAACTGCTCATGAAAGAAGTTATGTTAAATATCTCCCCAAAGTTGGGTTTTTTGTTTTAAAAAATAAATATCATGATAGTGTGGATTACTCTTTAATCAATGACAAATCAGGGAAAGAAACGATTATCAAAGGTTTTCCAAAGGTATCTCCAAATTCCAAAAACATTTTATCGTTCAGTTCAGATTTAGTAGATGGAGTAAATTTTAATGGCATTCAAATTTTCGGTTTTCCTAATGGACGTTTTGAAAAATTATTGGAAAAGAGTTTTGAAGACATGGAACCTCATACTCCAATTTGGATTGATAACAAGACAATTGAAATTACGATGATGCCTCCAAGTTTTGATCAAGAAACTAAGCCTAAGAAGATTAAAGTTATTGTAAATAAAAATGGAGATTGGGAGATCAAAGAATAACTAGAACTAGCCACAGACAAACACAGACTTTACTGACTCTCCCTAACTTACTCCACTTTGGAGAAGTCAGTTAAATCTGTATTCGTCTGTGGTTGAATCAAAAACATTTCCCAAATTACCTTCCCCCAAATCAAAATACAAAACATCGCCTTCATCACATAAGGTATCACAAAACTCTCCCTCAAAAATCGTGGAAACAAATCCGTCGGCGATAACGAAGTAAATACAAATGCCAAAATCACCAACGCTAAATTCACTTTAGTTTTTTTACTAAAAAAATACCAAATTCCTACCCCACTCATCGCAATTACAAAAGTTGGCGACTCCGCTTTATGATTAAATATCACCACCCAAATCAAAATCGAAACCAACAACCTCCATCGAAATTCATAATTCAAATTACGCTTAAATTTCACTAAAGGCAGGCAAAACAACGCTACGCCTAACAATACGATTACATTTTTTGAAACCTCCAAACCAAACCAAATTTGCAACCATCCCATCACCGAATATCCATAAGATGCCGCATGATCTTCGCCTAACATTCTCCCCCAACTTTCATATAAAAAAATCAACTGATCAAACCCAACAAAAACCGCCGGCATCAATGCCAAAACAATCATCCATACTGCTGAAGACAAAATAAATTTCCCTTTTTGAGGATAAACCAAAAACAACGCAAACGCAACAATCCCAAATATTTTAATGTAAAAAGTCAATGTGATACAAAGTGTCCCCAACCATATTTTTTCTTTTTCTAAAAAAACAAAAGCTAAAATAATTAACCCTGCAAGTAATCCATTCGACTGCTCATTTTGCAACGAAGTCATTAACTCCAAACCAACAAAGAGTATGATAAACATTGAGATTTTCGAAAATTCTATTCCTTTAAAGCGAGCAGGCAATTGAAGTTTTTTTATCCCAAAAAACAACACTAAGGCATTCAATAAATTCCAAATAAACAATCCAACCACATCTGGCAATATCGCCAAAGGTGCCATCATCAATGAAAACGTCGGAGAATATTTATACAAATCCCAATGCTCTTTAGGATACAAAATAAAAAGATCTTTTCCTTCAATCAGATGAAAAAAAGATTGTTTAAAAATCAAGTAATTATTGTAAGCTGTATATTCTAAGTCATTAAAAATGGTAGGACTCCCATAATAAGATTGCAATGTTGCACTCAAGGCTAGCAACATGTACACGCCAAAAATAAATCGAGGATTCTCAAAGATTTTTTTCATCAAAAACCAAATTACCCATCAAAAGAAAACACTAAAAAATCGCATCCTCCTTCTCCCCTTTAGGGGAACTATGATTTTATGCATTTAGAAAAATAGACACCAAAAAAATCAAAACAGTCGCCACAAAGCCAACCATAAAAATATTATAAGAATGAGTTAAATAGGAATACTTTTTATCCAACACCTTCCCTAAAAAATACAAATCACGGGTCATATTTCCATACATCAATTCGCCATCTCGAAACATTGCATCCATCGCTTCTTCATACTCTTCTAGTTCCAAGTTTACAAAATTTCCAAAAAATACAATATTTTTTTTATAATCTTCCTTAGCTGTTTCACTTGTGTTTAATTGTGTCACTTTTGGTCGAACTGCTAGAACTGCAAAAACTAAACTAGTCATTCCAGTAATCAAAAATGTCACTACTGGAAGTAAAATCTGAGGGGATGTGGTCGTAATATCCTGATAAGTCAAAACTGAAATCAATAAAGAAATCACAATAGCATTTACGCTAATCATAATGTTTGCTTTATTGTCAGCAATCATACTCAAATGAATGTGACTTCTAAAGTTTGATCGAAAAAAAGTTTGGATACCACTCCGAGGAATTTTCTTTTCGAGATTTTGATATTTCCGTAATCTATTTTCCTCATCGTCATCAATATTTTGGAAAGCTTTAGCTCTTCCTTTTTCCGTTACTTGTTTCTGAGTCAAAATATTTTGTGCAACTATTGGTTCAAACATAACCTTAGCCTCCGCAGTAAAAAAGGTTGCTTCAAGTAATTGATTCATTTGGGTTTGCTCCCACTCAGCTGATCCTATGTTCTCTCCAGAGAGCATTTCCTGCTCTAACCTTTTTAACGGATTTTTCTCAAAAAAATCATTTGTGAAATCAAAGGCGGTTACAGCATCAGCAACAATTTCGTCAACCACCCCTATAGGTCTTCCTCCTCTCCGAGCATTTAAAATTGCATTGGCAACTGCGTCAATTTTGGTTTTAGGATAGTTTCTATTCTTTAAAAAATTACTCGCTTGATGAGTACTTTTAATTTCATGATTTCGAAAATCTTCCAAATAACCAATTCCTTGAAACCAAGCAGCTATTTTAGCCATCTCCAAAGTTTCAGTTGTTGCAACCGCACCTAATACTTCGACTAACTCAATAATTTGAGCTGTTCGTTGATAGTTATGATAAAGTAACTGATTGCTAGATTTTTCATTAAATGCTCGGAGGATGTGCCCCTGCGCAGCCTGCACTATATCATTTGAATTTGAAACATCGGAATTTGTTATTCTTGTAATATCAGTCAAAACTTATTTATTTTTTTCAAAAGTAACCATTTTAAGATTATACTTGAAGTAGGCAACTGATCTTTTTCAATAATCATCATTTTATAGCATTCATACATTCAACCACAACAGCGTCTAACACTTCCTCAATTGACAATCCCGCACCTAATATTTGTTGTGGGAAAAGACTTTGCTCAGAAAATCCAGGAATCGAATTGGCCTCCAAAAAGTAAAACGTTTTCCCCATTTTAATATAATCCATTCTCATCATTCCTTTGCTACTTAATGCGAGATAAATTTTTTTTGACAGTGCTTGGCAAGCCAAAGTATCTTTTTTGGATAAATCAGCAGGAGTCACTTCTTGACTTTCATTTTCATACTTTGCTTTGTAGTCAAAAAAATCATTCTTAGAAATAATTTCTGTGATCGGTAAAACAATAATTTTATCTCCTTTTCGAAATACGCCATTAGAGAACTCTCGACCTTTCAGAAACCCCTCGACAATAACCTCATCATCAAATTGCATTGCCTTTTCAACAGCTGACTTTATTTCCGATTTCTGATTCACTTTGGTAATTCCATAACTACTTCCATTTTTGTTTGGTTTAACAAATTGAGGGAACCCCATCTTCTCTATTCGTCTTACATTCACTTTTTCTCCCTTCCGTAGGAGTTGGGAATCTGCCATTGGAATATTATAGCTTTTCAAAAAAGTCTTACATGATTGTTTGTCAAAGGTCAAACTACTTACAAAAACATCACAACCAGTATAAGGAATCCCTATAATCTCCAGATACCCTTGGAGCTTTCCATCCTCGGCTGGACTTCCGTGTAGCATCAAAAATGCAAGATCAATTTTAACTTTATTTCCATCTTTAGTAAAGGAAAAATCAACTTTACTCAATTTTCTCTTGGAGGAAATCTCAATAAATTTATTGCCATCAAAATCAACTAAATAGGGTGTATATTTATTTCGATTGAGATTATCATAAATTGTTTTGGCACTTTTAAGAGAGACACCTCGCTCAGCGACAATTCCGCCTGTAATAATAGCTATATTTATTTTTCTCATCATTCTTATTTTGGTAAAATGAAGGTAGGAAAAATGTAAAATAGTTTGAGAATTATTGAAAGATATTTTCGGGTGCAGACTTAGACAAACTCTTAATTACCACTATTTCCAATTCGAATCATTATTAAATATCAACCTATTTTTTATTTTCAATTCGGTTCCATTTGATAATGAATAGTAGATTTTTCATCCATTACTATACCTCTAGTTTCGTATTTAATTATTGTGTAGTCATTCCAAAGAAATCAATTCAATAATTTATCACTGAAAATGACTTTGGAATAAATGTGTAGCATAAAACATTAAAAAAATGTATTACTTTGTTAATTGATATCAACCTTAAACACATATCGATAATTTCTAATTAATAGATGGTCTATAATTCTTGATATTTTATTTTCAAAAAGAGACAATCATAATTTTAAAGACTCTTATTTTATCACTTATTCCAATCAAAGGAATTAATAATTTAAAACTTACTATGGCAAACTTAATTGACTTACTTCAAGGACAACTCTCTGAAGGACTCGTGGAGCAATTCGCAAATCAACTCGGTGGTGCGGACAAAAAACAAACTGCTGATGCAACCTCTAGTATTATTTCTATGATTACTTCTGCTTTGGCAAAAAATGCAGCAACTCCTGAAGGTGCTAAAGCTTTAGCATCTGCATTGGATAGAGATCACGATGGAAGTATCCTTGACGACTTAATGGGATATGCAGCCGGTAACTTACAAGAAAAACCTAAGGTTAATACAAGTGCTATGGATGGTGCTGGTATTCTGAAACATATTCTTGGTGGAAAACAATCAAATGCAATTGACGTAATCAGTAAAATGAGTGGTCTACAATCTGATAAAACTGGAAACTTAATGAGTATGTTAGCTCCTATCGTCCTAGGTATGTTGGGGAAACAAAAGCGAGAAAGCAATCTTGACAATAGTGGTTTATCCGATATATTAAGTCGAACGATTCAAACTGAATCCTCCAAACGAAAAGAACTTGGAATGATTGGAAAGTTCCTTGATCAAGATGGAGATGGTAATGTAGTAGATGATTTAGCAAACATTGGTATGAAAATGTTTGGTAATTTCTTTAAAAAATAAGCTTTCAAATTGAACAAGGATTTTAGATATTAGAAATATTCCAGAAAGTTCACCTTTCACCTAAATTCATTAAACTTCTAAGGTTATAAATCCTTGTTCATAATATATTAATACCAAATTACTCCCCTCCAATTGCTACATAAACAACCACCCAAGCTTTAAAGTCCTTGGTGAATTTTTCAAACCAATTTTCCACACCTGCAGAGACAAAAAACACATTTCCAGTTTTAAACTTGGTAACTATTCCATCAGTTAAAAACCTACCACCCTCGCTGATTATGATATTTAGCTCGCCTTGTGCAAGAGATTTTTGTAAATCTTTTTAAATAGTTTAATTGATGCTGACAATCATTGATTCTCTTTCCTAAACTGCTACAAACCGAATAATATCTCTTAATAGTTTCATTACCTCCTCTGAACTTGCAAGTCGATCTGTTTTTTCATTTCAAAATCCAAAACTAATAATATTTGTTTATTATAATCTTCCAAATGAATGGCATAATCTTCTAGGATAAATCTCAATCGCTCAATTCTATCATCATGAGGAATCTCAGCTCACTTAGACAGTCCCGAATGAAATACTCAATCAAAAATATTTATTGATTCATTTTTTTAAGATATTCTATTTGAAAAAATTGTTCCTATGTTTGTCAAAAAGAAAATACCAAGATGTAGTATGGCAATTTTACCGTCAAAAACCTGACTTTTCCCCAAAATCAATAAATCAGAATCATGAACGTTTTTATAAAAAAGGTTAATTTTACAAAATGAATAAACAAATTTTGAATTTTATACTTTTATTGTCAATCTCATTGTTTTATAGCGCTTGTGGGAATGATAAACCAAGCACTAGTACCTCTGTTTATGATACTCCATCTACTCAACAGCTAGGTAAAACCGGAGTTCTATCAATTGATAATTTGACAGATCAAATAGCTCAAAACCCTGAAAACCCCAAATTATATGCGGCACGAGCTGAAGCATTTTATAATAATGAGGGATATGATTACGCTATTGTTGATATGGCGACAGCTATGAAAATTGATTCTACAAATGCAGATTATCATCATTTACTCTCAGAAATATATTTAGATTATTATAAATCACGATTGGCTTTACAGACTATGAAACGGTGTGTAGCTTTGTACCCAAAAAGAATTCCATCTTTGCTAAAATTAGCAGAAATTCAACAAATTCTAAAAATGTATGATGCCTCTATGATGTCCATCGCAAGAATTATGAAGGTTGAACCTGCCAATCCTGAAGGGTTTTTTATGATAGGATTAAACCATACTTTGATGGGAAATAAAGATGCCTCTATTAAATCTCTTCAAAAATGCGTGGAAATCGACCCTGATCATACAGATGGATGGGTTCTGCTAGGGAAAATATTTGCAGAAGATGCCAACCCATTAGCTGAACAATATTTTGAAAATGCTATTTTAACCGCTCCAAAAAATGCAGATGTCCTTTACAATAAGGCCTCATATTTGCATGATAATGATCAATTAGATCAATCCTCTTCCCTTTTGAAAAAAATAATAAAAATTGACCCTCAATATGCTGAAGCATTTGATCGTTTAGGAGTAATTTATTTAGAAAAAGATTCAACTGATCAGGCCATTATTAATTTTAACATTGCAGTAAATGTAAATCCAGAATTTGGAGTAGCCTATTACCATAGAGCATATGCTTTAGAAAGCAAGGGGGATTTTGAAGCTGCAAAAGCAGATTATGAACGAATCTTAAAATTCAACCCAAACTATGAAAATGCCAAAAAAGGGTTGGAAAGATTAGCTCAAACCACAAATAAATAAGTTTTAAAGCGTATTTTTTAAATAAAAATTCTATGAAAAATCTATTTTCCTTTTTTGTAATTGTATTATTTGCAACATTTTCTGGTTGCTCAGATAAAGAAAATTCAACTTCAACTCAATCTATTGATACAATTCCAAAAGTTGCGGAAGCTACTTTAACGCCCTCAGCCAATATACTTAGAGATACTAATCCTGCTCGTCGATCTAATATGATCGCCAGTACTGCTCGTCAAAAAAAAGATATTAATAATACTTTTCCTTTCGACATTTCTTTGACGAACGCTAAAAAAGAAATTTTGAATTCTGAAAAATCTTTAATGAAAAATGGAAAGCCAACTATTGTGCTTTTTTGGTTAACCACTTGTTATCCATGCCGAATGGAATTGAATGCAATAAAAAAGGTTTACCCCGACTGGAAAAAAGAAGCTGATTTTAACCTAATTGCTATTTCAACTGACTTCAAAAAAAATTATAATAATTTTATAAAAAGAGTAGAAAAAGAACAGTGGCCATGGGACACATTTCATGATACTAATCGTGAATTTAGACTGGTGATGCCTGGAGCTTTGAATGGTTTACCTCAAACTTTTATTTTTGATAAAAATGGTGAAATCGCTTACCACAAAAGAAAATATTCAACAGGTGATGAGATAAAATTGTTTGAAAAAGTAAAAGAATTAGCTGCGATGTAAAATAAAAGGAGATGAGTTTTAATATTCATCTCCTTTTATTTTTAGCCCCTCATCTTCGCTTGGGTCATTTCAGCATAAGTTAAATAATTAAGTTTTTTATCAGACGCAATGACAAAAAGTTTTCCTCCCCCTTCATTTTCAATTTTCACTTCATTAACATCTTGAATAATAACAAAAGAATCTTGACTTGCTTTTTCACCATTCAACTTTACTTCTCCTTCAATTACATAAATCGAATATATTTTTTGTAAATCTGCTGATTTTTCATAAGTACCTTTCTCAAAATCCCATTCTGAAATATTCATTCCTGGTGTATCCATTGTAATTGGAGCACCATCACCTGAATACATTTTGATAGAGATTCCATTTTCGATTTTAACTGGAAAATTTTCATGCCGGTAATCATCATAACTTGCAGGTTTTTGCATGGTTTTTTCTAAACTTGGATCTACCCAGATTTGAAACATTATTGCTCCTTTACCCATTTTTTCTGCATGACTAATTCCTTTACCTGCTCTTATAATTTGGGCATCTCCCTTGTTTAGGTGCTTCCAATCATTTAATTGAGTATCAAAATGTTCAATTTTACCATTCAAAACGAAAGACATAATTTCAAACCCTTGGTGTGGATGTAGACCAATTGTACTTTCTACCTTGGCCTCTGCATATGCCCAATAAAATAAATTTGAAAAAGGCTTTCCCTCTCCCCCATCTTGAGGAAATCCTATGGGTTTGTTTTCGATGATTTCACCACCATTAAATGTACCATAACCTTGATTTTCTTTAGGAATTACTTGAACTGACATATCTCAAATTTAATTTTTAAAAAAAAGAGTGTACATACTTTTATATACAATATAAATTAAAAATAGTTTTACTTAAAAGTTTCTTCAAGCTCCTCTCTTTGTTCTTTTGAATTTTAGTAAAAACCTTTATTTTTGCGCACTTCGATAAAACTTTTCCTGAATAAAAATCGTAAACAAATACAAATATTTAAAATTATAATAAAATGATTAAAATTACTCTTCCAGATGGTAGCGTTCGTGAATACAGTTCAGCCGTTACTGCAATGCAAGTTGCACAGTCTATTAGTGAAGGATTGGCCCGGAATGTTCTTTCCGCAAAAGTAAATGGTGAAGTATGGGATTCCATGCGTCCAATTGAGATAGATTCGACCGTGCAATTATTAACCTGGAATGATAAAGAAGGAAAAAAAACATTCTGGCACTCCTCCGCTCATTTGATGGCAGAAGCATTGGAAGCAGTTTATCCAGGGATCAAATTAGGAACTGGGCCTGCTATTGAAAATGGTTTTTACTATGACATAGATCCAGGTGATAACAAAATTTCTTCTGATGATTTTAAGAAAATAGAAGATAAAATGCTGGAGTTGGCGCGCCAAAAAAATGAATTTATTCGCCAAGATATTTCGAGAGCAGAAGCTTTAAAATTTTTCCAAGATAAAGGTGATGAGTACAAAGTTGAGTTGATTGAAAAAAGAGAAGAAGATGAAGCTTTGACACTTTATACTCAAGGAAGTTTCGTTGACTTATGCCGAGGGCCTCACATGCCTAATACTTCAAAAATAAAAGCAGTTAAATTGATGAAAGTCGCAGGTGCTTATTGGCAAGGCGATGATACCCGAAATCAAATGACTCGGATTTATGGAATCTCATTTCCAAAAAATAAAGAACTCACACAGTACTTACATATGCTGGAGGAGGCGAAAAAACGGGATCACAGAAAACTAGGTAAAGAAATGGAGTTGTTTATGTTTTCTGAAAAAGTAGGTGCCGGACTACCAATTTGGCTTCCAAAAGGTGCTGCTCTACGAACTCGTTTAGAGGACTTCCTGAAAAAAGAACAAATTAAAAGAGGCTATCAACCTGTGATTACCCCCCACATTGCGAAGAAAGATTTATACATAACTTCAGGTCATTATGAAAAATATGGAGAAGATAGTTTTCAACCAATTCACACTCCAAAAGATGGTGAAGAATTTTTATTAAAACCAATGAACTGTCCACACCATTGTGAGGTCTTTGGAGTACGTCCTAGATCTTATAAAGAATTGCCTTTACGAATTGCGGAGTTCGGAACGGTTTATCGATATGAACAAACTGGTGAATTACATGGATTGACTCGTGTAAGAGGATTTACTCAAGATGATGCACATATCTTTTGTACGCCAGATCAGTTGAAAACAGAATTTTTGGATGTATTAGATTTGACCTTACACGTCTTAAAAAAGTTTAGTTATGAAGATGTAACTGCTCAAATCTCATTGCGTGATCCAAATAATAAAGAAAAATATATTGGCTCTGATGAAAATTGGGACAAAGCAGAACGTGCAATTATTGAAGCCACTCAAGAAGTTGGCTTGGAAACAATTACTGAATTAGGTGAAGCTGCTTTCTATGGTCCAAAATTGGATTTCATGGTAAAAGATGCTTTGGGTCGAAGTTGGCAACTAGGAACAATTCAAGTGGATTATAACTTGCCTGAAAGATTCGAATTAGAGTACGTTGGAAAAGATAATGAGAAGCATCGACCTGTAATGATTCACCGTGCACCCTTCGGAAGTATGGAAAGGTTCATGGGAGTTTTAATTGAACATTGTGGTGGTAAATTTCCATTGTGGTTGGCACCTGAACAATTTGCAATTTTACCATTGAGTGATAAGTATAATGAATATGCGTATAAAGTGCAAGATGCCTTAGCTCTTCATGATATTCGAGGAGTCATTGATACTCGAACAGAATCAATTGGTAAAAAAATCCGTGACAATGAAGTGAAAAAAATTCCTTTTATGTTAATCGTTGGAGAGAAAGAAGAAGCGGCCGGAACGGTTGGTGTACGGAAGCAAGGAGAAGGAGATGTTGGAGCAATGCCAATAGATGATTTTGTAAAATATTTTACGGAACAGTTGTAATTATAAATTACATCACAGCAACTTAATTTAAAACAAAAGCATACTGAATTTCCATTCAGTATGCTTTTTTATTTTCATTCACACATTCTAGTATAAGTTGAAACATGTGTTATTAGACTATAAAATATTTAAAATCTCTTATTAAGCTAAATAATCTTTCTATATTTAAAAAGATAGGGATAATTAAATATATTTTCTCTACCAAATTTTTACAAAATGAATACTTACTTTAATATTTTAAAATCAATTTTTACAATTCTAATTTTATCAACTTTGCTTTATAGGTGTACTGGTGAAACAACAGAAAAACAGCACGAGATTGTTAAATCCAAGGATGCCAAAACACTTATGGCTGAATCTTTTGAAAGTTTTACTGGCTTTTGGAATTCGGGTGATGCTCTAGCTGTTGCAGGAGAGTTTACTGATGATGCCGTAAGAGTAATTTCCAATTCTACAGAGCCGATAGTAGGGGGTGAAGCAATAAAAAATTCATTTGTAGCGACATTTTCAGAAGATAGTGACTTAAAAAATAGCCATATCAATGTTACTGTTTCAGAAACGCGTTTACTATCCGATACGATATTAATTGGGGCAGGAACTTATAAAATTTTAGACGCTAATAATACAACTTTAGAAACAGGTAAATGGGGTAATGTGTGGCAGTATAAAAATGGTAAAGTGAAATGTTTACTAGAATCTGCTCACTCAGATTTTAAAGATACAGACACATCTACCAAAGAATTAGTAGCTCTTAATAAATCTATAGTTTCAGATGAACTTCATTTTGATAAAATAGAGGCCTCTGTAGCTGGGTATATTAAACATCTAAATGAAAAAAATGCTGATAGCTTGTCAAAGCTTTTCACAGAAAATGCACTTCAAAATGTAAGCTCAAAAGATGGAATAGTAGTGGGTCGTGAAAATATTAAAGCGACTGAAATCTTTTTAGATGGACAGATTTTAGATGCCAATATCTTAGGATATAGATACCTTGGTGATTCATTAGCAATTGGTTACGGTAACTGGACTCAGCTAGATAAAACAACTAATTCAATGGTGAGAGGTCAATGGGGTAATATTTTTAAAATTGATGGTAATACTGCTTACCTTGAAATGGAATCTGCAGGACTGTCAAAATAAAACACCCTTAATATTTAAAAAGATCTAGAATCATGAGCTTTTAAATTTGAACACTTATTTATGCTCACTCAATAAAATAGTTCTAGATTAGATACTAGATTTGTACTTTCTATGTTGGTTGATAAAAAAAGCTTACTGAATATTCTATTCAATAAGCTTTTTTTTAAAAGATTTGTCACAACATAAATAGAATGTGAAAAAATTAAAACATTTAAAATCGCTTATTAAAAAATTAATTACTATCTTAAATTTCATTATTATATTTAAGAAACCCAAAAGAAGAACTAAATACATTTCCTTCACTAAATTTTTACAAAATGACTACTTACTTAAATATTTTAAAATCAGTTTTTACAATTTTAATTTTTTCAACTTTGCTTTTCAGTTGCCCTGGTGAAACATCAGAAAAAGAACATAATGATTCTGAACAAACGGAAATGAATCAAGATCAGGAAGGAGAAGAAATTGATAAAGATGGAAAAGATGGAGAAGAAATTGATAAAGATGGAAAAGATGGGGAAGAAATTGATAAAGATGGAAAAGAAAATCATGATGGACATGATGGACATGATGGACATGATGCAAAGGTAAAACAAGATCAAAAAGAGGGTGAACAATAATCACCTTATTGAAGATCAAAAATAAAATAATTTTTTATTTTAAAATAACAATCCACTTACAGAATTACTTGTAAGTGGATTGTTATTTTGAGCAGAAAAAAACCTAACTACCACTTTTCGTTAAAATAACTAAAGTTATTCGTTTTTAATTTTCACACAATAAATACTTTTATTTAATTTTAATAAATTTAACCTTACTTTTAATGTATTCTACAGCCAACTCAATACTTTTCCAAAACCTAGAATATTTTTCAACCTAAACAATTAATTACCTATTTTAATTTAAGATGTGAAAGCAACTCCGTCTCTCTCTTAGCTGTTAATCTCATTATAAACGTACTTCATTAAACTATAAAGTATTAGTTGAATTCTTCCAATTTAAAACTCCTCCACCTCCAAAATCCTGTTGAATAAAATCAGTATTTACAGAGCTTTTTATAAAGGCATAGGGGTCTCTTTGAGTAAATGAAATATAGACTACAGACTAATACTCTTTAATACACTATTCTAATAAATCATCAATCCAAATGTTGCTTAATGCCACTTTAATCATATCATCATTTGAAAGATAATATTAAACATATAGCAGAAGTATAAAATTCAGTAATAGTAGAAAACGAGCTATCATTTCTGTACAAATCAATATAATGTATACCTAATGAAGAGAATTCTTTATTTTAAAAAGAAAGATTTTAAATCAAACAGCAATGATGATTATTAAAAGTAAAAGAAAAAAAATTTTGAAACAAAAAAATATACCTAAATTTTATGACCGAATAGCTTGCCCGATTTTTGAAAAAATTGATTTCAGATTAGTCAGGAAATTCAAAATCTGATTTTAATAAACTTTGAGTAGCATTTTTATCTTCCCAAAAATGCCTCTAATCTAGTTTTCACATTTTCCCTCAAATTCATATAAAACAACGAGTAATCATAATTATGATAATTGCCACCCGGCAATAACATCATTCTAAATTGCCGATGTACCGGTTTTGAAATATACAAATACCCATCAGTTCCACATCTTGAAGAAACTTCATTTTCATAAATCGAAGATAATCTTGCCGCCTCAATTTCAGCTACTTCTTTGTCAAGCAAACTATTTAATTTAAAATTACTTTTTACATATTCATTACTAACCGCACCTAAATGTTGGGATGCATCAGCTATTTCATTATCTGATTTCCAAGATATTGGATTAGTTGAGAAGGTCGCTAAATTTGCTCGTTTTTTCCATCCCCATGTTCCATCTTTTTTAGAAAAAGGAAGTTGAGTTCTATCAAGAACCGTTATTGGTTTTGATCCATCTATATAAGTATCATAAGCAATAACACAATGTGTATCGCTAGCACTTTGGCTCGGTTTGATATTTTTCAAATCTTCTTCAAATTTTACTTTTGGGAATTCAAACCCAATTGTATACGCAGCAATCATTCTTTTTACCAACTCTGTTTTATCAATTCTATCTTCCAATAACTTGATCGCATGAACGGTACCTTGGCTATGACTCGCAATAAAAAATGGTCGTCCATCATTAAGGTTATTAATAAAGAAATCAAATGCTCGAGCTACATCTGAGTAAGCAACATCTAATGCCTTTCTACCATTCTTTCCTCCCTCTAAAAAAGAATAAAAAGTCGCTTGTCGATATCGCGGAGCAAAAATCCTACAACACGAATTAAAAACGGAAGCTTGTCCCGACATTATAATTTCGTCTACAATCGTATTTGCCACAGGGTGACTCAAAGATGCATTCCAGTTTTTATTCCCAAAAAAAGTAGTTGGATGTATAAAAAAAACATCTGCTTTCAAATCTTCGGGCTTTGCCTTTTCTACTCCGAGAGGAACAAAACTAGACTTGTTTTCCACCTCTGGATGAGCTGCCCAACTTTGCCGACTTGAATAGTTTGGAGGAGACGGCAATTGATTTTCATTGAAATCTTTCGATGGTCGAACTTGCTGCGCAAAGTTGACCCATTTTCCAACTTTCTCGGCTCTTTTTCTTACTTTAGAAATCTGGGTTTTAATATTTTTGAGTATACTCATAAACATATTTTTCGTCGTCTAATTAAAATATAAAGCACGACACATTATAAAAAAATAATTTACACATTAAAAAAGAAATGTTAAACCTTTAAAAGTATTTTGATTAATTTAAATCGTTTTTTTATATAAGTTTAATACATTTAGATGTATTTTATCATCTTGTTAAAACATGAGATTTTTTTTTTTAAAACCACATTCTATAAATGAGAAAACCTTCAATTAACTTATTTCTAGCATTAATATTAATGTTGCTCCTCCCTTTTTTCATTCAGTCGCAAACTGACACCAGGATCTATAATATCATCGAAAATTCTTCGGCGGAACGAATTGAAAAAGATATTCGCACTCTAGCAAACTTTGGTACTAGACATACTTTGTCTGATACCGTTTCCCAAACTCGTGGAATCGGTGCAGCTCGTCGTTGGATCAAAGCAGAGTTTGATAAAATTTCAAAAGACTGTGGCAATTGCCTCGAAGTTTTTTACCAACGATCATTAGTACCGGCAGAGGGAAATCGAAGATTTGATAAAGATACTTGGGTCGTAAATGTAGTTGCAATTCAAAGAGGAACTGATTATCCAAATCGGTTCATCATCATGTCCGGTGATATTGATTCTCGAATTTCTGACCCATTAAATGGAAAAGATGATTCACCAGGTGCCAACGACAACGCATCAGGAATGGCCGGAACAATTGAAGCGGCAAGACTCTTAACAAAATATAAATTTAAGAATAGTGTGATCTATACTGGTTTGTCTGGTGAAGAGCAAGGACTCTTTGGGGGAAAGCATATGGCAAAAGTCGCCAAAGAAGAAAAATGGAATATCATAGGAGTTTTAAATAATGATATGATTGGAAATATTCGTGGAATTGATGGAGTTATTGACAACCGAAGTTTTCGAATTTTCTCAGAACCAACACCTGTTGATTTAAATGAACAACAGCGAATTTGGCATCGATTCTATGGTGGTGAAGTGGATGGACCTTCTCGACAGCTTGCACGATATATTCATAGAATGACTTCAACTTATATGCCTATGATGAAGCCTAAAATGATTTACCGATTAGATAGATTTGGACGAGGTGGTCATCATCGTCCCTTCAATGATGAAGGCTACGCTGGAATTCGGATCATGGAAACTCATGAAAACTACACTCAACAACATCAAGACATCAGAGAAGAAGATGGAATTAAATATGGAGATGTTATCGAACATGTCAACTTTGAATATGCTTCAAAATTAACTGCGGTAAATGCAATTAATCTGGCAGCATTAGCTTGGTCTCCCCCTGCACCTGAAGGTGTGATGATTGGTGGCGCAGTGCAACCTTCAACTACATTAAAATGGACAACAGTAAATGATGACGATGTAGCAGGCTATAAAATTTATTGGAGAGATACTACCTCTCCACAGTGGCAGTACTCAAAATTTGTAGGAATGGTAAACGAATACTCATTGAAAAATGTGGTGATTGATAATTATTTATTTGGGGTTGTTGCAGTTGGAAAAGATGGACATGAAAGTCTTGTGTCATATCCGACGACTCTTATCCCTCGTCGTAGAAATTAATCAAATCTATGATTTGAAATTATTGTCTGAAGCATATTTTATCAATCAAGATTTGTTTTTGTTTTTTGAGAAAATACAGGATTAGAGAACCCAATAAAAATAGTAGAAAAAGTAGCAAATAACCATTTCATAGATTGAACATCTTAAATGATAGAATTTATTTTACAAAACGAAAAACATTTCAAATAGATACCTTTTGGAAGGAATGTTGGTTATTATCAAGTTAAATCTTTCACTATTTAAAATTCAAAACCAACTGTTTCCTTTCTTTCTCCAATTGCTTCATTTTCACGACTAAATCTATACCATCCATCTCCAATATCCCAATCAATGGACTTGTCTAATCTTTTACCGAAACAATATTAGATAAAGCATTTTGAATTCGTTGTTGTACGACCCAATCAGAAATAAAATTATAAAAAAAGATATCGATAAAACGAGTGAAAGAATCTAAATTTATAGAAAGGTTTAATCGACAAGGATTATATACATCTCATAATTCTATTTCAAAACAATTAAATAAATATTGTGCTTTATGCAATCGAGCACGAGCTCGGTCAATGTTAGAATGATTCACATAAGTTGTCATTCCTCGACCTCCCATCATATCCCAGTTTCCCCAATTTCTGGTATTCCGCAGATAACTCTCCATCTCTTCTAAAATTACGATCACATCTTTCCCAGCACCCAGTGCCTCTATGACCTCTCTTTTTAGATGTCGATTGAAATCAATCTGTTTGGAAATAGTCTATATCCTTACCCCTACAAGAGTACCACTTTTCATTAAATCAATTTCCCTTTTCTGAATTATCTTCTCTGCCTCCGCTGGAATACTTCGTAGTTTTTTTTACTTTTCTTCAAGTACTCCTTTCTCATATTTTAATAGTTCCAATGACTTTTTATGTTCATTTCTTTCAAGTGCTGCTTGAAGGTATTATTGACGTTCTATATCAAGTTGATCTTTTTTACTACCGAGTATTTGTGAAAAAGACCTATGAAATTTAGACTCTCTAGTTGCTTTAAATCTTGGCTATGCTTTTCCAAATTTTTTTTGAACTTATGCAAGAGTCTCGATAACCACTTTTAAGTGTTTTTGGATACAATCAAAATCTTGATATTGCTGAGTCCTTTGTTTAGTTCCCTTTGAAAGTCTTTCATCTTTTTCAACTTTATTTTTTGCAAAAAATAATCTAATTTAGTCTTTTGTAAAGAAAGTAATCTCATTGACTTAAAGAAGTCCTTTAACTTATAATCCGTTTATATAATTCTACTAAACTTTTCATTTTTGAAGAGCAAAAAATATAAAACCGTTCTGTACTTTCCTTTTATTAATTTTTCAAATAAAAATTTGAAAAATTAATACGTTAGCATCTTCATAAAAATATAATTAGCCTTGTTATACAAGGCCCTCTAATCAACAATTTTTCTTTGAATAAGAGGTTGGAAAACTAACACAAATGAGAAAATAGTTGAAATTAATAAAATTGTTTTGTTTCAAGACCATTGTATCATCCAAGAAAATAGGTTTCAGCTATTACAAACTACACCAGTATTAACTCTAATTAAAAAAAAAATTAAAAAAGATCTTTGTAGGAAACTAATGAAGTAATTTGATTTTGGCAAGGGAATTAATTGGAATTTATAATTCAGTGCTTTTATAAATACCAAAGGAGGTATATATTAAAATAGAATCAATTCGACAAAATTTAGGGATATCAAAATATGATACCAATCCTAAAAATATATTTTTAATTATTGGTTGGAAAAGAAAAAATAAAATATGGCTCTAATAAAACAAGTAAAAGGAATCTCCCCTACCTTCGGTAATAATTGTTTTATTGCAGAAAATGCAACTATTGTTGGCAATGTAATCACAGGTAATGATTGCAGCATTTGGTTCAATGCAGTTCTTCGTGGAGATGTCAATAGTATTATCATTGGCAACAAAGTAAATATTCAAGATGGTGCAGTTATTCATTGTACTTATCAAAAGACAAAAACCATATTAGGAAATAATGTTTCTGTTGGTCACAATGCGATCGTGCATGGTTGTCAAGTGGCCGATAATGTTCTAATTGGGATGGGAGCAATTGTCATGGATGATGCAATAGTGGAATCAAATGTTCTTATTGCTGCAGGGGCAGTCGTTTTAGAAAAAGCACATTTGGAATCTGGATTTATTTACGCGGGGGTACCTGCTAAAAAAGTAAAGGCTTTAACTCCCGAAACATTTCAACATTACATCGGACGAATTGCGGATAATTATGTGATGTATGCAAGTTGGTTTATGACTGACTGATAAAGGAAAATTGGAATTTACCTTCTTCTCCTAGAGTCTATATTATATGCAACCATCAATCGGTCATACCTTTGTCCAAAAGGTCGAAAATAAGCCAAAACAGTATACTGATTTTCAGTTTCATACCAATCCCCCTCTAGCTCACTGAGATCTGGAACCCTAGCTCCCTCTTGAGGAACAACTGCATATTTATAATTATAAAAGCCTTGCTTTAAGGTAATGTCTGCCACATAGGCTCTGACTGCCTCTTGGTAGGACATTTTAAACTCATCTTTAATTTGCCAATCTGTTACCGCCCCAAAAATATACACATCTTTATCATAAAAAGGTTCATTCCTTTTTATGGAGAACAATACATTTGCATAATCACTTTCAATTCCATTGGCTATTCCATTTTCCATATTTTGCCTAGCCAAAAGTGCTAATTTTGTATCACGAGTTTCTTCAGAATCTTCATCAGAAAAGGTTAGGTTAACTCCATTATTGTTATTGTCCATATTTCCAATTACGTAACCTCCATTAATATCTCTTTGGTTATATTTAAGAGTGTAAGCTCTTATTTCATCCGGTACCAATGTTACATCATAACCATCGTTATACTCTTCAATTCCTCGTACACCATTTCCACGATAACGCAACGAGCGTAAATCAAAATAGCGAAATTCTTTTCCAGCAAGGAATGATATTTTATCTAAAAACTCATACTTTAATTCATTCCCACTAATATATTGAGGTTCAAGCCCAGCAATTGCATTGTCCCATCTTCCGTTTTGTAATACAGTTACTGTCACTTCTTTTCGAGGGTTATTAATTTGAATTCCTTTATGTAAAATCACAAAATCTATTTCTTGATGTGTCTGTCCTTTCTTTACAATAGATGATCGATTCGCCTCGCCTCTCACACTAAATGAAGGTTCTACTACCATAAATCTTTTTGTCAGAACCAAAAATTTATCATCTTCATTATCATAAACTTTCAAGAGGTAATTTCCAGATTTGCTAAATTGAAAATCCTCATTTGGAATTGTTACCTCATAATGAGTATAATCAATCAAGGTTCTAATCGAAAATTCTATATTTTGAATTCGTTCCTCATTAAAACCTACCATAAATTCTATTGGAGTTAATTCCGAGGGTGTCCAATCTGCATTGCAATGAATAACAGAATAAATATATTCTCTACTCTCACCTTTTAAATCATCAAATGATAAACTTAATGCACCACTTCCTAATTGAATAATTGGGTTACTAATGATCAATCCTGGAGGGTGTAGCTTGACAGATTTAATGTAATCTACATAAGTAAAATCATCAAAAATAAGATCTGAATCTACCTCATCATCTTGTGCCGAAAGGAAAATTGAACTCATAACCAGAAGAAAAAATAAGTGTATTTTTCTCATCAAAAAATTTATTTTTTTTTTACAATGATAGAACTGTTTTGGCCTAGACTTTATTTTTTAAAATGACAAAAGAAATAATTGACTCAATTTAAGAGATTTGTGAAGATACTTCTTTACTTTTCAATTCTATAAAATCACTTTTACCTTAAAAATTTAAAAAAATATCTTATGACACTGAAAGAAATTTTACTCTTCCCCATGGCATTCTTTTACATATATGCTGGATATTCTCATTTCAAAAAAGCATGGTTTTTTTATAAAATTACTCCTCCTGTTTTACAGCCTTGGAAAAAAACCATAAACACAATTGTGGGTATCGCAGAAATTGCAGGGGGTATTGGCTTGCTTATTCCTCAAACTCGATCGGCCGCTGCAATTGGAATCATCTTATTATTAATTGCTGTTTTCCCCGCTAATATATATATGTTGACTTCCAAGGGTGCAGGTATGAAAATCAAAAATTGGTTTCTTTGGTTAAGGCTACCATTACAATTAGTACTTCTTGCTTGGGCTTTTTGGTATGTTTAACTCCAAACACTTAATAAAACAATTATTGGAAGGAGGTCATTGCCAATGATATTTTTGATTTTTTCCAAATTCAAGTTCAAAAAAATCAGTATTCATAAATGAGCAGGAAAATGTTAGAATTATTATTCTTTCCTGAGAACCTTCTGATAGAATTTTGAAGGTTCTTTTATCCAAAAATACTTTCCGTATCCTTGCTACTATCAAAAACTCGAATTGCAATCACCTCCGCTTCCGCTGTAATTTCACCATTTGATTTTGCAATGCACGACATCACCACCTTCCTACCTTTTATTTCTTTGACCTTTGCTCGTAGTTCGATTGGTTCCGTGTTAGAAGTTGGTTTTAAATATTTTACCAAAATAGTTCCTGTTGCATATCGATAAATGGGTTGGCTTTCCATCGGGCGATTTTCGGCTTGATATGCTGCAGCCATCGCAGTACACATAGTATGACAATCAATCAAAGTTGCTAATATTCCTCCATTCAAAATTCCTTTCCAACCTTGATACTTCTCTTGCGATTCCCAAATGCATACCGATTCAAAACCTTCCCAGTAACTACTTATTTTTAATCCTTGATGATTCTCTTTTCCGCAGCCGAAACAAACATTCCCTGGCATATGATTTTGGAAATAATCTTTCTCTCTCAAATTTTGCATTTTTTAAGTCAATTCCTAGGCTAAAAGTTATTCTCACTATTTGTTTTCATAAATTTTAAATTCCAATCCTGCATTTTCTTCTAACCTCTGTAACAATGCGTCCCCTAAAGCAACCGAAGGCGTCAATACCCCTGCAACTTCAGGTGTCTTATTTTTATCCAAAGCCAAACATACTGCACTTTCTGCCAACATTTTACAAGTGGAGCCATAACCTGGATCTCTATCTCCAGTAACGCTTCCTTGAATTAAAGTTCCATCTTCTAATTCTCCGATAAGTATCATTTTATAAAAACCATTCTCTCGTTTTTCCTTTGATGGTCCTTCTCCTGGCTTTGGTAAAAATCGATTCATGATATTTCTCATAAATGAATTAGGTTTGGCAGTCATCATTAATCCGGTACCTGCTAACAACATTGTTCCTTTTGCTCTCCCTGAAAACCCAGGACCAGTCATCATGGCTTCATTATACTGGAAATCTTTTCCGTAAGGGAAGTCCTGAAGAGCGTGACTCCGTCGAACTACTCGAGTATTAATTGTAGACATAATAAAAGGAGCAATCCAAGATTTTGCATCTTTATCATATTTTACACTCTTCAAATCTGAACCATCCTTCCCCTCTTGCTTACCTTTTGGATTTAAGCCGTAAGGATTCAATAAAGTCCCATAAATTGATTTATCATTTTCTGCCTCGACTAGGACATTACTCAAACTTGCATATGTTCCACCACTCATTTCTCCTTTCATTGCTCTAACTCGAAGTTTGATTTTTTGACAATACTCTCCTTTAAGGTGTTTTGATTTTTTTTGTAAAAAATAGACCCCCATATCAGAAGGAATCGAATCAAATCCGCATGTATGAACAATTCTAGTTCCATTTGAATGAGCAGTCTCTTGATGTTGATCAATCATCTTCCGCATCCATTGAACTTCACCTGTAAGATCACAATAATCAGTTTGATATTTGACACAAGCTTCTACTAGTCGAGAACCATATTGAGCATAAGGACCAACAGTTGTACAAATTACTTTTGCCCGTTGAACCATTAGTTCGAGTGAATCCATTTTCTCACTATTAGCAATAACGATTGGAATTTCTTCCGCACCCAGATCTTTTTGAATTCCTTCTAACTTTACAGCATTCCTTCCTCCCATTGCCCATTTTACAGAACCATTCACACCATATTTATTCAGCATGTATTCAACAACTAATCTCCCTGTAAATCCGCTTGCTCCCCAAAATATAATATCGAATTCTCTATTTTTATTCATAAGTAGGCTTTTTAGTAAAAAAATTATAAAAAATCGAATTTACTATTTATCAACCTAAAATTTCAATTATATTTGCGTTTTCAAAACAAGATTAATTATTAATAAAATATACCTTAAAAAAAATGTTACACCAATTAAATAATTTACCAGACGAAGAATTACAAGAATTATACGATGCTATTCCAGTAATTACCTTATTGATTGCAGGTGCTGACGGAGATATCGAGGGTTCAGAATTGGAGCAATCAGAAAAAATTACAAAAATACGAGGTTTCTCAGGTGGCGAGATCATGCAAGATTTTTATGACCATATTGGTAAAGATTATAAGGAAAGATTAACTCGTTGGGCAAAAATAGTTCCAAAGGATACCGCAGAACGAAATGCAGATCTTTCTGCTAGACTAGAAAAATTAAATCCAATTTTAGCAAAGTTGACTAATCATTTAGGTGCTGAGATGTACCATAGCTTCACCACTTTTGCTAAACATGTTGCCAAGGCCTCAGGTGGTTTTTGGGGATTTGCAAGCATTAATAAGGAGGAGGCCGAACTGATTAATTTACCAATGATAACACCAATTATTAAAGAAGAAGAAGGAGGAATTCAAGCTTAGTATTTTTAACTACTAAAAAAGCTGCTACTGATTTTTATATTTGTAGCAGCTTTTTTTATTACTCTAAAGGAAATTAATAAGCCATATAATAGGAGATTTAATAGAAGGTTAAAATCTTGATTGAAATATCTTGGTAGATAATTTCCTGTTTTTTTACCGAATGAAAAGAATAAATTGCAGCAAAAAAATCTCCAAATTCTATCAAAATAAAAAAGAATGAATATTTCATCCGAAATAATTTACTTTTGTGGAATAATTACAACAATACATGGAAAACAACGAGAACCTACTAGGCGTCATTTCTACTCTTCTACGATGGCGAAAACCTATCATAAGAATTTGTTTAATTGCAGGGATTGGCACTGCTCTAATCACTTGGTTTGGCCTTGATGATTATTACCAATCAACCACTGTTTTTTATGCTGCAAGTCCTGATTTGGGTAAGCCTGAAGCAGTTGGAGAGATCGAAAGAGATCGAGATATTTATGGTGAAGATACAGACAATGATCGACTGCTAACTATTGCTCAATCTAATGAATTAGTGACTTATTTAATTAAAGAATTTAAACTTTATGATCATTATGAAATTGATCCTAGCAAAAGGAAATCAAAAGATAAAGTTCGTAAGAAATTTCGAAAATTATATACTGTCGAAAAAACTAAATATGAAGCAATTGAAATTGCTGTAGAGGATAGAGATAGTATTAAGGCTGCCGAAATCGTGAATGCTGCAAGAATTAGAACAACCGAAATTGCTCAAGCCTTGATCAAAAATGGTCATTCTAAAAGAATGAATTCATTGCAATCTACTATCAAGGAAAAACAACAATCGCTTTATATTCTTGGAGATAGTCTTTCAAAAGTTAGAAAAAAATATCAAGTTTTTAATACTGAAACTCAAGGAGAATTATTAGCACAAATGGTTGCTAAACAAAGAGGCCAGTTGATCGGTACAAAAGCAAAATTAGAAGTTTTAAGATCAAGTGGAAGTGTCGCTAAAGACTCTGTTATTTTCTTAAAAGCCCAAGTTAAAGGTTTCGAGGAAGAAGTAGAAAGTTATGAAAAAGACTTAGCTCTTTTTAATAGTGGAATGTCATTGGTCAATGAGTTAGAAGATGAACACCAAGAAGCACGAGAGCAAATCAGTATTGATCGGGAGCGATTCAAACAACTTAAAGCAAGTTATGATTCTTATATTCCAACTATTATGGTTGTCGAAAACGGAACTGTCCCAGTCGTAAAATCTCGACCAGGTCGTGCCTTAATCACTATTAGCGCAGTTATCATCGCTTTTATTTTAAGCTTGATTGGCGTTTTAATCTTGGAAAACTACAAAGATGTGGATTGGAAAAAACTATCTGAATAACTGTGAATGGTTAAAGGTCAATTTTTATAATCTGCTCTTCGCCATTATATACTAACAATTAACTATCAAGAATTTTGTTTGCAAAACTGCTTGGCATATCGACAGAAGGTGTTTCTCAAAAATTATTTGTGATTTTTGGAGCGATTGTTTTGTTGTCTTTGTTTATTGGAGCAGCAACTAATTTTTATTTTTTAGCATTATTGCCTGTGGTGGTTTTGATTGGGTTTGTGGCAGTAGTAGATTTTAAAAGTTTATTTTTTCTTACCTTATTTTTAATTCCTTTTTCGGTAGAAATGACATTGCCTGGGGGTCTTGGAACAGACTTTCCACCCGAGCTATTAATCATCGGATTGATGCTCACCTATCTTTTGTACTTCGTCAAAAATTTAAAAAACATTGGAAAACAGTTTTACAAACATCCAATTACGATCTTTGTGATTTTGCATTTGCTTTGGACATTTATCACGACTATTCATTCTTACGATTATTTAGTTTCTGTAAAATTTTTACTCGCAAAATTTTGGTATGTCTTTGTCTTCTATTTCATGGCCGGGCAACTTATCAAGGCAACCAAGGATTTTAAAAAACTATTTTGGTTTTTCTTCTTTCCCATTTTCATTACAATATTTTATGTAATGATTCGACATGCTGCAACTGGTTTTTCCTTTAAAGAAATCAACTTTTGTGTTGGCCCATTTTATCGAAACCATGTGATGTATGGATGTATTGTTGCGCTATTTTTACCCTTCATTTGGTATGTCAAAAAATGGTATCCCAAATATTCTAAGACCTGGTGGTTTTTAATCGGGGCACTTTTAGTTGGTTTATTGGCGGTACAGTTATCATACACACGAGCTGCTTACGTTGGAATTGCAATAGCGATTGTAGCAGTGCAAATCATTCGTTTTCGACTGATGAAGGTCGCGGTTGGTTTAGCTATAGCGATTGCCTTGGGAGTTGTTATACACTTGATTACCGACAATTCCTACATGGATTATGCCCCTGAATTTAAAAATACAGTCACCCATAATCAGTTCGATAATTTGATTTCAGCGACAGCAAAAGGAGAAGACATTTCGACGATGGAAAGAGTTTATCGCTGGGTCGCTGGCTATCAAATGAGTCAAAAAGAACCATTGACAGGTTTTGGGCCTGGAAATTTTTATGGTTTTTACAAAGGCTACACCGTTACTAGTTTTGAAACTTATGTGAGTGATAATCCTGAACAATCAGGAATTCATAATTACTATTTGATGTTGATTGTAGAACAAGGTTTTATTGGAGCGTTTTTATTTTTGTTGATGTGTTTTTACTTTTTGATCCGAGGAGAAACCGTCTATCACAAAACTAAAGATCCGATGAAAAAACATATCGTGATGACAGTAATTTTAACTGTGATTATTATTGATTGTTTGCTATTGATTAATGATATGATCGAGACAGATAAAATTGGGTCTTTCTTTTTTATTTGCATGGCGGTGTTGGCTAATATGGATGTGGAAAATTCGTTAATTGGATCAAAAAAAAAATAACCTAGTAATATTTGTAGTATAAAAAATAGCATTCACAGTTCCTAAAAACAAACAAATCTGATTTAATTTAATTTAGCATTTTCCATCCTTTTTAATACACTTATTATCATTCTCTAGAATCCCTCCACTGTTTTTATAAGAAAAAAACCATCATCCCCTTTTCTTTGGTACAGAGGCATCAAAATCAAACTATCCTCTTTTGCTACTACATTTCCATTTTTATCTGTTCCTAAAGTTTCTCCTTTTTTGACCGCTTGGAAATTTTTATAATTAGGCGCCATATTAAAATTATCTCCTGGCATAATTTTATGTGCAGAAATCAACTCAGCGACTTTAGGAAGATTTTTCGAGTACTCAATTAAAATAGAATCGTGTCTATTTTCTACATGTAATTCTTCAACACAACCAATCGTTCGCATGCAGTTGGTCAAAGCCGCAATCGCTCTATTGACCGAAAGTTGCTCCTCATGTTGCCCTGATTCAAAAGTTACCGCAACGGTATCCGGTTCAAAATTTTCATTATTAAAATAATGCAACGTCGTTCCTTTTACTCCTTTCAATAAACCTCTGATGACAGGCGCATGCAATTCTATTGCGATCCGAATACTCTCCTCCGTTTCTTGAGGAATAGAAAAAATTCCTCCAAAAGCAGTCGTTGTATGCAAATCTAAAAAGACTAATTTTTCTGGTTGATACATTTCAATCTCATGATGAATAACTTCCAATATCTCTTTTATCTCTAAATCTTCCTCATCCAAATCTTCCAATTTCGAGTTTTGTATTCGAGCCACATTTCCTAGAGTCCATTGCCGATTTAAATCCCGATTAATATATCTCACTCGTTTTTCAGTTGCTCTAGTATTTCCAACTAGTCCAACTAATCTTCCACAAAAATGAAATTCTGGATTTGTGATAGGTTCCACTTCAAGCATCTTAAACATCAAATCCAAGGCCTTAATACCTGCTGGTTCATTTCCATGCATTGCTCCAAAAACAATTAACAAAGGGCCTTTTTTACTCCCTTCATGGCTTCCAATGTATCGTTCATTCCCCATAATTCTTAATTAATTTAATTTACTATCACTTTTCTACACATCGAGTATTAAATATTTCAACTACTCGGCATTGGATTTTATCAAAAAAATATAACCTATCAAGCTAAAAGATTTACAACACGATAAAAAATTTCATCTCTCACTTTCCAAGAATCCAAAAAGTACTAAAGTAGTTATTTGAAATTCAATGATTTCTTGTCTCTGTAGACTCAATTTTAAAAAACCTTTTTTCAAATCCAATAAAACTAAAATTAAATGATGTTATGAACCTGATAATTCTGAATAAATAAACCACCTCTATTTGTATTACCTCCTAATAATTCTTGATAGGTAAATTGACACCTGAGATTAATTCAATTTTAGCAATTACGGATAAACATTGGACCTGAAAAGGCATCTGATAAAGTATTCTTCTAAAAAATAAGAAAAAAGTACGGTGAGTAATTTTACTCTGCTGGAATTCTTAGCTTAATTTTTTTATCAGATAGATCAGATCCAAATTTAAATAAAAAATTCAATTTGATATGACGCGAGTATGCTATCTTTACGTTAGAGTTGGCTTTAATCTGTCAAAAAAAAAGACTACCATAAACCCGTAGCTAAGAAAAATGTCTAAAAAAATAACATATTTACAATTTTGTGAAAAAGAAAAAGAGATTCCAATTTTTTCTCAACCTTGGTTATTGGACTCAGTTTGTGGAATAGATGGTTGGGATATTTTAATAGTTAAAAGAGGAAATGAGATAGCTGCAACAATGCCCTTTCAAGTTCGAGAAAAATATGGTTTGCGATTGCCTCGTATGCCACTTTTCGTGAAATATTGGGGTCCTTATTTTCCAAAAAAATTTCGATCGCCTAAGCATCAGCAAAGATTAATGCGTGAATTAATTCACCAATTCCCATCATTTAATTTGTTCGAACAATATTTCCATCCTTCGATAAAAAGTTGGTTACCTTTTCTTTGGGAGAAATTTGAAGGAACAGTTCGCTACACTTTTAAGATTGACTTAGAAGAGGATTCAGAAAAAATATTTTCTAAACTTCATGGTGGATACCGAAATACTAACATACCAAAAGCAAAAACCATAGTAAAAATCTCAACAGATCGAAGTCTTGAAGATTTTTACTCAGTCCAACAAAAAACATTTAATCGACAAAAATTAACCATGCCGTTCTCATTCGAAGTTTTAAAAAAATTAGACTTGGCATTGAAAAAAAATAAATCAAGGGAAATATTTTTTGCTGTGGATGAGGATGAAAAAATCCATTCAGTAGTTTATTTGATTTGGGATGAAAACACAGCTTATTATCTAATGGCTGGGGATGACCCTGATTTGAGAAATAGTGGAGCAGGAATTTTGACAACTTGGCATTCAATCCAATATGCTAAAGAAACCTTAGGCAAAAAAGATTTTGATTTTTTAGGAAGCATGATCGAACCAATAACTAGAGTTCGAAGAAATTTTGGGGCAAAACAAATTCCATATTTTGAAATAAAAAAATATAACTCGAAGTGGCTAAAATTAATCCACCGTTTTTTTAAATCATGATGAGTTAAAAATAACTCACATACCCAAAATGTGATTTCACACTCCTAAAATCAAATGGGTTACCTCTCTGCTTTCCTACTGCCAAACTAAAAGCAAAAACACCAATTCCTGTTTCGAAGGTTATTCCTGCTCCTATTCCGACTGGCGAATCATACTCCCGTGAATCTATAGTTATATTTTCTACATAACCATAATCTCCAAATGCAAAGAGAAAAGAATTTTGTCCAATCAACAATCGATATTCTAAAGTTCCAATCACATAATTAGTTGTAAAAATGGATTCCTCATCAAAGCCTCGAAGCAATCTATTTCCACCTAGTCGAAATTGCTCATTTCTAAAAATAGGTGATTGCGAAATAATCCATCCTGAGGTAACTGAACTCTTTATTGTACTTCGTTTAAAAACTGGAAAGTACTTTTCAACCTTTCCCTCCAACTGATATTGAAAAGTCCGTAAGGTCAAAGAATCATATAAACTCTGAAAAGTAAAATTAGGATCAGAAGTCTCTAATCCAAGAATAGTATTATTTTCTTTGATGCGTTTAAAACCTGCGCCTACTCGTAGAAGTGTTCCCCACCCTTTTCGAGGATTGAATCGATAATCTAGTTTTTGCAAATTATATTCAAGCCCAAAAACAGAATTAGTGAGATCTAATTCCTCTGGTAATTTTTTAGCAGCGATGATTTGAGATTCATTAATTGTCAACAAATTTGTTCTTCGAGTATTCCATAATACTTTTAAATAATTCCCCCCTTCTAACAAATATTGAACTCCAAAATCTGATTCGACTTGTAAAAAAGAGGAATCTTTTTTATAAAGATCAAATTTAAAATCTACACCAAATGGAAAGTTTAAGATGTATGGATAAGTAAATTGTAATTCTAATTCTTGTGTTCCTGGAGCAAGTTGTTGAAACTCTGCAAAGATTCTCTCGCCCAATCCAAATTGATTTTGCATATCTGCATTAAATGTCCCGGTGATTAAAAAATTTCGCTGGGATGAACTAGCTGAATTATTTGTTCGGGGTAAAACCCCAACTAAAAAATCAAATCGACTCACTTTCTTTTTTTTCAAAAATAAATTAATCGTTGCTTTATTCCCTTTAAAAGTAATTGTCAAACCTTTTCCTTCTTGTTGGACAAAAGGGAGTTCTCGGATGCGTTGCAGAACCTTATCGATTTTACTTTTATCATAAAGATCTCCATTTTTGAAACCTAAATAATTTTCAAGGTATTGAGGGGAAATTTTTATTACGCCCTTAATTTTAATCCCATCAATTATAATCAATCTATTTTTTTTCATAAAAAGCTGGGCAGCAACTTTCCCTTCCTTTATTTTAATATTTTTTAAACCAACTTCTGCAAATGGATATCCATTATTTTCAGCGTAAGTCAGCAATGATTTTTGCAATTTTAACACTTCTTTATAATAAAAATCTTTGTTTTGATATAATCTTTTCCTAAAACCGATTTGTTCCAAAAATGCAGATTCGACATTTCCATTTTCGAGGCTCGCCCATTCGTATTTTTTGCCGATAAAAATTTTTGCGAAAAAAGTTTTCTCGAAACGATAAATACTATCAATTGATGCTTCTAAATAGGCATTGGCATACAATTGTAACAATATATTATTCAATTCATTTCTGACGGAAAGTGAGTCAGAAAATGATGGTTGAATTTCGAATTGTTTTTTTATAAATGTTACCGTTTGATCGATAGATTGTAATTTTAGGTTATAGCGAGTTGGTCTTTGGGCAGATAAGCTTATTGAATAAAGAAAGGAGAGGACAAAAATACAAGCGGGAATATTTAATAAAGAGCAAGGGTTCAGGAAGCTTAACGAACTTTTATATTCGATACTTTTTGAATAAAAACTCATTGATTTAACACCAATATTTCTTATCTGTTTCATTAAATATTTAAACGTTGAATTTTGAGAAATATGTTTTAATTTAAATTAATACTTTTGTAGCTATGAGTGGAATTTATATTCATATACCTTTTTGTAAGCAAGCTTGTCATTATTGCAATTTTCATTTTTCGACTTCGATGAAGTACAAATCGGAAATAATTAACGCAATTTTAAAGGAAATCGAGTTACAAAAAAACTATCTCGCCAACAAAAACATCAAAACAATATATTTTGGCGGAGGAACTCCCTCTCTCTTAAATGAGCGAGAGTTAAATCTTTTTTTTGAGAAAATAAATCAACTTTTTCACATTGAAAAAGATGCTGAAATTACACTCGAAGCAAATCCTGATGACTTAACTTTGGAAAAACTACGACAACTCAAATCTACTCCAATTAATCGGTTAAGTATAGGTGTTCAGTCTTTTGCCGAAATAGACCTTAAATCTATGAACCGTGCTCATAATGTTAAAGAGGCAGAAAGTTGTATCCAAAATGCACAATCATTGGGCTTCAATAATTTAACGGTAGATTTAATTTATGGTTCTCCTTCCACATCAAATGAACAATGGAGGAGAAATGTTCAAAAATTATTTGACTTCGAAATTCCACATCTATCCTGCTATTGTTTGACTATCGAGCCTGGAACAGCACTTGATCATTTTGTTAAAAGAGGAAAAGCACAACCTGTAGATGATGAGAAGTCTGCACACCAATTTGAGGTATTGATGCAAATGATGGAGTCTAATGATTACCATCATTATGAGATTAGTAATTTTGCTAAACCGGGAAATTATGCCCGGCACAACTCTAATTATTGGTCAGGTGTATCGTACTTGGGAGTTGGCCCATCAGCTCATTCTTTTAATGGAAAAAGTCGTCAATGGAATATTGCCAATAATGCGTTATACTTAAAAGCAATCGATTTTGACAAAAATAACATAAACGAAAAAGGAAGTCGATTCGAAGTAGAAATTCTTTCTTTAAAACAACAATATAATGAATATATAATGACGGCTTTACGAACAATGTGGGGCTGTAATTTGGGGAAAATAAGGACTTGGGGAGATGATTTTGAAAAATACTTTTTAAAGTCATCGGAGGTATTCCTCAAAAATGGAACGTTGAAACAAGATAGAGGTTCTTTTGTTCTGACAAAAAAAGGGAAATTATTAGCTGACAATATTGCAATGGAACTATTTTTTGAAACTTAAATTAGTGAGGTTCCATTGGTTTAACCTATTAGAAAAGTGGTCATCGATCTTAGTCGATGACCACTTTTTAATTTTAAACAAGTTCATTTAAAGACCTGTCATTTACAATTATTTTAGGATAAATGCATCTTCTTTTGTAATTGGAAAATGATAATCCGCCTCCTCTTTCAGAATTTGCGCTGTTGTTTCCTCCACCGAACAAATTTCTACTCGCACTCCTCTTGACTTCAGGTGACGCACCAAATCTACATAATCTGAATCACCTGATAGAATGATAATTGTATCTACTTTCTCTGCAATTTGGGTTGCAGTAATCGTCAAAGGAATATCTGCCGACTTATAACAAGGCATCACTGATCCATGAAAAAGTCGGTGTAATCGCTCTGCTAATTTATCCGAAATATTTAATCCTTCTCGAAAATAAATTAATCGACTCAATCCTCTATCCATCAAAATTCTTGGAATTAAGACATCAAAGTTTACAACTGCATTTTTATTATTAGTTAATTTGGTTAGACTTATTTCTATATTGTTGCCATCAATTAGAACTGCCACATTTTGGTGTATTCTTACTTCTGCCATTGTAATTGGTTTTATTTGGAATTAATTGAACCACAATCACTACTTTAGATTTTATTTTCTATCCAATAATAAATCATGATTCTTGGTTTGTTTTACCAGTTGAACGAACAAGTTACTAATTATGTTCTACCTTTTTAGTGACAAAATACATGTCAATTTCTCCAATGTGTTTTACCATTACTTTTCCTCGGTGTTCACAATCAAAATTATTTTTTACCAATTGATAAGTTGATTCTGAAATATTGACCTTTTTCTCTGCCCCATTTTGCTCCATCCTGGATGCTGTATTAACTGTATCACCCCAAATATCAAAGGCGAATTTTTTAATGCCAACAATCCCTGCCACTACTGGTCCAGTATGCAAACCAATTCTTGCCTCGAAATAAAGTTGTCCTTTACTCTTTTTATCCAAAGCAATATCCTCCAAAAACTCTTGAATTTCCAAAGCAGCTAAAACCATTTGGGAAGCACTTTTTTCATTTTTCACAGACATCCCACTTACACACATATAAGCATCTCCAATAGTTTTTATTTTTTCTAATTCATATTTTTCAATAATTCTATCGAATGCTTTAAAGTAAAAATCAATTTCATTAACCAATTGCTCAGGACCAAGATCTTGGGAAATTTTTGTAAAATCTTTAAAGTCAGAGAAAAACACGGTAACCGAATCGTGCCGCTTAGCTTTAGCTTTTCCATATTTCTTTAACTCATCAGCTGTTTTTATCGGTAAGATATTTAACAATAAGTCATCTGATTTTTTCTTTTCTCTTTCTAACTCGTTAGTCCTAACTTGAACTTCTCTTTCTAGCTCTTTTTCATTCTCCTCTAGCGAATAAACCCGATACCTATAAGCTAAAAATAAAACTCCTACTCCAAAAGTTCCACAACATAAAATAAACCACCACGTTTTAAAGTAAGCTTGGTGGACTTTTAATTTTATAATTAATTCTTTTTTGTTCCAATCATTCTTATTTGCTGCAGCTCTCACTTTAAAAGTATAATCTCCTGCAGGAATTCCGTTGAATCTTGCTGTTGTTGCACCAGAAGCTTCAGACCAATCACTGTCATAACCTTCCAAAATATAACTATAAATAATCTCTGAAGGATTTTTATAATTAGTTAAAGCGAAATTAAAAACAAAAAACTTATCTTGATAGGTCAACTCAAAAGGCTGATAGGAAGATAGATCATTTTTATAATTTACCATCTCTCCTTTAACTCCATCTAATTTTGAAAAGGAAGTAAGAATCAAATTTGCTTCTATTATTTTTTTTTCTTTTAAAGACAAATTATTAGGATAAAATGCATTGACTCCTTTGATACTCCCAAAATATAACCTTCCATCTTGAGTTTGATAAAATGAAATTCGATTAAATTCATTAGTCGTTAAACCATTTTGTTTATAAAAATTAATGAAAGATTCATTAGCTATACTCATCCTTGAAATCCCGACATCAGTACTCATCCAAAGCGCAGTATCTCCTTCCGACAAAAGGCCATTGATGAAATTATTGGGCATTCCATTTTTAATGGAAAAAGTTTGGATCGTTTCTTTTTGAATATCTAATTTTTGCATTCCTTGGGCTGTACCGATCCATAAGTTACCATTGTTATCTTCATAAGTAACATTAATTCTGTTGCTGATTAATTTTACTAATGAACTCGAATCATTTGTATAATGAGCCATAACACCTTGCTTTGAATCAATTTTATATAGCCCATCATTTAAAGTTGAAAGCCAAATGTAATCTTTAGTTTCACCTTGATATAAGTATGCTGCATCAAGTTCTGAAGTGTCAATGAGTTGGTGATGATCTTGAAATTCTTTTAACTCTTTAATCTCTGGATTGTATATATAGATCCAATTTCGATAGGCAAACCATAGATTATTCTCTTTACTAACAATACAAACTCCAAGATCAATGGAGGGTTTATTAAAAATAGTATCTACCTTTTGTGTTTCTAAATCTATCCGTCTTCCATTTCCTGTCCAAAGGGCATTTTTATAATAGGTCAATCCAAAAGGAAAATTAAAATAATCGTTTCGAGGGAAAAGAGGTTGTGGAGTATCTTCTCCATTCTTTAAGATGTGTATAGAATTGTAATAACTAAAATAAATATTTCCTTCTTCGTCTTCAGTAATACCTCTAATACTACAAAAACCATTTGTACAATATTCACTTCCTTCCGCTAAGTAATTATCAAATATCTTTTCAGAATGTGTGATTTTTATAACACCATACTCTGAAGCTGCCCATATTATTCCCATCTCATCTTGAAACAAGTGTCGTATATTACAATAATTATCTGTTAATTCTTTTATTTCTAAACGATAATCCGTTAGTCTTCCCGTCGATTTTTGTAAATAAAATAAAATACCTAAGCCGCCAATCCAAATATCTCCATTCTTTTCAACCAAAAGTGAATTAGTGGTTTCACTATTAGAAATTGACTTTGTAACAGGATGTACACGGAATTCATTTTCTCCTTTTGATAAGGAATATAATAGCCCATCATCCATAATCGCCCAAAGAGTTTCATCCTCATCTATTTGCATCTGAACGATCCATGTCTTATTGTTTGTCTCTTTTGGAAAAGTATATTGTTGGATAATCGTTCCCTCTTTGTGTATTTTTAAAAGTTCGTTAGAACTATTTGCAAAATAAATATGTCCATGTGCCCAAATCATTGCTCGTTTAGATGAATTGCCTTTGCACTTCATCACATCTTTAAGTTGGTTATCGTTCCCTAATTTTTGTAAAAAAGATTCGCCTCTATCTTTTTGGTAAGTGATATTCCAAATATTTCCATCGTCATCCTGTACAAGACTTCCAGGTGTTCGGTTTTTATTATAATCGATACTTTCCTTACTGGTATTAACTTTTTGATATTGGTAATTCCGTCCATTAAGCCTTATCAGATTATTCTCTCCTGCCATCCAAATCATAGTGTCAGATGTCACGAGTAATTCGGAAACATAATTTTGAGGAATATAATTTTCTTTGGATAAATTATTAAAATGAGTGAATCTAGTTCCATCATACTTATTGAGTCCATTGATTGTTGCTACCCAAATATATCCATATGGATCCTGTTGAATTTTGAATGCATTCCTATGACTAAGACCCTCTTCAAATGAAAATAGCTTAAAGTCTATTTTTTCTTTTTGAGAAAAAACAGCTGTAGAAAAAAATAAACTAAAAAGTAAAAGTAGATTACACATAGTTTGTGAAAAACTTAATCCTTAGACAAATCATGATTTTTGTGAAATTCACTTTAAAACCAACTCTTCTATTAATCGTTTCTGATTCCAATTTGACTTGACTGCAAAAATTTATTTAAGCAGGGAAAACTTAAATAGGTATTTTTTGAAATAAAATGGAAATTAGGTATTTTTTTTCCTAGAGAAGAAACAAAGAGACACATTTTTTTTGGAGTCATCTATAAAAAAAGGTTCAAGTCAATAATTGACTTGAACCTTTTTTATCCTATTCTGAATGATTACCTTAGGACAGTAACGTTTCCTTTTTCTTCATATGTTTTCCCATTCACACATCTTACTTGTAGATAATAACCATAAACATCTGAACTAACTGCCTCTCCATTATGTGTTCCATCCCAAGCTGATTCAACGCTATTTCCTTCAAATACTTTTTCTCCCCATCGATTGTATATCACAAAATAGACCTCATCCACAATTACACTTTCTACCTTCAAAATATCATTACGACCATCACCATTTGGACTAAACACGTTAGGGAAAAATACATATGGTCTCTCACAAATATCAAGAACTGTAACGAGGACACTTGTAGTTGCATTGCAAACAATATCAGAAGTACTATCTTGTACAACTACAAAATACTCTGTTGTCTCTGTCGGCATTGCCTCAGGAGATTTAATTTGATGATCTCCTAGTATTGATCCTTTTGGACTCCAGTCATAATAATAAAAATCATCGTCATTGACTAGATCCACATTTAACTGAACTGTTTCTCCTAAAATAATAGTGTCAGGATCAGCTGTCGCTGAAATGTTACTTAAAACATCGATGATTTCAACTTCAAATGTCTTTTCTCCCTCACATCCATACTCATTGGACACAATTAGTGTATACACACCAGAATCTGGTGGCAAAAATGTAATACTTGCACCCATCCCTATGGCCACACCATTCGGATCAAACCATTCAAATAACAAAAATTCTCCATTAGATGCAGCTCCTGCTTGAACAGTTAATGAGTCATTAATACAAACAACTTTTTTATCAATTAAGGCGATAATAATCTCCGCAGTCCCAGTAAAAATACTATCAACAGTCGGACATTCATATTGATCATCTATCGCTTCTACATAAAAATACTGTGGTACATCTACATCAACTATAAATGTAGGGGAATTAGCAATTATTGAACCTAATGGATATTCGTTATACCAATTAAAGCTACTTGCTAAAGTACTAGATGCTTCTAAGGTCACTAAACCATCTTCACATAAAATACTATCAGGGTCGGCTGTGACTACAACATTTAATTGTTCAGGAACAAATACAAAAACATCTTTTATGATAGAACATGGGTTTGTACCTGATAAATCAGTAATGGTAACTGAGTAAGATGTAGAAACCGTTGGTGTTATCATTGGATTAAATTCATTCGGATCTCCATTCGGTGCTGGTGACCAAGTATATTCATAATTAGGATTTCCATTTGGATTTAAGGAGGTATCCACTCCAATACAAGCTATGATGGTATCTGCAATCATCACATTGATTATATTGATCTCAATTTGTTTTGAGAGTGAATCTATACAACCTTCTTCAGTCATCACATAAAGTGTTAATGAATCCATTACACTTTGAGTAATTATTATCGAGTCTTGCGGGTTTGTTGAAATAGTATCTCCCTGCCATACCCACCAGGTACTATCTATCTGACCAAAAATATTAGTTGATGTATCAGTAAATATAACTGTAGTACTATTTTCTATGCACGTATCATATTGAAGTGTAAAACCAGTATCAAAAATTGGGTCGTTTACTACTGAAACTAATAATATAACGGTATCTAATAGACATGCCGCATTATTAGTTCCTGGAGGTAATATCATCAAAACGGTATAATCACCTTCAGACAAATAAGTATGAGTAGTTGAAATTGCTGTGTCCTGATCTGAACCATCTCCAAAGTTCCAAATCATTTCTGTTCCGCTTGTACTCATATAGTTCACTTCAAGACCAATACATTGTTGTTTTATAATGAAATTAGAAGTTGTGTCCTGAACAGAAATTGTAATTGTATCAAATTGCTCACAATTAAATTCATTAATTGAATATAAAAATACTTCAAAAGTCCCTGTATCTGTTGCAACTAATGTTGGAGTTGCCGAAGAATCTGTTCCTGTAACAAAAAGATTAGTTGGAGTCCAAACATAGTCAACATCTTGACTAGGGTTATTATTCGTTGCCAACAATTGAGGTTCGTCACCTAGACAAATTAATGTATCAGGAGTGACTACAATATCGATTGCATTCTGTATTATTACCATTGAATCTTTGGCTATACAGCCATTTAAATTAGCTATTGCATAAACTATACTTGCCCCAGAAGGAATACTTAAATACTCGAAAGGAGATCCCATTCCAACTTGCACACTATCTTGGTTCCACCATGTTATTGTCGCACCTACGGGTGCTGTTGCGTTTAGAGTTAGGAAATTTTCACAAATATTAGCTGTGTCAGGATTTACCGTAATTGTGATTTCTTGAGGCTGATCAATCAAATAATCTTCTATTTTCTCACAACCACCTGAATCAGTGACGGTAACGGTGTAGGTGCCTGCACTTAATCCTGTGATAGTATCATTAGTCGATGATGTACTCCATAAATAAGTATATGGCAAAACTCCACCTGATGCTGATACTGAAATCATCGCATTTGTATCTCCAAAACAATTTAGTGCAGTAATTACTTCTTCAACTTCAATTAGATCCTCTATCACTACAGTAATAGTTTTTAAACCTGTACACATGGTCGCATCAGTAACGGTAACCGTGTAAGTGCCTGCACTTAATCCTGTAATAGTATCATTAGTCGATGATGTACTCCATAAATAAGTATATGGTAAAACTCCACCCGATGCCGATACTGAAATCATTGCATTTGTATCTCCAAAACAATCTAGTGCTGTAATTACTTCTTCGACTTCAATTGGATCCTCTTCTATTATAGAGATAGTCTTTAAACCTGTACACATGGTCGCATCAGTAACGGTAACCGTGTAGGTGCCTGCGCTTAATCCTGTGATAGTATCATTGGTCGATGATGTACTCCATAAATAAGTGTATGGTGAAACTCCACCTGATGCTGATATTGAAATTATTGCATCTGTATCTCCAAAACAATTTAGTGCTGTAATTACTTCTTCAACTTCAATTGGATCTTCTTGTGTAATAGTAATAGATTGTACATCAGTACACATAGTCGCATCAGTAACCGTAACCGTATAGGTTCCTGCAACTAAATTAGATATTACAGCTGTAGTAGCAGTTGTATTCCATAAATACATATAATCTCCATTTGAAAAAAGAACTCCACCTATACCAGAAGCCGAAGCTGTACCATCACTATCGCTATTACAACTTAAATTTGAAGCAACAGCAAAAGCATCTACACCATTAGTATAATCAACCTCAATTGAAGCTGTTTGGGTATCTAAGTTAGCATCAGTAGCTGTCACAAAATAAGTACCTGCTGAAAGTCCAATAACCATCGCTGTATTCCCGACATTTACACCATTCGCATCTTCCCATATAAAAGTTATTGGCTCAAGTGCTGGACATCCTATTCCTACCACTGAAGCTATAACTGTTCCATCATTCCCAGGATTACAAGATTCTGTTGTACTTGAAACTTGTAGTGAACAAAGAGGTGGTGGCACAGAGATACAAGTATCAGCTGTTGCTACACATCCTAAAATATCAGTTACAGTTACGGAATAGCATCCAACAGGCAAATCCATAATACTTTGGGTAGTATCTCCAGTATTCCATAAATAAGTATAACCTGGAGTTCCTCCAGTAACTGAAATTGAAATCGAGCCATCATCTTCTCCAGAATTTGTTGGAGAACTAGTTGTTACTGTTATCATTATTACTGGTGTCTCCACAATAGTAACCTGAGATAAAGATGTACACTGAGTGATGATATCTGTAACTGTTACCGTATAAGTGCCTGCAGTAAGACTTGTGATCATTTGAGTTGTATCCATATTACTCCAGATATAGGTATAAGTTGTACCACCTATTCCTGTAGCTGTTGCTGTTCCAGTACTATCTCCGTTACATAAATTGTTGGTTCCTATCGCAGTTGAAGTAATACCACCACCGCCAGTAACCAAACCTGAACCAGTGGCTGTCAATCCATTTGAATCAGTTACTGTTACATTATAGACACCATTAACTAAATCTGATATAGTGTCAGTTGTTCCAACTATGACACCTGTGCTGTCAGTCCAACTATAGGTATAAGTTGTACTATCACAATTAGAAGTAATTATTGCTACAGCTGTTCCTATACTATTGTTAATACAATCGTTATTTGTTGTTGTTACATCTAGAGACAACTCACACTGGGAAATACAAATTGTATCCACCGTTTCACAGATTATATTTCCATCATCAGAAACAGTCACGATATAACATCCCTCAACTAAACCAGAAATATCTTGTGTAGTTTCTCCATTACTCCATATATAGGTATAGTTGGATCCAGAACCTCCACTTGGCTCTATATCTATTGCACCATCAGAGGCTCCTGGACCACTTGGATCCACTGTACTAACTATGGTAATTACTATTGGGGTAACATTTGAAATTGTAATATCTGTAGTAAAAACACCAATACAACCATTTGAATCTGTTACACTCACTGTATAAATGCCTGCAGGTAATCCTATAATATTTGCTGTTGTATCACCATTACTCCAAGCATATGTGTAAGGTGAAACTCCTGTAGTAACAATTGCCTCCGCCGTTCCTGTATTTCCATTAATACATGTATTCGTTGACATAATATCAACCCATATACCTTCTGGAGAAAGTTCTATTGTCTCCGCCCCAATTGCAGTGCAACCATTTTCATCGGTAACTGTAACAGAGTAGGTACCAATTGATAAATTATTTACAATAAATGTAGTATCTCCAGTATTCCATAAAAAAGTCATTAATCCTGCCCCCCCGTTAGTACTAACTGCAACAGCCCCATCCATACTTCCTACACAGGTTTCATCAGAATGGCTTGTTGTCACGGTTATTATTGGACAAGGTGGCTCTTCAATCTCAACAGTTGTTGTAACTGCACAGCCATTAAAATCAGTAACTATGACCGTATAAGTTCCTGCAGTCAAATTAGTTGCTGTTGCTGTTGTTTGGCCATCATTCCACGAATATGTAAAATCAGGAGTTCCTCCTGTAGGAGTTACCGTTGCTGATCCATCTTCACCTCCATTAACTGTTACGTTGGTTCCTAATACCGTTGCTATTAATTCAGATGGCTCTGAAACTATTTCGGAAATAGTTGCTGTACACCCAATATCATCAGTTGCTATTAAGGTATATGTTCCAGCCGTTAAATTTGAGATTGTTCCAGTTGTTTCACCATTACTCCACATATAGGAAATAGAACCAGTCCCTCCAGTTGTAGAAACTATAATTGACCCATCACTTCCTCCGAAACATGAGATAGAATCAGACGTGGCTGCAATCATAATTTGAGGATTAACCAAATCAATTGTTAATGATTCAATTACTGCACATCCAAGGGAGTCGGTAACAGTAACCATATAATCTCCTGCTGTTAAATTAGTTGCGGTTGATGAAGATTGTCCATCACTCCATAAAAATGAATATCCTGGTGTTCCTCCTGAAACACTTACTGATGCAGAACCATTTGCACTACCAAAACAAGTTTCATTAGTTGAACTTGAATTAAGGACAATTGCTGAAGGTTCTGTAATTGTAACAGGTCCGTAATTTGAACATCCATTTGAATCAGTTACTGTAACCGTATATTGTCCCGCAGCTAAATTTACAGGATCTGCATTAGTAGTCCCTGCTGGATCATTCCAAATGTATATATATGGAGCAACACCTGTCATTACACTTACATGAGCAGTTCCATCACTTCCCCCATTACAGGTTACAGGTGTAAAAGAAAACATTAACCAAACACCCTCAGGATTTAATAAAACTTCAGCTATAGCTGTTCCTGTACATCCTGCATTATCAGTAGCTGTTACTGTATAAATTCCAGTTGTCAAATTAATTGCTGTTGCAGTCGTTTGACCATCACTCCATAAATAATTAATTAAACCACTTCCAGCAGCTGTCGCTGTTGCAGAAGCATCGCTACTTCCTACACAAGTTTCCTCTGTTATATTTGACGTGACCACCTGTATAGTACATTGTGCGGACAACTGTACTGAAAACAGAATCAAAGAGAATATAATGAGTAATAATATTTTTTTCATAGTACAAAATTTATGCGTACAAATGATGGGATTTTGATTGTTTGAAATTTTAATATCTATCGTATTGATGGACTAAGTGATGAATTGGGTTGTATTGTAATCTTACCAACTTTCACTTTTCGCCTCTTTGATGGTCCAACGCCGTAAATTGAAATAGAATCCCTGTCGCTAATATTTAATACCTCCCCTCCTAATTTCTCTAATCCGTCTATTACTGTATCACCTGGATCTGGACGTTCCCCTTCTGATTTAAAGATGAAATTAAATAATTTACTTTCATCTTCCACACTCTCAGGTAAGGCATCCCTGAGTCTTTTGCTGGCATTATCCTTAATATATTCAATAAAACAATAGGTTCTTCTATATCCTAATTTTTCATTGTAATTGACAGATGCTCTTGGGCTAGTATAGCCCGTTATGTCAAGTTCAATTTGGCATTCGGAATCTTTAAATACATCTGCCAAGTTTTCTAATACGGATATATATGGGTCAATTTTCCCAAAATTTTCTATTACGTAATCATCAAAAAATATATCTATCACCTCATCACTATTCCCAAGTTCACCCATATTATTTTTATTCTCAAATTTATATTTTTCTCTTCTTCCTAAATATTCTTCATACAAAACTCCATATTTATTATTTGTGATCTTTTCATTTATAGCCCATTTTCTGCCGTTGATTCCTTTAACTCTTTTTGGATAATCATTATGGTAATAAAGTAAAATATCAACTGCAAAGTTCTCAGAAAACTTAAAATAAAGGGTATCATTAAAAGTCACAGGTGTTGTGTATCCCATAGTATTTTGAAGTACTTTGTCAGATGGATATCCTTCAAAAAATAAATTTTCAGGTAATCCAACTATTTCATAATCTTGCTCTGACTTTAACCTAGTTGTAAAATGATTGTCTAATTCTGTACTAGAAATAGATTCTCCAGACGATTGATTTGTGAAGTCGAATGTGCAATTCAATAAGGGAACCATTGATCCAGGATTACACTCATCTGTTTTAACAAAAGTGTATACATTCCAAATAATATCTGGAGTATGATATAATTGCTTTTTTATTGTCTGGCTTGTTGTTATTCCTTTTGTCGTAAACTCAACATTTAGGTTATTATTTTCATCTCCACTATAAGACCATCTTTTTCCTCTAGTTGATTCTAATTTATAATTTTTTTCCAATTCCAATGGGAATTCATAAAAATGACCATTGGGATCTAATTTCCTTTCTCCAACCAATATTGGATTACTTGGATTAGTAACATCAATCAGAGTTACTTCACAACTATCTAATCCTTCTTCTCCTGTTAAAGTGTTAAATGCGGTAACTTCTAATTTTACTTTAATAATTTCTAACTTATAAATATCATCACAGCAAGTTTCTAAACCTTCACCTTCATCATCATCATAGGTAACTCCCAACCGATTGGTAGAAAAGTAAAGCGTTTCCATTTCTTCATCAGATGAAAAATAATAGTCATCATAACTACTATTAATTGGTTTTTCTAAAGCTAAAGGCTGAGTAAACCCATTTCCTTTTTGCTTTGCTTGATAAATATCATATCCTCCAAAACCTTGGTAACCTTTTGAGCTAAAATAAAGAGTCTTATTTGCTCTATTAAAGAAAGGTGTAACATCATCCTCTGGTGTATTAATATCAATTTTTCTTGGGGCACTTACTCGACCATCAGCCTCTATGATACTACAATAGATATTCATATCTCCATTTGCACCACCTAAACTATCTGATCGATTCGAAACAAAAAATAAAAGTTCTTTTTCTAAATTGTCATCATAGCCAATATTGGGTTGAGTGTTAGTAGAACCTGTCAAGTTTACCGCTTCCGGCAATCGAATTGCATCTCCCCACATTCCACTACTTTTATCTCTGAAATAAATCTCACACTCAAATTCAGCAGCATTAATTCTTTTACAAATGGTGAAATACATTCGATCTCCATTCGTACTAAATGCTGTATGTGCAACAAATGTTCCCTTTTCGTCTTTTGCCCAATTAATAGGACTAGTAGTTCCTCCTTCACCTGCATAATCAGAGGTATACAAGCGAGTTACTTCGGAATTTGGATCAGGGCAGAAATTCTCTTTATCATATTCCAATGCAGAATAATACATGCTACTGTTATATTCTAAAGGAGCAAATTCGGTTGCAGGTGTATTTACACTTTTCAAAGAATCAATTTTGAATCCAGTAAATTCCTTTTGATCTTTTGCCCAATTACAATGCTCAATAGCACTTTCAGCAACAGACGCATATTCTTGTTTAGGGTTTATTGTAGCATTTTTTGGAGTTTGTCCAGCTTCTTTAGCAAAATTCACATAATGAGAGATTGCTTTATCGTAATTACCTTGACTGTGATAAACTCTTGCTAACCAAAACTCTACCAATGGATAATCAGCCTTCGTTTTGCTTCTTAGGACCATTTCATAGGCGTTTCTTGCAACTTCATATGACTTAAATTGACGAGCTGATTCTCCCAAATTGTACATTTGTTTTGCCAACTTAGTAGAATCTCTTTTCACAGACTTTTGATCCGTAGTTATTTTGTAGAATTGCCAGGCAGAATAGAAATCCTTATTCTCCACCGCTTTTTTAGCTGACTTTTCTATTGATCTTATACTTGTGGACTGAGCATATGACGAACTCATTCCAACAAAAAGAGCAAATATTAGTAGAGTATATATTTTATTCATTTTGTTGTATTTTCTTTTTTAATCGGTTAGGAATGCTTGAACTATTAATAAATTGGGTTACAATTTTTGTAAACCTCAACTTGAGGTTTTACAAAAATATACACAGCTGATAATTCAATACCACCTCTTCCATTCGTAACTTCGTTAAACCCTGATGTGTTCCAATCATAACTTAAACCAAATTTCCAAGAATTATATCCTACTTCCACATTTGGAATAATAGCATCTCCTAACCTAAAATTAACACCGAATAATATATTTAACTGAGATGTAAGTTCATTTATCAGATGAATTTTCCCACCTAAACCAACTACAATTTGCTGATGGGGACCATGACCTTGGTACATTCCAACCAAAACCAGGTCTAAAGGATCAACTAACCGAAATGTCCCTAAGCCATAAATAGCAAATCGCATCGGAAGGGTTTCCATTTCATCATCATAAAAACTCTTGTTAGGTTGGTTTATGTGAAAAAGACCAATACCTAAATCAAATTTGGTTCGATTCTGATTATTCCAGCTGCTCTGTGAATTTGGTTTTTGAAAATGCCAGTTCAATCCAACTGAAAAATCCCCGTATGCAATACTTTGATTAGTAAAGCTCTCACCAGAGGCAATGCTAGGATCAAAAGTTCTATCACCAAATTGACTACCCCATTCTAGATCTTCAATTTTAAATGCTCTTTGATAACCACTTAATTGAATACCTAAAGTCATAAAATTATTATTATTTACCCGCTGAGTATAAGAGCTATTCAAGGCTAATTGAGTAGTACTTAGTTTAGAATCACCAGCTTGATCATAATTAAAAATTAATCCACCAGCCCATTGATTATTGTTAGAACAAAATTTATCAAATTTCATATCAGCTGCTCCCGAAAAGGTAAGATAAGAAACAGAAGGATTCCATTGACTTCTATAATTGCCAACAAATCGTACATCTCCACCAAAAATCCCGGTAAGGGCTGGGCTGAGATTTATGGGTGCATTTCCAAATTGAGAAAAATGAATGTCCTGGGCATTCATTTGAATATTAAATATACTCAATAATAAAAATACACCGAAGCCTTTGTAAAAGGAGTAAAGTGTTTTCAATCGTGAATGTTTTAGTTTATGAATTAATATATATCTATAACTATTCAAGCCTACCTTATGATAAATCAGAATAAAATTGCTTTTAACATCGCTTGATAGGTCGCAATTGTATAAGCACAGGGGAAATCAGTTTGAACAGTTTAAAGATAGGAGTCCCTATTCCAGAGAGATAATTTAAAAATTGCACACAAAAAGTAGTAACAAATTTTTAATTATTCAAAGATGAACATTTTTTCTTTGTAACACAAATAATCGTTTTCCCTAATATATATAGATATATCTCTCAAAATATGTACTTTTTTAAAGTCACTTAAACCCAAAATAGGTATTTGCTAATAAAAAAAATAATATATTGAAGTGTTTTTATATTTCTGAAAAAAAATATCTTTTGTTTGCTTTTATCGTTTTCACCAAGTTTTATTTTAGCCAAGAAATCAGTTATTCTTTATCAAGTCCTTAACACCTAATACCAATCTATCTAAATCTTTAACAGTAGAATACACATTTGGTGCAACTCTAACTCCGTGGATATTTTCCCAGTTTATTCCGACAGTATGGATTTGAAAATCACGAAATAAAAAATTACTTATTTCTCCAGGTGTTTTTCCGTCGATAGAGAAAAGCCCTATGGCGCAGCCAAATTCTGGTTTTAAAGAAGTGTGTATTTTTACTCTTGGAAGATTTTTCACTTTTTCCATCCAATAATTTTTCAAATAATGAAGTCTTTTTTGTTTTCGGTCACCACCAATCCAATGATGGAAATCAATTGCTTGACCTATAGCTTGTTCAATTGCAAACGATCGAGTCCCAAGAGATTCAAATTTTTTAATATTCTCTCCCTCAGGTTCTTCTCCAGCAAACAGCGGAAATAAATTTTTAATTTTATCTTTTTTAACGTACAACATTCCACTTCCAAATGGCGCACACAACCATTTGTGTAAACTTGTCCCAAAATAATCACAATCTAAATCCGATACTTTAAAATCTAGATGACCAAAAGTATGCGCACCATCTACAACAACTTCAATATTTTTCTTTCGGGCTTCTGCTGCAATTTCATTAACTGGTAATATTTGTCCTACCCAATTTATCATATGTGTAATATTTACTACCTTAGTTTTTGCAGTAAAAGAATTTTTGAACTTTTGAACAATCTCTTTTTTATTCTCAATTGGAAAATCGAATGAAATAAAATTTAATACTATACCTTCTCGCAAAGATCTTTGTTTCCATGCATTTATAACATTTGGATAATCCTGCTTTGACAAAACTACTTCATCCCCTCTTTTCAATCGCAATCCAAAAATAACTGTTTCCAATGCTTCAGAGGCATTCCGGTTAATCGCAATTTCTTCCATGGAGACTCCCGCAAGGTCAGCTAGCTTACCTCTTAAACCTTCTTTGCCTCGATCTAAAACCCGCCACATATAATAACTTGGTGCCTCGTTGCTCAGTCGATTATACCTTTCCACCGCATCTTGCACTACTTTTGGAGATGGGCTTACACCTCCATTATTTAAATTCACAATATTTGTAGAAACGGTATACGCTTGCCTGACTTGATACCAAAACTCCTCGTTACTCGCCAAGTCCTCAGCAGACCATTCTTTATATTTATTGATCTTTGTGCATACACTCTTGGAAAGTATAGGGTTTATAAAAGGAGCAAAAGTTAGAGCACCTGCTGCTCCACTTAGCTTTTGGAGAAATTTTCTTCTATTGTCGTTCAAAACAAATTGGTTATAAATGGTTCAAAAATAAATATATATTGAATTCCCTATTTAAGGATCAGCCATTGAATTTTTTCATCCAACTAAATCCTCTAATGTAAATAATGCAAAGACATCTAAAAAGTTACTCACCTTCCCAAACTGAATCTATACTCCAAGCCTGTGGTTTCTCTGAAAAAAGAATTTTAGTTTTACTCCAAACATTTTTAAAAAGTTCGGAGTGACGATAAGTATTTAACTTGTCTTCGCTTTCCCAAAAACTATAGGTAAAAAATATATTTGAATGATTTTTATCTCTCCACAATTCTAGATGACAACATCCTGCAAAGTTTCGAATTCTTAATTTGTTTTTCTCAAAATTCACTAAGAATGTTTCTATTTCATCATCCCTGAAAGTAAGTTTTACTATTCGTTTTATCATTTTTTTAAAAATAAATTTAGTATTTCCAATTAAAACAAGGCTGCAAGTCTAAATATTTACTCTACCCGTTACCCTAATTCTATAAAATCTATCTGTACTGTATCTTCTATTTTTAGCCCCAACATACTGCTCGCTTTTCCCATATTAATCGAGATCTCTAAAAAATCAGCTGAGTTGAATCGACAAAGTGTTTCGCCAATCGGTACATCATAATAATTGCTATAAATTTTAACAATTGGATTATTCCTCCGAAAAGTGATTTCATAACCTCGCTCCTCCCAAATTTGCTCAAATAATTTTCGTGAAATATTCACCACCACATTTTCATACTTATCAATATGAATAACTGAACCTCTAATCTGAGATGAGCTAATAACTGGTTGGAAAGTAATTCTCTCGACGATTTCCTTAATAGGAATCCCAACCTCGTTAAAAGGTAGGTCTTTTGAGATGTGGCCAACAGTTTTTGCGAAAATCGTTTTAATAGGAAAAGTACCTTTATCAACAAAATTTAGCTTGTAGATATCTTTAGGAGTTTCATCAAAAAGCAAAGAAAACACACCATTGTCTGGACCAATAAAATAATGCTCGTTGTAGCGAATTGCTAAAAACTTTTGCTTTTTATTATAAAAGCTGTTGACACTTAAAATATGAATAGTTCCTTTTGGAAAACTTTCAAAAGCATTTTTTAAAATGAATGCAGCCTGAACTATATCATAATTATTAATGTTATGGGATATATCTATTATATTTAGACTCGGATTTTCACTTAACATTGATCCTTTTATCAAAGCAACGTAATAATCATTTAAACCAAAGTCCGAAGTGAAGGTAACAATAGGCATAATTTTGGAAAGTTTTTAAACAGTAAAGTATTTCAAAATTCAACTATTCTAAGATAAACAATTCAGCCAATTTTAAAATTGAAATAAAAACGGCCACCCAAATTATTAACTTTATTCTCTGCTTGACCAAAAGAACAAGATTTATCAAAATATAAATTTATTTAGTCCTAACCGACGTCCAAGTTTCATCCTGAAAAGCCTAAATTTACAGGAAATATATAATTTTTTAGAACAAGTATTATTTTTTTAAAAAACTGTGCCTTTTGAAATTTTGAAAATTGAAAACAGACTTCCTATATCTTTCCATTTTCAAAATCTCCAAATGTTCATTTTTTTAAAGTCACCTTAAAAAAAAAAATATTGAGCGAAATTATTTTGACCGTAGATGGTGTTGATTTATTAGAATTATATGGAGAAAAGAATTCCAAACTAAACCTACTAAGAAAGGCTTATCCTGATGTAACAATTACCTCTCGAGGAAATAGTTTAAAACTTACTGGTGAAAAAAAGGATACCCAAAATGCAAAAAGCAAATTGGAACAAATGGTACGTATGCTCAGAGAACATAAAGAATTGAGTACACAAACTGTTGAAGACTTAATGGCAGGCGGTCGACCTTTTGAAAGTAAGCTAGGCAATGGTCAATCCAATAAAACAATTGTACATGGAAGGGCTGGCAAAGTTATCAAAGCTAAAACTCGCAATCAAAGAACTTTTGTAGAGTCCTCTGAAACAAATGATATTGTATTCGCACTTGGTCCAGCTGGAACAGGTAAAACCTACATGGCAGTAGCCTTAGCAGTCCGAGCATTGCGAAATCGTATTGTTAAAAAAATCATTTTGACTCGACCTGCAGTAGAAGCAGGCGAAAGTTTAGGCTTCTTGCCAGGTGATTTAAAAGATAAAGTTGATCCTTATTTAAGGCCACTTTATGATGCCTTGGATGATATGATTCCTGCTGAAAAACTAGCTAAGTTTATGGCTGACCGAACCATAGAAGTTGCACCTCTAGCATTTATGAGGGGTCGAACTTTAGACAATGCTTTTATTATCTTGGATGAAGCACAGAATACAACCCCAATGCAGTTAAAAATGTTTTTGACTAGAATTGGACCATCCGCAAAAGCGATTATCAATGGTGATTTATCCCAAATTGATTTACCTCGAAATCAAGTTTCAGGACTTTATCAAGCTTTGGATATCCTGACTAATCTAGATGGTATTGGTTTGGTGAAATTAGATGAAGAAGATGTAGTTCGTCACCGATTAGTAAAATCAATCATCAAGGCTTACAACAAATCTGATGAAGAAAATCAAAAACGTTGGGAAGAAAAACGTCGGCAAAAAAGAGAAGAAAGAGAAACCCGAGATAAAGGTCATGGCACACTTCCAAATAATGATTTTTTAGAGTAATAATTTCTTCCTCACGTAAATTTTTTAAAATAAAAAAACCGTAATTTTGTCCTACGGTTTTTTTATTTTTCCTAGCCAATCAAACTTATCCACCTTTATTTCTCATTTTTAATCATTCATTTCAATGGCTTATTTAATTTCCAAATCTGACAAAATCATCAAAGGAGAGATCACTTTAAATGGTTCAAAAAGCATAAGTAATCGAGCGTTAATCCTTCGAGCGCTAAGTGGTCAGGAATTTTCCATTAAAAGAATTTCAACTTCGAAAGATACTACCACACTGGAAAAATTATTGGTAGAATTCGCCGCCCAAAAAGAAGGGGAAAGGGTAGAATTAAATACTGGTCATGCAGGAACAACTTTTCGATTTCTAACTGGATATTTAGGGACACAAAAAGGAACTCAAATCCTGACAGGATCTGATCGAATGAAACAAAGACCGGTTGGGATTTTGGTGGAAGCACTTCGTGCGTTAGGTGCTGATATCCAATATTTGGAAAATGAAGGTTACCCTCCTTTACAAATTGGGGAATGGGGAAAAAATTTCCACAAAACAAACTCCAATACACTTACAATTTCTGCCAATACCAGCAGTCAATATATTTCTTCGCTTTTGATGCTTGCTCCTACTCTACCAAACGGTTTAGAATTAACTTTAGATGGAAAAATAGTTTCAGTACCATATATCCAAATGACCTTGAATTTGATGGAGGAATTTGGCATTCAAAACAATTGGGAGGGCAATACAATTTCTATCGCTCCGCAAAAATATCAAGGGAAAGATTTTGTTGTTGAAGCAGATTGGTCAGCAGCATCTTATCATTTTTCGTTAGCCATCTTAGCCAACGAAGTAGATTTACAATTGAATGGTTTATTTGAAAAAAGTACGCAAGGTGACGCCGAAATAGTGAAAATTGCTGAACAGTTTGGTATCTCCTCTACCTTTAATAAAGATGGAATTCATTTAAAGAAATCAGGAAATGGGTCGACTAAAATGTTCGAATATGATTTTTTAGAATGCCCTGATATTGCTCAAACCTTAGCGGTAATTTGCGGTAGTCTTGGTACGACTGGACTTTTTACTGGTTTAGATACTTTGAGTATTAAAGAAACTGATCGAATCGCTGCGCTACAAAATGAATTACAAAAGGTACATGTTTTCTTTTCTAAATTACCTCCTAAATTTTCGAAAAAATCAGATAAGATTTTCCATATGGTAGAAGGGAAAGCTGTTATTGATAATCCAACTTTTGAAACTTATGAAGACCATCGCATGGCAATGGCATTCGCTCCAATAGCTTTATTGGGGAAGGTGAAAATTGAAAAACCAATGGTAGTTGTAAAATCGTACCCAAATTTTTATAATGACCTCGAACAATTAGGTTTTTTAATTGAAGAGAGAAAATAAGATTAATAATAAAAACTTGCCACCAACAGGACCACCATCGTATTTATATTGAAAAAATCTTCACATATGGTATAATACCAAGTTATAATGGTATTTAGCCATCAAATATTCTAATTTTTAACTATATTACAATATAAAAATTACAATAAACATATTCAAAGCAGTTTGTTGTTATGATTTTAATCATCCCTCCTATTTACTTACTTTAAATAGGAATAAAAAAAATGTCATGAAAACACTCCATTTCAAGGCACTAGGATTTTGCCTATTTCTACTCGGATTAATTTTCCCAAATTTCTCACCACTAAATGCTCAAGATGAAAAAATAGAAAAAGAAGATCCAATTGTGGTTTTCTCTTACATGAAAAGCAAGAATGGTGATTATGAAAAGATGGAAAAAGAAATCTGGAAACCATACATGAATCAAGAAATCAAAAATGGAAGAATGCTTTTTTGGGCAGTTTATGATGTAGCTTTTCCTAGCGGAAAAAATACTGAATATGACTTTGTAACCATTAATGTATATGCAAGTATAGAACAACTTGAAAACTCTTGGATTGGGTATGAAAAGCGTATAAAAAAGGTTCATCCTGGTTTGGATTTAACCAAATTAGAAAAGAGAACGGAAGATTCGAGAGACCTAGTTTGGAATGAAGCATTCCGATTACTTGCTTCTGCTGATTCTAAGATCGGAGAAGCTGCCAAAGTAATTGTCGCTAATAGAATGCAAAGTAAACCTGATAAATACAATGAATATATTCGAATGGAATTAAAAACTTTTGCTCCAGCACATAAAATATCTGTCAAACAAGGCTATCGTAAAAATTGGCACTTCCTAAGCCGAGCGATGCCATATGGCTCAGAATATGATTATGACTTTATGACTTTTGATTCATATGATAGCATGTCTCAAATGGGAAAAGCTACTCCTGCTAATGTTTGGCAAGATGCTCATCCTGATAAAGATATTGAAGCAATTTGGGCAGAACTAAATCCTGAAAAACTACGAATCTTAATGCGTGGAGAAGTTTGGATAAATATCATATATGCTAATGATATTGACAAAAAAGTAGCAGAGAAATAAATAAATGTTTCCTTATTGTTTTACCTAAATAAATACAGGAAATTACTCTTTTCTTCAAACATGGTCCTTAACCTATCTGTTCTATTTCAACTTGCATAAACGGCTAACCATCAGAAGTACCATAAGACCCGTCTCAACAATTTAGTCAGTAGTGACTTAATTACTAATATCATTTAAAGATATCCTCACGAAAGATCTTTACTAATATAAAAAAACACCTTTACGCAGGTAAATGATTAGGAAATTTTCATAGAGGTAAGAGTTATCCGTGACACAATTTGAAAATCATGCCACGGTTTTAGATTTATCTTCTGCTATAATTTGGCGCCTCTTTTGTAATCACAACATCATGAGGGTGACTTTCGTGAACACCTGCAGCAGTTATTTTTACAAAACTAGAGGTCTGCATTTCCTTAATCGTATTTGCTCCACAATATCCCATTCCTGCTCGCAAGCCTCCTATGTATTGCACCATTACCTCTGCTAATGAGCCTTTGAAAGGTACTCGACCTTCAATTCCTTCCGGAACTAATTTTCTAATATCATCCTCAACATCCTGAAAATAACGATCTTTCGAACCTAATTCCATCGCCCCCAAAGATCCCATTCCTCTATATACTTTGAACTTTCTACCATCAAAAATAATTGTCTCACCTGGTGCTTCCTCTACACCTGCGAAAAGAGAACCTGCCATAATTGTATCAGCTCCTGCTGCTACTGCTTTTGCAATATCTCCTGTAAATCGAACCCCTCCGTCACCAATAATAGGTACACCAGTATCTTTAATTGCAGAAGCTGCGTTGTAAATTGCTGAAAGTTGCGGAACTCCTACACCTGCAACAATTCGAGTAGTACAAATACTTCCTGGACCAACTCCTACCTTTACACCATCTACACCTGCCTCCACAAGAGCTAATGCACCTGCTCCAGTTGCAACATTTCCTCCTATTACCTGTAAATCGGGGTATTTTTCTTTAACTAACTTAATCGCATCTAAAACTCCTCTTGAATGACCATGAGCTGTATCTACTGTAATTACATCCACACTAACTTTAACCAGCGCATCGACTCTTTCCATAATATCATGAGTTACACCAACTGCTGCACCAACCACTAATCGACCGAAAGCATCTTTACATGAATTTGGATAATCTTCCACCTTCATAATATCTTTATAAGTGATTAATCCTGCTAATTTTCCGTAATCATCAACGACAGGTAATTTTTCGATTTTATGCTTTTGTAATATTTGAGTCGCCTGTTTTAAGTCAGTTCCAATTGGAGCAACGATTAAATTCTCAGAAGTCATCAAATCTTTAACTGGTCGATTTATTCTAGTCTCAAATCGCAAATCTCGATTCGTCAAAATACCAATTAAAATATTATTACTATCTACGATTGGAATTCCACCAATTTTATACTTTTTCATTAATGCCAAGGCATCTCCAATTTTTGCATCTGCATCCAACGTAACTGGATCTATGATCATTCCACTTTCGGAACGTTTCACACTTCGTACCTGCTCTGCCTGGGCTTCGATAGACATATTTTTATGAATCATTCCAATCCCTCCTTGGCGTGCAATTGCAATGGCCAACTTATTGTCGGTCACTGTATCCATAGCAGCAGAAACTATAGGGATATTTAATCGAAGATTACGCGTTAGCTGAGTTGAAATATCGACTTCTCGAGGAAGAACCTCTGAATACCGAGGAACCAAGAGAACATCGTCGAAGGTGAGAGACTCTTCTAAAAATTTGGTTTGGTAAGATTTTATCGTCTGACTGACTTTTTTTTGAATTTCCATTCGCAAAGTTAGAATTTTTTTAAAAAAAAGAAATTATGAATAGGTATTTATCTAAAAAAATTTTGATGATTGAAAGGTTTTTAAGTCTTTTGTAAAAAAAAATATGCTCAGTATTCATTCAGATGTTCATTTTATGAACCAAGCCATTTTAGAAGCTAGTAAGGCTTTTGAAAAAGGAGAAATACCTGTAGGTGCTATAATAGTTTGTGAAAACCAAATTATTGCTAGAGCACACAATCAAACCCAATTACTGAATGACGTAACTGCTCACGCAGAAATGTTAGCAATTACAGCAGCAGCTGACCATTTGGGAAATAAATACTTACATGATTGTACACTATATGTAACTTTAGAACCTTGTCCAATGTGTGCAGGAGCTGCTGGTTGGGCACAATTTGGGAGAATTGTCTATGGGGCTAATGATGATAAAAATGGCTTTATGATTTATGGTAAAAGAATGTTGCATCCAAAGACGAAAGTAGAGTTTGGAATTTCTCACCAAAAATGTGCAGAATTAATGACTTCCTTTTTTGAAAAAAGAAGAAATTAAATACGATTACTTCTTAATCATAACCTTATTAATATTATTCTTTTTAGATCATAAATATTTTCTCAATCCAATCATCACACCAGTAGAAAAATATTTTTGATTTAAAATATAATTTTCTATTGCGAACGACTTAGGGTAAAAACGGGTATGAGGCTCAATAATCAGTTGAATTTTTTTATCTAAATTAAAAGAATTAGTTAAATCGAAATTAAATCCTAACCCCATAAAAATACTTAGTCCAATATTACTTTTAAAAATATCATAATTATCAGTGTGACCCTCCGTAAAATAAATAACTCGATCTTCGATAGGAGAAAAGAAAGCACCACTTTGCATTGATTTTAAATTCATATAAACTCCTCCATTAACATTCAAATCAAATTTTCTCATTGAAACTTCATATCCAAAAACAATTGGAATATCTATCATTTTATATTTGTTCCGAATATTTACATCTCTAGTTCCTTCTATCGTTCCGACCACATTCCCATTAGCATCAAAAGTAGTCACAATCTCTGTGTATTGAGTTTCTAGAATTTCATTTATCTGACTATAAACTAATCCTGTTCGAATTGCCCAGCCAAATTCTGTCAAGAAATTAACTCTTATTCCCGTGTTAAATGAGTAATACGGTTTTTCAGTATCTGTTCTTAATTGAGCATGCTCTTTGAAATCCTCTGATTTATATTCCAACATTTGGTTGGCATAATCTGGCGAAAAAAATGCGTCGATAGATGTGGTAAATTTCACTCTTGAACCATCTGATTTTATACCACATGATGGTTCTACTGCCAATCGATATGGAGAAGAATGATCAACTGAACTAGTTGCCAATTGAGCGATGCTTGGTAAATAATAAACTTTTTTTGCTAATGTTGTGGCAGAAACATTTTTACTTAGAACCTCATCAATTGGTTTTTCAACAAAAAATCCTTTGGTTTTTCTTAGACTAGTTTGTTCGATTGGGAAAATAGGAGTTGAAATATTTAATGAATTATCCATTTTTGAATTCAGCCCCTTTTCGGTTAAAATATTTTTTGGAGTAGTTGCTTCAAAAGAAGTATTACTAGGAAATGGATTATTAACTGAACTTAATTTTAAGTTAGTTTCAGTTTGGTCAACTTTACTTTTCTCATACCAAGAAACAGTTAAGTTAGAATTTATTGTTTCTAGTCTGTTATTCGAAGAAAGATTATCGCTCACTATTAAATCACTTACTACATTATTAGATTTTTCAATGTTAGTATTTGTATCGTTATCGTTTAATGTAATCGACATTTTAGTCTCGGTTTCATTCGATGAATTATTATTAGAGGTCAAAAACCAAATTCCGCTACCTCCTACAATTAAAGCTAACAATACAAACATCCAAACTCCGTTTCTCCAATAATTCTTCTTGAGAATTGGCGCAGTTTTTAAATCTGCGTCCAATGTATTTGCAATTCCTGTAAATAAATGCATAGGAGCTTCCATGGAGTGTTGATCCACTTTTTCCCTTATGATTCGATCTGCTAGTTTGTATTTTTTCATGCTACTATTCTCATTATTTGAGTTATTTTAGATTGCAACATTTTCCTTGCTTTTACTAACTGAGAGCGAGAGGTGCTTTCTTGTATCTTCAACTCTTGAGCAATTTCTCTATGACTAAATCCTTCAATTACGTACAAATTAAAAACAACTCGATAGCCGTTTGGTAATTCTTCTATAACTTTCAACAATTCTTCTTTATACAATGAAGAGATTACATCTGGATCCATTGAAGCTTCTTGATAATCTTCTAACCCTATTCTTTCTTTTTTGAAACTACTTTTATTATAATTTTTCAAGGCAGTGTTAACTACTATTCTACGCATCCAACCTTCAAAAGATCCCTTACCTTCAAATTTTTCTAAATTCCTAAATATTTTTATGAAAGCATCCTGCAAAACATCCTCAGCCTCCATACGATGCCGAGTGTATCTAGTACATACCGCCAAAAGCTTACCTGAGTATTTTTGGAACAATGCCATCTGGTATTGTCGGTTTCCGCGGATGCATCCAGTTATGAGTTCATTTTGATCCAAATGAGAATATTTTAGCCTACCGGTTTAACGGCAAAATGTTTATTTACTTCAATAAAAAGGAATTTGGGTGAGATTTATTTACCTAAAATAAATTAATTATCAAACGTTCTTAAAATTAGTAAAATATCTCAAAACCCAGGGCTCAATTTTTGATTTTATTTGACTAAAAATAGGCTAACTAGAAAAAACACGTAAACCTAAACTTACTTAAGATTTGATTTAGACATTTTAAAATTAGAACAATAAACAGGGCAGAGTCCATCACAAAGTGATTTATACTTTCTACCAAGTTTAAATCTTTAATTTGAGGTATTTCTGAAAATTGCTGTTATCAGAATTGTTGCTTTCATTAGTAGCAGTTAAAAATAATAAAGATCGAGGTCTGAAACTCATCATTTATTATTAATACTTTCTCATAAAAAAGAACTCGAATTAAAAATCTTTATAAAATGACAAAAAACTTTTTCAATACCCTGATCTTTTGTCTTTTTTTCAATTTTCTAAATTAAAAACATACACTAATCTCTCCCGTTTCAGTAATCGCATTTATTTCTAACTGCAATGGTTCACTCTTTTTTGAATTTTCCACATCATAAGCCACCAATGTCGCTGAAGATAAATTACAGGTGTTTATATTGCCCTGAAAAAAACCATCAGAAAAAGGGAAAAAATAGATCTTAGAATTAACGCTTATTATTATGTATCCGGTCTGAACATTGTTGCCACCACAGTTTAATAGCGTCCCTGAAATATGGGAAAAATCACTACTATTATTAATCTTTACATTACTGATTTGAGAATCCATACTTAAAGCTCCAATTGCTGTGCTATAATCAATGTCATTACATTCGTCTAGTACTTTAATTATTGAAATTAAATCTCGTGGAACATTCGCATTAAATTTCCCATCCTCATCTGACCATCCAAATCCCAAAGTTCCTCCATTTTCAATCTCAAGGCTATATGGCATATTACTTAAAGTTCCATCATTCTGATTTTTTAAATCACCTTTTACAGATATAAAATCATGAGGATTAGCGATATTCCAAAAACCAGTTTTTCCAACTTCAGCGATATAGTTTCCATTTTGAAAAATTGCTATTCCTTCCTCTTTCCAGATATTCAAATCTACATCAAAATACCACAAACCAAGCATTGGAGGTGCTTGCGCTACAACCCCATTTGAAATAGGAAATTGAATTATCACTTTTTCACCTTGACCAATACATAACTTGTGACCATTTACATCACTCCAATCAAATATAAAAACCCCATAAGATTCTAATATTTTTTCTTGACCTGAAAATGCCAGTCCTTTTAAATCAGTTGGCATTTTTTGTAATCCTTCTAAAAAATCCAGACTTAAAGAATACGCTGACACTTGTACTTCATCAGAAAATTTAGTTCCGTTTTGATTCAAAGCTGCATCAGTTGGAATATTTAGGACAGATCCATCCGGCAAGATAATTTCACCACCAACTGCACCATCAAAATTAGCAACTACTACTTTTTCTAATAATCTAATTTTGAGGGGAGTATTGCTATCTTTAGTTGGAAAAATAGCTCGACCTCCATCAAAAAAACCACCTTTATTCACATTCAAGACTGCCCTTTTGGAATCAACTTGAACATTATTAAAATAGAAAAACCCATTTTCATCACTCATCCGATGCAATAAATCTAAAATTACAATGGCACCCTCTACCGGTTGATGATTTGCATCCAATACTTGCCCAGAAATATTAGTAATGACAAATCCTTCAGAAAAAATTGGATTCCGTGTAAAAATATCTTTATCTGGATTGCACGCAACTACCAAACAACTAAATAATACTATGTGAAAAAATCGCTTCATAAGTATTTAAAATTTTCCTAAGAAGTACGGAGAATTAAGTCAAACTTTAGTGACCAATCAAAACTCATATACTCTTCTTAATTTTCTGCAACTTCTCTTTTTTGTCAAAATTGAGAATAAATACTTTAACAAGACCTTTAAATTCTATAAAATGCTGCCTCGGGAGTTGGTATTTTTTTTTATTCCTTAACTTAAAGTTAATATAAACTTTTCTAAGTCCTTATCTTTGGCAACTCCACTAGATTGATAATCAGTCACCTCTACCAAAACATCATTATTATGAAAAACAACTTTGTATTTTATTAAATCATCTACTTATTATTATTTTTCATAAAAAAGATAATGCATCTAACCTGAAAGATATGTTTCAGAATCTAATAAATGATCAACAAAACTTTACACCCTTTAACGAATTAGTTGCTTATAATACAGAAGGGTAAGAATACTCTATAGTTGATGTGACTTTACTATCAGTAATTTTTATTAACCAGAATTGAACTTTTAATATAACATTACCTAGTATTCAATTTTCGATAATCATTGGAATATTAATACTAAATAACAATTAAGATTGAATTAAAAATCTAACTATTCTAAATTGCTTTGCCATATTATTTTCTCTTCTCAAGACTAAATTTCTTTGGATATAAAGCATTTAATTCTATCTTCATAATGAATTTCCCACTTTTTAGCTCCTTTCGAGACAATTTATTCAACTATGAACCAAACAAAAACGTTTGCATTTTTGGTGGTTCTGATGTGTTTTGGAAATCTAATTTTTGCTCAAAAACACATTGGAAATTTTGACCAACTCCTCTCGACTGGTAAACTATCCCCTGTAGAGAATATCAATTCATTTTTAACTTCCCCTAAAATTGCTAGAGACGAAGTTATGCAAAATCAATTTTATCGACTCGTCCAATTTTTTGAAATTCCAACTGAATTAGAAAAAAGAAAAATTGAAAAAACAGGAATTCAACTTTTCGACTACCTTCCTCATAAAACTTATTTAGCTGCAATTCCTGCTAATTTTTCAAAAGAAAAATTACTAAATTTAAACATTAGAAGTATCACTAAATTAGAGGCAAATCAAAAAGTTGCCTCCTCTATTTTTTCCGATGAAAAAGTATTGCTGCAATACTACCCCAATCTATCAAAAACCTTCATTCAACAGTTTTTACAAAAAAACAACATTGAAATTTATGAATTTTATCATGAGATCAATGCAGTAGTAATTTGCAATAATTCAGATTTAATTTCTATTGCTGATTTCCCCATAACATTTTTCATCTCTCCTTTTGACCTTATAAATAGACCAGAATATATTCCTGGGAAAAATATTCATCGGTCAAATTCTCTTACACCTCAAATTGTAGGTTATCCACAATTCAATGGAGATGGAATTAATGTAGCAATTGGAGATGATGGAATGATAGAATCGCATATTGACTTCAAAAATAGGACTCACCAAACTGACGTACAAGGAGATCTCGAAGGAAGTCATGGCGAAATGGTTGCAGGGATTTTAGCTGGCGCTGGGAATTTAAATCCTCAAATGGAAGGAACAGCAAGCCATGCTGAAGTTCATATGTTTCATGAATTTGATGCAGTAAAAAAAGCAACAACACTTTACAACAATCGAAATATTTTAATAACGTCAACATCATACAGCGATGGTTGTAATCGTGGTTATACTTACTTGGCACAGTTAGCTGATTATCAAGTTAAAAATAACACTTCATTAATACATGTTTTCTCCGCAGGAAATACTGGAAATGAAGATTGCGGTTATGGAGCTGGAGCTGGGTGGGGAAATATAACTGGTGGAGTAAAAATTGGGAAAAATGTTTTAACAGTTGCAAATGTTGGGTCTAATGATCTACTTTCTCCTACAAGTAGTCGTGGTCCAGCTAATGATGGAAGGATAAAACCAGATATTTCGGCCAATGGCGATGCTCAATTTTCTACTCAACCTAACAATTCTTATGCCCCTGCAAATGGAAGCTCAGCTGCAGCGCCCGGGGTGGCAGGAACTATCGCCCAACTTTATGATGCCTTTGAAAGCCAACATCCTAATACATTTCCAAATTCTGCCTTGGTTAAATCTATAGTTTTAAATACAGCAGATGATTTAGGTAACCCTGGACCAGATTTCTCTTATGGTTTTGGAAGAATCAATGCTAGACGCGCATTAAGTGTCTTACAAAATAAACAATATTTCGATGGAACACTGGGACATTCAAATACCCATTCACATTTTGTTTCTGTTCCGGAAGGGACAAAACAACTAAGAGTTATGTTGTACTGGAACGACTTTGAAGGTTCGACAATTAGTTCACCTTCATTAGTGAATGATTTAGATTTAAAAATTAAAAATAGTTCTAATGAAAATTATTTACCATGGATTTTAAATAGCTCACCTGATTCTAATTTACTTAATTTACCCGCTGTCAGGGGTATCGATGATTTGAATAATGTGGAGCAAGTAACCATAGATTCACCTGAAAGTGGATTGTATTCTTTCTTTGTAAAAGGTTCAGTTATTCCCCAAGGAATGCAACCTTATTTTTTAGTTTATGAATTTGTACAAAATGACATTACACTTACTTACCCTCAAGGAGGAGAAAAGTTAGTACTAGGTGAATCCGAAAAAATTCACTGGGATGCATATGGTAATTTTGGTAATTTTGAAATCGAAGTAAGTTATAACAATGGCCTTTCCTGGGATTTAATTGGCCTAGTAAGTGGAAACAAGAGAAGCACACTTTGGCAAGTACCTCCCGTTGTAAGTAGTCAAGCTAAAATCAAAATTAAAAGAGGTAATGAAGAAAGTATTTGCCTTGCACCCTTTTCAATTTATGACGTTCCTCAAAATTTGCACATCGCAGAAGTGTGCCCTGACATAGCTCGTCTAGAATGGGAACCATTGGCAAATGCAAACTCTTACCTAATTTATAAATTAGGGGATAGATTCATGGAAATATTTTCATCTACAAATTTGCCTTTCTTCGAAATTCCGATTGATAATCCCGCTGAGGAAAATTGGTATGCTGTGGCTGCAATTGGAGAAAATGGGTTGGAAGGAAGACGATCTTCAGCGATTAGTGATGGAACTGATTTATTGAACTGTGACTTGGGAATAGATATTAGTATTGTCAATATTGCCTCTCCATCTAACTCCGTGATGCAAAGTTGTTTCCAAGATCCAATGACCGTAAGTATCAATATTACTAATTCAGGAAACTCATTACAATCGAATATTCCCGTTTTTTATCAGTTTGATAATTTGCCGATTGTTTCTGAAATATACGATAGTTCAATTCCTCCAGAAGTCACAATTAATTATATTTTCAATCAAAAAATTCCAGCAACAACGATTGGTAATCATCAATTAAAAGTGTGGACTTCTTACCTAAACGATCAAGCAATTTTCAATGATTCGATATTTTTTGAAATAAAAATTGTTCCGAGTTCTCTATTACCTGTTCCATATTTTCAAAATTTTGATAATCTACAAAATTGTGATCCAGAAGCAGTTTGTGATGCTCCTTGTATTTTAAATTCAGGTTGGTATAATGATCCAAATTATATAAGTGACGATACAGATTGGCTCGTTCATCAGGGCTCCACTCCAACAGTAGGAACAGGGCCTTACTTTGATCAAAATACTAATGCCTTCAATGGTAAATATCTCTATCTCGAAGGCTCTCGAGGCTGTACAAACCAAAGTGCTTATTTATTAAGTCCTTGCTTTCACCTTTCCAATGTAGCTCAACCTGTTTTTAGCTTTTGGTATCATATGAAAGGTATCAATACCGGAAGGTTACATGTCGATGTTTTTGATGGATCAAATTGGTTTTACAACATTAATCCTACATTTTTAGGAGAACAAGGAAATGATTGGCAAAAGGCAGAAATTGACTTGTCCACTTTTTCCAATAAAGTCATTAATATTAGATTCAGAGGAGTAACTGGAGATGATTTCCTAACCGATATTGCCATAGATAATATTGCATTATTTGATGCGCAGTCAACACCTTATCCAAATTTTAAAGCTAATAAATTATTTACTTGTACTGGACAAAAAGTTCAGTTCTTTGATAATTCTATCAATGTTCCAACAATGTGGCAATGGAATATTATTCCTAACACCATTACTTATCTCGATGGAACTTCAGCTGCGAGTGCTAATCCAACCGTAATTTTTAATGATGAAGGAACTTATAGTATTACTTTGATAGTCTCTAATAATTATGGATTTAGCCAAATTACTAAAAGTGAATATATTGAAATTTCAAAAGGAGAATCAATTCCATTTGGAGATAATTTCGATAGTACAGCTTTAAATTTAGAGAAATGGAGCACTCTAAATAACGACAATGATGTTTCATGGGAGAGCATTTCAACCATAGGTCGAGATGGAAAATTAACCGAAGCAATCTTTATGAACAACCATAGTTATAATGCTCTTGATAAAAAAGACGAATTACATTCGGTGGTAATTGATTTGACTGAGTCACAAGATCCATTTCTAAGGTTCGATTGGTCGTATGCCCAGTTCAATAATAATTTTGCAGATGGACTTGAAGTAATTCTTTCTACCGATTGTGGGGAACATTTTGAGGAAGTTATTTTTGAAAAAAATGGCGAAGAATTAGCAACAGTACCTGATCAAGTTTCTGCTTGGTATCCTCAACAAAGTTATCATTGGAAAACTGCGAAAATTGATTTAAGTGATCATATCGGTAATTCTGTTGCCATTCGCTTTGTAAATATAAATGGTTTTGGTAATAATTTATTTTTAGACAACTTTTTAGTTTACGAGCGCGAATCTTATCCTGAGGCCTCTCTTATTATCAACCCACATAACGCAACAAATAACTTTTGCCTAGGAGATGATGCCATTACTTTCTTGACCAATTCAAATACAGAAAATGATTTTTTTTGGAATTTTGGAGCAACAGCCATGCCTCCTATTAGTGATGAAAATGGTCCACACACCGTTACTTTTAATGAAACAGGTACCTTCCGTGTCTCCCTTCGGGTGCTTAATAGTTTAGGATATGATATGGCCGAAACTGAAATTCATATCATCGATGATCCAGTCGCTGACTTTGATTATTCAATTTATAACAATATAGCTACATTCACGAATCATTCTCTTTTTGGAGATACTTATCATTGGGAATTTGGTGATGGTTCTACTAGTTCACTTCCAAATCCTACTTATCAATATCAACCTGGCGATGCTTATCTTGCTAAACTTACAGTAAGTAATATTTGTGGAAAAGACGAAACTCAACAAACTCTTATTATTTTAACCAATACAGATGATTTAAAAAATAATTTCTTCTTCAATGCTTTTCCAAATCCCTCGAATGATTATATTTTATTTGAAATGCCAGCATTAAACCATTCATTTATTCATCTGGAAATTTTTGATACAAGAGGAATGATTGTTTCTAATTTTACAATACATGAATCAATTGGACTATTTACTCAACGCTTAAATATTTCAGAGTTACCCCAAGGAATCTATTTTGCAAGGGTAAAAATTGAAGATCATTTTTTTGTAAAACGTTTTGTGAAATTATAACGAGATTAATTTCATCACAAAAACGTATAGTTTTTATTTAAGAAAATATTTAGATCTATATTACCTAGTTGCAAAAGAAAGAAGGCCTTGTAATTAAATACAAGACCTATCTCTCAAACGAAACAAAGCTAGTTCTCCAATGAGTGGTGTTATAAAAAAAAATTAAAATTTCAATGTTCCATTTCTAGGTTCACTATTAAAAAATTAGTTTACTCATTGTCAAACTTATAAAGTTTTAATTCATCTATTATGTTAATCAATTTTTCTGCATAATGTTTGTCAGTGGCATACCCTGCTTTTTTCAATCCTCTAGCCCAGTCTCTATAATTTTCATTTCCTAATTTTTTCAAATGTCGGTAACGTCTCCCCATTAAGAGTTGACTATGTGCTCGATAACTCTCCCATGAAGATTTATATTTTCGGAAAAAATCTTTGTGTGAATCATCAGTAAAATTAGCACAATGGCCTTTCCCACATTTTTTAGAGAAACATTTCATTCCAAAATGATTATTATTCTGTTTCGCCAATCGACTATCTCCTGCATTCGTCTCAATTAACCCTTGAGCTAGAGTGATGCTTGCAGGAATTCCATACTTTCTCATTTCCTTTTGTGCTACTTCCACAAATCGATTAACATATGCTTCTTGCTTTTTTCTTTTTGAAGTCTTACTCTTGCTAGATTCATTACTCCCAAAAGAATAGGTCATATTGGAATAGGTATTAGATGGATTACTATCTTTGGTTATTTTAGATAATGATTTACTCTTCACTTTTTTACTCATAGAGGTACTTTGCTTTGTAGTTAATTCTGCCTCTACTTGTGCTTGTGAGAAGGAGGTATTCATCGCAGTTGAAATTGGAGATTTGCTATGTGGTAATGCAGAAACTTGATAGGCATTAGGGGTCGTTCCATTCAAGTTCAATTGTAAGTTTAAATCTTTATGAACGAGCACATATGCAATTAAAAACAAAGCAAGCATTCTTAGCCAGTTACGTTTAGCCCATTCTGAAGTTTGTGAGAAAACCTGTTGCTTGTCAAAAGTAAGGGGTGTAAATCTTTGAAGCATCATATTTCTTTTTATTATTAAGTAATCCAATTTTGAAAAGTATGTTTAATTTTTCACCTCAGCTTGTGTTTCTAATTTCAAGAAAAGGGGAGCAAATTCATAGTGTGATGATTTTAATTTTAATTCACGTTTGTATCTACCTTTCCCTAGGAAATCTGAAAACCAAGAATATGGTATATTGTTCTTTCTAGATGAAACAAATTTACAACAATTTGTTTCAAATAAGCAAGTTTAAAACAAACAATTTGTTGCTAAATTTTAATACCTCTCGCTCACCTCTTTATAAACACTTGATATTCAACAACTTAATAATTATATTTAAAAAAATAAAGTCAACTTTTATTTAGTTATTATTATTTTCCATCTATAAATTTTTACTCAAAAAATTAAATAGCCTTTCTGCTTTTCCATCTTTAAGCTCAAATAGGGTTTTTAATTATACTTTAAGAAAACCTTATATAACATTAGGAGCACCTTAACGGTTTTTTCCTGTAAAACGCTGCAATATTCTTCTGTACAAAAATCGTTAGAACTACTACTCTTTATTATTGAATTAAAAACTACTGACGAATATGAATGCACCGGCCTACACTAACCAAGAAGAGGAAGAGAAAAAAAATAAGAAAAGAGGTTTATTAATTGCTCTTTATTTCCATTTGGCCTTAATTATTTTGGGGTTATTACCATTTATGGGAGGTATGATGTCGCCTGATCATTTACCAAAGGAAGAGATGAATTTTATCACTGTTGATTTTTCTCAGCAAGAAAGTTCTTCCAATATAAAAAGTCCAAAGAAAAAAGCTAAAAATGTAGAAAAGAGAAAAAAGAAAATAGAGAATCCTGTCAAAGAAGAAGTGCCAAAACTTAAACCTCAGCCAATGAAAAAAATATTGACTACTCCTGAACCTGAGCCAGCTTTGGAAATATCTACAGAAGTCTCTGATGAGCCATTAGTAGATGAATCAGTTATCGAAGAGGCTCCTGCAGAATTGGAAGAAGTAGAAAATTCAGGAAGTGGTGATAGCAAAGTAGAAGAAAAAGGGACTGCCTCTAAAGTTGGAAATGATAACGAAACTTCAAGTAGTGGAAATGCAGACAGCGGATCAGATTTTGGAGAAAATGTTGGGTCTGGGATATTTAATCGAAAAGTAACTTACAGAGCAGATGTAAAAAAAATTACTAGACTCTCTGGTATAATCGTAGTCGAACTATGTATCAATCAAAGAGGACAAGTAGTGTATGCAAAACCTGATACTAATGCTTCGACGATTAAAAATTTTGCAGTAATCAGAAAAGCGGTGGACTTGACTACCAAATATAAATTTGCCAGAGACTATTCTGCTCCTAAAAAACAATGTGGTAAAATGACATATGTTTTTGAAGGAGCAGGAATATAATTCGCAGAAGACTAAACAATATTTATACAACAAACAAAAACCATGAACAAACACAAGCGGCACTCGAAATATCAAGTGCCGCTTTTTATAAAAATGCATTTTTTGAAAAAACCTACGCCTCCTGTAGCTCTGCTTGATACATACTAATTAACTCTTTTTGAACATCTGGAGTAACCGCCATATATTCACAAAACTTTCGAGTAAATTTTGCGCGTCCCTGAGTAATAGATCGTAAGGTCGAAGAGTATTGATACATTTCTGCAATCGGTACTTTAGCTTTGATTTTTTGATAATGACCTTCAGCATCCATTCCCATAATCATGGCACGTCTTGTTTGCAAATCACCCATCACTTCACCCAATACATCGCCTGAACAAAGTACTTCTAACTCGTAAATTGGTTCTAATAGCTGTGGTCGAGCTTCATTAAATGAATTTTTAAATGCATTCGTCGATGCCAACATAAAGGCCATATCATTAGAATCTACTGGGTGCATTTTCCCATCATAGATAGAAACCCTAATATCTTGGCAATAGGAACCGGTTAGTGGCCCCTCTTCCATTTTTGACATCACACCTTTCTTGATCGCATTGGAATACTTGGCATCTATTGAACCTCCGACAATACACCAAAGGAACATTAGTTTCCCACCCCAAGGTAATTCTTCTTCTTCTGTCCTTCTAACATTCAACCCTGCTGGAGCTGCCATATCTTCATAGTACGGTTCAATACGCATATGTACTTCTCCAAACTGCCCCGAACCTCCACTTTGTTTTTTATGTCGGTAAACGTTGCTCGCTTCTTTGGTTATCGTTTCTCGATATGAAATTCTTGGACGTAAAAATTCCATAGAAATATTATTCACTTTCTCAATTCGATATTTTGTAATATCCAAATGTAATTGACCTTGCCCGTGAATGATTGTCTGTTTTAAAGTTGCAGATTGTTCGACAATTAAAGTTGGATCTTCTGCTGCTATTTGATGCAATGCTTTGACTAGTTTTTCCATATCCGCTTTACTTGGTGGATTTACCGCCGTGCGAATCCTTGGTTCTGGGAAATGAATTGGATCGATTCGTTTCATAATTCCTTTCCCCCCCAAAGTATCATTAGTCAACGCTTCTTTTAATTTTACAGTAACACCAATATCACCCGCAGACAACCCATCCACAGCATCCCTTGATTTTCCATTTACCTCATATAATTGTCCGAAACGTTCTCCATTTCGAGTTCGAGAATTATGTAATTCTGTTCCACCTGATAATTTACCAGAATATACTTTGAAATACGATACTGTTCCCACTCTTGGTTCCGACATGGTTTTATAAATAAAAACAGCAGGTTCGCCGTTTGAATCGCACTTTAATGTACCTCCATCTTCTAAAATTGCGTCTGGTCGATCTGCAGGTGATGGAGCAATATCATTTATAAATCCCATAATTCTGCCACTCCCCATATTTCGGGTAGCTGAACAGCAGAATACTGGATAAATACTTTGATTCGCTAGTGCAATGGTTAATCCTTTAGCTAAGTCATTTTCATTTAAGTTTCCTTCCTCAAAGAATTTCTCCATCAATCCTTCTTCATTTTCAGCTGCAGCTTCAACTAACTGATTATGAATTTCTTGAGCTTTCTCCATTACCAAATCTGGGATTGGTTGCTTTTGGGGTTTGCCTCCTCCATCTGGGAAAACGTACATTATCATCCGCAAACAGTCGACGATGGAATTCAGTCCTATACCGGTATGCAAAGGAAATTGAATTGGAATTACTTTATTTCCAAATCGTTGTTTGGCTTGCTCTAAAGTTGTATCATAATCTGCTTTGTCATGATCTAGTTGATTGACAACAAACATAGCAGGTGTTTTAAACTTCTCAATATATTCCCACATCAGCTCAGTTCCAACTTCTACCCCTCCTTTAGCATTCAAAATCATCAAAGCGGTATCAGCTACTTTTAAACTTGAAATAACCTCTCCAATAAAATCATCAAAACCCGGTGTATCTATAATATTGATTTTACAGTTCCTCCATTTTGCATGCATCAATGAACTGAAAATCGAATTCTTTCTTTCCATTTCGATAAATGTATAATCAGATATAGTGTTTTGATCTTCTACTGTACCTCTGCGTTTGATCGCACCCGATTCAAAAAGCATGGTTTCTGCAAAGGTAGTTTTACCGCACCCTGGGTGTCCAAGAAGAACTACATTCCTTATATTATTTGTATCGTAAGCCATAGGTAAGTTGAATTTTGTAGGAATAGAAGTAGACCTCAAAAGAGAAGAATATGTTTTTGAACGATAGCTTGATCTGTTGTAACTCATCAAGTCGGGATGTTGCACAAGATAGGCGATTAGCAAATTCTAATCGCCTATTTCAATACCGACATATTTGTTCAAAGTTTTTGTCCATCTAAAAAAGGTATTTTTACTCCGTGGTTAAAAAATAAAAAATATAGTTTTGCATAATTCTAATAATCAACTTAATGAAGTTAACAAATATATTCATAACAGACAAAAATTCTTGTTTTAAAAAAAAATTAAAATTAAATTTTGTTTATAACTTCTTTATAAATGCAAATCATTAATGGTTTAAGAACTTTGAGAATGAGATCTCTCTCAGAAAAAAAAAGCGAACTGTCTTTCGACAACTCGCTTTAATAAAACATGGTTATGCTGCTCCATTTTTCAGAAACAATCTTTTTGTTATTCGTTTTGTGTTTTCAATTTGGTTTTAGTATTCCTGGAAAAAATAATATTTACCCAATATAACTTGCAGCTTGTCCCACCCAATCATCTTTCTCAATTCTTCCTGGGAAAAATTGAATAGCATCGGTGATCAAACTAATCGATTCCTCATTCAACATACTCACTTGCTCAAAAGTAAAAATACCTATATCGTTTAATCTCATTTCGATAAAAGGACCGATTCCCTCTATTTTTTTCAAATCATCTTTCTCTGAAACATTAGCCTCGGGAATTTTTTCCCCAAGCAACAACCCTATTTTAGCTTTTGCTCGTTCACCTCTTTCTTGCGGTGACATTTCACCAAAGTCTTCCTCTAATACTTCTTCATCAAAAGTATTTGGAATTTCATCATTTTGCACATCACTTAAATCTAGAACCTCTTCTGCTGTTTCAGTATCAATTCCAGTAGAAACCCCTGTTGCGCGCTCAAGGTTTCCCATTTCTACTTTTAAACTTAAATTTTCCAAAACTAACTTTTCCAATTTTTCTTCGATCAAGGATAACCGATCATTTTGTACTTCATCAATCACATTAATCGAATTACTCAATCCGTTATCATCTGAGGAAGAGGTATCTACAACTGTATTAGTGTCAGTAATAATACCTCCCTTTATGCGATTTACATAATTAAGATTCTCTTCCTGCAACCTCTCCATTTCTTCGCGAGCTGATTTTAATTCAGTCTGAAAGTGATTTCGTTCATTCGTCAACCGAATAATATCCTCAGCCGCTTCATTAGTACGTGTTTCCGCAATCTTCAAATCCTCCTCTTTTTTCTCAAACTGCTCTACTAATGAATCATATTGAGTACGAAGCGATTTTGCCCCCAAGTTTTTTTCAACCAATTCTCGCTTTAACCTTTTGATTTTGCCGACTCTTACCCAAGCCCCAAACAAAAGCCCTATGAAAAAAGATACGCCTAAAAAAACCAATACTACAATACTATCCTCTGTATCCATTGAAGTAAAAAGGTCTGTCCAAAATGTTTTAAATTTATCCATGATTATTTTGAGTATTTCAGGTTATTCTATTATTAAGTTTACCCTTCTGTTTTTTGCCCGTCCTTCAGGCGTTTTATTATTTGCCATTGGTTCTTTTTCACCTTTAGTTTCAATTCTTATCTCAGTTTGAATGCCTACTTGGTTAGCAATGTAAAGCCTTGCACTTTTCGCTCTTCGGTACCCCAAGTCTCTATTGTGAGAAACCTTTCCTGTATTATCTGTGTGTCCAATAACTTTTAAAGTTTTATCTGGATTCAATTCAAAATAAGTTTTCATCGAATCAGCATAACTTAAAAAAGCTTCTCTTGGATTAAATTCATCAGAATTTATTTCAAAATTAGATTCCAAAAAAGTCATATTATTAAAAGTAAATTGCACATCGGCTAATTTAGTGTCTGAAATTTCCAAAATTTCAAATACAGTTGGCTCAGTTAACACATCACCTTGAACCATTGCATAATCCAATGAAATTCGATCTCCTGGTATACCTAAATCAATCAGCAATTTTTCTATTGCCTTTCCTCGTGCGATTCCTAAATTGTCATTAAAGTTAATTTGAATATCACTTTCATTCTCTAAAAATCTTCCTGTGATTTTCAATTTTTTATCTTCATTATCAATTAAATAGGAAACGATTTCAAATAGAAATGCTAAATTATTGGAATCAATGGTAGGTTGAGAAATACCATTCTGAAAAGAAAACTGATTATATCCTTCCAAAATATTCTCATAACCAAAAGAAAGGTTGAGATTTTTAAGACGCTCAGGAATAGTTGGCTTTTCAACAACTTCTTGCAGTTCGCAACTATTTTTGATTTTGCAGACGTACCAATAACGCGCAAAAGATCCCCACAATCCAAATACTAGAATACCCAGCAAGAGTCTCATTTATACGATGATTTTTTTTGAAAAAATATTTGTAAATGTATTGTTTTTTTTTAAGATAATTTCATAAAACACAAAGACATTTATCTTAATTGCTAATTTATTGAAAATCAATGACTTACAAAGCATTTTATGGGGAAAATAATAAGTAACATGAAGATTATTAATATTGCTCCAGGTTAAAAGGCATGATATTACAGAAATACTAATTAATGAATAAAAAAATCACCTCAAAGAAAATTAACAGTTCTTAATTTATAGTTGAGGGAAACATGACCAATTTCAAATGTGGTTACTCATCAAAAAAAAGGATCCAACGTTTACCGCTGAATCCTTTTTTTAACTCTTATAAAAATAACTTATGCAGGAATTTCTTCAATTACAGCTGAAAGTCCCTTCTCAATTAAAGCATTTTTTTTAGGTCTTAATTCATCAAACGAAGCTGTTTTTACAATTGCTTTGCCTTTGAAATGAATCAACATGGCGCACTGCTCTGCTTGTTCTGGGCTATGCCGAAGGACGTCAACAAAACAATCAATTACCCAATCAAAAGTATTATGATCATCATTATAAACAACTAATTGTGATTGATTTCCAATCTCCTCCATAACCTCTTCTAGCACATCTACATCCGTCTCTTCCTGAGTATGAAATTTTACCATTATACTAATTATTTTTTTTCAAAAAATGCTTTTCAAATATAAGAATTTATAATGAGAAAAAGCAAGTGGTTATTTTTCTTTATTTTATTAAAAGTATAAAAACGAGCAAAACTTTTAAAAGTTAGTTGGCTTACTTTTCATTAATCTCCAAATTAAACTAATCTGAGCTTAGAGAGTTTTTTGAAATTTCATTACTATTGATATTTAAGGATCGAAAACCTTTATCATTTCAACTCAGCCAATTTTGCTTTTACTGCTTCAAAATTTGGTAAATCTCCAGCTGATTCCAAAACTTCAGCATACTGCACCATTCCTTCCTTATCAATAACGAATGCAGAACGTTTTGAGACACCTTTCATATCTAAAACAAAATCTTCGTACAATGCTCCATAAGCGCGGGAAACTTCTTTGTTAAAATCAGACAGCAAAGTAAAATTATAATTCTCCACTTTTTTGAATTGATCCAACACAAATAATGAATCAACTGAAATTGCTAAGATGTCTGCATCTAAATCTGAATATGAAGCAATATCATCTCGCATAGAACATAATTCAGTTGTACAAACACCGGTAAAGGCCAAAGGAAAAAATAATAATACTACTTTTTTTCCTTTATAATTTTCGAGAGACACTTCTGCCTTTTCAGTATTTCTTAGCGTAAAATTTGGTGCTTGACTCCCAACAGTAATTTCCATTTTATTTTTATTTTTTTATTAAAAAATACAATTCTAAAAAAGTTTATATAAACTTGTGTAAAGATAAAAACTTCGAACAATGAATCACCAATATTGTTGAATGAATCGAACACAAAAAGCATATCTCCAACTTCATATTGCAGTCCTATTTTTTGGCTTTACCGCCATTTTAGGAAATGACAAATTAATATCCATTCCAGCCATTTCAATTGTTTGGTGGCGAGTATTATTTACATCTATTAGTTTATTTTTTTTCATCAATTTTGGAAAATCATTAAGAAAAATACCCAAACAATTTTTGTGGCAATATATAGTTATCGGAGCAATTGTTGCTTTGCATTGGATTTGTTTTTTTGGTTCTGTAAAATTATCAGGTAGTTCATCCATCACCCTAATATGTATGGCAACCACTGCACTCTTCACCGCCTTCCTAGAACCTTTGGTTCTAAAAACTAAATTTCAAAAAAAGGATTTACTGCTCGGAATTCTAGTCATTCCAGGGATGGTATTGGTCGTTGGAAATGTAAATTCAGATATGTGGCTGGGGATTTTAGTGGGATTAATTTCTGCTTTTCTTGCAGCAGTTTTTTCTGTTTGGAATAAAATGATTATAAACGAAGCTGACCCAAAAGATATTACTTTTTTGGAAATGAGCAGTGGGTGGTTATTTGTCAGCTTACTTTTACCATTCATTTTTCATTTCGATAAAAATATTGCTTTTCTTCCAATTGGCTGGGATTGGGCTTTCTTAATTCTCTTGGCATTGGTTTGTACTACGCTAGCTTATGTACTTTCACTTCGGGCGTTAAAGCACTTATCAGCTTTTACCTCTATGTTGACCTATAACCTGGAACCGGTATACGGAATCCTAATCGCCTACTTTTTCTTGAATGAGCGATTATCAGCAGGCTTTTACTTAGGCGTTTTAATAATTTTAGGAGCAGTTTTTATGTCTCCTTTTTTGAAAGAAAATAAAAATTAATGCTTGCATCAAAAAAGATATTTTTCTTTTTTTTACTTTTACCTTTTATTCTAAAAAGCCAAAATAACACTTTCCTAAAACATTCTATTATTATAGATATAGGAGGAATTGGAGGCTACGGATCGCTGAATTATGAGCGAATTTTCTTTTCCCAGAAAGATTTTTTTCTTTCTGGGAAAACAGGTGTTTCATTTTACCGATTCAAAGATTTTGAAAGAAAAATAAACCCTGATTTACTTTTTCCAATTAATATTCAGGGTGGTTTAAGATATAAAAGTCATCATGCAATTTTAGGTATTGGTCAAACTATCTCAAGTATCGTAAAAGCATCTAATAATTTTAATTCAAAAACTCGTCGCAACTCAATGAGCGCCAATCTTACCATAGCCTATCGCTTCCAAAAAAAAGGAAAACCTTACTCCGTCCAGATATCTTACAATCCTCTTTTTGAACATTACACTAGATTTAGAAATTGGGGAAGTTTGAACTTTGGGTATTCTTTTGTTGAAAAAAATAATTCATGAAAACTATTTTCATCACATTAATATCATTCTCACTTTTACTTTCATGTGGGAAAAATAATATTGACCTTTCATTTGTAGAAAATCTTAGCGGGAACAAAATCGTTCCCTTTGGCCATGCAGGAATGGGTATTTCCTCTCAGTTCCCCATTAATACCTTTGAGTCTATTCAATGTGCGTTGGCAATAGGTGCTAAAGGAGTAGAAGTGGATATCCAAATGACTAAAGATTCCGTTTTGGTGCTATTTCATGACAAAACATTGCAAGAACAAACAAACCTTGATGGAATGATTTATGAGAAAAATTGGAATGAAATCAATCAAGCGATTTATAAAAATCCTCCTTTTGCAGAATATAGAATACTATCCTTAAATCAACTTTTTAAAAACATTGAGAATAAAAAAGAATCTATGTTTTCTCTGGATTTTAAATTACACGAATCAAATCATCCTGACGAATATATTTTAAAACATTGGAATGCCTTAATAAAAGTTTTAAACAATCATGATATGGCAGAAAATGTTTTTATCGAAAGTAGAAGAAAACCTTATTTGGAAAAGCTACAAGAGATGCGTCCAGACCTAAAATTATTATTCTTGGAGGAATTTGAAAAAGGTTTTGAATATACAAAATCCATGAATTACTATGGAATGATCATACCTAATTCAACTATTGATGCCGAGCAAATCAAAGAAGCTCACCATGCTGGACTGCGTATAGGTTTATTTGGACTACTCACCAAAAATGAAAATTTAGATGCCATACAAAAGAGTCCTGATTTTATCCAAACTGACAAAGTAAAATATTTAGTGGATGTTCTAAAACAATAGCAATACCTTTACATTTAATAATTCTTAAAAAATACGAAATGCACTTTTCTTTAAAAAAAATAAATCAATACTGTGAGCAACACTCTTCCCCTCCTTCGGAAGTTCTCCACCAACTCGAACGAGCTACTCATCTTAAAACGCTAGCTCCCCAGATGGTCTCCGGTCATGTACAAGGACAACTATTTACTTTTTTGAGTCAAATGATTCAACCAAAAGCTATTTTAGAAATTGGAACATTTACAGGGTATGCTGCGATTTGTTTTGCGAAGGGAATGCCAAAAGATGGAATTTTGCATACCATTGAGGCGAATGAAGAATTTGAATATATCATTCGAGACTTTGTTAAAAAAGCCAACTTAAATGATAAGATTAAATTACACATTGGAGATGCAAAAGCAATTATTCCAACCTTGGAAATACAATTTGATTTAATCTTTCTAGATGCTGGAAAAAGAGAATATGCCCATTATTATGATTTGCTTTTTGACAAATTAAAAACTGGTGGCTTCCTACTTGTTGACAATGTGCTATGGGATGGAAAAGTTGTTGAAGAAAAAAAGAATACTGATACAAGGATTTTAGATGAATTTAATAAAAAAATTCAAGCTGATTCTAGAGTGGAAAATGTGTTACTGCCAATTCGAGATGGCATCATGATGATTAGAAAAATAAAGTAATCCTAAATAATGAACAATTAACACTTCAAGAATTATTAACCGTTCATTACCTCAAATCAAAAAAGTTATGTTCTCAGAATATTCCTTTCCGCTCCAAACCATCTCACACAAATGGCTATTCCAATTCCTGCAAAAACAAAAAGGGACACAAATACTAAACTCAATAGCCCATAATTAATAGTACCTGCTACAATTTCTTTGGTTGCCAATGCAACATTCAAAATTGGGATTAAAGCAGTAAAAGCATCTAACTTAAATCCTGGCATCATCGCAATCACCAATGGTATAGTAACAACAATTATTAACGGTTGAATTAAACTTTGAGCTTCCTTGAAAGATTTCGCATAAATACTCGTTGGAATTAGGATTCCTGCAAAAAATGTTGTCAATGGAATCAACATCAAAATTATCAATCCTAATGATTGTGAACTTAATAGTTCATTTGCCATAGTAATCACCCAACCTGGAACATCTGGATTCAGTTTCAAAGCTAAGTATAAACCTATTATCATTAAAACTCCCGAGATAACTCCTGAGAGCACTACTACTAACATTTTGCCTAACAAAATTTGCAATCGACTTGCTGGAACACTCAAAATAGTTTCCATTGTTCCTCTTTCCTTTTCACCTGTAAATAAATCAATGGCAGGATACATTGCTCCCATCAAACAAAATATAACAAAAATATATGGCAAAAATCCTCCTATCCTTTTCCCAAGAGATTCTGTTTGTGTATACACGTCTTGTTCACTAGTTTTTATAGGTTTAATTAAATTCATTTCTTCCCCAAGTAAAACCAAACGTGACTTCACTATAAATTCCTTATAATTATCAATTGTGTTTTTTAGGCGCTTCATAAACAATCCTTCATCTGTTGAATCAAAAAATACTTGGACCTCAGCTGTTTTTCCATTTTCGATTCGAGAATCAAAATCTTCACTAATATCAATCGCCAAATCTAAACTATCATTTCTAATAAGTTCTTCAAAGTCTTTTTTATTAACCCCTTCTATAATTTGAACATCTTTTTGGCGTTTGAACCTTTTAACGAGATCAACTCCATTTTCATTCGCACTAATTGCAATTTTGATATCCTTAGCTTGTGCCTTTTTTATTCGATCACTTGCAATATAACTACTTAAGGAAATAATTATTGGCATCAATAAAATTGGCATAACTATCATCGTAATCACCGTTCGTCGATCTCGCAACATGTCAAGCATTTCCTTTTTGAAAATTGTAAATATGTGGTTCTTCATTATTTTATTCCTTTGTTATACTTTAGGATTGCTAAAAATACAAATTCTCTTGAAATCTACACGCTAAAAAATAGTCAAAATAGTGTGGAAAATATCTTTTAAAAGTTGTTTTTAAAAAGTAAAAACTAGTATATTTGCACCCGCTTACGAAAAGTTAATTATGGCGAGGTAGCTCAGCTGGTTAGAGCGCGTGATTCATAATCCCGAGGTCGGCGGTTCAAGCCCGCCTCTCGCTACAAGAAATTTCCCATGAAGATTTAATTATCTTTCATGGGATTTTTTTTTAGTAAAAAGAAAATAAGGATAAGGAACTTCTCTCAATCGTAATAAATTGATTAAAGAAGATTTATAGACCTTTAAGAAAGTTTTTTATCTTGAAGGGCAATGAAAATTGTTCCGCATTTATAGACGCAGTTATTTAATCACAAAAAACTTAGCAAATATGGAATTATTCAATTTTATTAAGGGATTTTTTGGTCCTACAAAAGTTTTAGTTGAAAATGCTGTAGATATAGCAGATGATGTTAACGAAAAAGCAAGTGACATCGCCAAAGATGCAAAAGAGGTTGCAAAAGACATGAAAGAAACTGTTTTAGATAAAGCAAGCAATTTTGCAGAAAGTGCAAAACAAGTGACAGAAATTGTGATTGATATGGCCGACGATACGATCGATAATACACCTAAAAAAATAAAAGATTTAGTTGATGTGGCTGATAATGTTGTAAAAAACATTAAAAATGCTGATGATACGATCTCTAGTAATACAGGTGATTTAATTGATAGTTTAAAAAATATAGTAGGCCAGGTCGTTAAAGACGCTAACGACTCTATTGATGAAAGCAATAATCATACTGAGGAAATAACAGGTGATGTTTTAGGTAATGTCATTGACAATACAGACAACTTAGTGGACAATTCAACTAATATTAAATAAATATTAAGCTATTAAAAAGGCTTTCTGGAACACTAAAAAGGCTTTTTTTTTATAATATATTTATTTCTCAAAAAAAATTATCCTTTTTAATAAAATCCTAAACATGGTAAATATTATTAATGATCAAAACAACCCATTCTATAAATAATGATTTCTCAAAAAAATCCAAATTAAATTTTACTATCATTCGATAGCATAAATTCCAAAATTTTGCTTTTCTCGAAAACCAAGTTTACATTTGGTCAACAATGTTAAAAACAACGACATACAAAATTTCATTTTCGAGTGCTGTCCTAGCACCGTCGCCTCGTCGTTTCTTCTCTCGTTCATGCCGCCCTATCGGGCGTAATTTCAACATATAATACCTTTGCGGGTAGAATTTTGTTTCTACCGTTCTTTCCAAGAAAGATCACTTTTTAATAAGGAGTATTCAGAGTAATCTGAATTTACCCTACAATGCAACAATACACTTACATTCTATTTTATTAGTCTTTACCAGTTCGATATTTGTTTCATCTAAGACAAAGCACCCTTCGGACGGCTAGGTATTTTATTGTCTATTCTAAAAACTTATCAAAAATGAAATTCGAAATAAAAGTTGCAACAGACACACATTTAAAATACGCTGAAGAGGTTTGCAAAACAATTGAGCAATCTGCCAAATTGAGAGGAACTGGTATTGCAAAAAGAAATATCAATTATATTGAACAAAAAATTAAAAGTGGTAATGCGGTAATAGCATTGTTAAAAAACACCTTCATAGGGTTTTGTTATATCGAAACTTGGGAACATGGAAAATATGTCGCCAACTCAGGACTCATCGTTGCACCCAATTTCAGAGGATATGGTTTAGCAAAAAAAATAAAAAGTCTCGTTTTTAATCACGCTAGAAATAAATTTCCTAATGCGAAAATATTTGGAATTACAACAAGCCTACCTGTCATGAAAATCAATTCTTCCTTAGGATATCATCCTGTAACTTTTTCAGAATTACCTCAAGACGATGCCTTCTGGAAAACCTGTAGAAGTTGTCCTAATTTTGATATTCTCACACGCAACAATCGTAAGATATGCCTATGCACAGGAATGCTCGCTCCTTCTAAAAACCAAATGGAATACGATTTAACCTATTTAATTTCAGAAAAAAAACATTCATAAAATGAAAAACCAAAAAGTAGTTCTAGCATACAGCGGAGGTTTAGATACTTCCTTTTGCATCAAATACTTGACTATCGAAAAAAATATGGAAGTTCACGCAGTCCTTATCAACACAGGTGGTTTTGAAAAAGAAGAAATTAAAACGGTCGAAGAAAAAGCATACTTGCTCGGAGCAAAATCTTTCACCTGCATTGATAACACTTTTACTTTTTATGAAAAATGTGTCCGTTATCTCATCTTCGGAAATGTTTTAAAAAATAATACTTACCCTCTTTCAGTCAGCGCGGAGAGAATATTTCAAGCAATCGGAGTTGCACAACATGCTCAACTTATTGGTGCAAAAACAATTGCTCATGGAAGCACTGGTGCTGGCAACGATCAAGTGAGATTTGATTTGGTATTTAATGTACTAGGCAATGATATTGAAATCATCACACCTATTCGAGACAACCAATTGAGCAGAGAAGCGGAGATTGAATATTTGAAAAAACATGGAATCAATATCTCTTGGAAAAAAGCAAAGTACTCCATCAATCAAGGACTTTGGGGAACAAGTATTGGCGGTAACGAAACACTTACTTCTCATCAAGCTCTTCCCGAATCTGCATTCCCTAGTCAACTTAAAAATAACTCTTCGAAGAATGTAGAACTATTGTTAGAGAAAGGAGAACTCATCGGAATCAATGGAGAAAGGTACGCTCATCCTGTAGAAGCCATCCAAGCATTGCAACAACTCGCAGCGCCTTTTGCCATCGGTCGAGATACTCATGTCGGCGATACAATTATTGGAATCAAAGGTCGAGTTGGCTTCGAGGCGGCAGCACCTCTCATTATCATCAAAGCTCATCACCTACTCGAAAAACACACCCTTACCAAATGGCAACAATATTGGAAAGAGCAACTCGCCAATTGGTACGGGATGCTTCTCCACGAAGGGCAATTGCTAGAACCTGTGATGCGAAATATTGAAAATTTCCTAACCGATACTCAGCAAAATGTTAGCGGAAAAAGTTTTATAAAGCTACTCCCCTATCGTTTTGAATTACTCGGCATCGAATCTGACTTCGATCTAATGAATGCAAAATTTGGAGCGTATGGCGAGATGAATAAAGGATGGTCTGGCGAAGACGTGAGAGGTTTTACAAAAATATTAGGTAATGCTACCAAAATTCACAGAGCTGTAAACGGAGCAGAAATTTTAAGTCAATTCTAAAAATAATAATCATGATAAAAATAGGAATCATCGGAGGTGCAGGTTACACCGCAGGAGAACTCATTCGAATTTTACTACATCATCCTAAAGTGAAAATTGATTTTATCCATAGCAATAGTCAAGATGGAAAATTGGTCAGCGACATTCACCAAGATCTTTTGGGAGAAACTTATTTATCTTTTTCTAAAAATATAAATCCAGGTGTAAATGTATTGTTTTTATGTTCTGGCCATGGTAATTCAAAATCATTTTTAACGAAACATACTTTTTCTAAACAAACTAAAATTATTGACCTCAGTTCTGATTTTAGAATAAAGGAGGAAGGAAATAATTTTGTTTATGGCTTGCCTGAATTGAATAAAAAACAAATTCAAACTAGTTCGCACATTGCCAACTGTGGATGTTTTGCAACTGCGATTCAATTGGCCTTACTGCCTTTGGCAAAATCTCAAAACTTAAAAGATGACATTCACGTCCATGCAATTACTGGTTCGACCGGGGCTGGACAAAATCCATCTTCAACAACTCACTTCAGCTGGAGAAATAATAATGTGTCAGTTTACAAACCATTTTCACATCAACATCTTGGTGAGATTAACAATAGCATTCAACAATTACAAAATGATTTTCATAGCGAAATTAATTTCATTCCCGTTCGTGGAAATTTCGCTAGAGGAATTTTTGCATCGGTTTATACTAAAACTGACCTGAGTGAAAACGAATTAAATCATCTCTTCAAAAATTATTACAAAGAAGAACCTTTCGTTTTTATCACTCAAAAGAATCCAAGTCTCAAACAAGTTGTCAACACCAACAAGTGTGTCCTTTTTATAAAAAAAGAAGGCGACAAAGTTTTCATCATAAGCTTGATAGACAACCTCGTCAAAGGTGCTTCTGGTCAAGCAATTCAAAATATGAACTTGATATTTGGCTTAGGAGAAACAGAAGGTTTGAATTTAAAAGCAATGGTATTTTAGTTTCCAAAAAAAAAAAAATCATGAAACTATTTGACGCTATCCACTCTTCGATATTCATCCTGTAAAAGGGGAAGGGTGTTATATTTTCGATGGTCAAGGAAATAAATATTTAGACCTATACGGAGGTCATGCAGTCATCTCCGTCGGACACAGTCATCCTCATTTCGTAAAAAAATTAACAATACAACTACAACACTTAGGATTCTATTCTAACTCCTTAAAAAATGATTTACAAATTGAATTAGCCAAAAAACTAGGCAAGCTTTCCAACTGTGAAGAATACAATTTATTCCTTTGCAACTCTGGTGCTGAAGCCAACGAAAATGCACTCAAACTTGCTTCTTTCCAAAATAAAAAAACCAAAATCATTGCATTCAAAAAAGGTTTCCATGGAAGGACCTCCGCTGCTGTCAGTGTGACCGACAATGTAAAAATCCAAGCTCCCATTAATAAAACTTTCGAAACGGAATTACATAATTTCAATGAAATCGAGACAATCGAAGCTTCACTAAAAAAAGGTAATGTTTGCGCGGTCATCATAGAAGGCATTCAAGGAATCGGAGGAGTCGAAATCCCAAAACCAAAATTCTTAGAAGTTTTAGAATCACTTTGCAAAAAATATAATACCATTCTTATCCTCGATGAAATTCAATCTGGTTATGGACGAAGCGGTGAATTTTTCGCTTTCCAAAAATCAACAATCACTCCTGACATTATCACAATTGCTAAAGGAATGGGAAATGGTTTTCCAATCGGTGGTGTTTTGATTCATCCAAAATTCAAAGCTAAATATGGTTTACTCGGAACCACTTTCGGAGGAAACCATTTGGCTTGTGCTGCAGGAATTGCTGTTTTAGATATTTTAAAAAAAGAAAACTTGATTGCTCATTCAAAGGAGTTAGGAAATTATTTTTTAGAAAAATTAAAAACAGTCGAAGGTATTTCCGAAGTGCGAGGAAGTGGTTTAATGATAGGTTTAGAATTCGATTTTCCTATCAAAGAATTACGAAAGCATTTACTCTTTGAAGAAAAAATATTTACGGGTTCTTCTTCCAATCCAAATGTAATGAGGGTTTTACCTCCTTTAAATATCCAAAAAGAGCACGTTGATTTTTTTATAAGAAAATTAGAAACGGCTCTAAAATTAATTCCAACTCCGTCACCCATTTAATTATCAAAAATGAAAAATTTCACCTCCATCCACGACATTCCCAATGTTGAACAACTTGTCCAACAAGCATTTGATTTCAAAAATAATCCTTTATCTCAATCTGAAATTGGAAAAGGAAAAACCTTGGGAATGGTATTCTTCAATCCAAGTTTACGAACTAGAATGAGTACTCAGAAAGCTGCTCAGAATTTAGGCATGAATATTATTTCACTAAATGTAAATGATGGTTGGCAGATAGAATTTGAAGATGAAGTGATCATGAATGGTAACAAAGCCGAACATATAAAAGAAGCGGCTGCGGTAATAAGTCAATTTGTCAATGTGCTCGCGGTTCGAAGTTTTCCAACCCTTATTGACCGTGAAAAAGATTATCAAGATTTCATTTTACAAAAATTTATTCAGTACGCAAGTCTTCCGATTTTAAGTTTAGAATCTGCCATTTTGCATCCTTTACAATCCTTGGCTGATTTTTTAACCATCAAAGAAAATCAAAAAACGAAGCATCCAAAAGTTGTTTTAACTTGGGCTCCTCACCCAAAAGTATTGCCCCAAGTAGTTGCCAATTCTTTTTGTGAGTGGATGAATTTTGCTGATGTGGATTTGACGATCACTCATCCAAAAGGATATGAGTTATCTCCTGACTTTTCTAAAAATGCAACTATCGAATACAATCAAAATAAAGCATTTAAAAATGCGGATTTTGTTTACGCAAAGAATTGGTCATCATTTAATTACTATGGAAAAATACTTTCGCAAGATGAAAGCTGGAGAATATCCTCCGAAAAAATGGCCTTGACCAACAATGGAAAATTTATGCATTGCTTGCCTGTGAGAAGAAATGTCGTCGTTGATGATTCTGTTTTGGATGGCCCAAATTCGTTGGTCATCGAGCAAGCCAACAATCGAACTTTTGCAACGCAATCAGTTTTATTCGATTTATTAAAAAATAAAAAAAACGAATTATGAAAAATCAAAAGCCACCTCTCTCCATTATTAAAATCGGTGGTAAACTTATCGAAGATGAACAAAAATTAAAATCTACTCTTGAGCAATTTGCAAAAATTAAAGGCCCAAAAATTCTAGTTCATGGAGGAGGAAAATCAGCTACTACCTGGAGCAAAAAACTGGGACTTACTCCTAAAATAATTGAAGGTCGAAGAGTAACCGATCTCGCAACTTTGGATGTAGTCACCATGGTTTATGCGGGGCTTTATAATAAAAAAATCGTGAGCATACTTCAAGCAATTCCGTGCAATGCTTTGGGTTTGACAGGTGCTGATTTGAATTTGATTCAGTCGCACAAACGAGTTTTCAAAGATATTGATTATGGCTTTGCAGGTGATATTGATTTTGTGGAGACTACAATTTTGCAACAACTTTTAAACAATGATGTAACACCTGTTTTTTGTGCGATCACTCATGATAAAAATGGACATTTGCTAAATACCAACGCTGACACTATTGCTTCTGAACTAGCCGTCGCACTCGCTCATTTTTTTAAAACTACTTTGAAATTTTGTTTTGAAAAAAATGGAGTTTTAAAAAATCCAGAAGATGATAATTCTATTATTGAAAAAATAAGTTTTAAGGATTTTCAAAAATATAAACATGCTGGGATTATCTCAGAAGGTATGATCCCCAAAATGGACAATGCTTTTTTTGCACTAAAGAATAAAGTAGAAAAAGTTTTTATTTGTGGATCAAAAGCAATTCATCATCAAAGTGGAACACTGATTCAGCTTTAATTTAAAATGTAAAAACAATGTTACAAAAATTAAAAATAGAATCTATTGAACTTCTAAAAACACATATTTCTATTCCTTCATTTTCAAAAGAGGAAAATAAAACAGCGGATTGCGTTCAAAGCTTTTTTCAAAAAAAATCAATTCCAACTTTTCGAAAAGGAAATAATGTGTGGATAAAAAATAAATCTTGGAATGATTCACTTCCAACAATTTTATTGAACTCCCATCACGACACAGTTCGTCCCGTAAAAGCTTGGACTAAAAATCCACATGAGCCTTTAATCGAAAATGGAAAATTATTTGGTCTTGGAAGTAATGATGCAGGAGGTTGTTTAGTGAGCTTGATTGCTACTTTTTTATTTTTCTATGAAAAAGAAAACCTGAATTATAACATTATACTTGCAGCAACTGCAGAAGAAGAAATTTCAGGTAGAAATGGAATCGCTTCAGTTGTTGATGATTTTGGAAAAATAGATTTTGGGATCATTGGTGAACCTACTGAAATGCAAATGGCGATTGCGGAAAAAGGTTTGATGGTCGTCGATGGAATCGCAAAAGGGAACGCAGGACATGCCGCGAGAGAGGAAGGCATCAATGCAATTTATGAAGTATTGGAGGATTTGGAATGGATTCGAAATTATAAATTTGAGAAAGTTTCTGATCAGTTGGGGGAAACAAAAATGACAGTTACTCAAATCAATTCAGGTACTCAGCATAATGTTGTCCCAGATGCTTGTAGCTTTGTGATTGATGTTCGAACAAATGAAAAATATTCAAATCAAGCAGCTTTTGCTATTTTGCAAAAGCATTTAAAATCAACAATCAAAGCTCGGTCCTTTCGTTTAAATTCTTCAGAAATTCCTTTGACTCATCCTTTGGTGCAAAGTGGTTTGAGTTTAGATTTGGGATATTTTGGTTCGCCTACCCTTTCGGATCAAGCCCTACTTTCTTTTCCAACATTAAAAATTGGTTGTGGAAATTCCGCCCGCTCGCACACCGCTGATGAATTTATTTATTTAAAAGAAATTGAAAAAGGCATTGATATTTATATTGAACTTTTAGTAAAAACAATCTTATGAAACTCTGGCAAAAAGATTTCACACTCGACAAAACCATTGAAGATTTTACCGTTGGAAAAGATCGAGAGCTCGATTTATTTTTAGCAAAATTTGATGTACAAGGTTCTCTTGCTCATATTGAGATGTTGGAATCAATTGGACTTTTAGAAAAAAAAGAACTCCAAGATTTACAAGTTGAATTAAAAAATATTTATCAAGAAATCGAAAAGGACAATTTTCAAATCGAAGAAGGAATGGAAGATGTCCATTCTCAAATCGAATGGATGCTAACACAAAAGTTAGGCGATGTTGGGAAAAAGATTCACAGCGGTCGTTCTCGAAATGACCAAGTGTTGGTGGACTTACGGTTATTTTTCCGAGAAGAAATTCAAAGCATTTCTGAATTAGTAAAAACATTGTTTGAAAAACTCCAAAGTGTGAGTGAGCAACATAAAGATGTTTTGATGCCAGGTTATACCCATACACAAATTGCAATGGTATCTTCTTTCGGTTTGTGGTTTGGCGCATTCGCTGAGTCCCTAGCTGATGACTTGCAACTGTTACTTTCTGCACATAAAATCAATAATCAAAATCCGTTAGGTTCAGCAGCAGGTTATGGAAGTTCTATTCCATTGAATAGAACATTAACCACTCAACTTTTGGGATTTGATAATTTGAATTATAATGTGGTTCATGCTCAAATGGGAAGAGGAAAAACGGAATTAATTTTAAGTTTTGCGATGGCTTCCATTGCCAATACTTTAGGAAAATTAGCAACAGATATTTGTCTTTTTTCCAATCAAAATTATAATTTTCTAAAATTACCAATAGAATTCACCACAGGTTCGAGTATTATGCCACACAAAAAAAATCCAGATATTTTTGAGCTCATTCGAGCTAAGTCAAATCAAATACAAAACCTTCCTCAACAAACTATGGGAGTTTGTAACAATTTAACTACTGGATATCATCGAGACTTCCAACTGCTAAAAGAAACCGTTTTCCCAGCTATCAAAAATTTAAAAGATTGTCTGAGAGTCACCACTTTAGCTTTAAAAAAAATAGAAGTTCGCAAAGATATTTTGGGTGAGAAAAAATATGAATACTTGTATAGTGTGGAAGAAGTAAATCGATTAGTATTAAAAGGAATATCTTTCCGAGATGCTTATAAAACTATTGGAATGAATATAGAAAATGACAACTTTACTTTTGATAAAAATATTAGCCATACGCACGAAGGTAGTTTAGGAAATCTTTGCAATAATCAAATAAAGCAAAAGATGAATAAAATTTATCAGCAATTTGATTTTGAAAAAATAGAAAATCAAATTGCAAAATTACTTTCCTAACCCCAAAAAAATAATCCGAGCCATACAAATGACTCGGACTTTTTTATTTTAAAAACTAAAGCAGGCTAAATTATTCAGCAGCTACTTCAATTGGTAATTCAACAACAACTTCAGGATGTAAATTTAACGTTGCAGTATAAGATCCAACTTCCTTGATATCTTCAAGAGAAACCCTTTTACGCAAAACTTCCACATCAAATTGTTCTTTCAATGCTTGAATGATTTGGATAGTAGTTACACTTCCAAAAATCTTTCCACTGGTCCCTGCCTTTGCTCCAATCTTCAAAGTTTTACCTTCTAGTTTAGTAGCTATGTCTCTATAAACATCAACTTTTGCAGCTTCAGCAGCATTTTCCTTAGCCTTAAGATCATCCAATTTTTTCATATTGGAAGCATTAGCAATTAATGCCAACCCTTGAGGAATCAAGAAATTTCGGCCGTAACCATTTTTTACGGTTACCACTTCGTGCTTGTCTCCAACTTTATCTAAATCTGCCAATAATATAATATCCATGATGAAATTTTTTTTTTGGAAAATCATTTAAGATTTTGCCTTGATCATGGTAGGCAATAAAATTTCCTACCTAAAAAATTTATTTTAACAAATCCGTTACATACGGTAAAATAGCCAAATGACGAGCACGCTTTACAGCTGTAGACATTTTCCGTTGGTATTTTAAAGAGTTACCAGTAATTCGTCGAGGAAGAATCTTTCCTTGCTCATTAATAAACTGTAACAAGAAGTCAGGATCTTTGTAGTCAATATGCTTAATTCCAAATTTTTTGAATCGGCAATATTTTTTCCTGTCCTGACCAATATTTGGATTACTAAGAAATTTTATATCGTCTCTAGAAGCCATGATTTTTTTATTTTAATAATTAGAAAATTAATTAATCGTAAAAAGAATTACTCTTCTTCCTCTGCTTTTGCAACAGGAGCAGGAGCAGCTTTAGCAGGAGCATCAGCTTTTTTAGCAGGAGTAACTTTTTTCTCAGCAGCTACTTCCTTTTTGATTTCAGACTTTACTTTGTCTTTTTTCTTTCCGATTAATCCGTTACGCTTGTCGTCGTTATATTTAACTCCGAATTTATCTAATTTTACAGATAAAAATCTCATGATACGCTCATCTCGGCGAAGTGCTAATTCGAGCTTAGCAATAATAGCACCACTTGGTACTTGAAACTCTGTACAAAAGTAAACACCTGTGGTGCGTCCTTTAATTGGGTAAGCCAATTGACGTAATCCCATCTCTCCTTTATCAACAATAGTTGCTTCATTAGATGTCAACATATCGAAATAAGTCTGAGCTGTCGCATTTATTTCATCGCCCGACAGTACTGAATCTACGATGAAATTTACTTCGTAATTTCTCATTTACGTGAAGTATTTTTTTAGTGAATTAATATAATTTATGAAAACGGATGCAAAGATAGTGTTTTTGATAGGTTTTACAAATATTTCAGGAAGTTTTTAATAACCTAATCCGAGGATAGTTAGTCTTTGCTACTAACTTAAAATTCATAAAACGCTATGTTTATTTTTTATATTTATTACTAATTTATTGGAATAGGTCGTGAAAGGCTAAATCCTCTTTCCAACTTCAATTATTTGTTTAACTTTATCACTTGATTTTTGAAGAACTAAAACTAAATAGAATGTTGAGACGATTAACCCCTTTTTATTTTTTTGTTGCACTTTTTTTAATTGGATGTAATGGTTGCACTGCCGATCCAAAACCAAAAACTCCTACAATTACCCTAAAGGATTCTTCCAAAAAAAATGTTAACATTCCAAAATTTCATCGAGACTCTGCATATTTTTTCACAAAAAAACAAGTAGATTTCGGTCCACGAGTTCCAAATACAAAAGCTCATACTACCACTAAAAATTGGTATGTCCAAAAATTTAAATCATACGGAGCAGAAGTTATCGAACAAAATTTTCAAGTAAGGTCTTTTCAAAACAAATTACTTAACTCAACCAATGTCATAGCTCAATTTAATCCTTCAAACTCGCATCGAGTTGTTCTTGCAGCACATTGGGACACTCGACATATTGGCGACCAAGATACAGATGAAAAAAAACAAAAAGAAGCTATCCTTGGTGCAGATGATGGAGCAAGTGGCGTAGGAATGTTAATCGAAATTGCACGACAAATAAGTCTCAATAAAATTGATTTGGGAATTGATATCGTTTTATTTGATGCAGAAGATCAAGGCTCTAGTGGAGGAAAAGAAACAGAATGGTGTTTAGGTTCTCAGCACTGGGCGAAAAATTTACACACAAGCCACAAACCAAAATTCGGAATTTTACTTGACATGGCTGGTTCAAAAAATGCTCGTTTTACCAAAGATCAAGTCTCCATGAATTATGCCCCCAAAGTGATGAATAAAGTTTGGAAGATTGCACAGGAAAGGGGGTATGGAAATTTCTTCGTCAATGAAGCTTCAGGACCATTGATTGATGATCATAAATTTGTCAACGAAATTGCAAATATTCCAATGATCGATATCATCAATCGACCTTCTACAACTCGGAGTGGTTTTGGAAATTACTGGCACACCCATGATGATAATATGAATATCATTGATAAAAAAACATTGAGAGCTGTTGGACAAACAGTTTTAGCAGTAGTTTACAAGGAGGCAGCTGGCGTATTTTAAAAAAACAAAATATTTATAATTTTTTTGAAACTAATTATTCATAGAAGATGAGCCCAGATAAATACATTAAAAACTATATCAATGGTGCACTCGTTCCAGCCATCTCAGGCGAATACTTTGACAATTATAATCCTGCGATTGGTCAAGTTTATTCTCATATTCCTGACTCAGATGAGAAAGATGTGCAACTAGCTATTGAGGCAGCAGAACGTGCTTTACCTGAATGGAAAAAAATGGAACCAGCTAAGCGATTCCGAATTTTGACCAGAATAGCTGATATCATAGAACAAAATTTAGATGAATTTGCTAAAGCAGAAAGTATCGACTCTGGAAAACCATTTGCAATGGCTCGGAGTGTTGACATTCCTCGCGCACATCAAAATATTAGGTTTTTTGCAACATCTCTTTTGCACTTTTCCTCCGAGTCACATGCAATGCCAAATGAAGCTATCAACTATACTTTACGCCAGCCAATAGGTGTTGTAGGTTGCATTTCACCATGGAATCTGCCACTTTATTTATTTACATGGAAAATCGCACCAGCTCTTGCAACTGGAAATTGTGTAATTGGCAAACCGTCAGAGATGACCCCAATGACTGCATATATGCTTTCAAAAGCTTGTATCGAAGCTGGATTACCAGAAGGTGTTTTAAACATTATCCATGGATTTGGGGCAAAAACAGGTCAAGCTATAGTAGAACATCCTCGCATCAAAGCTATCTCATTCACAGGAGGCACTGAAACTGGAAAAAAAATTATCGCAACAGCAGGTCCAATGTTTAAAAAACTCTCATTAGAATTAGGTGGAAAAAATCCTAATATCATTTTTGCGGATTGTGATTTTGATGAAATGATGATGACCACTTTACGATCTTCCTTTTCAAATAATGGACAAATTTGCTTATGTGGTTCTCGCATTTATGTTGAACGGGCGATCTATGAGAAATTTCGAGATGAACTTGTCAAGCGAACCCAATTTTTAAAAATAGGCGATCCATTTTCAACTGTAACCGATCTAGGTGCACTCGTTTCAAAAGCTCATATGGAAAAAGTAATCAGTTACCTAACTCTTGCAGAGGTTGAAGGAGGGACTATTCTTTGTGGAGGAACTCCTGTCAAAATGAAAGGTGAAAACGCTGATGGATATTTCCTTCGTCCATCCGTCATTGAGGGTCTGACTCAAGACTGTAAAACAATTCAAGAAGAGATTTTCGGTCCTGTAGTAACCATCACTCCTTTCGATACAGAAGAAGAAGTTTTGGGTTTTGCTAATGGAACAAATTATGGTTTATCTGCCACGATTTGGACAAAAGACATTTCAAAAGCCAACCGAATGGCAGAAAATATAGACGCAGGAATTGTATGGGTGAATTGTTGGATGGTTCGTGATCTACGAACTCCTTTTGGTGGTGTAAAAAATTCAGGTGTTGGTCGAGAAGGTGGTTTAGAAGCAATGAAATTTTTTACTGAACCTAAAAATGTGTGCATTAAATATTCTTGATTTCTTAAAACCAATAAACCATGCAAAACGGAAAATTAAATTTTAATAATAGAAGAACTTTTTTGAAAAAAACAACACTTGCATCCGCAGGGGTTTTAGGTTTAGGAAACCTTCAGGCTGAACCTAGTCTTTATGAAAAAGAAAAAACAAATTTAAAATTACCTAAAGATCTAACCATACTTTTCCAAGGTGATTCTATTACCGATGCAGGAAGAAAAAGAGATCATTATTATGCAAATGATGCATGGGGTGGATTAGGAAGTGGTTATGTTTTGCCAGTTGCAAGTGAATTGTTAGGAAAAAATCCAACTTCAAATATTCAATGTTACAATCGCGGCATTAGTGGACATAAAGTTTTTCAATTAGCTAATCGTTGGGAAGAAGACTGTTTACAAATCCAACCTGATGTTTTGAGCATTTTGATTGGAGTAAATGATTTTTGGCATACGTTGAGCCATGGTTATAAAGGCACCGCTAGGAGTTACGAAGATGATTTTCGCAAATTATTGGATCGTACCTTAAAACAATTACCTGATTGCAAAATTATAGTTTGCGAACCTTTTGTTGTAAAAGGAGGAAGTGCCATTGTTGAAAAAGAGTGGTTTCCTGCATTCATGGCTTATCAAAATACTGCAAGAAAAATATCATCAGATTACAACACAAATTGGGTTCCTTTTCAAAAAACGTTTGATGATGCATTGGAAGTTGCTAGTGTTGAATACTGGTGCCCAGATGGAGTTCATCCTTCGTTGGGAGGAGGGTATTTGATGGCGGAAGTTTGGTTGGATGTTTTTAAAAAAATGATGAAATAATAAAAAAGCTTCCAGGACTTAAAGTTCTGGAAGCTTTTTTATTTAAATTAAATTGCAATGATTACAAATCAATCTCCATAAAAACAGGACAATGATCTGAATGATGTGCATCACCCAACTGTCTCGCACTAAAAATTTTATCCTTCAAAGAATCCGAAACTGATTGATAATCAATTCTCCATCCCTTATTATTCTTCCTAGCACCAAATCGGTAAGTCCACCAACTATACTCCTCCCCTTCTGGATTAATATATCGATAAGCATCTGTGAATCCACTTGCCAACCACCTCGTCATCCAATCTCTTTCTCCTGGCAAAAACCCCGAACTCTTTTTATTACTCTTTGGGTTATGAATATCCATTTCCGTATGAGCAATGTTATAATCTCCTACAACGATCAAATTTGGTCGTTCCTTCTTTAGTTTTTCAATCCATTTAAAGAAGTCATCTAAGAATTCCATTTTAAATGCTTGTCGTTCTTCGCCCGAACTTCCTGATGGAAAATAACAATTCAATATCGACCAATCTCCAAAATCTGCCCGAATGATTCGTCCCTCATCATCATACTTTTTTATTCCACAACCGATCACAACATTATCAGGTGCTGCTTTGGAAAAAATAGCCACACTACTATATCCTTTTTTCTGAGCAGAAAACCATTGATGATGATATCCCATTTCTTCTAATGGCGCAACATCAACTTGATCTACATGAGCTTTTGTTTCTTGCAAGCACACTACATCAAATCCGCCTTCTTTCATAAAATCCCAAAACCCTTTTTTAACTGCTGCACGAATTCCGTTAACGTTGTAGGAAATAATTTTTTTCATAATAGATAATGATGAGTAATTTGAAAAAATACTTTAAATGCGAAAATAGAGGTTTCCTTTTTCTCAAAACAATCTTTTTTTAAAAAGTTATTCACAAAGGCAAATTTTCTTTTTTACGGTTGGAAAACTTCATTTTATTATTCGTGTCCACATTCACAAATGAAAACTTAATTGACTAATATTCAAATCATCCAACAATCTTTTACTATGACATGCGGAGCAATCCTTTCTAATCGTTTCTGCAAATCAGCCATCAGCCAAAATATGGCCTCTCCAAAATTAATTCTGCTTATTTCCAAATTTGCTTTATTCAATAATAAAACCCTCCCTCTAGTTGAAAATTTATTATTATTATTATTAGTAGAGAGAAATAATTGATCCAAAAAAATCCCAAATTCCAATTTTGAAAATTCGGGATCACATATCCTTTAACTGAGCGTTAAGTTACCTCTGGATTCCAAAATTCAAGTCCAAAATTCTTAATATATTTTATCGGACAAGCGTATGCATATTTACCCATTTTAGCTAGGATAATTCCAATGATTAAATTGTTTAGAGTTAAAACCAAACTTCCTGAATCTCCAAAATCTATAAATTCAGGAAATGGATTTGGGTTGGCAGGATCAGGATCTCTCTCAATGGCAAATAAATCTTTAAAATGATAATTTGTATTTCTCAAGTTTATATCAGCACTTCCCTTGATCGCAGTGATTATTCCAAAGGTTACTCCTGTTTTTGCTCCCTTTTTATAAACCCTCCGATTAATCTGAGCATTTGCTACCCCTTGTGGGAAACTTGGTTGCCAATCCATATTAAGAGTATCTGTTATTTTAAAAATAGCAGCATCGATTGTATTCACTTTCATTGATGGCCCTTTAGGAGACAAGTTGAAAAAATCAATAAGTTCTCCCACCTGACTACCATCTTTAGTTCGAATAATATCTCCTTTTGCACCTAAATTACAATGAGCAATAACATGATTATTTGACAACCCAAAAAATGCATTAGAATTTTTCCGTTTAAAAATCCCTCCAAGTGTCCCAAAATCATTACTTTCTTTTAGTTTAATTCCTGCCCCATTGTTCAATGATGAACCTGTAGCTATATCATCAACATTTTTTACTTGATAATTCAAATTCTTAAAATACTTTTTGGCGATTTCATGAATGGCCTTTTCATCAGAAACTTTATCTATGAGTACCACAATTTTTTTATCCTTCCCTCTACCACTTCTGAAAATACCTACTATTTTAAATGATGCATCCTTTTCTGATTGCTCAAATCGAGTAAGGATTTCATTTTCAGCAAATTCTTTTAAAGCTTTGTTATATTCCTCATATGATATATTTGACATGACATTTTTTTTAATTAAAATTATATTTTCATTCTTTATATCAATCGCTATCTATTTATTTTAAAAATCATGATAGTCAAAATTAGACTTAGTCTTTTCCTTACTCGCATAAAGTGTAAAAACGGATACATCTACTGTAAGGTTAATTCCTATTCGTAAGGAATTAGCTTGAAAGGTAGATCCCAATTGAGTAAATTCTATTAAGTCAGGAGTATAGGTAATGCCTGCCGCCAGGTTTATCGGTGTTTTATTAAAAGTATGTGAATACAAAATCCCTGGAGAAAAAACTTCTTTAAATCCAAAGTCATTATTAATTGTTAATGAGTCTGCATTGTTTAAACTATAACTCAACACCGATCCTAAATCAAAAAACTGAAAGAAAATTCCGTTGCTACCATGTTCTTCAGTACCCCAAGACCATTGCACTCCAATTGGAAGAGTTGCCCCAATATATTGGCCATTACTTTGATTTGTTGCATTCCCATTTGAATCTGTAAAAACATTATTTTGATTCATCAAATTTTCACTCCCGAATGATGCGCCTGGATATACATTTACAAATAGAGATCTTTTACTTGTTTGTTTAACCATATACCCACCCATTTTCATAGCAGCATCCTCCAACGCTGACTTTACCTCTTCTTTATTTTCGGCAGTTAAAAGGTTAACCATAAATTTACCATATGTATGTACGTAGCCTACAACTTTTATATATTTTTCCTTTGCACCATCATCCGACATATTTGCAATAAAAAGGTCAAATATGCCAATTAGATTGGTAACAACCTTTCCATAGTTTTTCACTCCTATCCCCTCATTAATTTCCATTACTCTGCCAGCAAATGGTTTGATCAACTCTTTATATTTCTTAATAAGTCCAGGAGAAGTTTCTTCTTTAATTAGATTAGCAAGACCAAAAGCATCATCGGTTATATCCATTGCTATTAAAAAATACTTATGAATTTCATTAAAATTGGGACTATTTTCTTTTGCAGCAACTTTTTTAATCAATTCTTGTAATTCTTTAATATTGGTTACTATGTCTGATACTTCTGCCATCTTGAGTTGCAAAGCATTAACTTTATTGATCGTCTTGTTGTATAAATCCTCGCAAGAAATCTCTGTCAAAGCATCCGAAAATATAAATCCTACCTTCTTATAGTTTCTAATAAAAATAAGGTTCCATAAGATTTTGAATTCCTTATCTTGTAAATTTATTATTTGGGATGGTGTAAGATGAGTTTGTCCCGCTCGAACATTCTGCAAAAGAAGATTTATACCTACAACTCCTCTTTCTATAATTGAAGTAGATTTTTTATCAAGATTTAGTTGAATAGTTTTCGCCAAAATAGGTAACCATTCTTCTAGCTTCTTTCCTTTGTTTAATTCTGGGTATATAGCTAGAATAGTTCTTAACATACCATTCAATTCATCTTTCTCAATTTTATCCAATTTAGTTTCATCTATAATTTGAGAAACTAAGGAAGGAATATGATAAGGGAGATTATCAAAGTCTTGAACAAAGGCAGATTTCCATACATCACCTTGGCTAATAACGGCTGTAATCTCCGAGGTTTTTAACAAATTCAATGTATTAGGAAAAACGGTCTGTAATGTCTTTTCGCTTTGAACTTTATATAACCATTCTTGCAAAAATGCTTGGAGTAATTCTCGTTTTGCTCTAGTAATACTCCACTCTACAATTCCTTGAATAATCTCAGCTTGAGAAATTCCAAACACTCCTGTTGCGTCATTACCATTATTAGCTGCAGTACCTCTAGCTCCCCCCTGATTAAAAGCATCACTTTTTATTTTTGAAAAATAATTATTGATGTCAGCCAAATATTTTAATTCTATCTCTTTATATTTTTCAGGATCTTGGGCACATTTACAAATTTCTTTACCACTATTATCACGAATATTTATAATTAATTGCAACTCGTTTGCAATTTCCTCTTCAATTCTTTTTTTATCTATTGGGGAGGTGGTTTGAGGGGGAGTACTTCTAATCTCCATTGCCTCTGAAGTGCCAAATGCAACTTCATAATCTTCGGCGTAATCTACCTCAGGTTGAGACATTCCAATTCCGTCCCCATCTTCTATGATAAGTTGGTCAATTTCAGTTTCAGGTACTTTTGTTTTCCCAGGTAAATACTTTACTTGGGAATATTTATAAATTTTCTTTGCCAGCTCAATTCTAGCTTCCTTTGCTTTTTTAAATTGAGAATTACCTCTCTGCTGGCTGGATATTTGAAAAATGGTTACTGCTTCTTTAAAATTGGATTGAGCAGTAAGAGAGGAATAGGAAAGTACTGAACAAAATACTATTAAAATTAGATTTTTCATTTACTTGATTTTTTGAAGTCATTTAAAACAACATAAAAACAAAGTAATTCTTTTTTATGAAAACATACAAGTCTACCGAATTCTTAGCCTAAAATTTTATTAAAAAATATCACCTTTTTGTCATTCATACATCTTTTCAATATCCTTTCTATATTTTTCAAAAACAAAATTTCGCTTCAACTTCAAAGTATAGGTCAATTCCCCTGTCGCCACTTCCCATGGTTCAAATAACAAATAAAATTTATGAATTCGTTCTTCTTTTTTTAAATAAGTGTTTACTTCTGCTACAACTTTTTTCATAAATTTTTCCACTTTGGGATTAATCACCATAAATTGCGGAGCTGTCCAATGCACATTATTTTCAACACACCACTTTTTTAATTGAGAAAAATTAGGAGTAATAAGTGCTGTGACAAAAGGCTTTTGAAAACCCAATACCATACAATTATCAATAAATGGAGATGCATTTAATTTTTGCTCCAAAACTGTAGGTACGATATATTTCCCACTCGAAGTTTTAAAAATATCTTTTTTACGTCCTGTAATTTTTAAAAATCTTTTATGAATAAATTGCCCAACATCCCCCGTCATCAACCAACCGTCTTCATCCAAGACTGCCATCGTTCGCTCTGGTAAATTATGGTAGCCCATCATAACATTCGGGCCTTTAACTAAAATTACTCCATCTCCATTTTTATCAGGGCTATCAATTTTAACTTCCACCCCCGGAACTGGAATTCCAACTGTTCCAAAATGAATTCCACCTGGTTCAAAGCGATTAAAAGAAATCACCGGCGATGTTTCAGTCATACCATATCCTTCCCTTATATCAATCCCTGCAGCTGAAAACAACTTCCCTAAACGAGGTTGTAATGCAGCAGCTCCCACTACAACACCTTCTACTTTTCCACCTAGAGCATTGCGCCAAAGTCGATAGATAAGAAAGTCTGCAATCTTTAATTGCAAAAAATAAATCAATCCCATTTGACTATCATATCGTTCACCCAATCGAATTGCCCAATGCAAAATCCGTTTGGAAATTTTTCCTTTATTCTCTCCTTCTTCTACAATCGTATCATAAGTTCTTTCTAAAAAACGAGGAACACTCGCAAAATAATGAGGACGGATTTCTTTTATATTTTCTACTAAAGTATCACGACGCTCTGCATAATAAACTGAAGCACCAACTGCCATATACGTATAAGTAACCATTCGCTCAAAAACATGACTCATTGGTAAAAAACTAAAAGTACGTTTATCACAATTAATTGGAACTAGAGATATAGTTGCTTTAATATTTGACACCAAATTCTTATGCGAGAGCATCACTCCTTTTGGATTTCCAGTAGTGCCTGAGGTATAAATAATTGTAGCCAAATCATCTTCGTGAATAGAGGCTTTACGTCCTTCAAACTCTGCTAAATGTCGATCTGTTGGCTCCTCTGACAAATCATCAAAATGAGGAATCTCTGGCAACTTTTCCAAAGTAAAAACCCTTTTCAAGCTCACTACTTTTTCTGTTAATGGTATAACCCTTTCATAAAATTCACGGTTCGCCACTACCAAAAATTTCACGCCCGCGTCATTTAAAATATATTCAATTTCATGTGTTCTTGCCTGAGCATGAATCGGCACTAAAACTCCACCAACTTGCTGTGCACCAAAATCTAAAAAATTCCATCGAGGACTACCCACTTGTGTCATGATAGCAATCTTCTCTCCTCGTTTCAGCCCCAAATTTAATAGCCCAGCACTTACTCGATTAATCTGAGTAATGCATTCATCTGTACTGAATTTCTGCCAGCCTAAATTTTGTTTTTGAACGAGTGCAGCTTTATTTGGAAATTTTGCAAATTGATAGGGTAAAATATCAAATAACCGACGGAAGTCGATTTGAGAGATGAGGTGGTTTTTGATTTTCGATTTTAATTTCAAGTTTGTTTGTTTTTACGTTTCTAAGGTAATCAAAAAAAAAATCAATCTCGTAATTCATCTAGATTTTCTTACACATATTGTTACCTCATATCAAACATAACAATCTAAGTAATTAATGATAATTTATAAAAAACAATATTAAAATAATAGTTTTTAAATCATTAATTTATGAGTCATACAAGATTGAGAAAATATGATTAACTGGAAGGAAATACCTTTTGTAAAATTCCTCCTACCTTTTGCTTCAGGAATTTTACTCTCTATAATTTTAGATAACAACCATCCGAGTTGGTATGGGACTCTATTATTTGCAACTCTCATTCGGCTTATACTTTTATTCAAAAAACTACCTAATCACTATAGTCATTTACATGGAATACTTGCACATACCCTTTTGTTTTCATTGGGTTATTTATGGTGTTATCATTTTAACGACTTACAAAATAAAAATCATTTCCAAAATTATCTTAAATCCGAAAATATCATTATTGGAAAAATTGAAACTACACCAGTTTTTGGAAAATATTTAAAAGTAACTTTATCAACCCAACTAATAGGAACACATCTAGATTCTTTGAAAAAATGTTCAGGCAAAATTTTAACATACCTGAAAAATGATTCCACCCACCAACTAAATTATGGTGACATCATTGCCCTTCGAGGAGGAATCCACAAAGTAGAACTGCCTAAAAATCCACATGCATTTAACTATAAAAAATTTCTAAATTTTAAAAACATCCACTATCAAATTTTTGTAAATAAACCTTCCATGTGGCAAAAGTCAATTATCAATCAAGGTAAATTAATCCGAAGAAAAACCATTCAAATCCGTCACTACTTTCTAAATATTTTAAAAACCCATTTAATCACATCCCACGAATTATCCGTGGGCAATGCCTTAATACTGGGTCATAAAAATGAAATCGATGACGAAGTCAGAACAGCCTACGCAAATACTGGCGCTTTGCATGTTTTAGCTGTTTCGGGACTGCATGTTGGATTAGTCGCTTGGTTTGTAAATGTATTGTTAAATTTAATTAAGTCTAGAACCTTAACCTGGCAACTTACCAGAGTATTTATTTTGATCGGAATAGTTTGGTCGTTTGCACTAATTTCCGGAGGATCTCCATCCGTCCTCCGGGCTGCTACTATGTTTACCTTTTTGATCATAGGACTATTTTTAAATCAGACAACTAATATTTATAATTCTTTAGCGATTTCAGCTACCATTTTGTTGATTTGGAATCCTTATCTTTTGATGAATGTAAGCTTCCAATTATCTTATTTCGCAATCACAAGTATTATATATTTTCATCCAAAAATCTACCGTAGTCTAATTATCGTAAACGGTTTTCTTAGAAATATCTGGAACTTAGTTTCGCTTTCCTTAGCAGCACAAATTGGAACATTGCCAATTAGCATTTACTATTTTCATTCAATTCCACTTTTTGCTTGGTTGTCGGGTGTGATCGTGATTCCTGCTGCAACGATAATTCTTGGAAGTGGGATGATACTATTATTTGTAGAAAGTTTTATTCCGAGCCTAGGATTTATTCCAGGATGGATTTTATACTATTCTATTTGGTTGATGAATGAAGCTATATTTTTGATTCAAAGATTTCCATCGAGTGTTTGGACTGGCATTTGGATTGGTTCTGGAACCGTTGTTTTAATGTACTTGATGATTGGCAATATTGTCCTCGCTTTGAGCACTAAAAAATTAAAATGGTTGCTTTCTGCCTCTGCTTTTCTATTCTTCATTTCGACCAATTATTCATGCATTTCGATAAGGGAAACTACACAGAAGAAGATAATCATTTACCATTCTTACAAAAATACCATTATTGATTTTTTTGATGGAAAAAATGGTTTCAGTTTTTGCCAAAAAGACATTTTAGAAAAGAATCTGTCCTTTGCTACTCAAAATAATCGATGGGCTAACGGTATAAAAAAAACTCAGCAAATTCATTTTGAAAATTTAAAATTCCAATCTGAAAATATCTTTTACCAAAAACCTTTTATTCAATTTTTAGATAAAAAAATCGCGCTACTTGATGATACTTTCCAATTCAAAAAAGGAATAAAAATCAATGTAGATTTTATCATAATCCAAAACAATCCAAATTTCAAAATGGAGGATATTTCTCAGAATTTTATTTTTAAAAAAATAATCTTCGATACTTCTAATTCACAATGGAAAGTTAAAAACTGGAAAACAGATTGTCAAAAATTAAACATTCCATACTATGATATTTTTGAGCAGGGTGCTCTTGAAATAGTTTTCAAATAATTTATTTGCAATAACATGCATTTTTAATTTTAATGATTTTAAGGACAATCTCTTTTGGTTGCCCCAAAAAAAAATAACATGTCATGATAAAACAGTTTTACGAATATATGTACCTGACTCGCCAAGAGAGAAATGGGCTTTTTGTCGTCGTTTTCATAAGTAGCCTTATTTCTTTTGCACCATTAATTTATTCTTTTTTTGAAAAAAAAAAGACAACTGATTTTAGCACTTTTATAAATGAAATTCAAGTATTTCAAAAAGCGGATATTTATTCTCAACCACTTGCATTTCCAAAAAACAAATTCTCGAAAATAACTCCTCGAAAGCAATTCAACTTATTTTATTTTGACCCAAATTCAGCTTCAGAAGAAGACTTTATCAATTTAGGTATTTCACCAAAAACAACCAATACGATTATCAATTATCGAAACAAAGGGGCCATGTTTTTTAAAAAAGAAGATTTTAAAAAAGTCTATGGTTTAAAAGAATCAGACTTCAAGCGGCTTGAAAAATTTATCCAAATTAAAATGAAAGAAAATAAATTTAAACCTTTTGCGAAAAACGAAATCCTAAAAGATTATGATGCATCCATCGAAAATCATATTATATTTGACCCTAACACATCAGATGTAAAAATATTGTTGCAAAATGGAATCCCTCAGCATGTAGCGAACACAATTATCAAATATCGAAATAGTGGAGCCACTTTTCAAGTAAAAGAGGATTTGAAAAAAATTTACTCTTTAAAAGAAAATATTTATCAAAAAATAGAACCGTTTATCGAAATTATTCCACAAGAAAAAATGGCATCCAAGAATACTTTTCAGCATAAAAATAACCTCTCAAAAGTAGAAAATAAATATATAAACATTGTCATTGATATAAATAATTCTTCGGTTGAGGATTGGCAAAAACTTTCAGGAATTGGTCCTTCTTTCTCAAAAAGAATTATAACTTTTAGAGGTCAACTAGGTGGATTTCATACCATCGAACAGGTTGGAGAAACATATGGCTTACCTGATAGCTCTTTCCAAAAAATAAAAAATAAACTCAAACCTTCTTCTATCTTGCAAAAAATAAATTTAAATCAAGCAACAGAAAGTGAGCTAAAATCTCATCCTTATATTTCTTGGAATCAGGCCAAGTTAATTTGTAGTTACCGAAAGATGCATGGTAACTATAATAATATAAATGAATTATTAAGAATTGGTGCTTTGAATGTAGAGTGGTTAGAAAAAATAAAACACTATTTAAAAACCTAAAATTTATTAAAGAAAAAAGTCTTTCCCGGTTTTAAAAATCGGGAAAGACTTTTCTATTCAAAACAGGAGCTAAGGTGTCATTTTTTCAAAGATGCCTTACTAAAAATATACGCAGGAATTTCGGGATCAAATTCTATCTCAATAATAATAAAATCTGTTCCCTTTCCTAACTTCAACATATCTTTATAATTCACTTTCTTAGGATACCACCTTGCATCTATCTTTTCAAAATCACTCATTCTTGTTCGTTTCAACAATTCTCCGCTTTTTGCAAAAAGATCTTCTTTTAATGGTACAAATCTTTTCTGATCTATCCACATTTTTCGTTTCGCATAACTAACATCATCGACCTTTGCATTCAGCTCTAGAATCCAGGTTTGTCGATCTTCAATAGTTTCCTCACCAGCAACTTTTGCATCATACATATCAATCAATTGTCGATCTTCCATCATATCTTCATACGACAAATCAGATCCCATCACTGACTGCCGAAGCATGTGTCCTGACAATTGAATCGTACGATCCGTAGATGGAGAATAAATCCATAACTTGTCTTCCAACTTCAACATTTTAGTACCTTTTTCTCTCGCAGGTGCTAGATACTCTGTGAAACTTTTATTATTTCCTTCTGTATATCCTTTGGAGACAACTACTCGGCTTTTCCGACGACCTTGGATGATCATTCTTGATTTAACTATGCTAGTTTTGGAAACCATATTCGCATCAACTTTATCAATTATTACATGGGCATCAGGCATTTTTTGTGCCTCTACATTGAAGACTAAACAACTCAAACTAATTATTAATATGATTGATGAATTTTTCATTTTTTATTTTTTTTTCACACAGTACAAATTTTTGAGTCATTTATCAATAAGATGTTTTTTTCAAAAAAAAATACTCAAAGAAAAGTTGACTTTTTACACTTCTAACTCTTTAAAAAGTTGGGCTGTCTCTCTTTTATAAATTCCAATTCCAGACAACATATTTCCAAAAACCATCGCTAATAATCCTGGAATAAATCCAATAAAAAATAGCTCAAATGTCACCTTTGCTCGCAAAACCGAAGGCATCAACATCGTCGAATTATCCATATATCCGCTGATATCAATTCCGACAATTTGTAAATAATATGCACCTGCCAATCCAATCAACGTTCCCACAATCGAACCAATCATCCCAATTAGTATTGCCTCCATAATTAACCGTCGATAAATCGTCCCCTTAGCCTCGCCTAATGCCAATCGAATTCCAAATTCTTGGTATCTTCGAAGTCCTCCTAATAATCCTGTGTTCCACAAAACTATCGACATTGCAAAGACAAAAATAAAGATAAAAATGCCTGACATATAATTGGAATAGTCAATGATTTCTCCAAGGTTATTTTGCGCGCTCAAAGGCATCATGATTGGAGTAAATTCATCTTTATCATCAGCATATTTTTCATTAAAATTACTTGCAAGAAATTCCATCTTTTCATCCTCATAAATATTGAGTTTGGAGAAACCTAGCAACTCGCCCGTTCCATTTTCCATATCTAACATCCTCTGCGCATCAGAAATATCCACCATAATTACTCCTCGATCTATTGCTGCTGCGCCAAATCGAATCGTTCCACTTACTACAAAGTTTTGGAAAGTCATACTTCCATTCATCGTCGTTCCGAAGTAAGTAACTTTATCTCCAATATTTACATTTAATTTTTTAGCAAAGTCATCACCAATAATTGCCTCGCCATTTTTTTTAGGCATCACACCTTTTACCAATGACTTTTCAATATTCATTCTTTTTGCTTCACCACTTTTTTCATCGAATAAATTGATGGCCATTCCAGCAGCTGGACCTTGTCCTTTTGATTCGCCTTGACCATCAGGCACATCGATCAATCCACCGAAACGAATTCGATTGACCCATTGCATTTCGGGATAATCTTTTTCTAAAGATTTAGTCAATTCATCAACTTCCAAGAGTGCTAAATCGTTTGGTAGTTGCGCAATATTTTTAGCGTAAGCCTTAGTCATTATTTTTACATGACCAGTTTCGAATCGAGCATTTTGATCAATCATATCTCCAAATGCACCATTCATATATGCACTCAACACAACAGTCAAAGCCACTCCGATACTCACCACTATAATGGGCAAAATGCTTCGACTTTTGTCTCGTAAAATTCCTTTTAATAAAAATTGTATCATTGTAATTTTCCTTTTAATGCTAAAACGGGATTCATTTTGGCAATTTTTCGAGCAGGTAAAAAACTAACAATCGTTGATGCGATGACCACCAAGAGAATTGTTCCAACTATCAACTGAATTCCAAAAACTGGAAAAATTCTTTCTGCCAAAGGAACGCCCATATCTCTCGAAGCGGCAGGCATTCCAATTCCTATTTTTGCTAAATAGGCAAATAATGGAATCCCAACTATGCTCCCCAAAATCATTGCAAAAATACTATACATGCTTCCTTCGACTGTAAATAGTCCAACAACTTGAGCTCGTGTCATTCCCAATGAAATGTAGGTTCCAATTTCTTTTTGTCTTCGAAAAACGGAAAGTACTTGAGTATCAAAAATGGCTAACAATGCAATCGCCAAAAGAAGCAAATACATGATTGAACCACTTATTTTTTTCATAGCAATGATTTCATTCAGATCGCTTAGCAATGTTTCTTGACTTTGATATTTCCAACCTGAAATATTGCTTGGTTGGAAGTTTTCATTGGCTACATAAAACGTTGTATGATTTTCCAAACCTGTCATTTTCCACATTTTTCTAATTGGAATCCATACTTGCCCCATGTCAACGGTTGGCACATTCGTTTCAAAAATATCGACAACTGTAATTTTTGCTGCATCAAAAGTTCCACCTTGATCTCTCCATCGAAGGAGAACTTCATCTCCTTTTTTTAGGTTTGCGGCGTCCGCCATATTTATCCCCATCATTGCAGGTATTTTTGCGTTGCTATTTTTTAGGGAGGCTGTTGGAAGTTTGAGAGTAGTTTGATTGACATCGATACCTTTTAGAGCAACGGAAAACATTCTGCCTTCTGGATAAATCGAAGCTTGACGAAGTAAGATTGGGGCTAAGTTTTTACTTAGTTCATTTTCCAAAACACCATGCCCATCTAAAATTGTGAATGGATCGAAAGGATCATAATCAGCATGAAGTAATTGCCCATTCCCATATTCCCAAGCGATGCTATCATGTTTGGCTTGCTCATTCCAACCATCAATTAATCCATTGTAAAAAATAATGATGATAAATGAAAAGGCCAAAACACCTACGTTGAGCCAGGTTCGTAGACCTGCTCCAACTAAATTTTTATAGGCTAATTGAAATGCTAATTTCATTTCGTTAAAGTTTTTACATTGATAATTTCATCTTCTTCAACTGCTCCGTCTCGGAGGTGAATGATACGATCTAGGTGGCCCATTACTTTTTCATCATGCGTTGAAAATAAAAATGTGGTTCCTATATTTTTATTTAACTCTCTCATCGTTTTGAGAATTGCATAAGTATTTTCAGCATCTAGATTTGCGGAAGGTTCATCGGCAATTACGATTACTGGTTTTTTTACTATGGCTCTTGCGATGGCAACTCGTTGACCTTCACCGCCCGAAAGTTTGTCTGGTTTTTTGTCAGCCATGCTTGCGAGTCCCACCCAATCTAATGCTTCCATGACCATTTTTTGTCTTTGCACCTTTGGAATATTTTGAAGTAGAAGTGCAAATTCTACATTTTCATAGACAGTGTAAACTGGTAACAAATTGTATACTTGAAAAATAAATCCGATGTGTTTATTTCTAAGTAGGGCTGATTCTTTATGCGATAGTTTGGAGATACTTTTTCCTAAAACTAAGGCTTCTCCTTCTGTTGGAGAATCTAGTGAACCTATGATATTTAGTAATGTCGTTTTCCCTGAACCACTTGGTCCAACTAATCCTGCGAACTCTCCACTTTGGAATTCAAGGTTGATATTTTTCAACGCGGTAAATTCGCCTTCTCCCACGGGAAAACGTTTGGTTACATTTTTAATTGAAATAATAGATCCGTTTTTCATATTATCGAGTTTGTATTTGATGGTCGAAAATGGATTATAATGGTTTTTGGTTTTATGATTTTTGTCAGTTTGGTTTAGTGATTTTTAATTGCAGTTATTGATGTTTGTGCATATTTAAAATCCACTTCGTTTTTCATTTTTTTCTTAAAAAAAAACAAGACTGTTTATAAAATTGATACGTTTCTAACGTTTGATTTTAATTTCAAACAGTGTATTACATCAATTAATGATTGTAAACAATCATCAATCGAATTCCTGATCCTGAAAATTGATTCACTAAATCATTTTGTTGGATTCCAGAAACGGCGGATGGATTATAATAGACCATCAAGTAAGCTGATATTTTTTCAAACTGATGATTGTAATTTATATTAAATGTAAAATCCCCCGCAGTCCAATTGTATAAAAATACACCACTTATATTATCAAAGAAACTCAGTGGGTAAGACGCCATTGCGGCGGTGACATTTGATGTATTTTCCATTCCTAAAAATTGATTATCCAATGCTACAGTCAAATGTTCTAATATTACATTCATACCGTTACCAATTCCAAATGTGTAATCCATTCCGATATTAAAAAATGCTTGATGTGTCAAAAACCCTAAATCTTTGGTTTTGTAAATCAAAGCAGTTTCGAACCATAGTCCAACTTCAACATCCCATTTCCCATCCAAACCAAACCGATGCTCAGGGATTTTTTCAAACTGAGGAATAAATTCTATGCTCGTAGAACTTGCGGAACGATGATGATAGGATAGTGCGATTTCTCCTTTTTTAGTTGGATACTGAATTCGTCCACCGAACTCTGGAACCTTCTTATTCGTTTCTAAGGCATCAAAGCCTCTCGTTTTTTCATTGCCATATAATGTCCACAACCAAATATTAGCATTATTTAAAAAGTAATATCTGCCTAAAACTCCATAAACTCCATTTGTCAATTGCAATGGATCTCGTGGATCAATTTGGTTAAACCATTGAATTGGCCGAAGCAGTGAAGCTGATCCAAAATCAATTTTTTGCAAACCAACTCGCAACTCAAATTGATTAGTATTATACCTGGCCGAAACTCGATAAGGTTGAACATTGCCAATACTACTCGATGTATCAAATGGGGAAAACAAAATATCTCCATTGATATTAGCTGAAGCCTCGAAATCGAAATATTTAGTTTGAGCAGAATCCACTGGAATTAAATAACTCGCCTCTGGAATATATCTTGTTCCTAAGAACCCTGCTAATTGATTGTCTGGAGAATAACTTCCTGCAATAATAAACTGGCCTTTCCACTCCACCCTTTCTTGTCCAAATGAAACGAAAGAGATGATGAAGAATAGTATATGTAACGTATATTTTCTCTCAAAAAAACTCATTACTATTTTTACTTAGATATTTTTTTAGTAAGATAACAATTGTTTTTGAGAAGTTGATTGAGTTATAAGAAATAGAAAGTGACAAATATCACCACGTTTGGAAGATAAAAATCATCGTTTCCCCCAGTACTTCTTCCCAACTTGTAACTAAAATAATTATTCACAAAAAAATAAATTATGAATGTTTTAGCTCCCGTTTCTACCATTATGACTAAAGATGTAATTAGTGTTGCCGAAAGAGATCGTTTGACTCGCGTCAGAGATATTTTTAAGCTAAATGCTATTCATCATATACCAGTTACTCGATCAAACAAAGTTGTTGGAATCATCAGTAGAGAAGATTTACTACTTTTTATGAAAGGTTTAGGTGATAATACTTTAGAAAAAATCATCAATGAAACACGTCTTAATAATTACAATGCAGAAGTTATCATGACTCGAGGTGTTGGCAAATTAGAGCCAACAGATCGTATCAATGTTGCTTTAGATATTTTTAGTAAAAATTTGTTCAGAGCTTTACCAGTTGTCGAGAATGATAAATTAGTTGGCATCGTTACTACATTTGACATAATCAAGACAATAAATGAAGAAACTTCTAAGGTTAATTTATAAAAACTAAACATTTATAAATGAGAAATATATGCGTTTTTGTATACTAAATGATTGGCTGACAAATTGAGTTTATCAATAAAATGAGCACATGTACATAATGATAATTTGAATACTGATGCATCTATAAACCTTCACCTTATAAAAAACCGAGAAGAAGCAATATTAATCCTTCCTAGAAGTAAAATTTAGGAAGGATTTTATTCAACCTAAATCAAATTATTATGAATACGCGAACTTCATTAAGAGATCTAATTACAACAGATTTAACTACTATTAGATTAGTTACTTTATGAAGTAAAAATAAATCACCTTTTGACACTAACCCATTTCATCATCTACCTATTGTGGATAAAATGACAATGATCGAAGGAGTCATTAGTAAATATAATTTCTCTAAAAAATTGCGTATCTACTTTCCAATAATACTACTGGGAAACTTACAACAGTATATTTGCAAGAAATATTAAGACAAAAAACCCTACCTTTTTAAATCCTGAAAATAGCACTGGATTAGCTGCAGATTTATTTTTTCAAAAAACTTTCCATGCCATTCCAGTAGTGAAAGATGTTGTTTTGATAGTAATAATTACGACGCATGATTTGCTAGCTTATATATTTTATAATGCTTCAACTAGTAACAAAGAATGTAAAAGTATCACCGTCATTCAAATTTAGCAATGCATTTCCAAAAATAGCCAATATCCTTTTATTTGTAGATTTCCAAGTAACTTATTATTATTTTCAAACGCTATTCTATTATTGTATCATACTTCAACTGGTACTTCAGTAAAATCAAGACTTAACACTGGCATTTCGCAATGATTCACCAGAGCTTCCACATTACTTCCAGAGAAAATTCGTTTTAATGACCTACGATTTTGATTAGATACCACAATCAAATCAGCGTTCACTTCCTCTGAAAAATGTCTAACACCAACATCAACTGATAAATCTCTGTAAAAATGGGTTTTACAATTATACCCTTTACATAATTTTTTAAAATCTTTCATAGCCTCATTCATCAATAACGAAGGTTGACCAAACCAGCCTGAGGTATTAATTGATAGAAGGTGTATCGTCTCGGGTGCAAACCATTTAATAAAATCTAAAAACTTTAGAAAAGGTTCCCTCTCATTTGTATTAAAATTTGAGGCAAAAACTACACTCTTAAAAGCATATTGTTTTAACGGATTTTTTACTACAAAAATAGGAACGTGTAATTTCCGAATTACTTTTTGAGTATTAGATCCGATAAAATATTCTTGTTTTCCACTTACCCCATGTGATCCCATAACCACAAAATCTATTTTATTATCTGTTATATTACTCTGTAGCTCTGTCAGAAAACCCCCACTAGATACAATGGTTTTTAATTTAATTTTCTCTCGACGTGCTCTATCTTCCCATTTCTCTAACAATACTTTCGCATTTTCAATAAGTTGTTGTTGCTTGGGCATCTCATCCATCTCTTCATCTGATGTTATATCCCAATTACTTGGAAGATCAATGCAAGAAAAAAGATATAATCTAGCGTCAAAAAATTCAGCGAAAGCAAATCCTAAGTCAATAGCATATTCCGCACAAGCTGAAAAATCGGTGGGTACTAAAATATTTTTCATGTTTTCCAGTTTTTATTTAAACTCAAGATCCAGTTTTTAGTCCTTTTAAATATTGATATTCCTCAATAACAATAGTGATTTTTGTCATCATTAATGTTCACAAATAAAAATCTATCAAATTTCCAAACTCTACCCTTTATCAAAAAAAATCATCCATAATAATTATTTATTCGAAGCTAATATAAGTTGTAATCAATCCTATCTATTAAGTCCTTCGGTCGATTCATCTTTAGAAAGATTTCAAACATCTCAAAAATCCTTTTAGGTATGCTTTAACCATTTCGTTATAAAAATAGTATTTACTAAACTTCTTAGCATAAGTAATTACAATGTCCTTCTGATTTCTTTTATTCGAATCGCAAACAAATAATTGAATAAACGTCTTCATATCCATAAATTAGAATATGTAATTATCCTAAAGCGACCCAAAAGTTTTATTTTCATAAATATGATTCACCTGTACTGGATTTTTTTGAGGATCTATTGTCTACATATTTCCTTACTAATCAACCCTGTTATCAAATGTTTTGCGACCACCAACCTTTTTCCATTTTTTCCTAAGAATCTAAACGCTTTACTTATGACAATACAACAGAGAACATTCTCCTTTGATTATTTACAAAATAAAAACTCCATGATCATTTCTTGTAACACCAGATGCTTATGTTCCAATTACAGTTACCGCATCATGTGGTCATAGAACAGAGGAAACGAGATACGGTAAAAGAAACTTTTTAAAGTGCGTTATCTTAATTAATAAACTTTAGAAATTCTGATTTTAACATCCTACAAGGTATGCAAAGCATATTCCTCTTAAATATCCAATTTTTTTTTAGGTGGTGGCTGTAAGTTTATAAATAGTATTTAAAAAATGGCACACGTTTTCAATCTTTTATTTTTGATAAAAATTATCTAAACAACTGACTTTAATCATTGATTTCAATCTAAACTAGGCTTATTTTTATGAAAAAAAGATGATAATTAATAATTCTATACCATTAAAAGATTTGCAATATGAATTTAACTTTGCCTTCCCTTATTTAAAAATTGAGTTCTTTAGTAAATATCATAAAGAGGGAAACGGATCAAATGAACAAGATATCTTAGATAATAGTTTGACTATTGGAGAGATAAGGAATAGTATCAATGATGGCTTCATTCCTTTGAATGGTGATATTTCGGTGAGCGTTTTTGAGAATCTATTTAAAGATAATTTTAATCTATATGTTCAAGTTTATCGCAAGTCGCATGGCAAATGGTTGCAAACTTGGGTGACTGATATTTGGACTTTGGACGAGCAAAACAATCGCGGGAAAATTTTAGGTGACAAAGATAATCTACTAACAAAAAAGTAATTAGAATTCTCAATATACTTATTCAAAAAAGGTGACCTTCTATTAATGAAGGTCTCCTTTTTTAAATTTCAACAATATTCTTACAAATAATTATTACTCACTGCAATGGCAATATTAATTAATTATCTTAAAATTAAAATCTTTAAATATAGTAAACTAAAAAATATTTTAATTAAATTTTCATTTGATATTTAATTCTTTTTTCTCATCGTAAGCATAAGCCAATAAATCAAATGTAGTAAGTATCCCAACTACTCGATTATTGTCATCTATAATAGGTAACGCATGGAATAAATTCTCCTTAAAAATACCCACAGCAACTAGAATAGAATCATCAGGGTGTAGCTTTTTTACTTGATCAGTCATTACATCTTTAACTTGCATTGACATCATAAATTTCCGATTAGCAAGATCAGCCTTAGAATTTTTAAATACTGAAAAGGTTGTTAACATTTTATTGTAATCATGTTGACTAAGGATTCCAACCAACTGATCGTCTTCATCAACTACTGGGATATGATGAAATTTATTCGTTTCAAAAATTTCTTTTGCCACTATCATTAAGTCGTTTGGACAGATAGTGACAACCTCTCTTGTCATTAAATTTTTTATTGGAGTATTCATCATTTTAAAAAAAATTTATTTAGTGATAGTAACATCATTAAAAGCATATTGCATTAAATCATAAGGTGTAACAATGCCTACTAATTCTTTGCCTTCCAATACAGGAAGTGCTCGAAACTTATTAGCCTTGAAAATATCTGCTGCCAAACCTAAAGTATCTTCAGGTTCAATGGTCATGGGTTCCTTTGTCATCATGTGTTTAACTTGATAATTATTATACCAGTCTTTTGAAAAAGTTTGACCAGTAGTCAAAAAAGAAACATGGTAAGCTGTCCTCCATAAATCTTCCAAGCTAATAATTCCAACTAGTTCCTTTTTTTCGTTAACTACTAATAAATGATGGAAGTCATTTTCATCAAATAATAACTTCACCTTACCGAAAGAATCTTCGGGAGCCACAGCTACAAGATTGGTAGTCATGATTTCTTGAATTATTTTTTCTGTATTCATCTTTAAACTTTAGTCGTTGTTAGAAAAACAAAGAGCAAATTCCTCATAGAAGAATTCACTCTTCTAACACACGCACTTTGTACTTTATTTTATTAAATTAAAGGCTAGCATAATAATGCTTAGAGCTAATGAAATCTCCAAACCCAGCCAAAAATTCTAAATATGCCTGCCTCAAGAAAGTAGCTGTCATTGCCAGGTTTTCTCCTTCCATTTCCTCAACTGCTTGATTAAAAATAATAATAGCCTCTTGTAATTTTTCCTTTTGAATGTTCAGTACTTTTAAATCTTCAACACCTAAATCAAATAATTCATCATCTATTTTTGCTCTTTTAACTACTTTCCACTGGTCATTTAAGCCTTTAACTATATCTTCAAATTCACAGTAGTCCAATAAGCAAAGCATTTGATCTATAGCTACTTCTTCCGCCAAATCTAACGAAGCTTCAAACTCCCAAACTTTATCTAAATAATAACCAAGTTCATTTTTTGCGCGTAATTCTATCATTTGATACCGAACATGATCTAAAAAAATGTAAGCTTCTTTTGGATGCATGGCATCTATCGAAAAATAAGCATCTGACAACCAGGCATCTGTCATTCTAAATGCTTCTTGCCAATCATCATTTTCTGGACATAAATCCTTGTACTTTCGATTAACTTTTTGCCATGAATGATTTAGAAAAAAAACTGCTCTTTTTGCATTATGCATTTCTCCTTCTCTTACATAATACAATACAGGAATATAAGCCTTATCAAATTCCGCCATGTCTTGCAACAATACATTTACATTTTCTTCCTCACAAGAACTCGCAAGAGAAAAAAGGATAACAAAAAGCAATAAACCTACAATTGAAAAATTATAGCATTGCTCTTTTCTTTTTCCAAAAAAATTACTATTTATATTTATTTTCCTCATCTTTCTTCAGTTAATCGTTAATGATAAAACAAAGTTAAAAAGGATAAACAGAGTGGATACTGACTAAAGTCAAACAAAATGATGATTTTTATCATCGCTTTTTGATGTGTTGATTTTTAATATTTTACAAATACAAAAAGAATAGTTTCTTATGTGAATCCTAGCCTCCTATTTTTCAAAGAAGATGTCTCTTAAAATTAAAAGTGGCACAGGGCTATCAAAAACTTCTTTCATGGTAATACTTTGATGAAATAGATTTGACCAAAAATCTCGATCTCTTCTAACCATACAAAGCATATCTGAATTCTCTTCAAACACAAAAAGGTTAATAACTCCATTCACATCATGTGAGCCAGAAAATTTGTGAAAAGAATGTGGAATTGCTCCCAATAAAATATTAATACCTGGGTCATAACCTGTCACCATTTTCTCCTTTTCTAAATGCAAAATTTTGATAGTTGATTTATAGGCTTTTGATAATTCCAATAAAAGATGGAGTATATTCTCATCTGCCACAATTCCTGAATCAACAGCAAATATTATATTCTTTATAGGACGGTAAGTAAACCTATTTGGAATAACTAAAATGGGGATGTGAGTTCGTTTCATCACTCCAGAAGTTTTACTACCTAGAAATATTTCTCTCAATCCACTTACTCCTTGAGTTGCCATCACAATAATATCGAACTCTTCATTATTTGCAATACTACAAATAACATCAATTGGATTACCATTAATGGCTCGACTATTCAAAATTGTATTTCCAAAAATTAATTCTTTGAAGGAACGAATATTATCGGCTAAATCCCGTTCCGAATTTTCTTTCAAATATTCTTTGACCAAAGAAGTAGATCCAATAATTGTTTTCATTTCATAAACATGAATCAATTCAATTTCTGCTTCAAAGTAATTTCCAATATTAATAGCATAACGTACTGCATTATTCGCATGATCAGAAAAATCTGTTGGGACTAGTATTTTTTTCATAGTTTGGATATTTTACTTTTGAATAAATTAATGCATTACCATTAATGGAATTTGTGGATCCAAAATAATTTTATTCGTTTTACTACTATGCAACAGTTGTTGCCAAAGTTTGCGTTGAGATTTTACTAAAACCATCCAATCCATCTCTTTCATCCTGGCATATTCCTCAAGTCCATGTACTACGGAATCACTACTAATTGCTTCCATTGTAAATTTCAAATTAGGAACCTTTTGTTGAAATATTTTTTCTATCAAAGAAGATTTTAATCCAGTTGATTTTTTATTGATTCCTTCATAAACATGCACCAGATGAACATTTGCCTCCAAATTTTTAGATAGAATTTCTAATTCAACAAGACAACTTTCATTAACCAATTCGTATTCAATTGCATACATTATTTCCCGAATTGGTTCAAAACGTACCTTAGCAGGAATTAATAAAACTGGACAAGCTGATGATTGAGCAACATGAAGCGATACTTTTCCAAATACCATTTCTAATAGTCCAGTAGAGCCAGTAGCTCCCATAATGATCATATCGTACTCTCCACTTTTTGACATATTTATCAATTTCTCCGTGACAAAACCTATTTCTAATTTTTGCTCTATTCTGTTAGCAACGGTTACTTCTTTTTGACTCTTTGACTTATTATCCTTTACAAATTCATCAAGTAGTTTTCTGCTTATCGCTTCCAATTCATTATCTGTAATAATCATAAATTCATTCATGTTATTTATAGATGGATGATAAATATGCACTACAGTTATCTCTGCCTTTAAATGTTTAGCCAACTCAATGGCATAATTAAAAGCACATTTAGAATTTTCTGAGAAATCTGTAGGAACAAGAATTTTTTTCATTTTTCAGTTTTTAGATCAATGAATATCAGTATTTTACGCCCCATTTTGCCCTCTAAACGAAAGTGATATTGAATAATAAATACAAGTTGAAAAGATTACTTTTTTTTTATCTTGATAAAAATCATAACTTAATAGTGAATTTTGTCACCTATAGCTAGAATTGAATTTGATTTCTTTGTTTCGAAAAGTTTATCACATAAAAATAAAAATGTCCATTATGAAGAAAATACTAATCATAGAAGATAATTTAGATGTTAGAGAAAACTTGGCAGAAATTTTAGGACTTTCTAATTTTGAAACCATTACAGCTGAGAATGGAAAAATTGGTGTTCAGAAAGCATTAGATAATGCACCCGATTTAATTCTTTGTGATGTAATGATGCCTGAATTAGATGGATATGGCGTATTAAATATTTTAGGAAAAAAAGCAAAAACAGCTGAGATACCTTTTATTTTTTTAACTGCAAAAGCGGAACGAAGTGATTTTCGAAAAGGAATGAATTTGGGTGCAGATGATTATATTACTAAACCGTTTGATCAATCTGAATTATTAGATGTGATTGAAAGAAGAATCAAAAAAAGTGCTCGAATCAAAAAAGCTTTCGATGGAACCAATCAAGGTTTAACAGCTTTTATCAATGAGGCTCGTGGACAACAAGAATTAGACAAATTAACAGAAGAGAGAACAACTAAAGAATATAAAAAGAAAGAAAAAATTTACCTAGAGGGAGAACGCCCAAAGCATCTATACTTTATCGTCTCAGGAAAAGTGAAAACTTATAAAACTAATGAATGGGGAAAGGAATACATTACGGGGATACACGAGCCGGGAGAATTCTTGGGATACTTATCTATGATTAAGGAATCTCCTCATACAGAATCAGCAGCAGTCATGGAGGATACTGAGCTAAGTCAAATCCCAAAGAATGATTTTTTTAAAATGCTACATTACAATCAAAATTTTGCCGCCCGCTTCATTAAGATGCTTGCAAAAAATGTGGAAGATCAAGAAGAAAAATTACTTAGCCTTGCATATAATTCTATTCGAAAAAGAGTAGCTGAGGCTTTGGTTGATTTATCAAAAAACAAAAATGGGGAATCTTCCATTACCATCCTTCGAGAAGATTTAGCAAGTATTGTTGGGACTGCTAAAGAAAGCGTAATTCGTACGTTGACTGATTTTAAAAATGAAGGATTAGTAGAAATTGACTATAGTAAAATTAGTATTTTACAATTGGAAAAATTACGAGACCTACCTGCTTAAACAACTCTATATTTTACTAATTGAAATTAATTATTTATTGCTTTTTTTATGAACGTAAATCAAGCTCCAATCAATAAAACTTAAATTGGGAAAACAGGTGCTCTAAATTACTTTAAAATCACTCTTTATATAACTTAGATAACTCAATCTTTGGATTATTTAAAAGAGAGGAATATTTTGTTGGTTCGTCCTCCGATTTTTTCTTAAAGCTGATACCTAGCATTATTGATAGAAAAATAGGAAGTGCCATAAATGCCATCAACCAATAGCCGGAGAATCCAGCGATAATAACAACTGCCATCATAAGATAAAATCTTAAAATCACAGTTCCAATATTCAAATCAAATGTCTTTAAATTATTCATGATATATTTATTTCGTTTGTAAATAATACCATAAAATTAAATTATTCTAAAGAGGAAAAAGATGACTTTCATCAAGTAGTAATATGATTTCTATCACTACCTTTATAACAAATAATCTGTTCTCCAATTTATTTTAAATAATATCAATTATAAAGGATATTCACAAAGTAACTTTGATTCACCTTGTGAATTGATCATTATTCAGGTTGAATATCTGTACCTAATCTATGACAGTAAACAACCAAGGCAATGATTCCCCAATTCTCTATAACTGACTACAATTTCCGCAAATCGCCTTTTCAGATCCTGCAAAGCAAGATAATCTTAACAATCTATATATGATAGAATCAACATTTGCAAAACTTGAATTTTTATAGGCAAATCTGATATAGCTAAATCATTTCCATATTCCCAGAAACTTAGGAGGCTTTATACTCTATTAAGAAGTACTGGTTAGATATATATTACGTACAAATAATGCCATCGTCCATCATACTTAACCCTTAACCTACAAATCTGACCTATTTCATTTCGACCCCAGAAGGAATGGATAACCAGAAATAAGATCTTCAAATTTATAACAACCTTCATCGCCTTGAATACCATATAGTCAAATATCCCAATGAAAAAGACAAACCATTTATGAGTGAGTGTCAACGCAACCTTTTCTGAAATAAAAATTAATTATAGTAGAATATTAAATTGGATAGAAGCGATTTTTGGAACATTCTTATCAACAAATACTATTGGGGGAAATTCAATTAATCTATCAATTTGAGTTAGGTCCTCAACCATCTTAAGCAAAATTAAGTATCTCTTGGTTTTGTAATTTCAATACTTTCGATGTGAGTTTTATTATTAGATATATAGACTCGATATTCCTCTTGATTGGTTGTTATTAATTCCCCAATTAAATAATAATAAGTCCCTGTTACATTCGATCCAAAATGTTTGACCAAAAACTTCTTAGCAATCTGCTTTTGACAAAAACTTAATAAAATATTTTCCGCTTCCTCTTTGAAATAATAATCCGATTCCTTCATTAAGGTAATGGAAACTTCCTCATCCAAATACTCCGCTAAACCAGGAATATTGCCTTCTCTAAATTTTTTCACAAAATCTTTTTGCAATTCTGTCAAACCAATTTTTGCCCCTCCAAAAATACTTTGCTCTCCCACAATTAAATTTGAATTTGCATTGAAATTCCATAGAGTAAAAAAAGAAACAATTACTAATGTTAAAATGGCCAAATAAATAATACTCTTTTTCATAAAGTTTTTTTCTTAAAATAAAAAAAGGAAGTAATCATAAAAAAATACTTATAACAACTATAAAAGTTATTCAGAAAAGTGCTACAACTAAACGCATAACAAGGTGCTTACATCTTAGTTAATAGAATTTTAATTCTCTTAAAAAAATTACTTTTATCACCTTTTCATATCATACAAAAACCACTGAAGAGTAAAGTGAATTTGGATAGCTATCCTATGAACTAATAAATTTAATCCTAAATGATGATTTTAGTCAAATAAATAATTCATTATACATCTTAATTTTACATTAAGAATAAATACCAATAAACTTTCCTCCCACGTATCGAAAGTTGATCTTCACAATCCAATAGAAGGTAATATTTTTAGAAAAAATCAAAATTACTCTAGAGGAATTCGTCTATGGTGCTATCGATGAAAATATTACTACTTTTGCTGTTGTAGTAGGCGCAGTCGGTTCAAAATTATATATCCCTATTATATTAACTTTAGGATTTGCCAACCTTTTGACAGATAGATTTTCAATATCAATTGTAACTTATCTTGGCGCCAAATCTGAAAAAGATAATTATCAGGAACATTATTACTTGGTATTTTAGCAGCTTCGATGGCTTATTTTGTTAGAGATATTTTAGAGGGAATCATTCAATAACATCTTTTTCAACCAAAGGAATCATTACGGTAAAAGTAGTACCTATATTTTCTATGCTTTCAAACTCAATTGTTCCACCCATCAAATCCAAATACTCTCTTACAATATTTAACCCTAATCCAGTTCCCTGAATATTAATGACGTTAGCTGCTCTAAAAAACCTTGTAAAAAGATATTTTTGTTGCTTCAAAGGTATACCGACTCCCTGATCTATTATTTTTATCACTAGAATTTGATTCACAATATCTATTTCACACTTTATTCTTCCATCATCTTTAGAATATTTTATCGAATTTGAAAAAAGGTTTAACAAAATATGATTCAATAATTTTTTATCTAAAAAGACTTCTTGATTTTGACCAGATATTTCCGTAATTATTTCTTGACCAGGCTTTAGTAAACCTCTATTCATTTCAATAAATTCCTCGCAAAATTCATGTATAAAAATTCGCTCAGGGCTAACTGAAACTTTCCCTTCATTAAATTTAGCTAAAGAAAGTAAATCGTCTAGCATTTCAGTTAGATGTTTAACCGACGATACCACCCGGTCGAAATGTTTCTCTGTTTTTTCAATACTACCATTTTCTAAATATTTTGCAATCAAAGTCGTAGAGGACAAAATTGTACTAAGTGGTGTCCTGAATTCATGTGAAGCCATCGAGACAAAATTGGATTTCAAATCATTCAATTCTTTCTCTTTTTCCAGAGCTTTTCTAATTTCCATTTCATTATTCCTTAAAACAGCCTCCACCTTTTCACGTTCCTTTATTTCATTACCTAATCTATTATTCGTCTCTAATAATTCATTTACCACATTCGAAAGATCTTTAGTTTTTGTTTCAACCTTTCCTTTAAGTTGTCGATTCAATTCTAGAATTTTCTCTTCCTGTTCTTTTCGATTTGTTAAATCATGAATAATTCCTGCGAAGCATTTTTTACTTTGCATCAAAAATTCATTAACACTCAAACGGCATGGGAACAGCATACCATCTTTTTTCTTTCCTACGACATCTCTTCCTATTCCTATGATCTTCCCAATACCTGTTTTTTGATAATTTTGAAGATATGAATCATGTTTATTTTTGTGAGGATCAGGCATCAATATATTAATATTTCGATGCAACAATTCTTTCACTTTATACCCAAACAATTTTGCTCCAGCTGGATTAATTTTAGAGATGTTACCATACGAGTCAATAATAATCAAACAGTCAACAGCTGTCTCGAAAATAGCCCGAAGCTGTTGTGCATCAATTGACATACTTAGATTTGAATTACTCACCGTTTGCTATTTTTATTAGTGTTTAATTTCTATTCTTATAATTCTAATATTTTAATAAAGTGTTTAGACTATTACTAAGTGTAAAAGTATTATTTTTGGAAAAATCTTAAAGTGACAAAAATCATCACTTAATAGTGATTTTCATCACCTACTTAAGCCGCTCAATTAAAACAATTTCATCTTAAATGTTCCATAGTTTGCTTATATCTTATGATCTGTTTTCGAATTTTTGAAAAGGCTAATGGTATTGCTTTTTCAAAGGTATCAGAATGACTTTTTGAAAAAAGTATTTGCCCTGGAACTCGAATTTTGATTTCAAATTCTTTGTCTGAAGTCACCTCCGTTCCATCTTTTAGTTTAAAATATACATCTGCATCTGAAAACCGAAGATTAAATTCATCCAGTTTTTTCACTTTTTCAGTGATCTGATTTTTGAAGTATTCATTAATTGAAAATATTGCATGATAATTTACGTTCATTACTTTTTTATTTGAGGTAATTAAATGAAAGGTATTGAATACAACAATCGCCTTCAGCTCGTTAAAGCTAAATTGAAAAAATTACTTTTATTAAATCCTAGATTATTTAATCTTAGTACCCATTTTTATCCAGTCGTAAAGAAAACAATCACCAGTTAAGGCTGTTACAGCTAAAACAAAGGAAAATATTGGGGCCGCCAGAGCCAATAACCCTGTGATCCATCCAATGCAATACGCATAAAAAATTACTATTGATAAAATAACCCGAATAATTCTGTCTATCTGACCTACATTACTTTTCATAAACATTAATTCTACTTTTTTTTTGTAAACTTATAAATCACGCGTTGATTGCTAAAAGCAAATCATTACTTGTGATAATTCCAACTAATTCATTTTTATCAATAACTGGTAATGCATGAATATTTTTCTTAGAAAAAACATTTAGAGCTTTACTCAAAGGTGTCTCTGATGAAATAACCTGAGGATGAGGGGTCATCAATTCTCTGATATTAATCATTTGGTTAAGTGTCTTCTCATCCGATTGAATTATCGTTGGCAGTTTCAATATTAATAGGTCCAGTAAATCATTAGAACTTACCATTCCAATGACTTCCCGTCTAGTATTCACTATTGGTAAATGATGAGAATTCATCTCAGAAAATATTCGAAGCGTATGTGTAAATGAATTTGTCACATGTCCAACTAAAATATTTCTAGACATTAAATCAGATACTTTTGTAGCTTTTATTTTTTCCATAAACATGCTAATAAGATCTATTTTCTTGAAATTTGGTAAAGGATTCTGATCGCTCATTTTGTTGTTTCAAAGTCCAATTATCTGTAGCAGTTGTTTGTAACCAAAGATCACCTGATTTATAAAATACTTGAACATTTAATCCATATTGTGAGTAGAAATTAGTTTCGACTGTTCTGATCTTTTGATTTTGGTGAATATTAAATTCTCCACTATTATTGACTTTCCGAATAGCCTCAATTTTATTACCAGAATTCCATTTGATAGAATCAGGAGAGCCTTCATTTTTAGCATGGGACTCTTTATAAAATTCAATCTTTAAAAAAGGAAATTTTTCATTAAATTCTTGTTGAATTTCTTTTATCGTTTTGGAGTTTTGGATGATCATTTTTTTATTAGTTTAATTTATTGATACTATAAAATTACATAGTATACCTAATTTAGAAATTGACCTTTGTCACTTCTATTCTATGATTTTAATCACTATAAAATATTGATAAAAAATCCGTTAATCAATAAATTGTTTAACGGATTCGTTTTTAAAAAAAAACGACAACATGAAATATTTTTTTATTTTTCAATTAAGACCAACAAAGGCAGATCTATATTCATAGCCATCTTTTTTGTAAAACTTGTATGAAAAAGCCTTTCAAAATAATTTCGTTTTGGTTTCTACATAACCATCGTAGTAATCTTATGGTTCTCAATAAATATATTTAGATCTTCTACCATATTTATTGTAAAAATGAAATGAAATATTTTGCTTGGTAGCGTTATCTGAAAAAAAAAATTCTAACTCTGCAACTTCTCCTTCCAAATATTGCTTCTTATTATTTAAATGAACCACCACCACTTTTGACTGAAGTGATGGTAACAATTTGCTCGCTTTCCAAATCTCAAATGGATCCGCTGCTGAAAAGACGGTAGCATAACCAATTATAATTTCTTCTTTAAATTTTGTACTTTCTGGAATTACCGAAACTGGACATTCAGCAAACTTCAGAACCTCTCCTGTTGTGCTTCCTATGAATCTATCCCAAACACTATTCTCTCCTTGAGTCCCCTAAAATGATAGAATCCACTTTATCCCGATTGGCAACATCTATAGTCATGGACTTTAGAATTACCACTTCAATACCTTTTTCTACATCAACTAAAGAACATAACTACTAAATTACATTTTTCGAATAATCCCAACTGACTTTTTTATTTTCATTCTTGCCGAACTAATTTTTTCATAAATCATTATAGTTACAAATAAAGGATAATCCAAAGGTGCAGTTTCAAAAGTAATAACACGAGACACTTAGACAGTTGCATCAATATCACCTGCAAAACAAAAAGCATATGTTAATGCATTTTCTGAGCATTTAGATAAATCGGTAGGAGCTAGAATTTCACTTTTCGTTTTCATTTAAAAGTTATTTAAGACTGTGAACTTCCAAACCCAAAATTATAATTAATTCAAAAAAAAATGCGGCTTATCATCACTCTGAAGTAACTTTTGCCATATCACTTAAAAATAAAAACCCGATACAAATAAAATGTATCGGGTTTTTATTTCTCAATAAATGATTGATAATCTTTTTTTTCATTCTGCTACGCTTGGGATTTCTACAAAAAAAGAAGTTCCCTCTCCTATTTTACTTTTGAACCAAATTTTCCCATCCATCAAATCTAAGTACCTTTTCACAATAGTCAATCCTAATCCAGTACCTTGAATATTCGTTACATTATTTGCTCTAAAAAACCTAGTAAACATTAATTTTTGATCTTTCTCAGGAATTCCAATTCCATAATCTTTAACTTGAATATTTATTTTCCCATCAGCATAATGTGTGTGTAATTCTACGTCCTTTCCCTCTGGAGAATATTTAATTCCATTAGACAATAAATTGATCATGATGTTTTTTAGCAAATGCTCATCGGCTACTATTTGCTTATTCCCTTTATGTACATGAATAATTTTCTGGTCATTTTTTGAGATCAAACTCATCTCATCTATCACATGTTGAATATACTCTTCTATTTCTATCTCTACAGGACTATATCTCACTGTTCCAGACTCTAGTTTCTCCAGAGATAGAAAATCGTTTAAGATTGTAGTCAAATTACGAACTGAAGATTCGATCCTATGAACATGTTTCATTCGTTTGTCATGCTGTTCCTCTTTCTCATATCGTCCAATCAAATTAGCTGATGATAATATGGAACTCAGAGGCGTTCGAAATTCATGAGAAGCCATGGAGACAAATCGAGATTTTAACTCTCCTAATTGTTTTTCTTTTTCAAATGATTCTCGAAGTTTAGACTCATTTTCTCTAAGTTTCTCTGTTCGCTCAATTACTTTTTTCTCTAACTCCTCTGAATACATCAAAAGTCTACGTTCATAATCTTTTCGTTGAGTAACATCTGAAATGAAGGCTACAAAAACTGGTTGATCTCCCAGTCTCGAATATTGAAGGTGAACTTCTACTGGATATATGGAACCATCTTTTCGGATGTGAGAAGTTTCAAACAGTAATTCATCTATTTTTCCACTTTTTAAAGGTTGGATTAGTTCAAGAAAATCTTTTTCATCAAAAAAAGGTTTAATTTCTATTGGAGTCATTGTTCGCATTTCTTCCAAAGTATATCCAATGTTCTGACGTGCTCCTTTATTAACTTGGATAAAATTCATTGTCTCTCCATCAAAAATAAAAATTTCACTAAGCGAATCCTCAACAATATTCGAAACATCATCACTAATTTTTTTAGCTTCTTTTAACTTTTTCACCATATCTTGCTGCTGCGTATAATCGCTCGCATAAGCAATGGCAAATCGCTCTCCATCTATATCAATGTGACTTAAACTAATTTCAATAGAAAATCGAGACCCATCTTTTCTTTTACCTTCAAGTTCAAGATTTTTTCCCATACCTCTAGGAACAGGTTTTTGATGATATCTTTTCCGATGTTCCACATGCCGAGCTTGAAAAGAATTAGGAATTAAAGTTTCAATGGGTTGAGAAATTAATTCCCCTTTACCATAAGCAAAAAGTTTTTCCAAAAAAGGATTCACTTGCACTATTTTTCCTTCTTTATCCACTACAATTATCCCAATCGTTGCCTCTGAAAACATTGCTTGCAGCATTTTTTTATTAACCATTTTCATTTGTTTTTTTATCAAACCATAGTAGTAAAATTATATATTTTTAACAAAACAAACTAAAACTTACCTAACTTTGGAATAATTAGTTTTACAAATGCCTTTTCCGAATATCCCTACTTTTCAAATAAACATGTTTTTAACATCAAATGTGGTCAAGCCCCCAACTAATGATTTATCTTTTTTGACCATTATAATAAAGTAAAGCTTATTCTTTTGAAGTAATACAATTATTTTACCGATAATATTTTAAGACTGTATACATGCCAAACCTTTAGTGATGATTTCATCTACTTTACAGTTGTATAGTTGTTCGTCATTATTCATTAAATCTTGGTAAGCATTGTAAATCATTGCTCCAAGAAAATGGAATAGATCAGAATTATTTATCGAGCCAACTAACTTTTTAAAATAAACTACTGGAATATGATAAATACATTGACCTCCAGGACATCTCTCTCCAAGACTTTATCCTCAGACTGTAATAACAGCAAACTTATTCTTGTAATCGTCGAGATTATTTTTGATATACTTAAACTTTTTATTTTTAAAAAATTAAAAAAATTAATCCTAGGTTAATTATCTCCCTCTTTTTCTCGTGCGAGCATTTAGAATTTCTAAAATTTTAAATCACATTTCATCTACCCCGTTCGTAGAATTCGATAATATCGCTACTGTTAAATTTGATTTTTTGATTAATCCCATAAAAGTTCAAAACTACCAATAACTCCATTAATCCAAATTATTGGTAAGTTGCTTTTCTCTACTTAAATATTTACATACCAGCCGTATCTCATCTTAGTAACTCTCCCCTCTTTTCCAAAAATCAAACTTATCTAAGCTTGCTGAGTTTTAGCAAAATAATTTCGAATATTCAACTTAGTAGATTTGGGTTGGTAATTAAAAATACTGGTAAATCATTATTAGGAATTTTTAATCAGATAACAAGAGCCATTGCATCAAAATTTTAGGGTACAAATAATCTTCCTTTTTGGTTATAACCAGGAACAATTTGAAATTCCGTATTCTTAGAAAAAGTCAGCCGGGTATTTTCCATTTCTAAAAGATTAAATAATTATTTTGTCAAAATTTGCTCGTAAGAAAGTCCTGAAATCTTATCTATTACATTTCCTAATAATGCTATTTCAAAATCAAAATGAATATTTTTTGTTTCTGGTACGTAAAACATATATTAACAAAATTTACAGTCGAGTAAAATCATTACTAAATGTATTTTTGCCATTAGCATTCATAAAAACCATTATTTAACTGAACCAGGAAGACCTGAAATATGAGCAGCCAAATCACAAAAAGAGTTAAACTAAAGTTTCCCTAGTCGATCTTCATAACATCGATATGTTTTTCATTGGTCAACTATTTGATTACTGTCACTAATATTTGAAACCAAATCTAGGTTGACACACTAAAAAGGATGACAAGCTGGTATATTTGTTTCAATATTAAAGTAAAGATGAGCAGGACCCTCCTGCTGAAACTCATTTTGGTCTGTTTAAAATTAGATCAAGGTAATAGTAATTGTAGTGGTAAACACATAGGTTACTACTCCTATTTCATAGATAGAAGAGGCATTCTGTAATTTTTAATTTCTCTTACTTATTTCTCCATACTCCTTAACCATGGTTTCGCCTACATAAATAATCCCTAAACTAGTCCATGATTTTTTCTTTTCTTAAAATATTTATTTCCTATATTATCTAAATCTTTTGCAATAGTTCTAAAGGAAAAGATACTGTCACTAAAAATTAACAACACAATAGAAGGTAATGATTTTTAAAAAAAGTTTTTCATGTTTTCCTCAAATTTAGATGAGTTAAAAAAATCGTGACTTTTATTAGTAGTCTTTGTTTTGTAAGCTTTTTAATATTTAATACATTTAGCTTCCGATTATAATATTCTCCTCAGAAAAATCAATACTGAGAACAGGCAAGTTTGAGTTTTGAACTAGAGCTTCAACTGTACTTGTATAAAAAGTTCGTTTAATTTGATGACGGTTATGATTAGATATGACAATTAGATCAGCTTTAACTTTTTCAGAAAAGTTGCGAATACCTGCTTCTACAAATAAATCTGGATAAATATGTTTTTTACATCTAGTGAACTTGCATAGCTTAGCAAATTTATCAAGGTTCCTTTCCATATACTCAGTAGATTTAGCAAAATTATTTAATGTATTCACCGCTAATAAATGAATTACATTTGGTTTAAATTTCTGTATCAGTTGTAAGAATTTTTGAAAAGATAATTTTTCTTCTTCATTAAAGTTAGAGGCATAAACAACATTTTTAAATTCATATTTTATTGGTTGATCTTTTACAATAAAAACCGGAACCTTTAAAGTTCGCACTACTTTTTGACAATTAGAACCAATATAAAAACCTTTCACAGCGCTATGTCCATGAGATCCCATAACAACAAAATCAATTTGATTCCTATCCACATATTCTTTTAGAATTGGAAATATTTCACCTAAGGTACAAATGGTTTTTATTTTCACATTCCTAACCCTAGCTTCCTTTTTCCATTTTTCAAACAATACATTTACATTTTCTATAAATTCTTTTTTCACACCAGATTTTGTAATTAATGGAAAGTCCAATGCTTGCCCATTTCGATTATCATCTATAGTCGTTAAATAATGAATAGTTGCATCAAAATACTCCGCCAATGCTAAACCCATATTCATAGCATTAATTGCGCAAACTGAAAAATCTGTTGCTACTAATATATTTTTCATGTTTTTAAATTTTCAATTTAATTAATTTGATTAAGCAAATTTATTGCAAACTGAAAAACTTCATGATGATAAAAATCATTAATGAGTTTTATTTTTATCATTTTAAAGGTTAATTAAAATTAATTCACATAAACTTATGTAAGCTAAAACTGTCGAATTGCTTTAAATCATAAATCTATTATTCTACTCATTTATTGAATCAACTTGCCTACAAATACAATCAACATTTAGATAAACTTTTAAATTTTGCGGTTAGATTCGAAGGCACTAGAAGTATTCATTTTTTGAGGCTAAACACCTAATTCAATAAAAAAAATGAAAAATTTTTAAAGTATTTTTTGTTTATATTATTGATACAAATGATTAAACAATATGTGGAGCAAATTTAAATAATATTTTTTTTTCAAAATAAAAGCACTATAACTTATTGGTAATCAATTTATTAAACTACATATCTTATATTTAGCAAAATATTTATTTTTTAAAAATATTCTTAAATAATAAACAAAATATTAAATTTGACGTTTCCAATGCAAAAAAGAGCAAGATAAAAAGTTTTATAAATGAAGCTCTTATCTTATAAAAAGTTCTTATATTGTAAAAATATCTCTTCGGATTCTTGACTTAAAAGTTGAGTGAAAAATCCGAAATGGTATCGGTTATTAATCAATTTATTTTTTAATATTTTAAAAACAAAACGAAATGATGTTATTAGAAATCAAAGCGATGGCACCAAACGATTACGTTGGGTTCACGTTTTTTATCGGCTACATGGCAATGGCAGCAGCAGCAGTTTTCTTCTTGTTCGAAAGAAGCAGAGTAGATGACAAATGGAAAATGTCATTACTTGTTTCAGCATTAATTACAGGAATAGCAGCTGTTCATTACGGATACATGCGTGATTACTGGGGAGCAACAGGTGACAGCCCTACATTTTTTAGATATGTAGACTGGACTCTTACCGTACCATTAATGTGTGTTGAATTTTATTTGTTAACAAAGGTTGCAGGTGCCAAAAAGAGTCTTCTTTGGAAACTAATTATAGCTTCTGTTTGGATGCTTGTTGCAGGTTACATTGGTGAAGCATTTAACCCTGAGGGAGGAAGTACTTCTCACTCTGTAATGTGGGGAGTATTATCAACTTTAGGTTACCTATATATACTTCACGCAGTATGGCTAGGTGAAGTTGCTAAGCTAGCTGAAGCTAGTAATTCTGATGTAGTTAAAAGAGGTGTAAGAACATTGGCATGGTTTGTATTAGTAGGTTGGGCTATTTACCCAATAGGATATATGTGCATGGAAGGCGGATGGTTAAATACTGCTTTAGGATGGGATTCAGGAATGGTTGACTTATGGTACAATATTGCGGATGCTATCAATAAGATTGGATTTGGTTTGGTAGTATATAACATTGCCATTTCAGAAACAGCTAGAATTAAAGGAGCTTAGCCTAAGTTTTTCAATAAAAAAAAGGCAGTTGGAGGTGCACCTACACAGTGCACCTCCTATTTAAGAGAAATAAATGCGATACAAGATGAAATTTACTAGCTTTATTTTTATTTGTGGGTGGTATTTGGTTCTAACTCTTTTTTCAAGCTCAGAATTTATAAGTTTAGATAGTCAATTGATTGTTGCAGGAATTTTCATTTTTTCTGTGGGAATACCGCACGGTGCTATTGATCACATTATTTTTTTTGAAGAAAATAGAGCTGTATCTACTTTTCAATTTTACTTTTTCTATTTCAGTCTTATGGCTGGTTATGTTTTAGCTTGGCTAGTACTCCCTCTTTGGAGTTTCATTTTTTTTCTTTTAGTTTCTGCCTTTCATTTTGGACAATCCCAGTTCTCAGATATTCAAAGTGTATCAAAAATGAGTTTACGGGTTTCTAACTTAACCTGGGGTTTATCCGTTCTTTCTAGCTTAATTTATTATCGAGCCAATGAATTGTCTATACTATTTTCACAATATTCGGATCTAGAAATATTACAAATTGCATTGAACGAAAATTTCCATTCCATCTTATTAGCCGTTAGTTCATTATTATTTTTTATGGCCCTATGCTATTGGCTTTGGGAAAAAGCTATTTCCGCTCAACGCTTTTTCATGGAAATATTTCTATTGGGGTTAATTCACCTATCATTTTTCACATTACCTGTAATTATTGGATTTACTTTATATTTTTCAACATTACATTCTGCTAGAGTACTCGTCGAGGAATTCAATTACTTGAAAAAGCGAAAAAGAGTTTTTAGCTTTCAAAAATTTGTTTGGATGCTTTTACCATATTCCTTCCTGAGTATTATTGGTGGGGGCCTACTACTATTATTAAGTTATTGGGATTGGATATCAGTATCAAGCATCCTTCTTGGTTTAATTTTAATATCAATAATAACTCTTCCTCACAGTATTGTAATGGATGGATTTTATGGGAAAATGAATAAAAGTTGATTCAGGAATACCTTCTTCTATCTATATAAAAGAACAATAACTACTTTTAAATTCAATGGTATTGATAAGACAAAATATTGAGGAATAACAAAAGTCTATATACCAAAACAACCCTCTTGGACCTCCTATTTAACTAAAAACTACATTTCGCCTTAAAAAATGTAAGCTTACTTAGCTTTATTTTATTTTATAGTTCAATATCAATTTGAATAGTTTCAATTAAGTCTATAATTCTCATTTTTTCATTTAATAAATGATTCCATTTCTATTATCATCCATTGCTAACTAAATTAGTTACTGCAATCTTATTTTGTTGTAGGTTCCACTATATAAATACCACACTTCCATTATTATGTTCAAGACTATCCCCAGCTTTAAAACATTTTCATTAATCAAATGCAGAATTCCAATTAACTATATGATTTGGCCTTGAAAGAAATTCAATGACTTAAACCTTGAATGTTAATTTGTTTATTACTTACATTCATAACATTGAATGTATTAAATAAAGATGATTATAATTTTGGGTACACCTTTGATTTAATCTTTTTAATTTGCACTACACGACTCCAAAAATTAAGAGTCCTTATTATTATAAGTATTTATTTAATCTATTTTTTGAAATTTAATGATATTGTTAATCATTCCATTAAAAACAAAATAGTGAAAAGGCAAAACCGAATACCAATATAGTCTTCCCAAAATCCCATTGGGACGAAAGGTTGCAGTTTGCTTTAAAAATAAAAATTCTCCTTCTTTTACAATTTTAAATTCTAACCACGCATCACCTGGCAAAATCATTTCAGCATAAAGCAATAATCTTTTTTTCTCTTTGTCAGCAACAAGTACTCTCCAAAAATCTAAAGCATCACCAGCATCTATTTTGGATAAGTGAGTACGTCCCCTTCGTAATCCGACTCCACCCACAAGTTTATCCATAAAACCACGAATACGCCATAAAATATTTCCAAAATACCACCCTCTACTTCCTCCTATAGACCAAATGTTACTTAAAACTCTTTCTGTTTCATAAATCGAGATTGGTCTTTTTTTCTTGTCTCTAAAACATCCGAACTTTGGCACTTCCATATTTTCTTCCAAAGTTCGCTTATCTAAGCTACTGACAAAACTATCTTTCCAACTTGACACCACCATATTTTGTTCTATGAATTGAAAAGCTTTTTTTACCGCTTCTTGATATGAGATATTCTCGATATTCAACATTTTTTGTAAATCATTATTTCTGCCGATAACATTTACTTTCATACTGTTCACCAAATTTACTGCAAGGGGATATGAAGTTGAAGTCACAAAATATAACCAATAAGAAGATAAACGTGGTGTCATCACAGGAGCAATAAAAATAAAACGATTTAAGTTTCTGACCTCAGCATAACCTAATAGCATTTCCTTATAAGTAAGGATTTCTCCACTTCCAATATCAAAATTCTTATTAAAACATTCTTCATGCATTAATACGCCTGTCAGATATTGAATCACATTTCGAATACTAATAGGCTGACACTTTGTGTTTAACCATTTTGGAGTTATCATAATAGGAAGTTTTTCCGCTAAATCTCTTATTATTTCAAATGATGCACTTCCTGAACCAACAATGATTCCAGCACGTAAGGCAGTCAAAGGAGCTTTACAAGAATTCAGAATGTTTTCTACTCCCAAACGTGATTCAAGGTGAGCTGAAAGATTCTCACTTTCATTTACAATACCTGTAAGATAAATAATTTGACGAACGGTGGAAGCATTCATATATATTTTGAAATGTTCGGCAGCCCTACTTTCCTTTTCCTCAAAATCACCAATAGATACTGACATTGAATGCATCAAATAATAAGCAACATCAAATCGTTTTTTAAATTTCTGAAGATTAGGCTTATCCAAAAAATCAACTTCTATTACCTCCACTTTATCTTTCCATGATTCTAAAATTTCAAATCTATTTTTATCACGAGTACAAGCAATGACTTCGTGTCCTTGTTCTATTAACAAAGGCAAAAGTCTTTTTCCAATGTAGCCAGTTGCACCTGTGAGTAAAATTTTCATGATCTGTTTTTTATACAATTAATTTAAAGTACTTTGTAAATTCTATCCGATTCTCAAAACATGGGAAAAGAACATAAACAGATAATCTAAAGTTTAGCTAAAAACTTTTCAGCAGTATTCATTTTTTTCCAAGAATTTCATCAAAATTCATCAGGAATACTCCACAAAAAAAATGGATATTCTTTCAGTTGATTTAAGTCTGGGAAAAACAAACTACCAAACTTAAATTTTCCCATTTACCTGCATTTGAAAATCTTTAATAAATTAATTAGTTGAAGTTCTGGAAAATGGTTTCAAATTGATTTTTCATATACAATGTACAAGTCCATCTAACTAATCAAGGCAATGAACTTAATTCAATTTGTTCATCCATCACATTCAAGTTCTGATAGTGAATATTTGAGGTACCTTCTTGGTTTGATTTATTACAAGTTACAAAAGATTGATGGTTTTGACTAGACAGAATTTCACCTAATGCTTTTCCAGTTTCAGGTGACTCACTAATGATTAAGTAATTTTTCGAAGTTATTATTAGTAATTTAGGCAATAACTATTGCAACCATTTTACAACAAAATAGGACATCGAAACAACTACTCTTCGAGAAAAAATCTGGACGATATCCACTAAAACTATCCTTACTTAATTGCTTTTTCTTCGACTTTGAAAGTTCCTTTCAAATAATCTAGAATCAACTCAAAATATCCTTCCTGCTTACCTGCAATTAGGATTCCCACTTGTTTAATTTCGCTAGCTTCTATTGGAGGAATATTTTTTAAAATCCTACCTCTAAATGTCGGAACAAATTCTGAAAGCAAAAATTCATGCGTCGTCCATTGATTTTTCTTTGTTTGGAATTCTAATTTATAAGAAACTCTATCAAAGCGGTTATTTGTTCGAATACGAAAGTCATATTTTTTTCCATCACCTTTTACTCGAATCTCAATTTTCCGAATTCCTACTAATTTTTCACCACTGATTAACCCTCTTATTGATGCAAAACCTCCATAATTTTCTAACGAAACACGACCAGAAAATTTAGCTTGTCCTTCTGCGTGTATTTCAATTTTACTAGAAGAGAGCCCCCCCATCACACCATCATTAACGATTCTCCAATCAAGGTGATATTCTTTTTGAAAATTTTCAATTACCATTTCAGAATTATTTTTTGAGTCTTGACCTATACTTTTTTGAAAAAGTACTAATAATAAGACTGCAATTATAAAAACTTGATATTGCATTTTTTTAATTTTAAAACCATTCAGAGCTGATATAACCAAAATATCCTAACAACTAGGGCAGGTCAAATTCAATCAAAAATTTTGAAACTTTTCTTAATATTTATCACCATTAAGTATTACTTTTCATTTAATCTTTACTGAATACATCCTACAAATTTATTTAGGTTTCGCATATTCGAATCGTTCTAGTAGTTTTGGCAAAGCATATCCATCAAGCCCGTTAATTGCAACGGTTTCAGCTTTATCAAGTTGAAGACTACCATCGGCTATTTGGATCCCTTCATTAAAATGAATTTCAGAAATTTCAGCTATTACTAGGCGAGTATCATTTTCCAAAATCGGATACTCGTTCAAAAATGTGCATCCCAATCGAACAGGTGCACCTTTCACATAAGGCGCTTCAAAACCATTTAAAAATTCTGGTTCTAGATCTGTCTGATCAAATTCAGATATCTCACTATCATAGTTAGCAGAAGTATGATGTGCATCAGCAATGATAGATTGATGAATATGGTTTACCGTAAATTTTCCCGTCTCTTTAATATTCAAATACGTATCTCTGTTTACCGTTATAGGTCGAATTACAAAACCCAATAGTGGAGGGTTACTTCCCATGTGTGTAATGGAACTGAACACTGCGACATTCAAGATACCCTTACTTGATTTTGTCCCAATAAGATTGGCAGACTTATAACCAGTGCAGCTATTTATTAAATTGATACGATAGATTTTGTCCATCTCATCAACATCTTTTCGAGAAATATAAACCATTTGTAAAATTATTTAATTGTTTAGAAGAGAATGTTTTGCTTCATCAATTTGAACAGAAGCAACAGTTTTAACTTTATTAAAATCCAGACCATTTATTATTTAGGAATCAATACTACCTATTCTATTAAAAACTACTCGTATCCCCAAAATACTTAAGGAAAAGGTAACCAAACTATTTCAGCTACACAATGGCCTCGTTTTCATATTTTTGTTCTTCAGTAATCTTGCTCATCCACATTAATTTGACAAGATTTAGGTACTTCCAAGTGGACCACCCTCCATTTTAACATATTGGCTTTAATACTTTGAGTAACTTATGGTCAAACTGTTGTATCGTAAATTTGGACTACTAAAAATCAAACATAGTTATGGACTGGATACCCATTTCATGATATTTTGGTAAAAGTTTTTTCATTGGCGACGTTGATTATGCTTTAAAAAATTTCCTTCCTTAACTGTTTCTTAATGCACTTTTGCCTGATGAATTTTGTCCTAATAAAAGCCTTACAGCATTACCAAATTTTAGATTAAAGATTTACTCATGTTGTAATATTTAAGAAACCCATCTTTATATTCCATTGCTTTAACATTAAGATTTTTCATTTTGTTGAAAATTTTCATTTTTTGTTGAAAATTTAAAATAAATAATAGAGAATAGCCTCTATGTATAAAAAATTGATTATCAATACACTACGATCAAAATTCGATTTTTAATTTTCTAAATAGTAATCTTATTTTGTTTTGTTTAACTTTTAAATTGCAATTGTTAAACAAAATTAATATATTTATAAAAAATATTATAAATAATTAAAATTATGTTCAAAAAAATAAGCAAAACAGATATTATTATGCTCTCTCTGGCTATCATGTCTCTTATCTTTTCTGAGGTTATGTGGTTCCAAGGGGAAAAAGAAGGAGCACTTTTTATAGGTTTATGGGTACCCTCTATTCTCGGGTTTGCTATTTATCTTAAACTATTAAAAATTGAAAACAAATGATTGAATTTATCCCATATTTCGCAGGATTTGTTACTCTATTATTCGGAATTGGCTTCTATTTTGGATTGCAAGAATTCAAAAAGGCAGGCGAAGATTAATTTTTATTAGAAACGACATTACAAGGTGTCTATTAGGTAGTTATTTCAACATTTATTAAAAATAAATGCCTAGTAACTAATGAGTTCACAATAAACTAGGCGATCAAATTTTTGCTGTTGGTTGTTGGTTGTTGGTAAACCTACTCTGTTGGAGTAGATTTTAGATGTTTCAACTATTACATTTTTTGTTTAATAGGTTGGATATTGTCTAAACATAAGCCAGTAAACTCTTTTCAATGGCTTATATTTGTTTCTTTTTTTATTCTACAACCCATTGTTATTAGTTTTCAAATAACCTAAATCCTCCTCTCATTCATAATCAGATAAGAATAGCCCATATTGATCATGAGACCCTTGAAAAAAATGTATTGTGAATTGGCTAAAAACACTAGTATGGCTCAGGATCAATTTTTAAGCACACTGTTTTAAATTAAAACTTCCCAATAATACTTATTTACCAAAAATAGAATAAAATCACCTGAAGTAAATTTTAATACTTAAAAACGTCATAAAGGTAATTGAATCAGCGTAGCTATACTCGATGAAATTCATTATCTCACCTTTAATTGAAACACTAGGTTTTTGGAAGAAAAATTCAGAAAAGCTAAAAACCTTTAGCAATTGTTTGACGAACTAAAAGTAAAAATGCGTAACAAATTGATTTACAATAAGTTACGCATGTTTTAAGTGGTCCCACAAGGACTTGAACCTTGGACCTACTGATTATGAGTCAGTTGCTCTAACCAACTGAGCTATAGGACCAGAAAGACTGCAAATCTAAACAATAGATTTACTTCATGCAAGACTTTTAAAAAAAAAATAGATTATTTATAGAAAAATAAACTACCCTTTTTCTATAATAGCACTACTATTTATTTGAAACCACATTCACATCCTTTATTACACCTAGTATATGTAATTCTAAGTTTTCGAATTCCTTTTTTATATGTTGTTGCATCTAAATTAATTAAAAACAAATTAAATACCTTTACTTCTATATCTATTCTATTTTGTCCTCACTTATTCCAACTAAATCATGACCTTTTTGGGGTTTAAAAATTAGAACTAAACACCTGTCAAAAAATGATTAAGATTTCCTAGTAATTCCATTTCCAAAGTGAGAGTTATTTCTACAAAAATGGACACGAAAGAAATAGTTTTTACCCCAGACATTCCAGGTACCCCTAACAATAGCATCAGTTTAAAAGTAACACTAACTAACGAAATCAAAAACATTTAGATAGTTACATTAACATTTTGCTTTTTTATCATTTTTCAAAGGCCTACTACTATCCTTCAATTAATCCAAACTCCAAAATAAATTATATGGATTGTACCACCTAAACTGGATGTATAACTAGTAGCTAAATTTGAAAATTTTTAACGTTCAAAATTTATTTAAACCTGTAAACGAATTATTTATTTAAAATAATCGAATTTGAAAAAAGTTAAAATGCATTCTTCTAACAATTTTTTCTCAAAAAGCCACACTTAGTAACTGTTAACCAAACTTAAAATTAGCCCATTTTTTTCTTTCTTTCTTTTTGCCATCGTAATTCCCTAAATACTTCGTCTCAATTATTAGATCTTATTATTAATTTTGTGAAAATTAACTTACCAAATTAAAATCATCTTAGTCTTCATTCATTTTTTAATAACCATTTTGATGCACTAACGTACATTATTATGGCTAACCTAAAAAATTTGTTTTCGATATTTAAATAAGCCAAACTAATTTCCATTTAATTTCTTGAAATAAAAATTAAGATAGGAGGTAACTGAATAATCGGATAATTTAATAGATTTTGGATTTCTACTCAATTATAATTTTAACAATTATGAAAGAAAAACGTACTCGATTTACAAAACTACTCGTTGCTAACCGAGGAGAAATTGCTATCCGGATTCTTCGAGCTGGCTCAGAGTTAAAATTAAGAACTGTTGCCATATATACATATGAAGATCGATATTCTTTGCACCGGTATAAAGCTGACGAAGCATATCAAATTGGCGAACAAGATGAACCTCTAAAACCATATTTGGATATTGAAAAAATCATTCAAGTTGCAAAAAAAAATGAAGTAGATGCTATTCACCCTGGCTATGGTTTCTTGTCAGAAAATGTACAATTCGCTAGAAGATGCCGAGAGGAAGGAATTATTTTTATCGGTCCAGCTCCTGAAGTGATGGATAAATTAGGAGACAAAGTTGCTGCAAAAAAAATCGCTAGCGCTGTCAATGTTCCTATAATCGAGGACAGTAAAAAGAAATTAACTTCTGAAGAAATCATTTTAGAAGAAGCCAAGCGAATTGGTTTCCCAATCATGGTGAAAGCTGCTGCAGGTGGAGGTGGTCGTGGAATGCGAGTGGTACGAAATGCTAAAGCATTAGTCAAAGCATTTAATGAAGCGAAGGGTGAGGCCAAGACTGCTTTTGGGGATGATACTATCTTCCTAGAAAAATTTGTAGAAAACCCAAAACATGTTGAGGTTCAAATCTTGGGAGATGAATATGGAAATCTCGTTCACCTTTACGAACGAGATTGCTCTGTTCAAAGACGTTTTCAAAAAGTAGTCGAAGTCGCTCCTTGCATTGACTTAAAGCAAACTACAAAAGATAAACTTCACGAATACGCTTTAAAAATTGCTCGCCAAGTTAATTATTCCAATGCTGGTACTGTTGAATTTTTAGTAGATAAAAAAGAAAATATTTACTTCATTGAAGTGAACCCACGAATCCAAGTGGAGCACACTATCACAGAAGAAATAACAGGGATTGATATTGTTGCTTCTCAGATTTTTATTGCAATGGGATATCCACTTTCTCATCGCACAATCGAAATTTCAAAACAAGAAGATGTTAAATGTACCGGCTATGCTATTCAATGTCGAGTTACGACAGAAAATCCAGCAGAAGATTTCAAACCTGACTATGGTACACTTGTCGCCTATCGAAGTGCTGGTGGATTTGGAATTCGACTAGATGCTGGAAGTGCATACGCTGGCGCAAAAATTTCTCCTTTTTTTGATTCCATGCTGGTAAAAGTTACTGCTAAAGGACGATCGCTAAAAGGTGTTTGTGAACGATTACAACGAGCCTTAGCAGAATTCCGAATTCGAGGAGTGAACACAAATATTGGTTTTTTACAAAACCTTCTCCGCAATGAGACCTTTCAAAAAGGTGAAGCTAGAGTTAATTTTATTAATGACTATCCTGACTTAATGAATATTCCTCGTTTCATGGATAGAGGAACTAAAATGTTAAGTTACCTCTCAGACATAATTGTCAACGGTAATCAAGATGTAAAATTTGCTGATCCAAATAAAACATTCCGAATACCTATTGTTCCAACCTTTGATGATGCTATTGAATATCCAAAAGGAACAAAGGATTTATTAGAACGAATTGGTCGAGAGAAATTTGTGAAATGGGTAAAGCATCGAAAAGAAATTTTATTTACCGATACTACATTCAGAGATGCTCACCAGTCACTTCTGGCTACTCGTGTTCGAACAAAAGACCTATTGAATGTTGCCGAAAGTTTTGCTCGCAATCATGCACAAAGTGTTTTTAGCATGGAAGTCTGGGGAGGCGCAACATTTGATGTTTGTATGCGCTTTTTGAAAGAAGATCCTTGGGTTAGATTGGCAAAGATTAGAGAAAAGGTTCCGAATATCTTATTACAAATGTTGTTGCGAGGATCCAATGGAGTTGGTTACAAAGCTTACCCTGATAATTTAATTGAACAATTTATCATTAAAGCAGCAGATACAGGAATTGATGTTTTTCGAATCTTTGACTCATTGAATTGGTTAGAAAATATGAAATTTTCTATCAAAACTGTTCGAGAAAAAACGAATGCATTAGCAGAAGCTTGCATTTGCTACACAGGCGATATCACCGATCCAAGTCGAACAAAATATACTTTGGAATATTATGTTGATTTAGCAAAAAAATTAGAAGTAGCTGGTGCTCATATGCTTTGCATCAAAGATATGGCAGGATTACTTAAACCTTATGCCGCTCAATTATTGATTTCACACTTGAAAAAAGCAGTCAAAATTCCAATTCACTTACACACTCATGATACCTCTTCCATTCAATCGACAACTTACTTAAAAGCTATTGAATCAAAAGTCGATATCGTTGATGTGGCGCTAAGTTCTTTAGCAGGCTTAACCTCCCAGCCAAGTTTCAATTCTGTAGTTGCAATGCTCGAAGGACAGCCTCGACAAAATATTATTGACTTAAAATCATTACAAGAATATTCAGATTACTGGGAAGCAGTTCGCCAATATTATTACCCATTCGAAACAGAACTTAAAGGTGGAACTGCTGATGTATATGAACATGAAATTCCAGGAGGGCAATATTCTAACCTTCGCCCACAAGCTCGTGGACTTGGTTTAGAAGATCAATTTGAAACGATCAAAAAGAATTATAGAATTGTAAATGACTTGTTAGGAGATATCGTAAAAGTAACTCCATCTTCAAAAGTAGTTGGTGATATGGCAATGTTTATGACTGCCAACAAATTAACGAAAGAAGATATTTTAGAAAGAGGAGCAAGTTTAGCATTTCCTGATAGTTTAAAATCCTTGATGCGTGGAGACCTAGGACAAACAAAAGGTGGTTTTCCAAAAAAATTCCAAAAGATAGTTTTGCAAGATGAAAAACCATTTCGTAATCGACCTAATGCACACTTAAAACCAGTAAACTTCAAAAAAGAATATGCTAGTTTTCAAGAAAAATTTGGAGCATACGTTAATGAGTTAGATTTTCTTTCTTATCAATTGTACCCAAAAGTTTTTGAAGATTACCATACTTTTTCTTTAGAATATGGTACTGTTCGACATTTACCTACAGCTGCATTCTTTTATGGGTTAAAACAAAATGAGGAAACACTTATCAGTATCGAACCTGGAAAAAACTTATTGGTTCAATTCTTAAGTAAAAGTGAACCTAACGAAGCTGGAATGCGAGAAGTTGCTTTCCGACTTAATGGTCAAACTAGAACAATCTTAGTAAAAGATAGATCTGTCCAATCAGAAACAACCATTCACTCAAAGGCAGAAAAAGACAATGAAATCGGAGCGCCTCTCCAGGGAAGCCTCTCCAAAATTTTAGTAACAGAAGGTCAAAAAATTGAAGTAAATACCCCTTTATTTATTATTGAAGCCATGAAAATGGAGAGTACCATCACCTCTCCAATTAAAGGAAAAGTGAAAAAAATCCATATGATGGAAAAGGCAATGCTAGAGCAAGATGATATGGTAATAGAACTAGAATAGTTTTTTTTACGATTATTCCCACTCTGTAGTTTTTGAATAAAAACCGCAATGAGTATGTTACTCATTGCGGTTTTCCTTCGATACAAAGCATACTCAAATAAAATTGTTAATACTATCTTTTTGAAGAAACATTTGGACATCTAAGTGAACCAAAATAATAAACGATTCCTGCTCCAAAAAAAACATAAGAATCATTCGCTTTACTATTTCCACGTTGTCTTCCCTCCTGTCCAATTTTAACCTCAGTAATGGATCGATCTGCAAGTGCAACAGCCACTTCTCCTCGCAATGCCTCCAAGTCACCCGTATCGGTATAAACTCCACTCACATCATCCAAATAATCTGTAAATAATCGTCGCGCAGAAAATTCAACATTAATACTCCACTCATAATTAATATCATATTTTAACCCAAATCCATAAACCAATCCGCCTTGAGTTGAATAATATTCTTCTCCTCGAAATTGTCCCTCCGTTCCCAATGGGCGCAAATCCACTATTTCACCATTATACTCTGTTTGTGGATTAAAATTAAAAACATTGAAGCCTGCAAAAAGATAAGGAGTGAAATTTTCATCTTTACTCCCATGAATATAGGGTAAAAAATTAAACTCAAATTGCATCGATCCATCATAAATTTGGGATTGAAAATTTAAATTTCGCTCTTTTTCAAATGTATTTTTTGAATTAACATCATCAGCTGCCACCTTGCCATAGTTAGCTGACATCTTTAAACAAACCCGATTATTAAAGTTATACCTCGCAATTACACCTACCGCTAAACCAGGTTTATCTACTCTAAATTCAGTATTTAAATCTCCGTAATAATGAGATGCTCCAACCCATCCTCCTAATTCCCAACCCTGCTGAGCGCTAACAAAAAAGACACAAATAGTGAAGGTGAGTGTAAATAATATTTTTTTCACGTTAATAAAATTTTAAGATCGTTCCTGGAATTCCCCCAAATATTTGGGAACTTCTTTTTATAAAAATGTATTTGCAATTACAATGCCTTTAAGTGTTTTCACACCCAAATTTTTCGCAAAGTTAATCTAAAACGTGAAAAAACCGTGATGTGTTATTCAAAAGTAGAATGTTAAAAAGATTAGTTATCAAAAATTGGACGTATTCAACCTTGAATTAAAAAGATAGCAGGTCTTTTATGAAAATTAGGGAGCTTCAGTTTTTTCCAATCTTTAATCTTCTTTGTCAAAATAAACTCCGTTTCTAATGAAAGATCTACGGCAACACAAAGTCGAGTTTCAGCTGACAATGTCTTAAATGCCTCCTCTAGCATCCCCATATTTCGATAAGGTGTTTCGATAAAAATTTGAGTCTGTCGATATTTCCTAGAAAGTTGTTCCAAGCGATTTAAATCCTTGGATAATTCAGGTTTTTTCGCAGACAAATATCCTTGAAAACTAAAGCCTTGGCCATTCATCCCTGAAGACATCAATGCTAACAAAATAGAAGATGGCCCAACAAATGGAATAACTTCAATTCCTTTTTCATGTGCCATTTTCACAATTTCTGCACCAGGGTCTGCCACTCCTGGACAACCTGCCTCAGATAGTAATCCCATATCATTTCCAATTTCCGCAGGTTTCAAAAAAGTAGCAATTTCCTCTGGGGTTGTTCTTTTATTTAATTCAAAAAAAGTGAGATCAGCAAAAGCTTTTTTAGGCTCAGTCGTTTTGATAAATGCCCGAGCAGTTTTCGCTCTTTCGGCAATGAAGAAATCCAATTTATGAATTTTTTCAATAACATAAAGCGGAATCGTATGGACTGCATTTTCACCCAACGGAGTGGGGATTAAGTAGAGTTTTCCTTTTAACAAAATTAACTAATTTTAATTCTACGAAACAATTGTTATTCAAAGTTTATTGAAAATAAATCAATATTTATCTCATCATTTTTGATTTACTTTTCAATTGACAAATAATATTTTATTGAACAGTTTATATTCACTACAAAACTAGGAAAATCTCTAAACTCAAGTCGACTTTTCAACACTTTATCCACATTTATTTTTATTTTTTCTTAGTAAAAAAGAAACTTTATTGATAATTCCCTCCTCTTCTAATCGTATCTTTGGACCAAAAAAAAAGATAAAACTACCATATGACTGCAACCTCATATACTATTAATCTTCCTCAATTTGTTGGCCCTTTCGACCTGCTTCTCTTTTTCATTGAACGTGACGAATTGGATATTAACGATATTCCTGTTTCAACTGTAACTAAAGACTTTTTGGAATATATCAAAGCGATGGAAGCATTAAACATTGATTTGGCAAGTGAGTTTATTTTAGTTGCTGCTACATTAATGCGAATCAAAGCAAAGATGTTAATTCCTCGAAAAGAAATTGATGAAGAAGGAAATGAGATTGATCCACGAGACGAATTAGTTGCCAGATTGATGGAGTACAAACGATATAAAAGTGTACTCGAAGATTTGCGTTTAATGGAGTCAGAACGTTCTGTAAAATTTAATCGTGGAAATGTCGAAAGAGAATTAAAGTCGTTAGCAAATATCGCTTTGGTCGATATTGAATTAGAACAGTTGTCTTTGTACAGTTTGATGAAAACTTTCCAACGGGTATTGAACCGAATGGAGGATCGAAAAAAGAAAGTCGTTCATCAAGTCTACAATTTTAGTCATTCAATCCAAGGTCAGCAGATTTTCATTTTAAAGAATTTAAAAGAAGGAGAAAAAACCAGTTTTGAAAATTTGTTTGGAGGTTGTAAAAACCGAATGCATGCTATTATCACTTTCTTAGCCTTGCTCGAATTATTAAATTTACAAACAATCAAAATAGTCAATGGGATCGGAATGAATAATTTTTGGTTAACTCCATACAATGAAGAGGAATACAATAAATTGCCAGATGTCAATAATGGAGACGAAGAAGAGTAATTAATATGTTAATTTTCTTTTGTTAAAAAAAAGCATGGATTTACAAAAAAAAATGTTCAAAGAGTTAAAGGAAAAAAAAATATTTGATCTCGCTCGTAATTACGCCTTTTCCTATGCAGATAATATTGATAAAATGGATGTCTTTCCATCCGATGAAAACCTCAAAAATCTAGAGATTTTTGAGGAAGCTATACCTGACGATTCTGCCTCTGCTAAAAGTATTATTTCCCAATTAAATAAATTTGGTTCACCTGCTACAACGGCTCAAACGGGTGGAAGATATTTTGGTTTTGTCAATGGAGGTGTCCTTCCAATTTCTGTCGCAACAAAATGGTTGGCAGATTTTTGGGATCAAAATGGAGGAATGTTTCTAACCTCTCCAATCAATGCAAAATTAGAAATGATCTGTGAGCAATGGCTAAAGGAACTTTTCAACTTACCCAAAGAGACCGTTGCGGGATTTGTGAGCGGTACATCTACTGCTAATTTTTCTGGAATTGTAGCAGCTAGATATCGATTACTAAAAAACCAAGGATGGGATGTCAATATAAAAGGTCTTAATGGCGCTCCAAAAATTCGAATTATTGCTCATCAACAAGCTCATTCTAGTATTACAAAAGCACTAGCACTAGCAGGCTTTGGAAAAGAAAATGTAGAATGGGTTGAATCCGATGATCAAGGTAGAATGATCTTGGACAAATTACCTAAACTCGATTCTACTTGTCTTGTATTCCTTCAGGCTGGAAATGTGAATACAGGTTCCTATGATCATTTTTCAGAGATTTGCAAAAAAACAATTAATGCAGGTGCATGGGTTCATATTGATGGTGCATTTGGTTTGTGGGCAAGTGCATCAAAATCTTTATCCCACTTGACAGAGGGAATGGAATTAGCATCTTCATGGGCTACCGATGGGCATAAAACCTTAAATACACCTTATGATTCTGCAGTCATTTTATGTAAAGACTCAGAAGCTTTAATCTCTGCCTTGCAAGCGACTGGAGAGTATATTACTTATAGTAAACAAAAAGACCCAATGCTTTGTACACCTGAGATGTCAAAGCGATCTAGAGCCATTGAGATGTGGGCAGCAATAAAATATCTAGGGAAAAAGGGAATTGATGAAATGGTAACTGGTTTTCATTTACGAGCAAAACAATTGGAAAATGGTTTACGATCCAATAGTTTCACAATCATAAATGAAGTGGTTTTTAATCAAGTACTAGTAAGCTGTGGAAATCCGGAATTGACCAAATCAACTCTATTAAATCTTCAAAGATCTGGAGAAATTTGGTGCAGTGGCTCGACCTGGAAAGGGGAACCCGTGATTCGAATTAGTATTTGCTCTTGGGCGACAACAAAGGAGGATATTGATAGAACTATTGTTGCTTTCAAAAAAGCTCGAATAACAGCTAGTGCTTAGTCCTCTGCCTTAGCAGCACCCTTTATACTATATTCCTAATAACAGCCTTACTGTGTCCAAAACTCCTTCACCTCTTTTTAAATCAAAGTCTTCTTTTTTATTTATCATTTTTATTTGTCCCCTCTTCGCCAACTCTAGCATCTTCTCTTTTTCAGGAGCCGAAAATTCAGAGAAAGTTCTCCTTAATAAGGGAATTAAATTTTGGAATGTAAGGAAGTTCATTTCATCAAGCCATTTGTCTAAAATATTCCACAAGTCCATATTGTGAATCAACAACAAACCACTTCCATGTAAAAACCCTTCTAACCAATTTGCGGCACTTGTTGTATCATTTCCTACAGAAAGCATCAAATACATTTCATTCGCTGCATCTGAAACTGTGATTATCTTTTTATCAAAAAGCATCCGTAAGCAACCACCTTTCAACAAGGTATTTACATTTTTTAGTCGAGTGATTTGGTCGAGTGATTTATTCCAACTTTCTATATATTTCTCATCATCCATCAAACTAATCGAATGGTTCGCGTCCAATATTTTTTCAAATAATTCTTTGGTGAAATCTTCATTTACCCCAACACAAGCATTCGGCAATAAAACACAAATCCGTGGAATTATTTCATTAATCACTCTCTCCAAGCTACTAACATCTAACTTCCGAGTACTTCCATATCTTATCGCATAAATTAAAGGACGCAATGCCATCATCAATTTTTCTACATCAGTTGTCATAGCGGAAAGATCTCGCAATCGTTTTACCAACTTTGGAATTGCATCTATTAAATCTGCTTTCAAAGCAGTCTCTACTAATTGAGTTAACTCTGGCAAATTTTCAATTTCTGTTGTTTTCTTTTTAACAAAATTTACACTCGCCTCGTAAACTGTATTCCCCCACATACTAACACTGATGATTTTCAATGCATAATCAGGCTGCCAGACTAATTTCCAAATCTCTTTGAATTGACCTTTCGAAAACTTGGAAACTTTTTTAGCTTTACCCCATTTTATACCCAACAAATCTAATCGATGAAGTAAATGACTTGCTTTTAAATTACTTTCTGTCCTCAAATCTAATTCCTTGATAATCTCATCTGTGGAATTTCGTTCTTTGGAAAGCCTAGCGGCCTTTACACTTTTATCAAAATCTTGCTGCAAAGGGATCACAGGAATCTCTGGTGGTACTGCTCCCATCACATCACCTATAACTAATTTATTTTGAATGAGTTCCATTTGTGATTCATGACCTTCGCAAAAAATGGAGGTTGCCGCTTCATACATTTCTCCAATTCCAGCAATTGGTAATTGTCGAATGGAAGCTAAAGTATCTGCTAACCGAACTGCCTCAATCACGTGTGCCGATGAAGCATCCATATCTTTTTCACGAAAAAGTCTCGCAACTTTTGTCATCCAACGTACGCCTACTTCTTCCCTGTTATGGTATAATAATTTATACCATGCTGGGGAAATCACACCTGCGCCATAACCACTTTTAGTCGATAGTCGACTGTATGACCAGGGCACCCAAGTACTTTTTGTCTTTACTTTTTTAATTCCTCGAAGTATTTTTTTATCATCGCTTGCTTTATATTTTGGTAAATCTTCCAAGACAGGCGAATGCCATGCCCCACAAATTACTGCGATATTTTGGTAGCCATCTTTAATAGCTTTTCGCATTGTCTCTCGCATAAATGCTTCTCGACGTTTTTCCATTGGAGGATCAGGTCGATTTAATTCCTCTCGCAACAATCTCATAATTTGGATGATGCTCGGGAAAATATCTTCTGAATTATCTTGCTCTTCAAAAGTTACCTCCCACCATCTTTCGCTATCTGAGTAGCCTGCGATTTCTGCCATATAGCCAAGGGGATCTTTTTGGAGTTTGTCATCCTCAGTAAAACTTTTGGGCTCGTTCGTTTCTGCTTCTCCAAATAATTGAAAAGGATTTTCTGCTTCTTGCTTTTTTATTCCTAAGACTACTTCATGTGGCAAGTCCATAAACTGAACTGAAATACCTTTTTTTAATCCATATTTTATTGCTTGCCACTCTGGCGAAAATTCCGCAAAGGGAGAATAAATAGCTTGAGAAAAATCTTTTGGATTGTAGGTCAACAATGCAACTGGTGGCTTCATTCCTGGATTAGCGATATGCTGCAACAATGCTTCTGCATCTTTGACTCCTTCAATTAGGAGACAATCAGGTTCGAGGTTTTGAAGTGCCCGAAGGAGGCTTTTGGTGGAACCTGGTCCGTGATGTCGAATACCAAAAATTGTTGTCATTAAATAATAATTGCCTTTTATTTACTCTATTAAAAATTCTACATCTCTTCTTTAATATACTTATTTCCCAAAACGATTTTTTCTGTTCCATTTAGATCTGCTTGCAACATCGATTTCGCTAATAACTCAGAAGTTATCAAACTAAACGACATTAACTTATTTAAAACTGGAAATAATTTTCGATAAATCCGATATGCCAAATTCGATTCTTGCCTTTTCTCAACAGGGTAAATATAACCAGGTCGAAAAATATGTAATCCTCCTAAGTTTAAAGAGATCAAATAATTTTCAGCCAAGCCTTTATAACGAGCAAATGACATTTAGCTTTTTTCTTTCAAATCTGCTACTACCCCACTTAAAAAACAAAGTATCGCCCTTGGACTATTTTGCTTAACAACATCTCCAAATATGTTAACACAATAGTTATCAATTTAAATATATCATCAGAAACAACTCCTCTATAAGCTCCAATACAAAGATAAACTGCATTTAGATTTCTAAAACAACCTACATCCTTAAAATAATCACTAAAATCAGCATGGATAATTTCTTTAATTTTGAATATTTTTACCCTTATAGTTTTCGAACAAATGAAATAACTTTTATTTCCTCGGAAGAGCTTAATGCTTCTCTTAAAATAATCCCACCCACCATTCCTGATGAGCCTACGATTATTTTTTTTATGCTAAATTCTTAGTTTGATTCTTTCATCTTAATTCCTGCAAATCAATTTAAATATTCCTTTTACAACATCTCCTTACAAGCTCGATATAAATCTTTCCAATCTTTTCTTTCTTTCACCACCGTCTCTAAATATTCCTGCCAAATTACCTTATCCTGAACTGGATCTTTTACCACAGCACCAGTAACGCCTGCTGCCAGGTCATTTGCTTTCAAAGTTCCATCTCCAAAATGTGCAGCTAATGCCTGACCACTATTAATTACTGAAATTGCTTCCGCAGTTGAAAGTGTGGCACTTGGAGATTTTAGTTTAGTCCTACCATCCTCAGTTTTTCCACCTCGCAATTCTCGGAAGATTGTGACTAATCTTTGAATTTCATGAACAGATGCCACTGAAGCAGGAAGTTCAAGCGACTGTCCAATTTTATCTACTCTAGTTTTTACAATATTTATTTCTTCTTCCATTGTACTGGGCAAAGGCATCACGACCGTATTAAATCGACGCCGTAAAGCACTAGACAACTCATTTACACCTTTATCCCGATTATTAGCAGTGGCAATTAAATTGAAGCCCCTCTGCGCCTGTACTTCCGTATTCAGTTCTGGAACTGGTAATATTTTTTCGGATAAAATAGTAATTAGTGTATCTTGAACATCCGAAGGTATTCGAGTCAACTCCTCCAATCTTGCAATCTTTCCATCCTGCATCGCCTTCATTAATGGACTTGCAACCATAGCATCTTCCGAAGGACCTTTGGATAAAAGTTGTGCATAATTCCATTGATAACGAAGCACATCTTCGTTCATTCCTGCTGTCCCTTGAACTAACAATTTTGAATCGCCAGATATAGCCGCGGCCAAATGCTCAGATACCCAAGTCTTAGCAGTACCAGGAATTCCAATGAGCAATAATGCTCGGTCAGTTGCCAAAGTTGCGACAGCTACTTCAATCAATCTTCGATTACCGAAGTATTTTGGTTCGATCACAGTTCCATCTTCCATTGTTCCCCCCAACAAATAATTCACAACTGCCCAAGGAGAAAGGTTCCAATTAGTTGGGCGAGGTTTGTCATCAATCTTTGCTAATACTTTGAGCTCTTTTGCGTAAGCATCTTCGGCATGAGGACGGAGAGTTTTGGTTTTATTTTTCATATAATTTGGTTGATTCTTTTTTTGCAAAGATAGAAATCCTGATTAGGCCAATCTATTTTTTATAAAAAAATTACTTTTCTAACTCCATTTGCATATCTCTGCGGAATTTTAATACACGTAAAAATTTATCAATCTCCTTCCCCCAATTTGTCCAATAACTTTCATCATTTGTCCAGCTTTTATTTAATACTTCAAATAGTTTAGGATCACTACCGTAAGCAGCTCGATTAAGAATAGTACGGTAATGAATCATATTCCAACCATAATCAATATTTTGGGAAATGAGATGTCGCAAATTTTTCATCAATAACAGAGTAAGGTTTTTATCCCAAGAATTCAAATTGAATTGAAGTAAATGAGCAAGAGGTTCGCTATTTTCTAAAGTCGAATTAAAATCTTTTAATTCTTGAATAGCAAATTGGTTAAATATATTTTCAGGAAGTTTTTCTAACAACAAATTTACATCTAAATTCTCCCACCGGTTATCGTCATACTTATTAAAATATATATGACAAATTTCCTCCATCCAATTTTCATCTTGGTGGCGAACAGCAGATACAATTGAGGCTTGTAATAATAATTCAGACCATTCACTTCGAATGAAGATATCTAAAACTTCATTAGTTTTTTTTTCAAAAAAACGCTCCCAATCAGAAGGAGGAAGAACAATAAACATTTGAGCAAAATAACTTGCTTTGAGTCCACCCTTTAGCCATTTTTTTTTAGGGTCAATCCCGTCACGAAGCATACCATGATCGCAGCTTTCGGGAAGCTCAATTTCAATTTCAGTCTTTTCTTTTTTGAAAGATCTGCTTTTTAAATTAATGCAATCCCTTAGGCGCTCCCTCATTCGTTTTTGCAATTTAGAACCTTCTATTTTTTCTAGCAACCCAGCCGCTGTTCTTCGAAGATCTTTCCTCTTTTCATCTAAACACTTTTCCAAAAATGGCTCGTCTGCCAAGGAAAGATTATATTCTAATATTTTTAAATACTCTACTCTATGTTTCCAATCATCTTCTCCCCAAGAGGACTCGATATTTTCTAAAGCTTCATTGGGTTGTGTTTTCCGGAGGCTATTAAGTAGTAAAAGCCGTTCACTTTTTGTACCATCTTCCCAAGCTACATGATCACTTTTATCAATTAAAAAATGCCAATCCTCATTCTGAACAATAAGCCAATTACCTCTTTCACCAATAGCATTTTTCAATTTATGCCAAAGAGTTTTATCGCTTCGAGATTTCTCCAATAGCTCAGGAAGGAGTTCAGGTGGGAAGGTTTTTTTATTGAATACTAATTGCTGAATGAAACTATCCAAAGCTAATGGAAAGGTTCCATTAAGAATCATAGAAAGGTGTTCAGATGACTTTTTACTACATATTTTTGATTTGTCTTTTTGAGCAGGAGTAGGAATCTCCCCCTTCCATTTTTCAGGTTGAAAACCAGCTTTTCGCATCTGAGCGAATAGTGTTGCACCTTCTAACAATATGTTAGCAGCAGTTGCTTCCATATCAACTCCAAGTTTAGCTAATTCTACTAAAGTGGCTTCGGAAAGATCGGAACGATCAGTACCAATTAGAGCGGTTTTAATGATATTTTTCCAAATCATTGAGCAAAATATATTTTAATGTAAAGATATATTTTTTGCGAAAAGGAAAATATTAAACACTATTATCTTTTAGCTTTTAAAAAAACTAAAAAACGGTGACACGATTTTATCTGTGTCGCCGTAATTTGAGCGAGGGGTAGCTCTAAATTTTTCAGTTTTTTAAACTGAACTATCCTTTTAACTCTTTATTTTTAAAGTCCACTATGTCCTATCCAATGGAATATTGGAATAAGCCAGTTGTAAATATATTGTGTTTTTAATATTCTTGGGTAAGTATTTGAACAGAACCTATGCATCCCAGCAAAAGTCGGTATCGTTTTTTAAGATAACTTTGATCAATGGGAATATTTTTTCTATTTGATTTGAGAAAACCAAACAATTTGCATTTTAAATATGGTTGGTCTGCAATTATAGTTATCCATGATTACGTTTCATGGTAATTAAATTTACGGATGGCTTATTTGCTAATAAAATATTGCCTAAATCCTATATTTCTCAACATACCAACCTAAAAGAAGCAACTCTTGATATATCAACTTAGTTATTTCTTTATGTTCTAATATACTTGAGTATTATTAATTATAAAATATTAAAATGGATGACTAAGGTACAGTACTAATCTGATTTTTTTCTACCCTTAAGATGGTAATTTTCGCATACAAAATTTTATTAACGCTGTAAATAAATCTGAAAGGACTCCTTAATTTGCATTATTTTCGGAGAAAAATTCCTTAAATGCTAAAAATGAAATAGTCAAAAATTAGATAGGTTTGACAAACCGTACTTTTTAATTTATTTCTTCTAGTGTCCTTTAAGAAGTGATATGAAAATGTATTATTGCAATAAAACTCATTCTACTATTTTCTTAATATCTTTTCGATAAGCTGAAGGACTTTTACCAGTAATTAGTTTGAAAAACTTATTAAAATTTGACACATTTTTAAAACCACTCTCAAAACAAATTTCTGAAATACTTGATTTTTCTTCCGATAATAATTTGCAGGCATGTACGACTCGATATTCGTTAACAAACTTTGTAAAAGGTTTTCCAGATAGCTTTTTAAAATATCGGCAAAATGCTGGAACTGTCATCGTTGCAATTTTAGCGACTGTTTCCAATGCAATTGGTTCTTGAAAATTTTCGCGTATATGCTTGTAAATACTCCTAATTCGATCATTATCTTGAGCTTGAACCTCGAAACCAAAGTCAGATGCATTTAGTATTTCATATTCCTCTGAAATTGCCAACGCATGAAAGATGGACAATAACTCAATCAATCTTTCAAAATGATCCAAATCATTTAAAAACTCTATTCGTGTCCCGACCTCTTCCCTCGTCTTTCCATAAAAAGAAAGACCTAATCTTGAACGTAAGAAAAGCTGATTAATGGCATTTAATTCAGGTTTCCCCAAAAATGTTTCTCCTAGAAAATCACGATTCATTTGAACCACGACCTCACATTCGTTCCCCGTCAAACTATCTGTAAATCCTGAATGCGGAACATTCGATCCTATAAAAATCAAATCACCATTATTAAAATAAGACATATGGTTTCCGATATGACGCTTTCCCCCTCCTCCTTTTATAAATACCATTTCGAGCTCTGGATGATAATGCCAAAACGGGGCTTTATTTCGATTTGGATCATCATATTTTCGAACAGAAAACGAGCTTCCAAAGAAAGTAGGTATTTTTTCAAATGTTGCTTTCATAATTTTTATTTTCCCAAAACTTAACTTTACACATAGAGTAAAAGTTGTCATTATTCCATTAATATAAATTAAGTGTAATACAAAGTTAACCCAAACTTAATAACAAATCACAACTAATGACAAAATAGCATCAATTTTAGTCAATTTTAGCGTAGTCTACCCCGTTTTTTGAATCTATCTTTGTATTGCAACTTTAAAGAAAGGATGTATTATTCTCAAAGACTTTTCAAATATCTGTTTAAAATCACATTCTAACATACTGAGAATTTTACTTGTTAAAGTTGCCTTAATTGAAGTTGATTTTTTGTTTCTATATAGTTTTGTTTTGTAAGAGGAGATAAGTTGTACTTATCTCCTCTTTTCTTTTAGAAATAACAACAAAATTACTGGATCAAAATACCATCAACATTAGAAAATTTTAGCGTAGAAGGATCTATATTCATCCAGTATATTTGTATCGTGATTAGGATAAAAAAAATCTAAATTACATTTCAATCTGAAGTTGATTTTTTGTTTCTATATAGTTTTGTTTTGTAAGAGGAGATAAGTTGTACTTATCTCCTCTTTTTTCTTAAAATTGATAACTCAACTAAAACTTTTTTCAAATCATCTAGCACTACCTCTTATTGACGCTTTATTAACTTTTAATTTTTAAAATTAATAAAAAAGAGTTAATATGGTATTAATAATTGCAAATTGTAACGTAGTCTTGAATTGATTTCTATTCTAATTTTGTGTTATCATTTATAGTTAAAAATCAAAAACACATTTTATTATGAAAAAGATGACAAAAAAATTAAATAGTTTTTTATTTGTAGTGGCATTAATTCCTGCATTATTCTTTACTTCGAACATATTTGCAAATGATGCTACACCTCATTTAAAAATTGTTCCTGGAAAAAATAATGCGTTCACACTTATCTCGAATAATGCTAAAGACTCCTATATAACTATTCGTATTTTTGATGATAGAGGTCTTAACTTGTTAGAGGAAAAGATTGAGGTAAATAGAGCATTTTCTAAGTCATATGATCTATCAAAAATACCAAATGGGATCTATGAAGTAGAAATTGAAGATAGTATATCATTCCGTAAGTACTTTGTTAATACAACTTTAGATACAATTAAAATCGTAGAGAAGAATAAAAAGAAAATTTTTAAACCTACTTTTATTTTAAAAGAAAAATTACTGAAGCTCAATCTTCTTAATTTAGGAAATAGAGAAGTAGAGTTGAGTTTAATTAATGAAAAGGGTGAAAACATTTACTCTGAAAAATTCCAAAATTCAATTGTCATCCATAAAGCTTTTAATTTATCAAATTTATCAACTGGTAAATATTCTGTTGAAGTAAAAACTGAAGGGAAATATTTCTATTCCGAAGTAAAATTAAAGTAATGGAAAATTGGTTTTCATTTTATATAAAGTCTCCAGTAGAGGTAAGTGAAGATAACTTACCTCTATTTTGTCCTCTTCAATTAAGAAAAACTAAAAACACACAAATTCAAGAAAAATCACCTACATAAAAATGTCTTTGGTAAGGGTGTTTTAATAAAATTTAATTTTTGTATACCCGCTACAACCCTCCCAATTCATCTTAAGCCCAATGGCTATCGCCATATTATCATTCACCCATTCGTCATTTTCATATACTCTATAAAACACGAAACTCATCTAAATGTATTTTCAATACTTCAATAAGTTCATTTTCATCAATGTTTTACTCTCCAACTTTTTTATAGCATATCACTCAAAGAATATATTGTTTTTGAGTAAAATTTAGCTATTTCTTATGAAAAAAAATCATTTTATACCCAACCTTTTTTTTATTCTTGATGTCTATTCTAATGAGATAATAATTTTATATTAAAAATATTAGCATGAAAAATTTAAAACTATTTACCGTCTTATTATGTATCGTTTCATTTAGTTTCCAAAGCTGTATTAAAGATAAATGTACTCGTGAGTACACTTACACTAAATATACTCCGGTCTATAAAACAATGGAAGAAATGACTGTTGACATTAAATCCGAATCTCCTAGGGAGTTGGTTCAACCCGGCAAAATCTATTTTTATAATAACTATATTTTCATCAATGAAGTTAAAGAAGGAATTCATGTAATTGATAATTCAAATCCTGAAAATCCACAAAATATTGCATTTATAAATATGCCAGGCAATGTAGACATCGCAATAAAAGATAATGTACTCATTGGAGATTCCTATTTGTTTTTAATGACCGTTGACATTTCTGATCCTTTGAATATTCATTTGATTGGCAGACAAGAACAATGGAACTATCATTTCCCTCAAGATGCTTCTGGTAATTTTATTGTAGATTATAAAGAGGAAGAGGTTACAGAAATGGTAGATTGTAATGCCCCAAATAATTATTTAGAACACACCCTTGATGGATCATTCTCACCTACGGTTTTTAATAGTAATGGGGTTGGAGCAACTCAAACATCAACAGGAGTTGGTGGATCTATGGCAAGGTTTACAATTCATGATCAATATTTATATGCTGTAGATATGCACTATTTAAAAGTAGTTGATATTTCAGATCTAAGTAATCCAACCGAAGAAAAAAGCATTTATATTGGATCTGATATTGAAACAATATTTCCTTATGAAGATAAATTATTTATTGGTTCACGAAGTGGAATGTTTATTTATGATAATGCTGAGCCATTGAATCCTATACTATTAGGAACATTTGAGCATGCCCGAGCTTGCGATCCAGTTTTTGTAAAAGATAATTTCGCCTACGTTACTTTACATTCTGATAATATTGCCTGTGGAGGATTTACTAATCAATTGGATTTAATTGACATTACAGATTTGACAAGTCCATTTTTAGTGAAAACCTTCCCTATGGACAACCCTCATGGACTGTCTATTAAAGGAGATAATCTATTTATTTGCGAGGGAGATTTTGGTTTAAAAACATTTGACATATCAAATCCTGCTACTCTGAATGAGCGGTTAGTTTCTCATCTTGAAAATTTTTCTACCTATGATGTCATCTCAATTCCTGGCAATAAAAATATCTTATTAGTCATTGGTATTGATGGCTTTTATCAATTCAATTTTGATGATCCAAATCAACTTGTACAACTAAGTCATATCCCTGTGAAAGGAAAATAAGACTTAAAATTATTAAAGCTAAAGCTATTACTCAATCAGGAGTGAGTTTGAAAAAATCTGATTTCTTATTTTTTTACCAAAAAAATTCGTTTTCAAAATGAAAATAATATCAGTAATTCTTTTTCTTAAATTGTTCCTTTTTTCCATACCAATGTTTTCGCAAGAAAATTTAAAAGTAAATGATATCTACCTGAATGATGGAAGTTTCATTCGTGGAGAAATCATCGAAAAAGTAGAAAATCAATATATCCGAATAAAAATCTCAGGAGGAAATATTGTTCAATTTTCCATGAATGAAATAAAAAAAGTGAAGCAACTAAAGAGAAATTATCACTATTTTTCAAACGGCAATAAAGTAAAAACAAAAGGAATCCATTTCTCGATTTTAGGAGGAATGATAATTGGAACAAATGATTTTGAAAATTTTTATGCCAAATCAATTAATCTTTCAACGGGATACAACTTAAATGAAAACTTTAGCTTAGGTGCTGGTATTGGACTTGACAGTTACGAACCAAATATTTTTTCTGTTTTTATAAATACGCGTTATTCTCCTTGGCGAAAGAAAGTTACTCCCTATATTTCTGGGAAAATTGGTTACGGCACTCCGGTGAAATTTTGGAATAATCAAACTACCGATGGTTATACAGGTGGACTTCTTTTAAGTCCTTCCGTTGGATTTCAATTTTCTTCTCGAATAAATAGTTCATTCCTAATTGAAATTGGTTATAATTTTCAAAGTATGAAACGAATTTCTGATTGGCAAATAACAGAAGATGAAATAGTATTTCGTAGACTTAGGATTACTCTCGGTATTCAATTTTAAACAAAAAAAACTATCTCGTATTATTGATATGGTTATTATTTTTTTGGAGAATTCATTTTTCAGTTTTTCTTTTTATTTTCACATAAAAAACGCGTTATGAAAAATCTGATCTTACTCCTAACTCTTTCCTTATTTCTTTTGCAATGTAAAAATGAAAAAATCGAAGTTGTTAAAAAATCGTCTGAACCTAATTTAGGTAAAGTTGAAATCAACGTAACTGGTACTGAAGAGGCGAAACCTTATTTTCACGAAGGGCTATTACTTTTACATAGTTTCGAATTTAATGATGCAGGCGAAAAATTTGCTAAAGCTATCGAACTCGATTCTAATTTTGTTATGGCTGCTTGGGGCGAAGCAATGTCTTATAATCATCCTTTATGGAGAGAAAGATATCATGAAGAAGGAATTGCGGCACTAAAAAAATTAGCTAATACACCTGAAGAGCGATTAGCAAAAGCTTCAACAGAATTTGAAAAAGATATGCTTTCTGCAGTTGAAATTTTATATGCAGAGGGTGAGAAAAAAGAGCAAGATGTTGCCTACAAAGATCATATGGAAAAACTTTATAAAAAATACAAAGGTGATCATGAAGTAGCAGCATTTTATGCACTATCTCTTTTAGGTTCTGTCAAAGGTGGACGAAATACGGAGACTTACGAAAAAGGAGCACGCATCGCTCAAAGTATCATCGATGAAAATCCAAATCACCCAGGTGCATTGCATTATTTAATTCATTCTTATGATGATCCTGATCATGCCAAACTAGCTTTATCAGCAGCTAATAGTTATGCTAAGGTTGCTCCCGATGCTGAGCATGCATTGCACATGCCTTCTCATATCTACGTTGCAATGGGAATGTGGGACGAAGTAATTAGCTCAAATATTGCTAGTTATGAAGCAAGCGTAGCCCGAATGAATGATAAAAATTTAGACAATGACGCTAGAGGTTACCATGCTTTTAAGTGGTTGATGTATGGTTATTTGCAAAAAGGAAATTTCGAGAAAGCAAAAAAGATGGTTAACGATATGAAAAAATATTGCGATGAGAAACCATCTTCAAAAGCACGCTCACACTTCATCATGATGAAAGGAGCTTACTTGACTGAATCAGGCGATTGGGAAGATTCAATTGCTATGAAAGTTGTTGACTTAAAAGAATTAGGCTTACCAACCAAAGCTGTTCAATCTTTTACAAAAGGTATGGTTGCATATTACCAAAAAGATAAAACAGGAGTAACAAATGCAATTAAAGAAATAAGTAAACTTCGAATCGATGGCGAATCTCGAATGGTTGTAGGCAAACCTAAAACTTGTAATGGTGTGTCAAGATACAAACAACCTCCTACTAAAAATGGAGTAAATACAGCTAAAGTAATGGAGATGGAATTAAATGCAGTTTTAGCAATATTGAATAAAGATAGTTCTGCTGCCGAAAAATGGTTAAAAAAAGCTACTGCTTTAGAAAGTGAAACATCTTTCAGTTACGGCCCACCAGATATTGTAAAACCTTCTCATGAGTTTTATGGAGAATGGCTATTGGAAAATAATAAAATAGACGAGGCTAAAAAACAATTCGAAAATCAGTTGGAACGATCACCAAAAAGATTACTTGCAGAAAAAGGTTTAAAAAAATCAACTACTTAAGTATATAGAGTGTATGAAAATGAAGTCAAAATGTGGTTTATCATTTCAAATATCAATTTAAGTTAAATTAATTTAATCATCAATCCCAAAAATAAATTTATTTTTTTCCTTAATTCAAAAACATTTTGACTTTCTCATAGTTTCTATGTTATCTTATTGAAATCAAAAGTATTTTATGATATATTCAGCTCATCATCACTGCCATCACCATCATCAGTTTATACAAACGAATGGCGACGCTATGGATATAGTTGAATGATTTTTTAGTAATATAAAAAATCGATAATCGGTTGACCATTTGTTATGGTCAACCGATTTTTTTTTGCCTAAAATTCAATTTCAAATTTCAAACCTATTAAGAAATGCAATCACCAATTTTAAAAATTGCTATCCAAAAATCAGGACGTCTTAGCGATGATTCGAAAAAACTATTAAAGGAATGTGGTATCAAATTCCAAAATGGAAAAAGTCAACTAGTCGCTCCCTCCACCAACTTCCCTATTGAAATATTATATCTGCGAGTTGCAGATATCCCCCAGTATATTGCAGATGGAATAGCAGATATTGGTATCATTGGAGAAAACGTATTTTTAGAAAAAAATGAAAATATTGAAAACACAAAGAAACTTGGGTTTTCTAAATGTAGACTTTCCCTAGCTATTCCAAAAGCTGAAACATATACCAATCTTAGTTTTTTTGAAGGAAAAAAGATTGCCACATCATACCCAATTATCCTTTCTAATTTTTTAGCCAAAAATAATATCAAATCGGATATCCATAAAATAAGTGGCTCTGTTGAAATCGCACCAAATATCGGCTTAGCCGATGCTGTCTGTGACATCGTGAGTACCGGAAGTACCTTGTTATCAAATGGTTTAAAGGAAGTCACAACTATTTTAAAATCAGAGGCAGTACTTGCTAAAAATAAAAATCTGTCTATTGAAAAAGCGAAGATTTTTAAAAAATTACTCTTTCGAATTGATGCGGTACAAGCGGCTCAAACCTCCAAGTATATTTTACTAAATGCACCCACTAAAGCTATTCCCGAAATAATAAAAATTCTACCTGGAGCAAAAAGTCCTACCATCATTCCTCTAGCCATAGAAGGATGGAGTTCACTGCATTCGGTTGTAAAAGAAGAAACATTCTGGGATGTTATTGACGAACTTAAACTAAAAGGAGCCGAAGGAATCTTAGTTATTCCAATAGAAAAAATAATCACCTAAATGAAACTCTGATGAAAATTTACAATAATCCAAATTCGCAAACTTGGCCTTCTATTCTTGCACGACCAACAATAAACAACCAAAGATTAAATATCTCTGTTTCCGAAATATTACAGAAAGTAAGGAATGAAGGAGATGCCGCTTTGAAATTTTTCAATAAAAAATTCGACCAAGTCGATTTAGATTTTATTGAGGTAACTGAAGATGAAATTGTTGCTGCAAAAGACCAGATAGATCCAGAATTAAAAAAAGCCATAATAACAGCATATCAAAATATATTTAAATTTCACGCTGCACAAAAAACGAATACCCTCCAAGTCGAAACGATGCCTGGTGTAAAATGCTGGCAAAAGAATGTTCCAATTGAAAAAGTAGGCCTCTACATTCCAGGAGGAACTGCACCGTTATTTTCAACAATTTTAATGTTGGGAATTCCTGCAAAGGTTGCGGGTTGTAAAGAAATTATTATGTGTACCCCTCCTCAAAAAGATGGAAAAATTAATGCTGCAATGCTCTATACTGCACAACTTGTCGGTATCGAAAATATTTATAAAATTGGAGGAGCTCAAGCCATAGGAGCTATGACTTATGGAACAGAAACTATTCCAAAAGTATATAAAATTTTCGGACCTGGTAATCAATTTGTAACAACAGCGAAGCAACTTGTAAGTCAAGAGGGCGTGGCAATTGATATGCCAGCTGGCCCGTCTGAAGTTCTGGTTGTAGCTGATGAAACTTGCGAACCTGCTTTCGTTGCAGCCGATTTACTATCTCAAGCAGAACACGGAATTGACAGTCAGGTTGTCCTAGTTACTTTTACAGAAGAAACGGCAGAGGCCATCTTAACCGAAGCAGAACAACAACTCAAAAAACTGCCTCGAAGAAAAATTGCAGGGGAAGCACTAGAAAATAGTCCAGTAATTATTTTTGATAATAAAACTTCTGCATTAAAAATCACCAATGAATATGCTCCTGAGCATTTAATTATTGCGACTAGAGACGCAAATAATTTTGCTGAAAAAGTTATTAATGCAGGTTCTATCTTTGTGGGGAACTACACACCTGAATCTATTGGGGATTATGCCTCAGGAACCAATCATACTTTACCCACAAACGGTTTTGCAAAAAACTATAGTGGTGTTAACCTAGGTTCTTTTTCTAAAAAAATAACTTATCAACAACTAACAAAAGAAGGTTTAAAAAACTTAGGTCCCACTGTAGAATTAATGGCAGAGGCGGAACAACTTCAAGGTCACAAAAATGCGGTAACCTTACGACTCAATAAAATAAATGGTACACCTTTTACTTCAATAAATGAACCACACCAAAAAAGAAACATTCAAGATTTAGTTCGGCCAAATATACTGAAAATGCATGCCTACTCTTCAGCTAGAAATGAGTTTGAAGGAGCAGCAGAAATACTATTAGATGCCAACGAAAATCCTTTTAATAATGGAATAAACCGCTATCCTGATCCTTTACAAAAAGAATTAAAAAAGAAGATTGCAAGTTGGAAAAATTTGTCAGAAGAAAATATTTTCCTAGGAAATGGAAGTGATGAAATAATTAGTTTATTGATCCAAACATTTTGCTCACCAAAGGAAGATGGTATTATTATTTTACCTCCTAGCTTTGGTGTCTATGAAGTTGCAGCAGCAATTGGTGAAATCAATGTGAAGAAAATTAATCTAAATAAAACATTCCAACCGAGAGTAAATTCCATATTAAAAGCAACAGATTCTAAGGACAAGATTCTTTTTATTTGCTCACCCAATAATCCAACTGGAAACAGTTTTGACTTTGGAAAAATTAAAAAACTTATTTTAGAATTTGACGGCATTGTCGTTATTGATGAGGCATACATTGATTTTTCTCAAAATGAATCATGCCTATCCCTTCTGAAATCAAATAAAAATTTAATTATTCTTCAAACTTTTTCCAAAGCACTTGGAATGGCTGGAGCAAGATTAGGAATGGCATTCGCCTCACAAGAAATTATCAATTTTTTAAACAGGGTTAAGATGCCCTATAATATCAATGAACTTACCCAAAAAGCTGCAATCAGCAGATTGAATCAAAAAAATATTATTGAACAACAAATCAAAACGATTATTGATCAACGAATTTTTTTAGAAAAAAAATTATCCAATTTTGATTTTATTGAAAGAATATACCCTTCCGATGCTAATTTTCTATTGATAAAAGTCAGCGAACCAAATCATTTATATCAATTTTTAATCTCTAATAAGATCATTGTTAGAAACCGTACAAAGGAGATTGGTTGCAAAGGCTGTTTACGACTAACGATAGGTATGAAAAAAGAGAACTTACGCTTAATTGAAGCCCTTAATATTTATAATCCTCAAATTATCTTAAAATGAAGAAAGTACTTTTCTTAGATAGAGATGGGACACTTGTCCTCGAACCACCAGTTGATTATCAACTTGATACTTTGGAGAAATTAGAATTTTTTCCAAAGATTTTCCAATATCTTTCTCGGATAGTTGAAGAATTTGATTTTGAATTAGTAATGGTCACTAACCAAGATGGACTAGGCACTGAATCCTTTCCAGAAGATACCTTCCATCCTCCTCATAATATGATGATGCGTGCATTTTCGAACGAAGGAATTGAATTTGAAGAAGTCATCATAGATAATACTTTTCCACATGAAAATGCTTTGACCAGAAAACCTCAAATCGGTTTATTAACAAAATATATGAACGGTGAGTACGATTTAGAAAATTCATTTGTTATTGGCGATCGATTAACTGATATGCAACTAGCTGTTAACTTGGGGACAAAAGGAATCTATATTAATGATGCTCAACCTCATACTGATATAGATGCTCAAAATAATATTGAATCAGATAAAGTAAAAAAAGTAATTAGTTTAACAACAAATAAATGGAGGGATATTTACACCTTTTTAAAAAATCCACCCCGTAAAAGTGTTGTTACAAGAACCACAAAAGAGACAGACATTAAAATTAATCTTAACCTAGATGGCAAAGGGGTTGCTAAAAATGAAACTGGTATTGGTTTTTTCAACCACATGTTAGATCAATTAGCAAGACATTCAGGTTGTGATTTAGAAGTGAAGGTGAAAGGTGATTTACACATTGACGAACACCATACAATCGAGGATACCGCTTTAGCTTTGGGAGAAGCTTTTTTAAAAGCGCTAGGTAGTAAAATGGGAATTGAACGCTATGGTTTTTGCTTACCGATGGATGATTGTTTAGCGCAAGTAGCAATTGATTTTGGTGGAAGAAGTTGGCTGGTTTGGGAAGCTGAATTTAAACGGGAGATGATTGGGCAAATGCCTACGGAAATGTTTTTTCACTTTTTTAAATCATTTACCGATGCAGCAAAATGTAATTTGAATATCAAAGTAGAAGGTACGAATGAGCATCATAAGATTGAGGCGATTTTTAAAGCTTGGGCGAAGTCTATAAAAATGGCGAAGAAGAGAGATTTAAATAATCGACAATTACCGAGTACAAAAGGAATATTGTAAACCCCCGACCCCTAAAGGGGAGTTTTGGTTTTCCTTTTAATGGAGGTTTTCCTTTCATTGATTTGGCTTGATTGGTTTTGGTTTTGGTTTTGGTTTTGGTTTTGGTTTTGGTTTTGGTTTTGGTTTTGGTTTTGGGGATTTAAATAAAATTTATTTTTAAAATGAAAATAGCAATCATAGATTACAATGCGGGGAATGTTCAGTCAGTCAAATTTGCTTTGGAGCGGTTGGGGGTGAATGGGATTTTGACTAGTGATGCGGAGGAGATTTTGGCTGCGGACAAAGTTATTTTTCCTGGGGTTGGTGAAGCGAATTCGACGATGAAGCATTTGCGAAAATTGGGTTTGGAAAAAGTGATTCCAAATTTGACGCAACCCGTCCTGGGAGTTTGCCTTGGCATGCAGTTGATGTGCAGTCACTCCGAAGAGAACGATACGGATTGCTTGAATATCATTCCGCAAAAGGTAATTCGTTTTCGTCCAGATTCAAAAAAGATAAAAGTTCCACATGTTGGTTGGAATAATATTTCGGTTAAAGATGGTTCATGGATTTCAGAAAATATTTCGGGAGAGTATGTTTATTTCGTTCACAGTTATTTTGTGGAGGTGGGAGATTTTACGATTGCGACGACTGATTATGTGCAACCATTTTCGGCGGCTTTGCAAAAAGATAATTTTTATGCCACTCAATTTCACCCTGAGAAATCGGGTAGCATTGGCGAGCAAATTTTGAATAATTTTTTACTTAAATAGGAATCAACGGTCAAGTCATTTGCTTGCTAAATTATCAGGAATCAAGTGCCTCGTATTATCCATCGTTTGTAAAATACGAAGCACCTGACTCCTGACCGAGGGTGCAACGACCAACCTAACCGCTGACTCCTTTTAAAAATAAACTCATGAAAATAATTCCAGCAATCGATATTATCGATGGAAAATGTGTTCGTCTCACGCAAGGCGATTACGCTCAAAAAAAAGTGTACAATGAAAATCCACTTGAAGTAGCGAAAGAATTTGAAGCGGCAGGAATTACGAATTTACACTTGGTAGATTTGGATGGAGCGAAGGCTAGTCAAATTATCAATTATAAAGTTTTGGAAAAAATCGCTTCCCAAACGAATTTAAAAATCGACTTCGGAGGTGGTTTAAAATCTAATGAAGATTTGAAAATTGCTTTCGATTCAGGAGCCAATCAAATTACTGGAGGAACGATTGCCGTGAAAAATCCTGAACTATTTTTGAGCTGGTTACAAAAATATGGAAGCGAAAAAATTATTCTCGGCGCTGATATCAAGAATGGAAAAATTGCAACCAATGGATGGCAAGAAGAAAGCGACATTGAATTGTTAGATTTTTTGGAAATTTATTTGGAAGGTGGAATTGAATATGTGATTTGCACCGACATTTCCAAAGATGGATTGCTGCAGGGAAGCGCAGTAGATTTGTATGCGAAAATTAAAAATGAATTTCCAAAAATAAAATTAATCGCAAGTGGCGGTGTCGTGAGTATTGAGGAATTGGAAAAACTAAAGGAACTAGAAATGCACGGAGCTATTGTTGGGAAAGCGATTTATGAAGGAAAAATTAAATTGGAAGACCTCCGTGGTGGGTCGCTTTAGCTGCCCATCAAAAAAGAGCGAAGCGATGTTTTTTGAATTCTAAAAATATCGCTCTATAGCTAGGAAAAAATATTCCGAACACTATAATTTTTTATTTTTTTTATCAAAAAAAGGCGGGCAGCTAAAGCGACCCACCACGAACAATTATGCTAGCAAAAAGAATCATTCCATGCCTTGACATCAAAGATGGGCGCACCGTCAAAGGTGTCAATTTCGTTGGCTTACGAGATGCTGGCGATCCGGTAGAATTAGGAAAACTCTACAGCGAGCAAGGTGCTGACGAACTTGTTTTTCTAGATATTACCGCAACTGTTGATAAACGAAAAACCCTCGTAGACCTAGTCAAAAAGATTGCAAAAAATATCAACATTCCTTTTACCGTAGGTGGCGGAATTCGCTCAGTCGAAGATGCAAATGTATTGTTACAATCTGGCGCAGATAAAATTTCTGTCAACTCAGCAGCTGTTCGAAATCCACGATTGATTAATGAGTTGGCGGAGAATTTCGGCAGCCAATTTGTGGTCGTAGCTATTGATGCTAAGTTATTTGAGGGGCAATGGAAAGTACATCTGAATGGCGGACGAATTCCAACCGAACTCAACTTATTGGACTGGGCCAAAGAATGTGAAAGTCGGGGCGCTGGTGAAATTTTATTCACTTCGATGAATAATGATGGAACGAAAAAAGGTTTTGAAAATGAGATGCTTGCAAAAATGTCGGATCAACTTTCCATTCCAATTATCGCTTCGGGTGGTGCGGGTTCGATGGAACATTTCTATAATGTTTTCACCGAAGGAAAAGCGGATGCAGGATTAGCAGCGAGTATTTTTCATTTCAAAGAAATAGAGATTTCGGATTTAAAAAAATATTTAAAAGAAAAAGGAATTCCAGTTAGGGTTTAATTTAAAAAATGTAAATATAATGTTAGAAAATTTAGATTTCGAAAAAGTAAAAGGTTTGATGCCTTGCATTATTCAAGATGAGGCGACTCAAAAAGTACTCATGCTGGGCTACATGAACACGGAAGCTTTAAAAAAAACACAAACTGAAAACCGTGTTACTTTTTTTTCCAGAACAAAAAATAGACTATGGACAAAAGGTGAAACTTCAGGTAACTTTTTAAATGTAAAAAGCATTACCTCAGATTGTGACAATGACACACTTTTAATAAAAGTTAGTCCAGAAGGAGTAGTTTGTCATACCGGTTCAGATACATGTTTTGATGAAAAAAATGAAGGAGACTCATTTTTATTTAATCTTGAAAAGGTAATCCAAGACCGTAAAAACAATCCTTCTGAAAAATCCTACACCTCAGAACTATTCCGGAAAGGAATTAATAAAATAGCTCAGAAGGTTGGTGAAGAAGCAGTTGAAATTGTGATCGAAGCAAAAGACGAAAATGATGATTTATTCCTAGGTGAGGCTGCAGATCTAATTTACCATTACTTAATTTTGTTAACTGCAAAAAATAAAAAACTGGAAAATGTAATTGATGTTCTCCGAAATCGTCACACATAATATTCTTAAGAAAATCAATCTAAACATTGACCTTCAATCTTCTTTGAAAAATATTTTACAATCATAATAAATAAACATCTTTAAGGAAACACTATACACTAGAGGGTGTTTTTACTTTTCAAGGCGATAACTGATTTTATATATTTTATTTTAGTTTTAATCTCAGATTTTGCCGGAAGGAAGGAAGGAAGGAAGGAAGATTTTATTCGTAGATTTATTTGATTTACATTCCCAACAATTTTGCTATTACATGAAACGATTACAAATTCTTATTTGACCGTAAAAGTATTATAGATTTAAATATTTTGCAAAAACCCAATCTATCATATCTATGTTTGTACCACTATTGATTATTCTTATTTCGTTTATTTTGGATTGAGTCCCTTTATTTGGAAAACTATTTGGAATGGCGACTATGATTTTAGTTTTATTTACAACTATATACTTTTGGGAACCACTTTACATTTATATTTCCATCACCATCTCAATCTCCTTCATAATCTAAACAAAATGGATTACAAAATTGTGGATCTTTTTAACAAATCGTTCCAGTTAGTTCATCCAATAATTGGAATTGGATATACTTCTGGTGAAACTGTTGATCCAATAGAATCAATATTTTAAAAGTAGTATTATCTAAAATTAAACTCCCAAAATTGCTCTCTAGCTACAGTTGGACAAAAATAAACACGATTAATTTAAAATACCTGATGTAATAAAACTACCTATAGTTAAGAAAAATAAAACACTATCTAAATACTATGACACCTTTGGACAGAGAACGAAAAGATCCTTAAAATTTTATAAATCAAAAAAAAGATCTTCAAAAGTATTAAGCTTTTGAAGATCTTTTTTTATCAAAAATAATTACTCCTAAAAAAAACATGAATCACCCTGGAATTCGAGATGACTCATGTTATATTTATTATTTTTATTTAGCAACAATAATTTTCTTACTTACTGCATTTTTTCCATCAGCAAGAACTCTTACTATATAAGTCCCATTGATATTATTGGAAAGATCAAATGAAACAGTAGATTGACCAATTGTAGATATACTCTTCGTAGCTATTTCCACACCAAGTATATCATAAATAGTAACCTCTACATCTGAACCGATGTATTTATGTAAATCAATATTTACAATGTCAATTACAGGATTCGGATACACATGAAATAGATCGTCAAATCGTATTACTTTATAAGGTGTCTCCTCTTCACTTCCATCAGCATAGTATACTCTCACGCGGTAAACATTGTCCCCTGGAGAAGTATTGTCATCATAATAAAAGTAAGAGTCATCAAGTTTATCTATAGGAAAAGCTTGCAATAGTTCGAATTCTCCAGTCCTCCCATTAAACTTTTCGATACTTTGATGAGTGGCATCTTTTAAGAGGTTGTAAGTAACTTCTAACATTGCCATGTCTGATTCTTTCTCTAATTCAAAGTTTAAGAGAGATTCTCCTACAATCATATTTGCGTTTTGGTTAGATTCTATACATGTCACTTTCATAGAACTAGCCTTATCACCAAAATTACCTAAACTACTACGATCGCCTAAGTATGTTCTAGAGTTACCTTGAAAATTATCATGCTTAAATAAGGTAATAGCAAAACCATTGTTTACCTTAACTTTATCAATATCATCATCGGCAACACCCATTTTGTTTAGTCTACTTAGGTCGTAGTCTCCAGGGCCGACAGAAACTCCTATATGTTTTTCTTCTTCATTCGGATGGTTATCGTCATTCTCGAAAACAGCTCCAGCAACACCATTGTTTCCACAATTAGATTGATTAGGATTAGAAAGACAAATCGCCTCCATAGAACTTACCTTACCTGCAATCATTCCAGATAAACATATTACAGTAGGGCCTACAAATTCCTCACTATAACCTTGGAGATTGTTTTCCTTATAAAGAGTAACTTTAAATCCATTATTCACTCGAATACCTTGTACTGAATTATTTGATACCGATAAAGATTTCAATTGCTCAGTATTGTAAATCCCTGTGGTAAATATAGGTAAAGGACTCCCCCAACAAGAGGTGAATAGAGCACCTGCAAATCCTGAACAGTCTATAGTGGAATCATCATCACTTAAACATATTACTTGAATGCTCGTAATGTTTGATCCTGCGAATTCGGAAGGAAGACATCCTGTATCATCAGTATAGTAGGTAGTGTTTCCTGAATTATTAGTGATTTTCACAGCAAAACCTAGGGTAACTTTAATTTTTTGAACATTAGCTGGAGTGTTCATTCCTAAGGCTAAATTAGATCCTGAACCTGAACTATTTGTGCAAGAAGTATAGTATTTGGCAGCAATACCTGTACAAACTTCTTTACCTTCATGATCGTTAAGATCTTCAAACGGATCAGAATTATCACATGGTGGTTTAAAAAAGATATCACTAGGCATAGATTCAGCACTTGTATTCCGCTCAATAATACTTGCAAGATCAGAACTATTGATGATACTTAAATCTGAATTTGTTAAGAATGGATCATTTTTATAGAAATAGTAATCTCCATCTCTTAATACTTCAAATTGCTCTTTGATGATCGCAATGGCAGTAGCAGGAAGTGAAGTCCCAGAAACTAAAGGCTCTGCAAAAAGACCTACCCAAAGATCTATATCATTAATATTTCCTCCATAGACACTATCTAATCTGTTGGAAATATTATGGTCACTATTGATACTACTAAAAGAAGAAGGACTACCCGTACCATAGTGTTCTCTTACTGTCTTATAATCAGGAAGACCATGATCCCTTCCTCTTTGGATATTAATACTAACTAAGTCTAATCCAGATCCTTGTCCTAAAAGGAAATTTCTTAGACCATTATTAACTTTAAGATCTGTTCTGTATTGAGGGTGAAAAGATAAACCACGTAATAATACACCTGGACCATATTGTCTGAGAATTTGAGGATTCAAGAAAATTGTCTTTAATGGCAACTCTACTACTCCTATTCCCTCACATGCATCATTTCTTAAAATAATATCGTTTTCTACCATCGTATGCCACCTATAAGCAGCAGTAGCAAAAGTATTCCTGATATCAGGTCGAACATTAGAATCATATCCAGAATAAGAGTCCATAGGAACTCCAAATGCAGGTAGATACTCTTCATAAACAATTCGTTGCATCATAGCACCAACTAACTTTCTAGCTTTCTGATAAATGGTTTCATCATCAGTTACTCCCTGACTCTTAATATGATCACAAAGCCTATTGTGCTCTCTTACAAAAATAGTATGAAGAGCCGTAAGATTCGGATGCTCATTAGCCCTAAAATCTCCAGCTACAGCCACAACTCTAGGGGTCATGTTACGTTCTCTATCTCCATCCATCCTTGGAGCAGTAGGATCATAATCAGAATCGAATTCTCCATCTATAGTATTATATGGTACAAGATTACCTTTAGATGTTTTTAATTTCCCATCTACATGACTTCTCAACCAACTTGCTACATCTTCGTCACTTCCATATACATTCGAGGCATCAATATAAGATGTAATGATATTGGCTTGCTGCCTTGGTGAACTCCCTGGTATTCCTGCAGATCGGTTAAAGCGAATAATACCATTACCGGCAAATACCGGATCATAATCTGGTACTGGAATATATGCGGCTTCAGAACTACCTTCAGTTAAAACAAAATCATGATCTAAAAATTGTCCAAATTGATAAGCCATACCTGATAACAATCTTTGATCTCTTCTATCTTGTGGTTCATCAGACAATTGGTTAGAAATATGTCTTGTACCTGGACGATTTTGCCCACCTAAAGAATTATTAGGACCATATTGAGAAGGGAGCTCGAAAAAAAGAGGACTTCCAACTGAACCATAATCTGGATTGTCAAAGTTATTATTCGTCCCATCAATTGTACGATACATTGGTCTTGAACCTGCAAAAGGATCATTATATGTTATACAAGTACTAATTTGAATATCATCTATCCAAGCTTTATCATTATTAGCATTACCATCACATCTGAACCTGAATACAGTTTCTGATGAAAAATCATCTTCAATTTCAACAGTTTTACTTTTAAATGATGGTGAATTTGACACACCTCCTTGACCGCTTATCCATTGTTCTGCCATTTGAAAATTAGTGCCTCCATCCGTAGAATACTCCAACACTAAATCATCTCCAGATTCCATACCTTGAAATCGAAGCATAAAATCAAATTTAACTTTTGAAACATTGGAAAGATCCATGTTATCTGTATATGTACTAGAATGTAATCCACCATTACCTCTAAGCCTAACAGCCATTGCACTCATATTAGCACCTCCATTTCCATTGTTACAAAGGTTACCGCCATCATTCCAAAAACCAAATCCAGCTTCGAAATCATGTTCATTTTCTAGAGTAAAATTACAAACTGGATCTGAATATTCTACTGCACATCCGTGTGCTTCGAATTCTGCCAAATATAAGGAACCCTCATTTTTTAATTGAACTCTTATGTATCTTCCTGTAGTTCCAGATGGAAGGTTATTAAGAACACTTGGAGTACCAATTGACCCTTCTATTAATTCGGAATAGCTCGCTTGACCAAGCGCAGCAGTTAAGCCCATACTTCCAAAAGGATATCTAGAAATAATTAAATGGCAATCTTCTGTAGCAGGAAGACCATTATCTGCAGGACAAGCAGTTCTATTCCACATTTTGATCTGTTGGAGGCTGTATACTTCACCCAAATCGACTTGCCAATATGCCTGGTTTTCACTATTTGTAGCAGACACAGAAGGAGTGGTCGCAGGTCCAGGATAGAAACATCCATTTGTATTTCCATCAACTGCTTTTGAAGCGTTTCCATTATAATTTTGTGAATTATATGTGGATGATTGTTCGGCAGTTTTATTCAAAGCTAGATTAGAGGGAGTTAAACACCCACTTGTAAAAGAAGCTTCATCAAAATCACTAGTGTTAGTAGTTGATAAACTACCTTCAAATGTTATTAGCTTTTCAGCTGGGCTATTAGCTAAAACTTGCCCCAAGCTGAGGAAAAGTAAAAAAATAAGAGGGTAAAAAAATTTCATAATTTGTTTTTTAAAAGATTTATTAAAATATGTTCAAATAGATAATTTGTTTTATTTTGAT
>Ga0208671_10000005_pt1:0-57500 | contig 312487 bp, 307 predicted proteins | sample ColrivemetaGS759_FD_187606 | JGI IMG/M metagenome (GOLD analysis project Ga0208671, IMG submission 187606) | Estuarine microbial communities from the Columbia River estuary - Ebb tide ETM metaG S.759 (SPAdes) (version 2) | ecosystem: Environmental > Aquatic > Marine > Intertidal zone...
AGACACTCGGGCGATCTTGCATTGATAATTTCCCCATGGCCCCACGCGTCCTCGCCGCGCTTAGGGCCGATGCGCCTATCAAAGTAGGCGTATTCGGTGACAGTTTTGGTGATGGCATCTGGGCAGGTGCACTTGCTGAGTTTGGACAAAATCGGAACTTTCAAGTGCTTCGCTTTTCGAAGGCTGCAACTGGCTTTACAACCTACAACACGTCTGACCGTCTTGCAGACGCGCGCCTTAAGACTGCAAATCAACCTGTTGATGTTGCTCTGATAAGCTTTGGGGCAAACGATGCTCAGGCAATCATGGTTGAGGGGCAAGTGGTTCCCTACATGAGCGAGGGATGGAAAAAGGTGATTGGTGGGCGCGCATTGGCCTTTGCTCAACTTCTTCAAGATCAAGGAGCGGCCGTGGCTTGGATAGGGCTGCCAGGGATGCGCAGCCCGAAATTTGATGCCAAAGCGCACAGTATGAACGAGTTTTTCCATGAGCTAATGTGCTCTAATCAGATTGCATTTCTCAATCCTGCGAGCACGACAGAAGGGGCTAACCACCGGTTTTCAAAAGACCTTGTCGATAGCGCGACTGGAAAAAGTTTTGTTGCCCGTGCCGATGACGGCATTCACATGACCGTGCTTGGATACCGATTTATTGCGCGCCCGCTGTTTGATCGAATTAAGGGGCTCCAGGGCGGAGACTGAAATGGACGCACCGATTTGATGGAATGTTCTACTAGGGCTAGACTTAGCCTCGCGGCATTAATTATGATGCTCCTTTCAAATATAACGGCCAGCGCAAGCCCTGCAGGCAAAAATGGTTCGATAACTCCTATGATGTCATCCCCGCCCAATAAGGTGACCGCGAATGGTCCGGCGGGATCGATTACGCAGGAGCCCGAAGCCGACATTCTACCCGTCAAAGGTCAACTCTCGAACGCAACTGCGATCGGTTCGTTTTTGGATCAGCTTACTTATCCATCTGGCAAGAGCCTTAACATTCTTCAGATCGGTGATAGTCACACCGCGGGCCGAAAATTTACCGGGGCATGGCGCTCCGCTTGGCAAGCACGTTATGGGTCTGGAGGCCGCGGAATGATGACCGTCGGAAGTCCATATCGTGGTTATCTAACCCAGGGCGTCACAACCTCCCAGAGCCCAGGCTGGAGAACTACAGATTTGTTTGATAATGGCGCGAGTGGCGACAGGCTACCGCTCGGTCTGAGCGGTTTTACTCTTACCGCAAACTCACCGTTTGAAACTGCTTCACTGACCGCAGATACTCCTGAGTTAATGTTTGATAAATTTTATCTCTGCGGCCTGACCGGCCCGGGCATGGGAGATGTGAGCGTCAAGCTCGGTTCAACTGAGCATCATCTGAGTTTCTCATCGCATCAAGCCGGGGCAGCGTGCTTTGAGGTTCAGGCGCCATCTTTGGTGCAGTCGGTAAATGTAGAAACGCTGTCTGCCCGCCCGGTAAGTCTTACGTCTTGGATGACACAGCGCAGCACTGGCGGCGTCATCCTCTCAAACCTTGGCGTTGTCGGTGCGCGTTTTGAACACTTTGCCCGGACTGATGACAAGGTGATCGAGGCCGAATTGCGGCAACTAAAGCCCGATTTGCTTGTAGTCGCCTATGGAACGAATGAGGGGTTTTTGAGGGAGTTGGATCTGACAAAAGTAAAGAGTGTCATTATCAACCAGATTGCTCGCGTCAGACAGCTCTTGGGTTATGATGTACCGATTTTGTTACTTGGCCCTCCCGACGTGCTGAAGCCGAAATCTAAAGTGCCTTCGGCTGATGAGGCGGCACTGATTAATTCATCCTGCGTCAACGGCATGAGGGTGCCGGAAAACGTGTCGCGGGTTCGGTTGCTTCAGAAGGACCTTGCCAATCAAGAGGGTTTCGCTTTTTGGGATTGGCAGGGGGCTATGGGTGGCCCATGTTCGTCAATCAGATGGGTATCCAACTCAATGCAAATGAGGGATTATGTTCACTTCACAGCAACCGGCGGAAGTCTGCTTGGAACAGCATTAGCTGATGATTTGGAGAGAGCAAAAGCTGAAAGCGTTTTGAAATAAAGCGGTTGCCATCGCAGAGAAAGCGTTAAGTGGGCAAGGCGACAAGATTGTACCTGGCGCGTTGTTTTTCCACTCTGCAGGTGCAAGCATGCCGGGCCGAAAGCTCGTATCCCGAATAGAAGATCATACCTTCTATAAGTAGCTTCAACTTACAAATTAAGGCCTTGCATCCTTTGAGAGTTGACGTCTTTTTACAACTAGTTCACCATGCGTTACGTCTGTTTAAGAAATTTTCAAAGAAGCGCTACGGACTGCCTTCTTAGAAGCTGTAAAAGTCGAGGTTTGAAGGTTGTCGAATAGCAAAATACAGGACAATTCAGGCTCAGTGGCTGCCCCTGCAAAGTCTAGTTTTTGGTATGATCGTGGAGCTGTGCTCTTTATCGGTATCGCAGTCGGCAGCGTGTTAAGCATCTCCTTTCAAGCGGAGGGTAAGCCCTTCAACTTTCTATTTGAAGATACGGAAGTTTCGGCTTCGGTTAATGCTACTACTGCGCCTGTTAAGGCTACCGAGACACTCGGGCGATCTTGCATTGATAATTTCCCCATGGCCCCACGCGTCCTCGCCGCGCTTAGGGCCGATGCGCCTATCAAAGTAGGCGTATTCGGTGACAGTTTTGGTGATGGCATCTGGGCAGGGACGCTTCAAGAACTGCGAGACAAGGAAACATTTAAGGTCTTCCGGTTTTCCAAGGAATCTACCGGTTTCACACGCTATAATACGGTTAACCTGCTGGACGATACCAAAACCAAAATTGCAGCCGACCCTGTGGACGTTGCCATTGTTTCTTTTGGCGCAAATGACACTCAGGGTGTATGGGTAGGCGGTCGAGCCGCGCCCTATATGAGCAATGAATGGAAAGCCGAGATTGGTAATCGCGCAAGCCAACTGGTAAAGGCACTGCAGGCGCAGGGTGTAGCTGTTGGCTGGGTGGGGCTGCCCCGCATGCGCAAGGCGTCATACGATCAACAGGTTCAGCAAATGAACAGCTTCTATTCCGACCTGATGTGTGATCTGGGTGTACCTTTCGTTAATCCGGTGGCTCTGACCGAGGATAAAAATCACATGTTTATCCGCGAGCTGACCGATGCCGAAACTGGCAAAAAGTACGTGGCGCGTGCTGATGATGGTATTCATATGACCACACGCGGGTACCGCTTTGTAGCGGGCCCCCTACTCAAGCGCATAAAAGCCCTAGCTCCAACCGCGCCAAACACTGTGGATGAAGGCCAGTAAGCGTGAGTGCCTGTAACACTAAGATGCACATTGGGAGATGCGCGTCTGCGCTTGTCCTTTCTGCCGTTTGTGTTTTTGGCGGAGCATCCTCCGGTCATGCCCAGCCCCCTTCTTCTGCGCGCGTCGCTGCCGGCAATCTGCACTCTATAAAAGCTGTGTTAGATACATCTAGGACCGAGACAACTGCGACGCCACCACTTACTGCGGAGCTACTGGCGCCAAAGGTTTTTGAACCTCAGTCGCAGTCCCCTAAGAATTCAGACAATCAAACCTTAGTCGTAACCCCAACCGCTGCTCCGTTGCCAGATAGGCTGTATAACGCAAAAGCTATTGGTTCCTTCCTACAGCGCCTTCAAGGAAAACTGGATCAAACTCTCCATGTCGTCCAGATTGGCGATAGCCACACAGCTGGCGACTTGTTCACGGGCGCCTGGCGTTCAGAAGGGCAGCAGCGGTACGGCCGTGGCGGGCGGGGAGTATTGCCTGCGGGAAGACCCTATCGCGGTTATATGACTATGGGCGTGACTGCTGGGCAGACTGATGGCTGGACAACCAATTCCTTGATGGGGCGCCAATATTCTAAGGACGGACCGGCGCTTGGGTTCACCGGCTTTACTCAAACCGCCCGCATTAGTGGCGCAAAACTGACCCTCGCGGCGGATAATTCGAACTTCACGTTCGACAAGTTCAGCCTATGTGGGGTTACTGGGCCAGAAATGGGCGCCGTACGAGTGATTTTGGGCTCAGTCACGCAGGAGTTCAGCTTTTCTGCTCCCAAAATAGACGCGGCATGTTTCGATGTGTTGTCGTCTAATCTGGAGAGCAGGGTCGAAGTAGAAACTCTCAGTGATCAGCCAGTGAGCCTGACCTCGTGGACAACTATGCGCAGCTCAGGTGGGCTGATTATTAGTAACCTCGGTGTGGTTGGTTCGCGGTTTCACCATTTCGCTCGAAATAGCGATACCGTGTTAGCACGTGAGCTCACCCGCACACGTCCTGATTTGATCGTCGTGGCATTCGGAACGAACGAGGGCTATGATCCAGATTTGCGGATCGAAAATGCTGCCGCGGCAATGCGCGCGCAAATCGAGCGTATCCGTAAATTGCTGGGGTACAAAGTTCCTTTCATGTTGATTGGACCGCCAGATGTGGTGACGCAAAAGCATGACGTCGCGCTGCCGAATTTTCCGGAGACCGTAGTTTGCGCCAATGGCTGGTTTGTCCCCGGCAATATAATGCGCATGCGCCAGATGGAAATCGATTTGGCCAAGCAAATGGATCTCGCTTTCTGGGACTTGCAGGGGGCTATGGGCGGCCCATGTTCAAGCCTGTCTTGGGTGGCACAAGGGATGCAAAGTAAAGATCATGTGCATTTTACTGCAATTGGTGGAGGCGTGCTGGGCCGTTTGCTCGCAGCAGATCTTGACCAGGCACGCGTTGAATTAACAGGAGGATAGAAAGCTTGCTGTTCCCCACTCTCACTTTTCACATTTTTTTCCTGTTAGTTTTCGGTGTGAACTGGGCACTTCGGCGTTCCGTCGACTGGCGGCTAATTTTTTTGCTTGTCACCTCGTGGATATTCTATGGAGTTTGGGACTGGCGGTTCGTCGCACTTTTACAGGCTAGTGCCTTCTTTAATTGGGGGTGCGCCAATCTAATCGTGAATGCGAGAGATAATCAGAAGATTAAGAAACTCTGGGTTGTTATTGGTGTTTTACTCAACCTAGCCATTTTGGCTACGTTCAAGTATTTTGATTTCTTTGCTGAAGAGATTAATGGGGTGCTGCGTAGCCTTGGCTGGCAACGTGATATTCCAATCATTGGAATAATTCTTCCCGTTGGCGTGTCATTTTTCACTTTCCAGGGAATGAGCTACATCATCGACATTTACCAGGATAAAACCAAACAAGCGCGGCTGCTTGAACTCAATGTTTTGATGAGCTTTTTCCCGCACCTCGTGGCGGGCCCGATTGTTCGACCGAGCCATATCCTACCCCAGTTGCGGCTTGCGCCAAACCTCACGCGGGCGGTTGCGGCAACCAGCATTCTGTTGATATTGTGGGGTGTATTCAAAAAGGCAGTAATTGCTAACGAACTCTCCGTTAATCTTGTGGATCCGGTGTTTTCTATGCCCTCGCAGCATAGTAGCCTTGAGCTGTTAATCGCCGCTTACGGTTACGCGGTGCAGATCTACTGCGACTTTTCTGCTTACAGCGATATGGCGGTCGGGCTTGCAGGGCTGCTCGGGTTCCGCTTCCCACGCAATTTTGATCAACCTTACAGATCATCGACACTTCAGGAATTCTGGCGTCGCTGGCACATCAGCTTGTCCACTTGGCTGCGTGATTACCTTTACATCGCTGCGCTGGGAGGCTCGCGCCAGAGCATAGCGAAAACTTGCCTAGCACTATTTTTGACCATGGTTCTTGGTGGTTTGTGGCATGGGGCAAGCTATAATTTTGTTATTTGGGGCACAATACACGGGGCAATTCTGGTGGCGGAGCGGCTTATAAAAATGCTACGCCCTGCCTGGCTCCCCGTGCTTCCGGTTTGGGTCGGAACACTCATTACGTTCAATATTGTAACTGTTGCGTGGATATTCTTCCGTTCCTCAGAGTTCGTGATCGCGCAGGAATATCTGGCTGGAATTATGCGCTTTGACAGCAGCACGCTAGTATTGACGACCCCTTGGATGGTCGCGCTGATAGTGGTTGGTATGAGCTGCCACTTCGGTCCTACTAATGCGATTGAAAGAGTGAGTGCCAAGATGCGTCTGCTGCCGGCTTGGGCGTTTGCCGCTGCTGGCGTCCTAATACTTTTGCTCATTGAGGGGCTGCGCGGGGTTGGCGTAGCTCCATTTATCTATTTCCAGTTCTAGGAGGTTACGCAATGAATAACGGGCTGCCCTGGGGGGAATCTCCAATAGATGTCGAGGATGATCAAACGCCCGGCTACAGCTGGACAGCTCGGATTTTTATTGCGAGCTCGGCATTACTTATCGTTTTCAATTCACACGCCATCGCCAACTGGGCAAATCAATTGACAATCTCCTCAAGGACTGCGCCCTTGATTACCGCGGCGGTGCAATGGCATGAAGAAACCGGTAACCTAGGATTTAATTTCGTGGTGGACGAAGTCGAGCGCCAAGCAAAGTCAGTAAGAAAATTAACTTGGTCTGATTTTAGTGATGGGCCCAAAGCTTCTGCAGATCTAAGCGATCCAACTAGCGGTGGTAGTTGATTTCAAAGAGGCACTATCTTTGTTTTGGTTATAGCTGAGCTTGGTCCGCTCTACCACGCTGAAACTGCACTCGAGCGAGTTTGATACTAGCTTGGAAATTTAGGCGAAAATGAGTTTGTAGAGATTGACGTAATAGTCCTTTCTGTCGGCAGTCCCTCCATATTGCCAATAGACTGCCTCAAAACTCCCATCGCCGTCAAAATCATCGAAACCGATCAATTTCCCACTCCCTTCAGACGGCGGAAGAGATGTGTTGAAATTACGGAATGATGCGCCATTCTCATTAATGTAGATCCTAAGCGTGCCGTCCTGCCGGGCAAAGACCATATCGTCTTTTCCATCTTTGTTTACGTCTCTGACATATAAGGCTGGTGACCATTGTAAGAACCCTGCGTAAATGTCAGCATTGTCCTGCTTGATGGCAGTGCTTGTTATATCGACAAATTTTCCTGCGTCGTTCCTTAAAATCTGGAGATAATCACCGCCATAATAGGGGACATATCTTGAGTGAGACATTATGAGATCTAGATCTCCATCCTTGTCCATATCAGTGGTTCGCGTCTCCATATGGAGAGAGTTCTCGGTACCGTAAACTGTCGCAGGAAGGGGTGTCTTATCATTGAAACTGAAGTTGCCGTTATTGTTCCAGAATACGTAACTGTATGTAGAACCGTGCCCAAAGCCCGCAACAATATCATCATATCCATCCGCGTTGAGATCGGCGAGGTGAGCATCTAACCACAGATTATTCTGCCCGTTGGGAATTTGTGTTGGGTTCAGTAAAGGAACGGAGTTTAGTTGATCCAAAAATGTGCTCGACCTGGAGGTGAAGGAACCTTCCGCATTTTGAACTAAGAACAGGGGTTCGAACCCTTCCCTATGGCGCCAGTTGGCAATCAGAATATCATGCTTACCATCGCCGTTAATGTCCCCTGTCGCCATTGCGTGGGCGTCCGTCCCATTCGCGGCAAGACTTGATAGCGTGGTAATGCGAGGAATAAGGTCTGGCCGTACCCTTGCCCCGCTTGCACCGCCTACGGCCAAAACCGCCGTGCCATATGCCGTCGGATCATTGTAACTCCCAGAAACATTGTGTGCGACAAAGAAGGCAGCGGGTGTTCCGCTGACCGTTAAAAACGCAGGTCGACGTGCGCCAAAAACAGATGGGAATTGATCGTTAGCGGCCTGCCGAAACTCTAATTTACCGTTATCATTCGAGAGGTAAATAAATGGCAATCGCGCAAATACTGGCGTGCCATATGCTTTGTTCAGCGGAACGATCAGTTCGGGAAAGCGATCTTTCTGAAAGTCGATTGAGATGCTTCCTTGAGGAAAAATGTCCGCAATGCCTCTGGGGTTCGTTACGCCACCGTAAACATATTCCGGAACAACGTCGGATGATGATACTGTATGGATTTGGTAAGATTTTTTTAGGGTCGCGCTCGTGTAGGTGATGGGCGCTAGAGTTGTTGGTGATATTGTTGTTGTGCCTGGAGAACTGGACGATGTGCCGCCCCCGCCGCCACAAGACGAGAGCAACAAGCACGCTGCCAACACGCTAAAAGGTCGGAGTTTCAAGTAAAGCTCCCTCTAATCTTAAACCGCTGATGTGATTCTCTAGAAAACGCAAACTCTGCCCCATTCGCCGAACCAGCAAGCAGGTTCCTTGGGAACTTTCTGAACACATCCCCACTCAGAGATGCGCCCTGTGCCCCCAACACCGCCAATAACCCCACGCCCAGAAGCGGTGTTGTTGATCTGACTTGGAAGCGATATCCTAGGACTGCACCGTGCATCATTTTTTAGCTAATCAATCGAAAAACGACTCAGTCTGCCGCACGTAGCAGTTTTGCCATTTCGGCGTCATCCCATTCTACGCCGCCCGCAATCCGCCAAACCTCTTTGCCTGCGCTGTCATATAAAATCGTGGTGGGTAGCGCGATAGCGTTATTAAACGCGGCCAGTATCGCGTTGTCCGCGTCGGTATAAGGCACCAGATTCTTGACCTTTGTCTCTTTAAAAAACGCCAATACGGGTTCGCGGCCTTCCAGATCTTGGGATATCGCAATGACCGCCATCCGATCCTTTTCCAACTTTGCCAGCGCGTCTAGGGTCGGCATTTCGGCTTTACATGGTGCACACCAAGTCGCCCAAATGTTGAGCAACAGGGGCTTGCCTTCAAAATCTGCTAAGGTCACATCCTGTCCGTCGGCGTCCATAAAGGGCGCGGTCGGCGCCTTTTGGCCAGCAAATTTATAGCTGAGCGTCGCGCGGCTGCCATTTGCACTTTCCAATAAGATATCGGCTTTGTCGGTAGCACTAGAGTTTTTGGCCGATGCGGGTTGCGCTTGCCCCTCGGGCAGGGTTTCTTTATCGCACCCCGTTAACACCAGAAGGATTAGGGCAATTACAAAGCGCATGTCAGATTCCAATAGCATGTGGGGCGGCCGGTTCGGCGAAGGCCCCGGCGCAATCATGCGCGAGATAAATGCCTCCATCCCATTCGACAAGCGTCTTTGGCAAGAAGATATCGCAGGTAGCAAAGCACATGCCGATATGTTGGCCGCAAATGGCATCATTTCGGACGCAGACAATGCCGCAATCCAAAAGGGCCTCGACGCGATCCATGCCGAATATCAAGCCAATGGCGTGCCCGTTGATCTAACGCTTGAAGATATTCACATGGTCACCGAAACGCGGCTACGGGAACGCATCGGCGAACCTGCAGCGCGGCTACACACGGCCCGGTCACGCAATGATCAGGTCGCGACCGATTTCCGTCTGTGGGTCCGCAATGCCACACAGGAAATCGACGCTGGGTTGCGCGCGTTTCAATTGGCACTCGTCGCCCGCGCCGACGAACATGTGGGCAGCATCATGCCCGGCTTTACCCATTTGCAAGTGGCGCAGCCGGTGACGCTTGGTCATCATTTGATGGCTTATTATGAAATGGCGAAACGCGACCGCAGTCGCTTTGCCGATTGCCGCAGCCGCCTGAATCATTCGCCTTTGGGTGCCGCCGCTTTGGCGGGGACATCCTTCCCGATTGATCGCGCCGCCACCGCCGCTGCGCTTGGCTTTGATGGGCCTATGGGTAACAGCCTCGATGCTGTATCCGATCGCGATTTTGCGCTGGAGTTCCTCACCGCTGCGGCCCAAACCGCTTTGCATCTGTCGCGTCTGGCCGAAGAAATGATACTTTGGGCATCGCAGCCCTTTGGCTTCATCGCTTTGCCCGATGCCTGGTCAACGGGCAGCTCTATTATGCCGCAAAAGCGCAACCCCGACGCTGCCGAACTGGTACGTGGCCATGCCGGCCGGATCATTGGTTGCATGAACAGCCTGATGATCACCATGAAGGGTCTGCCCTTGGCCTATTCCAAGGATATGCAAGACGACAAACCCCCTGTGTTTGAAGCGTATGATCTGCTCGCTTTGTCGATTGCAGCGATGACCGGCATGGTTGCCAATGTAACGTTCAACACAGCGCGTATGCGGGAAGTCGCAGAAACGGGATTTTCTACCGCAACCGATTTGGCCGACTGGCTGGTGCGCGCATTTGCCATGCCCTTCCGTGAGGCGCATCATGTTACCGGCAGCATCGTCAAGGCCTGTGAAGCGCGGGGCATTAGTCTGTCGGATATAAATGCTGACGACTTGGCCGCGATTAATCCCGTGCTCGCTGGCTGTACTTTGCCGGATCTGTCGATTGATGGCTCCGTCGCCAGTCGCACCAGCGTTGGTGGCACCGCGCCCGTGCGCGTTAAAGAAGCGATAGCGGCAGCAAAAAAGGAACTTGCGGCATGACATTGCAGCGCATCCTATTGGTCAGCGGTATCGCGCTTGCGGTCACAGCGTGCGGCAAGGTTGGCAACCTTGAACCTCGGACGGGCAATGCCTTACCGCCAAAAGCCTATGGCCAAACGACAGACCAAAATACGGGCGTGTTAACGACACCGTCGGCGCAGGCGCGGCCGGGGCGTAGCGATGAATTACTGAAACGTTCGGAAAGGCGCGCAGACGACCCCTTTGATATAGCACCGGGGGAGCAGCCCAAGCCCTTAAACGCTGAAGACCAAGCGCCACCGACCAAAACCGATCCCGCATAGCATAAAATGAACCATTTTCACCTGATCGATGGCGTGTTGCATGCTGAAAACGTACCACTCGCGGACATTGCGGATGCCGTTGGTACGCCCGTCTATATCTACTCACGGGCGGCATTCGAACGCCATGCACAGGTGTTTCGTGCGGCTTTGTCAGGGCTGGATAACCCACATTTGGCCTTTGCGGTAAAGTCGAACCCGAACCTTGCGGTGTTAAAAATTCTGGCCCGGCAAGGCTATGGAGCCGACGTCGTTTCGGGCGGCGAAATGGACCGCGCGCTGGCCGCCGGCATGGCAGCCGAAGATATTGTCTTTTCCGGCGTTGGTAAAACTGCCGAAGAAATGACCCGCGCCTTGAAGGTGGGCGTTGGCCAGTTCAACATTGAATCGGAAGAAGAAGGTCAGGAGCTGGCAGCCCTCGCCGCTACGCTTGGCCTCACGGCGCAGGCCGTGCTGCGCATCAATCCCGACGTCGATGCAGGCACCCATGGCAAGATCTCAACGGGTAAGGCCGACAATAAATTCGGCGTTGGCATCCACCGCGCGCCGGGCATTTATGCGCGGCTAAGCACTTTGCCCAACCTGCATATGCGCGGTGTCGCCCTGCATATCGGCAGTCAGTTGACGAGCCTCGAGCCGCTTGAGACCGCCTTTGAAAAAGTGGGTGTGCTGCTGCAGGAATTACGTGCCGCAGGACATGTGATCACACATGTCGACTTGGGCGGCGGCCTTGGCGTGCGCTACCGCGAAGGTGACAATCCGCCGGAGCCGGCCGAATATGGCGCGATGGTCGCACGCGTGACCAAGGATTGGGGCGTCCGATTAATGTTCGAACCTGGCCGCATTATCGCTGGCAATGCCGGCGTTTTGCTCACGCGTGTTATCCGCGTAAAGCCCGGTGCGGGCAACGCGCCGTTCGTTATCGTCGATGCGGCGATGAACGACCTCGCCCGCCCTGCGCTTTATGATGCATGGCATGATTTTGAAGCGGTCACGCCCAATGGGCAAAAAATGATGGCCAATATTGTTGGCCCGGTATGCGAAACCGGCGACACATTCGCCATGGGACGCGAGATTGATCCGGTTGTCGCCAATGACCTTGCCATTTTTCGGACCGCTGGCGCTTATGGTGCGACGATGGCGAGCACTTATAACAGCCGTGGATTGGTGCCCGAAGTCCTCGTCGACGGCGATAAATTCGCGGTGGTCGCCGAACGGATTGCGCCCGAGACGATATTGGCGGCAGAGCATGTGCCCGACTGGCTGAAATAGGAATTCGCGTTGGATCAGCTGCCGATATTTGTGAATCTGAAAGGCAGGAATGTCATATTGGTCGGCGAAGGCGACATGGCCGATGCCAAAAGACGCCTGATAGAGCGCGCAGGCGGCATATGCGTGGATGCAGGGGACAAGGATGCGCGGATCGGTTTTGTCGCCATCGCGGACGAAGACGAAGCCTGCACCGTCGCTGATGCATTGAAAGCGCGCGGCCTGCTCGTCAATGTCGTGGACAGGCCTGAAATATGCGATTTTACAACGCCAGCGATTGTGGACCGGACGCCCGTTTTGGTGGCGGTCGGCACCGGTGGCGCGTCCGCAGGCATGGCAAAGGCCATTCGCCAGCGGATTGAAACCCTGCTCCCGGAAAGCTTGGGACCCCTAGCCAACGCAATATCTGCCGCGCGCGAAAAAATCCGCGCACGCTGGCCCGAGGGAGCGCAGCGCCGCCGCGCATTGGATCATGGCTTTGCCGCCGGTGGATTGTTGGATCCGTTTGGAAATCACACGCCCGATACTGTCGACCATTGGTTGAAGACGGCAGAAGAACCCAAGGGCAACCGGTTCTTTGAAATCTCGTTACTATCGAACAATCCCGATGATCTGACGTTGCTGACCGCGCGTTTATTGGGTGAGGCAGACCATGTTTTCCATGACGCCGATGTGTCCGCAGCTATCCTGAACCGTGCGCGCGCTGACGCTGTGCGTCATGCAAGCGCACCGCCATCGCCTGCGCCGGATGGCTTGTCATTGTTCCTAAGGTTGCCCACCTCGCATGGATAGGGCATGAGGTTCGCTTGAACAATAACAAGGTCGCCATGTCCGCTTTCCCATCGAAGATATGTGTCTACGGCTGCGGCAATATGGGCAGTGCGATGCTGCGCGGTTGGCTGGCCGCTGGTGTGTCACCCGACACTTTCCATGTTGTCGACCCTGTTGCCGAAAACCTGCTCGCGGGCGTTGCGGTGTCGCGCTCGGCGCAAGACGTTCAGTCGTCATTCGATGTGCTCGTGCTGGGCATCAAGCCGCAGCTTTTATCATCGCTCGCATCCGACATTGCGCCATTGCTTAACCCCGGCGCATTGGTCATTTCCATACTCGCTGGCACGACAACGCAGACCCTATCGGAGGCTTTTCCTGACGCGCGGATTTTACGGCTGATGCCGAATTTGGCAGCCGCTATCGGCAAATCGCCCCTGGGTGTGTTTGCTCCAAAGGCAACGGAGTTGGTCAAGCCCGACATCGCAGCTTGGCTGGCGCCATTGGGAGCCATCATCTGGATCGACGATGAAGCCCATATGGATGCTGTAACGGCGTTGGCAGGGTCAGGTCCTGCCTTTATCTACCGCGTCATCGACGCGCTGACCAAAGGCGGGGAGGCCGCAGGACTGCCGCAAACGGTGGCGGCGCAGCTTGCGCTATCGATGACCGAAGGTGCCGCAATTTTGGCCGCAACTTCACCTGAAACGCCGGGGGACTTGGCCGCACGCGTAACCAGCCCGGGCGGCACAACGGCTGCCGGCCTTGCCGTGCTGGACGCCGATATGGCGCTAGACCGACTGATGACGCAGACGCTGCGTGCCGCGCGTGACCGCGGGGCGGAATTGGCCAAAGGAGGCAATAAATGAAATTGCGGTTCATATTGGCCTTATCTTGCGCCTTGGCGCAGCCCGCCGCAGCATCGGTCGCAACGCCGCCATCAACCGCGCAAGCCCAGATCAACCTCACCAAAGCGGGCCCCATTGAAAATCTGGACCTATCGCAACTGGCAGAGGGCATTGATCAAGGCGCGTTCAACAGCGAAGCAATAACCGCCGCTTACCTCGCGCGGATTGCCGCCATTGATGACAAGGGGCCAACGCTGAACGCGGTCATCGCCACCTTTCCTGACGCAATCAACCAAGCCCGCAGCCTAGACGCCGAATTACGCGCTGGTAGATATCGCGGCCCCATGCACGGCATCCCGATTTTGGTGAAGGACAATGTAGAGGTGGCAGGTCCGCTTCCGACGACAGCCGGATCACTGGCGCTGGCGGGCAATGTCACCAATCGCGATGCGCCGTTCATTGCCCGCTTACGCGCGGCAGGCGCGGTGATATTGGGCAAAACCAATTTGAGCGAATGGGCCAATATCCGGGCTGACAACTCCACCAGCGGGTGGAGCGCGGTGGGCGGCCTGACCAAGAACCCGCATGCGCTTGACCGCAACAGTTGCGGCTCCTCCAGCGGCAGTGGTGCAGCGGCAGCAGCAGCGCTTGCAGCAGGCACAATTGGCACTGAAACCGACGGCTCCATAACCTGCCCTGCTGGCGTCAATGGCGTAGTCGGGTTCAAACCGACCGTCGGCTTGGTCTCGCGCCGTTTTGTCGTGCCCATCAGCCACAGTCAGGATACCGCAGGGCCCATGACGCGTTCGGTGCGCGATGCCGCCATCATGCTGACCGCCATGGCCGGCAGCGACCCGCAAGACCCCGCGACGGTAGAGGCCGACCGTTGGCGGGGCAATTATGCATCTGGCCTCTCCATCGATGCCCTAAAAGGCCTGCGCATTGGCGTCATGCGGGCACCCAATGCGGACGCGGCCTTATTCGACGCCGCCATTGCCAAGTTGAAGGATGGCGGCGCAGAGATCATCCTGCTCGACACCAGCAAAATAGACCGGCAAAAAATCGGACAGGGCGAATTTAAAGTATTGCTCACAGAGCTGAAAGCCGACCTTGCGGCTTATTTGCAAGGATTGCCTGACGGGCTGGTGCCGCACAAAACGCTCGGCGACATCATCGCATTCAACGCGGCGAATGCCGATCAGGAATTGCAATATTTCGGCCAGGATATTTTTGAGGCCGCGAATAAAGAAAAAGGATTGGATGATCCGGCTTATCTGAGCGCCTTGGCAACGTCACGCGGGCTGGCTACCGACGCGCTGAACCAGATGTTCGTGAACAACAAGGTCGACGTCATCATCGCGCAGACCAACGGCGCTGCCTGGGTGTCAACATTGGGTAAGGGCGATGCTTTTTCTGGGCCAAGCGCCAGCCAGTTGCCCGCCATTGCCGGTTTCCCGCATTTGACGGTACCCATGGGCCTATCCGGTGGACTGCCGATTGGCCTCAGCTTCATTGGCCCGAAATGGCACGACCATGATGTTTTGAAAGCCGGCTTTGCATTTGAGCAGCTTACTAAGGCGCGTGTTGCGCCTACATTCCCTGCAACAATCGCGAGTAGATAAGATGGCATTTGGCAAACCTGATCTGAGCAGCATCTCGCCAAAGGGTGCCACCTTTGACCCTGCCTTGGTCAACAAAATGATGGGTAAATTCGGCCATGGCGGATTTCTCAACATGGAATATGTTGGCCATGGCGGCGACTGGGTAGAGCTTGCTATTGATTGGCGCGAGGACCTTGTTGCGGATCCCGACACCGGCATATTGGCTTCTGCCGTGATCATCAGCTTGATGGATAATGCTACCAGCATGTCGATTTGGACCAAGCTCGGTGAATTCCGCCCGCAAGTGACGATGGACCTTCGGATCGACTATCTACGCCCTTCGCCCTCGGGTGAGCGGGTCTATGGTCGCGGGATTTGCTATCATTTGACCAATAGCATCGGCTTTGTGCGTGGCTTTGCGCATAATGGAAATCCGGACGAACCCTTGGCGCATGCGAGCGGGACGTTCATCCGCATCGGGGATCGCGTAGCATGATCGATATGCCAGCCCTTCCGCCCTATGCCCGCGCACTCGATATGCGCATTGTCGACGAGCTTGACGGCGCGCCGGTCATCGCCATGCCCTTTGCCGATCGCGTTCAGGGCCGGCCAGGCTTCCTACATGGAGGAGCAATTTCGGGTTTGCTTGAGATTGCAGCTATCGCCGCCATTCACCGCGCGTTACGCGCCAAGGGCAGCGATTCTGCCATCAAGCAAGTTAATGTCACAGTCGATTTCATGCGCGGTGGCGTAGACCATATGACGTTCGCCGTCGGCGAAGTGACGCGCCTTGGCCGGACCATGGCCAATGTTGAGGCGCGGGCATGGCAGGAAGATCGGGATAAGCCCATCGCCATGGGCTATATGCATTATCTCATTCGGGCAAAACGCGAGGGCTAATCTGCCTTATGCTTCGCCATGCGTCTCGATCATGGCGCTGGCGATGGCCTCTTCGGGCGTTTTGTCGCCCCAGATGATGAACTGAAACACTGGATAGAAACGCTCACATTCGTCAATCGCGACGTCAATGATGGTTTGTGCTTGGTCAACACCCAATAAACCGTTGGATGCCATCAGGCTGCCATGGCGGAACAACAATATGCCATTGGCCGACCACATGTCGAAATGGCCCAGCCACAATTGTTCGTTGATAAGGCCAAGCGCGGTGTACACATGCGCGCGCTTATCGCTTGGGACCGTGATGTCCGGCAATATGATGAGTTGCAGCGCATTATCTTCCTCACGCCAGATCGCGCGCAGCTGATAGCTGGCCCAGCTGCCCTTATATTCAGCAGTGATTTCGTCTTCACCATCCAGTTCAAATGACCATCCACGCGCTTCGAACAAAGCCGCAAGCATGTCTACGGGCGCGGATTCATCGCGCTCGAATTGCTCATATTGTTCGTCTGCGTCGTGCATGATGATGGTGCCTGCCGTGTTGGGCCGAGTCTGCCCCCTGACGGACTCGCACGCAAGGGGCTTGCATCAACGCGCAACATTAGGCTGTGGGCCGACTGTGGAAAAGTTTAGGCGGAACCCTTTGCCGACTTGGTCGCTGGCTTTGCCTTGGCAGGGGCAGCACTGTCTTTTGCCTTCAATGCTGCTTCCAACGCGGCAACCCGCTTACCCAGCGCATCGGCTTCAGCGCGGGCATTGGCCGCCAGTGTCTTCACCGCATCAAATTCTTCACGCGATACAAGGTCAAGGCCGCCCGCCCATTCGCGCGCCCGTTCGCGCACGCTTGCCTCTGCTTCGCGTCCCATCCCCGCGACGGTTCCGGCAACGCCGTTCAAAACCTTCGCCAAATCGTCAAAAATGCGCTTTTCGCTTTGCATGTCATTCACTCCATTGCGGTCAGGGGATGGACCATATCATCCTATTTGGGGAGTCACGGCCGGAACGTAAAGGCTTTCCGCGTCGGGATTAAGCTGGTCGATCTGAAAATTCAGGATGGCCGCGAAGCTGATCCACACCAAATAGGGCACCATCAACCACGCCGCAGCCTTGCGAACCCGCGCAAATGCGAAGGTCGTGGCAATGGCAATGCCCAGCATGACAAGAATGATGAAAAATGCGGCTGTCACCTGATGTGCCCCAAAAAATATCGGCGACCATGTCAAATTTATCAAGAACTGCGCGACAAACAGCGCAACTGCGGGTCTCTGGTAAAGCGACCCACGCGCGTGAAGTACCATTGCGAATGCTAACCCCATAAGGAAAAATAGCGTTGGCCATACCAAACCAAATACCCAGCCTGGTGGCTGTGCCGCTGGCTGAATTAAGGTCTGATACCAAGCATTTTTCTCAGTCGATCCTGAAACCGCAGCAGATAGTGAACCCAGTAGCATAATGACAGGGATCACAAATAGCGCCAAGCGCATCAAAGTCATGCGCGCGGGCGACGAAGGTGTGAACTGGTTCATGACGTGGCTCCGATCTTGATCATCGCGATTCGGAGGAAACGCGTTCCGACTCCACATAAGCATTGGCGGCACATAGAACAAGGCCGCCTACCCGGTTGGGAAGACGGCCTTTGTTTCGTATATCAGCGCAAAACGCGCGCTGCGGCTTTTACTTGCGGGTGCCGGTCAAGCCCATCGAACCAAAGGCGCCAGCCTTCACTTCGCCGGTGATGGTATCGCCCGACACCGTTGCGGTGGCGTTCAAATGCATCGGCATAGGCACGGTGATGTCCATGCCCCAGCTCAACGTGTCGCCATCAACAGTGCCATTGGCGATGTCCATGGAACCAAGTCCACCGGACATCTGTCCTGAAAAGCTGCCGCCGTCGCTGTTGACGGTCAAAACTGCTTTTTGGTCACCCATTGGGCTTTTGATTGTTACGTCCCAATCACCATCAACTGCTGCCATATCCTTGCTCCTTATTTAGCTTTGTTGCTTGCATTGGTGTTAGCAGCTTCGGTCACCATTTCAATTGGCAATCCCAGTGCTTCCAACTGCGGTTTCACCTTCGCCGCATCGCCCACAACCAACCAAGTGACCTTGGATGGATCGACCTTAACCCGCATTGCGTCATTCAACGCCGCTGCGGTCAGCGTGCCATATTTGCTTGCCAATGTTTCGGCATAATTGAACGGCCGTTTGTACAGGCGATCTGCCTGCATTTGTCCCAGCACCGCCGATGATTGTTCGTAGCTGCCTGGCAGTTTGAGGACATTGCCCTTGATCGTCTTTTCCAGTTCAGCCGCCGTCACCGGCTTCGCGCCGTTAAAGTCCTTCAGCTGATCGATCAACACTTTGACCGAAGGTCCGGTCTGGTTGGTTTGCACAGGCGCGAACATGTAAAATGGTACGCGATCTTCGGCGCCATTGATTTGGCTCCGTACACCATAAGACCAACCCTTGGTTTCACGCAGGTCCATGTTGATACGCGACAAGAAGTCACCGCCGAAAATCTCATTCGCAGCGCGCAGGGTCAGCAAATCGTCCGATCCCTTTGCATCCAAAACAAGACCCGCAAGCACCAAGGATTGCGGTGAATTTGGACGGTCAATCAACAGAATTTTTGATTCAGGCGCAGGCAATGCGACCGCGAAATTCTTCGCTGGCGCGGCGGCTGTGGTTGGTGCCCACTTGCCAAAACGCTGTTCCAACATGGGCGTGATTTCTTTCAGGCTGGTGTCGCCCACGACAAAGATTTCCGCTTTCGATGGGTGCATCCATGCCTGATGGAAATTAGCCACATCCGCGCGGCTGATCGTCGCCACGGTCTCTGGATATCCGCTACCGGTCTGTGGTCCGCCATAAGGATGCGCCGCACCATATAGCAATGGCGGCAGGCGGCGCACCGCTATTCCCTGTGGCTGATTATTTTCCGACTTGATGCGGGTCAGTTGCTGAACGCGAACGCGCTCTAGCTCGTTGGTCGCAAAGGCCGGATTCTTGATAACATCCGCCAGAAGGTCGAGCGAAAGGCCAAGGTTAGGTTTGACCGCGCGCAAGCTCGCTACCGTCCGGTCAAGTGACGACCCGACCGTAACGTCAGCGCCCAATTTCTCTTCGGTTTCGGCAATTTGTGTTGAGGTCAGCGATGTTGTGCCTTCCATCAACATGGTGGACATCATCGATGCAATGCCACGCTTGTCGGCAGGATCCGCCGCATAGCCCGCATTGAAGCTCACCGCCACACGGACCGTTGGCACCGCCGCACGGCGCGCAAAGAACACTTTAATGCCATTGCTTAAGCTTGTTTCTTCAACCGTTGGGAAATCCAATGAAGGCGTGCTTGTTGGTTCGGGGAATTTGCTACGATCCTGAAAAGCAACGGGTGCCGACACAGATGCATCATCGGCACCTGGAGGCGCGTAAAATGCAGGTGCCGTCAAGGTTCCTGTGCGGCTGCCTGATCCAGCGGCGACTTCTTTATAGGCGTCACGCTCGCCAGGTTCGACGCGAATTTCAAGCACGGGGCGTGTCAGCCATTTCTGCATCGCGGCCTTGACCGCCTCTGGCTTTGCCGAAGCAAGGCGCTCCAATTCCTTTTTGTAGAAGGATGAATCCCCCACATATAATTGGCCTTCGGCCAAAGCGACGGCCTTGCCGCCAAAGCCGCCGACTTGTTCAAGACCGTCGATTTGCTGCGCAATATTGCTTGCTGCAACGCGCTGCACTTCTTCGGCGGTTGGGCCGGTTTTGATATAATCGGCCAAAATTTCATCCAGACGCTTGGCAACGGCATCGGCATCGCCGCCCGGCTTTACGTCCGCCTGAATGTTGACCAAGCTGCCATGCATGAAAGGAATAAGATAAGCAGACACGCCCACAACGCTCTGTTCCTGACGCACCAAAATATTATCCAGACGCGAACTCGACAGACCGCCAAGCGCGCTCATCGCGATGAACAATGAATTGGCATCAGGGTCGGCAATGCCCGGTACCACCCAGTTGCGATAGATACGCGTGGTCGGCACCTTGTCCTTCATGACGATTTTCACGTCTTTTTCGAGCGTTGGCACGGGCGCGTTCACGGGCGCAACTTGCTTGCCGCGCTTGATTTTGCCGAACCATTTTTCCACCAATGGCTTGGCTTGCGCCGCATTGATGTCGCCGGCCAGAACCAGAATGGCGTTATTTGGGCCATAATGGTCGATGAACCAATTTTTCATGTCATCGAGCGAAGCGGCTGACAAATCTTCGAGGCTACCGATCGTATCATGATGATATGGGTGGCCAACGGGAAACAGCGTCTCGGAACGCTTATAATCGACCAAGCCGAAAGGCTGATTGTCACCCTGACGCTTTTCGTTCGAAACAACGCCGATTTGGTTATCCAGCTTTTCCTTCGTCACCGCGTTGAGCAAAAAGCCCATACGGTCGCTTTCGAGGAACAAAGCGGATTCCAACGCCGTTGTCGGGACGGTCTGGAAATAATTGGTGCGGTCTAACCATGTGGTCCCATTCAGGTCGGTTGCGCCAATTTTCTTGGTATATTCAAAATAATCGCCCGGCGCATTTTCGCTGCCGTTGAACATGATATGCTCGAACAAATGGGCATAGCCCGTTTTGCCCTTTGGCTCGTTCTTGGACCCGACGCCATACCAGATGGACACGGCAACAATGGGTGCCTTGCGGTCTTCATGGACCAAAACGGTCAGACCATTGTCGAGTGTGAATTTTTCATGCGGAATATTGACCGCATCCACCAATTTCGAAACCGGCGCTGCCGACTGCGCGAAAGCGGGCGTGTGCGCCACAAGCATCGAACCCGACATCATCAGGGCAAGCGTTAATTTACGGATCATATTCTGCTCCTATAGATATAAATCATTGGCGCCAAAGATAGCGGCGATGCAGGCAAACACAATGTGATGCCCAAAAATTTTCGACAAACGGCGTTTACGGCCGATAACGGCGTTTTGCATTCTTGACGGCGTCAGCCCATTCGAAATGAACGGGTTTGTACTGGCCCGCGACAAACAATTTCATCTGATCGGTATAATGCGGCGATTCGGGGCGCGTAGTCGCCGAACCATAAGGCTGGATCGATTCCGATTGCACCTTGCCATCCTTGTCCCATCGCATCAGCATGATGTAGCTATCGCCATGGCGGACGCGCATTTTGCCGTCGGCCTGGTCAGCGTCCCAAGCAGTTGTCGCGCGCAGTGCATCGGTTCCCCCGAGCATCCCCAAATCGACATTTCCGCGTCTTAGGCGCTGAATATCGGCAAGCGGCGGGTCAATTCGGCCGAAACGCTCTTTAAACTCTGTGACAGCCTCCTGCAGGGTTTGGCGGGGATCGGGCATCTCTTCCCCGCGCCAGTTTCGTCTTGCGCCAAAGCGGATAATGCGCTCGGCAAAGGCGTCCGCGCGGCCCTTGCCATCGCTTGACCAATCCCAGCTGGCGAGCAGCTTTTGCGCTTCCGCAAGTTCGGGCGCATCTTTCAAATCCAGCGCCGCAAAGGACGCCATCCACGCCCCGACCCAGCTTTTTTTGCTATAGATCATGTCCATCTTAATCGCGAGCAGCTCTTGCGGCGTAATCGACGTATCTGCGGCCAGCAATTCTGTGGCGCGCAAACCGCGGTTAGTCATGCCAAGCTCAATGCCCAAATAAGGCGAATAAGCCGAACGATCCAGTTCCGAACCCGGACCCGCCGCCAGAAACGGCGTGTTATTCGCGTTCTGGACAAAGCCCGATGCTGGATTCACTATCTTGGGATAACGGTCAAAGCCAACCGGCCCTGCCCACATGGCCGCCGAGGTGTCGCCCGGAAGCAGCTTGGTATAATCATATCCCGGTTTACGGTCGGGGAAGAGCGCGTTGTAAATATAGGCAACGCGGCCGGTCTTATCGGCATAAATGAAGTTCGTCGCGGGAATACCGCCAATCGCCATCGATTGGGTCCATTCGTCCCAATTCGACGCTTTGGTATTGCGATAATATTGCTCAACGACTTTTACATTGTCGATGCCCGCATAGCGGATCGCGAAATAGCCCTTGTCATTTTTGATGACCGGTCCGTGGATGGAACGGTATACCGTCTGCGGCACCGGCAAATTGAACGGTCCCATTTTCACCGGCAACCAGACGCGTTTCGATGATAAGGGCATCCATTTACCGTCATAACGATATTGGTCGCCCGCTTTGTTCATCACCAATTTATAGACATCGATCAGGTCAGGGCGGTTGACGGTATTGGTCCAGCCCAAATGACGATTGTGGCCCAACAAAACGAAAGGCGATCCGGGGAACAAGGCCCCCGCCATATCCAGACCCTCACCCGAATGCGTGACGGCTTCGTACCATGCAACTTGCCCTTCATACGGTTGGTGCGAATTGGAAATCAGCCATGTCTTGCCATCTGCCATCCGCTTGGGCGCAATCGCAAAAGCATTAGAGCCGTTCATTTCCGGATCCCGCCCAATGGGGGTCATTGGCGCGGCACTCTCCTTTGGCTGTGGCTTGCCTTCGGTCAACGCGCCAATGACAGAATCCAGGCCGTAGAAGAACGGCGCACGCAGCACGAAGCCCGTGACGATATCTTGCCCGGTTACGGGAAACAGCTTCGACAGGCGGACTTCTTCTGGATGTTTGGACGCATAATGGTTCACACCCGCAGCATAGGCCTCTGCCACCGCGCGGACTTCGGGCGACAATTCCATATAGCGCTTCTCGGCCGTCTCCCGCGCACCCAAAAGGTGCATCACATAATCGACCTTAGCCCCATCGGATCCGGCAAGCGCGCCATAGCGCCCACGCGTCATGGCCACGACATCCTGTATCGTCGAGAAATCATCTTCTGCATGGGCAAAGGCCAGGCCATAAGCGGTATCGGCATCTGTCTTGCCGTTGATATGCGGCACGCCAAATTCGTCGCGCACAATTTCTACGTCATAAGTGCGCTTTGGCATTTCATATCCCGTGGCCGCCAACGGCTCCCACAACGCGCCTGCACCCGCAACGACACCGACAAGCGCCAAGGACGCCCACAAAAATTTCCGCATATCATTTCCCCCTGCAATGAGACCTTGTCACATCGGTCCATTTGCTTACATAGTCGGCATAACCAAGATTTACGGAAAGGAAAGTCCCTCTATGCATCGCAGCTTCTTCGCACTTGCTTTGGCAAGCGCCGCAATCACCCCCGCATTTGCGCAAGCTGACGTCATTGGCTCGGGCATTTCGCCATCCTCGGCAACGCATTCGCAAACGCGCCCCATCAATTTCGCTACGACCGTGCCAACCTCCGGCGCTTTGGTGATATTGATGCGCAACGCGACGCTGCCCGCCAATGTGGTGGATGCAGCAACGGCACAAGCATTGAACGCGGCCATCGCTTCGGCAAAGTTTGAAGGCAAAGAAGGCAGCGCCTTGTCGCTACGCGGCATTGGTAGTTATGCACGCATCGTGCTGAGCGGCGTTGGCGAAGCAGGCGACCGCGTGATGCACATCCGCAACGCATCGGGCAAAGCTGCGCAGGATTTACGCGATGAAGGTCAAGCCATCACCATCACAGGCGACCTCAACCAAGACGAAGCCGCTGCAGCGGCCTTGGGCTATGCCATGGGCCAATATCGGTTTGACCGTTACAAAACCGTCGATCGCAAAACCCCGCCTATGAACCCCGTGACCATCATCAGCAGCGATGCGGGTGGTGCCGAGGCCTTGTGGAAGTCGCGCCATTCGGCACTGGCAGAGGGCGTTTCTTTGTCGCGCGATCTGGCGGCGGAACCCGCCAATGTCATCTATCCCGAAACCTTTGTTGAACGCGTGCGCGCGGCTTTCGGCAACACCGCAAATGTCAAAATTGAAGTGCTAGATGAACCGATGATGCGCAAATTGGGTATGGGCTCACTTGTTGGTGTTGGCCAAGGGTCGCGCCGCCCGTCGCGCCTGATGATCGTCGAATATCGCGGTGCAGGCGATGGCGCGCCATTGGCTATGGTCGGCAAGGGCATTACTTTCGATTCTGGCGGTACCTCGTTGAAACCGGGGGCTGGTATGTGGGAGATGAAGGCGGACATGTCTGGCGCAGCCAGCATCATGGGCGCTGTATTGTCGCTCGCAAAGTCAAAGGCATCAGTGAACGTCATCGGCGTGGCCGCGCTGGCCGAAAACATGCCCGGCGGCAATGCGCAGCGTCCCGGCGATGTCGTGCGTACGATGAGCGGTAAGACCATTGAGATTCTCAACACTGACGCCGAAGGCCGTTTGGTCATGGCGGACGCCAATGAATATGTGATTTCCAATAAAAAGCCCGGCGCTTTGGTAAACATGGCGACGCTGACAGGCGCTATCGTTAGCGCGCTGAATGACGAATATGCTGGCCTGTTCAGCCGCGATGACAAATTGGCAGCAGCGGTTACCGCAGCGGGCACGGCAACGGGCGAAGATGTGTGGCGGATGCCGCTGCACAAAAACTATCTCGATGATATGAAATCCGACATTGCCGACATCAAAAACGTCGTTGAAGGCGGCGGCCCAGGTGCAGGTCTCGGCGCCACCTTCGTTGGCTTCTTCGTCGATAAAAATATTCCTTGGGCACATCTTGATATTGCAGGCGTTAATTGGGCGGACCGATCCGGGCCAGTGACGCCAAAGGGTGCATCGGGCTGGGGCGTGCAACTGCTGGATGCGCTTGCCCGCAATTGGAGATAAGGTTAGCGGCGTCCCATTTGCGTGCAACGGGCGCCGCACTTGTGTCGCAGGAATGCTGCACTACATTCTAAATAGGCATGGCGGCTTTGTGCACAAAGCCACCATCGACATTTAGGAAATAGCGCATGAACCTCGAAAAATTTACGGACCGCGCCAAGGGTTTTCTGCAAAGCGCGCAGACCGTTGCCATTCGCATGAGCCATCAGCGGATAGGGGCGGAACATCTCCTGAAAGCCTTGCTCGAAGATGAGCAGGGCATGGCGTCTGGCCTCATCAAGGCTGCTGGTGGCGATGCGGCGACCGCGTTGCGCGAGACGGACGCGGCGCTCGCAAAGGTGCCTGCTGTATCGGGCGGCGGCGCGCAGCAGACCCCCGGTCTCGACAATGATGCCGTGCGCGTGCTCGATGCCGCCGAACAGGTCGCGCAAAAGGCGGGCGACAGCTATGTCACCGTGGAACGTCTGTTGCTGGCGTTGGCGCTCGCCAAGACCAGCGCCGCCGGCAAGGCATTGGCCGCGGCAGCCGTCACCGCCGAAGGGCTAAATGCCGCAATCAACGCTCTGCGGGGTGGCCGCACCGCCGATACCGCGGGGGCAGAGGACCGTTATGACGCGCTGAAGAAATTTGCGCGCGACCTGACCGAAGTCGCGCGCGCCGGAAAATTGGATCCTGTCATCGGCCGCGACGAAGAAATCCGCCGCACGATCCAAATCCTTGCCCGCCGGACAAAGAATAACCCTGTACTCATCGGCGAACCCGGTGTCGGCAAAACGGCGATAGCCGAAGGGCTGGCCTTGCGTATCGCCAATGGCGACGTGCCCGATAGCCTGAAGCATCGCAAATTGCTGTCGCTCGACATGGGTGCGTTGATCGCGGGCGCAAAATATCGCGGCGAATTTGAAGAGCGCCTGAAGGGCGTGCTTGATGAGGTCAAGCAAGCCGAAGGCGACATCATCTTATTCATCGACGAAATGCATACATTAATCGGCGCGGGCAAAGGCGAAGGCGCGATGGATGCCGCAAACCTCATCAAGCCCGCTTTGTCGCGCGGGGAGCTGCACTGCATCGGCGCAACCACGCTCGATGAATATCAAAAACATGTCGAAAAAGACCCGGCACTTCAACGCCGGTTTCAACCGATTTTCGTCGGTGAACCCACGGTCGAGGATACCATCTCCATCCTGCGCGGGTTGAAGGAGAAATATGAGCTGCACCATGGCGTGCGTATTACCGATAGCGCATTGGTGAGCGCTGCCACGCTGTCGCACCGCTATATTGCCGACCGTTTCTTGCCTGACAAAGCCATCGACCTGATGGACGAGGCCGCGTCGCGGCTGCGGATGGAGGTTGAGTCCAAGCCAGAAGAGATTGAAACGCTAGACCGCCGGATCATCCAATTAAAGATTGAACGCGAAGCCTTGGGTAAGGAAAGCGATGCGGCGTCCAAGGACCGTCTGGCTAATCTGGAGGGCGAGCTTGCCAATCTGGAGCAGCAATCGCTCGAGCTCACGCAGCGTTGGCAGGCGGAAAAAGACAAAATTTCTGCCGAAGCCAAAATCAAAGAGCTTCTGGATGGCGCGCGCATCGAATTGGAACAGGCGCAGCGATCCGGCGACCTCGCCAAAGCGGGCGAGCTGCAATATGGCACGATACCGGGCTTGGAAAAGCAACTAGAGGTGGCCGAGGCCGCCGCCGGCAATGCCATGCTGCGCGAAGAAGTGACCGCGCAAGACATCGCCAGCGTCGTCAGCCGCTGGACCGGCATACCTGTCGACAAAATGTTGGAGGGCGAACGCGATAAATTGCTCAATATGGAGCAGCTGATCGGCGCGCGCGTTATAGGCCAGAAAGATGCCGTCGAAGCGGTGTCCAAGGCAGTGCGCCGGTCGCGCGCCGGGCTTCAGGACCCGAACCGCCCCCTTGGTTCGTTCTTGTTCCTGGGGCCAACGGGCGTTGGCAAGACCGAGCTGACAAAAGCGCTCGCGTCGTTCTTGTTCGACGACGACAATGCGATGGTGCGTATCGACATGTCCGAATTTATGGAAAAGCACAGCGTCGCGCGGCTGGTCGGTGCGCCTCCAGGCTATGTCGGTTATGAAGAAGGCGGCGTGCTAACTGAAGCTGTCCGCCGCCGGCCTTATCAGGTCGTGTTGTTCGACGAAGTGGAAAAGGCCCATGCAGACGTTTTCAATATCCTGCTACAGGTGTTGGATGATGGCCGCCTGACCGATGGTCAGGGCCGCACCGTCGATTTCTCCAACACACTCATCATCCTGACATCCAATCTGGGGAGCCAGCATCTCGCCGCGTTGGAAGACGGGCAGGATGTGAAAGAGGTCGAACCGCAAGTCATGGAGATCGTGCGCGCGCATTTCCGGCCCGAATTTCTGAACCGCTTGGACGAGGTCATATTGTTCCACCGTTTGGGCGCCGATCATATGGCCCCGATCGTCGATATTCAGGTGCAGCGCGTGCAAAATTTGCTCAAAGATCGCAAGATCACTCTGTCCTTGTCCGATGAAGCTAAAGCATGGCTGGGGCGCGTGGGCTATGACCCAGTCTATGGCGCACGCCCCCTAAAACGCGCCATCCAACGCTATCTCCAAGACCCGCTAGCAGACATGCTCTTGCGCGGTGGCATTCCCGATGGCGCCACGGTGATGGTGGAAGAAGGCGATGGCGGGTTGAAAATGGCGGTGTAGGTGGCACTTATTGCCGAGATCATTCTGGTTACAGCGCAAAGTCGCCGTAGCCAGAATGCTAGAATATAGTCAGGCAAAAGCTTTCGCGCGTTGCAAATCGATTTCCAGCGAACCGGCCTTATTGGCCACTGGGACGTGAAGTTCCATCCTCGACCAAGCGTCGGGCCAGATCATTGCCAGAATCTGTCATTGCACGCCACTGCGCCAATGTCTTACATACCTTCCCTTTTTTCACCAGTGACCCTGTCACCCGAACGGTGCGACATTTGATGGCTTGGTCAGGGTCAGAAACTTTATCGGTGGGTGCATTAGCCGCCTTGTCGGTTCCCGATAGCTGAACGGGTGCTTGAGCCGAAACCGAAGAGGTTGAGCTAATAATCAACATTGCAAGCAAGAGAGTGCGCATAAAAAATTCCTTAATTATTTCTGCTCATTAACATATCTCAAGAGCGCCCTCAACGCGCAAATTTAAAGCCCGTAGCGTCCGCCGCAGTATAATAACGGGTAATGACGTTTTGTTCTGCAATGGTTAAATGCGGGTTCCATACGTCAAAGATCAGAACGGCACGATAATGATCGCTATCATTCCAGGCTTCATGCTCGATGGTATCGTCAAAGGCAAAAGCCTTCCCCACCTGCCATTCGCGGGTTTCGCCGCCAACGCGGAAGCCACAATTTTCTGGCACGATCAGCGGTAAATGCACAATCGCGCGGGTGTTTGTGACGCCTGTATGCGGTGGAATGCGCGTGTGCGGCTTTAATATTGAGAAAAACGCGCTGGGTGCACGGCCCGGAAGCGTTGTAGTCGGTAAGCTGGCCAAGGCGGCCGCTGTGTGCGGACAGCGGTCCAAAACGGCCTTATTTGGTTGCCCATATTCCCACAAAAAACATGCGCCCCAGTCAAGTGACTGGTCGAGCGCTGACCATTTATTTTCAGGGACGCCTGCATCCATCTTAACATAAGGCCGCAGCGCGTCACCCGGATCGGCCAGCAGTGCCTCTAATTCTTTGCGTATGTCGTCTGTCGCGGCTTCAATGGCGGGCATCCATGGGAAATGATGCCTGTCGAAAAACTCATCCGCCGGAAGGAAGGGATAATATAGGCCTTCGCATATGTTCACATAAGTTCGCCGGCGGCCCAGTGCGGCGTCGACAAACGCCTGACTGCGGCGCAGCTCTGTTTCATCCATGGTACCGGACAAGGGCGCCAGTTCCGTGGTAACTGCATCTGCAATTTCGAGCGTCGCATGCGCAACAAATGCCTGCCCCTTCTGCAATGCTGCGGCAATATCTGGAGACAGGTCTGAAGCGTGCGCCGCCATTTGGAGCACGCCGCTCCACGCGACAAGCGCTTGTGCCTTTTCACCTATACGCTCATGCAATTCGGCCTTGCGGAGCCAAGCCATGAAGTCCCGGCGGTCTATGTTAATTGCGGCGTCGAGCGCCTCCATTTCGCCTTTGTCATCGCCTTGCGCGCGCCGTGCGGTTGCAACATTGCGCCAAAGTGCACTCGACATTGGATCATGCGTAGTCGCAGCCACAAACAGGCGCTCAGCATCGACATAGTTTCCGGCCCGCAGGGCAAGCATGCCTTGGCTGTTCAATCGGGCCGCTTCGGGTGGTGGTGCGCTCTCGTTCATAAGGCGAATGCTTGCCATTTACCGGTAGAAACGGCAAGGTCGTTGATGTCATGGAGAATGATAATAGCAAAATATGGCACGACGGCGCATGGCTTGCGCATCGATATGATGCGTCCGCAGATGCCTTTCATATGCGTTATGTAAGCCGTCAGGCGCACAATGCGGCCACCTTCTTGACCGATGAATATCTTGGGGCGGAACCAAATCCGTTCGTCCTACCACGGAACGAAGCCAAAGCGCACAAAGCTGATAACGGCAATCTGCATTTTATTTTGCATTCCGCCTTTTGTGCATCAACCATGTTCGCCAACGGATTTGATCTGCCGGGCCTGTCAATGGGTCTGAAGGAACCCGTCTTGTTGAACGACATTGTTGGCTTTCGTCGGCGTGGCGCACCACCCGCGGCGGTGGCGGAACGTTTGGGTGATGCGCTGGATATGCTGGCGCGGCCCTTTGACGCCGATCTGGCGGTTGTTGTAAAGCCGTCCAATATTTTCAATGCGCTTGCACCTGCATCGCTTGCCATGCGCCCAAAAAGCAAAGCCATTCTGGTATATGCACCACTTTCGGTGTTTCTTTTGTCTGTGGCGCGTAAGGGCCTTTGGTGCCGATTATGGTGTCGCGAGCTTTTAGAAGGTCAACTTACCGATGGGATAGTTGATCTGGGTTTTGAGCCAGCTGATTTCTTCCGGCAGACCGATTTGCAAATCGCCGCAGTGGGGTGGCTGGCACAGCAGAAGCTGTTTCATGATATGACGCAAAAGTTCGGATCGGAGCGCATAGCAACGCTGGACAGCGAGCAGTTGACCGCAAATCCCGGCAAGGCCTTACGCGCTGCGGCATCCCACTTTGGGCTCGGCGATCATGCCGCCGCAAACGACGCACATCCCGCGTTTGGCACGCATAGTAAGTTTGGCGGTGGTTTCCGGACTGAGGACCGGCGCGCCGAATATGCTTTGGCGCAAACCGCATATGGCGACGAAATTGAAAAGATTCTGATTTGGGCAGAAGCGGTCGCCGCATCTGCCAACATCCCGCTGACCTTGGAAGCTACGCTCCGCATTTGAAGCGCCCGGCCTAAGCTATTGAGGCCAGACATAATCTAAACAAACATAACGCAGTTTTGCAGGTCGTGGTTCAACACGACGTTGCAACAAAAAAGGGCGGACATTGCTGCCCGCCCCCTTTTTTCGTTAAGTGCTCTTCAGATTAGAAGCGCAGCTTTGCCGTTACAGCATAGCGACGACCCAGCGCGTCGTAAGTCGACGGGAAGGTGTTACCGCTGTTGTACGATGTCGAACCAGCATTGTTACCGGTCAGTGGCGGCTCTTTGTCGAACAAATTCTGCACCGTAGCGGTGATTGTCAGATTTTCGTTAACATTGATACGCGTTGACAGATCAAAGTAATCATATGCGCTGATCTTGCCGAAGTTAGCCGTCCGGCCACCGACGCCCAGAACTGAATCGCCAATGGTTCCGTTGAAGAACGCACCACCGTCGAGGACGTCAAGTGGCTCTTGCTCCATCGCCGAGAGATGACGCCACAACAACGATACGTCGAACTTGTCGTACGACACTGTTGTACGCTGCGACCATGAGAAGTCAGGCTGCAGTGAACCACAGTTCGAGCTGAAGTAACCGGTGCAATCACGATTGACGGATTCAGGGTTAAGCACGAACGCGTTGAACGTCGACTTGAACGTGTAGTTACCGTTGAACGACAAGGCCAAAGCGATTTTGTCGGTCAGATCGGTCTTGTAGTTCAAGATCAAGTCGATACCGTCAGTTTCAATGGCACCCGCGTTCGACAGAACCGAAGGCAAGCCAGTGAACGTGCTTGGGTCACCGCTCAAGCTACCATCGGCAGGGCTACGGCGAATGCTCGTACAAGCTGCCGAGGTCGATGCGCCAGCCGCTGGGCTGAATACATTCGTGCCAAAGCAGGCTGCGATTACGTCACCAGGTGTTGGCGACGAAATGGCACCTTTTACCTTGATGTTGTAATAATCGAGCGAAGCAGTGAAGCCTGGGATTGCGGCAGGCTGGAATATCGCACCAACCGTGAAGCTGTCCGATGTTTCAGGCTTAATGTTGACGTTACCACCACCAGTCGAGTTCACCTGGCCTGCGTTAGGCTGAGGAATCGAGTTGATGTTGCCCAAGTTGGCACCTTGCGCCAAGCAAACGGCACGAAGTTCACCAGTTGGACCAGAAGCTGGACGTCCTGGCAATACCGCACCAGCGGTCGTCAACGTTGCGCAAGGATCGGTACCAAGGTTGGTCAATCCTGTGTTCACTGGTGAGAACAATTCACCAATGTTCGGAGCGCGAACGGCACGTGCGAAGTTACCGCGAACGGCAAGTCCTTCGATTGGCTCCCAAGTACCACCAGCCTTAAAGGTTGTGGTGTTGTACGATGGGTTACCTGGTGCGTCGACTGTGTACGACGAATAACGAAGGCCGCCTTCAACAGTCAGGCTGTTAATGAACGGCTTGTCTGCAGCCACAGGCACAACAAGTTCACCGAAGGCTTCATATACGTCGAAGCCACCTGTGATGTCTGGTGTCGCACCACCGGCACCGCCAAGATCGCCGCCTTTGGCAAGCGCGTCAGCGCCCTGACGAGCGGTATATTTACGATACTCACCGCCGACAGCAAATGCCACGGAATCTTCAGCAAATGGGCTGGTAATGCCTGCATCGCCGTTGATTGTTCCCTTGACTTGCGCAAGCGAGGTTTTCGTAAAGCTGGTGCTTTCCTGTACCAAGAATGGAATTGCTTGCGGTTGAATGGTTCCAAACACGTTAGCTGCAACGCATCCATTTGATGTGTCGAAGCAAACTGGAGCCGCTGCTGTTCCGCCTGCGCGAAGCGACTGACGGAAACGCGAGTTCAAGGTATAACCCTTAATCGTCTGGATGTTTTCACTTTGGCCATAGGCACCTGTGATGTCCCAGTCGATTGAGTCAGTGATCGAACCACGGGCACCCAAACGATAATCGAATACGGTTGTGACATATTCGGAAATACGTGGACCAGCTTCGACTGCACGACGGGCAAACAGTGTCTGCGGGTTCGGGTTGTAGCCTTCACCAGCTTCGATCACGCCATTGCCGTTCACGTCGAATGGCTGCCATGCTTGCAATACAGCAAGACCGTTGCCGGATGTGGTAGCCGTTGCAGACGCACCGCCGGTACCAATTTCAAGGTAACCAGCCTGTCCAGGACGCAAGTTGGGGTTAGCCGCGGCATCGCACTGCGCTTGTGTGAAGCGTGGGGTATAAACCGTCGCGCTTGGGTTCACGTCAAATGCGCAGAACTGGTTCCGCATAGCGGCAGGCAAGAACGGGTTGTTCAAAGGAAGGTTTACAGCGATGCTGAACGCGCCCGAAGGTGCGATGATCGTGTTTACAGTGTTCTTTGAGAACAAACCACGCGAATATACTTCAATGTCATCGCTGACTTCGTACCGCGCTTGACCGAACATGTTGAAACGCTCGAACGGAGTTTGGAAGACGTTATATGGGTTGAAGTTAAAGGTCGAGAAGGTCGGAACGAGCTGACCTGCGTCGTTGATTTGGTTGGTACCGCCATTGGCCGTACCGCTTACAAGACGACCACCCGAGAAACGTGACGGGAATGACGTGCCTGAACCAAGCGCGGTACCAGCATAGGTTTCAAGGGTGGTGAGCGAAACATCACGCGCACCTTGATAAACCGCGTCAGATTCTTGATAGCCAACGCCAAATACGGCGTTACCGCGTCCATCATCGAAGTTTGCACCGATTGTTACGTCAGCGCGGAAAACGTTGCCGTCACCTTTTTCGGTTTGCTGCTCCGAAACTTGAGCTTCCAAACCGGAGAAATCATTTTTTAGAATGAAGTTAACAACACCGCCAACGGCGTCAGCGCCATAAGTGGTGGATGCACCGCCGGTGAGAACGTCAACGCGCTCAACCAAAGCGAGCGGAATGTTGTTCAAATCGACCTGACCACCAAAACCGGCGGGCACGATGCGGTCACCGTCCAACAAGACGATGTTACGGTTTGAACCAATACCACGGAGGTTAACGTACGACGCACCGCCGTTACCGTTGTTAACCGCAGAACCGATTGAAGCAACAACGCCTGGAATTTCACGAAGAATTTCTTCAGCCAAGTTGGACTGAAGCAGTTCGATTTCTTCGGAGGAAGTTACGTTCACTGGCGCCGAACGCTCGAGGTTCGGGTTAGTGATCAACGAACCCGTTACAACGATTTCGCTGGCTGGCTCTTCTTCGGCTGCCGCATCCTGGGCGAACGAAGGTGTTGAGATCAACGCCAAGCCCAATGCGAGCGGTGCCGCTGCATATTTCAAATTGCTGATACGTGTTTTCACGATATAGCCCCTTATAAAGTGCCAAAGCCCGCGGATTTCCGACGACCAATGGCGGTTTAACTACCCAGCTTTCCCAACGTTTTTACGCGCGTTTTGAACACGCAAAGCGCGATGAAGTCCCTCCGGGTTGGGGTTGCTTTGGCGGAAATCCAGTATTTGCGCAACAAATTGGGCGTAGATGTCAATATTATTGCAAGAGTGTATCATTTACGCAACAGTGCCTTGGGGCAATCTTATGCATGAACACGCCCTGCATCGCCGTTGCACTCAAAATCGTTCATGACAGCGACAGCGTGGTTCGTTAAGGAGGCCTCATCCGGTTTTCAAAGGCACTTCATTAATGTCCCCACGCTCTTTAATTTCGAAGCTCATAGTCCTCCTGTCCGGCATTTTTGCCTTTGCTATGTCGCCCGCCGTCGCGCAGACGGCCACGCCAGCACCTGTTGCGCCAGACCTTGAAAATGTTTTGGTTTTGGATCTTTCGACCGGCGGCCGTGTCACGATTCAAATGTATCCAACCGACGCCCCTGCCCATGTCGAGCGTATCAAAACACTTACCCGGCAAGGCTTTTACAATGGCATCGTCTTTCACCGTGTGATTGACGGATTCATGGCACAAACGGGCGATCCAACGGGCACAGGCCAAGGTGGATCGGAGCTTCCTGACCTCAAGGCTGAATTTAACCGCATTCCGCATTTACGCGGCACGGTGTCGATGGCGCGCACAAACGAGCCGGATAGCGCGAACAGCCAATTCTTCATCTGCTTTCAACCGCGTTTTAACCTGGATAATAAATATACGGTCTTTGGCCGCGTCACATCGGGCATGCAATTTGTCGACGCGATTGAACGCGGCGAACCGCCCTTGAACCCAAGCAAGGTGCTGCAGGCGTCTATCGCGGCCGATAATGTGCCGCCGCCGGTATTTTCGTCGACGCCGGCCGAAGCACCCATCTCCGTTGACCAATTAAACGCCGGCTAAGCATAAAACTTGCACTTATGCGTGTAGATCTGTTTGATTTCGAGCTTCCGCCCGAGCGGATTGCATTGCGTCCCGTCTCGCCGCGGGATTCCGCGCGCATGCTATATGTGGGCGGGGACGCTGCACTAGCGGATCATTCCGTCCGCGACCTGCCGCAGTTGCTGCGCAAGGGCGATTGTTTGATCTTCAACGATACACGCGTCATCCCGGCGCAGTTGCAAGGAAAGCGCGGCGATGCATCCATCGGTGCGACCTTGCACAAACGGATCGACCTGCGCCGTTGGCAGGCGTTTATCCGCAACGCTAAACGCCTGCACCCCGGCGATGCCATCGATTTTGGCGCAGGGGTCATGGCGCTCGCCGAAGAACGCCATGACGACGGCAGCTTCACTTTATTTTTCAAAGGCGAAGAACCCGTCGAAATCCTACTGCAACGCGCAGGAACCATGCCGTTACCGCCTTATATCGCGGGCAAGCGGCCGACCGACGAACGCGATGCGCAGGATTATCAAACGATGTTCGCGCAAAAGGATGGCGCGGTTGCGGCGCCGACCGCATCCTTGCATTTCACGCCGGAATTGATGGACGCGGTGCACGCCGCGGGCATCGAAACGGCAACCCTGACGCTTCATGTTGGCGCAGGCACTTTCCTGCCGGTGAAGGCCGATGACACCAGTGAACACCGCATGCACAGCGAATGGGGCAGCATTGACGCGGACACAGCGCAACGGCTCAATGATATACGCAAAGCAGGTGGGCGGTTGATTGCAGTCGGCACGACGTCACTTCGCCTTGTCGAGAGCGCGGCGGACGAATTTGGCATCGTGCACCCCTTTGAAGGCGACACCGACATCTTCATCACGCCGGGTTACACGTTCAAGGCGATTGGTGGCCTGATGACCAATTTCCATCTGCCCAAATCAACTTTGTTCATGCTGGTCAGCGCCTTAATGGGGCGCGAGACAATGCAGGCGGCTTATGCCCATGCAATCGCCAAGGAATATCGTTTCTACAGCTATGGCGACAGCAGTCTGTTATTGCCTTAGCTAAAGCGCAAAGTCTCAATGCCCCTTTAGCTCGTCACCCGTCAGGCGGACGATATGCAGCACATTGGTTGACCCCGGCGTCCCAAATGGCACACCGGCCATGATAACGATCCGACCACCGGCAACGCCCAAATGGTACCGCAGTGCCATGCGCTTGCCCTTGGCGACCATTTCTTCAAACGAGCCAATGTCCTTGGTCCGCACGGCAAAGGCGCCCCATAACAACCCTAATCGACGCGCGGTTATCATGCTCGCGGTGAGCACCAACAACGGTACCGCAGGACGCTCGCGCGAAATACGGCGCGCGGTCGATCCCGATGATGTGAAGCATACGATGGCGCTGGTTTCGACGGTATCGACAATGCGCCCGCTGGCCTCTGCTAAGGCGTCGGCAGTCGTGCCGTCTGCGGGGGTTTCGGTGAAATGGATGCGTTTGAAGAAATCCGGGTCGCCTTCGACCTGTTGCGCAATACGGTCCATGATCGACACCGCCTCAATCGGCCAAGCACCCGCTGCCGTTTCAGCAGACAACATCACCGCGTCCGCGCCGTCGTAAATGGCGGTTGCAACGTCAGACACCTCCGCACGTGTCGGTGAGGGTGAAACGATCATCGATTCCAGCATTTGCGTGGCCACCACGACCGGCTTGCCCATGCGCCGAGCGGTGGATACGATTTTCTTTTGTAAGGGCGGCACTTGCTCGGGCGGCAATTCCACGCCCAAATCGCCGCGTGCAACCATCACCCCGTCGGCCAACTCCAGAATTTCTTCCAACCGTCCAATGGCGGCGGGCTTCTCGATTTTGGCAAGCAAAGCTGCCTTGTTACCGATGAGCTTCTTACCCTCGGCCACATCCTCGGGCCGCTGCACAAAGGACATCGCGATCCAATCCACGCCTTGTTCCAATGCAAAGGCAAGGTCCGAACGGTCCTTCTCGGTCAACGCGGCAATCGGCACCACAACATCGGGGACGTTCAGCCCCTTGCGGTTTGACAGCATTCCACCAACTTCAACGATGGTGTTGATATGATCGGTAGCAATTTCTGTGACGCGTAACACCAATTTGCCATCGTCGAGCAATAAACGTGCGCCAATTTCAAGTGCCGCAAAGATTTCCGGATGCGGCAAATGGACACGATGCGCGTCGCCTGGCGTCGTGTCGTTGTCGAGCCGGAAATTGTCACCCGTATGCAATTCAACCTTATCATCGGCAAAGGTTCCCACCCGCAATTTGGGCCCCTGCAGGTCAACCAATATCGTCGTTGGCCGATTATAGGCTTTTTCCAGCGCCCGGATATTGGCAATCAACTGCGCCTTGTCGGCCTGATCGCCATGGCTCATGTTGACGCGAAACGCATCGGCGCCGGCGCGGAACAATTTTTCGATCATCTCGGGCGTATCGCTCGCGGGGCCCAATGTCGCCAATATGCGGACTTTGCGCATACGGGGTTTATGATATTGCATGAAATTGGCTCCGCGATATGGAATTTAAACGTTAAGCCCCCCATAACGAGGCAAGTCAGCAACGAAAAGGGCGCATAGCTATGCAACAGGTTACAGATATTTCAGACGCCGTCGCGGCCGCGGCATTTCGCCGCCTCGTCACACATTTGCAGCACCGGCACGATGCACAGAATATAGACCTCATGGGCCTTGCCGGCTTTTGCCGAAATTGTCTCGCCGATTGGGTGATGGAGGCGGACGGGCAATTGACCAAGGACGCAGCCCGCGAAATCATTCACGGCATGCCCGCCGCCGAGTGGAAAGCGAAACATCAGACCGAAGCGACGCCGGAGCAATTACAACGGATGCAGGAAAGCGTGGCGAAGAACGCCCCTTCGCATTAAGGCGCTGTCATCTTGATTCGGGGTTTTGCCCCAAACAACACCACAGGGAGAATATCATGGCTGAAGGCAATATCGCCGCCGATCAACTGCGTCTGTTCATTGAACGCATCGAGCGTTTGGAAGAAGAGAAAAAGGGCATCGCTGACGACATTCGCGACGTCTATTCAGAAGCCAAGAGCCAAGGCTATGACGCAAAAATCATGCGCCAGATCGTCCGCTTGCGTAAAATGAACCAAGACGACCGTCAGGAAATGGAAGCCATTCTCGACACCTATAAATCGGCGCTTGGTCTTGCATAAGGCTGCGACATCCCCCGACCCCGATGCAGCGCACCTAACGCACATGGCTTGCCCAAGGGCGCGCGCCTGATGTAAGGGCGCTGCATCATATCCTTTAGCCAGAGAAGAGTAGAGCCATGGCAGGCCATAGCAAATTCAAAAACATACAGCATCGCAAAGGTGCGCAGGACAAAAAGCGTTCGGCGCAGTTTTCTAAGCTTTCGCGCGAAATTACCGTTGCGGCGAAGATGGGGATGCCCGATCCGGACATGAACCCGCGCCTGCGTCTTGCGGTCAATGCCGCCAAGGCGCAATCGATGCCCAAGGATAATATCCAGCGCGCCATCGACAAGGCAGCGGGCGGGGATGCCGAAAGCTATGATGAAATGCGCTATGAAGGCTATGGCCCCGGCGGCGTTGCCATCATCGTTGAGGCTTTGACCGATAACCGTAACCGCACCGCGACCAACGTACGCACTGCGTTCAGCAAAAATGGCGGCAATCTCGGCGCGTCGGGCGCTGTGAGCCATGGCTTCGATCGTATGGGCCTCATTACCTATCCCGCGAGCGCAGGCGATGCCGACAGCGTATTTGAGGCTGCATTGGAAGCCGGCGCGGAAGATGTAGAGTCGAGCGAAGACGAACACAGCATTTGGACAAGCATGGATGCACTGCACGAAGTCGCCAAAGCACTTGAAGCTTCGCTGGGCGAAGCAGAAAGCGCAAAGCTTGCGTGGAAGCCGCAGCTTTTGGTCGAAGTGGATGAAGCCAATGCCGCGACCTTGCTGAAGATGATTGACGCGTTGGAAGACGATGACGATGTCCAAACTGTCTGGGGCAATTACGACGTGTCCGATGAGGTCATGGCGAAGCTGGGATGATTATATTGGGATTAGACCCCGGCCTTGGAACAACAGGCTGGGGCGTTATCCGTAAGGAAGGCAATCGGCTTTCCCATATCGACAATGGCGAGATTGTAACCGACGCCAAATTACCGCTGGCGAACCGCCTTGTGCTTTTGGACGAAAAACTGAGCGCAGTGCTCGATCACTTCCGTCCCGATTATGCTGCGGTCGAAGAGGTGTTCGTCAACAAAAACCCGCAATCGACGCTAAAGCTTGGGCAGGCGCGCGGCGTGATATTGTTGGGGGCGGCACGCAACCGCACACCCGTTACCGAATATGCCGCGCGGCTTGTAAAAAAATCTGTCGTTGGCACTGGCAAAGCGGAAAAGGAGCAGGTGCAAGCCATGCTGCGTATCCTGTTGCCGGGTTTGAAGCTCGCTGGTCCCGACGCGGCCGATGCGTTGGCAGTGGCCATCACACATGCGCACCATGTCCGGCTTTGATCGATTCCCGCCGAGAAAAAGCCCTCCTGTTCCCACGATGTTCTCTTTTGCTTGCCGATTTCAAATCGAACAGCTAACCCGCACCGATGATTGCAAAGCTTTATGGCCGGATTGACGAAACGGGCGTTGACCATCTGGTGATTGACGTCAACGGCGTTGGTTATCTGGTGCAAGCGAGCGCGCGGACTTTATCCGCCTTGGGCAAGACAGACGATTTCGCCACCGTTTTCACCGAAATGCAAGTGTCCGAAAACGATATGCGTCTCATCGGCTTTGCTACCCGTGAAGAACGCGATTGGTTCCGGTTATTGACGGGCGTGCAAGGCGTCGGCGGCAAAGTTGGCCTTGCCATATTGTCCGCGATTGAACCCGCTGACCTCGCCCTCGCCATTGGCAGCGGCGACGCAGCCATGGTCGCGCGCGCCAATGGCGTCGGACCCAAATTGGCCAGCCGCATCGTCAATGAATTGAAGGACAAGGTTGGCGCGCTTGCCGGCATCGGCGGCGGCGCGAAATTAATGGCCACAGGCGCTGCCAGCGGCAACCACGCGCAAGATGCGATGTCCGCGCTTGCTAACCTCGGCTTCAAACCCGGCGAAGCTGGCAATGCCGTGGCGCAAGCCGTCGAAGAACTCGGGCCCGATGCAACCTTGGATGCGCTGGTCCGACTGGCGTTGAAAAGGGCTTCGCGGTGACTGACGACGATCGCCTGACCACACCGGACAAACGGCCGGAAGATATTGACGCCGCTTTGCGGCCTAAAACGCTGAGCGAATTTATCGGACAAGCCGCCGCGCGTGACAATTTGCGCGTGTTTATTGAGGCGGCAAAGGGCCGTGGGCAACCCTTGGACCATGTGCTGTTCTTTGGTCCGCCGGGGCTAGGTAAAACCACATTGGCGCAAATTGTCGCAAAGGAAATGGGTGTTGGCTTCCGCGCGACATCCGGCCCTGTCATCGCCAAATCCGGCGATCTGGCCGCATTGCTCACCAATTTGGAAGATGGCGACGTCTTATTCATTGACGAAATCCACCGGCTCAGCCCCGTGGTTGAGGAAATCCTCTACCCCGCGATGGAGGACCGTGCGCTCGATATCATGATCGGCGAAGGTCCGTCGGCGCGTTCGGTGCGGATTGATTTGCCTGCCTTTACGCTGGTCGGTGCGACCACGCGGCAGGGGTTATTGACTACGCCATTGCGCGACCGCTTTGGCATTCCGGTGCGGCTCAATTTCTACACGCATGCCGAGCTAGAGCTCGTCGTTACCCGCGCTGCGCGGCTTTTGGATCTGGGCATTGCCCCCGATGGCGCGAACGAAATCGCCAAGCGCGCACGCGGCACCCCGCGCATTGCCGGACGGCTGCTGCGCCGTGTGCGGGACTTTGCCAATGTCGCCGGCGAAGCTATTGTCACCGCCAAAATTGCCGACAGTGCGCTCAACCGGTTGGAGGTCGATGCGCTTGGCCTCGACGCGATGGACCGGCGTTATCTGCATATGATCGCTGACATTTATCGCGGCGGACCTGTGGGCGTTGAGGCGCTGGCCGCCGGCCTGTCCGAGCCGCGCGACACCATTGAGGATGTGGTCGAGCCCTATTTGCTGCAATTGGGCTTGATTGCACGGACCGCGCGCGGCCGATGCCTCAATGCGCCGGGCTGGAAGCATCTTGGCCTCAACCCGCCGGCTGGGTCACAGGATGGTTTATTTGACGCATAAAGGCATTCCGAATGTCTTAGGCGACCAATTGCGGGCGTACTTGCTAAAAACCCTTCCCGCCGGACTCGACAACGGTTAAGCAAAAAGCGCAATGTCCATGCCCCAACCCTATCAAGGCCATTTTGACGGCACGCGGCACTATTTTGCCGTACGCGTCTATTTTGAAGACACCGATTTTTCCGGCGTGGTCTATCATGCGCGTTATCTGCATTTCATGGAGCGCGCGCGTTCGGACATGCTGGCGTGCGCCGGCATTGATCAGCGGGCCGTTCATGCCGAAGGTCAGGGCGCTTATGCCGTGACAGACATGCAGATTAAATATCGCCGCGCCGCGCATTTTGATGATGCGTTGGTGATTGTCAGCACCGTAGAGGCCGTCCGCGCCGCAAGCTGCGACATTCATCAAACCGTTATGCGCGGTGATGAGATACTCACCGAGGCGCGGGTGACCGCGGCTTTTGTTTCACCCGACGGCAGGGCCCGCCGGCAACCCGCAACTTGGGTTGCCGCGTTCCAGCCGATAATCCATCGACCCGCAGAATAGGATATCCATGAGCCTGCTTATCGCGACCCAAAATATGGGCTTTTCACCCGTTGATTTGTTTATGGACGCCGACTTGGTGGTCAAATCGGTCATTGTCGGCCTGGCGCTGTCGAGCGTCTGGGTGTGGACCATCATCATCAGCTTCACGATCAAAATGCTCGGCATCAACCGGAAAAGCGAAGCGTTTGAACGCGAATTTTGGGGTAGCTCGGATATTGCCGCTTTCTCCAAGGCTCATGCGCAAAATGAACTGCCCGTGGCCAAGGTCTTTGCCGCTGGCATGGCCGAATGGCGGCTGTCTACCAAAGCCAAAAACATTGACCGCGCCGGAACGCGTGAGCGGCTGGCCACGGCGATGGATGCCACCATTGCAGCAGAAACCGACCGTCTCGCCAATCGCCTGAACTTTCTGGCGACCACGGGCTCGGTTGCGCCGTTCATTGGCCTGTTTGGCACCGTTTGGGGCATCATGCGCAGCTTTTCTGCGATTGCAGCTGAGCAAAATTCCAGCCTTGCCGTTGTCGCACCGGGGATTGCGGAGGCGTTATTTGCCACCGCAATCGGCCTTTTCGCCGCCATTCCAGCGGTTATCGCCTATAACCGTTTCTCCCACCGGCTGAACCAATATGAAGCGCGCATGGGCCGATTTGCCGATGGCTTTCACGGCACATTAAGCCGTGAGTTGGAGCTTGAGGTTTAACGATGGCGATGAACACCGCATCGGGCCGTAGCAGCGGCGGACGTGGGCGACGGCAAGGAAACCGACGTGCGCCGATGGCGGACATCAACGTGACGCCCTTTGTCGACGTGATGCTCGTTCTGCTCATCATCTTCATGGTCACCGCCCCCTTGTTGGTGACCGGCGTGCCCGTCGAGTTGCCGGAAAGCCGTGCCAATGCATTGGACCAGCAAGATGAGCCGATTGAAATTGCGATTGATCGCGACGGCGTGACTTTCATCGATGGCACAGAGGTTGCACCTGCCGACTTGCCGGCGCGTTTGGGCGAAATCGCCGCGGCTGAAACACCTGGCAAGCCGCGCCAAATCATGCTGCGCGGGGATACCGCGATCAGCTATGGTCAAATGATGCGCGTCATGGGTGAGTTGAACCGCGCGGGGTTAAACAGCGTGAGCTTAGTCACCACTGGTTCATCAAACGACAGCTAAGCAAATGGCAATGGATCGGGCGGAAATTTTGGGATTTGGCGCGGCCGTTGGTGGCCATGCTCTATTGCTGGGCCTATTCGCGCTTGGTCTAATGGCATCCGCACAAACCGCGCCGAAGCCACAATCCATTTCCGTTTCGCTTGTGGGTGAAATCGCCGATGTGTCGAGCGCGCCCGATGCCATCCAAGAGGAATCTGCACCGCCCGCATCCGGCGAGACCGCACCCACCGAACCGCCGCCGGCCCCGACACCCGTCATGAAGATCGAAAAGCCCCAGACAAAGCCGGTGCCGAAACCCGTTAAAGCCGAAACTGCGCCCGCTGTGGCCAAGGCCACGGCAAAGCCCATAAAAGCCGCTGCTGCCACTCCGCCGAAAACGACAAAAGCCACACCGGCGAGCGGCAAAGGCACAACGCCTGCAAAGCCCGGCGGCCTCAGCCGCAGCTTTGAGGACAGCATCAACAATATTGGCAAAGCACCCGGCGCGGGCAAAGCAGTCGGCACGCCAGCCACAAAAACCGCCAGCGAAGTGCGCCGCTCCGTCGGTGTCAGCATCGCCGGCCAAATCCGAAGCCGCGTGCGTGCCTGTGCGCCCACCGGCATCGACATCAACAAGATCGAAACCTTCGTCACGCTCAGCCTAGATATATCGGGCAAATTGACATCCGTGCGTTTTGACAGGCAAACTGGTACAAATGAGAGCAACCAGCCGCAGGCGGGACCGTTGAAAGATTGCATCCTGCAAGCGGTGCGTGCCGCATCACCTTATGACGGACTTGATCCTGAATATTACGACGTTTGGAAAACCCATGCGCTGCGTTTGCGCGCCACGGGATAAAGGAATGAGAAATATGTCCCTCTTCACAACAAGCCGGAAACTGACGTCCTTTCTGCTTTTATTCTTAGGCGCGCAGGCCGCAATCGCGCAAACACCGCCGCCTGCAACAGATGAGCCAGAATTGGTCGAATTCGACACGTCAAAAACGCGCTCCATCGCGGTCCCGGCCTTGGTCGCACCGTCGCCCGTCGATACACCAGCCGGTAACAGCGCGGCCCTTGGTCGCCAGATTGCCGAGGTTATTTCTTCCAACCTGCGCGCATCGGGGGTATTTGAAACGCAAGGGCCAAATGGCCTACGCGCAATTGGTTTGCCCGAAGTCACCGCACCGCAATTTGGTTATTGGAAGGCGCGTCCGGTCGAACAATTGGTGCAAGGCTTTGTCCGCGTGGGCGGCGATGGCAATCTGACCGTTGGTTGTTATCTCTACGATGTCGGTTTTGGCACCGAAACCACGCGGCTTGGCTTTAACGTGCCGCCGCGCGACTGGCGTCGGGCTGCGCATAAATGCGCCGATGCTATCTATTCGCGGCTAACCGGCGAACTGCCCTTTTTCGACAGCCGCATTGCCTATATCGCCGAAAGCGGTCCCAAGAATAAGCGGATCAAACGGCTCGCGATCATGGATTCCGATGGGGCAAACCATCGCTTCATCACCAATGGCCAATCGACCGCGCTGACGCCGCGTTTCTCGCCCAATTATAAATCGATCCTATATTTATCTTATGTCGACGGAAACCCACGTATCTATGTCTATGATATTGATAGCGGGCGTCAGCGTCTGATTACCCAGTCTAATGGCCCCACATTCGCCCCACGTTGGTCCCCCGATGGCCAGACGATACTCTATTCGATGGCGGTTTCGGGAAATACCGATGTCTATAAAATTTCAGCAAGCGGCAACGGCACGCCGGTCAAGCTCACCAGCTCGCCCGGCATTGATGTCGGCGGCAGCTTTTCGCCCGATGGCCGTCAGATCGTCTTTGAAAGCGATCGTTCGGGCAGCCAGCAAATCTATGTAATGAACGCCGACGGCAGCGACCAACGCCGGATCAGCTTTGGCGGGGGCCGTTATGCCACGCCTGAATGGAGCCCACGCGCTGACTTGATTGCGTTTACACGGATCGCGGGCGACTTCCGCGTCGGCACGATGCGTCCCGATGGATCGGGCGAAAGGCTGCTGACCAATAGCTGGCAGGACGAGGCGCCGACATGGGCACCCAATGGCCGTGTTATCCAATTCTTCCGTACGGCCAAAGGAAGTGGTAAAACAGGTATCTGGCAAGTTGATCTTACCGGATCCAACGAACGCCAATTGCCGACGCCTGTCGATGGTTCAGACCCGGCATGGGGACCTGTATTGCCGTAACAACATTAGCTCTGCTATATCCCGACCATCTGTCGGGCCAAGTTTAAGGAGAAGATCATGACGAAGAATACGATCAAAATGGCCGCCCTTTTGTTGGTTTCGACCGCGCTTGTTGCTGGCTGTGGTAAGAAAAAGGTCGAAAACTTGCCACCCGTCGCCGAAGGCACCGATTATGGCCAAACGCCAACCGACCCAAATGCGGCTGGCGCTGGTCAGATTATGCCCGGCAGTCAGGAAGATTTCTTGCAACAGGTTGGCCAGTTCGGCGACCGCATCTTGTTTGAAACCGACCGCTTTAACGTTGATGCCGAAGATCAGGCGACACTCCAGCGGCAGGCGCAATGGTTGGCACAATATCCGAACACGCGCATCACCGTCGAAGGTCATGCCGATGAACGCGGCACACGTGATTACAACTTGGCCTTGGGTGAGCGCCGCGCGAACGCCGCGAAGAATTTCCTCGTTTCCATCGGTGTTGATGCCAGCCGTATTCAGACCGTCAGCTATGGCAAAGAACGGCCATCGGCCTTGGGATCGGATGAGCAGGCCTGGGCGCAAAACCGCCGCGCGGTGACCGTCACCGTTCGATAAAAAACCAGCCTAGTTGGCATGCGTCGGTTGGCTGCAGTCAGCCGCCGACGCGCTTCCCTCTTTAGTCGCCATTGTCGTTCGCAGAACGCTGGGTTCCTGTTGTCGAATGGGCCATTCTTGCTTGCAGTCTGGCGCTAGGCATGACAGCCTGTAACCTAATGAAAATGGCAGGGGGCCAATCCGTGAAAAATTACATTAAATCTGTCTTGCTGCTGAGCGCGGCGATCCTACCGACGAGCGCATTTGCCCAAGCAAAAGCCGCTGCCGATGACAAAGCGCCGAAATGGGATGTCGCTGCGCCTCCAGGCCTGACCGTGCGTCAGATTAACATCGATACCGATGAAGGTTCATGGATGAACCTCGACGTCAGCCCTGATGGCAAGACGATTGCGTTCGATCTGCTCGGCGATATTTACACTATTCCAGTCACGGGCGGCACGCCCACCCGCATATCCGAAGGCCTGCCCTTTGAAACGCAGCCGCGTTTTTCGCCCGACGGAAACCGCATTGCCTTTACCTCCGATCGCGGCGGTGGCGACAATATCTGGATCATGAACCGCGACGGTTCGGACAAAAGACAATTGAGCAAAGAGGATTTCCGCTTGCTCAATCAGCCAAGCTGGAGCCCCGATGGCCGTTTCATTGCCGCCAAAAAGCATTTCACCACGGGCCGCTCGCTCGGCACGGGCGAAGTGTGGCTATACCATGTTTCGGGCGGCGCCGGCGTCTTGTTGGTCAAGCGGCCGAATGAGCAGCACCAGAAGGAACTGGGCGAACCCATTTTCGCGCCCGATGGCAAGCATATTTATTATACGCGCAACATCACGCCCGGCCCGATTTTCCAATATGCGCAGGATTCGAACGGCCAGATTTTCGATATTGAAAGCTATGACATCGAAACCGGCAAAACCGAAACTGCGGTGGCGGGCGTCGGCGGATCGGTCCGCCCAACCCCGTCACCCGACGGGCAGAAAATCGCCTTTGTCCGCCGCGAGCGGACACAGTCGAAGCTGTATGTGAAGGACCTCAGCACCGGCGAAGAGCGCAAAATTTATGATGCGCTGGACCAAGATGTGCAGGAAACTTGGGCCGTTACCGGCGTCTATCCCAACATGGATTGGTCGCCCGATAGCAAGACCATCTATTTCTGGGCCGGTGGTAAAATCCGCAAGGTCGATTGGCCAAGCGGCGCGTCCAGCGTCATCCCATTCCGCATTTCGGACACGCGCGATATCATTGACCCGCCACGCCCAGCGGTCGAAGTCGCACCAGCGAGCTTCGAAACCAAAATGCCGCGCGGCCCAGTGACATCGCCAGACGGCCGAACTGTGCTGTTCGAAACCATGGGCAAATTATGGGTCAAGCCTGCCACAGGTGGTACCGCACGGCGCTTAACCGCGTCCGATACCGGTATGGAGGCCTATCCCACTTGGTCACGTGACGGCAAAACCATCGCTTATGTCCATTGGACCGATAAGGGCCTTGGCAACATCCACACCATCAGCGCAAGCGGTGGCACGCCCAAAAAGGCAACGGCGCAGCCCGGCCATTATGCCCGCCCGCGTTTCTCCACCGATGGCAAGACAATCGTCTTTGAAAAGCAAGAAGGCGGCGGATTGACATCGCCATTGCGTTCCGACCAATCGGGCATTTACCGTATGCCTGCAACAGGCGGCCCCGCCACCCGCATCACATCGGCAGGAACCACGCCACATTTCGGCGCGTCTAACGACCGAGTGTTTTATACAGAATCGGGCGCGAACAAGCGTATGCTCGTCAGCGTAGATATGAATGGCGAAGCCAAGCGCAACCATGCGAGCGGCGAGCTGACCACCATTTATGAAGTGTCGCCCGACGGACATAACTTTGCCTTCCGCCAAAATTACGAAGCCTTTGTCATGCCGCTCATGCCGGGCACGCAGGACGTAACCGCTTCATCATCGGGCAGCGCACTTCCAGTTGTAAAAGTCAGCAGCGGCGGCGCCGATTATATGCATTGGAGCCGCAATGGCGATGCTCTGCATTGGGCGATTGGGCCGACCTTATACTCGGCGCAAACCAGTGCTTTTTATCCCAATGGCCCGCTGGCCAAGGATGCAAAGCCGGTAAAATTCTCACCGCCTAAGCAAGGCGTTTCGCTCTCCATCACTGTGCAGTCCGATCGTCCAACTGGCGTCGTTGCCTTCACCGGCGCACGTGTTGTCACCATGGCGGACAAGAGCGGCGGCATAATCGACAATGCCGTAATCTTGGTTGAAAATGACCGGATTAAGGCTGTTGGCAAGGCAGGTGACTTCGCCATTCCTGCGGGTGCAAAGACCGTTGACGTCGCAGGCAAGACGATCATTCCTGGCCTTGTCGATGCCCATGCGCATGGTCCGCATGGCGTGGACGAAATGACCCCGCAGCAAAATTGGGTGAATATGCTCAATCTCGCGATGGGCATTACCACGCGCCATGATCCATCGAGCAGCGCCGCCACCGTGTTCCCAGCATTGGAAATGCAGCGGGCTGGCCTGTTGCTTGGGCCACGCTCCTTCTCCACTGGTGAGATTGTCTATGGTGCCAAATCCGCAGACGTCTATGCCGAAATCAATGGTCTGGACGATGCGCTGGCGCATGTTCGGCGGTTGAAAGCGCAAGGTGCGCATAGCGTCAAAAACTACAATCAGCCGCGCCGTGAACAGCGTCAGCAAGTGGTGGCCGCCGCGTTGCAGGAAAATATGCGTTCGGTCGCCGAAGGCGGTTCGCTGTTCGGTATGGACATGAACCTGATCGCCGATGGCAACACCACCGTCGAACATAATGTCCCGCTCGACATCTTCTATGATGACGTGGTGCAATTCTTCTCCAAGTCGAAGGTGGGGTATACGCCGACGCTAGTGGTGACCTATGGCGGCCCAGCGGGTGACCCTTATTGGCGTGCACACACCGATGTCTTCCGGCATTCCTTAATGGCCAAGCATTATCCGCCAGCCGAGCTTGCGGCCAATAATGCCCGCCGCGAAATTGCGCCGGAAGAGGATTATGTCGACGACAATAGCGCACGCGAGGCACATAAGCTTGCCAAGCTGGGCGTTCCTGTCTCCATCGGCGCGCATGGCCAAGAAGCCGGCATTGCCGCGCATTGGGAGCTTTGGTCCTTCGTCCGTGGGGGCATGTCGCCCATCGAAGCGCTCGCCGCGGGCACCATCGAGTCCGCACGTTCGCTGGGCTATGACAAGGATGTAGGCTCTATCGCCGCAGGCAAGCTGGCCGATCTCGTCATTCTCGATGCCGACCCAAGCGTCGATATCCGCAATTCGGATAAGGTCGCGAAAGTCATGATCGGTGGCCGTCTATATGACGCAGCCACCTTGAATGAAGAGGTTACCGGCACGCGCAAGCGTTTGCCTTATTATTGGGAATAAAATTATCCCGGTGAATATAATTTTCTGGCCCGGGCGAACAATCCCGGGCTCGGATTTTTTAGATATCAGGCCGCGTCCTTGGCGGCACGGCGGGCGGCAAGTTCCTCCACCGAGGCCGCGCGCATGAACGGGTTGGTTGCGCGTTCCAAAGCAATCGTCGTCGGCACCGTCGCCACACCACGATCGCGCAACGCAATAACATCGGCCAGACGCGCGGCAAGGTCGGCATTGTCCGGCTCGACCGTCACCGCAAAACGGGCGTTGCTGAGCGTATATTCATGCGCGCAATAAATTGCGGTATCGTCGCCCAAAGCCTCCAGCTTACGCATATTGTCATACATCTGCGCCGCGGTGCCTTCAAACAATCGGCCACAGCCCATCGCGAACAAGGTATCACCGACAAAGGCGGCCTGCTCGGTTGCGAAATGATAGGCGATATGGCCTGCGGTATGCGCCGGCACGTCGATTACGTTCGCGCGCAATGCGCCCAATTGGACCGCATCCCCGCCGCGCACATGCACGTCCAGCGTCGGTATCCGCTCCGCTTCGCCTGCAGGCCCGGTGATGACGCAGCCCGTCGCTGCCTTAATTTCTGCATTGCCGCCGACATGGTCGGGATGCCAATGCGTGTTCCAAATCTGCGTAATCGTCCATCCGCGCGCGTCCGCCGCCGCCAAGACAGGGGGTGCAACCGCCGGATCGACGACCAAAGTCTCACCGCTTTGCGCCTCATGCACCAGCCAGACATAATTGTCCGACAGCACCGGGACCCGCACAATCTCCAGCATCGTCACCACACCCCAATATTGGGCATGCTGACCCATGGTTCCGCAGGCGGAAGATTGCCCTCTTGCAGCAGTTCAATCGAGATGCCGTCGGGCGTCCGCACAAAGGCCATATGCCCGTCGCGCGGCGGGCGATTAATAGTCACCCCTGCATCCATCAGCCGCTGACAAGTCGCGTAAATATCGTCGACGCGATAGGCCAAATGGCCAAAATTGCGTCCGCCGTCATATGCCTCCGGCGCGCTGCCATCGGCCGGCGGCCAGTTGTATGTCAACTCCACCTCAGCAAGCCCGGCCTGCCCCGGTGCCGCCAAAAAGATCAAGGTGAAGCGGCCTGCCTCACTTTCGAAACGGCGCACTTCCTCCAGCCCGATCAGCTTGAAAAAAGCGACCGTTGCATCGGGGTCAGTGACGCGGATCATGCTGTGTAGATAGCGTGTCGGCATTTTCATTCCATTCACAAAAAAGTGCTGTTTCAGACATAGCCATGAACCGTGACCGCTGTCCACACAAGGTCGGGAAACACCCGCCCCAATTATCTAGATTGCGCCTCATCCTTTGCTGCGGGCGTCGCCGTCGCCGCTAAAGCCGCAAGCTGTGCCGTTGCGGTCACCGCTTGGCGGCTAGTGGGTCCGATCTTAATGACCTGTTCCCATTGCTTGCGCGCGGTGTTGTCGTCGCCAGCGGCAATGGCGATATTGCCTGCCTCTAACGCCACCGCCGGATCGCTGGGCAGCAACGCGGCCGCGGTTTGAATAAAGGCCAGCGCATCGGGCAATTTGTTCAATCGCCGGGCCAAGGTCGCCGACAACAACCATGCCGCGCCATTTTCGGGCGCCAACTGCCGCGCTGTGGCCAAGGCGGCCTCCCCATCGGCGCTTTTGCCCAAGGCGACCAACGCGCGCGCGCGATCCACTTCGCTATCGGCGCGTTCAACATTATCGAGAGCTTTAGACGCGAGCGCTTTGTCCAGCGCATCCACGGCGACATCTGCCTGCCCTGCGGCAATCGCGGCATTGCCCGCTTGTGCCCAGAAACGCGCGGCGCGCGGATCGCCTTTGGCTTGCGCCAAAGTGGCTGCATCGGTCAGCATCGGCACCGCAAGGTCAAATTTAAAATCGGTCGCCAGCGCAAAGCCATGGCAGGCACGCGCCAGATAGCCGCCCTTTTGCTGCGCCCATAAGCTGGCACTCGAAATCGCCGAAGCGGGATCTTTACTGGCCAGCGTTAGACATTCGCTGAACTGCACCTCATCCAAAGTCGGAAGCGGTTGTGCTGCGGCGGGCGTTGCGGCCTGAAGGAGGAAGAGGGGAAAGAGAAGCATATGGGATCCTAAAAAAGGCCGTCACCCTGAACTTGTTTCAGGGTCCATTGACCAACCTGAACTGCCGGTCGCGTGGCACGATGGATGCTGGAACGTCAGTCACCATTGGTGAAACGAGTTCAGCATGACGGGTTATATCCTAATAGACCTTGCCAACTTACCAACAACATCGATCAGCAAGGCAATATCCTGATCCCGTGACAGCCGGTGGTCGCCATCCTTTAACAATATCGTCTGCACATCGGATGAACGCAGCGCAGCGGCGAGCTTCAACGACGTCTCCCACGGCACGTCGGGGTCATTTTGCCCGTGGATCAACCGCACGGGGCAATCAATGCCGACCACGCCCGTCAGCCGCAAATTGCCTTGCCCCGATTGCCAAAAATCTTGGGTGATAAGCATGGGATCATAGCCATAATCGCTGGGCCGTTCGATACGGCCATTGGCGGCAATCGTTGCGCGGTCGGCGGCGTCGAAATCCCAATCGGTAAAATCGGGTGCGGCGGCAATGCCCACCATCGCGGTGACTTGATCACCCAAAGCTTCCGCCACCAACAGCATGAGCCACCCGCCCATTGACGAGCCAATCAAGATCAGGGGACCTACATTCGCCGCCGCAATCACCGCCAGAACATCGTCGCGCCAAATGTCGAGCGTGCCGTCTTCAAACGCGCCATCGCTCTCGCCGCAGCCGGAATAATCCAAACGAAGCATGGCCAGACCTTGCTCGGCCGCCCACGCCGCCAGCGCCTGCGCCTTGCCGCCTTGCATATCCGATTTATATCCGGGCAGAAAAACCAAAGTTGGCCCGCGCCCCTGCACATGCCGATAGACCAAGCGCACGCCATCGGCGCGTGTGGCAAACATCATTGGCGTATCTGGCATTGGGGGAACAGACAGCGTCAGATGACCCAGTCAACGGTCATCATTTGCGTCACATCCTGCCCCTTGGCACGACGCTGTTCGACCATGATGCTGTTCAACCGTTTTACTGTATCGCTGCCCGATGTGATGCACAGACCAGGGATGAACGCATGGACCAGCGCCTTCATCCCGCCCCAAATCATCGTAAAGCCAAAGCGGCTGGCGACACCGAAATGTTCGACATAATTTTCATCAACGCTTTTGGGGTGATCGACAAAGAGGCGGTTGAACATATGGGGCTTTCCTTATCGAACGCTGCGGTGGGCAATTGGACCGAGTGTAACGCGGTCCTTAATCAAAATCAAAGCCGAAGCCCGATTTCACTTTGCGATCCTGCGTGCACATAGTTTTCAGCTCCGTCCATTCCGATGGCGTCAGCGCCGGTTTGTAATTTTTGCCTTTAACGATGCTCTTTTCAAACGCGTCTTTGCGTGATGCCGACAGCGGGTGGCTGGATAGATAGCTGGTGATTTCGACATTATATTTCACCGCGCCTTCGCTGCCATCCAATTGGGACAGCCGGTCAAAAAAGGAGGCTGTGCCCACCGGCGAGATATTGGCATTGCCCAACATCCGCATCGAATGGGCATCGGCCTCCGCCTCCGCATCGCGGCTATAGCTCATCGCCAGCAGATTGTTGACCATAGCGCCGCTATTGCCATCGACACCGCCCAGTACCACCGCAAGGCCCATTTGCCGCAGCAACGCCTGCATCACATGCTTTTCGCGGACATGGCCGATTTCATGCGCCAAAACGCCCGCCACTTCATCGGGTGATCGCGCTTGTTTCAGCAAGCCATCGAACAAGATGACGTTGCCGCCGGGCAAGGCGACCGCGTTCAACATATCAATATTGGCGACTTCCACCCGCAAATCTTGCGGATTGTCATCAAGTGACGCGACCAGCTTCTGGAGTGCAGCATCGCCCGCTGGCGTGTGGCAAAAACGGCCGCCAAAATCGCCCACCAATACATCACCCAGTTGATCATCCACGCTATCGGGGATCAACGGTGCCAGCCACTGCGGGCTGAACAACACCACTGCAATCGCCGCCGCGCTGGTCAGCGCAAAGGCAATGACCGCCTTGCCGAGGCCGAGCCGATCCACCCATCCGCCATATCGGCGCGGCGCAGGTAACAAAGCCGCCAGTTCCGATGGCACAGGTCCCGACAGCATCAACCGCCAGCCATCATGGCCAGCAAGACCATAGACATCGGCATCGCCCTGCTTTGTTACATATGCGACATCTGCAAAGGCAAAGGGGCCGGTGCGTTGTTCATTCTCCAACACATAAAATTGCGATCCAACGACCTGCACCTCCACCTTGCGCTTGACGGCTTTTTGGCCGTCATAATGCGCGACGTCGAAGAAAGCGGACATTTTTTAGATCGCCCCCACATCAAAAGCATCGAGCAAGCCTTCGCCATGTTTTTCAACGACCGTCTGCGACTGGGTCAGTTCATCAATATTGATCTCGCCATAAGCTTCCATATGTTCGACGAAAAATTTCCAGTTGCGATATGGCATGAAGATATAGCCAATACCCAAGGTGCAAATGATGATCGCTATATTGGCCAAGAAAAACAGCACCCAGTCCGCCGCGCGCGCGCGAAATGCGAATTCCAACGTGTGCAAGCGCAAGCCGCCAACCGCCAGACGGAAATATTTGCTGTAAAATAGCAAGGCGGCGAGCGGAATGATGATGTAAAATGCCAGCAGCGCGACCACCGCCAATATGCCGCCAACCGCCATGCCCGTATCACCCAGCGCGTCCGGCGCATTGCCCGATGCCGCCATGCTGATCCCGAAAATCACAGCGCCGCCAAAAAAGAGGAACGGCACCAAATAGAATAACAAATAACGCTTCATCAGCGGCGTCCATTGCGCGGTCGCGCTGAAACGGTGCGGGCCAAAGCTCATCGCGTTCCACCGGTCGTTCCACAAGGATATCATCGCCCATGGCACCATCAGGAATAAGGGCAGCCAAGCAACGACCCATTTCCACATATAAGACAGGCCATATTGGAAGCCGGGATCATCGCTGCCACCGCGAATGCCGCGCCAATATGTGCGGCTCAACCGGTAACGCAGCGCGCGGAAATAGGCGACGCCGGTAAGGTAAAATAACGACAGGAACATCGCAAACGTCAACAGGCCGGCCAGCACCGGCAGGCCCTGAAAGATCAGCCCCTGTGACACCAATTGAATGACAATGAACGGCACGCCGATGAGCAGAAACACCATGATGAAGCCAATAAAAAGCTCTATCCCACGCCCCGTCCATTCCAGAGGTTCGTCAATAAAGTCCGTCTTGCCCCACAAATATTCGCGTTCGCGCGTCGTCGCCCAAAAACGGTAAATGCCCAATGTGACAATGGTCAGCAGCAAATTCGGAAAGGCAATGCGCGCAAATTCCTGCCAGCTTCCGTGGAAGCGAAAGGCGCTATGCGTTGGTAATTGTTCGTCGCTCATTATTTCCTCCCTTTGCGATGCGCCAAACATGCGGTGAAATGTTGCACTTTGTCAACAATCTCTATGTTTTGAGGGAGATGGCGGGATGACGAGCGGGTCGACGCAGGTTGCAGCAGCTATGCCATATAGGCCCATTTCAAAAACTGATCGCCGTTTTGGACGCGCTGATGTTCAACAACCAAAACGCCGAATATTCCCCATATTGTGGCTTCGCGCTTATCATCAGCATTTTGAGCGGGCGCGGCAACGCCCATGGTTACAATTGTTCACTTTACCCCATGCGGGATTGAGACGACTTATAAACTAATTTTTAGGTGTCATTTAAGCGGTCAAAGCGCCCAGATAATGACGATATGAGAGAGAAAATCGACGTCTTCGCCTTCAAGAATAAGGGCGTTTTCGACGGCCGGTGAAGGAGAATGAAGATGAAGGCTTTTTACACAATTCCCGCCCTGCTGCTTCTGCTTGCAGGTTGTTCCGGCGGTGAAACGCCGTCTGCTCCAGCGGATATCAAAGCCATCGAGGCGGCAGCGCATGGCGGCTATGTTACGGCCATTAACAGCAACAATGTCGACACATTAATGGAAGGCCTGACCGACGATGTCGTTTTTCAGGCACAGGGTGCTCCAGAAGTCATCGGCAAGGCAGCGGTACGCGAATGGGTCGGGGGATATTTCGGCGCTTACACGACGAAGTGGGAAAAAACGTCGCTCGGCTTCACCGTCAACGGTGATTTGGCCGTTGAGCGCTACACGTACAAGTCCACTGACACTGATAAGAAAACCGGCGCGGTCACAACCGACATCGGCAAGGGCATCAACGTTTTCCGGCGCGGCACTGACGGCAAATGGCGCGTCGCCATTGACGGATGGAGTTCCGACAAACCCGCATCATAACGTGCACGCAGTGGCGCGGAGACTGCCGAGCAGCTGTTGTTTAGACCGGATACGACCCAATTGGAGACAGTGCGTTGGAAATGGCTTAGCATTGGGTCATGGATAATGCTGTAGATTTTGACCCTGCCGAAGCGACGGAATATTCGAACAGGCTGAACATCGTGCCGATCACCCTATTCTGCATGTGGTTAGGCGCGACGGTGATGTTTTGGCTGCAGGCATTCGGCCCCTTGAGATCATTTAATCGAGCTTCGCCAGATGAGGCGCCGTTTTACTGGCTGATCGGGTCTTTATTGACGAGCTACGCAATAAGCTTTTTGCCTCTATCTTGGTATCGCGTTCACCGTTTTGAGGCGAACGGCCGGATTTATGAAGCTCTTGGAGTCAAGGCGATACGGGCGCTGGTGAGCAACGGCGACCTGATTAATCGCCTCGTTCGCCACCGCTTCCCCGGCTATAGGGTGCACGCTTTCGCGGGGCGGATTGACAAGGTGGCCAAGGACGGCCGGAGCAATGAGCTGTCTCACTTAATTGCATTCGGCGGTGGAATTGTAGTCGCAGTCTACGCTTGGCGGATAGGCTGGACCGATTGGGCGGCGTGGCTGACGCTGGGAAACCTTCTGGTCAACTTCTATCCGGTCTTAGTTCAACGCCACACCCGCGCCCGGCTAGAGAAAATCACCTCGCGGCATCGCTAAGTATCGGTTTCAAAGTGCAAACGTCCGCATCCAACCCAGACCTGACCACAGAACCAACAAAAAAGGCCCCGTGAAGGGGCCTTGTTTGCTGGTTGCGGGAGTAGGATTTGAACCTACGACCTTCAGGTTATGAGCCTGACGAGCTACCGGGCTGCTCCATCCCGCGCCACCAACGAAGCGATATCTCTATCGCCCGGAAGCCTTTTTTGTTTCCCGTTTTGCGTCTGCAAAACGGCGGCGGGCTGCTCCATCCCGCTTTACCAAAATACCCTGTATTTCAACGGGGCAAAAACGAAAAAAGGCGGACATCCGTCGAATGAACGACAGCGGTCCGCCTTTTGAATTATGAATGGGTTCTTCCAATGCACTTACATCATGAGCGCCGGCTACAATGCCTGGCGACGCCCTACTCTTCCAACGCTTAAGCGGTAGTACCATCGGCGCAGTTTGGTTTCACGGCCGAGTTCGGGATGGGATCGGGTGGGTCACAAACGCTATGGTCACCAAGCAATGAAGCAGGCGCTCACTAACAAGTGAATTTGGGTTATAATCGATGCCCGTGCAGGGAATATTTATCTGGTTGCGATGTAATCATCCGCCATCGACGTTGCTGAAAGATCAGCATTGTCATTGATGGTGGGACTTCAAGCGCGAAAAGAGTAATTAGGATTGGTTAGCTTCACGCATTACTGCGCTTCCACACCCAACCTATCAACGTAGTGGTCTACTACGACTCGATGAAATCTAATCTCGAGGGAGGCTTCCCGCTTAGATGCTTTCAGCGGTTATCCCGTCCATACATAGCTACCCTGCTGCGCGGCTGGCGCCACGACAGGTACACCAGAGGTATGTTCAACCCGGTCCTCTCGTACTAGGGTCAACTCCTCTCAAATTTCGACGCCCACGGCAGATAGGGACCAAACTGTCTCGCGACGTTCTGAACCCAGCTCACGTACCACTTTAATTGGCGAACAGCCAAACCCTTGGGACCTGCTCCAGCCCCAGGATGTGATGAGCCGACATCGAGGTGCCAAACGATTCCGTCGATATGAGCTCTTGGGAATCATCAGCCTGTTATCCCCGGCGTACCTTTTATCCGTTGAGCGATGGCCCTTCCACGAGGGACCACCGGATCACTATGACCGACTTTCGTCTCTGCTCGACTCGTCAGTCTCGCAGTCAGGCAGGCTTATGCCATTGCACTCTAACAGACGGTTTCCAACCGTCCTGAGCCTACCATCGCGCGCCTCCGTTACTCTTTAGGAGGCGACCGCCCCAGTCAAACTACCCGCCACAGAGGGTCCCTGCACCGGATAACGGTGCGAGGTTAGACATCAGAAAACAACAGGGTGGTATTTCACATTTCGGCTCCACTCGGACTGGCGCCCAAGTTTCAAAGCCTCCCACCTATTCTACACAGTTCTTTCCTAATGCCACTCTGAAGCTGCAGTAAAGGTGCACGGGGTCTTTCCGTCTAACCGCGGGTACTCCGCATCTTCACGGAGAATTCAATTTCGCTGAGCATATCCTGGAGACAGTGGGGAAGTCGTTACGCCATTCGTGCAGGTCGGAACTTACCCGACAAGGAATTTCGCTACCTTAGGACCGTTATAGTTACGGCCGCCGTTTACTGGGGCTTCAATTCGGAGCTTGCACTCCTCCTCTTAACCTTCCAGCACCGGGCAGGCGTCAGACCCTATACGTCGTCTTGAAGCCGACTTAGCAGAGTCCTGTGTTTTTGCTAAACAGTCGCTACCCCCTGGCCTGTGCCCCCTCATA